>Ga0208398_100019_pt1 | contig 420631 bp, 369 predicted proteins | sample LakWasMe79_HOW10_2_FD_183905 | JGI IMG/M metagenome (GOLD analysis project Ga0208398, IMG submission 183905) | Freshwater sediment methanotrophic microbial communities from Lake Washington under simulated oxygen tension - Sediment Metagenome... | ecosystem: Environmental > Aquatic > Freshwater...
TTGTGATTGACGCCACCGACAAGGTGCTCGGACGTGTTGCCAGCGAAGTGGCACTCCGTTTGCGCGGCAAGCACAAGGCCATTTACACGCCTCACGTGGACACCGGTGATTTCATCGTCATCATCAACGCGGAAAAGCTCCGCGTGACCGGCAACAAGGCCAATGACAAGGTGTACTACCGTCATTCGGGCTTCCCGGGCGGCATCTACGCCACCAAGTTCAAGGACATGCAAGCCAAGCATCCGGGCCGCGCCCTGGAAAAGGCCGTCAAGGGCATGCTGCCCAAGGGGCCGCTGGGTTATGCGATGGTCAAGAAGCTGAAGGTGTATGCAGGTGCCACGCATCCGCACACCGCCCAGCAGCCCAAAGCGCTGGAAATCTAAGGAGCGGTGATGATCGGAAACTGGAACTACGGCACAGGCCGTCGCAAGTCTTCTGTGGCTCGCGTGTTCATGAAAAAAGGTTCGGGCCAGATCCTGGTCAACGGCAAGCCCGTTGAGCAGTATTTCGGTCGCCAGACCTCGATCATGGTCGTCAAGCAGCCGCTGATGTTGACCAATAACGGCGAAGCCTTCGACCTGAAGATCAGCGTCAAGGGCGGCGGCGAATCGGGCCAGGCCGGCGCAGTGCGTCACGGCATCACCCGCGCACTGATCGACTACGATGCGGCTCTGAAGCCGGATCTGAGCCGCGCAGGCTTCGTCACGCGTGACTCGCGTGAAGTGGAACGTAAGAAGGTCGGTCTGCACGGCGCTCGTCGTCGTAAGCAGTTCAGCAAGCGCTAATCCAGGCGCGCTGTACCGAACCCGCTACGGGATCACAAGACAAGGCCGCTTCTGCGGCCTTGTTTGTTTGCGCGCCGCTTTTTGCCGAGTTCGGCAAAGTCCCGGGCATTGCAGGGCTTTGGCCGCTGTGTGAAGATGCGGCCGTAGCCATTGAACTTGACCGCTTGGGGCCTCATCTCAAGTGACAGTCCCAGAACTCCAGGAAACGCCATGAACGCAGTCGCAGAAAATCTTTCCGTCGTCGCAGACGATATGCCACCGCCTCCGCTGGTGTTCACCGACAGCGCTGCCGACAAGGTGCGCGACCTGGTGGCCGAAGAGGGCAACCCGGACCTGAAGCTGCGCGTGTTCGTGCAGGGCGGTGGTTGCTCGGGCTTCCAGTACGGCTTCCAGTTTGACGAAGTCGTCAACGAAGACGACACGCAGATGCACAAGAACGGCGTCACGCTGCTGATCGACGCGATGAGCCTGCAGTACCTGACCGGCGCCGAGATCGACTACAAAGACGACCTGCAAGGCGCCCAGTTCGTGATCAAGAACCCGAACGCGACCACCAGCTGCGGCTGTGGTTCCAGCTTCTCGGTCTGAGTCCCCGCTGCAACGATCAAAAGCCGCCTCCGGGCGGCTTTTTTCATTGGCCGGCGGGGTAGAGGGCGCCCAGCACGCGGGGGCCGGTGGCGCCGGTGACCTGGGGCAGATTGCCCGGTGCGCGCAAGCAGAATTGCCGGGCTAGCCAGGCAAAGGCCGCCGCCTCGACCTGCATCGCCGGCAGGCCGCGCTGATCGGTGCTCAACACCTGCAATTTCGGCAGCCTGGCCTGCAGGCGGTCCATCAGCGTGCTGTTGAATACGCCGCCGCCGCAGACCAGCAGCTCGATGGCCCCCGGAGCGTAGGTCTGCAGCGCCTGGCTGACGCAGGCGGCGCTGAGCTCCAGCAGGGTGGCCTGCACGTCCCGGGGCGAGGCGACGACTCCGTGGCCGGCCAGATGGGCATCCAGCCAGGCGGCGTTGAATAGATCGCGACCGGTGCTGCGGGGCGGCTGGGTGGCGAAGAACGGCTCCGAAAGCAGCTCGGCCAGCAGCCCGGGCAGGATCTGGCCCCCGGCGGCCCAGGCGCCGGCTGCGTCATAGGCCTGACCGAGGTGGCGCAGCGCCCACAGATCCATCAGGCAGTTGCCCGGGCCGGTGTCGAAGCCGGTGGTGCTGCCGTCGGCGCAGAGCAGGCTGATATTGCTGATGCCGCCGACGTTCAGTACCGCAACCGACTGCTCCGGCCGGCCGAACAAGGCGCGGTGGAACGCCGGCACCAGCGGCGCACCCTGGCCACCGGCGGTCAGATCGCGGCTGCGCATGTCGCAGACCACGTCGATGCCGCTGAGCTCCGCGAGCAGGCTGCCATTGAGCAGTTGCAAGGTGTAGCCGACGCCATCGACGGCGCCGGGCCGGTGGCGCACGGTCTGGCCGTGGGCACCGATGGCCGTGATCTGGTCGGGGCGGAACTGGCTGCGTTGCAGCAGTTCGGCCGTCACCGCGGCGTAGGCGCGGGCGATGGCATTAGCGGCCAGCGCGGCGCGGTGCAATTCGTCGGGGCCGGGGCTGTTCAGCGCGAGCAACTCGGCGCGCAGTGTGACGCCGAAGGGCTGATGGCAGTGCGCCAGCACCTGAATCCGGCCGTCAAAGACGGCGAGCACCCCGTCCACCCCGTCCATCGAAGTGCCGGACATCAGTCCGATGTAGTACTCGCTCATGAGGGCTGCCGGGGCGGCCGGCGGGCTCAGTCAGCGCCGCTGACGCCCGTGCCTATGGACTCAGCCACGGTCAGCTGGGTCTTGATGCTGGCCACCAGCTCGCCGAACTGGGCGCGGGCTGTGGCGGGCAGCGGAATGCTCTCCGAGGCCTTGGCGATCAGGCGCGGGTCCTGGTGCTGGCCGTTGACGCGGAATTCGAAGTGCAGATGGGGGCCGGTGGCCCAGCCGGTGGCGCCGACGGCACCGACGCGCTGCCCTTGCTCGACCCGTTGGCCCTTCTTGACGTCGATGCGGCTCAGGTGGGCATAGACGGTGGTGCGGTCGCCGGCATGGCGAATGTGCACCACATTGCCGAAGCCGTTCTGCCAGCCGGCAAACTCGACCGCGCCGTCGCCGACGGTGCGCACCGGCGTGCCGGTGGGCGCGCCGAAGTCGGTGCCCAGATGGGCGCGCCACTTCTGCAGAATCGGGTGGAAGCGCATCGCGAACCCGGAGGTCACGCGCGAGAACTCCATCGGGCTGGCCAGGAAGGCGCGGCGCTTGTTCTGGCCGTCGAAGCTGTAGAAGCTGCCCTTGCCGCTGGCGCTGTCCTTGAACCAGACGGCCGAGTAGGCGCGGCCGTTGTTGACGAACTCGGCGGCGAGCACGCGGCCTGCCGAGCCGTCCCAGGTGATGGGCTCGCCGTCGGCAGTCAGGGTTTCATAGACGACCGAGAAGCGGTCGCCCTTGCGCAGATCGCGGTGGAAGTCGATGTCGCCCGACAGCATATCGGCCATCTGCGTGGCAATGGCGTCGGGGATGCCGGCCTCGTCGGTGGCGGCGAACAGCGAGGAGCGCACGCTGCCGCTACCCAGCTTGACCTGGGTGCGGAGCGGCACGGCTTCCAGTTGCGAGCTGAAACCCTGCTCGCCGCGCTTGATGCTCAGGCGGCTGAAATGGGTGTTGGCCTGCTCGGCGCGCTCGGCGGGGAAGCGCACGATCAGCGATTCGACACGGCCGGAGGCGTCGGCCAGCACTTGCACGCGTTTGCCCGGGCGGCCTTGAAGGACGCGCTTGCCCAGGGTGTCTGTGCGCAGAAACGCGGCGGCTTGAGGGTCGAAGGCACCCAGGCGGCGCAGCAGGCTGTCTGCAGTGTCGCTGCCGCGGGTCAGGTCGTTGCGGGTCAGTTCAAGCTCATGGGCGGCCAAGGCTGCCAGCTGGGCTTCCAGATCGATGTTCACCACCGATTCGGTGATCACCTGGCGCGGCAGGTCTGCGGCATCGGGCGACAGTGGCGCGATACCGAAGGCGGTGACGGCAAAGCCGCTGAGCAGGCCCACGACGGTGCCGGTGAGGGCGCGTGGATGCTTGGCGGCGAAGGTCTCGGTGCGCTGTGCTGCACCGATAAAGCCGAGTTTCAGTTCCTGGATCCAGTCAGTCACTATGGGCGGGTGCCGCAAGGGCTCTGTTCTGGTTCGTCCCGTACTGACTGGGTCTCACCTGGTTGGCAACGGACGCCTGAGGCGTCCACTAGAATCCGGCTGCCGGTTGTCTGTGCGAAACCGCACAGTCAATCCCGCATTTTTGGGCCGAGGGCGCAGTATACCCAGCCACCCCCGCCGTCAAATCCCGAATAACCCCGAAACGCCTAAAACGACCGCCATGTCCGACTTTCAAGCACCCGCAGCAAACGCCCCCGACTCAGCCGCGACCGGTGCTGCGCGCTATCCGGTGACGGACAAGGTGCTGGAGGCGCTGGCCGTTTCCAAGCGCGGTTGCGATGAATTGCTGCCAGAAGCCGACTGGACGGCGAAGTTGGCCCGCTCCGAGGCCACTGGCACGCCGCTGCGCATCAAGCTGGGCCTGGATCCGACGGCGCCGGACCTGCATGTGGGCCACACGGTCGTGCTGAACAAGATGCGCCAGTTGCAGAACCTGGGCCACACGGTGATCTTTCTGGTCGGCGACTTCACCAGCCTGATCGGCGACCCCTCTGGCCGCAACAGCACCCGCCCGCCGCTGACGGCCGAGCAGATCAAGCTCAATGCCGAGACCTACTATGCCCAGGCCAGCCTGGTGCTGGACCCGGAAAAGACCGAGATCCGCTACAACTCGGAGTGGAGCGACGCCCTGGGCGCTCGCGGCATGATCGCTCTGGCCGCCAAGTACACGGTGGCGCGGATGATGGAACGCAATGACTTCCATGACCGCTTCAAGGCCGGCACGCCGATCTCGGTGCATGAGTTTCTCTACCCGCTGATGCAGGGCTATGACTCGGTGGCGCTGAAGTCGGACCTGGAGCTGGGCGGCACCGACCAGAAGTTCAATCTGCTGATGGGCCGCCATCTGCAGCAGGAGTACGGCCAGGAGGCGCAGTGCATCCTGACCATGCCGCTGCTGGAGGGCCTGGACGGCATCGAGAAGATGTCCAAGAGCAAGGGCAACTACATCGCCATCACCGAGGCGCCGAACGAGATGTTCGCCAAGGTGCTGTCGATCAGCGACACCCTGATGTGGAAGTACTTCAACCTGTTGAGCTTCCGTGCCGAGGGCGAGATTGCCGATCTGCGACGCGAGGTCGAGCAGGGCCGCAACCCCAAGGATGCCAAGGTGCTGCTGGCCAAGGAGATCACCGCGCGCTTCCACTCGGCCCGCGCCGCCGACGAGGCCGAGGCCGATTTCAACAATCGCGCCAAGGGCGGCATTCCGGACGAGATTCCCGAGCTGGCCCTGGCCGGCGCACCGCTGGGCATTGCCGCGCTGCTGAAGGCGGCCGGCCTGGTGCCGTCCAGCAGCGAGGCCATGCGCATGATCGAGCAGGGCGGTGTGAAGATCGACGGCGCGGCGGTCAGCGACAAGGGCTTGAAGGTTGCAGCCGGCACCTTGGTGCTGCAGGTCGGCAAGCGCAAGTTCGCGCGCGTCACCTTGACCTGAGGCGGGCGGATTGATTGCGGTCTTGCAGCGCGTCAGGCAGGCGCGGGTCGAGGTGGCTGGCCAGGTGATCGGTGCGATCGACCAGGGTCTGCTGGTGCTGGTCTGCGCCGAGCCGGCCGACACCGGGGTGCAGGCCGACAAGCTGATCGCCAAGCTGCTGAAGCTGCGCATCTTCGGCGACGCGGCCGGCAAGATGAATCTGAGCGTGCAGGACGTCGGCGGCGGCCTGTTGATCGTTTCGCAATTCACCCTGGCGGCCGATACCTCCGGTGGCAATCGGCCCGGCTTCAGCGCGGCGGCTGGACCCGAGCAGGGGCGGCGGCTGTATGACACGGTGGTGAAACTGGCGCGGGAGCGCCATCCGCGGGTGGCCACCGGCGAGTTCGGCGCCGATATGCAGGTGTTCCTGCAAAACGACGGGCCGGTGACGATACCCATCCGTATCTGACTGACGGCCCATGATAAAAGCCCATCGTTACCGATGGGCTTTTATCGAGAAGGTGCTGGCTTGTGCTCGACCTCAGTCAGCGTATTGACCTGCCGCCTTGATCACAGGACCCCAGCGGTTGATCTCCGACTCGACGAACTTCTTGTGCTCGGCGCCGTTCAGGCGTGCATCGCTGATGATCACCGAGCCCAGTGCCTCCTGGCGCTTCATGAAGTCGGGATCCTTCAACGCGTTCTTCATCGCGGCGTTGATCTTGTCTGTCACGGCCTTGGGCGTGTTCTTCGGTGCGTACACGCCGTGCCAGATGCCGACCTGGAAGCCCTTCAGGCCCGCCTCATCAAGCGTCGGCAGTTTGGACAGCGCAGCACCGCTCAGGCGCTTGCTGCTGGTCACGGCAAATGCCTTCACCTTGCCAGCCTCGATCTGCGAGGTCGTGTTGGTGGTCTGGTCGCACATCAGGTCCACCTGGCCACCCAGCAGGTCGGTCATGGCCGGGGCGGTGCCCTTGTAGGGCACGGTCACCATGTCCACCTTGACAGTGCTCTGGTACAGCAGGCCGCACAGATGCGAGGCCGAACCCAGACCGGCGTTGGCCAGATTGATCTTGCCGCGGTTCGCATCAATCCACTTGGCGAGCTCGGCGTAATTGTTGGCCGGCAGGCTGGGCTTGCCGATCAGGGTCATGGGCACATCGACGACCAGGCCCAGGTACTCGAAGTCTTCCAGCGTCTTGTACTGCATATTGCGGTACAGGGCCGGGGCGGTCGCCATGCCGATATGGTGCAGCAGCAGGGTGTAACCATCGGGGGCGGCCTTGGCCACCTTGGTGGCGCCCAAGGTGCCGCCAGCGCCGCCGACGTTGTCGATCAGGATGGTCTGGTTGCCCAACGATTTGCGCATCACCTCGGCCAGGTCGCGCGCGACCTTGTCGGTCGGGCCACCGGCGGCAAAGGGTACGACGATGGTGATGGCCTTCTCGGGGTACTCGGCAAGGGCGGCTCCGGCGCACAGGCTGGCGGCAACACCGGTCAATAGAAGCTTCTTCATCGCTGTCCTCAAGGAAATAGCTGGGGGTGCCAAATATTAGGGCTGAGGCAGTGGCCGCGCCCTGCGGGAACTACGTAAGCTCGACCAGCTCAGGGAAAGCTCCTACTTCAGTCGTACTTGCGCGCGTCCTCGATCACCTTGCCGTCATTGGGCAGGCTGCCGGGGGCGACGAAGACCACCTCGCCGCGCAGCTTGGTGATGTCGCGCATCGCCTGAGCCACCTGCTCGGCCAGGCCTTCGGGGGCGCTGGCGATCTCCAGGCGCAGCTGCATCTGGTCATTGGCCATTTCGCCGCTGACGACCAGCCTGGCCTTGCCCAGCTCGGCAAAGCGGCGCGTGATCTCGGCCACCTGGCCGGCGTGCACGAACATGCCGCGCACCTTGGCGCTTTGGTCGGCGCGGCCCATCCAGCCCTTGATACGCGCATTGCTGCGGCCCGTGGGGCAGTGGCCGGGCAGCAGGGCGCTGAGGTCGCCGGTGCCGAAACGTATCAGCGGGTAGTCGGGGTTCAGGGTGGTGACGACCAGCTCGCCGACCTCGCCCTCGGCGACAGGGTCGCCGGTGCCGGGGCGCACGATCTCGACGATCACGCCCTCGTCCAGCACCAGGCCCTCGCGGGCCGGGGTCTCGTAGGCAATCAGGCCCAGATCGGCCGTGGCATAGCACTGATAGCCCTCGACGCCACGCTCGCGCAACCAGTCACGCAGCGAGGGCGGAAAGGCCTCGCCGCTGACCAGGGCCTTGCGCAGCGAGGGCAGGGCGGTGCCGGCCTCTAGAGCCTTGTCGAGCAAGATCTTCAGAAAGCTGGGTGTGCCCACATAGCCATGCGGGCGCAGCTCACTGATCGCCTGCAGCTGCAGCTCGGTGTTGCCGACGCCGCCCGGGAAGACGCTGCAGCCAATCGCGTGCGCGCCGCTTTCCATCATCGCGCCGGCCGGCGTCAGGTGGTAGCTGAAGCTGTTGTGCACCAGATCGCCGTGGCGAAAGCCGGCCGCATACAGCGCCCGTGCCGAGCGCCAGTAGTCGCGGCCCTGACCCTCGGGCTCGTAGATCGGCCCGGGCGACTGGAACACGCGCTGTGCGCCACTGCTGCGCACCTGGCCGGTCCAGCCGATGGCGGAGAAGCCGCCGAACACATCGTGTGCGCGCTGGGCCTTCTGACGCTCCAGCAGCTCGTGCTTGCGCGTCACCGGCAGCGCGGCAAGCTGGCTGCGGCTGACGATGCTGTCCGGATCGACGCCATCCAGCAATTCGGCATATGCCGGGGTCAGATCCTGAGCCCGGGCGATCTGCTGAGGCAGCGCCGCCATCAGCTCGCGCTCGCGCAGTGCCGGGTCGCGAGATTCCAGGGCGTCGTAAAAGGTGCTCATGTCGTTTCGTCCGTCCAGCGCGCCAGGCGCTTCTTGATCTCGTCCTGGAGCGAGCGCACATCGGCGCTGCTCTTGCAGACACGGTTGTCCCATTCGGGGCTGCGGGCGGGGCGTCGGGCCAGCTTGGCGGTCAGCGTGCTGTCGTCAGTGCTCAGCTCGATGACCGTCTGACCCTTCAGCAGGAACTCGCTGCCGCGCTCGCTCAGCTGCCGCAGATCGCGCAGGGCACGCCTGAGCTGCAACAAGGCCTGATCGGGCTTGAATGCAGGTGGGGCAAAGAAGTCATCGCTCATGTGAACCCCTCGTCCGATGAGTACATCGACCGATCCCCCGAGGGGATGCGGGCCCGCTTGGGAGCGGCCCGGCGCCGGGCCTGCTCGCCCTGTTCGATTCTGATCATGTGCGCCCCCTCAAGCCAGCCAGCGCTTTCTGCGCTTGTAGCTCTTCACATCCTTGAAGCTCTTGCGGTCGCCGCCGCCCATGCCCAGATAGAACTCCTTGACGTCCTCGTTCTCGCGCAGCGCCTTGGCCTCGCCGTCCATGACGATGCGGCCGTTCTCGAGGATGTAGCCGTAATCGGCATAGCGCAGCGCGATATTCGTGTTCTGCTCGGCCAGCAGAAAGGTCACCTTCTCGCGCTGGTTCAGGTCCTTGACGATCTCGAACACCTCCTCGACGATTTGCGGCGCCAGGCCCATCGACGGCTCGTCCAGCAGCACCATCTTCGGATTGGCCATCAGCGCGCGGCCGATCGCGCACATCTGCTGCTCGCCGCCGGAGGTGTAGGCGGCCTGCGATGTGCGGCGGTCCTTGAGGCGCGGGAAGTAGTTGTAGACCTTCTCAAGCGTCGCGGCCACCGCCGCCTTGCCATCCTTGCGGGTATAGGCGCCGGTCATCAGGTTGTCCTCAATCGACAGATGGGCGAAGCAGTGCCGCCCCTCCATCACCTGGATCACGCCGCGGTTGACCATGTCCGAGGTGGAGAGCTTCTCGATGCGCTCGCCGCGCAGTTCGATCGAACCTTTGGTGACATCACCGCGCTCGGCGCGCAGCAGATTGCTGACCGCGCGCAGGGTGGTGGTCTTGCCCGCGCCATTGCCACCCAGCAGGGCCACGACCTTGCCCTCCGGCACCTGGAGCGACACGCCCTTGAGCACCAGGATCACGTGGTTGTAGATGACCTCGATGCCGTTGACGTTGAGAAGGATGTTGGGTGTGGTCATGGTGATGCGCCTGGTTCTCTGTGCATTCTTCGCTCTTCCAAGCACCGCACGCGGTGCTTGGAAGAGGGCCCGCGAGGGCCCCCGGACCGGCTTAGGACTGGCAGTCCTGTGGTGTGCGGCGTGTCAGCTTCTTGTCGCTGGCGTACTTGTCGGCGGCGGCTTTGACCATCGGCTTGATGATCTGCTCATCGGCCGAGATGAAGTCGGAGCTGAAGTTCCACTTCGCGCCATCCCAGGTGTGCACGCGGGCCGTCACCGAGCCCATGTGGTCCACGCAGGAGGTGGACAACGGGCGCATCACGCCGGCCAGGCCCAGCGAGTCGAGCTTCTTCTGGTCCAGCGCCAGGTTCTCCAGGCCCCAGCGCACCTGCTCGCCGGTCATGACCTTGCCCTTGCCGAAGCGCTCCTGAGCGCGGCGCACGGCCTCGATGCCCAGCATCTGGATGATCAGGCCGCGGGTGTAGAGCACCGAGCCGACCTCATCCTTCGGACCCGTGCCCTGACCCTTGTCATGCACATGCTTGATGATGTCCTGGATGACCTTGGGCGTCTGGCCTGAGGTGTTCAGGGCCAGCGCGTTATAGCCCTTGGCGCCCTCGCCGACGTCCTTCACGTCAGGCTCGGCGCCGGCCCACCACACGCCATACATCTTGTCGCGCGGATAGCCGGTGGCCTGCGCTTCCTTCAGTGCGGTGGAGTTCATCACGCCCCAGCCCCACAGCAGCACATAGTCGGGACGCTGCTGACGCACCTGCAGCCAGGCCGACTTCTGCTCGACGCCGGGTGCCGTGACGGGGATCTTCAACAGCTCGAAGCCATGGGTCTTGGAGCGCTCTTCCAGCAGTGGCATCGGCTCCTTGCCGAAGGGGCTGTCGTGATAGACCAGGGCGATCTTCTTGCCCTTGAGCTTGTCCAGCCCGCCTTCCTTCTTGCCGATGTGCTGGATCAGGATGTCCGCCGCCGTCCAGTAGCTGCCCATCAGCGGGAAGTTCCACTTGAACACGCCGCCGTCCTGCGAGGCCGACAGGCCATAGCCCAGGGTCACCAGCGGGATCTTGTCGACGGGCGCCTTCTCGGTCAGGGCGAAGGTGATGCCGGTGGCCTGCGGGTCTATCATCGACGCGCCCTTGCCCTTGAGCCGCTCATAGCATTCGACACCGCGGTCGGTGGCGTAGCCGGTCTCGCACTCTTCAAAGCTGATCTTCACGCCGTTGATGCCGCCATCACGTGCGTTGATCATCTTGATGTAGTCCTGCTTGCCATTGGCCCATGGCACACCATTCGGTGCATAGGGGCCGGTGCGGTACACCAGCAGCGGGAAGAACTGCTCCTTGGCTTGCGCCAGGGCCGCCGGGGCGGTGAGCAGGCTGGACAGGCTTAGGGCCGCAAGGACCGCGCCTTTTATCAGTGACTTCAACTTCATTGTCTGCCTCCAGAGGGGTGGAAAAAGCACTCGTCAGTGCATGGGGAAAAACTCGTTCTTGTCAGTGGGGGAAGGGCCACAGCCGCAGCTTCTCTTTGGCAATGGACCAGAGGCGGGCCAGGCCGTGCGGTTCGACGATCAGGAAGAACACGATCAACGCGCCGAAGATCATCGACTCGAGGTGCGAGGCGGTGGCGGTGGACATCGGTATGTTCAGCCAGGCCGGCAACTGGTTCAGGAAGATGGGCAGGATGACGATGAAGGCCGCGCCAAAGAAGCTGCCCATGATGGAGCCCAGGCCGCCGATGATGACCATGAACAGCAGCTGGAACGAGCGGTCGATCGAGAAGGCCGCCGGCTCCCAGGAGCCCAGATGCACAAAGCCCCACAGCCCGCCGGCCACACCGACGATGAAGCTGCTGACGGCAAAGGCGGTGAGCTTGGCGTAAACCGGGCGGATGCCGATCACCGCGGCGGCCACGTCCATGTCGCGCATGGCCATCCACTCGCGGCCAATGGCGCCGCGCACGAGGTTCTTGGCCATCAGCGCGAACACGGTCACGAGAGTCAGGCAGAACAGATACTTCTGCACCGGCGACTCGATAGGAATGCCCAGCACCTGCAGGCCTGACACCGTCACCGAGCCCGAGGACGAGTCGTTGGTGAACCACTTGATGCGCAGAAAGCTCCAGTCCACGAAGAACTGCGCGGCCAAGGTGGCCACCGCCAGATACAGGCCCTTGATGCGCAGCGACGGAATGCCGAACAGCACGCCCACCAGGGTGGCGCACGCGCCGCCCAGCAGCAGTGACAGCACCAGTGGCATGCCCTCGATGCGCACATTGAAGTTGTAGGCCGCGTAGGCGCCCACTGCCATGAAGGCGCCGGTGCCCAGCGAGATCTGGCCACAGTAGCCGACCAGGATATTCAGACCTATGGCCGCCAGCGACAGGATCACGAACGGAATCAGGATGGCGCGGAACAGGTACTCCGGCGCCAGCAGCGGCACGGCGATGAAGGCGATCGCCAGCAGCAGCGCGATGGCAATGCGGTCCTGCCGTATCGGGAAGATCTGCTCGTCGGCCTTGTACGAGGTCTTGAACTGGCCGTTTTCTCTATAGAACATATTGTCTCCAGCCCAGTCAGACGCGGTCGATGATCTTCTCGCCGAACAGGCCCTGGGGCCGCACGAGCAAGAACAACAAGGCCATCACATAGGCAAACCAGATCTCGATGCCGCCGCCCATATAAGGGCCGATGTAGATCTCCGACAGCTTCTCGCCGACGCCGATGATCAGCCCGCCGATGATGGCGCCGGGCACCGAGGTCAGGCCACCGAGGATCACCACCGGCAGCGCCTTCAGGGCCACCAGCTGCAGCGAGAACTGCACCCCGAGCTTGCTGCCCCAGATGATGCCGGCCACCAGGGCGACGAGGCCCGCCACCGACCAGACGATGATCCAGATGCGGTTCAGCGGAATGCCGATCGACTGCGCGGCCTGGTGGTCATCGGCCACCGCGCGCAGCGCGCGGCCGGTCGAGGTCTTCTGGAAGAACAGTGCCAGCGCGGCCACCAGGGCAGCGGCGATCAGCGCCGCATAGACGTCTTCCTTGTTCACCAGCACGCCGCCCTGGAACACACTTTCCAGCAGGAACACCGGGTCCTTGGGCATGCCGACATCGATCTTGTAGATGTCGCTGCCAAAGATCATCTGGCCGCTGCCGTCGAGGAAGTAGCTCGCGCCCAAGGTGGCCATCAGCAGCGTGATGCCCTCCTGGTTGACCAGCTTGCCCAGCACCCAGCGCTCCATTGCCCAGGCGACGATCATCATGCAGACGGCCGCCGCCGCGAAGGCCAGCACATTGGCCAGTATCTTGTTGTCGAAGCCCAGCCACTGCGGGATCCACTCCGAGAAGCGGGCCATCGCCAGTGCGGCGAACAGCACCATCGCTCCCTGGGCGAAATTGAACACGCCCGAGGCCTTGTAGATCAGCACAAAGCCCAGCGCGATCAGCGAATACAGCATGCCGGCCATCAGGCCGCCTATCAATGCTTCGAGAAAGAATGCCATGGTCGCGTCCTGTTCGTACGTGGTTCAGTGCGTCGTGCCGAGATAGGCACTGATCACGTCTTCGTTGTTGCGCACCTCGTCGGGTGTGCCGTCGCCGATCTTCTTGCCGTAGTCCAGCACGACGACGCGGTCCGAGATGTCCATCACCACGCCCATGTCATGCTCGATCAGCACGATCGTGGTGCCGAACTCGTCATTGACGTCGAGGATGAAGCGGCTCATGTCCTGCTTCTCCTCCACATTCATGCCCGCCATGGGCTCGTCGAGCAAGAGCACGGTGGGCTCCATCGCCAGCGCCCGGCCCAGGTCCACCCGCTTTTGCAGGCCATAGGGCATCTTGCCGACGGCCGTCTTGCGGTAGGGCTGGATCTCCAGGAAGTCGATGATGCGTTCGACGAACAGGCGCTGCTCGCTCTCCTCGCGCTGGGCGGCGCCGAAGCGCAGCGCCTGCTGGAAGATATTGCTCTTCATCTTCAGATTGCGGCCGGTCATGATGTTGTCGACAACGCTCATGCCCTTGAACAGCGCCAGGTTCTGGAAGGTGCGGGCCACGCCCATCTCGGCTACCTGGCGCGAGTTCATGTGGTGGAAGGTCTGGCCCTTGAAGGTGATGGCGCCCTCCTGCGGCTGGTAGACGCCGTTGATGCAGTTCAGCATCGAGCTCTTTCCCGCGCCGTTGGGGCCGATGATGGCCCGTATCTCATGCTCACGCACATTGAAGCTGATGTCGGTCAGCGCCTTCACGCCACCGAAGCGCAGGCTGATGTTCTGCACATCGAGGATGACCTCGCCGATTTTCTTCCCGGACATCAGGCGGCCCTCCGTGCGGCTGGGTAGGTCTTTGTGTCGACGATCTTCAGATCGGCCGCCACCATGCCGGTGCGCCCGTCCTCGAACTTCACCTGCGTTTCGATGTACTGGCTGGTCTTGCCCCCGTACAGCGCGTCGACCAGCACCTGGTAGCGCTCGTTGATGAAGCCGCGCTTGACCTTGCGGGTGCGCGTCATCTCGCCGTCATCGGCGTCCAGTTCCTTGTGCAGCACCAGGAAGCGGCTGATCTGGCTGCCGGCCAGCAACTCGTCCTGCGCCAGATCGGCGTTGACCTTCTCTATGCACTCGCGAATCATCTCGTAGACCTCGGGCTTCTGCGCCAGATCGGTGTAGCCGGCATAGGGCAGGTTGCGCTTCTCGGCCCAGTTGCCCACCGCCTCCATGTCGATATTGATGAAGGCGCAGACCTTCTCGCGCTTGTCGCCAAAGGCCACCGCCTCCTTGATGAAGGGGAAGAACTTCAGCTTGTTCTCCACATACTTGGGCGCGAACATCGCGCCGTCGTTGGCGCCGCCCATGATGCGGCCCACGTCCTTGGCTCGGTCTATGATCTTCAGATGGCCCGAGGCATCGATGAAGCCGGCGTCGCCGGTGTGATACCAGCCCTCGGCCGTCAGCACCTCGGCCGTGGCCTCGGGGTTCTTGTAGTACTCCTTCAGCAGGCCGGGCGACTTGACCAGTATCTCGCCGCTCGGGGCCAGCTTGATCTGCACGCCGTCGATGGGCACGCCCACCGTGTCCGCGCGGGCCTCATGGTCAGGCTGCAGGCAGACGAACACGGCCGTCTCGGTCGAGCCATAGAGCTGCTTCAGATTGATGCCTATCGAACGGTAGAAGCTGAACAGATCCGGGCCTATGGCCTCGCCGGCCGTGTAGGCCACGCGCACGCGGCTCAGGCCCAGCGAGTTGCGCAGCGGGCCATAGATGCACAGCTGACCCAGCGCGTAGTGCAGTCTGTCAAGACCCGACACCGGCTTGCCATCCATCTTGGCTGGCCCGACGCGTCGGGCCAGGTTCATGAAGTGGTGGAACAGCCACTTCTTGATCGCACCGGCATCCTCCATGCGGATCATCACCGTGGTCAGCAGGCCCTCGAAGATGCGCGGCGGCGCGAAGTAGTAGGTCGGACCGATTTCCTTCAGGTCTATCGTCACCGTGCTGGCCGACTCGGGGCAGTTCACGACATAGCCGCAGGCGATCCACTGCGCATAGCTGAAGATGTTCTGACCGATCCAGGCCGGCGGCAGATAGGCCAGCACCTCTTCGTCGCTGGTCAGCTTGTCAAAGCGTGCACCGGCCTGGGCGCGGTCGATCAGGCTGTTGTGCGTGTGCACCACGCCCTTGGGGTTGCCGGTGGTGCCCGAGGTGAAGAACATCGCGGCGACATCGGTGCCTTCGCCCTTTTGCACCTCGGCGTCGAAGAAGCCGGGTTGCCGGGCCAGGCGTTCGCGGCCGACGGCGATCAGATCGTCCAGCGAGGCGAGGCCGGGCTCGCTGTAGTGGCGCAGGCCGCGCGGGTCATCGAACCAGATGCGGGTCAGCTGCGGGCAGTGCTCGCGCAGCTCCAGCATCTTGTCGACCTGCTCCTGGTCTTCGACCACAGCAAAGGCGATGTCGGCGTTGTTGATCGGGAAGCGGAATTCGGCCGCCACCGCGTCCTGGTACAGCGGCACCGGAATCGCACCCAGCGATTGCGCTGCCAGCATCACGGCCGACAGGCGGGGCCGGTTGTCGCCCACCACCACGATGTGCTGGCCACGCTGCAGGCCGGCCTGGGCCAGGCCATGGGCCAGCGCGCGCACCAGATCGGCCAGCTGCGACCAGCTCAGGGCCTGCCAGATGCCGTATTCCTTTTCGCGCAGGGCCGGTGCGTCGGGACGCTCGGCCGCATGGGCCAGCAAGAGCCTTGGAAAGGTCGTTGACACGCTTGTTGTCTCCTGTCTGTCCGTAGCGCAACCTCAAAAGAAGTCGCAACCCGGGTTTCTGAGGGCTATGCTAGACCTGACTTTGACGTCAAGATGTCGTTACGACGACAATCCTAGGGGTATCACGGGGGCGTGCTTTCCCGGGGGTGGCGAGTAAGCCTCTTGTCAACTTTGAAGCGTCTGCCTGATGGACTCCACCGTTCCGATGAATGCCTCGGCCCACCCGCCGCTGCGCCTGCGCGCCCGCGCTGCCACCGGCGACGAGCTGGCCCAGATTCCCTGGTTGCCCTTGCTGGAACGCAGCCAGCGCGAGGCGGTGATCGCTCAGCTGCAAGTGGCCGATGCCGAAGTCGGCGAGCGGGTCTGCCGCTTCGGCCGGCCTGCGACCTTCTGGTTCGGCGTCGTCGATGGCCTGCTGAAGATGAGCAATGACGACTCGGGCGGCACGGCCATCACCTTCACCGGCGTGCCGCCGGGCGGCTGGTTCGGCGAGGGCACCCTGCTCAAGCGCGAGGTCTACCGCTACAACATCCAGGCGCTGCGGCGCAGCGTCGTCGCCGGATTGCCGGTCGAGACCTTCCACTGGCTGCTGGAAAGCTCGATCCCGTTCAACCGCTTCGTGCTGAACCAGCTCAACGAGCGTCTGGGCCAGTTCATCGCCGCCCGCGAGATCGACCGCATGACCGACCCCGATCTGCGCGTGGCCCGCAACCTGGCCTCGCTGTTCCATCCGACGCTCTACCCCGGCGTCGGCAGCCTGCTGCGCATCACGCAGACCGAGCTGGGCTATCTGGTCGGCCTGTCACGCCAGCGCGTCAACCAGGCGCTGAAGACGCTGCAGGACCAGGGGCTGATTCGAATCGAGTACGGGGGCTTGCGGGTGCTGGATCTGGGAGGCTTGCGGCTGTTCCACACCGGTTGATCCGGCAGGCTCAGGCGTTGGAAATGCCCGCGGCCACATGCCCCGAGGGCACGTGGGCGGAGGCGCTCTCAATGTGGCCGGTCTGGTCATCGAAGAAGAAGTCGGGCTCGAACTCGCGCAGGAATTCGCCCTTGGCCAGGCCGCCCAGGAACATCGCCTCATCGACCTCGATGTTCCAGTTCATCAAGGTTCGGATCGCGCGCTCGTGGGCCGGCGCGCTGCGCGCCGTGACCAGGGCCGTGCGCACCTGCATGCCTTGAGCCGGTGCCTGCTGCAGCCGTTGCAGTGCCTGCAGCAGCGGCTTGAACGGCCCGGCCGGCAGGGGCATGTCGGCGCGCAGGGTCTCATGCGCCTGGAAGGCGTCCAGCCCATCACTTTGAAAGACGCGCTCGGCCTCATCCGAGAACAGCACCGCGTCGCCGTCAAAGGCAATACGCACCTCGAACGGATGCGCATCGGACGCATGGGCCGAATGCGGATACACCCGTGCCGCCGGCACGCCGGCCATCAGGGCCTGGCGTACATCGGCCTCGTTGACCGACAGGAACAGATTCGCCTTCAGCGGCGTCAGATAGCGCCAGGGCGGCGCGCCGCGCGTGAACACGCCCCGCTGCACCGCCAGCCCATAGTGACGCGCCGACCGGAACACGCGCATGCCCGAGACCGGGTCATTGCGCGACAGCACCACCACCTCGACCCGCTGCGCCTGGCCCGGCCCGTTGAAGGCCAGCAGCTTGTTGACCAGCGAGAACGCCACCCCCGGCTTGGCCGGCTGATCGAGCCGCGCCAGCTGCAGCTGCATATAGGCGCGGTCATCCTCGGCCTCGAAGAGCTGGTTCTCTTCCTCGAAGTCGAACAGGGCACGGGAGGAGATCGCGACGACCAGTTGGCCGGCAAGGGTGGCGGGCATCGGGGGATGATAGCGGGCGGGCGCCTTGTCCAGACCCGAAGCGGCCCAGCACCTGCAAGATGGCACCTCGACTCGTCGATAACCCGATGCCTGATCGTCGGTCTTCCATGGCATTCTGGGGGCTAACGAAAAACAGGGCCATGCGCTACATCATCACTCTCATGCTTCTGTGTCTATCGCTCGGCGCTTGCGACCACGACGCCGTGTTCAACAGGTTCATCCCTCATCCGGAGGCGGAAGAAGGCAAAGCAATCATGGCGCTGCTGGCGGCGCGTGACTTTTCCGCTGTTGAACAACGTGTGGAGCCCTTGCTGCGAGAACCAGCACTACGGTCGAATTTTCAGGACGTTGCGAATCAATTTCCTGGCGGTCAACCCAGGAGCATTTCGACTATCGGAGCGCACGTTCTCAAGTCCGCAACTGACGAGACTTGACCGGGATGGTTCGGTCAATCGAATGAGGAGTGTCTGCACATGCACCATGGTTCCTGTCTCTGCGGCAGCATCCGGTTCACAGTGTCCGGCGAACTCGAAGCGCCCGTCGCCTGCCACTGCGCACAGTGCCGCAAGCAGTCGGGGCACTTCTTTGCCTCGACAAACGTCAAGCGCGACCGGCTTCAGATCGCCGGAGAAGAGCATCTCACCTGGTTCCAGTCTTCAGCAAAGGTTCGGCGCGGTTTCTGCTCGAAGTGTGGTTCGTGGCTGTTCTGGGATCCCCCATCGAAGGACTGGACGTCCGTTGCAATGGGAGCCTTCGATCTACCAACATCCGCGTACCTGGAGCGGCATATTTTCGTCGCCGAGAAGGGCGACTACTACACAATTTGCGATGGATTGCCGCAGAATGAAGACTAGCCGCAGACATCGGAGTCCTACCTTGAGAACAGTTATTTTCTTGATTCTTCTGGCAGCCGCAGCGCCGGTTGCGCAAGCCCAAGTGCCAAGAGAGGCGCTATCGCAGTGCCTCGCAGACAACACCTCAGGCAGAGATAGAAAGGACTTGGCGCGATGGGTCTTCTTTGCGATGGCCGCTCACCCGGAGATCAAGCAGTACGCCTCCCCCGCTCTTGGGCCGGCGAGCGAGGAAACACACAAGACCATGGCTGCAACCTTCACACGCCTGCTTGCCGACACTTGCCCTACCCAGACCCAGGCTGCGCTCAAGCAGGGCGGAAGCAAGGCCATCGAGATCGCCTTTCAAACACTCGGGCAACTTGCCATGCAGGAGTTGATGTCGAACCAGGACGTCAATGCAAGCATGGGCAAGTTCGAGAAGTTTCTAGATCAAACAAAGTTGCAGAAGGCGCTTGGTGGCGGTTGATGCCAAGCCCATCGTTTATGAGGAGCTGACCAGTCGATCAAGCCGACGCCCAAGGGGCCGCGCCCCGTCCGCGATCTTGTGTTGAGCGGGACATGTCATCACTTGAGGAGAGATAAGTGTTCAAGAAAGCGGCCCTGCTGCTCATCGCTGCACTGGTGTGTGCGTCGCCAAGCATCGCCAGCGACAGCGATGAGCCTTACTCGGTTTCGGTTTGGGCACGCCTGCTATTCGGGCCCGATGGCAAGCCGGCCGAGTATGCAATCGTCGAGGAGGACAAGTACCCGGCGAAGTTTGCCGAGAATGTAAAGGTCCGACTGGCACGTGCCGTCATTCCGCCCCCACACATCGACGGCAAACCCACCACCCTCCGAACTGGCGTGGAGCTTCGTTTCACCGTGACGCGCACGGCGCAGGGCGGCACTGTTCGAGTCGATGGAATCGCGATGGGCCCACTGCCCGTCAAGCAGTACTTCGCCAGCTACCCCAGGGACGTGGCCCGGTCTGGTGGCTGGCAAGGAGACGTTACCGGAGTTTGCACGGTGGGTGTCGAGGGGCGCTGCCGTTCGATAGATGTTGCCGCACTACCCGGCATACCTGAAAGCGTGCGCAAGTTCATGCGGGCAAGCCTTGAGGGATGGGAGTTCGAACCACAGCTGCTTGATGGCCGGCCCGTTGAGGGGCAATACACACTAAAGATGCGTCTGAACACCCTGGACGACGCCCCGGAGTACTTCCGGGAGGACAAGTTTCTTCGAGTACTCCGCAGTCGATAGCGAAGGCGCCCATCACCGCTCCACCAGGCTCGCCCATGACACCGTTTCTGAACCCCGGCGTCGAAGCCAAGTTTGCAGCCTATCCCCGGGCGGCCCAGAACCGCTTGCTTGAGCTTCGGGAGTTGGTCTTCGCGGTGGCAGAACGAACCGCTGGCGTGGGTGAACTTGAAGAGACGCTGAAGTGGGGTGAACCGGCCTACCTCACCAGGAACGGTGGCGGCAGCACGATACGCATGGACTGGAAGCCCAAGCACCCGGATCAGTGCGCGCTGTATTTCAACTGCCAGACCACGCTCGTCGAGACCTTCAGGACGATGTTTCCCACCGACTTTGTCTATGAGGGCAATCGGGCCTTGGTTCTGCCGGTCACCGGGGCCGCACCTCGGGACGCACTTGCCCTATGCATTGAGGCCGCACTCACCTATCACGCTCGTAGGCGGGCCTGCAAACGCCCTGGCTTGCCTGCAGACGGCCCTCGTGCCGCCCGCGACAAGCCCGTGCCATAGGATTCGAAACGATGCTGGTCTGTGCAGCCCTCCTGTTCGCGCTGATCGCCGTGGGCATCAGCGCATTTCAGCCGGTACTTGTGCTGGGCGCGCCCTGGGGCGAGTTCACCCTGGGTGGGCGGTGGAGGGGGCGTCTGCCGATGAAGGTACGCGCTATTCCTCTGTTCTCGCTCGTGCTCCTGCTTGGCTTTGGCACCATCATTCTTGCCCGTGCGGGTTTTGCGGTTCCCCTTGTTCAGCAACACGCGCAGTTGCTCGCCTGGCTGGTGGTCGGCTACTGCGCGCTTGGCACCATTGCCAATGCCATCACGCCGAGCAAGCGCGAACGCAATCTGTGGTTTCCGGTGGTGCTGTGCATGCTGGTGCTGAGTCTGTTTGTCGCAACATCCTGATCCGACGCACTGTGCTGGCATTGTGGTAGCGTGGATGCCATTCGGACGTGGGGCTGTTGGCGATGAAAATGCTGGCATTGGCACTGCTCGTGATGATCGCGCCGGCTTGGGCGGCTGACGTCAGCATGGCGTTTGGCGAGAAGATTCCGCCGTTTTGCTTCCCTGAGACGAATTCAGGCATCGAGCTTGAGATCATTGGCGAGGCGCTGGCCGTCAAGGGCCATGTGCTCAAGCCCCGGTACTTCCCGTTTGCGCGGGTGCCGCTCGCCTTCAAGGAGGGTGTGGTCGATGGCGCAATGACCGACCTCGGGCAAGACCTGACGCCCGCAGGCGCCCATTACGGCGACCCAGCGGTGCTCTACGACAATGTCTTCTACACCCTGCGCAGCCGCAAGCTGCTGCTCAGAAAACCCGCGGACCTGAATGGGCTGACGCTGGTGTCGTTCCAGGGGGCAGCCAACCGCTATCCGGAATGGCTGGGGCCGATGAAGAAGGCCGGCAACTACGTGGAGGTCAACGACCAGGCCGTCCAGGTCAAGATGCTGATGCTGGGCCGCATTGATGTGGTGCTCAGCGACCGCAGCATCTTCAGGTATTTCTCCCTGCAACTTCAACGCAGCGGCGTCGTGCTGGAGGCCGTCGATGAACAGCCGTTCACGGCGGTGAATCCGCTGGACTACCGCCCGGTGTTCCGCAGCAAACAGGTGCGCGACGACTTCAATCAAGGCCTATTGCAGATCCGCAAGAACGGGCGCTACCGGGCGATCTACGACAAATACCTGCGCGAGTAGCCCGGCCGCCTTTCCTTTCCTATTTCACCCAGGTATTGAGCTGGATGATGGGCAGCAGCACCGCCAGCACGATCAGCAGCACCACCCCGCCCATCGCCACGATCAGGATGGGCTCAAGCAGGGTCGCCGCGGCCATGGCGCGGCGTTGCACCTCGGTGCTGAGCTGCTTGGCGGCCCGTTCCAGCATCTGGGGCAGCTTGCCGGTCTGTTCGCCCAGCCGGGCGAACATGGCCAGGATGCCGGGAAAGCGTTTCTTGCCGGCCAGGGCCGAGCCCAGCGGCGCGCCTTCGCGGACCTGGGACAGGGCCTCCAGCGCATCGGCGCGCATCGCGCGGTTCGACAGCGTCTCGGCCGCAGCCTGGAGGGACTTGAGGATGGGCACGCCGGCGCCGGCCAACATGGCCAGCGTGCCGGCGAAGCGCGAGGCGTTGTAGCCGCGGGCGAGCTTGCCGACCAGGGGCAGGGTCAGGGTGGCGGCGTCGAATCGCTCGCGGAAGGCGTCATTGCGCAGCATCCAGCTCAAGAGGCCGGTGCCGGCGATCAGCAGGGCCACCACCAGCCAGCCCCACTGGCGCACAAAGGCACTCAGGCCCAGCATCGCGATGGTGAGGGTCGGCAGGGTGCGCTTGCTGCTGGTGAAGACGGTGGCGACCTGGGGAACCACATAGGTGACCAGGAAGACGACGATGATGACGGCGATCAAGGACACGATGGCTGGATAGGCCATCGCACCGATCAGCTTGGCGCGCAGGTTCTGGCGCTCTTCCAGGTCATCGGCCAGGCGCTCCAGCACCACGCCCAGGGCGCCACTCTGCTCGCCAGCGGCGACCACGGCGCGATAGACATCGTCGAACTCGCGCGGTGCGGTGGCCAGGGCGGCGGCAAAGCTGGCGCCGCCGTTGACCTCGCTCTTCAGCTGGGCGACCAGTTCGCGCTGCTTGGCGTCTTCGCTCTCGTCGGCCAGGGCCGTCAGTGCGCGTTCGATTGGCAGGCCGGCGCTGACCAGGCCGGCCAGCTGGCGCGTCCAGACGGCCAGCAGCGTGGAGTTGAATGTGCGGCGCGCGAACAGCGAGGAGCGCGCGGCCATGCTGGCCTGCTGCACCGCCGCCACCGACAGCGGCACCAGACCTTGGCCGCGCAGCTGTGAGCGCGCGGCTCGCGGGTTGTCGGCCTCGACCAGGCCGCTCATCGTGCGACCGGCGCTGTTCAGCGCTTCGTATTTGTAGGCAGGCATGGCCGTCTGTTCTGACCTACTCGCGCGTCACGCGCAAGACTTCTTCCGGCGAGGTGATGCCCTGCTGGACCAGGCGTTCGCCGTCGTCGCGCATGGAGCGCAGACCGGCGGCCTGGGCGGCCACATACAGCTCGCTCTCGGCCGCGCGGCCGTGAATCAGTGCGCGGATCTTGTCGTCGGCGACCATCAGCTCATAGACGCCGGTGCGGCCCTTGTAGCCGGTCTGGCTGCACTCGGGGCAGCCCACCGGCCGGTACAGGCCCTGCTCATCGACACGCTTGCAGTGGGGGCAGAGCTTGCGCACCAGGCGCTGGGCCAGCACACCCAGCAGGCTGGAGCTGAGCAGAAAGGGCTCGACGCCCATGTCGGTGAGCCGGGTCACGGCGCTGGGCGCGTCATTGGTGTGCAGGGTGGCCAGCACCAGGTGGCCGGTCAGCGAGGCCTGGATGGCGATCTGCGCGGTCTCGAAGTCGCGGATCTCACCGATCATGATCACGTCCGGGTCCTGGCGCAGTATGGCGCGCAGGGCCTTGGCAAAGGTCAGATCGATCTTAGGATTGACCTGGGTCTGGCCAATGCCCGGCAGCTCGTACTCGACCGGGTCCTCGACGGTCAGCACATTGGTCGTGCTGGCGTCCACCCGCTCCAGCGAGGCATAGAGCGTGGTCGTCTTGCCCGAGCCGGTGGGGCCGGTGACCAGCACGATGCCGTGGGGCTGCTGCACCAGGCGGTCGAAATTCGTCAGCACATCGCCGCTCATGCCCAGGCCTTCGAGCGTGAACTTTGATTCGCTCTTGTCAAGCAGGCGCAGCACGGCGCGCTCGCCATGCGAGGAGGGCAGGGTGGAGACGCGCACATCGATGGCACGCCCGCCGATGCGCAGCGAGATGCGGCCGTCCTGGGGCAGGCGCTTCTCGGCAATGTCCAGCTCGGCCATGATCTTCAGCCGCGAGATCAGCGCGGCGTGCAGGGCCTTGTTGGGCTGCACCACCTCGCGCAAGGTGCCGTCGACGCGGAAGCGCACCGAACTCGAACGCTCGTAGGGCTCGATGTGGATGTCGCTGGCGCCGTCCTTGGCGGCCTGGGTCAGCAGCGCATTGAGCATGCGGATGATGGGTGCGTCGTTAGCTGCCTCAAGCAGGTCTTCCACCGCCGGCAGCTCCTGCATCATGCGGCCCAGATCGACGGCGCTCTCGACCTCACCAACCACCGCCGCGGCACTCGATTCGGAGCCCGCATAGGCGATGGCCAGGCGTTCGGTCAGCGCGGCCGAGTCCTGATACTCGAAGCGGTCGATGACGAACTGGCGCTGCACCTCGGACAGCGCGGCCAGGGTCACCTCGGAGCTGGCCCACAGCACCAGTTCGCTGCCGTCGTCCTCCAGCAGCAGGGTGTTGGCCCGCGCGAACGCATAGGGCAAGGGGTGGCGTATGGCCATGGCGGGTCAGGGCTCGCGCTTGACGGGGGCGGGAGCTGGTGCCTGGGCGGGTGCCGTGCCCGGCGCCTGGGGCAGCACTGGCGCCTCGTTGATCGGCAGCAGGCGGCTTGGCTGGGGCTGATTGGTCTGCTGCAGCGCGCGTATCGACTCGTAGCGGCTCAGGGTCAGCTCGTCGGCCGACTGCTGGGTGCGCATCACCACCGGCCGCAGGAACACCATCAAGTTGCTCTTCACCCGCTTACGGTTCTCGCTGCGGAACAGATTGCCGACCAGTGGGATGCTGGACAGGCCCGGCACGCGGTCTTCGCCATCGGTGTACTCGTCCTTCAGCAGGCCGCCCAGCACCAGGATGGCGCCGTCATCGACGACCACCGTGGTCTCGATCGAGCTCTTGTCGGTGGTCGGGCCTGCGCTGTTGGTGGCGCCGGGCACCACCGACGAATTCTCCTGATAGACCGTCATGCGCACCGTGCCGCCCTCGCCGATCTGGCTCTTGATGCGCAGGGTCAGGCCGACGTCCTTGCGCTCAATCGTCTGGAAGGGGTTGGTCGCGCCGGTGGTGCCTCCGGTGTTGGTGAAGGAGCCGGTGATGAAGGGCACGTTCTGGCCGATCACGATCTTGGCCTCTTCGTTGTCCAGTGCCACCAGATTCGGCGTAGAGAGGATGTTTGCGCCGGTCTGCGACTCCAGGAAGTTAGCCACCGCGCCCAGTGTGTAGAAGTCGCCCACCTTCTTCAGGATGCCGATGTTCAGGCCTCCCGGCGCGGCGCTGGCCAGGGCCGTCGCCACACCGGCGCGGCCTTGCGCCACGGCCACGGTCTGGTTCAGGATATTGGCATTGCCGCTGTTGAAATTCGTGCCGGCGCCGACGATGCTGCTGTCGCCCTTGTTGCCGAACAGGTTCTGCCACTGCACGCCGAAGGTCGCGGCCTTGTCGGCATTGACCTTGACTATCATCGACTCGACATAGACCTGAGCGCGGCGCGCGTCGAGCTGGTCGATGACGGCGCGCAACTGGCGGTACATGGGCTCGGGTGCGGTGATGATCAGCGAGTTGGTGGACGGGTCGGCCTGCACGAAGCCGCCGGTCGACGGGCCTTGAGAGGCACTCACCGGCGTGGTTGCCGCCGTGGCACCGGCGTTGGCCGTGCTGTTGGCCGCCCCGGTCAGCACACCCGGCAGCACGCCGCCGGCCGCGCCCAGGCTGCTGCCGCTGCCGCCCCCGGAGCCGCCGCCGCTGCCGGCGCCGTAGGCGGCGCGCAGCACGGCGGCCAGCTTCACCGCATCGGCGTTCTTCAGATAGACGACGCGAATATTGCCGGCCGCGTCATCACCCATGGGTCGGTCCAGCTTCTCGATGATGGCGCGGGTGGCGGCCAGGCGCGCCGGATTGGGCGCGCGCAGTATCAGCGAGTTGCTGCGCGCATCGGCCAGCACGCTGACTGAGGTGCCGATGGTGCCGGGCACGGCTGCCGCCGCACCGCCATCGGACAGCTTGAGCACCAGCGCCGCTAGGTCGGAGGCGATGGCGTGCTTCAGCGGCACCACCTCCATATCGGTCGCGCCGGGGTTGTCCATCGCCGCGACGATGCGTGCCAGGCGCTGCAGGTTCTCGGCGTAGTCGGTGATCACCAGGCTGTTATTGCCCGGATTGGCATTGATGGTGTTGTTGGGGCTGATCAGCGGCCGCAGCACGGCCACCAGATTGTTGGCGTTCTCGTAGTTGAGCTTGAAGATCTGCGTGATGATCTGGTCACCGCGCTGGGCGCTGCTGCCACCGACCACGACCGAGCCCGCCTGCAGCTTGGCGTCCGCCTCGGGCACGACCTTCAGCAGGCCGGCGTTGTCCACCACGGTGAAGCCCAGGCCGCGCAGCGCCGCCAGGTAGTTCAGATAGGCCTCGCGCACCGTCAGCGGCTGCTCGCTGTACAGCGTGATGGTGCCCTTGACGCGCGGGTCGACGATGAACTGCCGGTCCAGCATCACACCCATGGCCCGCGTCACCGCCTCGATGTCGGTGTTGACGAAATTCAGGGTCATCGGCGTGTTCGACTTCAGCGCCGGGCTGTGCGGGCGCGGCGCGCTGCTGCTGCTCTTGCGGCTGTCGGCGTTTGCGGGCTGGGCCAGCAGGCCGGTGCTATGGCACAGCAGCGAGGCCGCCACGGCCACGGGCCAGGCCCGGGCCAGCAAGCCTTGAGCTGGGGAGGTCGGGCAGTGTTTCATGCTTGATCATCCAATCGAGATTACGGAGCGCGCGCCTTGGCGCCGTCCAATGATGTTCAGCAGGTTGTTGAGCGCGGCTTCGCGATCCGGCGCGGCATTGGCCTCGCCCAGAAAGCGCGCCTTGCCAGCACCGAAAGTGCCCTCACCGCTGAGCAGCAGCGCACCCTCCTGGGTGCTCAGCACCATGCGCGATACGCCGGCGCTGTCGCCGATCACCGAAAAACGATAGCTGCCCAGCGGGTCCACGGTGGACACGCGCGAGGACAGATTCAGAAAATCCAGGTCCAGCTGGCCGCTCTGGCGCCAACGGCCCTGGGCCCAGTCAATCTTCAGGTTCGTCGCCGACAGGCGCACCGAGCCGCCCAGCTGCAAGGTGTTCCAGGGTGTGCCCAGGCCGCTGAGCCAGGAGGCCGGCCAGCGTGCCACCCAGCCCTGGCTGCCCGCCGGCAGGCTGACACTGGCCGTGCCCAGGCCGGGCCTGAGCAGCAGCAGAACCTCGCCATTGAGGCAGCAGGCCTGGCGCAGGCGCAGTGCCAGCGCCGTGCCCGAGACACCCATATTCCACTCGATGCGACCCGGCAGCGCGCTGCTGTCGCGGCTGCCACGGCCGCCGGTCAGCACCAGCAGGGCGCTGCCCGACCAGATGCTGCCGCGGGTGTCGGCCAGCAAGAGATGGCCCTCGGTGGCCTCGTCCACGGAGCGGGCCAGCCAGGAGGCCGGCGCGAAGGCGACGAGGCAGATCAGGATGCCCAGCACCAGGCCGGCGATGCTCCAGCGCAACGGCGCGTTGTGCTTGCCGACCACGCCCCACTCCATCTGGCGCGAATCGGCCCACATCGTGCTCGGCGGGCCAGACAAGGCATGGGGGTCACGCCGGAACGGCCAGGGCATCTTCCAGCGCGGGAGCCAGCGCCGTTTCGGCTTGATCGGGGTTCTGGGTCTCATGACGGCAAACCTCCCAGGCTCAGCACCACGGTGCCCGAGTAGCCCTTGGGCCCGCGCTGCAACTGGGCCTGCACCGGCCGTGCGCGCGCTGCGCTGCGGGCTTCTCCTAGCCAGCTGCGCAATTGCTCGCTGCTGGCGTTGGTCAGGGTCAGGGTCAGCGTGGCGCGGTCGCCCTGTACCGTCAACTTCGCGGCCTCGCCCAGATGTTCGGTGGCGGCCTGCAGGGCCAGCGCCGCCTGCGCGCTGCTGACCGGCGCCACCGCGCGCAACTCGCGCGCCTCATTGGCCAGGCGCTGCATATCCTGCAGCTGCGTATCAAGCCTGTCGATCTGCGGCGGTGCCTCGCGCAGGGTGCGCAAGGGCGAGGCCACGCCGATCTGCCAGACCAGCAGCAGCCCCAGCACGGCGGCGGCGATGCTCAGGCCCAGACGCTCGCGCTCGGCCAGCGCCTGCCATTGCTGGCGTGCCGGCGCGATCAGCTGCTGCCATTGCTGCTGCCAGCGCGGCGGCAGGGCGGTGGTGAAGAAACTGCTGCGCTTGGCTGTCATGATTTGCCCCCGCCCGCTGCGGCGCCGTCGCGGCGCACGCGGCTGACGGTCATCCGGTTCTCGCTGACCTCCAGCTGCCAGCCCTCGCTGCGCAGGGCACTGCGGAAGGCATCCACCTGGTCATTGCGCCAGCCTCCGGCCGACAGGGTCAGGCGGCCCGGTTCGAAGCGCAGGCTTTCCAGCGGGCCCATGTCGACCGGCCAGGCGGTGGCCGCCGCGCCGAGCAGCGACTCCAGGTCATCCTCGCCCGGACGGCCCGCGGCGATGCGCAGCAGGTCGGTCTCGCGCTCCATCTGCACACGGGCGTCGAGCACGGCGCGCACCTGCGGATGGGTGCTGCGCAGCACCTGCTCCGCCGCGGCCTTGCGGCTCTCTATGCCCTTGCGCTGATGCAGGGCCCAGAAGTTCAGGCCGATCAGGTGCACCGTGGCCAGGCCAAGCAGGCCCAGGCGCACCGGTCGCCAGGCGCGGCGCATATAGGTGCGGTAGGCCTGGCGGAAGGCGCGCACGCCGCGGGCGCGCGGGGCCAGGTCGAACTGGCGCAGATTCCAGGGGCTGTCCAGGGCGCCGAGACTGCGCAGCGTCGGCGTCAGCACCGCGACCTTGGTGCCCAGCCAGCGCTCGGCCGCGTCGGCCGCACCGGGGGTGGCCGTCCAGCGCGCGGCATGCACCGCGGCTTCCGGGAAAAGCTTGCGCACCAGCGTGCCGTCCAGACCCATAGGGGCGACGCCCTGCGGATGGCTCCAGCGCAGGCCCAGGCGCGGGTTGAGTCCGTCCTCGGCCGCTTCGATCTCGTAGAAATGTCCCACCGGCGGCGACTCGGGCCAGGCCATCGGCGCGACGCGGTCAACGAAGACATGGGCGGTCTCCAGCGCCGCCAGATGGTCGGCCAGCCAGGGCCTGCTCGTCACCACCACCCAGGACCGGTCACCGCCGGCGGCATCGGTCTCCAGCGCGAAGTGCAGCTGCTCGGGGTCTTCCAGCAGCACCTCCTCGAGCATGCCGGCCAGCGCCGCGCGCATGCGGGCGCGCCCGGTCTTTGGCAGGGCCACCTGGTGCCAGCTGAGGTCGGACTCGGCCGGCACCGCAATCACCGTTTCGGCCCGCGGCAGACGGTTGGCGGTGGCACGCCCCTGGTCGATCACGGCGACGCCATCGGGCGTCAGCAGGTAGCTGTACTCGGTCGTCGCCTGCAGGTCGGCAGGCGCGTCGGCGCCCTGGGCGCGAAGACGCGCACGCGGGGGTAGCAGCAGGACCAGGGTGCTCATAGAGGGAATGGCATCTTATTCTAGAAGGCGGGTGCTGAGGAATCTCAGGAAATCAAGGACTTAGAGGCGGTAGTTGCAGCGTTGTCACAGCATTTGCTGGGCTTCATGGCGTTGGCGCCAGCAGGTTCTGGCGCTGCCGATACTTCACCACCATGTCCAGGCCAACGCGCTGCACCAGCGAGTGTTCCTCCAGCAGCCGGTCTTCCAGGCGCAGTCGGCCGCGGATCTCGAAGAAGTTGGAGCTGACGCTGGCGCGGTTGTCGGCTATCACGGCCGAGGCGGGCAGGAGAGAGCGCACGTCCTTCACCGCCTGGAAGAAGTTTCGCTTGCGCGCCTGCACCAGGCGCTGGGCGGTGGCCAGGTCCATGCCATCGAATACGGTGGCCAGCAGTTCGAGGCTGGCGGTGTTCAGGTTCAGCGGCGTGGCCACGGGAAGCAGGATGACGCGCGGGCGCAGCCTGTCGATATGGCTTGCGCTGATGCCCAGCCACCCGAGTTGGTCCAGGCTGGGCGGCATCAGCGGCGTGTTCTTCGACGACTGGCCGGCCGCCGGCGTGCCCTGGGCCAGGCGCAGGGATTCGGCCAACTGGGTGGCCACATCGACCGGCACGCCGACGCTGTCGCAGATGCGCTGCAGCGCGCGTAGCTCGTCCGGTGGCACGGTGGTGCCGACGGTCAGATTGCGCAGGTTGTAGCGCGCCTGGGCGTCGTCTATCGATCCGGACAGAAAGGCCTCGGGCCCGTCCTCGCTGTTGTTGCTGCGGTCGGCGGCCAGAAAGGTCGACAGGCGGGCCTCGGCCAGTGGCACGGCCCAGACCTCGCCCAGATGGTCGACCGGCTGATTCAGATTGGCGCGCGCGTCCTCGCGCAGTATCAGGCGCGCCCAGTCCAGCGCGCCCTGCAGTATCAGCGCCGCCTGCGTGCGGGCGCGTTCGGCGCCCTCGACCTGCACCGCGCGGTACTGCTGCCAGACCATGGCTGCGGCCAGGGTGCTGACCAGGGTGACGATGATCATCGCCGTCAGCAGTGCTGCGCCGCGCTCCCGGCGATGCCCATTCATGGCTGCGGCCCCAGCGCGACGGCGCGGTTCAGCGTGCCGCTCCAGCCGCTGGCCTCATCGAACTGCAGGGCCATCTTGACGGCGGTCGGCAGGGGGGGGCGAGTGCCTGGGTCTCCGGGGCCTGGCGGCGGGTCGCTGGCACCCGCACTGGGTGGGGTGGGTGCACTGCTGCCGGCGCCGCTGCTGGACTGCGCGTTGCTCCAGCTGTTGCCACGGTAGAAGTAGACCTGCCAGCCGCTCACACCCTCCAGCGCGCGCACCATGCCCGGCGCATTGGCCTGCAGTTGCAGGCTGCGCATATAGCTCTCCCTCAGCTCCTCGGCGCTGGTCGTTACGGGTGACTCCCAGCGTGTCCAGGCATTGCCCATGCGCGACCAGACCACCACCTGCATGCCCTCGGCACGCAGCCGGGTGAGTTGCAGGCTGCCGCCCGTGAACTGCAGCGGTGGCACGGCACCGCTGACCTGCACCGCCAGCAGGTCCTGCTCCCACTGCGCCATCACCGTCTGCAGCCGCATCGTGCGCTCCAGATGGGCCTGGCTGATGTCGCGGGTGCGGATGATGGCGTCCAGGCCGCGCCAGGACATCATCGCCATCAGCGCCATGATCAGCAGTGCCACCAGCACCTCGACCAGGGTGAAGCCGCGGGCGCCGTGCCGGGTCTTGCTCATCGGTAGCGGGCCAGCACGGTGGACAGGGTGACCAGGGCGCGCTCGGCGGCCTCGTCGTCCGGGTCGAAGACGATGGCGTCTGCGCGGCGGAAGTTCGGGTTCGGCGTCGGCCGTATCACCAGCCGGGCCTTGAAGCTGCGGCCCAGCTGCTCGCAGGTGAAGTCGGTGTCACCGACGCCGGGCAGCTGGTCCGAGCGCTGCAGCTTCAGCTCGGTCAGCTGGTTGTCGGCGCACCACTGGGCCAGGCTGACCGCGGCCAGGCGCTCGGCATTGCCGGTCAGCGCCCCGGCGGCCTTGATGCCGGCGCCCAGCGTGATGGCGACGATGGTCAGCGCCACCAGCACCTCGATCAGGGTGAAGCCGCGGGCAGGGGCTCTCATGGCTGCGCCGCCTCGCGGTTGATGATGAACGGGCCCAGGCCATCTGTGGTGAGGGTCAGGGCTTGATCGGCCAGGCGCAGCACGATGCGTTGCGAACCTATCATCGGCTCGGGGCCCAGCAGCACGGCGCGCGCACCGACGATCTCGACCGCCGGGGCCATATCGCCCAGCCAGCGCGTTGGCATGGCCAGGCGCTCGGGCAGGCCCTCGAAGCGGAACTGCGCGTCGGCCGCGCTGCCACCCGGCATCGACAGCGGCGCCCAGCGCACCGCCAGCCCGGAGGCACGGGCCTCGGCACGGGCGCCCTCGAACAGGGCCACCAGCCGGGCGGACTCGCGTTCGAGCTGCGTCGCGGCCTGGTTGGGCAGGGCCAGGCTGGCCACGGCGGTGGCAATGGCGATCAGCGCCACCACCACCAGCAATTCGATCAGCGTGAAGCCGGCGCTGGCCTGGGGGCGTGTCAATGTATGGCCAAGCTTATTGCCAGGAGCCAATGTCGGCGTTGTTGCCTTCGCCGCCGGGCTGGCCATCGGCCCCGAAGCTGTAGACATCGATCTCGCCTTTCACGCCCGGACTGACGAACTGGTAGGGCCGGCCCCAGGGGTCATTGGGCAGCTTCTCCAGATAGGGCTTCCAGTTTGGCGGGATCACGCCCGCCGTGGGCTTGCGCACCAGCGACTCCAGGCCCTGCTCGGCGCTGGGGTAGCGCTGGTTGTCCAGCTTGTACAGCTTCATCGCCTGCATCAGATTGTTGACGTCGGTGCGGGCGGCGGTGACGCGGGCGTCATCGGCGCGGTCAAGCACATTGGGCACCACCAGGGCGGCCAGCACACCGATGATGACCAGCACCACCAGCAGCTCGATCAGGGTGAAGCCGCGGTGCCGGGCATGGGGATTCAAGAGGGTGGGGCGGTCCATATCGGGTTCCTGGTCTTGAGGCGGTGCAAGCACCAAGTTGATCCTTGTACACGGCTTTGATTGCTGCCGTGTTTCGCCGCGTTCTTCGTCGCGTTGTGGGGCATGGCTTGAATCATAATCGCGCCATGTACGCACGCTTCACCGCATTTGCTGTTTGGGCCCTGCTCGCGGGCAGCCTGGTGTTCTGGGCGTTGCAACTGGCGGTGAGTCCGCTGCCGGCGCCGTCCCAGGTGCTGGCCGCCGCGGAAGGGGCCCCGGCCCGGGTGGATCTGTCGCGGCTGCTGGGCAGTAGCGCGGCCGGTGCGGCGGCCAATGCCGAGCCCGCGGCCGAAAGCCGTTTTCGCCTGCTGGGCCTGGTGGCACCCAAGAAGGACAGGGGCTCGGGCGAAGGGGTGGCGTTGATTGCGGTCGATGGCAATCCCCCCAAGCCGGTCCGGGTGGGCGCCGCGGTGGATGGCGAGGTGCTGTTGCTGAGCCTTGATGCCAACAGCGTTGCTCTCGGGACCAGGGACGCAGCCGAATCGGCCCGCATGGTCCTGCGGTTGCCGCCGCCGACCGTGGCCGTCAACGCGCCCATAGGCTCAAACCCGCCACCCGGGGCGGGCAACAGCCCGGCGACCAGTTCCAGGCCCGGTGCGGCGCCCGAAGGCGGTCCGATTTCAGGGGTGCCCATGGGCATGCCGGGCAATGTGCCCTACCGCGTCGGGGGCGTCGCGGCGATCCCTATCACGCCGGGGATGAACCCGGTGCCCCAAGCGAATGCCGCACCTGACGCGCCAGTCATGCCCCAGTTGCCGATGCGGCCAGGTGGCGAACCGTCACGCTGACGCCTCAGCGCTGAGGCGCGTCGTTCCAGTCGGCGGGCTTCGAGGGAGTGGGGTCGTCGGCGTCGGTGACGTCGGCCAGCAGCGCGGCGGCGCTGCGTATCAGTGGCCAGGCCAGGGTGGCCCCGGTGCCATCGGCACTTTGCATGCCCAGTTCCAGCAGGGCCGAGGCGTGGAACAGGGCCATCGCTTCGTCCAGCCCGCGGTGCGAATGGCTGCGGCAGAACACCGCATAGTCGGTCACCGGCGAGGCGATTGCCGCCGCCACCTTCAGCGCTGCACAGGCGGCCATGCCGTCGACGACGATCAGCTGCCGCTTGCTCGCCGCAACCAGCATCAGGCCGACCATCATCGCGATCTCGAAGCCGCCAAAGGCGGCCAGCACCTCGATCGGGTCGGTGGTGTCGCGGTGCCGGCCCTGTGCACCCTGCAGTATGACCAGCAGGTGGGCGAGGTCGTCCTGGCGCATGTCCGGCCCTGAAACCACCAGATCACGCACCGGGCAGTCGCCCAGCCTTGACAGCACCAGGGCCGCGCTCTCGTGCGAGCCCACGCCCATGCCGGCGCAGGCGACCAGATTGCCCTGCAGGGTGTCGGCGATCTCCATGCCTGCGCGGATGGCGGCATTGGCCTGCTCCATCGACATCGCCGAGCCGACGCGAGCATTGCGCGTGCCATGAGCAATCTTGCGCGCCAACAGCTTGGGGTGGCGCTCCATCGGGTCGGCCAGGCCGGCATCGACGACGGTCAGCTGCAGGCCCTGCATGCGGGCGAATACGGAGACCGGCAGCTGGCCGTTGAGCAATTGCTGCACCCTCAGGCTGCTGCTGGCGCCGCGCATCGCGCCAATGCCATCGACAGCCATGCCATGGTCGGCCGCAAAGATGACGACCTGCGGGTTGCGAAAGCGCGGCTTCAAGGTGTCCTGCACCAGGCCCAGGCGTATCGCCAGCGGCTCCAGCTCACCCATGCTGCCCACCGTCTCAGCCCGGTACTCCAAGGTCACGCGCAGCGCCCGATCCAGGGTCGGGTTGGCGGTCGGCGAGATCGGGGTGGCGTTGGCGGACATGGGCGGGCTGCGGTCGGGCGGTTTTCGATTGTGCGGCCTGCCGCCCGCGCCGGGCATCGGTTAATCCCCCGGTCACCTCAGGAACAGTCGATAGGCCGGGTTGTCGGTTTCGTCGATGCAGGGGTAGTTCAAGGTTGCCAGGAAGTCCTTGAAGGCCTTCTTGTCCCCCTTGGCGACCTGAATGCCGACCAGGATGCGGCCATAGTCGGCACCCTGGTTGCGGTAGTGGAACAGGCTGATGTTCCAGTCCGGATGCATGCTTGACAGGAACCGCATCAGCGCGCCGGGCCGTTCCGGGAAAACAAAGCGGTACAGGCGCTCGTCCTTGGCCAGTTCGGAGCGGCCGCCAACCATATGACGCACATGCTCCTTGGCCATCTCGTTGTCGGTCAGGTCGAGCGCGCCAAAGCCCTGCTTGGTGAAGCTGCGCGCGATCTTGGCCGATTCACCCCGGTCATGGGTGGACAGGCCGACGAAGACATGGGCCTCCTTGGCGTCGGAGATGCGGTAGTTGAACTCGGTCACGCTGCGCGGGCCGATCAGCGCGCAGAAGCGTTTGAAGCTGCCGCGCTCCTCGGGGATGGTGAAGGCAAACAGGGCCTCGCGCTGCTCGCCGACCTCGGCCCGCTCGGCGACAAAGCGCAGGCGATCGAAGTTCATATTGGCACCACAGGTCACGGCGACAAAGGTCTTGCCCTTGAGCTTGTGGGCGGCCACATACTGCTTGATGGCGGCCACGCCCATCGCCCCCGAGGGCTCAAGTATGCTGCGCGTGTCCTCGAACACATCCTTGATCGCAGCGCAGACGGCGTCGGTGTCAACCACCACATAGTCGTCCACCAGCGCCCTGGTGATGCGGAAGGTCTCTTCGCCGACCAGCTTGACCGCCGTGCCGTCGGCGAACAGACCCACGTCATTGAGCTGCACCCGCTTCTTTGACTTGACCGAGCGCAGCATCGCGTCGGAATCGACCGTCTGCACGCCAATGACCTTGATCTCGGGCCGCACGGCCTTGATGTAGGCGGCCACGCCGGAGATCAGGCCGCCGCCGCCGATGGCCACGAACACCGCGTCGATGGGGCCCTGGTGCTGGCGCAATATCTCCATGGCGACCGTGCCCTGGCCGGCGATCACATCGGGGTCATCGAAGGGGTGCACAAAGCACAGGCCCTCGGCCTTTTCGATCACCAGGGCGTGCAGATAGGCATCGGAATAGCTGTCGCCGACCAGCACGACCTCGCCACCCAGCGCCTTGACCGCATTGATCTTGACCTGCGGTGTCGTCACCGGCATCACGATCACGGCGCGGCAGCCCAGCTTCTTGGCCGACAGGGCCACGCCTTGCGCATGGTTGCCGGCAGAGGCGCAGATCACGCCCTTGTCGAGCTGCTCGCGGCTCAGGTGCGCCATCTTGTTGTAGGCGCCGCGCAGCTTGAAGCTGAACACCGGCTGGGTGTCCTCACGCTTGAGCAGCACATGGTTGGCGATGCGGCGCGACAGGTTCTTGGCCGGCTCCAGGGCGCTTTCAATCGCCACGTCATAGACCTTGGCATTCAGAATGCGCTGCAGATAGCCATCATCGGCCGGCGTCAGGGCCGGCTGGGTGGGCGTCTGAGGCTTGCGACGGGCGCGGGGCGAGCCAAGCATGTACGGTCTCCTGTGCGGTTCTATTGCAGCGCAGCATGATAAGCGCTGCCTCTGAGAAAACGGGCAGGCATAAAAAAACCCAGAGCCGTGAGGCTCTGGGTTGAATCCACCCTAGAGGCGGTGGAGGAGACAATCGGTGCCAGGCATCTTCTGCCTGGCTTGGGGCTAGTTTAGCGGCCCTATTGCTGCACTGCAACAAGTTTGATGCGAAGATTGCTAGAGAGTCCGCTCCAGGCCGTGGTGCATGCCGGCACAATCTGGTGCGCACTCTTTTGGGGTGGCCGATTTCATAGAGGAATATGTGATGGATTGCACAGTCAACTGGTTGCCCGACGCGGGCATGGCATTCGTGGCCGAGACCGGCAGCGGTCATCTGCTGACCATGGATGGCGCGCCCGACGGCGGTGGGCGAGACCTGGCCCCCAGGCCGATGGAGACGGTGCTGGCGGGCACCGGCGGCTGCACGGCCTATGACGTGGTGCTGATACTGAAACGCGGCCGCCACGATGTGCAGGGCTGCCGAGTGAAGCTGACCACCGAGCGCGCAACGACCGACCCCAAGGTCTTCACCAAGATCCATATGCACTTCACCGTCACCGGCAAGGGGCTCAGCCAGGAGGTCGTCGAGCGGGCGGTGCAGCTGTCACATGACAAATACTGCTCGGCCAGCATCATGCTGGGCAAAACGGCCGAAATCACCACCTCGGTGGAGTTGATTCAGATGTGATGTGCCGTGCGCGTCATCACGCCGGCCGCCAGCTTCATCAGCCGCTTCACCGTGGCCGGCAGTTCGGTCGCACCGGCATCCTGAGCTTCCTGTGCATGCTGGGCCTCATCTGCCTGCATCTGCGCGACGACGGCGCGTGAATTGAGGTCTGCGGCCGGCAGGCGATCCAGATGGCCGGCCAGATGGGCTTCCACCTGCCTCTCGGTCTCGACCACAAAGCCGAGGCTGCGCTTGTCGCCGGCCAGGCCGGCGATCAGACCGATGCCGAAGGCTCCGGCATACCAGACCGGAGAGAGCAGGCTGACCCGGTCTCCCAACTCGTCCAGGCGTTGCCGGGTCCAGGCCAGATGGTCCGCCTCATCGCGTGCGGCGTGCTGAAAATGCTCGCGCAGTTGCGCGTCGCGGGTGACCAGCGATTGCGCCTGGTAAAGGGCCTGAGCACAGATCTCGCCCACATGATTGACGCGCATCAGCGCGCCGGACAGTGCCTTCTGTTCCGCATCCAGGTTGACGGTCGCCCCCTGCTCCCGCGGTATCGGGCGAGCAGGGCGATATGCGCCCGACAGGCCGCGCAGGGTCTGGTCAAGGCTGCTGATGAGCCTGTCGGTCGGGCTTAACTGCACTCGGGAGTGTTGTACTGAGGTCATGGTGGTGCTAGCAGGTGCTAACTATTGTCAACCAGGTGGCCGGTCGTCATGGGGTGTCATCAAAACGTCATTTGCCAGCTCGTTGTGTGATCGCAACGGCAAGACGGGATATCGGGCCGCGGGGCTGGCATCAAAGCGGCGCGTCTGGTGCAATACGCGCAGCTTCCGCTGTGGAGGTTGGCCTGATCAGTCGCAGTATCTTTATCTGGCGGCTACCCCGGATCGGGACCTCTGGTTTCACTCTAAGGAAATAACGCAATGAAAAAATCTCTGCTTGCTCTGGCCGTGCTTGCCTCCTTCGCCAGCGCCGCCTCGGCCCAGTCGTCCGTCACCCTGTTCGGCGGCTTGGACCTGAACTTGCGCTATGGCAAGTCCAGCGGCGCGACGCTGAAGACCATGGGCACCGACGGTATTTACAGCAGCCGTTGGGGCGTGCGCGGCGTTGAAGACCTGGGCGGCGGCCTGAAGGCCGGCTTCTGGCTCGAAGCCGCCATCAACCCTGATGCTGGTACCACCAACGCTGCCCGCTACTGGCACCGTCGTACCTCGGTCAGCCTGATGGGTGACTTCGGTGAAGTGCGTCTGGGTCGCTACCTGACTAACCAGTTCACGGCCTACGCCGATTTCGACCCGTTCGGCACCAACGGTGTTGGCGACGTCAACAAGATGCACCAATTCGTGGGTAGCGGCGTGTCCAGCACCACCCGTGCTGACAACATCGTTGGCTATTTCCTGCCTGGCAACCTGGGTGGCATCTACGGCTCGGCCGAAGTCGCTGCCGGTGAAGGCGTCGATGGCAACAAGTACATTGGCGTTCGCCTGGGCTATGCAGCCGGCCCGCTGAACGTGACCGGTGCGTTTGCCAACGGCAAGGCCCCTGTCTCCAACTTCAAGCGCACGACCTTCGCCGGTTCTTACGACCTGGGCGTGGCCAAGCTGACGGGTGCCTACACCCAGAACAAGTGGCAGGCTCGCAAGGACACCGTGGCGCAGATCGGCGTCCTGGTGCCGGTCGGCAGCACGGGTACCTTCAAGGCTTCCTACACCAGCAGCAACGTGAATTCCGCTGCAGAAGCCTCCACCTTCGGCGATGCCAAGCAATTCGCCGTCGGTTACATCCATGACCTGTCGAAGCGCTCGGCCCTGTATGGCACCTTCTCGCGTGTGAGCAACAGCGGCAAGGCAACCATCGCCGTGTCCGGCTCGCCGGCCGTCAAGGCTGGTCAAGCATCGACCGGTTTCGAAGTGGGCGTCAAGCACACCTTCTGATCGCAAACCCGCTTCGGCGGGTTGAACATCATCAAGCCGCCTTCGGGCGGCTTTTTCATTGTTGCCGACCTTGCCTGATCTGCTGTGGGTTGTCGCACTTGTGACAGGGTTAGCTCTTGTGGATGGGTTGCAACATCGGGGTTCCGCTAACGGGTGCCAGGCCACAAAATACTGAAAACGATTCTTACCAGCAGGAGACATAGATGAAAAAAGCAAGCTTGGCCTTGAGCCTCTTGGCCCTCAGCACGACCGGCGCCTGGGCACAGTCCAGCGTGACGCTGTATGGCATCGTGGACGCCGCCGTGCGCATGACGACCAATGCCGGCCCGAATGCCGCAAGCAACGGCAAGTCGATCAAGACCCTGCAGCCTGGCGGTATGTCGCAGAGCCGCCTGGGCATCAACGTGACCGAAGACATGGGTGGTGGCCTGAAGGCGATTGCCAACTTGGAGCATCGCCTCATGTCGGACACCGGCACGGCAACGGCAGCCGACTTCTGGCGCCAGTCCTGGGTGGGTCTGCAGTCGAGTGACTTCGGCCGCATCACCCTGGGTCGTCAGTACAACATCCTGTTCGACATCTACACCTCGACCTACCCCTCGTTCCGCTACTCGCCCTATATCGAGGCCTACAAGCCCGAGATCGGCATGTCGCTGACCGCGCGTCAGGACAATATGGTCAAGTACCTGGTTGAGTCGGGCGGTCTGCGCGGTGAGATCCAGGTCAGCGCCGGCGAAGGTTCCGCGGCCGGTGGCAAGTCCATGGGTGGTCTGCTGCGCTACGCCCAGGGCGAGTACGCGGTTGGCGGTGCCATCCTGCAGTTGAAGGACGGGGGCGGCAAGAAGGTCACGGCCAGCACCTTCGGTGGTAGCTATACCTCCGGCCCGCTGTACCTGACCGCTTCGTGGGCGCGCAACAAGTTCCAGACGGGTTTCAGCGCTCCGACCAATGGCGCACTGGCTGCCTCCATCGTCGGCGCCTTGAATGCTGCCTCGGCACTGGCTGAGCACCGCGATATGTGGAGCGTTGGCGCTACCTATCAGCTGGACGCCCAGTGGAACCTGGGTGCGCACTACTGGCATGCCAAACAGAACGGCACCATCGCAGCCGGCGACGGCAAGGGTGACTTCTTCGCTGTGGTGGCCGACTATGCCTTCTCCAAGCGCACCGACGCCTATCTCGAATTCGATCACACCAAGATCGGCGGCAACCTGACCCTGGCCAATGGCGCCCGCAAGCGCAGTGGCTTCATGATGGGCGTGCGTCACCGCTTCTGATCCCATGGAGCATGCGGCCATGCCGCAAGCAAATGGAAGGGCCGCCACCAGCGGCCCTTTTTTCATTTGCGCCCATGGACTGCGATTGGCGGAAACTTTTTGCTGTCACCTCGCTCCCTGTACCGCCGCCACCCCCGAAGCTGTTGATCATGATTGATGCGCTGTTGTCCCGTAGCTTGACGTTGTTGTGCGTCGTCGGATTGAGTGGGTGTGCGCATCTCGCGCGGGAGGCTCCGCCGCTCCCTATGCCTGCCGGCATGGAGGCCTGGTCGGCACGCGCGCTGCCGGTCAAACCCGCCACACGCTACTCGATGGGCAAGCGGTCGGGTCATCACTGCGTGTTGGCCCAGGCTTACCGATCAGCCAGTTTGTGGCGGCGCAAACTGCATGTGCCGCCTGCCGAACTGGGCGCCATCGAGTTCAATTGGTGGGTGGGCGGCATGCCCGAGGGAGCCAGCGTCACTGACACATCGCATGACGACGCAAGTGCGCGCATCGTGTTGGCCTTTGACGGCAATGAGGCCGAGCTGTCGTCTCGCAATCGCATGCTGTTCGAACTGGCCCGAACCCTCACCGGCGAGGCGCCGCCCTATGCCACCTTGATGTATGTCTGGGATGCCAAGGCGCCGGTGGGTACCGAGGTGGTCAGTGCGCGCAGCGACCGAATGCGCAAGATTGTGGTCGCTTCCGGTGGCGAGAGTCTGCGCACCTGGCGCCGTTTCGAGCGCGATGTGGTGGCCGACTTTCGTCGGGTCTATGGCGGCGAGTCGCCCGGGGCCCTGATCGGTTTGGCCTTGATGACCGACGCCGACAACACGAAGGGTAGGGTCGAGGCTTGCTACGGTGCCATCAGGCTGCTTGACCGGGCGGGTGCCGAGCTACCGGGTGGCCTTACGCTACCAGGGCAGTGACCACTAACACGACGAAGCAGGCCTTGCAGGGTTTGGCGATTCGGACTTACCCCTGTGGTCGGGCGTAACTTTATGCGCATGATGCGGGGCTTGCTGAAACCTGACGAAACAAGGCCGATGGGCTCAGCAGTTCCCCTGACAAAGATGATTCCTGGTGTGCTGCATGTACATTCCCTCCCTCGCGGACACCTGCTTCGCCCCACGCTCGGGCACTGATCGTGGCTGAGCGCACGCCGCACAACTGACACCCTCTCAACATGCTTGCATTCATTCTCCGGCGCATGGGCCAGGCCATCCTGGTGATGCTGACCGTGGCCTTCGTGGCCTTCATGATCTTCCAGTATGTGGGCGACCCGGTGACCAACTTGCTGGGGCAGGACGCCACGCCCGAGCAGCGTATCCAGCTGCGCAAGGATCTGGGCTTGGACGAGCCGTTCCCGGTGCAGTTTGCCCGTTTCATCGGCAATGCGGTGCAGGGCGAGTTCGGCCTGAGCCTGCGTCAGGGCCGCAAGGTCTCGACCCTGATCGCAGAGCGTCTGCCCGCCACCATGGAGCTGGCCATGACGGCCGGTGTACTGGCGCTGATCGTGGGCATTCCGCTGGGCGTCTATGCGGCATTGAAGCGGGGCAGCTTCCTGTCTCAGGCGCTGATGACCTTTTCCTTGCTGGGCGTCTCGCTGCCGTCGTTCCTGTTCGGCATCCTGTTGATACTGATCTTTGCCGTGACCTTCAAGATACTGCCCAGTTTCGGGCGCGGCGACGTGGTGGCCATCGGCTCGTGGACGACCGGTTATCTGACCGTCGATGGCTGGAAGCATCTGGTGCTGCCGGCCATCACCCTGTCGCTGGCCAATATGGCCCTTGTGTTGCGCCTGGTGCGTTCCGAAATGCTGGAGGTGCTGCGCACCGACTACATCAAATTCGCCCGCGCTCGCGGCCTGAACAACCGCGCGGTGCACTTTGGTCATGCGCTGAAGAACACCCTGGTGCCGGTGCTGACCATCATGGGCCTGCAACTGGGCCAGCTGATTGCCTTTGCCATCATCACCGAGACGGTGTTCCAGTGGCCGGGCATGGGGCTGCTGTTCATCCAGGCGGTGCAATTCGCTGACATTCCGGTGATGGCGGCCTATCTGCTGCTGGTGTCGGGCATTTTTGTGTCCATCAATTTGTTGGTGGACATGTTGTATCTGGTCGTCGATCCGCGCCTGCATGTGGACGGCAAGGCCGGGGCGCATTGAGAACATGGGAGCCAATGGCATGAGCAGCAGTTCCTCCGACGGGGCAACAACAGGTAGCGCGGTCGTCATACCGAAGGCGCCGGGTCGCCTGGCACGATTCTTCGACGGCGACGTTTGGCATTCCTTCTGCAACTCGCCGATGGCCATCCTGGCCGCGGTGATTGCCTTCATCTGCGTGTTCTGCGCGCTGTTCGCCAACTGGGTGGCGCCGCACAATCCCTTCGACCTGGCCTCGCTGGAGCTGATCGATGCGCGGCTGCCGCCGGCCTGGATCGAGGGCGGCAAGAGCAAGTACCTGCTGGGCACCGATGACCAGGGTCGAGATCTGCTGTCGGCGCTGATGTATGGCGCCCGCATTTCGCTGTTCGTCGGCCTGGCTTCGGTATTTGTGTCCCTGGTGGTCGGCGTCAGCCTGGGCCTGCTGTCGGGCTTTGCCGGTGGCAAGGTCGATGCCTTCATCATGCGCGTCTGCGACGTGATGCTGTCCTTTCCCTCGCTGCTGGTGGCGCTGCTGATCGATGGCCTGGGCAAGGCGATGTTCCCGAACGCGCCGGACGCTTTGGCCTATGCGGTGCTGATCGTGGCCATCTCTCTGTCCGGCTGGGTGCAGTACGCCCGTACGGTGCGCGGCTCCACCCTGGTCGAGCGCAACAAGGAGTATGTGCAGGCGGCCCGCGTGATCGGCGTCAAGCCCTCGCGCATCATGGTGCGCCATGTGCTGCCCAACGTGCTGGGGCCGGTGCTGGTGCTGGCCACCATCCAGGTCGCTTTTGCCATCATCGCCGAGGCTACCCTGTCCTTCCTTGGCCTGGGCGTGCCGCCGACCAGCCCCTCGCTGGGCACCTTGATACGCGTCGGCAACGACTTCCTGTTCTCCGGCGAGTGGTGGATCACCATCTGGCCCGGCGCGATGCTGGTGCTGATCGCACTGAGCGTGAATCTGCTGGGCGACTGGCTGCGCGATGCGCTGAACCCGCGCCTGCGTTGATTCCGCGGCCAACCCTCTTACCGCCAAAGTGACTGCATGACTGCTCCACTGCTTGAAGTCCGCAATCTGCGCGTCGAGTTCCCGACGCGCCGCGGCACCTTGCTTGCACTCGACGACATCTCGTTCGACATCGCACCGGGCGAGATCCTGGGCGTGGTCGGCGAGTCGGGTGCCGGCAAATCATTGACCGGCGCGGCCATCATCGGCCTGCTCGATCCCCCGGGGCGCATCGCCAGCGGCGAGATCCGCCTTGAGGGCAAGCGCATCGACAACCTCGGCTACGAGGAAATGCGCCGCATCCGCGGTCGCCAGATCGGCGCGATCTTCCAGGACCCGCTGACCTCGCTGAACCCGCTGTACACGGTGGGCCGGCAGCTGGTCGAGACCATCACCACTCACCTGCCGATGAGCCAGTCGGAGGCGCGCAAGCGTGCCATCGAGCTGCTGGAGCAGACCGGCATCCCGGCCGCAGCCCAGCGTGTCGATCAGTACCCGCACCAGTTCTCCGGCGGCATGCGGCAGCGCGTGGTGATCGCCTTGGCCCTGGCCGCGAGACCGAAGCTGATCGTCGCCGATGAGCCGACCACGGCGCTGGACGTGTCTATCCAGGCGCAGATCATTTCGCTGCTGAAGAATCTGTGCAAGGAGCAGGGCGCGGCAGTGATGCTGGTCACCCACGATATGGGCGTGATCGCCGAGACCTGCGACCGGGTGGCGGTGATGTACGCCGGGCGCGTTGCCGAAATCGGCCCGGTGCAGGACGTGATACACAAGCCGGCCCACCCGTACACGACGGGCCTGATGGGTTCGATACCGGCGATGGACGAGGACCGCGAGCGCCTGCTGCAGATCGATGGCTCGATGCCGCGACTCAACAGTATTCCAACCGGCTGCGCCTACAACCCGCGCTGCCCCAAAGTCTTCGATCGCTGCCGTGTTGAGCGTCCGAATTTGATACAGGCGGGCGCCACCCGCGTGGCGTGCTGGTTGCATGCCGAAGGCCAGGAGAACAGGGCGTGAGCAATCATCCATTGGTTGAGGTCAAGGATCTGGCCAAGATCTTCGACGTGTCCGCACCCTGGCTGAATCGTGTCGTCGAGCGCAAGCCCAAGATGTATGTGCATGCCGTCGATGGCGTGAGCTTCACGATCGAGCGCGGCAAGACGCTGGCACTGGTCGGTGAATCGGGCTGCGGCAAGAGCACGGTGGCGCGGCTGCTGGTCGGCCTTTACAAGCCCACCCAGGGCGTGGTCAGCTTCGATGGCGCCGATATCGCCGCCACCCTGGCGACACCCGAGGGCCGCACCCTGCGGCGGCGCACGCAGATGATTTTTCAGGACCCGTACGCCAGCCTGAACCCGCGCTGGAAAGTGCAGGACATCGTCGGCGAGCCGCTGCGCGAGCACGGCATGGTCAATGGCTCGGACGAACTGCAGCAGCGCGTCATTGCCCTGCTGCAATCGGTGGGCCTGGCGGCGGCCGACGTCGAGAAGTTCCCGCACCAGTTCTCGGGCGGTCAGCGCCAGCGCATCTCGATCGCGCGTGCGCTGGCCACACAGCCGGAGTTCCTGGTCTGCGACGAACCGACCTCGGCGCTGGACGTCTCGGTGCAGGCCCAGGTCTTGAACATCATGAAGGACCTGCAGCGCGAGCGCGGCCTGACCTATCTGTTCATTTCGCACAACCTGGCCGTGGTGCGCCATGTGGCCGATCAGGTCGGCGTGATGTACTTAGGTCGCCTGGTCGAGCTGGCCGACAAGAAGGACCTGTTCGACAATCCGCGTCACCCGTACACGCGCATGTTGCTGGACGCGATTCCGGACATCCACATGACCGGTCGCTCGCGCACCCCGGTGCAGGGCGAGGTGCCCAATCCGCTGAATCCGCCCAGCGGCTGCAGCTTCCATCCGCGCTGCCCGCTGGCCAATGACCGTTGCAAGGTGGAGCGCCCGGCGCTGGCCGAGTTCCAGGGCATCAAAATTGCCTGCCACGCAGTGGCCGAGGGGCGCGCCTGAGGGCGCTGTCGCCCCAAATGAAAAACGGCGCCCCAGGCGCCGTTTTTCATGGTCTCGCTGCGGAGGCTGCTGGAGTCGGTGCTTTGGCCGCCGTCGGCAGATACAGCGGCCCTTTCTGCCCGCAGCCCGCACTGCACAGGGCCAGCATCAGCAGGGCGCTGGCGCACCACCCTTTGGCCGGAGAGGCAATGCGGCGCGCGACTACACTTTGCTGTTGTTTGCTCATGAAAAGATTCTACCGGCCATGAATGCTCCGCTTGCTGCCACCCCGCTGTCCGACAGCGACTATCTGAGCAAGGCCATGGCCGTGCTGAGCGCCATTGAGACCACGCTGGACCGCTGGCTGGACGAGGATGTGGTTGATATCGACACCCACCGCACCGGCGGCCTGCTGGAGCTGAGCTTCGGCAACGGCAGCAAGATCGTGCTCAACACCCAGCCGCCGCTGCAGGAGCTGTGGCTGGCCGCGCGCGGCGGCGGCTTCCACTTCAAATACGTCGATGGCCGGTGGCTGGACACCAAGGACGGGCGCGAGTTTCATGCCGCCCTGTCGGCCCATGCCAGCGCCCAGGCGGGCCTGGCGCTGGAGTTCAAGCCAAGCTAGGTGCGTTCTAACGCCTGAACAGGTCGAGAATGCTCTTCTTCTCTTCCTCGTTGGCCGATTTCGGCAGTCCGGCGTTGTTGTCGCTGGTGATGCTGCGCACGCCGGCATTGCCGGCGTATTCGTCATAGAACCATTCGCCACCCTGGTTGACCACGCCCTCGGGCGCAACCGCCTCCTCGACCGGCACGCCCTTAAGCGCGAAGTTCATGTAGTCGATCCATACCGGCAGTGACAGGCCGCCGCCGGTCTCGCCGGTGCCCAGTTTGCGTGGCGTGTCATAGCCGATCCAGACCACGGCCACCACGCTGTGCTGGTAGCCGGCGAACCAGGCATCCATCGAGTCGTTGGTGGTACCGGTCTTGCCGTAGATGTCGGGACGCTTCAAGGTCGCCTGAGCCTTGGCGGCCGTGCCCGAGCGGGTCACTTCCTGCAGCAGGCTGCTCATCATGAAGGCATTGCGCGCATCGATGACGCGCGAGTTCTCTCCGATCTTCGGTTCGGGGGCCTCATGCAGCAGCTTGCCGCGGGCATCGGTCAGGCGGGCGATCAGCTGCGGCGCCACGCGCAGGCCGCCATTCGCGAACACCGCATAGCCCTGCACCATCTGCATCGGCGTCACCGAACCGGCGCCCAGGGCCATCGTCAGATAGGCGGGGTGCTTGTCGGCATCGAAGCCGAAGTGCGTGATCCACTCCTGGCCGTACTCAGCCCCGATGGACTGCAGCACCCGTATCGACACCATATTCTTGGACCGGGCCAGTGCGGTGCGCAGCGGCATCGGACCGTCGAATTTGCCATCGTAGTTTTTCGGCTCCCAGGGCTGGCTGCCGGTGCTGCTGGCGTCGAAGAACAACGGTGCGTCATTGACGATGGTGGCCGGCGTGAAGCCTTTTTCCAGCGCAGCCGAATAGATGAAGGGCTTGAAGCTGGAGCCCGGCTGGCGCCAGGCCTGGGTCACGTGGTTGAACTTGTTCTTCGCATAGTCGAAGCCGCCGACCATCGCTCGCACCCGTCCGTTGCGCGGATCCATCGAGACGAAAGCGCCCTCGACCTCGGGCAGCTGGGTGATGGCCCACTCGTTCTTCGGCGCCGGGCCCTTGACCACCCGTATCACCGCGCCGCGCCGGATCTGCGTCTTCGGATTGCCGCGCTCGGCCAGGCCCGAGGTGGCAGGTTTCAAGCCCTCGCCGGTGATGGTGATAGTTTCGCCGCTTTGCAGCGAGGCCACCACCTTCTTCGGGCTGGCCTCCAGAGCAACCGCGGCGATGAACTCGTCGTTGTCCGGGTGGTCGGACAGCGCGTCGGCGACGCGGGCGTCCAGCTCCTTGGGGTCCGAGGGCAGATCCACATAGGCCTCGGGGCCGCGATAGACCTGGCGCTTCTCGAAATCGAGAATGCCCTTGCGCAGCGCCCGGTAGGCGGCGGTCTGCTCGTCTGCGCGCAGCGTCAGATAGACATTCAAGCCGCGGCTGTAGGCCTCATCGCCGTACTGCGCATAGACCAGTTGGCGGGCGGTCTCGGCGACGAATTCGGCATGGGCCGGCGGCACCGAGACCTGGCGGTAACGCAGCGGCTCAGCCTTGGCCGCATCATGCTGCTCGACTGTGATGAAGTCGTTCTCCAGCATGCGGTCGATGATGTACTGCTGCCTGAGCGTGGCGCGCCGCGGATTGCTGAAGGGGTTGTAGGAGGAGGGTGCCTTGGGCAGTCCGGCCAGCATGGCGGCTTCTGCGATCGACAGATCCTTCAGCGCCTTGCCGAAATACACCTCGCTGGCGGCCGCAAAGCCATAGGCTCTATGACCCAGGAATATCTGGTTCATATAGACCTCGAGAATCTGTTCCTTGCTCAGTTCGCTTTCGATCTTCAGCGCCAGTAAGATTTCGTAAATCTTGCGTGTGAGGGTTTTTTCGGTGGACAAATAGAAGTTTCTTGCCACCTGCTGGGTGATGGTGGAGGCGCCCTGGCTGCGAGATTCCGCGAGATTGGCCAAACCCGCGCGGATGATGCCCAGGTAGTCCACGCCGCCGTGCTTGTAAAACCGTGCATCCTCGATCGACAGCACCGCATCCTGCATGACCTTGGGGATTTGCTGGATGGGCACAAAATTGCGGCGCTCCTCGCCAAACTCGCCCAGCAGCACGCCGTCGGACGAGAAAACCCGCAGTGGCAGTTTGGGGCGGTATTCGGTCAAACCCGAGGTGTCGGGCAGTTTCGGATACGCAACGGCCAGTGCCACGCCCAGCAGCAGCAGGCCTATCGTCAGCAAGGCCAGTGCCAGGCCGAGTAGTTTGACCAGCATGCGGCCCATCAGGGCCAGGGCGCCACCAGAGTTCAGACGAGATGCGGTGGATGTCGATTGATTGGATTCGCTCATGGGCCTCCGGGCGCGATGCCCGCGATTATAGGAAGCGCTTCAACCCGGCCCCGGCGGATTCGTGAACTGTTTGGCATTTGGTCGAAGTGGTCGGTGATTCCGGCGCTTCTGCACCGATCCGTGTCCGCTTTGTGCGTGTATGTTTAGCAACGTAGGAGAGTCTGCCTCGGCCGGATTTCCTTTGTGGGTCAACACCTTTACTGCTAGCATTGAAGTAGTTTCTTAACAGTCCGACGCACTTTGAAGCGTTGGGGAGAAAGGCGTCATGGGAATTCTTGACGTGCTGCTGGGTCGCAAGCATGCGCCGATGATTGGCTTGGACATCAGTTCATCAAGCGTCAAGCTGGTCGAATTGGGGCAGAACGCCGCCGGCGAATATGTGCTGGAGCGCTTTGCCGCCGAGCCTTTCGAGAAGGGCTGGATCACCGATGGCCAGATCGAGAAATTCGATGAGGTCGCTGACGCCGTGCGCCGAGTGGTCGCCAAGAGTGGCACCCGCACCCGCCAGGCCGTGCTCGCCATGCCGCAATCGGCCGTGATCACCAAGAAGATCATGCTGCCTGCCGGTTTGCGTGACGAAGAGCTCGAAATACAGGTCGAGGCCGAGGCCAACCAGTACATACCGTTCTCGCTCGACGAGGTGAGCCTGGACTTCTGCGTCATCGGCCCCAGCCCGACGTCGATCGGCGACGTCGAGGTGCTGATCGCCGCCTCCCGCAAGGACCGCGTGCAGGACCGCCAGGGTCTGGCCGAGGCCGCCGGCCTGCGCCCGGCTGTGCTGGATATCGAGTCCCATGCCTCGCGCATGGCGATGGGCCGCCTGGTGGCGAATCTGCCCAATGCCGGCAAGGATGCGCTCGTCGCCCTGTTCGAAATCGGCGCCGACACCACCAGCCTCAAGGTGTTGCGTGACGATGAGATGTTGTACGACCGCGACCAGGCCTTTGGCGGTTCGCAACTGACGCAGTTGATTTCGCGCCAGTATGGTTTCTCGTACGAAGAGGCCGAGCAGAAGAAGCTGGCCAATGATCTGCCCGAGGACTATGAGTCGGCGGTGCTGATTCCCTTTGTTGACAGCCTGTCGCAGGAAATCGGCCGGGCGCTGCAGTACTTCTTCACCAGCACGCCGCACCACAAGGTGCACTATGTGATGCTGGCCGGTGGCACGGCCACCTTGCCGGGTCTGAAGGAGCGAGTGACCGAGTTGACCGGTTTCGCCTGCATGGTGGTGAACCCGTTCGAGAACATGGCGCTGGGCTCCAATATCCGCGAGGGCAAGCTGCGCCGTGAGGCGCCTTCCTATCTGACCGCCTGCGGGTTGGCGATGCGGAGGTTCCACCAGTGATCTTGATCAATCTGCTCCCGCATCGGGAGGAAAAGCGCAAGCGCCGCAAGACCGCGTTCTTCGTGGGGCTGGGCGTCTCGGCGCTGGTGGGTCTGGGCATCGCGGCCGTCGGCTATGCGGTGCTGATGCAACTGACCAGCGATCAGCAGGGCCGCAACCAATACCTGAAGGCCGAGATCGATCGCCTGGAGATCCAGATCAAGGACATCGCCAATCTGCGCGCTGAAATCGAGTCGCTGAAGGCGCGGCAGAAGGCGGTTGAAGACCTGCAGACCGATCGCAATACGCCGGTGCACCTGCTCAATGAGCTGGCCAAGCACACGCCCGAGGGCGTCTACCTGACCAGCATCCGCCAGGCCGGCCAGGTGGTCACGATCACCGGTATTGCGCAGACCAATGAGCGGGTGTCGGAGTTTCTGCGCAGCACGGCGCGGGCCTCCGAATGGCTGGAGCGGCCCGAGCTGGTTGAGATCCGCCTTGCCAACCTGACCACCAACAACCGCGAGCAAAAGCGCCTGTTCGACTTTTCTATGCGCGTTTCGATCAAGCAGCCGCAGCCCGAGGCCCAGAGCGTGCCGGGCGCTGCTGCCAAGACCAACAAGAGCTGAGGCAAGCATGGCGACCAAGGCAAGCACCCCCAAGTTCGATCTGAATGCTCAGTTCGAGCGGGCCGCCTCGCAGTTCCGCGGACTCAACCCCAACGAGCCAGGCCAATGGCCCCTCCTGCCCAAGCTGGCGGCCTTCCTGGCCGTGGTGGTGGTGGTGCTGGGCTTGAGCTGGTACCTGGTGCTGGCGGATGCACAGACCCAGCTGCAGGCCGAGCACGATCGTGAACCCACGCTCAAGCAGGACTATCGCGGCAAGCTCAGCCAGGCCGTCAACCTGCCCGAGCTGCGCAAGCAAAAGCGCCAGGTCGAAGAGTACGTCACTCAGCTGGAGAAGCAGCTGCCCGGCAAGGCCGAGATGGACGCGCTGCTGTCGGACATCAACCAGGCCGGACTTGGCCGCGGCCTGCAGTTCGAGCTGTTCCGGCCCGGCCAGGTGGCGGTGAAGGACTACTACGCCGAACTGCCCATCTCGGTGCGGGTGTCGGGGCGCTATCACGACATCGGCGCATTTGCGGCCGATGTGGCCAATCTGTCGCGCATCGTCACACTGCACAACCTGGTGGTGATCGCCGCCAACGCGCGTGACGCCAACACCGCGGGCGCCTTGGCCATGGAGGCCACAGCCCGTACCTACCGCTACCTGGACTCTGCCGAGGTGGCCGAGCAACGCAAGGCCACCAGCAAAGCGGGAGCGAAGAAATGAGGCGCTTGTCTATGCGCACTGTCGCTGTCCTGTGCATGGGCACGCTGCTGCTGCTGGGTTGCGCGGCCGACATGGACGAGTTGCGTCAATGGATGGAGCAGCAAAAGCGTGAGGTGCAGGCCACCGTCAAGCCGCTGGTGCCGCCCAAGAAGTTCCTGCCCCAGGCCTATGAGACGCAGGCCAGCGTCGAGCCGTTCAGCGCCCAGAAGCTGACGGTGGCGGTCAAGCAGGAGGCGCGGCAACCGAACTCCTTGCTGACCTCTGAAATGAGCCGGCGCAAGCAACCGCTGGAGGCCTTCCCTCTGGACAGCATGACCATGGTCGGCAGCGTGTCCCGCGAGGGGCGCCAATATGCCCTGCTCAAGGTGGACAACCTGCTTTATCAGGTCAAGTCCGGCGATTACCTGGGCGTGAACTACGGCAAGATCATGAAGATTTCCGAGACGGACATTGCCTTGAGAGAAATTGTCCAGGACGCTGCGGGCGAGTGGATAGAGCGCACCAGTACCCTCCAGCTTCAGGAGAAGGGGCGATGAAAAATATGCAGGAGAACTCCACTATGACCCACTGGCGCGCGCTTGCCCTGGCCATGACCCTGAGTCTGGGCCTGCAGACGGCCGCGACGGCACAGACCGCGGAGGCGCCCGCCGCCGCGGCCAATGCCATCCAGGCCATCAGCAGCACCCAGCAGTCTGGCGTGGAAGTGATACGCATCGAGCTCAGCCAGCCTCTGTCCGAGGTGCCTCGAGGCTTCATGATCCAGACGCCACCGCGAATCGCCATCGACCTGCCCGGTGTCAACAACGCGATGGGTCGTCCCAGCGTCGAGATCAATCAGGGCAATCTGCGTTCGGCCAATGTGGCGCAATCGGGTGAGCGCACCCGCGTGGTGCTGAATCTGAAGCAGCCATCCAGCTACCGCGCGCAGTTGCAGGGCAATGCCTTGCTGGTGATACTGGAAACGGCTGCCGTGCCCTCGGCCGCGGATGCGGTGCACTTTGCGCCCAGCCTGAACGCCAACCCGCTGGCCTTGAAAGATATCGACTTCCGTCGCGGGCAGGACGGCACCGGCCGCGTCATCGTCAACCTGCCCAACAACCAGGTCGGCGTGGACATCAAGCAGCAGGGCAAGACCCTGGTGGTCGAGTTCCTGCGCTCCACGCTGCCCGAGAGCCTGCGCCGCCGCCTGGATGTCAGCGACTTCGGCACGCCGGTGCAAAACATCACCACCACCCAGTCGGCCGACCGGGTGCGCATGGTGGTCGAGCCGCGTGGCGACTGGGAGCACAGCGCCTACCAGAGCGATAACCAGTTCGTGCTTGAGGTGCGGCCGCAAAAGGTCGATCCGAACAAGCTGACCCAGGGGCCAGGTTATGCCGGCGACAAGCTGTCGCTGAACTTCCAGAACATTGAGGTCCGCGCCCTGCTGCAGGTGATCGCCGACTTCACCAATTTCAACGTCGTGACCAGCGACACGGTCACTGGCAACGTGACCCTGCGCCTGAAGGACGTGCCCTGGGATCAGGCGCTGGACATCATTCTGCAGGCCAAGGGTCTGGGTCTGCGCAAGTCCGGCAATGTGCTTTGGATCGCTCCCAAGGACGAGCTGGCTGCCAAGGAGAAGGTCGATTTGGAGTCCAAGGCCGCGATTGCGCAGTTGGAGCCGGTGCGTACCCAATCCTTCCAGCTCAATTACACCAAGGCCGAGGAAGTTGCCAAGGGCCTGAGCGGGCAGAGCGGTGCGGGGGGCGGCACGGCCAGCCGCATCCTCTCCACCCGTGGCTCGGTGATCTACGAAACCCGCACGAACCAGCTGTTCGTGTCGGACATCCCGTCCAAGCTCGAAGAGATCCAGGCAATGATTGCCAAGATCGATATTCCGGTGCGCCAGGTGCTGATCGAGGCCCGCATCGTCGAGGCCGATGACAAGTTCGGCCGCTCGCTGGGCGTCAAGCTGGGCACTACCGACCTGCGCGGTATCCAGGGCGGCGTGCCGGGTGTCAATGTGGGCGGCAACAACTACATCACCGCCGGCAACAACTACAACGCCATCGGTTACCAGACCAAGCAGCCGGGCTCGACGGCGCCTGTGTTTGCCAACTCGCAGATGATCAATATGCCGGCCGGCGGCATCGAGGGTGGCACACCTGCCACGTTCGCGCTGTCGCTGTTCAGCGCCTCGTCGAACCGCTTCCTGAACCTGGAGCTGTCCGCCTTGGAGGCCGACGGCAAGGGCAAGGTCATCTCCAGCCCTCGCGTCATCACCGCCGACCAGGTCAAGGCCCTGATCGAACAGGGCGAGGAAATTCCCTACCAGGTCTCCACCTCCAGTGGCGCCACGGCCACGACCTTCCGCAAGGCCAGCCTGAAGCTGGAAGTCACGCCGCAGATCACGCCGGAAGGCAATGTGATCCTGGACGTGGACGTCACCAATGACAGCAAGGGTGCGTCCACCAACCAGGGCTTCACCATCAACACAAAACATGTGAAGACCCAGGTGCTGGTGGAGAACGGTGGCACCGTCGTCATTGGCGGCATCTACACGCAGAACGAGCGTGAGGACGTCACCAAAGTGCCCTGGCTGGGCGACATGCCCGTGCTGGGCAATCTCTTCAAATCGCGCACGCGGTCCAATAACAAGACCGAACTGCTGGTCTTCATCACGCCCAAGGTGGTGAGCGAGCGGGCGGCCACGCGCTGACGCGTCAATGCATTTCACTCGACCCTGTTGGGGCGGGACTGTAGGAGTTAGAAGCAAATGAGCGCATTCACTGGCATGACCCGCTTCCTCGCGGGTGCTGTGATATTGCTGGGCAGCCTGACCATGACCGCCTGCGGCGGCGGCGGCGCTGCTGGCGATCCGGTGCTGGGAGGGGGCCCGGGCACCGGCACGACCGTCGTGACCGCGGACCTGAGCCTGACCATTGACAAGACGACCGTGCCCAATACCGGCGCCGAAGAGGCGACCGTGACGGTGACGGCGCTGGACGCCGCCCGCAATGTGGTCGGCGGCGCTCCCGTGGCGGTGACCGTGGACAACAATGCCTTCGTCACGCCCTCGGCCACGGCCACGGCGGCCGGCACCGGCCAGATCACCGCCAAGGTGGCCATCGGTTCGGACAAGAGCAACCGTGCCATCACCTTGACGGCACGCTCCGGGACCATCACCAAGACCGTTTCATTCGAGGTGGTTGACAGCATTTCGGGCAGCAAGACCTCGGACCTGGTGGTCACGCTTGACAAGCCGACGCTGACCAACTCGGGCACCGATACGGTGACCGTCAGCGTCACCGCGCTGGACACCGCGCGCAAGGCGCTGGGCGGGGTACCGGTGAGCTTCTCGGTCGATGCCAGTGCGGTCGTCACACCGGAGGGTGGCAAGACCGCGACCGATGCTGTCAGTGGCCAGATCAAGGCCGCTGTGACCATCGGTGGCGTGAAGACCAAGCGCACCATCACCGTGACTGTCAACAGCGGCACCGTCTCACGCAGCATCTCGTTCGATGTCGTCGACGCGGTGGTGACGATTCCTCGCGCGGCGGACCTTACGCTGGTGCTGAGCAGCAACAACATCCAGAACTCCGGCCTTGAGGAGGTGCTGGTCACCGCCACGGCGGTGGACGCCTCGCGCAACGCCCTCGCCGGCATTCCGGTGGCCTTTACCGTGGACCAGAACGCGGTCCTGATTGCCAGCAGTGCGTCGACCAACGCTCAGGGTCAGGTCACTGCCAGGGTGCTGATCGGCTCCGACCGCACCAACCGGCGCGTCACCATCACGGCAACCAGCGACAGCCTGGTGCGCAGCGCCGGCTTCCAGGTCAGTGGTGCCAAGCTGACCGGTACGGCCGACCCGACGGTGATGAGTGTTGGCGACGGCGGCAAGGTCGAGTACAAGCTGCGCGACGTCAACAACAACGGTCTGGCACAGGTGCCCATCACCATCACCGGGCCGGGCAGCCTGGTGACCAATGCGTTGACCGATGAGAACGGCACTTATCTGTTCGGCTATACCGCGCCCCTGGCGGCGGGCAGCTACGACATCAAGGCCAGCTCGGGCGGTGCGCCGGCGAATGTGCAGACGATTCTGGTGAGCACAGGTTCGATCCCGGCAGCCACCGGGCCGGTGTTGTCGGCGGCGCTGTCGCTGGAATCGAATGTGGTCAAGGTCAATACGGTCGGCAATACCAACCGCATCGACGTGCGGGCCCTGTTCCTTGGCAGCAACAACAAGGCCATCAAGGACGTGCGGGTGCGCTTCAAGGTCGATCCGACCAATGCGGTCGGAGGCACCTTCTCGATCGGCGCCGGCACCAGCTATTCGGATGTCAATGGCGTGGCGACCACCGCCTACATCCCCGGTTCGCGCTCCAGCCCGACCGATGGCCTGCGCCTGCGCGCCTGCTATGACCTGGTCGACTTCCCCGACTTTGCCGACGATGCGCCTTGCCCTGGCACATCGAAGGAAATCAGCGTCAAGCTGACGGTGGTGTCGGAGGCCCTGTCTGTGACCATCGGCACCAACGAGACGATCGAGGTTGGTCCGTCCAATCTCACCTATATCCAGAAGTTCGTGCTCCTGGTGGTGGACTCGGCCGGCAATGCGATGCCCAATGTGCAGATCACGCCGTCGATCGACCTGCTGGCCTATGGCAAGGGTTACTACACCTGGAGCGCGGCTCAGTCGGCCTGGATTCCGACAGTGACCGCGCGCTGCCTCAACGAGGACGTGAATCGCAATGGCTCGATCGACAGTGGTGAGGACGTCAACAGCAACGGCGCCCTGGATCCGCGCAAGTCCGATGCTGCCATCAGCATGGTGGGATCCACCAAGACGGATGCCAGCGGATCGGCCATCCTGAAGGTTGAGTATCCAAAGAGCCACGCCTCCTGGGTGTCGTTCAAGATCTCGGCGGCGGCCTTTGGCGTGTTGAGCCCCCCGGCGGTGTACTCCGGTCTGCTGCCGGGCGATGCCAAGGCCATCAAGACCGAAACACCGCCACCGGCCTTTGTGGTCAGCCCCTACGGCATCGAGCCCATCCCAGGCAATGTCGGCAACGGCTGCCTGAACCCGAACTGAGGTGACGAAGCCGCAGCCAGCGCCGCTGTGCATCTCGCTGGTGGGCATGCCCGGATGCGGCAAGTCCACCGTCGGGAGGCAGCTGGCGCGCCTGCTGGGCATCAACTTCATCGATCTCGATGCCGAGATCGAGCGGAAACTGGGCGAAGCGATTCGCCCTTTTTTTGAGCGCGAGGGCGAGGCAGCTTTCCGTGCGTTGGAGCATGAGACTCTTGCCGCCCTGCTGAGCGAGGCCAGGGACCTGGTGCTGGCGACCGGGGGTGGGGCGGTGCTGCGCGAGGAAAACCGGGCGCTGCTGCAGCGCCACAGCACCGTGCTGTATCTGCGCTCCTCACCCGAGGAGCTGTTCCGTCGGCTGCGCCACGACACCCAGCGCCCGCTGCTGCAGGTCAACAACCCGCTGGCCAAGCTGCGCGAGTTGTTCCAGCAGCGCGACCCGCTGTACCGGCGCACGGCGCACTTTCTGATCGAGACCGGTCGGCCCAGCGTCAACTCGCTGGTGAACATGATTCTGATGCAGCTCGAACTGGCCGGCCTGGTGGATAACCAGCGCGTGCCCTCGTCGGTGCAGGCCAGGCCGACGCCCGGATGATGGCCGTACACTGGCGGACATGAATTCCGTCAGCAGCCCTCAGCTCGCACCTGCCTCTTCACCCTCCCGCGTTTCGATCGCGCTTGCCGAACGCAGCTACGAGATCCTGATCGGCTCAGGCCTGCTTAACAGTGCCGACGCCTGGCTGGACCTGCCCAGGGCCGATTGCGCCCTGATCGTCAGCAATGTGACGGTGGCGCCGCTCTACCTGGCGCGCGTGCAGACCGCGCTGAGCCCGCACTATCGCCGCATCGAGGTGCTCAATCTGCCCGACGGCGAGGCCTACAAGGACTGGACCTCGCTGAACCTGATCATCGATGCCCTGCTCAGCCGCGGCTGCGACCGCAAGACCGTGCTGTTCGCATTGGGCGGCGGAGTGATCGGCGACATGACTGGCTTTGCCGCCGCCGTCTATATGCGCGGCGTGCCCTTTGTGCAGGTGCCGACGACCCTGCTGGCCCAGGTGGACTCATCGGTCGGCGGCAAGACCGCGATCAATCACCCCTTGGGCAAGAACATGGTCGGCGCCTTCTACCAGCCGGTGCGGGTGATTGCCGACCTTGACACGCTGGATACCCTGCCCGCGCGGGAGTTGTCGGCCGGGCTGGCTGAGATCATCAAGTACGGACCTATCGCCGATGCCGGGTTCCTGGGCTGGATCGAACAGAACCTGGATGCGCTCCTTGCTCGCGACAAGGCCGCCCTGGCCCATGCGGTGCAACGCTCCTGCGAAATCAAGGCCCTGGTGGTCGGCCAGGACGAGCGCGAGCAGGGCCTGCGTGCCATCCTCAACTTCGGTCACACCTTCGGCCACGCCATCGAGGCCGGCCTGGGCTATGGAGAATGGCTGCATGGCGAGGCGGTGGGTTGCGGCATGGTGATGGCCAGTGATCTGTCGGTACGGCTGGGCTTGATGCCGGCCGAGTTTCTGTCGCGCATGAGGATCCTGATCGGCAGGGCAGGGTTGCCGCTGCTCGGCCCCCGGCTCGGCGTGCAGCGTTATCTGGAACTGATGCGTGTCGACAAGAAGGCCGAGGGGGGCGAGATCCGATTCGTGCTGATCGACGCCCTGGGTCATGCGAGCATGCGCGCCGCCCCCGATGCGCTGGTGGCTGAAGTGATCGCGGCGAACTGCGCTTGAAGGGCGGCTCGGTGAGCATGAGTTACCTGAGCTGATCGACATGCCGCTCGCTCCCTATGCCTGCGATGCCGCGCTGACGCGTGGCCGCCGGCATGCCGAGACGCCGGCCCCAACGCGCAGCGACTATCAACGCGACCGCGACCGGGTTGTGCACAGTACGGCCTTCCGGCGCTTGGTCTACAAGACCCAGGTGTTCTTGAACCACGAGGGCGATCTGTTCCGCACGCGGCTGACGCACTCGCTGGAGGTGGCCCAGCTCGGCCGCTCGATAGCCCGCACGCTGGGCCTGAACGAGGATCTGGTCGAGGCCATCGCCCTGGCACATGACCTGGGTCATACACCGTTCGGCCATGCCGGCCAGGATGCGCTGCACGAATGCATGGCCGAGTTCGGTGGTTTCGAGCACAACCTGCAAAGCCTGCGAGTCGTCGATGAACTCGAGCAGCGCTATCCCGACTACGATGGCCTGAACCTGAGCTTTGAAACGCGCGAAGGCATCCTCAAGCATTGCTCGCGCACCAATGCCATCAAGCTGGAGATGACCGAGCCCAACGGGGTGGGGCGGCGCTTTCTCGATGGGTCCCAGCCCAGCTTGGAGGCGCAGCTGTGCAACCTGGCCGACTCGATCGCCTACAACGCCCATGATGTCGATGACGGCGTGCGCTCCGGCCTGCTGAGCCTGGAGCAACTGGACGAGGTCGAATTGTTCAGCCTGCACAGCCAGGCGGTGCGGCGCGAGTATCCGGCGCTCCAGGGCCGCCGCCTGCTGTTCGAGGCGATACGTCGCATGCTCTCTGCCCAGGTCTATGACGTGATCGAGGCAAGCCGGGTCAGCCTGCTTGCCGCAGGCGTCGACTCGGTGGCCGACGTCCGCAGCAATGCTCAACGTCTGGTGTGTTTCAGCGAGCCGATGCGAGAGGCTGGCAGCGCACTCAAGCGTTTCCTGTTCGCCAATCTCTACCGCCACCCCCAGGTAGTCGACACCACGGCCATGGGCAAGCAGGTGGTGCGCGAGCTGTTCGAGATCTACCGAGACGACCCCAGCGGCATGCCCATTGACTTCACCTCGACAGGTCGCGCCGAGCGTGGCATCGCCGACTACATCGCCGGCATGACCGACCGCTTCGCCATTCGCGAGCACGAGCGCCTCACCGGCCGAACGCTGTTCTGATGTTTTAATTGGGGTCAGACTCCAATTAAGTAGGTGCATCTCATGGCCCGACTCCCCCGCCTCGTTATGGGTGGCCAAGCCCATCATGTCATCCAGCGTGGCCACAACCGCCAGCCCGTGTTCCTTGAGGATCAGGACAGACGCAAGTATCTGGAGTTTCTGCGGGAGGTCTCGGCCAACTGCAAGGTAGCTATACACGCCTATGTACTGATGGATAACCACGTGCACCTGCTGGTCACGCCGGATGAAGCCGATGGCATCAGCCGCATGATGCAGGCGCAGGGTCGGAACTACGTGGCCTGGTTCAACCACCGGCATGGTCGCAGCGGAACGCTGTGGGAGGGTAGATTTCGCGCCTCACTGATTGATAGTGAGCGCTATTTCATGACCTGCATGCGCTATATCGATCTGAACCCGGTAAGGGCCGGTTTGGTGACCCAATGCCTCGACTTCGCGTGGTCCAGTCATGGTCATTACATCGGGCAGCGTAGTGACGCAGTCATCACCGAGCATCCGCTCTTCTGGGCCCTGGGGAACACGCCATTCGAGCGTGATGCGGCGTACAAAGCCTTGTTCGATGCGGAACTGAGCACCGGCGATCAGAAGGCTTTGACCGACTCTGCGTTGAAAGGTTGGCCATTGGGCTCCGCCGGCTTTCTTGCTCAGCTTGCAGGTCAGACTGATCGGCCGCTGCAAGCACGTAAGCGGGGGCGGCCACCAACAGTCGCACCGAGGTTGCGAGCAAGCAGTGATTCGATAAACGACTCCGACCCCATTTAAGTGCCAAGATAACCGGTGATGGTAAATAAAACGACTCCGACCCCAATTTAAAATTCTTGTTGGGTTTGCTGCGGTGCAGTAATCTTCGCCCCATCCCTAGTGTTGATGTGGAGATCGCCATGAGCCAGGCGGCAGAAATTCAGTCCCTTTCGCAGCAAGGTTTGTACAACCCCGCCAACGAGCATGACGCTTGCGGCGTCGGTTTCGTCGCCCATATCAAGGGTCACAAGGCGCATCACATCGTCCAGCAGGGTCTGAAGATTCTTGAGAATCTGGACCACCGCGGCGCGGTCGGTGCCGACAAGCTGATGGGTGACGGTGCCGGCATCCTGATCCAGATCCCCGACGAGTTCTACCGTGCCGAGATGGCCGCGCAGGGCGTCGAACTGCCTCCACCCGGTGAATACGGCGTCGGCATGATCTTTCTGCCGAAGGAGCACGCCTCCCGCCTGGCCTGCGAACAGGAGTTGGTGCGTGCGGTCAAGGCCGAGGGCCAGGTCTTGCTCGGTTGGCGCGATGTGCCGGTGGACCGTGACATGCCGATGTCGCCCACGGTGCGCGAGAAAGAGCCGGTGATACGCCAGATCTTCATCGGCCGCGGCCACGACATCATCGTGCCCGATGCGCTGGAGCGGAAGCTCTACGTGATCCGCAAGACGGCTTCCAGCGCCATCCAGGCCCTGAACCTGACGCACAGCCACGAGTACTACGTGCCCAGCATGAGCTGCCGCACCATCATCTACAAGGGCCTGTTGCTGGCCGATCAGGTCGGCCGCTACTACAAGGACCTGTCCGACCCGCGCGCCGTCTCGGCCATCGCCCTGGTCCATCAGCGCTTCTCGACCAATACCTTCCCCGAGTGGCCGCTGGCCCACCCCTATCGCTACGTCGCGCACAACGGCGAGATCAACACCGTCAAGGGCAACTTCAACTGGATGCGCGCCCGCGAGGGTGTGATGAAGTCGCCGGTGCTGGGTGACGATCTGAAGAAGCTCTACCCGATCAGTTTCGAGCATCAGTCCGACACCGCCACCTTCGACAACGCCATGGAGCTGCTGACCATGGCCGGCTACCCGCTGGCCCAGGCGGCGATGATGATGATTCCCGAGGCATGGGAGCAGCACACGCTGATGGACCCGCGCCGCCGCGCCTTCTACGAATACCACGCCGCGATGCTGGAGCCCTGGGACGGCCCGGCCGCGATGGTCTTCACCGACGGCCGCCAGATCGGCGCCACACTGGATCGCAACGGCCTGCGCCCGGCCCGCTACATCATCACCGACGACGATCTGGTCGTGCTCGGCTCCGAGACCGGCGTCTTGCCCATACCCGAGAACCGCATCGTCAAGAAGTGGCGCCTGCAGCCCGGCAAGATGTTCCTGATCGACCTGGAGCAGGGCCGCATCGTTGACGACGAAGAGCTGAAGACCCAGTTTGCCAACGCACGGCCCTACCGCCAGTGGATCGAGAACGTGCGCGTCAAGCTCGACAGCATTGCCGTGCCCGACAGCGCCCCGACGCCGTTCGCCGAAACCCTGCTCGACCGCCAGCAGGCCTTTGGCTACACCCAGGAAGACGTGAAGTTCCTGATGGCGCCGATGGCTGCCAATGGCGAAGAAGCGCTGGGCTCGATGGGCAATGACTCGCCGCTGGCCGTGCTCTCCAGCAAGGACAAGTCGCTGTTCAACTACTTCAAGCAGTTGTTCGCCCAGGTCACCAACCCGCCGATCGACCCGATCCGCGAGGCGATCGTGATGTCGCTGAACAGCTTCATCGGCCCCAAGCCGAACCTGCTGGACATCAACGCGGTCAATCCTCCTATGCGTCTGGAGGTGTCGCAGCCGGTGCTGGACTTCAAGGACATGGCGCGTCTGCGCCAGATCGAGGCCCACACCCACGGCAAGTTCAAGCCTTACGAGCTGGACATCACCTACCCGCTGGTCTGGGGCCACGAGGGCGCCGAGGCCAAGCTGGCCTCTCTGTGCGCCGAGACCGTCGATGCGCTGAAGAGCGGCCACAACATCCTGATCATCACCGACCGCGCCTTGAGCCGCGAGCGCGTGGCGATTCCGGCGCTGCTGGCCCTGTCCGCTGTTCACCACCATCTGGTGCGCGCCGGCCTGCGCACCACCGCCGGCCTGGTGGTCGAGACGGGCAGCGCCCGCGAGGTTCATCACTTCGCCGTGCTGGCTGGTTATGGCGCCGAGGCCGTCCACCCCTATCTGGCGCTTGAAACCCTGGCCGCCGCGGCCCAGGGCCTGCCGGGCGACCTGTCCGCCGACAAGGCCATCTACAACTACATCAAGGGCGTGGGCAAGGGCCTGTCCAAGATCATGTCCAAGATGGGCATCTCGACCTATATGTCCTACTGCGGCGCGCAGATCTTCGAGGCCATAGGCCTGAAGCAGGACTTCGTCTCCAAGTATTTCCGCGGCACGCCCACGCAAGTCGGTGGCATCGGCGTATTCGAGGTGGCCGAAGAGGCGATTCGCATGCACCGTGCGGCGTTCAGCGACGATCCGGTGCTGGAGACGATGCTCGATGCCGGCGGCGAGTACGCTTGGCGCGCCCGCGGCGAAGAGCATATGTGGAGCCCGGACGCGATCGCCAAGCTGCAGCACAGCACCCGCGCCAACAAGTTCGACACCTACAAGGAATACGCGCAGCTGATCAATGACCAGAGCAAGCGCCACATGACGCTGCGCGGCCTGTTCGAGTTCAAGTTCGACCCGAGCAAGGTGATTCCGCTGGACCAGGTCGAGTCGGCCGCCGAGATCGTCAAGCGCTTTGCCACCGGCGCAATGTCGCTGGGTTCGATCAGCACCGAAGCGCATTCCACGCTGGCCATCGCGATGAACCGCATCGGCGGCAAGAGCAATACCGGCGAGGGCGGCGAGGATCCGGCCCGCTATCGCAACGAGCTCAAGGGCATCCCCATCACCGCCGGCACCAAGGTCAGCGACGTGGTCGGTGCCAAGGTGATCGAGTCCGATTACGAGCTGAAAGAGGGCGACTCGCTGCGCTCGAAGATCAAGCAGGTCGCCTCGGGCCGTTTCGGCGTGACGACCGAGTACCTGGTCAGCGCCGACCAGATCCAGATCAAGATGGCCCAGGGCGCCAAGCCGGGCGAGGGCGGCCAGCTGCCCGGTGGCAAGGTGACCGACTACATCGGCATGCTGCGCTACTCGGTCCCTGGCGTGGGCCTGATCTCGCCGCCGCCCCACCATGACATCTATTCGATCGAAGACCTGGCCCAGCTGATCCACGATCTGAAGAACGTCAACCCGCGCGCCGACGTGTCGGTGAAGCTGGTGTCCGAAGTCGGCGTGGGCACCATCGCCGCTGGCGTGGCCAAGGCCAAGGCCGACCATGTGGTGATCGCCGGTCACGATGGCGGCACCGGCGCCTCGCCGTGGAGCTCGATCAAGCATGCCGGCACGCCCTGGGAGCTGGGCCTGGCCGAGGCGCAGCAGACGCTGGTGCTTAACCGCCTGCGCGGCCGCATCCGCGTGCAGGCCGATGGCCAGATGAAGACCGGCCGTGACGTCGTCATCGGCGCGCTGCTGGGCGCCGACGAGTTCGGCTTCGCGACCGCGCCGCTGGTCGTCGAGGGCTGCATCATGATGCGCAAATGCCACCTCAACACCTGCCCGGTGGGCGTGGCCACGCAGGACCCGGTGCTGCGCAAGAAATTCACCGGCAAGCCCGAGCATGTCGTCAACTTCTTCTTCTTCATCGCCGAGGAAGCGCGACAGATCATGGCCCAGCTGGGCATCCGCAAGTTCGACGACCTGATCGGCCGCTCGGACCTGCTGGACACCAAGAAGGGCATCGCTCACTGGAAGGCGCAGGGCCTGGACTTCAGCCGCATCTTCCACCAGCCGAGTGTCGATCTGGTGCCGGCCGACGTGCCGCGCATCCACGTGGATACCCAGGACCATGGCCTGGACCGTGCGCTGGACGTGAAGCTGATCGAGAAGTGCCAGCCCGCCATCCTGCGCGGCGAGAAGGTGCAGTTCATGCAGGAGGTGCGCAACGTCAACCGCACGGTCGGCGCCATGCTGTCCGGCGAGCTGATACGCCACCGCCCCGAGGGCCTGCCCGACCACAGCATCTTCATGCAGATGGAGGGCACCGGCGGCCAGAGCTTCGGCGCCTTCCTGGCCAAGGGCATCACCCAGTACCTGATCGGTGACGCGAACGACTACACCGGCAAGGGCATGTCGGGCGGCCGCATCGTCGTGCGCCCCAGCATCGACTTCCGTGGTGACGCGGCGGCCAACACCATCGTCGGCAACACGGTGCTGTATGGCGCCACCAGCGGCGAGGCCTTCTTCCGCGGCGTGGCCGGTGAACGCTTCGCGGTGCGCCTGTCGGGGGCCAGCGCCGTCGTCGAGGGCACGGGCGACCATGGTTGCGAGTACATGACCGGCGGCACGGCCGTCATCCTGGGCAAGACCGGGCGCAACTTTGCGGCCGGCATGAGCGGCGGCATCGCCTATGTCTATGACGAGGACGGCCAGTTCGCCAAGCGCTGCAACACGGCCATGGTCAGCCTGGACAAGCTGCTGCCCGCCGCCGAGCAGGAGGCCACCGTGGATCGCGCCATCTGGCACAGCGTCCAGGGCGGCGCGCCGCAGACCGATGAGGCGATCCTGAAGAAGCTGATCGAGGACCACCACCGCTGGACGGGGTCCTTGCGCGCCCGCCACATTCTCGACCACTGGGCCGAGTCGCGCGCCAAGTTCGTCAAGGTCTTCCCCAGCGAGTACCGGCGTGCCCTGGGCGAGCTGCATGCGGCCCGCGAGGCCAAGCAGACCATCGCGCGCGCCTTGGCCAGCGACGCAGCTCCCGCCCGCGCCTGATTACCGATCCACCCATCCAAGACGAGCAAGCACATGGGAAAAGTCACCGGCTTCATGGAATACGAGCGCATCGAGGAGGGCTATGAGCCCGTGCCCAAGCGCCTGAAGAACTACAAAGAGTTCGTGATCGGACTGAAGGACGAGCAGGCGAAGGTGCAGGCCGCCCGCTGCATGGACTGCGGCACGCCGTTCTGCAACAGCGGCTGCCCGGTCAACAACATCATTCCGGACTTCAACGACCTGGTGTTCCAGGGCGACTGGAAGAATGCGATCACCGTGCTGCACAGCACCAACAACTTCCCCGAGTTCACCGGCCGCATCTGCCCCGCACCCTGCGAGGCGGCCTGCACGCTGAACGTCAACGACGACGCGGTGGGCATCAAGTCGATCGAGCACGCCATCATTGACCGCGCCTGGGCGGAAGGCTGGGTCACGCCGCAGCTGGCCAAGGTCAAGACCGGCAAGACGGTGGCCGTGGTCGGCTCCGGCCCGGCGGGACTTGCCGCGGCTCAGCAGCTGGCACGCGCCGGCCACAGCGTCACGGTGTTCGAGAAGAACGACCGCATCGGCGGCCTGCTGCGCTACGGTATTCCCGACTTCAAGATGGAGAAGGACCATATCGACCGCCGCGTCATGCAGATGCAGGCCGAGGGTGTGGTGTTCCGCACCGGAGTGATCGTCGGCAGTCTGCCCGAGGGCAGCAAGGTCACCAACTGGGCCAAGGAGAGCATCAGCGCCGAGCAGCTGAAAGCCGAGTTTGACGCGGTCGTGCTGACCGGCGGTGCCGAGCAGTCCCGCGACCTGCCGGTGCCGGGTCGTGACCTGGACGGCGTGCACTTCGCAATGGAGTTCCTGCCGCAGCAGAACAAGCTCAATGCCGGTGACAAGCTCAAGGGCCAGCTGCGTGCCGACGGCAAGAACGTGATCGTCATCGGCGGTGGCGACACCGGCAGCGACTGCGTCGGCACCAGCAACCGCCATGGCGCCAAGAGCGTGACCCAGTTCGAGGTCATGCCCCAGCCGCCGGAGGTCGAGGACCGGCCGCTGACCTGGCCCTATTGGCCGATCAAGCTGCGCACCTCCAGCAGCCACGAGGAGGGCTGCGAGCGCGAGTTCGCCATCGCCACCAAGGAATTCCTCGGTGAGAAGGGCAAGCTGACCGGGGTGAAGACCGTGCGTGTGCAGTGGCAGGGCGGCAAGATGATCGAAATCGAGGGCAGCGAGCAGATCCTGAGGGCCGAGCTGGTCTTGCTGGCGATGGGCTTCATCAGCCCGGTGGCCTCGGTCATCGATGCCTTTGGTGTTGAAAAGGACAGTCGCGGCAATGCCAAGGCGGCGACCGAGAACGCCCAGGCCTACCGCAGCAATATCGACAAGGTGTTCGTTGCCGGCGATATGCGCCGCGGCCAGTCGCTGGTCGTCTGGGCGATCCGCGAGGGCCGCCAGGCCGCCCGTGCTGTCGATGAGTTCCTGATGGGCCGCAGCGTCTTGCCACGCTGAACGCAGCCCTCAAGACCGCCAGAGCCGCCCCATTGGGCGGCTTTTTCGTTTCCGGCCGCTTTTGACCTAGATTGGATTGATCATGGCCGGATACGGCTTGTCAGACGGTTGCAGGCAGTTACCAGGCCCTGCCCGCTGATCGCAGCCACCGTGCCGCTTGTCGATAGAGCGTCGAATACTGCGCAATTTCGCACATCAGCCCGGCCACTTGCTGCCGAAAATGACGTCAAGCCCAAACAAGAAGGGCGTGCCGTGCGGCTGGTGCCGCGCAAAACGTCCACCGGTCAGCAAGAACAAGGTCCTCCGCACATGAACATCGTCGCTTCCCCCGTCGCCCCGCAGCGTGGCTTCACCCTGGTGGAGTTGATGATAGTCGTGGCCATCATCGGCATCCTGGCGGCCGTGGCGCTGCCGGCCTACAACGACTATGTGCGCCGCGGCCAGATCCCCGAGGCGACCAGTGCACTGTCCGACTACCGCGTCAAGATGGAGCAGTACTTCCAGGACAACCGCAACTACGGTACCGATACCTGCGGCTCGGGCACGTCCTGGGGCAACTTCGTGCGCACCGGCAGCAAGTACTTCAGCTACGCCTGCGTGCTGAGCAACGCCGGCCAGGGCTTCACCGTCACGGCCACTGGTGCCGCCGGCGCGGCTATCGGTCATGAATACACCGTCAACCACAACGGTGTGCTGGCCACCACCAAGTTCAAGGGCGATGCGAGCACCAAGCTGTGCTGGCTGATCAAGGGGGACGAATGCTGATCGGTCGCACACCGCGCCGCCAGCTCGGGTTCTCCTTGATCGAGACCGTGGTGGCGATGGCCGTGCTGGTGTTCATGCTGGCCATGGCCATGCCCGAGGCGGTCAGCTGGATCCAGGGCCTGAAGGTGCGCAATGCGGCCGAGGGCATTCGCTCCGGCATCGAGCGGGCGCGCATGGAGGCGCTGAAGACGAATGGCAACGTCGGCTTCTGGCTGGTGGCCGACGCCAGTTCCAAGGTGCCTGGCAATGGTTGCGATCTGGCTTCGAATGCAGCGACCTGGGTGGTCAGCGTGACCACACCGGCCGGCGCCTGCGCCGCCGAACCCTCGATGACCGACGGACCTCGCCTGGTGCAGAGCTCCGGCGCGGTGTCCGGTGCCGACCGCCTGACGGTTACCGCACTCAGCGCCACCGACGCGGCCGCGACCCGGGTGCGCTTCAATGGGCTGGGCCAGGTGATCGTCGAGGCCGGCACGATACAGGTTGTCGATGTGGTGGCCAGCAATGGCGATGGCAGGCGCCTGCGCGTCGTCGTCGAGACCGGCGGCGCCGTGCGCATGTGCGACCGCGATGTGGCCGCCGACGACCCCCGGGCCTGCCCGGTGCTATGAGGCTGCACACTATGGGAGTTCCACGCATGAACATGACAGGCAGGCAGCGGCAGCACGGCGTCGCCCTGGTCGAGGCCCTGGTGGGCATGCTGATCTTCGCCTTCGGTGTGCTCGGTCTGGTCGGACTGCAGGCCTCGATGACCCGCGCCCAGACCACGGCCAAGATACGGGCCGACGCGGCCTATCTGACCAATGATCTGTTTGCCCTGGTGCAGACCGACCACATCACCCGTCTGCCCCTGTACAGCGATGCCAGCTGCGCCGGCTATGTGCGCTGCGCCGACTGGAAACGCAAGGTCGAGGCGACGCTGCCCTCGGCCGAGATCGTGCTGGTCGGCGACGCGGGCACCGGCACCGTCAACGTCACCCTGACCTGGATCCAGGGCGACCAGGACCGCAACCGCTACAACTCTTCGATGGTCTGGCAGCAATGAAACTACTTGCCCAAGCTCGCCGCCATCCCGGCGCTGCCGCCCAAGGCGGATTCACCCTGGTCGAGTTGATGGTGGGTGTCACCATCGGCCTGCTGTCCACGCTGGTGATCGCCAGCGTGCTGGTCTATTCCGAAGGCAACAAGCGCAGCGCCAGTTCTGGCTCCGATGCCCAGATCAACGGCGGACTGGCCATCTATGCCGTGCAGCGCCAGCTGAAGATGGCCGGCTACGGCCTGGCCACCGACGGTCAGGTGTCGGGTTGCGCGCTGTCCGCCCAGTACGCCGGTGTTGATGTCGTGGGTCTGCCCCCGACGCTGGCCCCTGTGCTGATCACCCAGGGTGCCAGTGGCGCACCCGACACCCTGCGCATTCTCGCGGCGGCGACACCGGGCTTTTCGCTGCCTGTCAGTCTGAGCGCCCCCTTCTACAACCCTGCCGGTCCGGGCGATCAACGCACCCGGATGGTGGTGAAGTCGGCCGTGGGCATAGCCACCGGCGACCTGCTGGCCCTGGTCTACGGGCCGGACCAGCCCTGCCAGATCTTCCAGGCATCGGCCACCGACACCGGTCAGGTCACCCGCACCGACTCGGCGACCTGGAACAGCAACCAGTTTCCCGATGCGGCCTCGGCCGATGGGGCCTTCCTGATCAACCTCGGCACCTTGAGCGACCTCACGTTCAGTGTGACGGCCGACAACAAGCTGCGCCAGACCCAGTTCGATCTGAACACCCGCGCCAACGTGACCCAGGATCTGCAGTCCAACATCATCAACCTGCAGGCGCTGTACGGCAAAGACACCGATGGTGATGATGTGGTCGACAGCTTCGACGCCACCACGCCGGCCAACAACGCCGAGTGGCTGCAGGTGCGGGCCGTGCGCGTGGCCATCGTGGCCCGCAGCGCCCAGTTCGAGAAGGACGAGGTCACGCAGGCCCAACCGCTGTGGGACGTCGGCAACTTTGCCGTGGTGGCGGGCACCGCCGCCTGCGGCAGCAGCAAGTGCCTCAGCCTGAAGGTCGATGGCGCCACCGACTGGAAGCACTACCGCTACAAGGTCTTCGATGTGCTGGTGCCGCTGCGCAACCAGGTCTGGCGTAGTGACTTCAAGACCGCCACACCACCTCCCCCCCCGGCCTCGGAGAGCGGAACATGAAGCGCATCCAACGACTGGCCTCGAACGGTGCAGCGCGGCTGCAGCGCGGCGTCTCGATGCTGTTTTCGCTGATCGCCGTGGTGGTGCTCACGCTGGGCGCCGTGGCCCTGGTGCGCACCGTCGATACCGGTGCCCTGGTGCTGGGCAATCTCGGTTTCAAGCAGGACGCGCTGGCGGCCGGCTCGGTGGCCACCGAGAGTGCCATCACCTGGCTGCAGGCCAATGTCGGCCCGACGCTGGACGCCGAGAACCAGGCTCTGGGCTATTACCACACGTCCCGTGCGGCGCTCGACCCGACCGGTCGCACCGTGGCCACCGCCGCCGCCTCCCTGGTGCTGGTCGACTGGGACAGCAATGACTGCGCGGTGCCGGGCAGGAACGACAGGCCCACCGTGTGCCTGAAGGCGGCGGCGGCGATCAAAGTCGGCGGTGGCAATGTCTCGCGCTATGTGATCACGCGCCTGTGCGAGATCGTGCCGGGTTCGGACCCGCCGCTGAAGGACTGCGCCCAGCCGGTCACCGCTTCGACGAAGACCTCGTCGCAGCGCGGCAGCATCAGCTACAGCGCGGCCAAACACTTTTCAGACAAGACAGCCGGTACCTATTACCGCATCGTGACGCGCACCGTGGGTGTGCGTGGCACCGTGGCTTACGCCGAAACCCTGGTGCACTTCTGAGGCCTCTGCCGGACCCTGCCGGCAGATCCGAGAAGTTTGTGCCAAACGTCCCGATTGCGAGAATTCCATGAAGCCTTCTGAGACACGCTCCGCGCTCTTGCTGACCGCCCGTGCGTTGCTGGGCAGCACCCTGGCGCTGGCGCTGAGCACCGCGTCGCTGGCCGGCACCACCGACATCGCCTCGGCGCCGCTGTTCACCACGGCCACGACCAAGGTCAAGCCCAACATCATGTTTGTGCTCGACGACTCGGGCAGCATGGCCTGGGACTACATGCCGGATGATGCCAACAACTTCCAGTTGCGCCCCGACGGCAACAGCGCGGCCGAGTATGGCAAGCGGACCTCGCAGTGCAATGGACTGGCCTTCAACCCGGTGGCTGCCGCCGCGCCTTACGATCCGCCCAAGAATGCCGATGGTACCGACCAGGCTGCTGGCAGCCTGGCTTTCCTGAGCGCGGGCGATCCGGTCGGCCAGACCGACTATCCGACCACGGTGGCGGCGGTATCCATCGTCAGCAGTGGTGCGTTGACGGTCAAGGTCACCTCGACCAGCCGTGCCGCGAACTGGTTCTTCGTCGGTCAGGTGGTGACGGTGTATTCATCCTCCGCGCCGTCGAACTATATGGTGGCCAAGGTCACGAGCTGGAACTTCAGCACCGGCGACCTGGGCCTGGATGTGGCGATGGCCATCGGCTCTGGCAGTCTGGTCAACCCTGTGGTGTCCGAGGGAGCCCCGGCCAATCAGGTCTATTACTCCTACAGCGGCAGCCAGAAGGCGCTCGACTTTCAGTATCCGGGCAACAAGCTGGTCACCACCTCGACCTTCTACAAAGAATGCAACAGCGACCTTGGCGTCGCTCCCGGCAATGCGGTGTTCACGGCCCATATCGTGACGCCCAGCTCGACCGAAGCGCAGCGCTATGCCAACTGGAACGCCTATTACCGCACCCGCATGCTGCTGATGAAAACCAGCGTCAGCCGCGCGTTCAAGGACATGGACGACAAGTTTCGCATCGGCTTCACCACCATTGGCGAGAAGGGCGTGACCGAGAACAGCAAGCATCTGGATATTCGCGACTTCGTTCCCAAGCAGAAGGAAAGCTTCTACACCAAGCTGATGGCCACCAACCCGGGCGGCAGTACGCCGCTGCGCGGTTCGCTGTCCAAGGTGGGTCGCTATTTCGCCAAGAAGGTCAAGGACCAGGCCTATGACCCGGTGCAGTACTCCTGCCAGAAGAACTTCACCATCCTGTCAACGGACGGCTACTGGAACACCGGTCTGGAGTCTTCGACCTATGGCCCGCTGGCCATGGATGGCACGGCCACCGTCGGTCAGCAGGACGGTGGCTCAACCCTGCGGCCCATGTTCGACGGCGGCACGGTGACCACCACCACGACGGAGACCTGGGTCAAGACCGACACCTGGGAGCGCACCACCGTCACGCCGAAGAACAACGTCAGCACGTCCAGCTCGTCAACGACAACCCGTACACCGATCAAGGGCTGGACCAGCAAGACCTACACATTGAGCAAGACGCTGAGCAACTCCAGTGTGACGCGTTGCGCCAGCGGTGATTTCTCGGGCGGCAAGTGCACCATCACCGTGAGAACCAGCTCCGACCACGGCTTTGTCACCGGCAACACTGTGACGATACGCGGCATTGGTGCTCCCTATGACGGTACGTTCACGATCACCAGGAAAGACAACAACGAGTACTACTACACCCTGACCGGGCTGCTGGTACGGCCCAGCTCACCGAGCAGCACCGGCGTGACCGACCCGACCAACAGCGGCTGCTCAGCTGGACAGGGCAAGCAGATCGAAACCGTCAGCACCTATGACGACGTTGAAGTGCTGAACCGCACGACCAAGACCACGACGACGACGCCGGTGTCCATTTCCACCCTCGTTGAGCGCCTGACCACGACCACGCCTATGACCCGCAAGGTCATTGTCATCAATGGGGTGCAGAGTTCGGATACCACCACGGCGGGCACCACCAGCAGCCCCACCGTGACCCCCGTCAGCGGGCCGACCGTGACCCCGGTGTCCGGCGAGCCCGTGGTCACCAGCGTGCCGACGGACGTCAAGACGACGGAGCAGACGACGCCCATCGTCACCACCTCGACCTCGGCCAGCTGCGTGTCGAGCAAGAGCAGCGACAAACTGACCTCCGGGTCGCCCACGACCGCGGGCTCCACGAGTCCGGCCACAACGCCCGTCACCACCGGACCGACCTTGACCAACGGCACGCCCGTCATCACCAGCACGACGCCGGCCGCCACAGACGGCAGCAAGACCAGCAACACCAGCAGCAGCACCAGCGGCGCCAACAGCGACACCCTGGCCGACGTGGCGATGTACTACTACCAGTCCGATCTGCGCACCGATGCGCTGGACAATTGCATCGGCGCGCTGGGTACCTCGGTGTGCGAGAACAATGTCACCGCGCTGGGCAAGGACAATGCGCGCTGGCAGCACATGAGCACGTTCACTCTGAGCCTGGGCATGAATGGCACCTTGCAGTTCGATGTCAACTACGACACCGACCCGAAGACCGACTTCCTGGCCATCACCCAGGGCAGCAAGAACTGGCCCGCACCGGGTGACGATGCCGGGGCCGTCAATATCGACGACCTCTGGCATGCGGCGGTCAACGGCCGCGGGCGCTACTTCAGTGCCGTCGATCCGGCCTCGCTGATCGCCAGCCTGAAGGCGGCGCTGAACACCATCTCGGCAGCCACCGGTGCCTCGTCGGCAGCGGCGACCAGCACCCTGCAGCCGGTGGAGGGTGACAACGGCGTGTACATCGCGCAGTTCCGCTCGTCGGAATGGACCGGTGATCTGCGGGCCTACGAGATCAATACCAAGACAGGTGCGATCCCGACCTCGACCATCGACGCCCAGGGCAACCGGGTGGACCTGCACAAGTGGTCGGCGGCCGAGCAGATCACTCCGTCGACTCGCGGCACCATCCACTACTTCAAGAAGGGTTCGGGCAACACCGGCACCCTGCGCGAGTTCACCTATGCCAACCTGACGACCGACGGGCTCAATGGCCTGTTCGACAACGTCTGCTCCAAGTCCGCAACGGCACAGCTGTCCCAGTGCTCCGGCCTGAGCGATGCGGCCAAGGCGGTGGTGGACTCGGGCTCGAATATGGTGGATTTCCTGCGCGGCCAGCCGCACACCGAGTACCGGAGCCGCAACCAGGTGCTGGGCGACATCGTCAACTCCTCGCCGGTTTATGTGGGCGCACCCGGTTTCGCCTACACCGAGAACGGCTACGCCAGCTTCAAGGGCGCAGAAAAGCAGAAGACCCGTCCGCCCACCCTCTATGTGGGCGCCAATGACGGCATGCTGCATGCCATCAACGCGACCAACGGCAAGGAACGCTGGGCCTACATCCCCAGCATGGTGATGGCCAATATGTACAAGCTGGGCGACCAGTACTACGAGTCCAAGCACCAGTACTTTGTCGATGCCACGCCGACGGCGGGCGACATCTACGTCGACGGCGCCTGGAAGACCATTCTGGTCGGCGGGCTGAACGCCGGTGGCCGCGGCTACTATGCACTGGACATCACCGATCCGCTGAACCCGGTGGCGCTGTGGGAGTACACCAACGACGACCTGGGTCTCAGCTACGGCAACCCGATCATCACCAAGCGCAAGGACGGCACCTGGGTGGTGGCCTTCACCTCGGGCTACAACAATGTGTCGCCCGGTGATGGCGGCGGCCACCTGTTCGTGCTGAATGCCAACACCGGCGCCCTGCTGAAGAAGATCAGCACCGGTGCTGGTGCCGCCGACACGCCCAGCGGCCTGGGCCGACTGAACGGCTGGGTCGAGTTCGATACCGAGAACCTGACCCAGCGCTACTACGCCGGTGACCTGCTGGGCAATGTCTGGCGCTTCGACATCGACGACGTGACCGAGCCGAAGAGCGCAGCGCTGAAGTTGGCGCAGCTGCAGGTGGAGGGTGTGCCCCAGTCGATCACGGTGGCGCCCCAGCTGGCCGAGGTCGAGTTCCACGGCACGCGCTTCCCGGTGGTCTATATCGGTACCGGCCGCTACCTGGGCAAAACCGACGTCTCGACGACCGGGGTGCAGAGCATCTACGCGATCAAGGACAGTCTGGCTGCCACCGGCCTTGGCGATGTGCGCGCCGGCGGTACCCTGGTGCCGCAGGCCGTCACCACGACGTCGGTGCGCAAGGTCATCGAGGGCAGCCCTGTGGACTGGAGCAGCAAGAATGGCTGGTACGTGGACTTGGCGACGGCCGGGGAGCGCGTCAATGTGGACATGCAACTGGCCTTCAACATCCTCACCGTGGCCGGCAATGTGCCGGGCACCACGGCGTCTGACTGTACCGAGGCCAGCTCCGGCACCTCGTGGATTTACCAGCTGAATGTGGCCACCGGCAAGGGGGATGCGGAGTTCCTGAGCACCATGGTGGCCGGTCTGAGCACGGTGCAGCTGAGCAACGGTACCGGCCTGACCATCATCACCAAGACCGATGCCAGCCAGCCGGGCAGCAAGTCGATCGAACCGGCCCTGCTCGGCACAGGAGCTACGCGCCGCAGCTCCTGGCGTGAGCTGGTGGACTGAGGAGCTCATCTATGGCGCCGCGTACCGCTCCGCTGCTGGCCTTTGTGCTCGCCTCGGTGGGGCTTCACGCGGCGGTGCTGGGCACACCATGGCTGGGCACCGCTGCTGCGGCGCCGGGAGGCGCTGTGCCACGTGCGGTGCTGGTGCAGGTCGGCGCCGCGGCCCCGGTCGCGCTCAAGTCGATGGAGGCAGAGGTGGGCCCGCTCCAGGCGATTGCCGATGGCGCTGCCCCGGTTGCCGTCGAGTCCGTGCCGCCCGAGCTTCAGTTGGACCAGGCACCGCTGCCTGCCTTGCAACTGGCGGCCCCGGCCGACACTGAAGCCGGTGCGGACGACATCTACCTGCCGCGCTCCCGGCTCAGCGTGCCGCCGCTGCTGCGCTCGCAGGTGGCCCTGCTCTGGCCGGAGGGGGCCGAGACGCAGGGTGGTCATTTTCGCGCGGTGCTTGCCCTGTTCATTGACGAGCTGGGCGTGGTGCAGAAGGTCAGGGTTGAGGGCAACGGCCTGCCGCCCGCCCTGGAGGCGGTGGCACGCGAGTCCTTCCTCGGCGCCAGCTTCGTGCCCGGTGAATTGCAGGGCCAGGCGGTCAAGTCGCTGATACGGGTGGAGGTGCGCTTTGACGCGGAACGTCCGGCCGGAAGCCGGGGCCTGCGCCTGTAACAGCTGGTCGAATCCGGGTTTTGGCGGGGTCGGCGACGCATCATCGGTGTTTCCCCTATGATGCTGGCCTGTCGCATCTCTTCCGACGTGCCCGGGCCACAAGCCCCGGGCACCGCGCCACCCACCGGCCCATGCCTCCAAACCTGAACCTGCAAGCCAGCCTATCTGCCCAGCCTCTCGTCGAACTGCGTGAGGTGAGCTGCGGCTACGGCGACCGGGTGATCTTGCAGAACGTCAATCTGAGCATTCCGCGGGGCAAGGTGCTGGCCCTGATCGGTACCTCCGGAGGCGGCAAGACCACGGTTCTGCGCCTGATCGGCCGCCAGCTCAAGCCGCTGTCGGGCCAGGTCTTGCTGGACGGCCAGGACCTGGCGCCGCTGGACGCCCAGGGCCTCTACGCCGCGCGTCGACGCATGGGCATGCTGTTCCAGTTTGGTGCGTTGTTCACCGATCTGTCGGTGTTCGACAACGTCGCCTTCCCATTACGCGAGCACACCAGGCTGCCCGAATCGATGATTCGCGACCTGGTGCTGATGAAACTCAACGCGGTGGGCCTGCGCGGTGCCCGCGATCTGATGCCCAGCGAGATCTCCGGCGGCATGGCGCGCCGCGTGGCGCTGGCACGGGCGATCGCGCTGGACCCGGACCTGGTCTTGTATGACGAGCCGTTCGCCGGCCTGGACCCGATCTCGATGGGCATTGCTGCGCGGTTGATACGTGACCTGAACGATGCGCTGGGCCTGACCAGCGTGGTCGTGTCCCACGATCTGCACGAGACCTTCCAGATTGCCGACCAGGTGGCGATGATCGCCAATGGCCGCATCGTCGCCCAGGGCACGCCGGACGATCTGCGCCACAGCAGCGACCCGCTGGTGCAGCAGTTCGTGATGGCCCAGGCCGACGGACCGGTGCAGTTCCACCATCCGGCCCGCTCGGTGGCCGATGATTTCCGTCTGGGGCCCCACGCATGATGCTGTTCCATCCCGCCCAATTGGGCCGTGCGGTGCGCCAGCTGCTGGTTGATCTGGGCTGGGCCGCCCGCTTCCTGCTGGAGCTGCTGGCGCGCACGCCGCGCTGCCTGGCGCGGCCGCGCCTGGTCATCGACCAGGTGTTCTTCCTCGGCAACAAATCGCTGTCCATCATCTCGGTGTCTGGCCTGTTCGTCGGCTTTGTGCTGGCTCTGCAGGGCTACTACACCTTGCAGCGCTACGGCTCGTCCGAGGCGGTGGGCCTGCTGGTGGCGCTGAGCCTGGTGCGCGAGCTGGGGCCGGTGGTCGCTGCCCTGTTGTTTGCAGGCCGGGCGGGCACCTCGCTGACGGCCGAGATCGGCCTGATGAAGGCCGGCGAGCAATTGACCGCGATGGAGATGATGGCCGTTGACCCGGTCACCCGGGTGCTGGCGCCACGCTTCTGGGGCGGCATGATCGCCATGCCGCTGCTGGCCGCCGTGTTCTCGGCCGTTGGCGTGATCGGTGGCTGGATGGTGGCCGTGCCGCTGATCGGCATCGATGCCGGTGCCTTCTGGTCGCAGATGCAGGGCGGTGTCGACGTGTTTGCCGATGTCGGCAACGGCGTGATCAAGAGCGTGGTGTTCGGCCTGACGGTGACCTTTGTGGCCCTGCTGCAGGGCTATACCTGCCAGCCCACGCCGGAGGGCGTGGCCCAGGCGACCACCCGCACCGTGGTGGTGGCCTCACTGGCGGTGTTGGCGCTGGACTTCGTGCTGACCGCGATGATGTTTTCGATTTAAGGAACGGTGCTTATGCAATCCTCCCGCCATGACGCCTGGGTCGGCCTGTTTGTCCTGATCGGTGGCGCAGCGCTGCTGTTTCTGGCATTGAAGGCCGGCAATCTCCTGAGCCTGAACTTCGAGGAGACCTATGCCGTCACCGCCAAGTTCGACAATATTGGTGGCCTCAAGGCCCATGCGGCAGTGAAGAGCGCCGGTGTGGTGGTCGGCCGCGTCGAGGCTATCAGCTTCGATGACAAGAGCTATCAGGCACGCGTCGTGCTGCAGCTGCAGAAGCGCTTCGCCTTCCCCAAGGACAGCTCGGCCAAGATCCTGACCTCGGGCCTGCTGGGCGAGCAGTACATCGGCCTGGAGCCGGGCGCCGACGACAAGAACCTGGTCGCCGGAGCCGTCATCACGCAGACCCAGTCGGCGGTGGTACTGGAGTCTTTGATCGGGCAATTCATCAACAGCAAGGCGGCCGACGCGGGATCGGCGGCCGGGCAGGGAGAGAAGAAGTGACGGACCTCGTACTCGCCGGCCCACGCCTGCGGCGCCTGGGCCTGCTGGCCCTTTTGCTGGCCGTGCTCACGCTGTCCGGCTGCGCCAACTTCGTGTCGCAGGCCCGCATGGGCCCGGGCCAGAAGCTGGACCCCTGGGAGCGCTGGAACCGCAAGGTCTTCGCCTTCAACGAGCAGGTCGACAAGGCGGTGCTGAAGCCGGTGGCCACCGCCTACCGCGATGTCGTGCCCGGCCCTCTGCGCCAGGGCGCCGACAACTTCTTCAACAATGTGGCCGATGGCTGGTCGGCGGTGAACCTGTTCCTGCAGGGCCGCTGGCGTGCGGGCATCCAGGACACGGCGCGCTTTGCCTTCAACACCATGCTGGGCTTTGGCGGCGTGCTGGATATCGCCGGTGAGGCAGGTCTCGAGCATCACTATGAAGACTTTGGCAAGACGCTGGGGCGCTGGGGCTTCAAGACCGGTGCCTACATCGTCTGGCCGATCTTCGGCCCCGGTTCGGTGCGCGACACCATCGCCATGCCGCTGGATCGCATGGCCACGCCGCCGATGGTGTTCAACGACGGCAAGACCCAGTTCAGCATCTTCGCGCTGCAGGCCGTCAACTCCCGCGCCAACTATCTGCGCGCCTCGCAGATGCTGGAAGAGATCGCGCTCGACAAATACACCTTCATCCGCGACGCCTACCTGACCAAGCGCGGCAGCATTGGCGAAGACGATGAGGACGAGGACCTGAAGCCGGTGCCTCCGGCCGAACGCATCTCGCCGCCCCAGGTGGGGCCGTGAACTTTTTGGTCTTGCGGCGCGTTGAGGCCGTGTCTTGAACCGCTACCGCCCTTCCGGGCGGAGCGAATGAGTGAGTAGAGGAAATCCATGTTGTTCAAATCGATTGTTGCCCGTGGTCTGGCCGTGCTGGCCCTGCATCTTGGGCTGAGCCTGTCGGCCCAGGCGGCCGACATCGTTGCTCCCGATGCGCTGATCCGTCAGGTCTCCACCGATGTCATCGACTCCGTCAAAAGCGACAAGGCCATCCAGGGTGGCGATGTGCAGAAGATCATCGCCCTGGTCGACGCCAAGGTCATGCCCCACATCAACTTCCAGCGCATGACGGCAACGGCCACCGGCCGGTTCTGGCGCCAGGCATCGCCCGAGCAGCAAAAGCGCCTGCAGGACGAGTTCAAGACCCTGCTGGTGCGCACCTATGCCGGTGCGCTGACCCAGGTCAAGGACCAGACCATCAGCCTGAAGCCGCTGCGCGCCGGTGCCGAGGACACCGAGGTCGTGGTGCGTACCGAGGTGCGCGGCAAGGGCGACCCGATCCAGCTCGACTACCGGCTGGAGAAGTCGGCCGGCGGTTGGAAGATCTACGACGTCAATGTGCTGGGCATCTGGCTGGCCGATCAGTACAAGAACAGCTTTGCCCAGGAGATCGGCGCGAATGGCATCGACGGCCTGATCAAGATGCTGGCCGATAAGAATCAGAAGGCCGCCGCGCCTGCCGGCAAGTAAACGGCCATGCTGACGCTGCCGCAGAAGGTGGGCCTCGGCAATGCTCAGCAGGTGCTGGGCGCGTTGACCGAGGCGATGCAGGCTGCACCCGCGCAGGCGTCGCTTGAACTGGATGCTGCGGCCCTGCTGGACTTCGACTCGGCCGTGCTGGCCGTGCTGCTGGAATGCCAGCGCCGGGCCCAGGCCTCGGGCCGCCGGCTGACCCTGGTTGGCGCGCCGCCCAAGCTGGCCGAGCTGGCCCGCGTCTATGGTCTCAGCGAATTGCTGTGGCCCGAAGCTGCCGCGGCCTGATCGACGTTCAGTCGGCCGATGGCGCGTAGCGCTTGCTGCGCAGATTGCGCTTGATCTCCTGCAGTATGGGCCGCAGTTCCTGGCCCAGCTGCAGTGCCACCCCGGTGCTCAGGATGTCGATCACGATCAGGTGCAAGAGTCGCGACACCATGGGGCTGTAGCGGTCGTAGTCTTCCGGATGGTCGACGGCCAGCAGGACATGGCCCTGGGTCTGCCCGATCTGGGCCAAGGGCGAGCCACTGGCGGTGATGATGATCACCGTCGCCCCCTTCTTGCGCGCGATCTCGGCGGCGTCTATCAGGTCGCGGCTGCGGCCCGAGTTGCTGATCACCACCGCGCAGTCGCCGGGCTTGAGCATGGTCGCGCTCATCAGCTGCACATGGCCGTCGCTGCAGGCGATGGTGTTCACGCCCAGCCGAAAGAACTTGTGCTGCGCGTCCTGGGCCACGATGCCCGAATTGCCGACGCCGTAGAACTCGATCCGGTGCTTGCTGCGCCCGGCCTCGGCCAGCGCATTGATGGCGCGCTCGAACAAGGGGCTGGCCGCGTCATTGCGGTAGTGCAGCAGGGCGGCCACCGCGTTGTCTATGACTTTGATGATCAGCACATTGGGCTTGTCGTCCTCGTCCACCGCGCGGTGAACGAAGGGCACGCCCTCGTTGACGCTGCCGGCCAGCTTCAGCTTGAAGTCCGCCAGGCCGTCATAGCCGACGCTGCGGCAGAAGCGCACCACGGTCGGCTTGCTGACATGGGCCCGCTCGGCGAGTTCGGTGACCGGCAGGGTGGCAAAGGCGCGCGCATCGGCGATCAGCAGATGGGCGACGCGCTGCTCGGCCGGTGGCAGCGCGGGCAGTGCAGCTCGCACGCGGTCCACGATGCTCATTGTTCTTCAGCCCAGGCAAAGCCATCACGCGCGACCAGCGCGCTGGCGGCCGGTGGCCCCCAGCTGCCGGCGGTGTAGGGGCGGGGGCCGGTGGTGTCCTGCTCCCAGGCGTCGAGTATCGGTTCGACCCAGCGCCAGGCCTGCTCTTGCTCGTCGCTGCGCACGAACAGGTTCAGTCGGCCGGCGATGGCGTCCAGCAGCAGTCGCTCGTAGGCGCCGACGCGGTTGGCGGCAAAGGCCTTGTCGAAGTCCAGGTCCAGCGACACCGGCGCCAGCGATTCGCCATGCGAGCTGCCCTTGGCGGCCAGCAGATGCAGCTCCAGGCCGTCCTCGGGCTGCAGCTTGATGACCAGCTTGTTGGCGACATTGCCACCGGGGAAGATCGGGTGGGGCACCTGGCGGAAATTGACGACGATCTGGGCGTCGCGGGCGGCCAGGCGCTTGCCGGTGCGCAGATAGAAGGGCACGCCGGCCCAGCGCCAGTTCTGCACCTCGGTGCGCAGCGCGACAAAGGTCTCGCAGCCGCTGTCGGCCGGCACCTTGACCTCCTCCAGGTAGCCGGGCACGGGCTTGCCATCCACGGTGCCGGCGCGGTACTGGCCGCGCACCACATCGCGGCCCACGCTCTCGGCGGTGAAGGGCTTCAGCGAACGCAGCACCTTGAGCTTCTCGTCGCGTATCGCGTCGGCGTCATTGGTCGAGGGCGGCTCCATCGCCACCATCGTCAAGAGCTGCAGCGCATGGTTCTGGATCATGTCGCGTAAAGCCCCGGTGCGGTCGTAGAAGTCGCCGCGCGTGCCCACGCCCAGGCCTTCGGCCAGCGTGATCTGGATATTGGCGATGCTCTCACGGCGCCACAGCGGCTCGAACAGCGCATTGCCGAAGCGCAGCGCCATCAGGTTCTGCACCGAGGGCTTGCCCAGGTAATGGTCGATGCGGAAGGCCTGGGTCTCGGCAAACACCGAGCGCACCGCCTTGTTGATCTCCTGGGCACTGGCCAGGTCATGGCCCAGCGGCTTCTCCAGCACGACTCGGATCTTCGGGCCATTCAGGCCGGCCGCGCCCAGCTGCGCGCAGATCTGCGTGAACAGATGCGGGCTGGTGGCCAGGTACAGCACCACGGTGTCGGCATTGCGCTCGGCCAGCCAGTCCTTCAGGCGCTGGTAGTGCTCGGGCTGGGACAGGTCCATGCGCCGGTAGTGCAGCAGCGCGGCAAAGCGCTCGAACTCCTCATCGGTCGGCCGCTTCGGGCCCTCGACCTCGCGGAAGCGCTCCTTCAGCCACTCGCGGTAGCGCTCGTCGGGCATGTCATCGCGAGCGACGGAGAGGATGCGGCCACCCTCGGGCAGCTTGCCGTGACGAAAGGCCTGGAACAGGGCAGGCATCAGTTTGCGCCAGGTGAGGTCGCCAGTACCGCCGAAGAAGACAAGGTCGAAAGACATGGATTGCGAGCGCTGTTGTGTGTGAAAATCGCCGTTGATGTAACCTAGTTACACGTTAATGATGGCCAAGTTTCATCGCCGCGTCAATCCAAACCCCGGGCTTTTGCGTTTTGCCCGGGGACTTCAGGGTTTTCTCGGTCAGGGCCTGTAACCGCGATGTCGCAGTCAGACGCTGCCTACAGGTTCTAATCTTGGCTGTCCCATTGCCACTCTCCAGCTTTCCGCCATGAACCAACTCGACCAGCTCAAAGCCTTCACCACCGTGGTGGCCGACACCGGCAACTTCCTGCAACTGGCCCAGTACGCGCCGCGCGATGCCACGACCAATCCGTCGCTGATACTGAAGGCCGTGCAGTCGCCCGACTACGCGCCGCTGCTGGCCGCCACCGTGGCCGCGCACAAGACCGAGCCGCTGGAAGAGATCGTCGACCAGGTGCTGGTGCGCTTCGGCCTGGAGATACTGAAGGTGGTGCCGGGCCGCGTATCCACCGAGGTCGATGCCCGCCTGAGTTTCGACATGGCCGGCAGCATTGCCCGGGCCCATCGCATCATCGAGCTCTACGAGCAGGCAGGCATCGGCCGCGAGCGCGTGCTGATCAAGCTGGCCTCGACCTGGGAGGGCATACAGGCCGCCGCGGCGCTGGAGCATGAGGGCATCCATTGCAACCTGACCCTGCTGTTCTCGTTCTGCCAGGCGGTGGCCTGCGGCGAGGCCGGCGTGCAGCTGATCTCGCCCTTCGTCGGCCGCATTTACGACTGGTACAAGAAGTCGGCCGGCGCGGCCTGGGACGAGGCGGCCAGCGCCGGCGTCAACGACCCCGGCGTCAAGTCGGTGGCGCAGATCTATGCCTACTACAAGAAGTACGGCATCCCGACCGAGGTGATGGGTGCCAGCTTCCGCAACATCGGCCAGATCCAGGCCCTGGCCGGTTGCGATCTGCTGACCATCAGCCCCGATCTGCTGGGGCAGCTGCAGGCGCTGGACGCGCCGCTCACACGCCAGCTCAGTGCCGAGATGGCCCAGGGTATGAACCTGGAGGCGCACAGCTACAACGAGGCCACCTTCCGCTTCGCGCTGAACCAGGACGCGATGGCCACCGAGAAGCTGGCCGAGGGCATACGCCTGTTCGCCATCGACGCCGGCAAGCTGGACCAGATGATAGCGTCGCTGCGATGAAACATCCGCGCTGTGACCAGACTCCGGCCTGGGCCGCGCTGAACGCGCATTTCCAGGGCAGCGGCCGGCGCTTCGATCTGCGTCAGGCCTTCGCAGCCGATGCGGCCCGCTTCGACAAGCTGTCGGTGCAGGCGCCCGAGGTGTTTGCCGATCTGTCCAAGAACCTGCTGGACGATGCGACGCTGGCACTGCTGCTGCAACTGGCCCGCGATTGCGGGCTGGAAGCGCAGCGCGACGCGATGCTGGCCGGCGAGGCGATCAACCACACCGAGGGCCGCGCCGTGCTGCACACGGCCCTGCGTGCGCCCGTGGGAGATGGCCCGCACAGCGCACAGGTGCACGAGGTGCTGGAGCGCCTGCTGGCCTATGTGGAGCAGGTGCGCGACACCGCCCGCAGCGGCATCCGCCATGTGGTGCATATCGGCATCGGCGGCAGCGACCTGGGCCCGCAGATGGTCGTGCCGGCGCTGGACTCGTTTGCCCACGGCGAGCTGCAGCTGCACTTCGTCTCCAACGTCGATGGGCACGACCTGGCCCCGGTGCTGCGCGGATTGAGCCCGCACGACACCCTGTTCGTGGTCGCCTCCAAGACCTTCACGACCCAGGAGACCCTGGCCAACGCCCAGGCCGCCAAGGCCTGGTTCCTGGCACAGGGCGGCAGCGACATCGCCAGGCATTTCGTCGCGACGACGACGAATGTCGCCGCCGCGGCGGCCTTTGGCATCACCACCACCTTCGGTTTCTGGGACTGGGTCGGCGGCCGCTATTCGATCTGGTCGGCGATAGGCCTGCCGATTGCGCTGGCCATTGGCGCCGACAACTTCCGCGCCTTCCTGGCCGGCGCCCATGCGATGGACCAGCACTTCGCGCAGGCGCCGCTGGAGGCCAATCTGCCGGTCTTGCTGGGCCTGGTCGATGTCTGGTACCGCAACTTCCACGGTTTTGGCAGCCGCAGCGTAGCGCCCTACCACCAGGGACTGAAACGCCTGCCGGCCTATCTGCAGCAGCTGGAGATGGAGAGCAATGGCAAGGGCGTCGATCTGGACGGCAATGCCTTGCCCTATGCCACCAGCCCGGTGGTCTGGGGCGAGGCCGGCACCAATGGCCAGCATGCCTACTTCCAGATGCTGCACCAGGGCACGGACGTGATCCCGGTCGAGTTCATCGCAGTCAAGACGCCCAACTATGGGTCAGACCTGGCCCCGGTGCTCAAGCCTTTGCTGGCCGACCAGCACCAGAAGCTGCTGGCCAACTGCCTGGCGCAATCGCAGGCGCTGATGCAGGGCAAGACCACCGAAGAGGCGCTGACCGAGCGCGCACCGACGGCCAGTGCCGCGTTGGACGCGCAGACGGTGGCGCGCCACCGCAGCTTCCCCGGCAACCGGCCGAGCACGACCTTTGTGCTGGAGGCGCTGACGCCGCGCTCACTGGGCGCGCTGATTGCGATGTACGAGCAGCGCGTCTTCGTCAGCGGTGCGCTGTGGGGCATCAACAGCTTCGACCAGTGGGGGGTCGAGCTGGGCAAGGCGCTGTGCAGTGCCTTGCTGCCTCGCGTGGCCAGCGGTGACGTGACGGGGCTGGATGGCTCGACGGCGGGGTTGTTGAGCCGCTTGCGGGCCTAGTTTTCCTTGGGCTCGTCACCTTCGTCCGGCTCGGGGTGGGCTTCCACCCGGAACGACTCACTGGCCCAGGCGCCCAGATCGATCATCCGGCAACGCTCGGAACAGAACGGCCGCCAGGTGTTCTGCGGCGCGAACACGCTGTCACCGCCACAGGTGGGGCAGCGCACGATGCGCGGGGCAGGGGATGAGGTTTCGGTGGTCATGCACAAAGCGTCAATTCGAATGAGGTGTCCTTGGAGGCCAGCCTGAGCCGGCCCTCGTCGTCCTGCTGCATCAGCCGTATCGAGACCATCAACCGGTGGCCACTGATCTCGGGAATCAGACCGAGGCTGCCGTCGATGCGCATGCGCAGCAGCTGGTAGACGCGGCCGGCCGCCAGGCTTTGCTGGTACTGGCCAGCGCTGGCGGCCACCATATGGGGCACGCCGGCATCGCGCAGCAGGCCCAGCAGCACCTGCAGGGCCTCGGCCAGCGGCATCAGCGTGGTCATCCACTGCATCAGGTCCGCGCGGCGCTTGGTCGGCGCGAACTGCTGCCAGGCGAAGTAGGCCGGCAGATCGAACTCGCAGGTGCCGCCCGGGATGTTGATGCGGCTGCGTATGCTCATTAGCCACTCGTTGGCGGTGAGGCTGTGGCCGGCCTTGCCCGACAGCTGGTTCAGGCCGTTGAAGGCATGGTCGATGCGCGCCACGACCTCGTCGAGTGCCTGCTCCGAGATCGACGGGTTGCCGCGGTAGCTGTTGAGCTGGGCCTTGTGCCGCTCCAGCTCCTTCAGCAGGTCCGACTTCAGATCGGCACGTGAAGCCACGTCCATGACCTCGAAAATCGTCGCCAGCGCGAAGTGGTGATCCATCGGGGCATCGCGCGGTATCAACTGGGCCAGGCGGTCGAACAGGTGTTCGAGCCGCAGCATGGTGCGTATGCTTTCGTTGAACGGGTATTCGTAGAGGACCAAGGCGGCCATTCCTTGTCAGTCAATGCAGCAGGAGAGAGTTCGGGGCCCGACATCGTCGTACCCAAGCCTGTTGATTGTTTCACAGGGCGCGCATTGGTTCCACGCCGGCAACAAGAAATGCCAAAAAGGCTCAACTGCCGGCTGATGGCAGCCAATGGGCATACAGCGCCCGCACCTGCTGCTGCAGCTCGGCCAGGCTCAGACCTTCGTTGAAGATCACCGCGTCGGCGGCGGCACGTCTGGCCTGCCGGGTGGCCTGCTGGTCCAGCACCGCCTGCACCGCCAGGGCCGTCCAGCCGGAGCGGCGCATCACCCGCTCGATCTGGGTCGCCTCCAGGCAGTCCACCACCAGCACCCGGTCCACCCGGTCGCGCCAGCGGCCCGACTCGACCAGCAGGGGCACATCGAAGACGATGGTCGCGCTGTTCGCTTTGGCCGCCAGCCTTGAAGTTTCGGCGCCAATCATCGGGTGCAGGATGGCCTCCAGCGCCAGGCGGTTGGCGGCATCGCCGAAGGCCAGCTCCCGCATATGGGCGCGGTCCAGGGCGCCATCGGTACCAATCGCTCGGGATCCGAAGCGCTGAGCAATGGCGGGCAGTGCGGCGCCTCCGGGCGCGGTCAGCTCACGGGCGATCGCGTCGGTGTCAATCAAGGTGGCGCCCAGATCCGCCAAGCCCCGGGCGACCGTGCTCTTGCCGCTGCCTATGCCCCCGGTCAGGCCGATGCGCAGCGGCTGAGATCGCGCTAGGCCCATCCCATCCAGCCCAGCACGCGCTGCGGCCCGGCCAGCAGGGCCACCAGGCCGCCGCCGACCAGAAAGGGGCCGAAGGGCACATAGCGGCCCTCGCGCAGGCTGCTGCTCATCTTCATCGCGATGCCGACCACCGCGCCTATCACCGAGGCGCCGAGCACGATGGGCAGAATCATCTGCCAGCCCAGCCAGGCGCCCAGGGCGGCGAGCAGCTTGAAGTCGCCGTAGCCCATGCCCTCCTTGCCGGTGGTCAGTTTGAACAGCCAGTACACCGACCACAGCGACAGATAGCCGGCGCAGGCGCCGATCAGGGCCTGCTGCAGCGGCAGGGTCCAGCCGGCAGCGGCGACCACCAGCCCGGCCCACAGCAGCGGCTGGTTGATCGAGTCCGGCAGCAGGGTGGTGTCCCAGTCGATCGCTGCCAGGGCCACCAGCGCGGCGGCGAAGGCGCACCAAAGCAGGGTCAGCTCTTGCGTGCCGAAGCGCCAGCCGATGGCGGCGAACAGCAGTCCGGTCAGCAACTCGACTAGCGGATAGCGCGGCGAGATCGGCGTCTTGCAGGCCGAGCAGCGGCCACGCAGACGCAACCATCCGATCAAGGGCATGTTCTCGTGCCAGGCCAGTTGGTGGCCGCAGCTGGGGCAGCGCGAGCGGGGCTTGGCGATGGTCAGTGCCGGCAGCGCCTCGACCTTGGCGCTGACCAGGGCGGCGGCGCTGGCCACCTTGTCGGCCTCGGCGGCGCTCAGGCCGGCCAGCTTCTGCAGGGTCGGTTTGTCGCCCAGATGGTCGGCGGCGTCACCCAGCCACTGGCGCTCCATCATCAGCGGTACACGGTGCACCACCACGTTCAGAAAACTGCCCACGCACAGGCCCAGAATACCCAGGGCGAGCGGAGACAGCAGGAAGCGAATCAGTTCTGCATCCATCCCTTGCTTACACCACTTGACCGAGCTTGAAGATGGGCAGGTACATGGCGACGACGATGCCGCCGATCATGGTGCCGAGGATGACGATGATGATGGGCTCCATCAGGCTGGACAGGCCCTTGACCATCTCGTCGACCTCGTCCTCGAAGAACTCGGCCGCCTTGGACAGCATATGGTCCAGCGAACCGGATTCTTCGCCGATGGACGACATCTGCAGCACCATGCTGGGGAAGATATTGGTCGACTGCATCGAGGTTGTCAGCGAGGAGCCGGTCGAGACATCGCGCTGGATCTGCTCGGTCGCCTCGGCGAACACGGCATTGCCCGAGGCGCCGCCGACCGAGTCCAGCGCCTCCACCAGCGGCACGCCTGCGGCGAACATCGTGGACAGGGTGCGCGTCCAGCGCGCCACGGCCGATTTGTAGAGCAGGTCGCCGAAGATGGGGATCTTCAGCAGCAGCCGGTCCATTGTCTTCTGCATCTTCTCGGAGCGTTTCCAGCTCTGCAGGAAGAAATAGGTGCCGCCGCCGAGAAAGCCGAATATCAGATACCAGTAGGAGACGAAAAACTCCGACATCGCGATCACCGCCAGGGTCGGGGCGGGCAGGTCGGCGCCGAAGGATTTAAATACATCCTTGAAGGCCGGTACGACGAAAATCATGATGATGGCCAGCACGATGAAGGCCACCACCATCACGCCTATCGGATACATCAGGGCGCCGCGAATCTTGTTTTTCAGCGCTACCGACTTTTCCTGGTAAATGGCCAGCCGGTCCAGCAGCGCTTCCAGGATACCGCCGGCCTCGCCGGCCTCGACCAGATTGCAGTACAGCGCGTCGAAATACATCGGGTGCTTGCGGAAGGCGGTGGACAAACTGGTGCCCGTTTCCACATCACCGCGAATTTCGTTCAGCAGGCGGGTCAGTTTGGGGTTGGGGCTGCCGCGGGCGACGATGTCGAAGGCCTGCAGCAGCGGCACGCCGGCGCGCATCATCGTCGACAGCTGGCGGGTGAAGATGGCGATGTCCTTGGGGGCGATCGACTTGCCGCCGCTCATGCGGCGCTTCTTCACCTTGCTGACCAGAATGCCCTGGCGCCGCAGCGTGGCATTGACCATGGCTTCGCCGCCGGCGCGGATTTCTCCGCGCACGATCTTGCCGTTGCGGTCCTTGCCTTCCCATTCGTAGACGAATTCCGGAATATTCTTTACCGCCGCTGACGTCGCCATATCACCTCCTGGGGTCCCATCCCCAGCCTGCTGATTGTCCCCGCTGGGGGCTTATTCGTTCGTGACCGAAATCACTTCTTCCAGGGTTGTCATACCCGCCCGGACCTTGATCAAACCCGAGGCGCGCAGGTCGCGCACGCCCTCCTTGCGGGCCTGGTCGGCAATATCCACCGCCGTGCCCAGGGCGAGAATGATGCGCTGGATCGCGTCGGTGATGGGCATCACCTGATACAGGCCGACCCGGCCCCGATACCCATTGTTGCAATTCGAGCAGCCAACGGCGCGATAAGGTTTCCAGTTGCCGTCGAGATCGACCTCGGCAAAGCCGGCGCGCACCATCGCCTCGCGCGGATAGTCGGCCGGCACCTTGCAGTTTTCGCAGAGGCGCCGTGCCAGGCGCTGGGCGGTGATCAACAGGATGCTGGAGGCGATGTTGAACGGCGCCACGCCCATGTTCAGCAGCCGGGTGAGGGTGGACGGCGCGTCGTTGGTGTGCAGCGTGGACATCACCATATGGCCGGTCTGGGCGGCCTTGATGGCAATGTCGGCGGTGTCCAGGTCACGGATCTCGCCGACCATGATCACGTCCGGATCCTGGCGCAGAAAGGCCTTCAGCGCGGCGGCAAAGGTCAGGCCGGCCTTGTCGTTGACATTGACCTGGTTGACGCCGGGCAGGTTGATTTCGGCCGGGTCTTCGACGGTGGCGATATTCACGCCGGGCTGGTTCAGGATGTTCAGGCAGGTGTACAGCGACACCGTCTTGCCCGAGCCGGTCGGTCCGGTGACCAGAATCATGCCGTAGGGCCGGTGGATGCAGGCCAGCAGCCGCTCCTTCTCGATCTTCTCGTAACCCAGCGCCTCGATGCCCAGCTTGGCGCTTGACGGATCAAGGATACGGATCACGATCTTCTCGCCGAACAGCGTCGGCAGGGTGCTGACGCGGAAGTCGATCGCCTTGTTGCCGAACTTCAGCTTCATGCGGCCGTCCTGCGGCACGCGGCGCTCGGCAATGTCCATGCGCGAGATCACCTTGATGCGCGAGGCCAGCTTGTCCTTGATGGCAATCGGCGGCTGGGTGATCTCGCGCAGCTCGCCGTCGATGCGAAAGCGCACCCGGTAGTGATACTCGTAGGGCTCGAAGTGCAGGTCCGAGGCGCGCATATTGATCGCGTCGATCAGCATCTTCTGCAGGAAACGCACCACCGGTGCGTCTTCCACATCGGTCTGCACATCCGCCGTTTCGGGCGCGGCATTCTCTTCGTCTGTGACGTCGAACTCGAAGTCGCCGCCGGAGATCGACTCCAGCGCCTCATTGGCGCTGGTCGTGTTGCCCTCGACCAGCTTGGCCAGCTTGTCATGCTCGACGATCACCCATTCGGGCGACAGCTGGGTGGCGAACTTGATGCGTTCCACCGCCTCCTGGTCGGTCGGGTCGGCCCCGGCGATGAACAGGCGGCTGCCGCGCCGGCCCAGCACCAGCACCTGGTACTGGGCGGCGAGCTTGGTGTCGATGATGTTGCGCGGCAGCTTCTGCGTGTCCAGTGCATTCAGGTCCAGCAGGGGCAGAGCCAGCGCATGGGCCAGCGTGTGGGCCAGTTCGGTCGGCGAGACCGCACTGGCCGCCATCACCGCCGCCACGAAGCTGGTCTTCTTCTCCTTGGCGCTGCGCGCCAGTTCCTCGGCCGCCTTGGGCTGCAGCTTGCCGGCATGCACCAGCACCCGTGCCACACCGGACAGTGTGGAATGCAGGGGTTCGGCCAGGGGAGTTTCCACGTGGGGGGCTGCGCTTTCGGAATCAATGCAGTGGATGGAGAATCATCGCCGTATCAGGCGCACTGTACATCGTGCAAAACGCGAAGACGCGGCGCCGTGGCGCTTCTGCACATGCTGTTTTCGACCTGATTGATGCCGACTTGATGCGGCCAATGCGCAGATATGCGGCAGGATAGCGCCTCAGATTAGCCATCGCCTACGATGCGGTTGCCGCCGGGAGCCAACGGGAGGCCAGTATGTCCGAGCCCAAGGATTCGCCCACGCAGCAGTGGGCCAGCGAGATGGAGGTCATCCTCCATCAGGTGTCGAGCGAGCCTGTCGTCGCGGTCGCGGTCGCGGTCGCGGTCGACGGCAGCGGTGGCAAGACATCGGAGCCGCCCGTGACCCGGGCCGATCCCGATGCCGCCCTGAGGGAGGCATACCCCGGGGCACTGCGTGCCGCCGAAGCGGCGGTCCGCCTGCTGGTGCATCCGGCCCTGGTGAAGGACGCCGAGAGGATCAGCTCCGACTTCATCACCGCCGCCAAGGCGAAAGCCGGCGGCGCTGCCTGGCCCGAGGCGATGGCGCTGCTCGACAAGGTGGCGCCGGCCTGCGAAGTCGCCAGGCAGGAGGGCCTGGCATACGATCAGGCGCTGCTCGCCGCCGACCGGGCCATCGCCCTGCTGGCGCAGCCGGTGGTGAAGAACGAGGCCCTGCACATCAAGACCACCTTGATAGAGGCCGCCAAGACCCAGGTCAACGCCACCGGCGACCGGGCCGGCGCGCTGGGTCTGCTGGGCCAGGTCGCCGCTGCCTGTGCGGCGGCGAAGGAGATTGCAGACAGGTATGCAACGGCCTTGCAGGTGGCCGAAGACGCGGCCGCGGCACTGACCCACCCCGTTGTCGCACCCGAAGTGGCGCTGCTGAGGATCGAGACCATAGAGGCCGCCAAGACCGCCGCCACGGCGGGCGACTCGGGCACCGCCATGACCCTGCTGGCCCAGGCGGGCAAGCGCTGCCAGCTGGCCAAGGTGCACACCCAGCGCTATGTCGATGGCCTTGCGCTGGCCATCAACCGTTTCAACTGGATGCATGGCCAGTGCAAGGGCTGGAGCGATGGCTGGGCCAGCGAATTCGGCAGCCTTCTGCTGGGGGTGGCGGATGTCATACCCGACATCGCGGCAAACAATCTCACCGCGGCAGAATCCAAAGCGGCGGCCGGTGAATACCTGGATGCCATGGTGCTGCTGGAAGCATTGGAAAAACGGGTCAACGCCGTGACCAAGACCAAGGGCGAAGCCGACGCCTTTTATCAGAAGTGGAAGGCGAGCGACCAGCTCCTCAAGGCATCCTACGGCACGGCTTCGGTCTTCCCTGTGGCTGCGCCAGTCATCCTGACCCGTATCAACAGTGTCAAGGCGCTGGTGCTTGATCAAGGTGTCGCGACCGCCCGCCTGGGCAACTATGTCGCCGCATCGGACGCGCTGAAGCCCTTTGACGCGCAGTATGCCGCGGTACAGGCGCTGCTGGTCCAGCACCAGGACTTTCAGACCCAGCGTGCGGCAGCGGTGAGTCGCATCGATTCCTTGAGCCACGGCGATGTGGCGGTCGACAAGGCCCAGATCACCACCAGCCGCCTGACCGCCGCAGACGCCAAGGTCGCGTCCGGCGGCTATGCCGAGGCGCTGGCCCTGCTGGCCAAGGTCGATGGCGAATGCACGGCGATCGCCGGCTATGGCACCGCGCTCACCGCGGCCAAGGCGGCGGTGGTGCTGCTTACCGATCCCGTCGTCGCCGGTGACAGGGTCCGCATCAAGAGCGAGCGCATCGATGCCGCCTTGGCCCTGGCGGCTACCTGGGACCACGCCGGAGCGACGCTGCTGCTGGGCAGGGTGGCGGCCGAATGCGACGCCGCCAAGGCCGTGGTCACCGGCGCGGGCGAGGCCGCGGCTGCCCATGGCGCGGCTCAGGCACCGATTGCGGGCGTCTTGACCGCGCCCGAGCCGGCCTTCAAGGCGGTGGAGGACATGGTGGCTGCGCTCGATGGCATGGGCGATGTGATCAAGGACGACCGCGAGGCCATCCGCGCCACAATCGCCCTGGCACGGGCCGCCGTGGCCAAGCCGGAGGACGGCGGTGATCCCAAGGCCCTGCTCGAGCAAGCCGCCAATGCCTGCCTGCAGGCCCGCGCCGTGGCCGACAGGCACGGACAATACCTGCTGGCGCTGGCCGATGCCGAGTTGCAGCTGGTCGCCCTGGCCGAGCCGCTGATTGCCGCCGACAAGGCCAAGATCGAGCTGGACCGCATCACCAAGGCCAGGGAGATCATCATGCCCCCGGCCCGTGACTATTCCGGCGCGCTGGCCGAACTGGCCAAGGTGCCGGCTGACTGCGCCAAGGCCAGGGCCGTCGTTGCGCAGGACGCCGCCTACCAGACCGCCCTCACCGCCGCCAAGCTGAAGGCGGCCACCTTGACCGAGCCGCTGATCGCTACCGACAAGCTGAAGATCGACACCGACCTGATCGCTGCCGCGCAAACCAAGGTGACCACCCGGCTGTATGCCGAGGCGATGGAGCTGCTGGCCAGGGTGGCCGGCGCCTGCGACGTGGCGAAGAAGGTCGTTGCAGACGAAGCCGCCTACCGGCTCCAGCTGGCGCCGGCGAAAGCCAATCTTGCCGAGCTGAATACCCAGATCGGCCTTGTCGAGGCCTTGTTTGGCGTGTGGCAGGCGAAGCGGGATATTGCAGCCGCCATCCAGCTCAACCATGTGGATGCTGCCGAGGCGCTTGCCCTGGCTCGCGACTTTGCCGGGGCCGTGGCCCTGCTGGCCAGCGGCGAGCTGCAGACCGCCACCGCAACCAAAGACACCACGGACTATTACTGGGCCGGTGGCTCGCTGCACTATGCCAATCAGGCCATCTCCGCGCTGGAAGCTCATGCTGGGGCCGCTGCGGTGGCCGTCGAAATAGCCGCCCTCAAGGCCCGGCATCTCAGCGGCGAGAATCTGCGTGCCGGCTATAAGTACGCCGCCGCGCGTCAGGTGGGCTTGGAGATTCAATGGGCCTGCCCGCCCGCAACCAAGATCGCCGTGCTGCATGAGGCCTATCTGCCCAAGCTCGCCGCGGCCAAGACGCGCATGCTGACCTGCACCGGGCTGGTGAACGGGCTGTCGCCCGCGGTGGCGCTGATCTCCGACAGACTCAAAGACCTCCAAACCCGTTGGCTGGATGCCGCCGAGACCCATGCCAGGGGCCGCGAGTACGCGGGCGCCACCCAGCTGCTCGATGCGGTCGATGCCCAATGCACGGCGCTCGAAACCCTGGTCACGGATCACGGCAGCTACGTCACCGCCCTGGCTGCTGCCGAAAGCGAGTTGGTGCCGCTCAATCAGCCGGTGGTGGCCGCCGATGTGGAGCGCATCCGCCGGGACCGCATCGAGGCGGCCAGGAGCGCAGCGGCGGGCCTGGACTACAAGACCGCCCTGCAGCTGCTGGGCAAGGTCAAGGCAGAGTGCGATACCGCTACGGCCGTGGCGGCCGGGCATGCTGCCGTGGCCAAGGGCGGCAGTGATGCGAAGCTGCTGCTCGACGGCACGGCCGAGGGCAGTGCAGCCGCCTGGCTGGAGGCCGAGAAGCTGCTCAAGGGACTCACCGAACGGCACGCAGCCCGGGCAGCGATCAAGGACCGCACCGATCCGATCGGGCAGGCGCTGGCCGCGGCCAAGGCGCTGGCACCGGCCGAGGCCAAGCCCAAGATCGAGGCCGTCGTCGACCAGTGTGTGGCCGCCCAGGAGGTCGGCGACCGACATCTGGCGTACGGCAAGGCGCTGCTCGCCGCCGAAGCCTTGGTGAATGGCTTGAGCGCGCCGAGCATGGTGACCGACAGGGCCCGGATCACGCTCGACCGGATAGACGCGGCCAAGGCCAAGGCCCTGCTGCACGACTACGCTGGCGCCGTCAGCCTGCTGGACCCGGTGGCTGGCGAGTGCGCTGCCGCCACCGCGCTGGCCGAGCAGTTCACCGGCTACAGCGACGAGCTCGTCAAGGCGCAATCCACGCTGGACGGTCTGAACGCGCTGACGCCGATGGACCCCCATATCGGCGCCGACGCGCAGAAAATCCTGGACGAGTGCATCACGGCCGCCAAGACCCTGGCCCTGCCTGTCACCCGGGACTACACGAGCGCACGCAGACTGCTGGCCAAGGTGGCCACGCGCTGCAAGGCCGCCGAGCTGAAGAAAAGCATGCTGGGCGGCACCGATCCGACCAAGGGGGATGTCGATGCCATCCTGGGCATGGATGAAGGCAAGCAGCTCCTCGACGATGTGATCGCCCATCTGCCGGCCACGACCAAGCGCTCGGTGGTGCAGGCGGCGATACAGGCCCGCTTCAATGTGGAACTGAAGAACTACACCAAGGATGGTGTGCTCAAGCCGGGCACCGAGGCGCATCCCACCACGCTGAAGAAGCTCTATCAGCTGATGGCCATGGTGCCGGATGTCCATACCGAGGGCATCAAGATCGACCGTTACGGCGGCAGGAGCTTCGAAAAGGCCAACCAGGACCGGGGCTCCCTCTATCAGCCCGGCGTGGCCAAGGTCGTGCTGAGCTGCGGCCGTGCCAAGGATGGCGATCCCCATCCCCTGGCCAATTCCGTCTATGCGCTGCCGGACGTGGAGCCCGAATGCGAACTGGTACCCGACAGCGCCACCTCGCCAGCGCCCAAGTACTTTGACTGGACCTCCCTGCATGAGCTGGGCCATGCGATCGACGACAAGAAGCAGTTCATGGCCAGCAAGGAAGGCGACGCGGAGTTCGGCGGCTGGCGCATGCATGGCCGCGATGTGACGCCGCTGGCCGTCGCGGCGGCAGCCAAGTTCAACTACCCGGCGCAGGACTATCTGATCGAGTACCTGTTGACCAAGGGCGGCACGCCCCCGATGCCGGACCCCGCGCGCCTCGATTGGGCCGGCTGCAAGGCCCAGGCCGAGGCCTGGTGCGATGCCGTGCGCGTGGACAAGCAGCTGTGGGAGCTGGGCAGCGAAACCAAGAAGCGCGCCATCGGCGACCGGGTCTACCACGAGGCCTATCCCGGCACCTGGGTCAGTTACGACCTGGCCGCCCGTAGCAAGGGCATCACCGGCTACCAGTTCCGCGCGCCGGCCGAGTGGCTGTCCGAGCTCTATGCTGCCCACCGGATGGAAAAGCTGAAAGCCAGCCATCCGGCGAACGCCTGGCTTGCCTCCCTCTAGCCGATCGGACGGGAACCCTCCATGTCACTCTTCAAGCAGCAAGTCATCGCCTGCCCGGCCTGCGGCAAGCCGGTCGATTTCAATGTGGCCTACAGCGTCAACGCCGACCGCCGGCCCGATCTGCGCGATGCCGTGTTCGACGGCAGCTTTCAGCGTCAGACCTGCGGCGCCTGCCAGGAAAGCTTCAGCCTGGCGCCGGAGCTGAACTACCTGGACACGGGTCGCGGCCAATGGCTTGCCATCCACCCGGCGGACGCCATAGACGCCTGGGAGGCGATCGAGGCCCGGGATCTGGCCGTCTTCAACCGGTCCTACGGTGACCGAGCCGTCGGCGTTGCCCGTGAGCTGGGCGCCGGACTGAAGGCGCGGGTCGTGTTCGGCCTTGCCGCCTTCCGGGAGAAACTGCTCGCGGCCGAAGAGGGCCTCGACGACGTCGATCTGGAACTGCTGAAGATCGCCATCGTGCGCAAGTCGCCCGAATTGCCGATGGGGCCGGGCGTCGAGTTGCGCTTTGTCGAAGTCACCGGCGACCAGAGCCTGGTCTTCGCCTGGCTGGATGCCGACAATGAACAGGTCATCGAGATGTTGCAGATCTCTCGCCAGAGCTATCGGGAGATCGCCGATGACCGCAGCGACTGGCAGCCGCTGCGTGACCAGCTGTCGGCCGGTCTCTTCGTCGACATGCGCCGCCTGCTGGCCGGCGGCGCAGATTGAAATGAGCAAACGGCTTGCCCGGTTCTCGGGGATAGCGGAAACTCCATCGCTGTCGGCCCTGCCCATGCAGGACCGCGCACCCATACAGCCGGCCTCAGTGACATTCCAGGAGCCCATAGGTGAGCAATAAATACCTGACCGAGAAGAGTTGGTCCGACTTCAGCAAGAAGCTGGACTATGAAGACAAGGCCTGGCTCAAGGCCCTGGCGGCACTCTCCAAGGCCGAGAAGGCCGGCCCGGAGGAGCAACTCAAGGCGCTGGACGAGGTGCAGGAGGAGGCCGACGACCTGCTCAAGAAGAACAAGGCCGACAAGCCGCTGGCCGCCTATCTGAAGGACGTCGACGCCGCGATCAAGGATGAGCGCAAGAGCCTTGAGAAGGAAATCGAGAAGGCGGCCAAGGAGTCCGAGCAGGAGGAGGGTGAAGAAGAGGAAAGCCCGACCCTGCTGACCACCAAGATGGTGCCGCTGCTGCGCGAGGTGCGCAAGGGCGTGGTGCTGAAGGCGATGATCGCCGTGGCCGGCAAGGACTGTGTGGTGATGGTCTCGCGCAAACCCATAGGCCCGCCGCGGCGCAAGCTGCTGACCACCGAGCTGGGCACGACCAGCGGCGTCAAGTTCGTGACGGGCGAATGCATTTTCGAGCAGAACGCCCACACCTTCGTGCTGATGACCCAGGCCGCCGGCATGGCCAAGAAGATCAAGGAAGCGCTGCTCAAGCAGACCGAGCAGCGCTACAAGATCCGCGTGCGCGGCGAAGATCCGAACGACATCGACGATGACGGCGAGCCGGCCGAAAGCGGTGCCGACCAGGACGATGACGAAGACGAGGACGGCCCGATCACCGCCGAGCAGGCGCAGTACGAAGAAAAGCTGGAGACGCTGGAGCCGTTGTACCTGAAGGCGATGAAGGAACAGCGCCCCGATGCCCAGCGCCTGCGCGGCGTGTTCGAGTTCATGGCAGGCAAGGCGACGACGCGTGACTGGGTCGCAGCGCTGAAGTCCATGGCCATGCTCAACACCATGCTGGGCAACCCGGTCGATCTGGCCAAGGTGGCGATTCCGCCCGCGCCGCCTCGGCCGACCGCCGGTGGCGAGGTGAAGCCGCCGGCCACGGCCACCCCCGTCGACCCCAATGACCCGGGCCAGAAGTTCAACACCAGGCTGGCGGCCCTGCTGCCGCGCATCAAGGGCGCTCCGCCCGAGGCGGCCACCGACATCAAGCTCAAGGTCAGCGAAGCGGGCATGTTCGCGCGCAAGAAGGAGTTTGACTCCGCCAATGGCCTGCTCGATGCGGTGGAGAAGCTGCTGGGGCAGGGCGGTGGCGCCATCCCTCCGGCGCCGCCGCTGCCGGGCGATGCCCCCGCCGTCAAGCCCACGGCCACGGGCGGCGACGAGGGTGCGGCCTTCAACGCCCGCCTCGCCGCCCTGCTGCCCAAGGTCAAGGACGCCATTACCTCAGGCCGTCCCGATGCCCAGGACATCAAGCTCAAGGTCAGCGAGGCCGGCGTGTTCGCGCGCAAAAAGGAGTTCGACACGGCCAACACCATGCTGGCCGAGGTCGAACAGGGCCTGGCCAAGGTGCAGGCCAAGGTCGAGGAAGATGTCGAGGAAGGGGTGGCCGAGACGGAAACCGAGGAGCAGACGGACGATGCCGCCGCGGCCCGCTATTTCGAGCTGTTCAACCAGCTCGAAGCCGACTATCTGGCGGCCATCAAGGCCAGCGGCAGCGACAGCAAGGACATCAGTGACCGGATCGCGAAGCTGACGCAGACCTGGGGCCGTGCCTCCGATGCGGCCGAGGGCGAGAAGTACGGCGATGCCGTGCAGATCCTGCAGAAACTGATCGACGACGACGTGCTGGCCCAGCTGCTGGAGGCCAAGCGCGAGGCGGCCGCCGAGTCCAAGCCCAGCGGCATCGTGGCGCAGCGCAAGTTCATGCTGGAGCGCTGGGCGCGCATTCCGGCCGAGCTGGGCGTCGAGCTGCAGACCCTGCGCAAGAGCCTGGAATCGGCCGGCACCGACGGCAACCCGGCCGAATTGACCGATGCCATCGAGGCCCACCTGGGCAAGCTGCTGGCCGATATGCAGAACCAGCTCGATGCCGGCATCAACGCCGGCAATATGGGCGTGTTCAAGGGCCTGCGCCAGCGAGTCGAGACCGACAGCGTGATCGGCCACCTGCTGAAGGCGCCGTTCATGAACGGCAGCAAGTTCAAGCAGGCGACGCTGGATGCGATGAGCGAGATCGAGGAGGCGCTGACCGTCTGAGAGGGTGAGCGCCTTTCTACTGCGCGGTCGCCATGCGTCGTTGGCCGGATGCTCGGGATCCTCACGTACATGGAGTACGTTCCGGTCCCTGCGCTCCGTCCGCCTAGCCTGACAACCGCTCGCTACGAAAAACCCTCACCCTCCGAGCCTCAGGTCGTCACTGCTTCCTCGTCGAACAGGCTCATCAGGTTCTCCGGCGGGCGCACCTTTTCCAGCGCGTCGGACAGTTCCTGCCAAGTCGAATCGATGTCGGCAGCGGCCTCCTCGGCGGCGAGTTTGAACTCGGCCACCAGGTCGCTCATTTCCTTGTGCTGCTTGCCGTTCTTGTCGCGCGGATCGTAGTTGTTGAGCAGATCGCGGAAGCGGTCCGCTGACGTCTCGAAGTCATCGCGCAGGCTGTCCAGCGAGGCGTAATGACCATCGCGCTCGGCCTTGACGTAGCCGACCTTGATGATCGTCTCGACCTGCGTCTGGAACTCGACCCGCAGCCTGGCGATCTGGACCAGTGTCTCGTCGATGCCGCCGGCATTCGCCGGCATCACACCGCCCAGCGTCTCGCCGCGCTGCTTGGCCGTGGTCCAGCTCTTGGCCGTGAGCTCGACCACCGCGGGCATCCAGTCGGGCACGGTGTAGCGCTTGAGCACCACATTGTCCTCGTTGAAGCTGGTCTCCAGGAACTTCTGCACCTGGCTGACATTGCTGTCCTTCTGTGACAGGGTCAGCGCGTTCAGGCCGCAGGTGCGCATGGCCTCCTGGGCCATTGCATCGCGCTTCACCGCGGCGCCCCAGGCCAGCGTGTACTTGGCCAGGGTCGGGTTGAGCTTGCGCGCCAGCAGGCCCAGCTTGCGGCTGTCCGGATTGGCCCAGGCCTTGCGGGTGATGCGCCAGGCGTTTTCCAGATCGGCCTTCTTGTAGTACTCGTAGGCAATGTCTTCGGCCGCGATGGCCAGCGCCGCACCCTTGGCCAGGGCCACGCCGGCGGCCGACGAAATGCCGCTGCAGCTGACGATCTCGCCAATCATCCGCGCCAGTTCCAGTGCCGCCTGTATCGCGTAGTGCGAGAACTGCTCGCCCTGGTTCTTGACGAAGTTGGCGGCCGAGCTTTCGAAGCTGCTGACCGCCTTGTGCATGTCCTTCTGGTTGTTGATCCAGGTGTTGAGCATGCTCGCCCGCTGCGTGGCCTTGATCAGGTTGGCGGCGAGCTTGATCGCCGCGCCGCCGACGGCCATCGGCGCCACGAATTGCTCGACGACGGTGGCACCGGCCGACATCAGCTTCTGCGCCATCTCCATGATCATGCGGTCGCGCTGCATCTCCTGTATCAGCACCTCGATCGAGCGGGTGTCGGCCGCCTTGCCGCCGGCCTCGTCGCCCTGGATCAGCACACGCTCAATCTCCTCCTTGCTGGACTCGATCTCGGCCAGCGCGTCGGCGGTGCGTAGCTCATCGAGCTGCTGCATCAGCTTGGCCTTGGCCTTCTCGTCCTTCAGCCCGTCGATGGCCTCGGTGATGACGCTGCTGAGCGAGTCGAACGCGTCCACGCCGATCTTGGCGTTCTTCACCAGTTCGTTGCCTTCCTCGCCTTCGGTGGTGACGGAGGGGTCGCCGCTCATGTCGACCTTCAAGGCCTGGCTCATGATGGAGCGGGCCAGCTTGGACAGGGCCTTGGCGGCATCGCCATACTTCTCATCGCTGATGGCCTGGCCGAGGTCGATGCTGGCGCCCGCCGTCACGAAGGCGGTGGACACCGCCTTGCCCACCGCCTTCAGTGCGTCGGCCGACTTTCCGCCGCTGCCGGCCAGCGAGAAGGCCGCCTCGAAGCCCTGGCCCAGGCTCTCCAGGGCCTTGCTGCGGTCCGGCGGGTCCATCGTCAGGTAGTAGGCGACCAGGCCGGTCTTGGTGGTCGCGCGGTAGGCATTGCCAACGATGTCGCCCACCGCTGGAGCGGCCAGCTTGACGGTGCCCGCGATCACGTCGCCGATGCCGTTGACGATTTCCTCGGCCATGCCCTTGATGCTGCGCACCTTGACCGCATCCACGATCTTCTTGCCGGTGGAGATGCCGGCCTGGGCCAGGTCTATGCCCTGGGAGATCTTGTCGGTCAGCTCCTTCTGCTGCTTCTCGATCGCCTCCTTGGTCTTGCCCTTCTTGCCCTCGGTCATCGCCGTGGTGACGATGGACTGCACCGTCTTCAAGGTCTCCTGCGAGGCGGCCGTCAGCTCGGCAATGATGGCATCGGAATCGCCGTTGAGCACATGCTCGCGCAGCCGTATGCCGGTGGCAATGGCCTTGAACAGCATCACCGCGGACTTGCCCGCGGCCTCGCTGACCAGGCTGGGGTCGGCGCCGCCCAGTTCCTTGCCGCTGAAGCCCACGCTCAGCGCCGCCTGCAGGCCGTTGGCGAACTCGTCGATGGCACCGGCCACATTGGGCGGGTCCTGGGCCAGGTTGACCGCCATCTTGGCCCCGGCGACGGTGGCCTTGAAGGCATTGCCGGCCAGCTTGCCGATATCGTCCTGGCCGGTGGCCAGCGACAGGCTCTGGCTCAGGAGGGACCCGACGTTGTCGATCACCGTGTTCAGCGAGCGGTCCAGCTGGCCCTTGCTCAGTATCTGCACGCCGGTGATCAGGGTGGTCGTGCCCAGGGTGACCAGGCCGACGATGGAGCTCGCCAGCTCGGCCTCGGCGCCCGGCACCATGGCCAGCGCCTTTTGCGCCAGGCCGCCGAGACGGGTGGTCGCGTCCTTGCCCGCGTCCAGCAGCGTCTGGTCTTCCTCGTCCATCTCGGCCGTGTACTGCTCCAGCCGTTCCTTGTAGAGTGCATCGCTGGCATCCAGCATCTGCTGCGTCTTGCTCCACTTGTTGGGCACCAGCCACTCGGGCATCAGGCGCTCGCGCACCAGCGGCATATAGACCTCTTCGGCGATCTGCTCGTCGGTGTACAGAGGCACCATCACCGGCTTGCCCTTCTTGTCCAGCACCACGGCGCCGGTTTCCTCGTCGATCAGCTCGGTCACCTCGTCGCGCATCTGGGCCACGGCGGCCGAGATCTGCTCCATCGCGTCCTGCATCATCGCCAGGTATTCCTGCTCGAACTGCTTGTCGCCCTTGACGTCGGAGTAGTCGAACTCGACCTCCTGTCCGCCTTCCTCGTCGAGCACCTTGACGCTGCTGAACTTGCCTTTCTTGAACGAGGCCGCGCTGAGCTTGCGCTTGATGCTCTCCTTGGCCGGCGCCAGCTTGACCGTGCGCTCGGTGGCCAGCAGGTCCTTCTTAGAGCGCTCGGTGTCCGCGCGTTCCTTGGCCAGGGCCAGGCCGGACAGGCCCTCCAGCCACGCGGTTTGGGGTTCGGTGAATGCCATGGTGGAATTCCTTTTGAAGCCAGCTGTACGGGGTGTTGGCGACTAGACGGAGCGCTGGATGTTCAGGTCCAGGTCACGCAGCGCGGTGTTCAGGCCGTAGAAGTCGACGGTGCCGAAGGGGCGATCCTTCTGCATCAGCTTGACCAACACCGGGTCGGTGCGTATCACCTCGCGGTAGCCGTTGATGTACTTCATTGCCAGCTCGCGCGAGGCGCGCTTCTCTGCCTTGGCCGCCTGCTTCGATGTCAGCACGGCGATCGGGGCGTCCATGATGTTGGCGTTGAACAGCGTCTTCAGGCTGTTCAGCATGGCGATCGACTTGGCAATCGCCTCGTCCAGGCGTTTCTTTGCCTGCGCGCCCTCGTCGGACTCCTCGTCGAACAGGCCCGACACGTCGACACCGTCGTCGGCCGAGTTGATGTTGCTGACCACCGCATCGACGCTGCTGTTGAAGGCCGCGACGGCCTCTTTCCAGTGGGCCTTGACCTTGGGCAGCTCGTCGCGCGCGGCCGCCTTCAGGCCCATCGGGTGGCCGATCACGCGTTCGGCGTATTGCTTGGCATTGTTCAGCAGCTCGACCGCGCCGATGAAGTTGCCGGTGTCATTGAAGATGTCCTCGGCCTGCTTGAGCATCTTGTTCAGGTCGGTGAGCTGACTCTTGTCGCCACCATCGGTCTCGTTGACGGCCGTGGTGGCGCGCGCCAGCCCCATGCGCTTGAAGTCCTTGACCAGGGCGGTCCACTGCGTGGTTTCCTTTTCCTTCTGGAAGGCGCGGGCCTGGGCGGCCTTCTCCTGCTCGACCAGCTGCTCGGGCTGCAGCACATTGTTGTTGTCGATGATGGCGTTGATCTCGTCCAGGATCTTCTTCAGCTCGTCCAGCGCCTTCTGTTCCTTCTGCGGCTCCTTGACCAGGGTCTTGGCCGACTTGATGCGTGCCTCCAGCTCCTTCAGATAGGCGCCCGGCTCCTTGCGCAGCTTGCTGAGCTTGCCGCGCAGGGTGTCGGCCTTGAAGCCGCTGAGGGCCAGGAAGCGCTGTTCGACCGCTGGCAGGTCCACATCCTTGAACCGGGTGCGCAACTCATTGGCCGTGGCGGCCCGCGCAATCGCCTCGTTGACGCGCAGATTAAGCGCGCGCAGCGAGTCAAAGGCGGCCTGCGGTTCGAGGCTGTAAATGTCCTGCTGCGCGGTCTTGAAGTCTTCCTCCAGCATCAGCTGCTGCACCGGCAGGCAGCGCTTCAGGATCTTGTCCGTCAGGCTCTTCTGAATGGCGGTGACGGCCTCCATGACCATGCGGAAGTTGGCCGCGGGCTTCTCGGGCTGATCGGGTTGGTCCGGCGCCTCGCTGAACAGCCAGTCCAGGTTCATCTCGTCGAAGTCGAGGCCTGGCTCCTCGGGCGCATCGAGCAGTGATTTGGCGACCTGGTCCGAGCCCTCCTTGGGCTGCGCCTCAATCTCGCTCCTGAGCTTGGTGGCGCGGGCCGCCAGCGCCGTCAGTTCGAGCAGCGCCGCCTCGGCGGTCTTGATGCTCTGGCTGGCGACCATGCCGCTCAAGTCCTTCAAATCCTGGTCGAGGCCATCGAAAAAGGGCGCAAAAATCTTGCGGTGCCTGTGGCGCAGCGACTGGTCGGCCTGCTTGCGCAGCTCTTTGAGCTGCAGGGCCACTTCCTTGAATTTGTTCTGGGCCGCGGTCTGCGCTGCGGTCAACAGCTTCTTCGCCTCGGTGATGGCCTGCAGCACGGTGGCCTTCAGCGTGGCCATCCGCTCCTTCGGGTTGCCCGGGGCGTGCAGGTCTTCCTTGAAGATGGCGTAGCCGAGTTCGGTCCAGGTCTTGGCATGCTGGTTGTACAGGTCGTTGTCCAGCGTGCGCAGTTCCTCCAGGCTGAGCTTGACCTCGGCGGACGCGGCGTCGAAGGCCTTCTTGGCCGCATCGTCGCGGCCCGCCGTGAGCGCGCGTTTCAGGGCCTGGGGCGATTGGGTCTGCTTCTCCAGCCGGGTGGCCAGTGCCTTGAACGTGTTCAAGGCCTTGCCGGCATCGAGTTCGCCCTCGGTCATCGCGCGGGAGGCGCGGTGCACCCACAGGCGCTTGGCGTTGTCCAGCTCGGCCTTGGCCAGGGCCAGGGTGTTGCCGGGATCGGGCTCCTGGGCCAGGGCGTCTTCCAGCGCTTTCAGCGCCAGCTCGGCGCGGGTGATCTCGGCCGCCACCGGCTCCGCCAGACGGTTGCGCTCTACCAGGAACTTGTCCAGATTGGCGTGGCGCTCCAGGTCACTCGTGATCTGGCGGCTGAGGCCCTCGAAATCCTTCAGCGCCTTGGTCCAGTCCTTGTCGGCCGCCGCCTGCACGATCTTGTCCAGGTAGCCGTTGTAGCGATCGGCCATCGGATCACCGAGGCCTTCCATATTGCCCGGGATGGCCGCCTTGGTCATCAGCTTGCCCAGCTCCGCCACCTCGGTGCGGGCCTTGGCCAGCCGGCCCTTGGGCTTGGCGATCTCGGTCCATTGCGCCTCCATCTTGTCCGGCGTGTGGTCGCTGGCGGCAGTGAAGTCGTCAAGCGTCTTCTGCAGCGGCACGAGGATTTCGTTGGCCTCGTCGAACTCCAGCGCCGCGCTCAGCGTGCGGGCAGCCTGCATCAGGGCCAGCGGTTCGCGCAGCGCCAGGCGTTCGTCGTCGGTGGGCGCGTAGAGCAGGGCGACGATGCTTGCCTCGGCGGCGTCCAACAGGGTTTTGCAGCTGTCGCGCACCTTCTTGCGGTCCAGCTCCAGGGCCTCGAGCTGGCCTTTGATTTCGTTCAGCCGCTGAATGCCGAAAGGTTTCTTGCCGCTCTCTCCGCACAGCAGCACCGCCTTGGCGATCTGGGTGTCGTGCAGGCTCTCGGTGGCCTCGCCTACCAGCTCGGCGCCGCTCACCCGCAGCCGGGCCAGCACCGCGCGGGCCGCCTCCTCGGCGTTCTGTATGTCGGTGTCCTTGCTGATCAGCTTCTGCGCTTTGGCGGCGGTCTGCAAGGCCTTGTTGAGCAGGTCGCTGGTCGAGGGCACCAGCGCCGCGATGGCCTTGTAGCCCTCATCGAAGAGGGCGATTTCCAGCGGATTGCCCTCGGGCCGCTTGATCGCGGCGGCGCCTTCCTTCTGCGCACGCTTGATCAGCTCGCGGTAGCTGTCGACGCCGGGCAGGCTGCCCAGCTCATCCAGCACCTCCTGCAGCTTGACCTGCTTGCTCTCGTAGTGCGGCTGCTGCTTCGCATGCAGCAAGTCCTTTGCCTGCCAGCCCTCGGCTTCGGACTTGCCGGTTTCATACAGGCCGGCCACCGAGTTCAGCAGATCCAAGCCGCCAGCCCAGTCTTCCGAACCGATGGTGGCGACCTTGAGTGCGGCGGCGTTGATGCGCGCCTCCATCACGGCGGGTGTGGCGTACTTCATCGCCCGCAGCAGGTTCAGCTTGTTCTGCGACTCCAGCAAGAGCTTCTGGTACTTGGCCTTGACGCCGGCCTGCTTGCCGTTCAGCGTCTCATTGGCCTTGTCCAGTTCGATCTGGGCCTTGGCCTTGGCCTTGACCGGATCTTTTTCCTTCTCGGCCAGCTTCAGCAGCAGCTGCTTGTTCAGCACATTCAGGCGCTCGGCCTCGATCTCGATCTGCGCCAGGTTTTGCCCCTGGGCCGCGGTATCGATGCGCTTGGCCAGGGTGATGAACTCGGCCTCCATCGTCTTGGCCAGGGTGTCGCCGAACTTGGCGCGTAGCGCCTGCAACTGATCCTTGACCGCGGTTGCCCGCTTCTTCAGGTCCAGCTTGTCGCGCTCGAACACGCCGAGCTTCAGCAGCTTGCGGGCCTGTATGCACCACTGGACGGCGACGTCCGTCGTGTCGGGCGGGATTTTGGCGGTATCAGTCACGGGCGGATCTCCGATCGGATCGTGGTACCCACCGCGCCCTGCACGGCGCGGCGTCGGGCAGGGGGATTCAGGAAGTCAAGGAACAATATCCACCGAGAAGCGGGCCGCACCATAGGCGTCGCAATCGGGCGTGGCGCAGCTCTTCAGTCCGCCCAGCAGGAGCGGCGTGCTGCGTGTCCAGCTGGCGGCCAGGGCCTGGCCCTGTTCCTGGGTGGGCAGCTTCAGGAAGATGTAGTCGCGCTCCTTGCTGAGCTCGCTGTAGTCGCGCGGCTGGGCGCTGACGATGATCAGGAAGTGCTCGGCTCCGGCGGGCTCCACGGTGTCGAGCTTCCAGCTCGCCTTGGGCAGCAGCAGGGTCTCGCCGGCCTTGATGCGGTTATCGCTGGCCTGGGCATTCGGGAACAGCAGCGCCGCGGCGCCGTCGGGGCCCAGCACCAGCACCTGTACAAAGCCGTCGCGCGCCGATTTGACGGTGAAGCCCAGCGAGTCCTTGCCGATGCGCAGCTGCGGCTTGGTGGCGGCCGCCTCGACACCGAAGCCGGGCGTCTGGGCGCTCATGACCTTGGCGAACTCGTCGCGGATGTCAAAGCGCGCCGGTGCCGGCGGCGTCACCGGTGCCGGCGCGGCGGCCACGGGCGCGGGGGCCGCCTGCGTCACCACCGGCGGTGTGGCCGCCTTGCGCGGTGCCAGCGCGAAATAGGTGCCGGCACCGGCCGCCGCCAGGGCCAGCACGCCCAGGCCCATCCACAGGCTCTTGCTGCTGCTCTTGGCGCCGCCGGACGGGCCGACATACTGCGTCGTGTCCTGGCTGGGCATCTGCGTGCGCGCGGCCTTAGGCGTCGGCGGGGGCGGTGCGGCAATGCCGGCGGGTCGGGTGTTGACCGTCGGCGGCTCTACGGTCACCGTGCCCAGGCCCAGGTCGGCGCGCAGTGCGGCAATCGTCTGGGTGCGCTCCTCGGGGCGCACGCGCAGTGCATTGTCCATGGCTTGCAGGAACTGCCGGCTGTAGCGGCCTTCGGCGGCCTCTTCCAGCGGCACATAGCTGTCGCTCATCAAGCGGCCGACCGAGGTCGGCGGGGTGCGGCCCAGGATGGCGAAGTGCACCGAGGCAGCCAGTGCGTAGACATCGGTCCATGCCCCCTGCTTCATGTTCGGCGCCTCGGCGTACTGCTCGACCGGCGCATAGCCGGGCTTCAAGATCACCGTCAGCGCCTGCGTCATGTCACCGATGACGCGGCGCGCGGCGCCGAAGTCCAGCAGCAGCGGCTTGCCGGTGCTGTTCAGCAGTATCACGTTGTCGGGGGCAATGTCGCGGTGGAAGCAGCTCTCGGCATGTATCACCGCCAGCGCCTCGGTCAGCGGCGCCAGCAGGGTCATCAGCCAGGCCTCGTCGGGCGGGGCGCCGAGCTCGCGCAGCTTGTCTTTCAGCGTGATGCCCTCGTAAAAGGGCATCACCATATAGGCCGTGCCATTGGCCTCCCAGAAGCGGTAGACCTTGACCAGGGACGGGTGGTCGAACGAGGCCAGCAGCTTGGCCTCGTTGACGAAGCTCTTGCGCCCGGCCTCGAAGGTGTCGCGGTGGCGTTGCGATTTGACCTGCACCTGGGTGTCGCCGGTGCGCGCGGCCAGCGCCGCCGGCATGTACTCCTTCAGCGCCACGCGGCGCTCCAGCGAGTGGTCCCAGGCCAGATAGACGATGCCGAAGCCCCCCTCGCCGAGCACGCTGGTCAGTTCGAACTCGCCCAGATAGGTGCCCACCGGCAGTGCGTTGCCGCTGTCGCCGGCGCTCGAATGTGCGCTGGCCGCACCGGGTCCAGGGGCTGCGCGGCCCGCGACCTGGGTGGAGGCGAACTCGGTCGGTGCAATCTTGGTCTTGGCGAACTCGGTGGCGGCAAAGCCGCCGTCGGCACCGGCGCCAGGCGCTGGTGCCTCGGGATGGGCCTCGGGCGCATTGGCACTGATGGGGCGAATGACGGTGCGGTCGTCGTCAGGCGTCGGGCTGCTCATGGCGTGCATTGTGGCGCGGTTTTGCGGCAGTTTCACAGGGTCAAACCCGTTGCCGAATGGTTCTCCGGTATCAGATGCTCCGCCTGCCGTAAATCCGTAGTCACGGATTCACCATGTCTGGCCATAATCGCTGCGCCAGGCTGATGTCAGCTCTGCGGGAGGATGCAATGCGCGAGTTTCTGAGCCGGATGGGTGCGACGCTGCTGCTGGTGCTGATGGCCGTGGGTGTACAGGCCCAGCCACAGCAGGTGGTGGTCGGCAGCTATGTCAACAAGATCCAGGACTTGAACTTCAAGGAGAACAAGTACGCGCTGGACTTCTATTTGTGGTTCCGCTGGAAGGCCGAAGGGCCGCTGGCCGACTACAAGCCGCTGGACAGCTTCGAGATCATCAACGGCAAGATCGAGAACAAGAGCAGCATCGACGAGAAGAAGATCGGCGACATGAACTACGCCGCCGTGCGCGTCTCGGCAACGATGGCGGAAAACTGGCAGCTCGCACAGTACCCCTTCGATGCGCACAGCATGAAGGTCAATATCGAGGACAGTCGTTTCACCAGCAAGGACATGGTGTTCGTCGCCGACAAGACCAACTCGCGGCTCGGCGACGAGATCGACATGGCGGGCTGGAATGCCTCCAACTTCGCCGCCGAGATCAAGGCCAAGGTCTATCGCACCAATTATGGCGACATCTCCCTGCCCAGCGATGCGCGCTCCGAGTATTCGCGCTTCACCTTCGCCATGGACATCAATCGCAACAGTTTTGGCTCGGCGCTGAAGCTGCTGAGCACGGTGCTGCTGGCCACGGCAGTGGCCTTCGTCGCCTTCATGGTCAAGCCCTCGGATCTGGATGCCCGCTTCGGCATGGGCGTGGGCGCGCTGTTTGCGGTGGCGGCCAGCGCCTTCATCGCCGCCTCTTCGGTGCCCGACTCGGGCGTGATGACGGTGGCCGATATGGTGCACATGATCGCGCTGGCCTTCATCTTCGCCTCGCTGCTGGTTTCGGCCGTGTGCCTGAAGCTGGAGGTCACCGGCCGGGAGGAACTGGCCTTCCGCATCGACCACTACTGCGTGGTGCTGTTCCCGGTGGCGTTTTACGGCTGGGCCGCGTATGTGGTGTGGGGGGCCTTGCGCTGAGCTTGGGGCTGGTCCCGGATTGCCTTGCCCTTGCAGGGGCAAGGCGCAGTGGCGCGCGTCGGTGAGCACACTGGTGCTCCCCTCGGTCGCGCCACAGCCATCCGGGCTACAGATCCCCGGATGAAATCCGGGGGCTACAAAGCCTGCAAGTCGTTCAGCAGCTTGGCCGGATCGACCTCACTGGCGGCCTCCAGCAGCAGCTGATACAGCTGCGCCTTGCTCGTCGCCTTGTCGGCGGCACGCTTGACGACGATCTTGGCGATCGGCCCCAGGTGGCGGGTCAACACCGTCACCGCATGGGCCTTGATGGCCTCGGTCAGCGGTTCCGCTGCCGCGGCACTTGAACCGGAGCCCGAGCCAGTCCCCGCCGCAGGGCGCGCGCCACTGGCCGCTGTGCCCCCGGCGATGGCCTGGGTGCCGCTGCGCGGTGCGGCCTGTGAGCCGGCCAGCGCCTCGCTGATGAAGCGCTGGCGCTGGGCCTCCTGGCCGATGTGCTGCGACAGCTCCATCGCCAGGCCCACCACCTCCTGATTCTTGTGCGCCGCCTGGCGCACCATCAGCTTGGCCATCGGCCCGACATGGGGGGCCAGCAGCCGCTCGATGCGGCTCAGTGCCTCCGCCTCCCAGCCGGTGGGCAGCATGGCGGTGGACATCGAGGTCGGCGCAAATGTCGTCGGCCGGGCGCCCGAGGGGCTTGCCGGCGGCGGTGTAACGGCCGCCTCGACGGTGCGCGCCCAGTGCGAGGGCGGCACGATCACGGTGGCGTCATTGGCGCCGCCCGGATCGGCCGCCTGGACGGCCGAGGCCAGCAGCGCCTGCCGGAAGGCCTGGGCGCTCTGGAAGCGGTTCTCGGCCTTCTTGGCCAATGCCCGATTGATCACCCCGTCATAGGCCCCGGTCAGCGGCGTGGGGCTGACCTGGCTGGGCGGCTTCGGGTGCTCGTTCATGATCTTGTACATCACCGTCTCGGCCGCGCCGGTGAAGGGTTGCACACCGGTCAGCAGGCGGTAGAGCACGACGCCCGCGGCGAACAGGTCGGCGCGATGGTCTATGCCCTCACCGACGTACTGCTCGGGCGCCATGAAGCCGGGTGTGCCAATCATCGAGGCCACCTGGGTCAGGCCCTGATGCTCGATGCGGGCGATGCCGAAGTCGGTCAGCTTGACCTGGCCGCTGGCCGTCAGCAGCAGATTGGCGGGCTTGATGTCGCGGTGCCAGACCCCGGCCCTGTGTGCGCACTCCAGCGCATCGAGCACCTGTTCCATGATGCGCCGCGCCTGGCCCTCGGGCAGCTGCGGCGTGGCGGCCAGTATCTGGTCGAGATTCTTGCCCTCGACGAACTCCATCGCGATGTAGGCGGTGTTCTCGTCCTCGCCGAACTCGTAGATGGCGACGATGCCCGGATGCTGCAGTCGCCCCACCGCCTGGGCCTCGTTGCGGAAACGCGCCGCAATCGAGGCATGGGCGTCGTCATCCCCCAGCAGCTCGCGGTGAATGGTCTTGATCGCCACCGGCCGGTGGATGTGCGGATCGAAACCCTTGTAGACGACCCCCATCGCGCCCTGACCGAGCACGGCGGAGATGGCGTACTTGCCGATGCGCTCGGGAACTTTCATCGCCACGTGCTCAGCCCTCCAGCATCTTCATCGCATGGGCCAGGCTCTTGCGCATGCGGCCGAAGGACTCGGCCAGCACGCCGATCTCGTCCTTGGACTTGACCACGAACTCGGGTGCCTCCTCGCCGAGGCTGACCTTGTCGGCCAGCGCGGACAACTGGCTGACCGGCTGGATGACCAGCTTCCAGAGCATGAAGTTCAAGGTGGCGCCGACCAGCAGGAACACCGCCGACAGCACGCCTATGACCACCATCAGCGCCTGGTCGGCGCGTTGCAACGGCACCGTCATCGGCACCGAGACGACCTGCACGCCCAGCGTTTCATTGAGCTTCCAGCCAAAGCCGTTGGACGGGCCGTAGCGGTCCACCAGGGTCTGCGGCGCAGCGTCGGGCGTGCTGTGGCAGGCCAGGCAGGCGGGGTTGCTGATGCGGATCGGGCGGGCGATGTAGAGCGAGGCGCCGGACGGCGTGTCGCGCTGGCCGACGAACTCCTTCATCTCGGGGTTGCTGCCGAACTGCTTGATCACATCCTCTTCCCAGGCCACGGCGCGGTCGCGCGGATTGGTCGGGTTCAGCATCGCCGATTTGAAGCTGTAGTCGGGGTAGGACTTCTGCAGCCCGATCAGCACCTCGGCCGACGAATAGGCCGGCACCGACTGGGGCAGGAAGGTGTACTTCATCTGCGTTTCCAGCAGCGGCTTGATCTGTGTGGCGGTGTAGGCGCTGACCACATTGGCCTTTTCCATCAGCAGCCGGGCCCGGTCGGTGACCTCGTCCTGGGCGGCGCGCTGCAGCAGGCCGCGGGCGACGATGCTGGACACCGTCAGCCCGAGCAGGAAGACGAGCAGAAAGATCAGATTGAACTTGACGAGCAGTTTCATGGCAGAGACCTCTTATCAGTATTTGGGCGTCGAGGCAGGCTGTGGCGGGAACAGCAGGGGTTCCCACTCGGGGTGGGCTTTCAGATCGGCCGCTAGGCCTTTGCGGAACTCGGGATTGCGGGCCAGCGGCTTCCAGCGCGCCAGATTGGCGCGGCGCAGCGCCGGCTCGGCGTCTATCCAGGGCTGGGCGTCGGCATAGGCGATGTCGGCCAGACGCTTGGGCGCAACGTCCTTGCCCTTGAACTTGTCGGCGCGAGGCGGCAGGCTGTCCAGGAAGGCTCGCGGCGCGGCCTGCACAAAGGCCGGTGTTGGCCGCGAGGCCGTCTCGGGCTTGGCGCTGCCGAGCTGGCTGAGCAGCTCGCCGCCTTTCATCGTGATGGCGGCGCCGGCGGGTTTCAGCGGGCGCAGGCTCAGCTCGCCGGCCTCGGCAAACACCTGGGCGCCCTCGGCCTGGGCCGAGATCACCGCGTCGCGCGTCAGCCCACTCAATTCGAACCAGGGGCTGGCCAGTGCGGCCGGCTTGCCCTTGGCGGCGCTGAGCTTGGCCCAGCCGCGCAACAGATAGGCCCTGGGGTTGCCCTTCAGCGCCGGAGCCAGCTGGGCGCGCGTCTCGGGGCCAAGGGCCAGGCTGGCGCCATCGTCGAACTCGACCCGCAAGAACCGACCCTTGGCGCCTAGCTCGATGATGTCGTCGCTGCCCACGCGCACGCCCTCGGCCAGCGCCAGCCGCGCGTTGTCGCGCAGCAGCGTGGCCTCGCCTTCGAGCATGGTGACCACGCCCAGCGGTGCGGCACTGGCTGTGGCGACCAGGCTGCCGAGCAGCAGGGCGAGGGCAGCCAATCGGGTGGCGGAAATCAGGGGCTTGGCGAACATCCGGCGATTATGGCTGCGCCTTGCCCCTGTGCCATCCCTGGCTGCGTGCAAAGCGCACGCCGAAGCCGTGTCACCCTAGGGACGCGAGCAGGGCCTCCAGGTCCGGATCCATCGCCGGCTCCTCGCCGGCCGGAGCCGGTTCGGGCGGCGCCTCGGCAGCGGCCTCGTCGGCGCCCAGGCTGGCCAGCAGGGCGTCGAGCTCGGCATCACCGCTGCCGCTGTCCTCGGCGGGGGCTGCAGCCGCTGCCTCCTCGGTGGCAGGCGCGTCCTCATCCTGGGCCAGGCGCTGCATCGGTGCGCTGACACTGACGGTGCCGCCGCTGCGCTGGGCCGGCGTCCAGTCCACCGCCACCTTGTCGTCTCCCTCGGGCTTGGAGCGCAGCGCGAAGCGGCTGTCGCTGGGTGCCTTGCGGCCGGCGGTGTTGGAGGTGGCCAGGCCATCGCCATTGATGGCCTCGACGCCCGACAGTCGCACCAGCGCCTCGCCCTTGTGTGCCATCACGGCGCTGATGCCGTAGTCGCGCAGCAGGGTGGCGGCATTGGTGTTGACCAGGCGCTCGGTGCAGGGCAGGGCGACGCTGTCGCCGTCGGCATCGACGTAGTGGTGGAAGGGCAGGTCGTTGATCGTCAGCTGGCCGCCGCGCACGCCCAGCACGCACAGGGCCAGCAGGCCCGGATGGCCCCACAGCATGCCGCGCAGGCCGTCCTCGCGGGTGAATTCCTCCAGCGCGAAGCTGGAGATCGGATCGCTGCGCTTGCCATAGGGGTGGCGCAGCAGGAAGCGCGGGCCCATCAGGCTCAGGTACGAGGCGTCGGGCATCGCCTTCAGCGCCTTGAAGGCCTCCTGCACCAGGCGGTGGGGTGGCTCGCGGCGGTCGGTGAACGGAGCGGTGGCTATTGAAGTGATCAGCGGCGCACCGGCGTGCGCGGCCACCAGGGTGGCACGGCCCAGCAGCTCGGCATGCGTCGGGGTGGCGTCGAACTGGTAGCAGCCGCACAGATAGCTGTAGCCGCCGTCGGCGTCCTGCGAGGGCTGCTCGACCAGCAGCTTGTACAGGCCGCTTTCCGACAGGTCCGAGCTGCTGCTCAGGTCGGCGGCGAACTCCTCGGCGCTGATGTCGATCAGGTGCACCTGCAGCTGATGGCTGGTTTCCAGCCGGCGCAGCAGGAAGTCAACGCCGCGCCACAGCGATTCGGCATTCTGGAAATCGGGTTGGTGCAGCACGGCGCGCATGGTGTCGCCCAGCGCCCGGTCCACGGTGGCGACCAGTGCGTCCTTGTTCGGGTTCGGCGCGGGCACGACGAAGGGGCCGACCAGGCTGCGCAGCAGGGCGTCGATCGAATCATCGGCCTTGGCATCGACCGAGGGGCGGCCGGTCAGGCGGGCGAAGTCATCAAGGCTTGCGCCGCTGGAGGGCGCGGCGCCACGGGCGCGGGCGCGGTTGCTGATGGTCGAGGCGCGCACGCCGGCGTCCTCACCCCAGCCCTGTACCTCGGCCGCTGCGGCGGCAAAGCTGGATGGCGTGTTCAGCCGTTTGCGCAGCGAGGCCAGGGCCGAGAAGATCTCCAGATTGCGATACAGCTCGTCAGGATGGAAGGACTCCAGCTCGCTGATCTCGACCTCCACCGGCGCGCCATCAGAGCCCAGCGGCAGGTTCAGCTTCAGCTTGAGCCGCGCCAGGGCGTCTTCCAGGGTGTCGAACTCGACCTTCAGCGGCTTGCGCTTGGCCAGGGCCGCACCGGTGTCGAGGCGCCCGGACAGGGCGCCGGCGCTGAAGTCGCCAAGAATGGCGATGCGCACCGGGCGCTTGGCGTTCCAGGCGGGCGGGTTGACGCTGATGCCGCCAAAGTCGGGGGTCCAGTCATTGCTCATGGGAGGCTCGCTGATGAAAGAGGAGGAGGGGAATCGGTCGGGGTGGGCGCCGGAACAGGGCGGGTCAGCAGCTCGCTGAAGGCCTGGGCGCGGGGCAGGCCGTCGGTGACACGCAGCAGCGGCTGGCCCAGTGCGTCGGAGCACAGCCACAGCACCTTGCCCTGCAGGCTGTGCAACAGGTCGCTGCGGGCCATCGCCGCCAGCAGCGAGGCTACGTCGGCGCGCGGATGCAGCTCCAGCATCACTTCGGCATCAAGTGAGGGTGTCAGGTCTTGCGGCACGTCGGGCACCGGCAGGGCGCCCAGGCGCTGCAGCTCGGCCTCGAGCTGATCCAGGGTCCAGTCGTCCTGCAGTGCGTCCAGCGCCAGGTCATCGAGTTGCTGCAGCCAGGCCAGCAGCCTGGCGGTCTGCTCCGCATCGGGCGGCAGCAGGGCAAGAGGCTGGGCCAGCGTCAGCGGAAAGTAGCGGCCGACACGATCGACCGAGGGCATCAGCACGCCGGTCCAGCTGCCCGAGGCGAGCACGCCCGGCATCAGCAGAAAGCGCCAGCTCGGGCCGGCCAGATAGTGCTCCAGCCAGGCGTCGGGCTCGCGCTCGCGCCAGTCGGACAGGCCCTCGGCCAGCCAGTCGTCCCAGGCTTCGATGAAGTCGGGCGGCAGGCGGCGCGAGGCAAAGTCGCCCAGGCTGGGCAGCTTGCCATACCAGCCGACGACGGTCGCTTGATCCATGGGGAGGCTCACCGCGCCAGAGCGGCGGCGCGGTCGGGCGTTGCGGGTCGGAACATCGGGCCTCCTGCGCGGATCGTGGTCGCCAGACTTTAGCAGGCAAGACAGCGGCTCGGCATCAGTTTGACCCCCACGAAATGCAGGCCGCGCCGGGCTTGCCCGGGCCCCGGCAGGCGGGGCATGCCGTTATGATGATTCGTGCACCCTCACTCGCACCCGCCGCCTTGGAAGCCGATAAGCCCATGACCTGTTTGTGTTCGCTGCAACTGCGTTCGCTGCTCGGCTCGCTCTCGGCCATGCCTTCCTTCGTCGGTCTGGTACCGTCGTTCCCGATCAGCCTGATCGCCTCGGTCAGTGCCATGGCGCCCGGCGCCGGCCTGGCAGTGTCCGCCTCGGCCTCGGCCAGCGCCAGCGCCGCGCTGATGGCCAATCTGTCGCTGATGGCCAGCCTGACGGCGGCAGTGAAGGCGGCCATGGGCGTGAACCTGGCGGCGCCGCTGTCGGTGTCGGCGATGGCCAGCCTGCAGGCCAATCTGTCGGCCCAGATCAATTCACTGAATGCCAACGCCGGCATGCTCAATATCAGCGGGCCCAGTCTGTCAGCCCTGCTGAATGCGCTGCTGAACCTGCTGCAGCTGGCCAATCTGATCATCGCCGTGCGCGTGGCGCTGGGCATAGACCTGCGCGCCAGCGGTGCGATCGCGGCCTTGCAGGCGCGGCTGGATGCCCATGCCTCGGCCACTGCCAAGGTCTCGGCCATGGCCTCGGCCAACGCCAGCGCCTCGGCCATCGCCTCGCTGATGGCCTCTATGGGCCTTGGCGTCAATGCCTCGGCGGCGGCCTCGCTGAATGCCTCGGCCCAGGCCATGGCCAAGCTGATGCTGGGCTTGCCGCAGATCAATGTGAACCTGGCCGCGCTGGCCGATCTGTCTGCCCTGATGGCCCTGATTGCGGCGATCAAGGCCGCGCTGGGGGTGGATCTGCTTGCCGCCAACGCCATGGTCAACCTCAGGCTGGCGCTGGGTGGCCTGCCGCTGTCGGCACTGGCCAGCCTGCGCGTCAGTGCGACGGCCAGTGCAATGGCCAGTGCCAATCTCAGCGCCTCGGCCAGCGCCTCGGCGGTGGCGGCGCTGAATCTGTCGGCGGTGGCCAGCGCCAATCTGTCGGCGGCGGCGCAGCTGTCTCTGATGATGAGCCTGATGGCCAATGCCGGCTTCCTCCTGATGCCGCCCGGCAGCTGCGGCGCCCCCTGCCCGATCGCCCTAGTGGCCGCGCTTACGCCCTGAGCACGGGCGCGCAGAATTTGTCGATGTCCAGTGCCCGTGAGGCACCGATCAGTGCCGGCGACTCCGCCGCGTCGATGACGAAGGTCGGAATCGCGCTCAGATAACCCTTGAAGCGACCCTTGCCCTCGAAGCGTTCGCGAAAGCGCGAACCGGTCAGCTCGGGCAGCAGGCGCGGTGCGATGCCGCCGCCCACATAGACGCCGCCGCGGGCGCCCAGCGTCAGCGCCAGATTGCCGGCCACGCTGCCCAGGAAGCGGCAGAACAGATCGATGGCGGTGCGGCACAGCGGGTCGTCCTGCTCGCGGGCACGGGTGATCACCTCGGCCGGTGTCAGGTCTTGCGCGGGACGACCCGCCAGGCCGGCCGCGGCGGCATGCAGATTCACCAGGCCGGGCCCCGACAGCGCGCGCTCGGCCGAGGCGTGGCCGAAACGGTGGCGCAGCAGGGCGATCACCGCCGCCTCCTGCTCGTCATTGGGCGCCAGCGTGGTGTGGCCGCCCTCACCGGCCACCGGTACATAGTGCCCGTCGGCCAGCGCCAGCAGGCCCGACATCCCCAGGCCGGTGCCCGGGCCCAGCACGGCCAGCGGCTCGCCGATGCTCGCCTGGCCGCCGCCGATCTGGCGCAGCTGGGCGGCAGGCAGGGCCGGCAGCGACAGGGCAAGCGCCGTGAAATCATTGACGACGGCAAGACGCGCCACCGCCAGATGAGTCTTCAGCTGCGAGATCGAGAACGACCAGTGGTGGTTGGTCATGCGCACCTCGTCGCCGAGCACGGGGTTGGCGATGCCGATGGCGCAGGCCTGGGGCGCGGGCCGGCCATGGTCGCGCAGGTACTGGCTGATCGCCGCATGCAGCGAGCCATGGTCGGCGCAGCGGTAGTTCGCGATCACGCTGAGCGGCGCATCGGCTGTGCAGGCCCAGGCAAAGCGCGCGTTGGTACCGCCGACATCGGCGAGCAGACGGGGATAGACGGGGGCGGGCGTGGGCATGTTCTGGCTGGAGTCAGGGCTGCGTTCGGCGGCGTGCTTGAGCGATGTATCATGCTAATGAAAGCGCTTTCAAAGCGCAAGCGCTGGTTTTCCCGGCGCCTGTTCACTCCCCGCATCGAGGCCCGGTCATGAGCGATCTGAACCCTACCCGCAGCCTGCGCTGCATCCTGAGCCGGCGCGACGGTCCGGAGCATCTGTCCGAGCTGGCGCCGCTGGCCTGCGTCGCCGACGCCGGCGCCACAAAGGGTCTGCCCCAGCTGATGGTCAACAGTGGCCGCCGCTTCCAGACGCTGGAAGGCTTTGGCGGTGCCTTCACCGAGGCGGCGGCGGTGACCTGGCAGGCGCTGCCCCGGCAAGGCGCGGCCGAACTGCTGCAGGGCTACTTCGATACCGAAACGGGCCATGGCTACACGCTGTGCCGCGTGCATATGAACAGCTGCGACTTCGCGCTGGGCAACTACGCCCATGCCGAGGTGCCGGGCGATGTGGCGCTGGAGCACTTCAATATCGATCGCGACCGCCAGGCGCTGCTGCCCATGATCAAGGCGGCGCAGCGGCTGGCGGCAAGTCCTATCAAGCTGCTGGTCTCGCCCTGGAGCCCTCCGGCCTGGATGAAGAGCAATGGCCAGATGAACCAGGGCGGCAGGCTGCTGCCCGAGTACGCCGCTGCCTGGGCGCGCTGCTATGTGCGCTTCATCGAAGCCTACGAGGCCGAGGGCGTGCCGGTCTGGGGGGTGTCGGTACAGAACGAGCCCGACGCCACCCAGCGCTGGGACTCCTGCATCTACAGCGCCGAGGAGGAGCGCGACTTCGTGCGCGACCATCTGGGCCCGGCGCTGGCCGGGGCGGGGCTCTCGCGCATCAAGATCGTCGTGTGGGACCACAACCGCGATCAGATGGTGGGCCGCGCCAGCGTCGTCTATTCGGACCCGCAGGCGGCGCAGTATGTCTGGGGCTGCGGCTTCCACTGGTATGGCGAGGACCATTTCGACCATGTGCAGCTGGTCCACGATGCCTGGCCCGACAAGGCCCTGCTGTTCACCGAGGGCTGTCAGGAGGGCGGGCCGCACACCGGCGAGTGGGAGCTGGCCGAGCGCTATGCCCGCAACATCATCAATGACCTGAACCGCTGGACGGTGGGCTGGATCGACTGGAACCTGCTGCTCGACGAGAGCGGCGGTCCCAACCATGTGGGCAATCTGTGCAGCGCGCCGGTGCTTGCCGACCGGGCGGAAGGCCGGCTGCTGCACCAGAGCTCCTTCCATGCGCTCGGGCACTTCGCCCGTTTCATCCGGCCCGGCGCGCAACGCCTGCTGTGCGCCGCGACGCGGCAGGATCTGGAAACCACCGCCTTCGCGAACCCGGACGGCAGCATCGCCATCGTCGCGCTGAACCGCACCGACGCGCCCATCCATTTCGCACTGCGGCTGGACGATGCCTTCGGCGTGGCCGAGCTGCCGGCACGCTCGATGGCCACGTATATCGCGGCCGTCTGAGCAGACCGCTGGAGCAGGCGGCGCAGTGGCCTCCGGCACACACCTAGGGTTAGCCTGGAGTTGACACCCCGAGGGGTTGAGCAACATCATGAAAGCGCTTTCAACGTTTGTGTTCAAGCTCGCCGTTGACGCCAGATTTCCCAAAAAACAGCTGGAGACAAAACATGCAGTGCTCAACCTCCCCGCGCCTTCAGCGCAGCTATCCGCCGGTGTTTCGCGTCAAGCCGGTGGCCGCGGCCTGCGGCCTGTTGATGCTGGCCTCGGTGGCCGTCGAAGCTCAGCAGACGGCCCAGCAGGCTAGCCAGCTGGACACCGTGGTCGTCACCGGCATCCGGCGCAGCATCGAGTCCTCGGTGACGGCCAAGCGCAACTCCGACTCCATCATTGAAGTGATTTCGTCGGAAGACATCGGCAAGCTGCCCGACGCCAGCATCGCCGAGTCGCTGGCGCGTCTGCCCGGTCTGACCGGCCAGCGCGGCCCGGACGGGCGGGTTGACCGGATCTCGATCCGCGGCCTGTCGCCCGAGTTCTCGGGTGTGCTGTTGAACGGCCGCGAGATGGTCAGCTCCGGCGACAGCCGCGCGGTTGAATATGACCAGTTTCCGTCTGAGCTGGTGGGTTCGGCCATCGTCTACAAGACGCCGGATGCCGCGCTGGTGGGCCAGGGCCTGTCGGGCACTGTTGACATCCGCACCCTGCGTCCGCTGTCCGTCACCGGCCGGCAGGTGGTGCTGAATGCGCGCGGCGAGCGCAACTCGAATGGCAATCTGGTGTCCGGCGTCACCAGCCCCACGGGCATGCGTGTCAGCGCCTCCTATGTCGACCAGTTCGCCAACAAGACCCTAGGCGTGGCGGTGGGCTTTGCCCGCCTCGACGCGCCCAGCCAGGTCAAGCTGACCGAGCTGGTGGAGTACAGCGACTTCACGCCCTTCGGCCTGCCGTTGAGCGGCAACAAGCCCTCGCTGAAGCCGATGGCAGATGGGAGCACAGGCCAGGCCATGTTGCCGATGTTCTGGACCGCCACCACCTCGACCAAGAAGAATCTTCGTGACGGCTTGATGGCCGTGCTCGAGTACAAGCCCAATGACGACCTGCACAGCATGGTCGACCTCTATTACTCGAAGTTCAATACCCATGAGGTCGGCGGCAAGTTCGCGCAGAGCCTGTTCGGCAATTGGTCGGCCGGCATTGCGCCAGCGCTGAGCAATGTCGGCACCACGCAGATCGGCAACAACACCTATGCGACCAGCGCCACCACCTCGCAGCTGGTGGCCAATGTCGGCAATATGGACACGCGCCGCACCGACGACATCGTGGCCGTCGGCTGGAACACCGAGATGAAGCTGGCGGACAAATGGAAGGGCGTTGCCGATCTCAGCTACTCGCGCGACAAGCGCAACGAGCGCTATGCCGAGGCCTATGGCGGCCCCTACGACAACGCCAACAAGCAGTGGACCTATGGCGCCTACAACTGGAATGTGCCGGCCACCGGTGGCGCCCAGACCTTCACTCCGGTGCAGCCGGGCTATCTGTCCAACCCGGCCAATATGGCCTTCGGCGATGTGCAGGGCATGGACTGGGTCGGCAACGACGCCTGGATAGGCGCGATCCGCTCACCCGCCGTCAAGGACGAGATCAAGAGCCTGCGCCTGTCGGTCAAGCGTGAGCTGGACGGCTTCTTCAGCAGCTTCTCGACCGGCCTGAACGTGACCCATCGCAGCAAGGACGTCGAGCGCAACGAGGACCGCATCCTGATGAAGAAGGATGCCCAGGGCAACTTCATCCGCACCATACCCACGTCCATCGTCGGCTCGCCGTTCGACATGAGCTGGGCTGGTATTCCGCAGCTGCTGCGCGTCGATGTGCCGGCGCTGGTGAGCAGCGGCGCCGTGACCCTGGAGCAGGGCCAGTTCCACAAATGGGCTGGCAATGTGTCCAGCGTGGACGAGACGGTCACGACCGGATTCGGCAAGCTCGACATCGACACCGATATCGCCGGCGTGGCCTTGCGCGGCAATCTCGGTCTGCAGGTTGTGCATGCCAAGCAGAGCTCGGAAGGCTGGGCCTATCTGGGCCGCAACGAGGACTTCCCCGACCCCAGCCTGCTGCGCAAGCTGCAGGGGGGCACCAGCTACACCGACGTGCTGCCCAGCCTGAACCTCGTCGCCGACTTCAAGAACAACTGGCTCGCCCGTTTCGGCCTGGCCACGGCCATCGTGCGCCCGGGCATCAACGACATGCGCGCCGGCATCAGCACGCCCGAGGTGGTGCAGGATCAGGCCGGCACACCGAACGCCGGCAACTGGACCGTGGCCTACGCGGGCAACCCCGCGCTCAAGCCCTGGCGCGCGGTCGGCATCGACCTGTCGGTCGAAAAGTACTTCGGCAAGCGCAGCTATGTCTCGGCGGCCGCCTTCCGAAAGAACCTGCTGAGCTATATCCAGAATGCGCAGACGGAGGTCGACAACTCCGGCGTGCCGCCGCAATCGAACATCCCGCCCGGCGTGACGCCCAAGAAGTTCGGCCCGCTGGTCACGCCGACCAATGGCAGCGGCGGCAAGGTCGAGGGCCTCGAGTTCGCGGCCGCGCTCGAAGGCGGCCTGCTGCATCCGTCACTCGACGGCTTCGGCGCGGTGGTCAGCGCCTCCAAGCTCAGCAGCTCCATCCTCGAACAACTGCCCGATCAGCTGGCCAAGTCCATCCCGCTGAACGGCCTGTCGGGCCGCTCGAACAGCCTGACCTTCTACTATGAGAACCATGGCCTGTCGGCACGGGTCAGCCAGCGCTACCGCGCACCGTTCACCGCCACGACCCGCGACATCTACTTCAACTCGACGACGCTGCAGTACGCCGCGGACAAGGTGCTGGACCTGCAGCTTGGCTATGCCTTCGAGAGCGGCACGTTCAAGGGGCTGTCGCTGCTGCTGCAGGTCGGCAATGTGCTGGACAAGCCGACGCTGAACTACAAGAACGTGGGGGCGAACGCACCGGATGGCACGCAGCTGACGCCGAACCTGATCCGCTATTTCGGCCGCACCACGCTGGTGGGGATGAACTACAAGTTCTGAGATGGGACCGAGGACAGTCCCTGCGGACTGTCCGACGCCCAGCGAAGGACCGCCCGCCTGCAGGCGGGCGCGCGCAAACGGTCGCCTGATGGTTTTCAGCAGGGCCTTTACTTCCCCCCAAGTCAGAGAATGCCGTCATGAGCCCCCAACGCATCCGCAACATCGTCATCGTCGGCGGCGGCACCGCCGGCTGGATGACGGCCGCCGCCTTCTCCAAGGCACTCGGGCAGGCCTATTCGATACGCCTGATCGAGTCCGACGAGATCGGCATCATCGGCGTCGGCGAGGCCTCGATCCCGAACCTGACCGAGTTCAACCGGGCGCTGGGCATAGACGAGGACGAGTTCCTGCGTGCCACGCGGGGCACGTTCAAGATGGGCATAGAGTTTGTCAACTGGGGGGCCTTGGGCGACCGCTACACCCACGGCTTCGGCAAGGTCGGGCAGATGGCCGACACCGTGCCCTTCCACCACTTCTGGCTGCGCATGGCGCAAGCAGGCAAGGCCGGGCCGCTGGGCGACTACTCGATCAACACGGTGGCACCGCGCCAGGCCAGGTTCATGCGGGCGCGGGCCGATATGGCCGGCTCGCCGCTGGGCGAGATCGCCCATGCCTACCATTTTGACGCCGGCCTGTACGCCAAATTCCTGCGCGGCTATGCCGAGCAGCGCGGCGTCAGGCGGCTGGAGGGCAAGGTCCAGCAGGTCTTGCAAGGCGCCGAGGACGGTTTCATCAAGGCCGTCGTGATGGAGGGCGGCGAGCGGGTCGAGGGCGACTTCTTCATCGACTGCTCGGGGATGCGGGCGCTCTTGATCGAGCAGACCCTCAAGGCCGGCTACGAGGACTGGACCCACTGGCTGCCCTGCGACCGCGCGATTGCAGTGCCCTGCGAATCGGTCAGCCCCCTGTTGCCGCTGACCCGCTCCACCGCTCATGCGGCCGGCTGGCAATGGCGCATTCCGCTGCAGCACCGCATCGGCAACGGCCATGTCTACAGCAGCGCCTTCATGGACAGGGACGAGGCCGAGTCCATCCTGATGAACAATCTGGACGGCAAGGCGCTGGCCCCGCCGCGCCACCTGAGCTTCCGCACCGGCCGGGCCAAGACCTTCTGGGATCGCAACTGCGTGGCCGTGGGTCTGTCCAGCGGCTTTCTGGAGCCGCTGGAGTCGACCAGCATCCACCTGATCCATATGGCGGTGGCGCGCATCCTGAGCTTCTTCCCGCACGCCGGCTTCGATGCCGCCGACATTGCCGAGTACAACGCGCTGACGCGGCTCGAATTCGAGCGGGTGCGCGACTTCCTGATACTGCACTACAAGCTCACCACGCGCGACGATTCGGCCTTCTGGAACCATTGCCGCACGATGGAGATACCGGAGAGCCTGCAGCGCAAGATCGATCTGTTTGCCAGCAATGGCCGCATCTACCGCTATGACGACGAGCTGTTCGCCGAGACCAGCTGGCTGCAGGTGATGATCGGTCAAAGGCTGATGCCGCGCGGCCATCACCCGTTTGCCGACCTCTTGCCCGAGGCCGAGGTGCAGGCCTATCTGCACAATGTCGAGCAGGTAATCGCCAAGTGCGTGGGCGTGATGCCCACCCATGCCGAGTTCATTGCCAAGCATTGCGCGGCCGACCTGGGCTGACCATGTGGCGACCCGCGGTGTTGGCGCTGGCCCTGGCCGGCAGCCCGGCTGTGGCCGGGCCGACGGTGCAGTCCTGGCTGACGACGGCCGACCAGACGCGCTTGCTGGCACCCCAGCCCGCGCAAACCTTTGCTCGCCGCAAGCCGCTGGCGCCGACGATAGCTGTGGACGCCTCGCGCCGCTACCAGTCCATGGTCGGTTTCGGCGCGGCCCTGACCGACGCCTCGGCCTGGCTGATACGCCACAAGCTCGATGCAGCGCAACGCCAGGCGCTGCTGGGCGAGCTGTTCGGCCGGGCAGACGGCGGCCTGGGCTTCGGCGTGGCGCGGCTGACGATAGGCGCCTCGGACTTCTCGCTGAAGCACTACAGCTATGACGACCGCCCCGCGGGCGAGACCGATGCAGCGCTGGCGCACTTCTCGATCGACGAAAGTCGGGGCCATGTGTTGCCGGTGGTACAGCAGGCGATGGCCATCAATCCGGCCCTGTACCTGATCGCCTCGCCCTGGACCGCACCGGGCTGGATGAAGACCGGCGACAGCCTGATCAAGGGCCGCTTGCGGCCGGACCGGTTCGACGATTTCTCTCGCTACCTGCTGCGCATGGTCGATGCGTTCGCGGTCGAGGGCGTAGCCATTGCGGCACTGACCTTGCAGAACGAGCCGCACTTCGAGCCGGACGACTATCCAGGCATGCGGCTGGAGCCAGCCGATCGCTCAAGACTGATCTCCCAGCACCTGGGCCCGCTGCTGGCCGGTCGCGGCGGCAGGCCGCAGCTGATCGAGTGGGACCACAACTGGGATCTGCCCGAGTCGCCGCTGGCGGTGCTGGCTGACGCGCAGGCGAATCGCTTCATCGCCGGCGTCGGCTGGCATTGCTACGGCGGCCAGGTGCAGGCGCAGAGCCGGGTGCGCGAGGCCCATCCCGACAAGGACGTCTGGCTCACCGAATGCTCCGGCGGGGCCTGGGCGCCGGACTGGGCGAAGAGCCTGCCCTGGATGGTCAACCAGTTGGTGATAGGCAGCACGCGCCACTGGGCGCGCGGCGTGCTGCTATGGAATCTGGCGCTGGACGAGCGGCATGGCCCGCACCTCGGTGGCTGCAAGGACTGCCGCGGCGTTGTCACCATTGAATCCAGAACGGGCACCGTGACCCGCAACCTCGAGTACTACGCGCTGGCCCATGCCAGCCGCTTCGTGCGGGCCGGCGCCCGACGCATCGCGTCCAGCGAGGCGGTCGATGGCCTGCAGAACGTCGCATTTCGGCATGACGACGATGCATCGGTGGTGTTGATCGTCTGCAATGACGCGGCCGTGGCCAAGACCTTCTCGGTGCGTCAGGGTGACCAGATCCTGGCCTACACACTGCCACGCGAAAGCGTGGCCACGCTGGTGTGGCGACCATGAACGGCTTGACGCGGCGCGGCCTGCTGGCCTGCGGGCTGCTGGGCGCCACCGCGGTGCACGGGGCTGAGCGCACGGTGCTGCAGCTGGCGGCCTTTCCGCTGGTGGACGAGATCGCCCGCGCGGCGCTGCCTGCCTGGCGGCAACTGCATCCGGAGGTGGACATCCAGATCGTCTCCCGCCAATACGCCGACCATCACACGGCCATGACCACTGCCCTGTCGACCTCCTCGCTGCTGCCCGACGTGATGGCGCTGGAGTCCAGCTTCGTTGGCCGCTTCGCCCACGGTGGCGGGCTGGAGGATCTGGCGCAGCCGCCCTACGAGGTCGCCCGCTTCCGCGATCGCCTGGTGCCCTATGCCTATGACCAGGCCTTGGGCCGCAACGGCGCGGTGGTGGCCGTGCCCACCGACATCGGCCCGGGCACGATGCTGTACCGGCAGGACATCGTCACCCGCGCCGGTGTGGACCCCGGCGAGCTGACGCAGTCCTGGGCCAGCTATATCGCGGCCGGCCAACGCATCAAGCGCAGCACCGGTGCCTACCTGATCGCCCACGTCAGCGAGATCAAGGACATCCTGCTGCGCACCGGCATACAGCCGGGCGAGGGCATGTACTTCGACCAGGATTCGCGCGTGCTGGTGCAGTCCGAGCGCTTTGTGCGGGCCTTCGAGGTGGCGCAGCAGGTGCGCCGGTTGGGGCTAGATGCAAGGGTCAATGCCTGGTCCAACGAATGGGCCGAGGGCTTCAAGCGCGGCAGTCTGGCCACCGAGCTGGGCGGCGCCTGGCTGGTGGGTCAGTTGAGCAACTGGGTGGCTCCGCAGACCGCCGGCCTGTGGCGCGCGGCTCAATTGCCCGAGGGCGCCAATGCCGGCTATGGCGGCGCCTTCTACGCCATGCCGCGGCGCGCTGCGCCGGAGCGCAAGGCGTTGGCCTGGCAGTTCATCCAGCTGATGACACTGGACCGCGAGCGCCAGCTCGCCGCCTTCAAGACGCATGACGCCTTTCCGGCCCTGCTGGAGACCCATGAGGACACCTTCTTCGACGAGCCCGTGGCCTTTCTGGGTGGCCAGAAGGCGCGGCTGCTGTGGCGGGTGGCCGCGCGCCGCATCTCGGCCGCCCGCGTGCACAAGCAGAACGGCTTTGCCGACGAGGTGGTCGGCAGCGAGCTTGACCAGGTGCTCAAGCGCGGCAAGGCTATACGCAGCGCTTTGCAAGATGCCGCACGCTTGCTCGAGCGGCGCGCCCACCGATGACATGATTTGCTCAGGGAGATTGTTGAAATGAACCACTTATTGACCCGGCGCTGGCCCTTGACCTCGCTGCTCGCCGCTTTGTGCCTGGGCGGCTGCGGCTCCGGCGGCGCGGCCGAGGCGATAGCGCCGCCCATCCCAAGCACCGACGCGCTGGCCCTGCCACCGGGCTATGCCCTGGTCTGGTCCGACGAATTCGACAAGCCCGGCCTGCCGGACCCCGCAAAATGGGCTTATGACACCGGCATGAACAAGCAGGGCTGGCACAACCGCGAGAAGCAGTACTACAGCGGCCCCCGGGCCGAGAACGCCGAGGTGCGCGACGGCCGCCTGGTCATCACCGCCCGCAAGGAGCAGATGACGGCGGCCGCCGACTGGGGCGGCCAGGCCTACACCTCGACCCGTCTGCTTACCGCCGGCAAGCAGGACTGGACCTACGGTTTCTTCGAGATCCGCGCCAAGCTGCCCTGCGGCAAGGGCACCTGGCCGGCGATCTGGATGCTGGGCAGCCAGGGGGAGTGGCCGGCCGGCGGCGAGCTGGACATCATGGAGCAGACCGGCAAGGAGCCGACCAAGGTCTTCAGCACCACGCACACCACCTCGGGCAGCGGCGGCAATGGTGCTGGCGCCGCCACCCAGGTGAGCGATGCCTGCACGGCCTTCCACACCTATCAAATGCTGTGGACCGCACAGCAGGTCAGCTTCGGCATCGATGGCAAGACCCACTTCACCTACAGGAACGCCGGCTCCGGCAAGGCTCAGTGGCCCTTCGATGCGCCGCAGTTCCTGATCCTCAACATCGCCATCGGTGGCGACCTGGGCGGTGAAGTGGACGACAGCATCTTCCCGGTGCGCATGGAGGTGGAGTATGTGAGGGTCTATCAACCGGCCAAATAGGTCGGCGACCCGGCGTCACGCGCAGGGCCGGCTCATTTGTGACCAAGGGTTACCGGAACCGCAAAAATCGCGCGAACTTGTGACAGCGAGCCGTGCCGTGATGGGCCGACGCTTCAAACTTGAGTTCTGCGCCACTGGGCGCCACTCATGCTGAAGGACAAAACCATGAAGAAGCTTCTGATCACCGTTGGGTTGCTGGCTGCTGCTGCCACGGCCCTCGCCGCCGACATCGGTGTCTCCATCACCGTCGGCCAGCCCGGCTTCTACGGTCGCATCGATCTGGGCAATGCCCCGCAACCGCGGCTGATCTATGCCGAACCGGTGGTGATACAGCGGCCGCCGGCCGGCGCGGTGCGCGCTCCGATGTACCTGCATGTGCCTCCGGGCCATGCGAAGAACTGGGGCAAGCATTGCGCTCGCTACAAGGCCTGCGGTCAACCGGTGTACTTCGTCGACGACGGTTGGTACAACGATGTCTATGTGCCCCACTACCGGGAGCAGGGCCACGGCAAGGACAAGGACAAGGACCACGGCAAGGGCCATGGCAAGGGTCACAAGAAGGACTGATTGACGGGCGCCTGGGGCTCCACCCCCGGGCCAGACATGGCTTGATTGCGGCAACGGCATCCCCATCTGGGGCGGATGACTGCAATCTGGCTGTTGGCGCTGACCCATCTCTACATTGGCTGGCGCATCGCCCCGCAGTTGCCCGGCGCGCCGGCGGCCTGGGCCTTCATCGCCTTGCTGCTGCTGTCGGCGTTGCTGATTCCTTCGGCGATCTTCGGTCGGCGAGCGCAAGACCGCGCCACCGCCGACCGTTGGACCTGGGCCGGCATGCTGGCCCTGGGCCTGTTCTCCATGCTGCTGGTGCTGACCCTGCTGCGCGACCTGCTGCTGCTGGCGGCCCTGCCGTTCAACCTGCCGCCGCTGGCCACGCCAAGCGCCATCGCCGTGCCGGTGCTGGCCCTGCTGGCCGCGGTGTGGGGCCTGGTCGGTGCGAGGCGCACCGCCCGCGTGCGCGAGGTCGAGGTGCCCATCGCCGACCTGCCGGCGGCGCTACAGGGCTTCACCATCGCGCAGATCACCGATGTCCATGTCGGGCCGACCGTCAAGCGCGGCTATGTGCTGGCCATCGTCGAGGCGGTCAACCGCCTGCAGGCCGATGCGGTGGCCGTTACCGGCGATCTGGTCGATGGCCGGGTGGCGGACCTGCGGCATGACGTGGCGCCGCTGGCCGGCCTGCAGTCAAGACATGGCACCTTTTTTGTTACCGGCAACCACGAGTACTACAGTGGGGCCAATGAGTGGACGGCCCTGCTCGGCAGCCTGGGCCTGCGCGTGCTGAGCAACGAGCATGTGGTGCTGCAGCATGACGGGGCCCAGCTGGTGATGGCCGGCGTGGCCGACTTCACCGCCCACCACTTCGATCCCGGCCAGCGCAGCGATCCGCAGCGGGCGATGGCCGGCGCTCCAGCGGACGCGGGTCTGCGCGTCCTGCTGGCGCACCAGCCACGCAGCGCGCCGGCCGCCGCCGAAGCGGGCTTTGACGTGCAGCTGTCCGGCCACACCCATGGAGGTCAGTTCTGGCCCTGGAACCTGTTCGTGCCGCTGCAGCAGCCGTTCACGGCTGGTCTGCACCGGCTGCGCCGGCTGTGGGTCTACACCAGCCGCGGCACCGGCTACTGGGGCCCGCCGTTGCGCCTGGGCGCACCGTCGGAGATCACGCGCTTGCGCTTTGTCAGAGCGGCCCCGTGAGCGGGGGGCCTGATACCGCCGACCTCGTGTCATGATCTGCCTGCCTATCCCTTCGTCCCCAACCCGCCAGCGAGGCCGCAGATGAAAACGATAGACGAAATGCTGAGCCTGAAGCTGCTCACACCGGACCAGCATGCCGACATCGGCGCCTGGGTGGCTCATGCCCGCACGCCCGAGGCCATCATGCAGATGCCCGCGCCGCTGTGGCGCTCGCTGGAGCTGGCCAGCGTGCTGATGGATTTCGACGCCGATCTGCAGCAGCCACCCAGTTTTGATCACGAATGATGAAGCCGATCTCGCAGACCGACCGCCACGTCGAGGTGGTGCAGCGCTATCTGTCGCGGCTGGAGGCCTCCGATGTGGAGGCCATCACCGCGCTGTTCGCGCCGAAGGCCAAGATCTACTCGCCCTTTCTGGGCTGGATGGACCCGCGGCCCTTCTTCATCAAGGTCCGTGAGGCCTCGGGGCAAAGCCGCATCGAGACGCTGGACATCCTGGTCAGCGCCCACGGCGGCCCGCGGGCGATTGCCTATTTCATCTACCACTGGCAGCTGAAGGACGGCGCCGACGTGCATTTCAACTGCGTGGACGTGTTCGATTTCAACGCCGACGGGCTGATCGACTGCATGACCATCATGTACGACACCCACCCGGTGCGTGCCCAGGTGGGTAGCAAGTACAGCTGAGGCTTCGAGCTTGGCGCTCAGGCTATGGGTTTCTCGACCACAGGCGCACGCATGCCTATGGCCATCCGGTTCCAGCCATTGATCAATGCGATCGTCCAGCTCAGCTCGACGATCTCCTGATCGCTGAACTGCAGCTTCACCGCCTCGAAGGCGGCGTCCTGGCCGCTGTGGTCGGCCAGCCGTGTCATGACCTCGGCCCAGTTCAGCGCGGCGCGTTCGCGGGCGCTGTACAGGCCGGTCTCGCGCCAGGTGGACAGGCTGTTGATGCGCTGCCAGCCCTCGCCGGATTCGCGCAGGATGCGGGTATGCATGTCCAGGCAGAAGGCGCAGCCGTTGAGCTGCGACACGCGCGACTGCACCAGTTCCACCAGTTGCGGGCCCAGCGTTGATTTGGCCAGCGTTGCGTTGACGCTGGCCATCGCTTGATAGGACTTGGACGAGATCTGGGTCCAGGGGAGGCGAGCTTCATTCATCTTGATACCTTGTTGAGTTGCTGTGCGGGATACACAGACTCAAGACGTTTGAGGCGGCGCGCTTGTGACAGTCTCGGCGACGTTAAGCTCGCGGCCAAGCGCGGCGGCAATGCGTGCCAGCTTGTGCGGATTGCGCTGCGAGTGGATGCAGACGATGCGCTCGCCATCGGTCTCCAGCGACTGCGCCGACTCAAGGGTGTCGTCAATAAAGCGCAGCAGGCCCCATTGGCCGTTGAGCACCACGACCTCGAAGCGCACCCTGCCCGGAAAGCGCAGATGGGTGGCCAGATAGAGCTGGGCGATGCGCTGGCCGCCGACCAGGGGCACACCGAAGCTGGGCACGATGCCGCCGCCGTCGCCGATCAGCTGCGCATCCTCGGCCAGCATGGACTTCAGCGCGCCGAACTCGCCGCGCACGGCGGCATCGGCAAAGCCGCGCAGCAGGCGCAGCTGGGTCTCGCGGGCCACGGTGTAGCGCGGCCGCTGGTCCTGCAGCTGGGTCTTGGCGCGGTGCACGATCTGGCGGCAGGCCGGCTCGGTCTTGCCCAGCGCCTCGGCCACCTCGCCGTAGTCGGCATCGAAGACCTCGCGCAGCAGGTAGGCGGCGCGGGCCTCGGGCGCCAGGCGCTCCAGCAGGGTCATGAAGGCCACCGACACATCGTCGGCCCGCTCCAGCAGTTGTTCGGGCGAGTGGGGCGAGTCGCTCATCAGCGGTTCGGGCAGCCAGGTGCCGACATAGTGCTCGCGCTGTATCTTGGCCGCGCGCAGCCGGTCGATGGCGATGCGCGTGGTGACCGACACCAGCCAGGCCTCGCTGTTGTCCACGCTGGCGCGATCGGCATCGTGCCAGCGCAGCCAGGCATCCTGGACTACCTCCTCGGCCTCGGCCGAGGAGCCCAGCATGCGGTAGGCGATGGCCTGCAGCCGGGGACGCAGGCGTTTGAAGGTGTCGGTGCTGTCGTTCATGGCCTTTAGACGTTTGACGTCGCCATTTTGTGACAGCGGTCAGGCCTAAAGCCCGAGCTCCTTCAATATGGCCTCGCGCAGGGCTTGCAACTCCGGGCTGGACAGCTTTCGCGGATGCGGCATGTCCACCCGGAAGCTGGCTTGTATCGTCGTCGGCCGGGGCGACAGCACCAGCACGCGGTCGGCCATGTAGATGGCCTCCTCGACATCATGTGTGATCAGCAACACCGTGTGCCGCTCTTCGCCGAGGATGCGCAAGAGCTCGGTGCGCATGCGCATATTCATCAGCGCGTCCAGTGCCGAGAAGGGTTCGTCCATATAGAGGATCTCGGGCTTCACCACAAAGGCCCGCGCCAGCTCGGCGCGCTTCAACATGCCGCCCGACAGCTCATGCGGATAGGCCGACTCGAAGCCCTTCAGGCCTACCATGGCGGCGTAGTGGTCGGCCAGCGCGGCCTTGTCGCCGTGGCCGTCACCATTGAGCCCGAACATCAGGTTCTGCTGCACCGTCAGCCACGGAAACACGGACCCATGCTGCGAGATCACGATGCCCTTGGGGTTGGGGCCCTTCAGCGGCGCACCATCGACCTCGACCCTGCCGGAGTCCGGCCGCTCGAAGCCGGCGATGATGTTCATCAAGGTCGATTTGCCACAGCCCGAGGGGCCCACGATGGCGACGAATTCGCCGTCGGCCACGGTGAAGCTGATGCCACCGACGACCGGCAGCGTGGCGCCCTTGTTGGCGGGGAAGCTCTTTCTGATGTCGGTGACGACAATTTTCTTGCTATCGGACATAACGCCACTTCACCGTTTTGAGTCGTTCCAGCAAACGGGTGGTGCCGTCGAGCAGCAGGCCGATGAGGCCGATGATGATCATGCTGGCGATGACCAGGTCGTAGCGGTTGCCGGCATTGCGCGAGTCCATGATCAGATAGCCCAGGCCCGAGCGCAGCGCGATCATCTCGGCGGCCACCACCACCAGCCAGGCAACGCCTATGCCTATGCGCATGCCGACGATGATCTCGGGCAGCACGGCAGGAATCACCACCTGGCGGAACAGCACGCTGCGCGACACGCCGAAGTTGGCCGCCGCGCGCAGATAGCGGCGCTCGATGGTGTGCACGCCCGAGGTCGTCTGCACAATCATAGGGAACACCGATGAGATGAAGATCAGGAAGATCGGCGAAATATCGTCCATGCCGAACCAGAGTATGGCCAGCGGAATCCAGGCAATCGGCGAGATCGGCCTCAGCATCTGGAAGATCGGGTTGAAGGTGCGGTAGGCGCCGCCCACCCAGCCCATCCACAGCCCCAATGGAATCGCCACTAACATCGCCAGGCCGAAGCCGCAGCCGACGCGGAACAGCGAGGAACCAATGTGCTCCCACAGCGTGCCGTCCTCGGCCAGCTCCAGCGTACCGGTGACCACCTGCCAAGGGGTGGGGAAGATCGGGCTCTCGGTCCGCACCACCACCGCCCACCAGACGGTGATGATCAGGGCCATCACCGCCAGCGGCGGTAGTATTCTGCTCAGTCTCTCGTTCACTACAAGCTCGTTTTCTTCAATTGCTGCAGGCGCCAAGACAAGGTTGGCCAGCCCGGCTCCGGACGGGGGTCAACGATCACGCGCATCTGCCCGCTGGCGTGTGCGGTGCAGGCAAAGCTGTAGGTCGAGGCGACCTCGAAGGGCAGGCGGAAACTCTGGCCCGGCATGATCAGCACCGGGCCGAACTGCTGGGGCACGGCGTCGAGGTTCTTCAGCAGCAGCGTGTCCTTCAGTCCCAGCGTGAGCCGGATCGTGTCGGGCAGGATTTCGACCCTGTCTCCCGCCATGCGGCGTGCGTAGGTGCCGGCCGGAATCTCGAACAGCGCCTCACGCGAGTCCACCTCGATGGGTGCCAGTGCGGCCCAGGCCAGTGCCGCCGTGATCAGCAGGCCCAGGCCCGCGGCCAGGAGCTTCAGACCGCGCTTCACTTCGCAGCCAGCAGCAGCTTGAGGTCGTGGACGAAGTCCTTGGCCTCGCGGCCGTAGGGCATCATCGCGCGCAGCCGGCCCTCGCGGTCGATCAGATAGACCGAGGTCGAGTGGTTCATGCCATAGCCGCTGGGGTCGCCGGCCGGATGGGCCAGCTTGGTGGCCACCACGCCGTAGGTCTTGCGCACACCGGCCAGTGTGTCGGGCTTGGCCGTGCCGCCGATGAAGCTGGGGTCGAAGGCGGCCAGATAACTCTTGATACGGGCGGCGTTGTCGCGTTCCGGGTCCACCGTCACATACACCACCTGCACGGCCGCGGCCTCGGGCCCGAGCCCCTTGCGCGCCTGGGCCAGCGTGGCCAGGGTGGTCGGGCAGACCTCGGGGCACTGGGTGAAGCCGAACACCAGCAGCACCAGCTTGCCCCGGTAGCGGGCCAGCTTCAGCTCGGCGCCGTCCGAGCCCTGCAGTGCGAACTCGGGGGCCGGGTAGGGCGGCTCGAACACGCCGGCCTTCAGCTTTGGTGCGGCGGCAGCAAGACCGGCCAGGCACAGCGACAGCAGCAGGGCGAGGAAGCGGTTCACAGCGGTATGGTGGCCGCGCGGGCGGCCTTGGCAAAGCTTTCGTCCATGTACTTCTCGTAGGCCACCGGGGCCTTGATCGTGCCGGCCTCGATGGACAGCTGCATCAGCTCCTCGAACTCGGCGCGGATCATGCGCAGATCGCCATAGGTCACGCGGTCGGTCGGGTTCTCCATCACGAACTTGATGATGTTGGGGTCCTGGTTGAAGAACTTGCGGCCGGCCGCAATCGTTACCGCCTTGTCGCGGTTGCCCGGCTTCTGGTCCAGCCAAAGGCCTGCGCCCTGCACATGGTTGACCAGGTCCTGCACCAGGGGCCGGTTGGTCTTGATCAGCTCCTCGCGCACGGTCAGCACGCAGCAGATGTAGTTGCGCCATTCGTCGCGGGTCATGCGCAGCACCCGTGCATAGCCGGCGCGCTGGGCGGCGGCGCCAAAGGGCTCGCCGGTGCAGTAGGCATCCACCGCCTTGGCATACAGCGCCGCCGGCATGTCGGGCGGCGGCATCTCGACGATCTGTATGTCCTTGGGCGTCATGCCCTCTGCGCTAAGCATCTTGCGCAGGAACAGAAAGTCCACCGCAAAGCGGCTGGGGATGGCAATGCGTTTGCCCGTCAGGTCCTTGAACTTCTTGAAGGGCGAGTCGGTGCGCACCATGATCACCGCGCCCGAGCGGTGGCCCAGCGAGACGATCTTGACCGGGATCTTCTTGTCCGCCAGGTCCATCACCAGGGGCGCCAGCATATAGGCGGCCTGGATGCGGCCTGTCATCAAGGACTCCTTGATCTCCGGCCAGCCGTTGTACTTGCTGTATTCGTACTCAAACTTCGGTGCGCCGCTTCTATCGGCGGCATTGGCCGTGGCCCTGGCCACGCAGGCCACCGGCAGGGTCAGATTGCAGGTCACGGGCAGGCCGCCGACGAGCAGCGGCGCTGGTGTCGCGTTGGCGAAGGGCAGGCCCAGGGCCGGCAGCGCCGTGGCAAAGGCTCCGCGAAGCACCTGCCTGCGGTCCAGGCTCAAGCGGTGTTCGGGCGAGTTGACACTCATGGCGACTGCTTCGCATACGGCATGGGCCTATTTTCTCCCAGTCCTTGCCTGCTGCGACTCAGCGTTTGCGCGTGGATGCCAGGTGGCCCATGATGTTGACAAAGCTGTCCACCCAATAGACCTCAGGGTTTGCCGCCAGGTGCTTCAGCAGCGCCTCATGGGCCTCCTTCGACACCGCCAGATGGTCCCCGCCAATGCCGTGGAAGGTGATGCTGGCCAGCGTGCCCTTGGCGGCGGCCTCCTTGACGATGGCGATCAGGGCCTCGCCACTGACGCCGTCCGGGCCGGCGGTGCCGACGTCGTACGGATCGAGACTTGCCATATCGGGGGCGACGCCGCCGGCGCGTGACTTGATGGCCACGAACTCGGAACGGATCGCCGGCAGATAGGGCTGGCCGGCTGCCAGCAGATCACCGCAGGGGGCGGTGAAGGTGCGCTCGGTCTTGCCGTCGATGGCCTGCAGATAGGCGTTGGCGAGCAGGATCTCCTCGCGCAGCTGGGCGACGCTGATCTTGTCCAGGTCGCGGTGCGGCGCCACCCAGTCGCGGCCGGGCTTGGAGCGCGAGCAGGGGTGGTACAGCGTGTGGTTACCCAGTTCGTGGCCCTGGGCCGCGGCGCGGCGCCACTCGGGCAGGCGCTTGGCCACCACCTCGCTGGCCAGGGTCAGATAGAAGGTGGCCTTCAGGCCATGGGCGTTCAGCGCCGGCAGCGCCTTGTCGAGCTGCGAGTTCAGCGCGTCGTCGTAGGACAGGCTGACGGCGGCCTTGGCGCCACCGGGCCATTTGAAGGTATCGGCGTAGCTGGCTTGGGCCACGACCAGAGCCAACAGCAGCGTGAGAACCTTCTTCATCCGAGCAAGCATCCTGCGGCGTCGAAGCCCAGCGCCCAGGCCGGATCGGGCGCGAGGCCGACGGCATTGCCGACATGCAGCGAGCCCCCGTTGCCCACCTTGGCCGTCAACAGCTCAGGAATGCCGGCCACCCGCAGATAGATGATGGACGTGTCGCCCAGATGTTCTGCCAGCTCCACGGTGGCGGCAATGCCCTGGCCGCTAGGTGCCAGATGCAGATGCTCGGCGCGAAGGCCGATGCGCTGCGCGCGTTCGTCGGGGGCCTGGCTCAGCAACTGCCACAAGGCCTGATGCTCGGCCGAGCCGTTGACCGCGGGCTTGTCGACGAAGTTGATGCGCGGTGCACCGATGAAGGCGGCGACGAACTCATTGGCCGGGCGGTTGTACAGCGCCATCGGCGCCCCGAGCTGTTCGATGCGGCCCTGATTGAACACGGCGATGCGGTCGCCCATGGTCATGGCCTCGACCTGATCGTGGGTGACGTAAATCATCGTCGTGCCCAGCTGCTCGTGCAGCTTGGTCAGCTCGATGCGCATGTTCACGCGCAGCGCGGCGTCCAGATTCGACAGCGGTTCGTCGAACAGAAACACCTTGGGCTTGCGCACGATGGCCCGGCCTATGGCCACGCGCTGGCGCTGGCCGCCGGACAGCTCCTTGGGGTAGCGGCCCAGCAGATCGGTGATGCGCAGGATCTCGGCCGCGCGGCCGACCTGCTCGGCGCGTTGCGCCTTGGACTGGCCGGCCATCTTCAGTGCAAAGCCCATGTTCTCGGCCACGGTCATGTGCGGGTAGAGGGCATAGCTCTGGAACACCATGGCCGCGCCGCGTTGGGCCGGATGCTGGTCGTTGGCGCGCACGCCGTCGATCAGGATCTCGCCGCCGGTGATGTCTTCCAGCCCGGCGATCATGCGCAAGGTGGTGGACTTGCCGCAGCCGGACGGGCCGACGAAGACCATGAACTCGCCGTCGCGCACCTCCAGGTCCACGCCCTTGATGACCTCGGCCTTGTCGTAGCTCTTGCGCAGGCCGCGCAGTGATACCTGGCCCATGTTCAGCCGCCTTGCTTTAGTTGCTGCAGAAAGCCCTGGTACCAGAGGGCGCTGTCCTTCAAGGTGCGCTGCTGGGTGGCGTAGTCCACATGGACGATGCCGAAGCGCTTCTCGTAGCCCGAGGCCCATTCGAAATTGTCCATCAGGCTCCAGACCATATAGCCGCCCATGTTCACGCCCTGGCGCATGGCTTCGGCCACTGCCTCGATATGCTGCTCAATGTAGCGGGTGCGGCCCTCGTCGTGGACGCGGCCATCGACCAGTTCATCCTTGAAGGCGCCGCCGTTCTCGGTCACGAACAGCGGCGGTACGGGATAGTCGCGGTGCAGGCGCACCAGCAGCTCGGTCAGGCCCTCGGGATAGACCTCCCAACCCATGTCGGTGATCTCGCGGCCGCTGCTCATGACGTCCCAGGGCTCGCCGGCGCTGACGACAGAGCGCGAGTAGTAGTTGACGCCCATGAAGTCCATTGCGGTGGCGATGTGGGCCATGTCGCCGGCCTCGACCACGGGTGCATCGGCGCCCAGCTGATCAAGCACATCCTGCGGATAGCGGGCCTTGAACAGCGGGTCCAGATACCAGCGCAGCAGTTGGCCGTCTTCCAAGGTCATCTTCGCCCGGTCGGCGTCGGAATCAGTGGCGGCATGCATCGGCGACAGGTTCAGCACGATGCCCAGCCGCGCCTTGCAGCCGGCCGCGCGCAGCGCCTGCAGTGTCAGGCCGTGGCTCAGCAGCAGATGGTGCGAGACCTGCATCGCGATGCGGCGATTCTTGATGCCTGGCGCGAACACGCCGGCCTCATGCCCCAGATGGGCCATCACCCAGGGCTCGTTATGGGTGGCGATCGAGACCACGCGGTCACCGAGGCGGGCATGAAGGCCCAGTGCATATTCGACGAAGCGGGCCACCGTGTCGCGGTTGGCCCAGCCGCCGTCGGCCTGCAGTGCCTCGGGCAGGTCCCAGTGGTTCAGCGTCAGATAGGGCTGGATGCCGCGGGCCAGCAGGCCATCGACCAGGCGCTCGTAGAAGGCCAGGCCGGCCTCGTTCCAGTCGCCGCTGCCGGTGGGGCGCACACGCGGCCAGGAGACCGAGAAGCGATAGGCATCCACACCCAGGCCGGCAATCATGTCCAGGTCGGCTTCCCAGCGGTGGTAGTGGTCGCAGGCTATGTCGCCATTGCTGCCATCGGCGATCACACCGGGCTGGCGGCAGAAGGTGTCCCAGATCGACGGGCCCTTGCCGTCTTCGGCGCTGGCGCCCTCGATCTGGAAGGCGCTGGTGGCCACGCCCCAGACGAAGTTCGGAGGGAAGTGCATGCTGGTTGTGTTCATAGGGTTTACTTGACCGCGCCCGTGGTCAGGCCGGAGATCAGCTGCCGGGACGACAGCACGAAGAGCACGATCAGCGGCAGCGTCGCGATGGCCGAGCCGGCCATCAGCGCGCCCCACTCGGTGTCCACCGGGCTTTGCAGGCTGCGCAGCGCCAGCGGCAGGGTGTACATATCGGGCGAGCGCATGACCACCAGCGGGCCGATGAAGTTGTTCCACGAGGCGATGAAGGTGATCAGCCCCAGGGTGCCCAGTGCGGGCTTGAGTAGCGGCAGCACGATGCGGGCGAAGATGCCCAGCTCGCTGCAGCCGTCCATGCGCGCCGCCTCGACCAGCTCGCGCGGGATTGCGCTGACGCAGAACTGACGCATCAGGAAGATGCCGAAGGCGCTGGCGGCGCCGGGGATGTAGAGCGCCCGCGGCTGGTCTATCCAGCCCAGCAGATCCATGATCATGAAGGTCGGGATCATGTTCATGAAGGACGGCAGCAGCATCGTGCCCATCACCAGGCCGAAGAAGATCTTCTTGTGTCGGAACTCAAAGAGGGCAAAGGCATAGCCGCCCATGGCGCAGAACAGCAGGGTCAGGGCCGTCGAGGCCAGGGCCACATAGACGCTCCAGCCGAGGTTGCGCCAGAATGGGATCTTCTTGCTCAGTATGGCCAGGTTGTTGAGGAAGTCGTCGCCGAACCACATCGGCGGCGGCAGGCTGAAGATCTCGGTGCGCGAGTGCGTGGCGAACACGAACATGAAGTAGAACGGCGCCAGCATGATCAGCGCGCCGATGCCGACGATGCAGTAGGCGGCCCAGGGAGCTAGACGGTCGGTTCTCATGGGGGTCAGGCCTTGCTCGGGCGGAAGGCCCGGTTGGTCAGCCAGGTCAGCAGGCCCACGACGATGAACAGCAGCCAGGACATCGCGCTGGCGGCGCCGAAGTCATTGAAGTCGAAGGCCATGCGGTACAGATAGACGGCGGTGGTCATGCCGGCCTGGTCGGAGCCGCCGCGGCCCTGGGTCAGGATGAAGGCCTCCTCAAACAGCTGCAGTCCACCGACCACGCTCAAGGTGACGCCGAAGTAGATCATCGGCTTCAGGCTGGGCAGGGTGATGTAGAAGAACTGCTGCAGGCGGCCGGCGCCGTCCATGCGCGCGGCCTCGTACAGATCGCGGGGAATGGTCTGCATCGCGGCCAGATAGAGCACCACGTTGAAGCCGACATAGCGCCAGAACACCAACGTCGCGATGGCCGGCTTGATGTAGTCCGGATCATTGAGCCAATCCACGGTCTGTGCCGGCACCAGGGCCCCCAGCAGCGGCAACTCCCGGACCAACTGCAGGCCGACGTTGATCAAGCCGTAGTCGGTCGAGAACAGGGAGCTGAACAGGATGGCGATGGCCACCGTCGAGGTGATATAGGGCATGAAATAGGCGCCGACCACGCCATTGCGCAGACGCTTGAACGAGGCATGGATGAAGGCCGCCAGCGGCAGCGCCACCAGGTGCTGGGGCACACCCGAGACCAGGGCCAGCCAGCCGGTGTTCTTCAGCGACTTCCAGAACCATTCGTCCTGCAGCGCGAACAGGAAGTTGTCGGCGCCGACAAAGCTCATCGCCCCCAGGCCGCTGGTTGGCTCCCAGGTCTGGAAGGCCAGGAACAGCGAGAAGGCCAGCGGGAACAGGCCGAAGACGATGAACAGCAGCACAAAGGGCAGCAGCAGCACATAGGGGGTCTGGCGGGGCGACAGGCGGGGCAGCTTCATGGGTGTTGTCTGTCAGCCTTGATCAACGAAAGGCGCGCTGGCGCAGCAGGCGCTCGGCGTCGGCCAGGGCGGTGGCAATGTCCTTGCCGCGCACCAGCACCTTGTCGAGCTCGGTGTTGATGACTTCGTCGGCAAAGGCGTCCTGCTTGTGCACGTCGACGGCGGTGATGCGCCGCGCGGCCGTGCGCCAGCCCACACGCGCCTGCTGTCCGCCCAGAAAGGCAATCGGCTGCTCGAAGAAGGGGTCGTCGAAAGTCTCCAGCAGGGCCGGGAAGGCGTCCTGCGCCTTGAAGGCGCCGAGCTGCAGCTCGCGCGTCAAGGTCATCAGCTTGATGAACTCCCAGGCCATGGGCTTTTGCGCGGCCGCGGCGGCGCGAGGGATGGCATAGAACGTGCCGCCATAGGCCGCGAACGCGCCCTCGGGAAGCTGAGCGGCGCGCCACAGGCCGCGCGTGTCGGGCGCGAGCCAGGTGTTCAGGTGGCCGGCCAGCCAGGCGCCCATCATCTGTGTGGCAATGCCGCCCCGCTTGAAGCCCTCGGTCCAGTCGGACGACCAGGCATTGACCTTGGCATCGAGCTTGTTCTGCCGTACCTGGCGGGCCAGCTCGAAGGCACGGGCAAAGCGCGGTGTGTTGACCAGCACGTTCGAGCGGCTGTCGAAGAACAGGCCCTCGCCGGGCTGTATGCCGGTGCGGATGACGATGTCCTTCATGTCCCTTGCATGGGCCATCAGATAGGCGCCGGTGGCGGCCTTGATCTTCACACCGGCGGCCACGTAGCCCTCCCAGGAACGAGTCAGCTCGGCCTCGCCAACGCCAGCCTTGGTCAGCAGATCGCTGCGGTAGAGCAGGGTGCCGGGGCCGATGTCGGTGGGCGCGGCGACGACCTGGCCGCGGCGGTTGGTCGCCTGCTGGTAGGCATAGGCGACGAAGCGGCTCTGGTACTGGGCGATCGAATAGGGCGCGCGGGACAGATCCTCCAGCCCGCCGCCCTGGGCAAAGCGGCCCAGGTAACCGACCTCGACCGCCATCACATCGGGCAGATGGGCCGAGGTCGACAGCGCCGTGGTCATCGCCGTGTGATGGTCGGTCAGTGCGCGGCTCACCAGCTTGATCTCGACCTCGGGATGCAGCCGCTTCCAGGCCGGAATCGCGGCCTTGACGATTTCATCGACGGCGGGGAAGGCGGCCACGGTCAGCTGCTGCTGAGCGGCGGCGCTCTGGAGCGCCAACAAGCCCAGGCACAGCAGCAACCCGCCCCGCCGGCTCATTCCCATCCCTGTTCTCGCACCAACCCTCATCCATGTCTCCGTAGCAAGCGACTCGATTATCTTGGCCGCTGTCGCCCTTTTGAAAGCGCTTTCATAATGTAGCCAGACCGGGTTTTGCTGTCAATCGAGGGTAAGTGCCGGGGGCCCTCAGACGAGCGCGCGGGTCGAGGCTCGGGCAATCAGCCGCGGCTCGGGCAGCGTGCCGGTGGGCGTCTGGCCGGCCAGCAGCTGCAGCAGCGACACGGCCGCCAGCCGGCCCAGCTCATGGGCGGCCTGGTGGATGGTCGTCAGCGGCGGGATCGAGTGCTCGGCGCCGGCCAGGTCATCGAAGCCGACCAGCGAGATGTCGTCCGGCACGCGCAGGCCGCGCCGGTGCAGGGCCAAAGCGGCACCGAAGGCCATCTGGTCGTTGGCCGAGAAAATGGCGGTGAACGGCTCGCGGCTGTCGATCAGCCGTTCGACGGCCATCAAGCCGCTCTCTTCGAAGTACTTGCCGGGCATCACCAGCGCGGGCTTGTAGCGCACGCCGGCGGCCTCCAGTGCGGCGCGGTAGCCACGCAGGCGCTCGGCGGCGTCGGGGTGTATGGGGTCGCCCGAGATGAAGGCGATCTTGCGATGGCCCAGGCTCAGCAGATGGTGGGTGGCAAGTCTTGCCCCCTCGAAGTTGTTGAAGTCCAGCGCGTACAGGCCAGGTGCCGTCAAGGTACGGCCGGTGATCACCACCGGCATGGTCTTGGCCAGGTTGCGCAGCGCGTCGTCGCTGAGGCGGCCGGTAAGGATGATCATGCCGTCCACGCGGCGCGAGCGCAGCACCTCGATGCAGCGGCGCTCCTCCTCGGCATTCCAGTGGCCGCTGACGAACAGCGGGCTGTAGCCCGCCTGGCTCAGCTCCTCCTCGATGCCGCGCAGGGCCACGCCGTAGAAGGGGCTGTCGATCGCCTGGGTGACCACGCCCACGCTCAAGGTGCGCCCACCGGCCAGGCCGCGGGCGATCGGGTTGGGGATGAAGCCCAGTTCGGCGATCGCACGGTCCACCGCCTCGCGCTTCTCGGGGCTGACGATGGCTGTGCCATTGAGGATGCGCGACACCGTGCTCGGCGACACGCCACAGGCCGCCGCCACCATCTCCAGCGTGACCTTCTTGCCCTGCGTGCCCGCCGCAGCGGCCGGGGTCTTGCGTGCGCTCTTGGTGCTCTTCATATCCCGTTCGAGGTTTTGGCGCTGGAGTTTAGGCCACAGTCGCGGCTGGGTGCTTCCCCGGAGCTTCACCGCGTCCGCTCGACCTTATGATCCGGCCAGCAATCGCCTTCCCTGACAGGCGTGATGGAGGCCCAAGGTGAGCGACAAGACCCTGACCGAAGCGGAGTGGAAGAAATTTGCCAAGGGGCGCAGCCTCAAGGATGCGGCGCTGCTGAAGGCCATGGCCGAGCTGGACAAGGCCAAGACGCCGGAGGATCAGCTGTCGGCGCTGGACGATATCGAGAAGCAGTCCGAGCTGCTGCGCAAGGCCAGCAAGGCCGACAAGGAAATCACCGGCTACCTGGACGACCTGGACAAGGCCCTGGTGAAGGAGCGCAAGCTCGCCGAGGCCGGGGCCAAGAAGGCGGCCGCCGAGGAGGAGGACGAGGAGGAAGAAAGCCCGACCCTGCTGACGACCAAGATGGTGCCGCTGCTGCGCGAGGTGCCCAAGGGCGCGGTGCTGCAGGCGATGATTGCCAGCGTTGGCAAGGACTCCGTGGTGCTGGTTTCGCGCAAGCCCATAGGTCCGCCCCGGCGCAAGCTGCTGACCGCCGAGCTGGGCACCACCAGCGGCGTCAAGTTCGTCACGGGCGAGTGCCTGTTCGAGGCCAATGCCCACACCTTTGTCTTGCTGACCCAGGCCGCCGGCATGGCCAAGAAGATCAAGGAAGCGCTGCTGAAGCAGACCGGGCAGCGCTACAAGATACGCGTGCGCGGCGAAGACCCGAACGACATCGATGACGATGGCGAGCCGGCCGAGCCCGGTCCGGGTAGCGCGCCGCCGGTGGCTCCGGGCAAGGCCGGCGATGCAGCCTTCGAGCTGGCGTTGGAAGGCTGGCGCAGCGCCCGCGGCGCCGCCGTCACCAAGCTCAAGGCCCTGGCCAAGGAGGTGGCCGATGCCAAGCTGCCCGACTCGGCCACCGCCATCATCCAGATGAGCGCCGTGCTGAAGAACCTGACCGCCGAGCCGCGCACCGCCCAGCAGGTGAACGAGCTGATGCGTTATGTGAACGAGGACGACATCGTGCTCGATGTGTGCGATATCGATGGTGACATCCGCACGCCCATGGTCAACGCGCTGCAGGCGATGCAGCGCGCGATGAGCAACTGATTCGGAGCAGCACTATGGCCGGTCCACGTTCCCTGTTTGGTCGTTTGCTGCGCTATATCCGCGACGGCAGCAATACCCGCGACATCGTCACGCCCGAGCGCGAGCGGCTGCGCGAACGGGTCGCCGCCCTGCGCAACGACGTCAATGCCTTACCCTTCACCGGCTTGAAGGGGCAGTTGATCGGCTCGCTGGACGAGGTGCTCCGTGGTGAAACCGGCCTGGACGGCCTACCCGATATCGAAGCCCGCTCGTCCCGGCTGATGTCGCTGATAGGCAGCGTCGATGAGGTCGAGCAGCGCCTGGGCCAGGCCCAGACCATGGTGCCCGACCATCTGGCGTTGAGCCAGGAGCTGCTGGCGGCGAAGAACGAGGTCGCCGAGATCGGTGACGATGGCCTGAGCGCACCGCTGGCGCTCAAGCTGGCAACGCTTGAGAAGGGGCTCGGCCTGGCCGTCGCCGGCCCCGGCCTGAAGAATCTGGAGGCACTGCCCAAGCTGCTGGGGCCGGCCCAGGCGCTGCGCGTCGACATCGGCAAGGTCTTGCAGCCCCTACGCGAAGAGAAGGCCAAGGCCAAGGCCTATGCCGATGCGCTACTCAAGGCGCAGACAGCGCTGGCCAAGCTGCCTGCGGTGGTCAAGGACGAGGCGGCTTTGATCCAGAAGGACTTCATAGCTGCCGCCGTCAAGCTGCACAAGGAAGACAAGCGCGATGAGGCTACCGTCCTGCTGGGCAAGGTCGATGGCGAATGCGCCAAGGCCCAGCTGCTGGCCAAGACCTACACCGATGCCCTGGCCGCCGCCAAGCTGGCGCTGAACACGGCCAAGACGAATATGCTGGCGGTGGACGTGAAGATCGCCGAGACGCAGATGATCGCGCCGGCCGAGCGGCAGGCCGCCGCCGGCAAGCGCCAGGCGGCGCTGGACCTGCTGGCCCAGGTCAAACCGCACTGCGACAACGCCAGCGGCTCGACCCTGCTGACGCGGACCTTCAGCAACGCCACCGACACCTTTGTGCAGCTCTTGAACCATGCCCATGTGGCCGCCTTCGCGCCCGAGGTCGCCGCGCTGCGCAAGCGTATGGACACGGCCAAGGCCAGCGTCACGGCCGGCACGATCGAAGGCGCGAAGATGGACATGACGCTGCTGTACTTCGATGCGCAGCAGCAGCTGGCCTATGCCAACGAGCACACCGGCTATGCGCTGCGCCTGGACATCGTCAAGCCCAAGGTCGAGCAGGTCGAGAAGGCCGCGCCCGTGACGTCCAATACCGTGCTGACGGCCGAGCTGGCGAAATTGAAGACGATGCTGGACAAGGCCGAGAAGCAGGCGGCCAAGCGCTTCTACGATCCGGCGCTGGCTACGCTGGCGGCACTGGAGCTCGAATGCGCCGCGGTCACGACCTTGAAGCAGGAGCACGCCGCCTATGTCGTCGAGCTGGCCCGGGTCGAGCCATTGGTCGCGACCGTGCCCGACGAGCCGGACACCCCCAGCGCCGCCGAGGCCGCCTCGCTGCGCGAGCGGCTGAAGCAGGCCAAGGCGCTGGCCGAGCCCGGCCGCGATTTCAAGGGTGCCGCCGCCCTGCTCAAGCGCATCGGCACCGACTGCGATGGCTGCAAGGCACTGGCCACCACGGCCGAGCAGGACGAACTCGCCCGAGACACGGCGCTGACCGGGCTGGACAGCGAGCCCGCCACCGCGCTGGCCGAGGTGCGCAAACTGCTCGCGGAGCTGAAGGTGCGAGAGGGCCATACCGGCATTGCCAAGCAGCTGGCCGATATCGAGAAACTGCTGGTCGAGGCAGGCACTGCGCTGAGCGCCTGATCCACGGCGCTGTCCGGTCCCAAAGCACAGGAGGAACACACCATGCCCGATCTGGTCAAGGCCAAGAAGCTGATCACCGAGGCGGCCGATCAATGCCTGCTGGCCGCCCAACTCGCCGACCGCCACGCCGCCTATGAGAAGCGCCGCGATGGCGAGGTGGCTCAGCAGCAGGCCCTGCTCGATGCCGAGCATGCCGCCGTCAAGCACAGGCTGCCGGCGGTGACCGAGGCCAAGCGCCTGGCCGAGGAGCAGGCGGCCAAGCAGGACTATGTGGCCGCTCAGGCCGCCCTCGATGCGGCGCTGCTGGCCATCGCCGACGCCGCCGCGCTGAAGAAGACCAGCGAGGACTTCAACGCCCGCCTGTTGCTGGTCGAGCCCGATGTGACCGGCCTGACGAACGCCTCGCCGCGGGCCGGTGCGCCGAATATAGGTGCCGATGTGGCCAAGGTGGACGCCGCCCTGGCCGAGGCCAAGGCCAAGGCGCTGCTGTTCGACTTCAAGGCCGCCGACACAGCGCTGGCCAGTGCCAAGGCGCAGTGCAAGTCGGTGGAGGTGAAGAAGCTGCTGAAGGCCCCTTCGCCCGACCCGGTGGTGCTGAAGAATCAGATGGAGGCGCTGAACAAGCAGCCCGGTGGCACACAGCTGCTGGACGCACTGATCGCCGGCCTGGGTCCCACCGACTCGCCCGACCATGTGCTGGCCGCGCTGGCCGTGCGCTTCAACCTGAAGCAGGGCGCTCAGGACGAGGGCACCGGGGCTCAAAAGTCCACCGTGGCGGTGCTCAAGCGCGTCTACAAGCTGATGGCCGAGGTGCCGGACAAGCACACCAAGGAGAACCCACGCATGCGCCAGATCACGCGCAAGCCTGCGGGCGGTTCGTCCTATGGCGGCGGCAATGTCGTGCTGGGCGATGCGCTGAACGAGGGTTCCAAGCGCCAGCTGGTGCTTCCTGGTGAGCTGCCCGGTGTCGATGACAAGTGCAAACCGCCGACCGGCAAGGAGGCGCCGGTCTTCTTCGACTGGAATGTGCAGCACGAGATCGCCCATGCGCTGGATGACAAGAAGAAGTTCATGGCCAGCAACGAGAATGTCGACAAGTACGGGGCCTGGGTCAACCACGGCGGCAACGTGTCGGCGGTGGCCAAGGCTGCCGCCGATGCGCTCAATCTGGAAGGCATTGACCAGGCGGCGATTGCCAAATACCTGGACGGCGGCACCGTGCCCTCGCCGGTGCCCACCGACTGGGCGACGATGACGGCCTGGGCAGATGCGATACGCCATGGTCAGATCCCCTGGAAGGCCGGGGCCAAGTGCACGCAGGCGATCAAGGATGGCGGCTTCATCATCGGGGACCGCATCTACCATGAGGCCTATGCCAACCGCTGGGTCAGCTACAAGGCGACGGCGCGTGCGGAGGGCATCACCGGCTATCAGTTCCGCGCCCCCGGCGAATGGTTCTCCGAGCTGTACGCGGCCTACAAGTCCGAGCAGATGAAACCCGCTCACCCGGCCAAGGAATGGCTGGACAATCTTTTCGGCGTCTAACTGGCGCTGCTCCTAAGCTGCTGCACCCAACCTGAGGTCAGGCCATGTCTCTCTACCATCCCGTCAATCTGAACTGCCCGCATTGCGGCAAGGCGCTGGAGTTTTCGGCCAGCGTCAGCGTCAATGCCGACCGTGCGCCCGAGCTGCGTGAGGCCATACTCGACGGCAGCTTCCAGCGCGAGAGCTGCCCGCACTGCGGCACCGGCCTGCGGCTGGACCCGCAGCTGAACTACCTGGATGTCGGCCGTGGCCAGTGGATTGCTGCCTATCCCGGCGCCTGGGTAGACCGCTGGGCCGAACTGGAGGTCGCGGCGCAGCAGGCCTTTGACAAGGCATTTGGCGCACAGGCCGGGGCGGCGGCGAGCGAGATCGGCGCCGAGCTGAAGCCCCGCCTGGTGTTCGGCTGGGGCGGCCTGCGCGAGAAGCTGGTCGCCGCCGATGCCGGGCTCGATGACGTCGGCCTGGAGCTGACCAAGATCGCCTTGATGCGCGGCATGGACGATCTGCCGCCCGGCCAGGAACTGCGCCTGACGCAGGCCAGCGGCGAGGGCGATGATGCGGCGCTGGTGCTGCTGCTCGTGCCCAACGATCCCGATGGCGAGCTGGAGGAAATCAGCGTCCCCCGCGCCATCTACGACGAGATCCTGGCCGAACCCGAGGACTGGCAGCGGCTTCGCGAGCAGATCACGGCCGGGTTGTTTGTCGATGTGCTGAGGTTGACGCGCGGCGGCTGAGACCGAGCCTGGAATGTGACAGCGCCCGGTGCCGATTCGTTCGGCACCGGGCGCTGTGCTTTGGGGCTACCGGTCAAAGCGCGTCAGGACACCTGAACGTCTGCACCTCGCGCATACGCAGCGGGTTGATGGCGCTGCTGGAGATGACCTCCAGCCTGGCCTTCTTGCCGTCCAGATTCAAGAGCACGGTGAAGCGCTCCGGCTGGGCCGAGGGCTGGATCTCGAACTGGCCGAACATGCGGAACAGTGCCCAGGGCCCTTCGAACAGCTGCACCGCGCCGCCCGGGGCACTGAGCTTGATCTGCGCGGCCACTCGGGCGCTGGGCCAGGTGATGGTTTGCGCGGCGGTGTTGCCGGCCGTGAACTTCAGCGCCGTCCCGTCCAGGTCCAGCGTCAGTTCCTTCAGACCGTCCAGCATCTCCAGCACGCGCACATCGACCTTGAAGCTGGGCGTCTTGCCGCCGCTGCGGAAGAAGGCCTCCTTGATGCGCGAGGCGCGCTGGAAGTCGGCCAGCGCCGCGCCGCCCGGCGGCTTGGTGCCGTCGGTCAGGGGCTTGTAGACCCAGGGCGTGGCGCCGATGTCCACCAGCGCGCTGAGGCGACGCTGGTAGAAGTCGTCCAGCATGCCGCCAACGCCGAACAGCTGGCCGAAGTCGTCCGGCAGCACGTCGGACTTGGAGCCCTGGGCAAAGGGATAGCGGCCCGAGATGGTGCGGGCGCAGAAATCCGAGATCGGCTTCAGCTCCGAGGTCAGGCCCTGGCGCTCGGCCGTGCGGCTCTGGCTGGCACCGGCGTCGCTGAGGGTCTCCAGCATCGACTTGATCGGCTCGGGCTGCATCGCCGCGGCGGCCTTGGCGCCGCCACCGGGCGGCGGTGGCGGTGGAGCGCTCTTGCTCTTCTGCGCCGAATCGATGGCGCTGAGCTGCACGAACACCTCGTTGAACATCTTCATCACTTCGTCGATGGGCGCGGGCTGGCCGGCCACCAGGCGGTGCAGATAGGCGAAGTGCTCGTCCACCAGGGTCTCCAGCGGCGCACCGGCGGCGGCCTTGGCCGAAGGCTCGGCCTGCTTGCCCATCAGCGCGGCCAGGTCCTTCTTGGCCTTGTCCGCCTTCTCGCCGAGCTTGCCGCCAGGCAGGCCCGAGGTGTTGGCCTCGGCCGCGGCGGCTGCGAGCTGGGTCTCGCGGGCCACGGCACGCAGATAGGCTGCCAGCGGTGAGTCGGGCGCGGCCAGCACCCGGGCCACAGCCAGGCTGCGGTCCAGGCCGCCCAGCTTGACCAGGCGCACGTCGGCCAGATAGGCGTCCCAGACCTTGATGTACTCCTGCAGATACAGGCGGCGCACGCGCAGATCCATCTCGTCGGGCGCATTGGTGGCCAGCGCGCGGGCCTTGTCGGCGGCGCTGCCCTGAACGCCGGTGCCCAGCACCCAGCGCTGCTCGTCTTCCAGCTGCTTGGCCACCTTGGTGACGGCGCCCTTGAAGGCCTTGAAATAGGCGTCGCGGGTGAACAGGCCCGGTATGCCCTTGGTCAGCGGCTGGCCGCTCGCACGCTCGAACACCTGGATGGCATTGGGCCCGCCGGACGAAGCGACCGAGAACTCGGGGAACTCGGAGCCCACCTGGGCCCGCTTGAGTCGGCTGAACACCCGGTACTCCAGCGGGTAGGCGATCAGCATCTCGCGCACCTGGGCAACCAGGGCCTTGTCCATGGGCGCCAGCGCGGCCGGCGCGCCCTTGGCCAGCGCCGCGTCCAGATGGGCGGCGAGCGCGGCGCGCTGCTCGGCATTCAGCGTGCCGGCGAGGTTGACGTCCCAGTCCAGGGTGACCCAGTTCTTTAGCGCCTCGGCCTCGAAGTGCTCGGGCGTGTAGAGCATCAGATAGCCCTTCAGCGCCTCGTAGGCCAGCTCCAGATTGTCACGGTTGACGGCGCGCAGCCGCTCCTCCAGCCGCTTGGCCACGCGGGGCAGCAGGGCCCGGTCCAGCAGGTGCTGGTAGCCGATGTCGGCGCCGGCCTTCACAAAGTCGCCCTGGTACAGGCCCAGGGCATTCAGCAGCGGCGGGTGCTCCAGCTCGAAGGCGGTGGGCTTGGGCGCGGCAACCACCTTGTCCAGCACCTGGGGCAGGGCGGTGACCTCGGTGTTGTTGGCCGGGGGCAGCGCCTCGACGGCGGTCTTCACCTCGGGCAGGCGGGCCTCCACCTCGGCGATATAGGCCTGGTTGCGCATGAAGCTGATGGTCCAGCCGGCCAGCAGGGCGATGCTGGCCAGGCCCAGGGTGGCCATGCCGATCAGGCGCCAGCGGCGGCGCGCGGCCTCGGCCTGGCGGTTCTCGCCGACCAGGCCCTGCTCGCTGAACACCACCTCCTTCAGCAGCCGCGACAAGAAGAAGCTCTTGCCCCGCGAGGAGGCCACCGAGGCGGCGCGGTTGTCCACGCCAAAGGTGCGGGCGAGCGTCCCCAGCACGCGGTCGATCGGCGTGCCTTCCTGCGTGCCGCTGGTGAAATAGACGCCGCGCAGCAGGCTGCGCTCTTCCAGCGAGCCACCGTCGCCGAACACCTGTTCGAGGAAACCGCCCAGCAGGCCCTTGATGCCGCCGAACTGCTGCGGGAACGAGAAGATGGCGGCCCGCTTGAGCGTGTCGCGCTCGGCTTCCAGCCGGTCCAGCAGGCGGTCGCGCAGGCGCTTCTCAAGCGCGGCGAACTCGCTGCCGAACTCCTGCACCGGCGTGTCCTGGCCACGGGGATCATAGGGGAAGCTGAAGCCCCAGACCTGGTCGCGCTCTTCCTTGCCCAACTCGCCGAAGCTCTCGTTGAAGCCGGCGATCAGGTCGCATTTGGTGACCAGCACATAGACCGGCGGGCGCACGCCCAGCCGTGCATGCAGCTCCTGCAGGCGCAGGCGCAGCTTGGACGCATGCTCCTTGCGGTCGCCCGGGCTTTGCTGCAGCAGGTCCTGGATATTGATCGTCAAGAGCACGCCATTGATGGGGCGGCGCGGACGGGTCTTCTTCAGCAGGTCCAGGAACTTGTCCCAGGCGCCGGCATCGGCCTGCTCGTCGGACTGCTGCAGGGTGTAGCGGCCGGCCGTGTCTATCAACACCGCCTCGTCGGTGAACCACCAGTCGCAGTTGCGCGTGCCGCCCACGCCCTTGATTGAGGCCTGGCCCATCTTGCCGGCCAGCGGGAAGGTCAGGCCGGCATTCATCAGCGCCGTGGTCTTGCCCGAGCCCGGGGCGCCGATGAAGATGTACCAGGGCAGCTCGTACAGATACTGGCCGCGCTTGAAGAAGCTGCGCTTGCCCGACTGGCGGGCGCTGTCTTCCAGCACCTGCAGCGCCTCGGTGAAGCGCTTGTTCAGCACCTCGCCCTCGCGGTCGCTGGCACTGGCTCCGCCGCTCATGCCGGCCACCATCTCGGCATTGGCGCGCTTGCGCTTCCAGGCGCCAATGCCCTTGATCAGCGCGAAGATGCCGAAGATGGCCAGTATCACGATCACGCGGGTCCAGACGCCATCGAGCGGCCGGCTTTCGCCGATCGCGATCAAGGGGCCTATCCACCAGATCAGGGCCGCCAGCGCGAGCAGACCGTACAGGGTCAGCGCCAGCGGGGAAAAGATGACAGACAGAAATTTCTTCATGCTGCGGGCGAGTCAGTCAAGAGGCATCGGGTTGTCGGCGGCAGGCAGGCGGCGGTCATGAGCCAGGGGCCTGCTGCACGAACAGCGTGACTTCAACGCGGCGGTTCTTGGCGCGGCCGGCGGGCGTGCTGTTGTCGGCCAGCGATTCGGCATCGGCACGGCCCTCGGCGCGCAGCCGGGTCACCTTGACGGTCTTGGCCAGCTCCGCCTTGACGGTGTCGGCGCGGTCCTGCGACAGATGCCAGTTCGACGGATAGCGCAGGGTGCGAATCGGCTGGTTGTCGGTGTGGCCGGTGATCAGCACCGAGCCGGGGGTGTCGCTCAAGGCCTGGGCGATGCGGGGCAGCAATGGCCGCACCTCGGCCGAGATCACGGCACTGCCGGGCTCGAAGAAGCCGTCGCCCTTGATCGTCACCACCGAGCGGTCGGCGAAGTCCTGCACCTGCACCAGGCCCGCCTGGATCTCGGGCTTCAGGAAGCCGGCCAGACGCGGCGCCGAGGCCGCCGGTGGGGGCGGTGGCGGTGGACTGGCGGCGGCCACCGTGGCAGCCTTGGCATCCAGCGCCTGCAAGGTGTTGAAGACGCTCTCGGCGTTGTCACCGAGCTTGAAGCGCAGGCCCATGAAGACCAGGGCCAGCAACAGCGCTGTGACCGAGGCAATGACCCACATCGGCAGGCCGTCGCGGATCTTGGCGACCTGCTGCTCGACGCCCTTCCAGCGCGGCGACAGCGCCTTTTCGGGCGTTGGCCGGCCCTGGCGCAGCAGCTGCACCAGGCGTTCACGCACGCTGTCGAGCTGGGCGCGGCCGTTGTCGATGACGCGGTAGCGGCCCTCGAAGCCGAAGGCCAGGACGACGTAGAGCAACTCCAGCAGACTGCGGTTGGCCTCGACGTTCTCGGCCAGCTTGGACATCAGCTGGAAGACCTTCTCGCCGCCCCAGGTCTCGTTGTGGAACTGCACCAGCAGGCTTTGCGCCGACCAGACGCCCGAGCCGCCCCAAGGCGTGCTGGCGGCCGATTCGTCGAGCAACGTGCATAGGATGTAGCGGGCGGCAATCACCTGCTCATTGGGCAGGCCCTGCGCGCGGGCCTGGGCCTCGAACTTGCGTATGCCCTCGGCCAGCGCCTCCTTCAGCCCGGCCGGGTTCGGATGGCGGGCCGTGGTGCGCACGCGGGGTGCGGCGGCCAGCAGCGGCGCGGCGGCCGAGACCAGCGGGTTCAGGCTGGCCGTCATCAGGGCGTCCATGGCCAGCGGGGCATCCTTGCTGGAGGCGGCCGGCGGCGCCATGCCGCCACCACCACCGCCCATACCTCCGCCGGGGCCAGGCGGGGCCATGCCCTCGGGCGCGCCGGGCCGGGGGCCACGGCCCGCGCTGGGCTTGATCACCGTCCGGTCGGAATTGAACGCCGCAAAGGGGTCGTTGCCGTTGTCGTTGCTCATGCTCGTACCGCCCAGAATTCAAGCTCCAAGCCGGGGAAGTCGCCGGCGATATGCATCGCCAGGCCGCCCGAGCTTTCCAGTTGTTTCCACATCTCGTTGCCGCGCGTCTCCAGCTCGAAGTAGGTGTAGCCGGCGTGGTACGGAATCTGGCGCGGTGCCACCGGCAGCGGGCGCAGCGTGACGCCGGGCAGCTGCAGGTTGACCAGGTCGCGGATGCGCTCGACGGTGCCTATCTTGACCTGGGTCGGGAAGCGCGCGCGCAGTGCATCGCCGGGCATCTGCGAGGCCACGGCCAGCACGAACTGGGCGTTGCGCTGCAACTCGACGTCGGCAATGATGGCCACGCGGATGCCGTACTTGCGGTCCTGCAGCTCGATCGGAATCGCGGTCTGCTCCATCACCATCGACAGCGACTGGCGCAGATCGTCCATCAGCGGCTTGAAGCAGCGTACCGGGTCGTCATGCAGATAGGCGGGCATCGGCGTCGGCCGGCGCTTCTCGCGGAAGGTGCCCAGCTCGCCGGCCAGCTGCACGCAGCAAAAATACAGGTCCTTGGGATGCAGCACCGAGGTCTGGCGCAGCTGGGCGAACAAGGGCTCGGTGCGGTTGATCGCCTCCAGCAACAGGAAGTCGGCGATCTCGCCGACGCCGGCACGGCCCGGCTGGGCCAGGCGCGAGGCCAGGGCCTCGCCGCGCTGGTGCAGGAGGCCATGCAGCTCGCGCACATAGGAGGCCAGGATGTCATTGCCGCTGGCATGCAGGGTGGGGGGCACGTATTGCGTGTCCAGCACCAGCTTGTTGTCGGCGCGACGTTCGATCACGCGGCACAGGCCCAGGGTCGCGTAGCCCTCCTGGGCATCGCGGGCCAGCATCACGCGCAGGTTCAGGCGGCCGACCTGTATCGGCGCGGCCCGCTCGCCGGTGACATTGGTGTCGCCCACATCGACCTCGGCCGAGCGAAAGCGCGGCGGCATCGAGCCGGTGTCGGACTCGGCGTCGCTCTCGGCCACACCCGGGCGCTGCAGCACGGCGGCCAGCACGACCAGCTCGTCGCGCACATCGGCCGGCACATCGAAGGCGGCCGGGGCCGCGTCTTGCCCGGGCACGTCGAACACCAGGCCGTCGGGCAACACGCCCTGGGCGCCGCTGACGGCGATCTTGCCCAGATTCAGCGCCGCGCTGTCCAGCGCCAGGCTCATATAGCCCCAGCCATAGCCGGCCGTCATGCCAAAGCGGCTGTGCGCCTGCAGGGCCAGAAAGCGATCGTGCTGTTGGAAGTGCTGGGGCTGGAGGAACATTCCCTCCGTCCAGATGACTTTGTTGTACCAGGTCATAGTTGCCGATCTAGCGATCTACGGATCAGGGAATCTGGTGGGTGACTTGCCCGGGGAAGCTGATGCTGATCACCCCCGCCCAGGCACACATGAGCTTACAGGTATTGTCCAGCGCGGGTATGTTGGCAATCAGCACCGTCGGCGCGCCCGGCACCCAGGGCGCGGGCAGCACCGGCACGCAGGGCATCGGGGTCAGCACGCCCAGGGCGGCGGCGGTGGCCGCGGCCACCTGCGGGTTGGCCAGCGACATGCACACGCCGAACGGCGGCACATTCATCATCGGTATGTTGTCGGTGATCACGCCGGCCACCATATTGCTGGTCATCACCGGCCGCGGCGTGGCATTGAAGTTCGAGGGTGCGGCGCCGAAGGTGCACATCATCATCGCGCCGGTACAGACTTGTTGGGGCATGGTGTGATCCTTTGCAGAGTGTTCAGCGCGAGGGCGGGCCGATCCAGACCGCGACACCGCTGAAGTTGTCGTGCCCGGGCTTCTGCGCTTCCCTGGCATTGCGCAGCACCAGCTGCTCGAGGCTGGACAGCCAGGCCACCGGATCGTGGGCCCGGGAGAGTGCCGCGCACATCTCGGCCTCGTTCACGTATTCCCAGAGGCCGTCGGTGCAGAGCAGGAATACGTCGCCTGGGTGCAGCACCCAGGGGCGCGTTGCCGTGGTCACGCGCAGATCGGCCGGGTCGGTGCCCAGGGCCGAATGCAGCTCGCTGCGCTTGGGGTGGGTGCGCATCTGCTCGGTGGTCAGGATGCCGGCCTCGACCAGCGATTGCACCAGGCTGTGGTCGCGCGTGTGGGCCAGCATCTGGCCGTTGCGGAAGACATAGAGGCGCGAATCGCCGGCATGGCCCCAAAGCGCCTCGCCGCGGTCGAGGTCGATGAACAGGCTGACCACGGTGCTGTGCATATTCGCCTGGGCCTCGCCATCGGCGCGGTGGCGTATCACATTGGCATTGGTGTCGATCAGCAGGTCGTTCACCTCCTCGGCCTCGGACAGCGGCGCGGCGGCGAACTGCTCGATGATGTGGCTGACGGCCAGGCGCGAGGCGATGTCACCGCCGCCATGGCCGCCGGCGCCGTCGGCCACGACGACGCACAGATGGCTGTCCGAGTGCCAGTGGCCGCAGGCGTCCTCGTTGTAGTCGCGGCCGCCCCGGCGCGACAGTATGGCCAGCTCGATCTGCGGCAAGGCACCATGGGTGCCGACCGAATCGGACAGCAGCGCTTGAAGTTCGGTGCCGGCATCACTCAAGGCGAATCTCCTTTGAGCTGGTCGATATGCTCTTCATAGGCCTCCAGGAAGGCCTTGCCGAACAGCGTATGGAAGTCGTCCGAGGCGTCGCTGCGTATCTGCGCATAGTGCTCGATGAACACCTCCCACATGCGCGCCTTGCGGCTGCCGGGCAGTATCGACATCAGGCCCGAGCGCTGGCTCAGGCGCCCCTCCAGCTCGGCCGGGTCGAAGCGGGCCAGCACCCCCTCGAGTGCCGCGCGCATGCCGGCAATGAAGCCAAACTGGTGGGCACGCAGATCGTCGTAGGCGTCGCGCATCGCCGGTGCGGCGGGCATGAAGCCGCGTGTCGGCGGCGCCAGCAGATGCTGCAATGCGGCTTCCACGCTGGGCGAGAACTTCAGCGGATTGTTCTCGCGCGCGACGATCATCGTCGCCTCGGCGCGCACCTCGCGCTTCAGCGCGGCGCGGGCCACCAGCAGATCGACGGTGCCCTTGGCCGATTCGTGGATCAGCTGGCCGATCAGCTTCATCAACTCCGGCGTCAAGGCATCGACCTGCACGGTCGGCGTGGCCAGGCCCTCGCGGAAGGCGGCCAGCAGGGCCTCGGTGTCGGGCCCGCCGATGGCCGACGCGGCCGGCCGGGCTGCGGCCGCCGGTGCGGCGGGTGGTGGCGCCGGCGGGCGTGCCATGCCGGTGGGGGCGTAGTCGACCGGCTTGGCAGCAAGCGGTGGCCTGGCCGCCGCAGGGGCAGCATCGGCCTTGGCCGCCGGCCGTATCACCGTGTGGCCATCGCCGCTGGGCGCATCCCAGGACAGCACGGCGCCCGAGGGCAGGGCCGGCTTGATATCGGTCAGCGGCGGTATCAGTTCGACCGGCGGCGGGGGCGGCGCCACCGGCTTGGCGCCAATCGCCGGCGGCGGCACAAAGGGCCGGTTCAGATCGGAGAAGGCGTCCGAGGCGCTGGCGGCGCTGGCCTTGGGCGCACTGTTCAGCGAGGCCAGCGGGTCATGGCTGGCCGCCATATTCGGCTTGGCCATCGGGGCGTCCAGTGCCGAGTTGGCCAGCGGGTCGCCGCCCATGCCGGGTTTCAGGCCAAAAAGATTATCCAGCGAGTTGTCATTGCCGGGGCCCGAGGCGGGCAGGTCAGGGATCAGCGCCGAGGGCGCGGCGGCGCCGGCATCAAGGCCGAAATTGCCGCCGCTGCCCAGCGAGCGGGCCAGGTCCTGGGCGGCGGGCCTGGCAGCCACGGGATCGGGCGCGAACGGATCCCAGTCGTCGGGAATGCCGCCAAGCGACGGGCTGGCCGCTGGCGCGGCCACCGGCGGCCGCGAGTAGATGCCGGGGCTGGTCTGCGGCGTCGGCTCGAAGCCGAAGGCGGCCAGTGGATCGACAAGGCCAGGTGTGCGGGCGGCCGGCGCCTGGGCGGCGGCCGGACCGCGGGCACCGGCGGCAGGGCCCAGCAGATCGGCAAAGGGGTCGTCGGGCGTGGACTTGGCTGTCGTGGCGCTGCGCTTGATGGCCAGCACATAGCCGCCGATCTGCAACTGGTCGCCATCGGCCACCGGTGCCTCGCGACCGCTGCCCACGGCCTTGCCATTGACCAGGATGGGATTGCTGCCGCGGTCAACGACGGCAAAGCCGCCGGCGCGGAACACGATCTGGGCATGGACGCGCGAGATCGCCCGGTCCGGGTCGGGCAGGACCAGCTGATTGGTGTCGGCACGGCCTATGGTGCCGCCGAGCTCGTCGAAGCTGGCACTCAAGGGAATGTCGCTGGGGGCGCCGTTGAAGGAGGTAACGGTCAGGGTGATCACGGGCAGGGGTCCTCTAGGAGCGGTCGGATGAGGTCTCAGCCTCAGCGCAAGACATACAGTTTGCCCTCAACGGCGGTCAGGCGCAGCGGAAATGACAGGGTCTGGCCGAGCTCGTCCGGCAGGGTGCGCAGGGCGGGCAGGCCGGCGGCATCCAGGCACTCCAGCAGGCGCCCGCCGGCCAGGCTGCGCAGCACAAAGCCCTCGGCCACCAGCGGCTGCCAGAGCAGGCGCTTGGCGGCATGCAGGGCCAGGAAGTGCTCGCGCAGGCGGGCCGCCTCGTCGGCGGGCTGGCGCTGATAGGCCACCGCCAGTTCTTCGGTGCGTAGGCGGGTGGCGGCGATGAAGCTGTCGGTTTCGCCGGCGGCCAGATCGGTGGCCAGGCGCTGCACAAAGGCCAGCGACTGTTGCAGCAGGGCCGGTGTGACGGCGGTCAGCGGAGCATCCATCCAGCGCCAGCGCGGAAAGCTCACCGGCAGGGTCACGTCCTCGCTGAGCGTCAGCGGCGCCTCGTAGGCCTGACCGGCGGCCGGTGCCCAGTCCAGCTGGGCCAGGGTGCGGGCACTGGCCTCATCGATGACGTTGCCCACCCGCGGCAGCATGACGCGGGCATGGGCGCGCATCAGTCCGTTGGCGACCAGGGGCAGCGGTGGCTCGACCGGCAGATCCGGCGCCTGGGGCGGACGTGGCCACAGCACCAGTTCCAGTCGGTTCGTGCCGGCCAGCGTGTACTCATGCACTGGCACGATGGCGCAGGGGCGGGCGGGGTTGACCCGCGCCACCGGAATGCCATTGAGCCGCGCCTCGGCCTCGCAGGCCTGCGCGTCGAGTTTGAGGACCAGCAAGCGCTCCATCAGCCCAGACTCCAGTCGAGCAGCTTCATCGCCGGCAGCAGCGGTCGCACCAGCTCGCGCTGGCCCAGCAGCGGGTCGTGCAGCAGCAGTATCACGCTGGCCGGCGCGATCTCCAGCTTGGCGAACCATTGCAGGCCGGGGCCCTCGGCCTTGGGCCTCAGGCCGCAGCTGCCGACCACGGCACCGACCACCGGGCAGCCGATGTCCAGCACCGCCAGCTCGTCGCGGGCCGTCGCCTCGAGCTGCAGCACGAAGGGGTGGCGGAACTGGGTCTGTGCCGGCGCCAGCGTGGCCATCAGATCGGCATCCTTGGCGCCGCGCTGCCAGCTCACCTGCAGCGGCGCCGAACCGGCGCAGTGCAGGGTCAGCCGGCTCAGCGAGCCATGCAGGGCCAGGTCTCCACTCAGACGCAGATTGAGCTGGCAGGCGACCAGATCCAGCAGGCCCGCGACGCGGTAAAAAGGCATGGAGCGCATGCCCTGCTCGCCCTCGGCCCAGCCCCAGCTGAGGCCCGCGGTGCCGCTGAGCAGCGTCGGTTGGGCCTGCAGGCTGCCGCGGCTGACGCCGCTTTCACGCTCCCAGGCGGTGGCCAGGCGGCCCAGGCCCTCGAGGAGCTGGCGATCCAGGTCTTCCAGGCCGGCCTGCCAGCGGGAGGCCTCCAGTGCCAGGCCGTCGCGCTCGATACGGCAACGCGAGGGCGGCGTGGTGGTCGGCGCGCCATGGGTCTCGGGCCAGGTCATCACCGGGCCGGGCTCGCGCTTCCAGGCCATCAAATGCTGTTCGGCCGGATAGACGGCGATCTGCGTGCTCAGGGTGCCCAGCGACTGGCCGGCATCGCGCAGGCCGCAGGAGCTGAGTTCCAGCACGCTGATCTGCGCCGGGCCCTCGGCGGCAATGACCGGCTGCAGCGCGTCGCCGGGCGGTGGCGCCGGTGTGTCGGCATAGAGACTGAGCAGCACGTCATTGGCATGCTGGCCACGCCAGTCGCTGACGCCGCGGGGGCCGTTGAGCACCGCCAGCGGATGGACCTTGGGGTCGCAGCAGGCGGCCGCACGGGTGCGCAGGCGCAGGCGGGTGACGTCGCGCCCGGCCGGCTGGCTGAGCACATTGAGCCGCGGCGGCAGGGCCGAGACGGCGGCGGCATCCGGGGCGGTGCTCTGCGGCACCAGATGGCGCGGACCGGCGCCGGCGCTGAGCGTGATCGGGCTGCGATCGACCTCGGCGGGCAGGCGGCGCCACTGGCCTTGCTCGACGCGGTATTGCAGGCCCATGCCGGATTCGAGCAGGCGCAGGTCCAGCGCGTCGATATCGCAGGCCTCGCCGAGCTGGACCGGACTGCCGGGCAGCAGGGAGCCCAGCATGCCGCGTTCCATCAGGGCGGCATCCAGACCGGCGATCGCCTGGTCGAACAGGGCGGGGGGCATCAGGCCCTGCGGCGGGGCGGCCTGCAGGGCCAGGCGCGCCAGCTCCTCGCGGGTGCGGCGGCACAGCTGAAACACCTTGGCACCCTCGGGGCGACCGCCGTCGGTCAACAGGTCCTGGGCCCAGACAAAGCCCGGCCGGGTCTCGAACTCGGCGCCGAGCATGAACCAGCAGGCCAGGTAGCGGGCCACACAGACGGCGTGCGTCAGGCCATGGACGGCGCCGCGCTGCACGCCGTGGCGCACCAGCTGTTCGTAGCGCTCGGCCAGACGGCCGGGAATCTCCGGAAAACCGGTGGCCAGCGCCTCGGACAGCCGGCGGATGTCGCGCTCCAGCTTCAGCGCTTGCAGCGCCTGGGTTTGCTCGGCATTCAGCAGCAGCATGGTGCTCAGGCTGCCTTGGCCAGAGGGACGCTGCGCGAGTGCAGCTGCCCCAGGTTCAGGCTGGCCGTGAACCAGTGATCGGTGCCGGCGATCACGTAGGACTGCACCGGGCCCATGAAGGCGCTCAGCGCCGCCGCATCGAACAGGGGCAGCAGGATCTGCAGGATCTGCGGGTCCATCCAATCGAGCGCGATCTGCTGGCCCCCGGGTATGCGGGCCTGCAACAGGCCGCGCAGATGGCTGCGCAGGAACAGACGCTTGGCCGGGCTGCAGACCAACACGCCCCAGGGCCCCAGGCCGGCGCTGGCCTCGAACAGCAACCAGTCGGTGAACGCGGACTCCCGCTTGAGATGCACCAGATAGGGGGCGCGACGCTGCAGCTCGGGCTCCAGGGCCCCGGGCAGCAGACAGTCATGGTCGATCACATCGGCCTCGGCCAGCCGGGCCGCCAGATCCGGCACCCGGTCGCCCATGACCACGGCAAACACCTGCTGGCTGTCGTCGGCCCACAGCTGCGCCTTGTGCTGGGCGGGCGCCAGCGCGGGCAGGGGGATGAGGGTCGGCTCGGTGGTGGTCACGGTGTGGGGTTTGGGCTGCGCAGGACCGGGCTTAGGTGGCCAGCGGGTCCTTGTTTTCCTTGGGCGCCACGGGTTCCTTGGGCGCGGCCGGGCTGGCCTGGGCTGCGCTGTTGGCGCTGCCGGCAGCGCCGCCGGAGTTGATCTTGGTCATCGTGCCCTGGATCGTCACGCCCTCGGGGCCCAGGGTTATGAAGGCGCCACCGGCCTTGATGCAGAGCTGGGTGCCTCCGTCGATGACGATGCCCATGCCCTTGATGTGCAGCGTCGAGGTGGCGGCCATGTTCAGCGCCTGGCCGGCCGAGATGTCCAGGCCCTGGCCGGCGGTGATGGCCATGGCCGCCGCACCCTTGATGGCCACCGCGTCGGTGACCTTGAGGTTCAGTGCGCCGGTGACTTCCATATTCAGGTCGGCGCCGAGCTTGACGTGGGTGTCTTCCTTGACGGCAATGGTCGTGACCTTGCCGATGTCCATCGTGAAGTTCTCGCCGATCTTGTGCGCGACGTTCTTGACCACGTCGACCCACAGATCGTTCTTGACGGTGGCGAAGGCGTCGTTCTTGACCAGCTGGTGGTAGTCCTTCTCGGCCTGGAACCAGATGTACTCGCTGTCCTTCTTGTCGTCGAAGCGCAGCTCGTTGGCATTGGTCAGCGCGCCGCCCTTGCTGGACTGGCTCTTGATGCCGCTGACGGTGGCCTGGGTCGGCAGCTCGTAGGGCGGCATATTGTCGCCGTTGTAGACGCGGCCGGTGATCAGGGGGCGGTCGGGGTCGCCTTCGAGGAACTCGACCACCACCTCGTCGCCGATGCGGGGCAGCGCGATCATGCCGAACTGTTTGCTGGCCCAGGGGTGGCTGACCCGTATCCAGCAGGAGGCCTTCTCGTCCTTCTTGCCGACGCGGTCCCAGCGGAACTGGACCTTGACGCGGCCGTACTTGTCGGTATGGATCTCGTCGCCTTTGGGGCCCACCACGGTGGCCGTCTGCGGACCATGGACCCGAGGTCGGATGGCCGAGGGCTGGGGTTGGAAGGCAGTGGCCTTGGGCACGGCATCGAAGCGGCAGCTGAAGCCGCTGCTGGTATCGTCGGCATTGGCCTCGTAGCCGGCGAATTCCAGCTCGTAGTCGGAGCGGGTGACCAGATAGCCACCCTTGTTCGGATGATCCAGCAGATTGAAGGTGTAGCCGGTGGACATATGGCGCCAGGGCGTCACACCGGAGGCGATGACATGGCCCGACTCGAAGGCTTCGACTCTCAGCTTGGCCAGCCGCTTGGCCTCCTGCACATTGGCGCTGGTCTTGCCGGGCGCCATCGTCAGGTCGTCATAGCCGCCGGGATAGTCGAACACCTCCAGGTCATTCGGCTTCGGGTAGCCGGGGTCGCGGGTGGCATCGCCCTTGATGTCGGCCGTGGGCGCCTCGGGCGAGAAATCGGTGTGGGTGTACTTCAGTGAGCGCAGCGCATGGGTGCGGCTCCAGGCGGTGACGATGTCCTCGCGGGTCTGCTGCTCTTTCTGCTTCAGGCCCCAGGTCAGGTCGCCACCCTCGATCGGTGCATGGCCGCTGGCGCTGTTGCACAGCACCAGGGTGTGCTTGTCCTTCTCGTGCTTGAAGTAGTAGTAGATGCCCTCTTCTTCCATCATCCGGCTGACGAAGTTGAAGTCGGACTCGCGGTACTGCACCGTGTGGTTGCGCTTGCGAAAGGCGCCGGTGAGCTTCTTCTCGATCTTGGACGAGGAGCCGTATTCGTTGAACACGAAGTCCAGGATCTCGACCGCCGTCTTGTCCTGGAAGATGCGGCTGTCGGCGCCCAGGGTCAGATGCCAGAGCCATGGCCGCATCTCGACGCGGTAGATGTCGAAGCGGCCGGTCGAGCCGCCCTGCTCGAAGCGGGTGACCACGCCATTGAAGTAGCGGTACTTGCCCTCGGACACCAGCAGCTTGACATTGATGCTCTTGCCCAGCAGGTCGGCGGCGACGATCGCCGGCGACTTGCTCAGGCGAAGCAGCTCGATGCTGTATTCAGGCAGGCGGCCCAGCTCCTCACGCGCATGCATGCGCCTGAAGAGCAGGGCGTTCTCGCCCAGCGGTGACAGGAACTCGGCTTCATTTGCCATCATGTTCTCCCGAGCTGAGCCCGCACACAAAGGCCCGAAAGGGGCTTTGTGGCTGGCGAAGGCCATTCGGCCTGCAAGCCGAATGGCGGGGTTGGGCGATCAGTGGCCACTACGCTCTCACGCAAAACTGTAGGTGAACTCGCCATCGGCCGCACCCAGGGTGATGCCCTTGAGCTCGTCGCCCTGGCTCATCCGGGTCAGGTACTCGATCGAGACCTTGGGCAGCACGGTGTTGGTCAGTATCGAGTCGATGATGCGCCCGCCGGCCTCGGGGTTGTCGCAGCGCTTGATGATCAGGTCCACCGCCGAATCCTCGTAGACAAAGGGGATGTTGTGGTTGGCCTCGACGCGCTTCTTGATGCGGTTCAGCTGCAGCCGGATGATCTTGCCCATCATCTCGGGCGACAGCGGATAGTAGGGAATCGTCACCAGGCGGCCCAGCAGCGCCGGCGGGAAGATCTTCATCAGCGGCTCCTGCAGCGCGGTGGCCAGCGACTCGGGGTCGGGCAGCAGCTCCGGGTCCTTGCACATATTCATCACCAGCTCGGAGCCGGCGTTGGACGTGAGCAGGATGATGGTGTTCTTGAAGTCGATCATGCGGCCTTCGCCGTCTTCCATGCGCCCCTTGTCGAAGACCTGGAAGAACAGCTCGTGCACATCGCTGTGCGCCTTCTCCACCTCATCAAGCAGCACCACGCTATAGGGCCGGCGGCGCACCGCCTCGGTCAGGATGCCGCCCTCGCCGTAGCCGATGTAGCCGGGAGGCGAGCCCTTCAGGGTGGAGACCGTGTGCGCCTCCTGGAACTCGCTCATATTGATGGTGATGACGTTCTGCTCGCCGCCATACAGCGCCTCGGCCAGGGCCAGGGCGGTCTCGGTCTTGCCTACGCCCGAGGTGCCGCACAACATGAACACGCCGATCGGCTTGTTCGGGTTGTCCAGCCGCGCGCGCGAGGTCTGGATGCGCTTGGCAATCATGTCCAGGCCATGCTGCTGGCCGATCACCCGCTGACCGAGGGTCTCACCCAGCTTGAGGATGGACTCCAGCTCGTTCTTGACCATGCGGCCGACCGGAATGCCGGTCCAGTCCGCCACCACGCTGGCCACCGCCTGGGCATCGACCGAGGGCATGATCAGCGGCGCATCGCCCTGCAGCTCGGCCAGCTTGGCCTGCTCGACATGCAGCTCGGCCAGCAGGCCTTCGCGGTCGGGTGCCACGGCGGCGTCGTTGTCCACCGGCTGGTCCGGGCCGCGCAGCGAGGCGCGCAGGGCCAGGATCTTGTCGACGATCGCCTTCTCTTCCTTCCAGCGGCCTTCCAGGGCCACCAGACGCTCGCGCTCGCCGGCCAGCTTGGAGGCAACCTCGTTGCCACGCTCGCCGACCAGTACACCTACCGCCGCCTCGCGGGCGACGATGCCTTCCTCTATCTCCAGCGCCTCGATGCGGCGCATGCAGTCCTCGACCTCGGCCGGGGTCGCGTGCTGGCTCACTGCCACGCGGGCGCAGGCGGTGTCGAGCAGGCTGACGGCCTTGTCCGGCAGCTGGCGGGCCGGGATGTAACGATGCGACAGCTTGACCGCTGCCTCGATCGCCTCGTCCAGCAGTTGGGCGCGGTGGTGTTTTTCCAGCACCGTGGCCACGCCGCGCAGCATCAGCACCGCCTTGGCTTCGTCGGGCTCGGGCACCTGCACGACCTGGAAGCGCCGGGTCAGCGCCGGGTCCTTCTCGATGTACTTCTTGTACTCGGCCCAGGTGGTGGCGCCTATGGTGCGCAGATTGCCTCGGGCCAAAGCCGGCTTCAGCAGATTCGCCGCATCGCCGGTGCCGGCCGCGCCGCCGGCGCCGACCAGCGTATGGACCTCGTCGATGAACAGGATGATGGGCTTCGGTGAGGCCTGCACCTCGTCGATGACCTGGCGCAGGCGTTGCTCGAACTCGCCCTTCATGCTGGCACCGGCCTGGAGCAGGCCCAGGTCCAGGCTCAAGAGCGAGACTTCCTTCAGCTGGGGCGGCACATCGCCGCGGGCCAGTCGCTGGGCAAAGCCCTCGACCACGGCCGTCTTGCCGACGCCGGCCTCGCCGGTCAGGATGGGGTTGTTCTGACGGCGGCGCATCAGAATGTCGACGATCTGGCGGATCTCCTCGTCGCGACCGCTGACCGGGTCCATCTTGCCCTCGCGGGCCCGCTCGGTCATGTCCACGCAGAACTTTTTCAGCGCCTCGCCCTTGCCCATGGCGGCGGGTGCCATGGCACCGCTCTCGCTGCCCGGCTCGCCGGAGCCCATGCCCGTGCCGTCCTGCGCGCCGAGCTTGGCTTCGGCCGTGCCGCCGCAGATCTTGACGAAATTCTCGGCCAGGTCATCGCCCTTGATTTTCCCGAACTGCGGAGAAAGGGACAGCAGCGCATTGCGCAGGCTGGGGGTCTTCAGCATGCCCAGCACCAGATAGCCGGTGCGCACCTGGGCCTCGCCGAACTGCAGGGTGGCATAGACCCAGGCGCGCTCGATCGCGTTCTCGATGTGCTCGGAGAAATCGGAGATGGCGGTGGAGCCGCGCGGCAGGCGGTCGAGTGCGGTCGTCATGTCCTTGGCCATGGCCGACATATCGAGCTGGTAGTGCCGCATGATGGCGTCCAGATCGGTCTCGTTGTTCTGCACCAGCTGCGCCATCCAGTGCACCAGCTCCACATAGGGATTGCCACGCATCTTGCAGAACACGGTGGCGCCTTCGATGGCCTTGTAGGCCAGCGGATTGAGTTTGCCGAACAGGGCAACGCGGCTGATTTCGCTCATGGGTGCTTCCTTTGTCAAACTGGTGCGGGTTGGCTTCTGGCGGTCGGGCGGCGCGCGTGCAGCGTGCGCTCCACATTGATGATCAGGTCGTCGGCATCGGCGGCCCGCTTGTAGCGGCCCAGCCAGGCACTGCGTCCCAGCTCGCCGCTGCGGCCCAGGCTCAGGCTGGGCACATCGGGGCGGGCCAGTATCAGTTTCAGATCCCACTCGAACTCCAGGCCCACCCATTGGCGGACCATGGACTGAAGTTTGGCAAGATCTGACCCTCCAGGCAGGAAGGCATGGTAGCGCGCCAGCTTCAGCGGGCCGATGACGATGCGGAACTTGTGCTGCACATCCCAGGCGCTGGCGCCCAGCACGGCGCCCTGGCCCACGCCTTGGCTGTCACGCTTGCGCAGCCGCGTGCGTTCGTCGCGGGCCAGCGGCATCCAGTGGCCGCACCACTGCTCGACCTGCACCTGGGCATCGAACTCGGACTTGCACCAGGCCAGCAGGCCGTCGGCATCGCGCACATGGCGAGCCAGCCGGCCGGTGAAGTGCAGCTTGGCTGCGTCGCCGACGGCGTCGCGGGCCATCAGCGATTCGCTGCCCAGACCGGCGAGCGAGCCCAGGCGGCGGGCGAAGGCGTTGTCGCCGGGGCGGTCCAGGCTCACCACCGGCTGGGCCTGGGCCCAGGCGCGGTAGAACAGCAGGCCGAAGCGGTGGGTGAAGGTGTCGAGAAAGCGCTGCAGCCCGAGGTCGGCATGGTGCTGGCCGCGGTCACGGGTCAGCTCGGTCATGTGCGTGGGCAGCGGGCCGTTGGGACCGATCAGGCCGAAGATGCGCTGCATAAGCCGCGGCACGCCCTCGGCCGTGTACTGCAAGGCCTGCAGCGGCGCCGGCGCAAAGGTCTGCTCGGCCGGCTGGCCTATGCGCACCGGCTCGTCGGACGGGCGCACCGCCTCACCGAGGCGCGGCAGGTGGGGGTGGGCGCTCTCGATATGGCGCAGTGTCTGGTAGAAATCGAAGCGGTAAGGCTTCTCCGCCAGGTTCTGCAACCAGACGCCATATTGGGGCTTGGGGTAGTGCGCGGGCTTGTCCATGCTGCCTGCCCTGCGCTACAACACCGGCCGCGCACCGCGCGACGGCTTCCAGCGCATCACCTCGCCGCGGGTCAGCGACACCAGCACCGTCTCGACAAAGCTGTTCATCGAGGCATGGCGCGACAGATAGTGGTGCAGGGCGGCGCCGAACAGAAAGGCGCTGCCACCGGCATGGCCCAGCTCATCGACGGTCAGCTGCACCTCGATGCCACGGCCGAAGGCGATCGGCCCGGGCAGCGGATGGCGGCGCACCACCGGCCGGGTCGTGACCTGCTGCAGCGCCTCGATCTGGCGCCGCACGGCGGGGTCGGTGCCCTGCGGAAAGCGGCTCAGCAGATCGCGCAGGGCCGCGGCGGCTTCCCCGCCCTCGGTGTCCAGCAGCGACAGATAGTTCAGCGACAGCAGGTTCAGCAGCCGCCAAGCCACGCCGCCCTCGCGCAGCGCGGTGTGCGGCCGCGACGGGCCGGCCACCATGCGCACCGAACTGATGGGCACGCCGGAGTCGAGCGTGAACTCGCCCTGCGCGCCGCTGCCGGGCATGAACACCGGCAGATCGCGGTTGGTGCAGCGGGTCTGCAGCGACATCTGGCGCAGTGATTCGGAGAACGGTGCGTCGTTGGGGTCGACCAGTGAGGCGAACACCTCCGAGCCCACATAGCCCGAGCGCGGCCCGTCGCGCCGCGCCGTCTCCGACATCAGCCTCGGCTCGCGCCAGATCGTGTAGTAGGCGCTCTGGCTGCTGGGCGTGTTGCGGTCGGGGGCGTACAGCGGCAGGAACCTGCGCTCGCCGCCCTCGTCGTCATAGCCCATCATCGACACCACGTCATAGACCTCGTAGTCCAGCGGCGCGGTGCGGTCGGGCACGATATGGAACTCGAAATCGCCCTCGCTGATCTGGATGCGGTCGGCCCGCTTGGGGAACAGATTGATCGCCGGCACGCAGTGCAGGGCGAAGTTCTCGGGCGTCACGGCCCCGTCCAGGCCCTGGCCCTGCTGCGAGAACAGGATGATGATCTCGACCGTGTTGCCGGCTGTTGCCGCAAAGGCCTTGCGCAGGCCCGCGATATCGAGGAACAGAAAACGTTCGGGGAAGGCGAAATACTCCTGCAGCACCCGGGTGCCGGCAAAGCCGCGCAGCGTCACCGGCAGCATCGCCTCGTCATCGCGGTAGCCCACCGGCGTGATGTTCGACGCGGGCAGGAACTGGCGTGTTGCCGCCCGGCCGGGTGCACCGACCAGCACGCCGACGGCGCTGGACAGGGCCATCTCGTGCAGATGCATGGCGATGTCGGTCTGGCCACCGAGATAGAAGCGCAGCGTGTCCAGCTCCAGCTTGTCGATCGTCATGCCGGCGGGCAGCTGCAGGCTGATGCGCACGCCGCTGCGCGGCCGCTCGGGCAGGGCATAGGCCGACAGGCCCAGGTCCGACACATTCAGGAAGTACTCGGCCGAGATCGTGCTCAGCGGCGTCAGCTGCACGCCTTGCGCGGTGCGGAACTCGCAGCGCGTCTCCGACACGGCCGAGCGCGGCCCCAAGAGCACCGAGTCGCGCGGCAGCAGCTGGCCCTTCAGCAGATTGGCGTCGGGCACCGGCGTGACCTGGGCCACCAGCATGGCCGGAATCGGCGCCAGGAAGTTCGGGTAGATCAGCTCCAGCAGCCGGTGCGAGAAACGCGGAAACTCGGCGTCCTGCTTGAGCTGTACCCGTGCGGCCAGGAAGGCGCAGCCCTCCAGCAGGCGCTCGACATAGGGGTCGCTGACCTCCAGGCCTTCCATGCCCAGGCGTGAAGCGATCTTCGGAAATTCACGGGCGAATTCGCCCCCCAGCTCGCGCAGATAGCGCAATTCCTGGTTGTAGTAGCGAAGGAGGCGGGCGTCCATGGGGGCTAGAGATCAGGGCTTAAGCGCGCAGCTCACGCAAGCGGGTGCTGCCGGTCTCGACATCGACGTCGGCCGACAGCAGCAGCTCCAAGGGCACCGGCTGGCTCCACATCTGGCCGCGTATCACCAGCTGCATCGTGTTGTGGTGGTTCTGGTGGTCGAACTTGACCTCGACGGCCAGGCTGTCCGGGTCGATGCGGGGTTCGAAGTTGCGTATCACCTCGGTCACACCGCGCTCGATCGCGGCGGTGTCCATCGACGACAGCGTTACGCCGGAGAACGCCGGCATGCCGTAGTTGAGCACCGAGCGGCGGGCAAAGTCCGCGCCCCGCCACAAGGCCAGTTCCTCCCGACGCACCGAGGTCGGCTCGGGTTCGGGCCGCGTGGCGTTGAACAGCCAGGACAGGTCACGCAGCACGGCCGCACGCAGCTGCTGGCGCGTCAGCACGCGCGCATCCAGCCCCTCCTGATGTTGCTGTGGCTCGTGGTCTATCAGCCTGTCCAGCAAAGAGGGCTGCAGCCGGTCGCGGGAGTTCAGTTCGGCCATTGGGGCCTCAAGCGTCCGGCTCGCCGCCAGACTCCAGCTCGATCAAGCGCACGCTGAGCATGTCGTGTTCGCCCTGATCGGTGACCAGCACGCGCTGGCCCAGGCCGGCGAAGCGCTCGTTGCCCAGATCGCGCCATTCGGTCTTGCGTGCCATCAGGATCTGGGCGTCCTCGCTGGACTGCGAACCGGGGTAGCGGGTCGGAATCATGGCGATGGCCTCGCCGCCGTTGCTGAACGAGATCTGCGCCGGCAGCCAGACATGGTCGCGCAGATCGGTCGGCGCATCGATGGAGACGCGCGACAGGCGGCTGAATGGAATCCAGTAGTACTTGCCGTTGACCATGGCCTCCAGCACCGGGCCCAGACGCGAGTCGGCATCGGCAATCCATTCGAACGGCTCGCCGTTGAGCTGGCCCTTGGTGGCAGGGGCGGCCTCGAAGGCGCGGTCGGCCAGCTGAGCGGACATCTCGGGCGTACCCTGGCCTGATTGCAGCAGCGACTCGATCAGCAGGGCCAGCCATTCATCGGGCTGGCCGAACACCATAGGCGAGCGCCGGCCGGCGAACACGGCGGCCCGTATCAGCTCGCAGCGCAGCGCATGACCGACCATCTCGCGCATAGGGCCGGTGGTCGAGTCCATGTCGGCGACGACATTGAGCTGGGTGTGGGCGCGCTCCCACTGGCCCAGCACGCACAGCAGCTGGGCCATGAAGATGCGCAGCTGCGGTTTGGCCGGCGCGGCCTTGACGGCGGCCGTCAGGTGCACCAGGGCCTGCTTGGGGTCTCCGGCGCGGACGGCGGCTTCGGCTGCGGCAAGGGCTTCGGTCATGGTGAGGTGTGCTCGAGGGCTGTGTGGAGATCAGAAACCATGGCCGCAGTCGGTGCAGAAGCGCGCCTGGCGCAGCTGCATCGTGCCGCAGCCAGGGCAGCTCTTGTGGGTGCTGGCCATGTCGAAGCCGCATTCGGCGCAGAAACGTGCGCCGGCATGTCCGGTGCCGCAGTTCGGGCAGGTGAAGCGGGCTCCCTCGCGAGCCTGGCTGGCCGCCTGCTCCTCATTGCGATGGGACTGGCGACGGCTTTGCTCCAGGCAGGGCAGGCACATCTCGTCATTGGGGCTGAAGCAGTCGGCGCAGGCCGCCTGCTTGCATTCCTGGCAGACGCTGAACAGCGAGGCCGCCTGCGCCTGAGCCTCGGCCAGGGCCTTGTCCCGGGCGCCGCGCGATCCGACCTCGGCCGCGCCGGTGGTGGCGCGCACGCTGGTGCGCATATCGGAGAACAGATAGGAAAAGCGCGCCAGAAAGCCCGACAGCTGGCCCATGCGGTGAGCCTTGAACGGGCTCTTCCATTTGCGCGAACAATGGGCGCAAAAGAACTCGAACTGGAAGCCCGCGGAGATGTCGCTGCCGGTCTTGCTCAGGTCGCGGTAGTTTTCTAATCCCATGTTGTTGGCGTCTGCGTTGTGGTGTGCGTTCTGGCCGGTTTCGCGTGGAGGGCTTTCACGCCCCCTTGCCCTTGGCTTCGCCCTCGACCGGCTTGGCCTTGGGCTGGCCGGCCCGTTTCTTCATCTCTTCCCACAGCTTTTCCAGCGCAGGCAGTTCGAACTTGCCGGCCAGATCGAGGATCTCGCTCTCCTTGGTGCCGGTGGGCGTGGTGGACGAGCCGGCCGGTCTGCTCATGCTCACCGTCAACTTGCCGCGCTGCACGGAGGGCAGGTAGTGAAAGGCAACGTCCGAGTATTCGAACACCCACTTTTCGTCGATATCGCCGCTGGCCTTGTCGTTCTTGCCGTCGATCTTGCAGTCGATCACGCGCACCCGGTTGAGTTCGATCTCGACCTCGAACTCGGCCTGCGACGATTCCTCCATCGAAATCACCGCATACAGCAACTCTCCCGAGGTCATGGCACTCATCAAGGCGGTGCTGGAGCGGTCCATGCGCTTGCTGAAGGAGAACACCGAGGGCACGGTGCGCGTCTCCTCCTGGTCAATCGGCTGGAAGCGGTCACCGACGAGATGGGCGTCATTGGTGCGTGGGCGCGGCGTGGTGCCCTTGTCCTTCTTGACCGTCTCGGTGGCCACCGACCAGGTCCAGTCGTCAATCTCGATCTGGCGCTCGAAGCCCTCGGCCTCGGATTCGCCGTCGATTGCGCGCGATCCCGTGCCGGTCAGCTTCATGAAGAGTTTTGCACTGTCTGCCATGCTGTGACTTCTCGCTGGGCAATAGTAGGGGGGCTGTGAGTCGCGCGGTGGTCGGGGTCAGGAACTTACCGAAGGCTGTTCGAGGTCGAAGGTGGTCGGCGCGCCACGTGCGCCGCGACGCTGCTCGATCGGGTGATAAATCACCTTGAGCTTGCGAAACGACAGCGACACATCTTCCTTCAAGGCCATGGACTTGCCCGCCTCGGAGGCATTCAGCTTCACCTCTTCGACATAGCCGTCGGAAAACACCATCTCCATCACCGGCTTGGGCTTCTGGTTGGAGGTCTTCAGCACCATGCTGAGGAAGGTCAGGCGCGCCGTGGTGAAGGGCTTGCGCGATTCGGCGAAGAGGCAGAGGTTGGTGGTGCTCTTGTCGAAGTATTTGGACAGCGTGACCTCCTGGGGCCGCACTTCCACGCTGACCTTGTCGCGGCCCTTCTCGGTGTGCTTGGCCTTCATGCCCCAGGAGAAGGACTCGATCTCGATCTGGCCAACATAGTCTTCGGTGGTGCCCTCGCCCGCAATGAGCTTGTTGTCCACGTAGAGCTTCAGGAAGATCATTGTTGCGGACATGGCGACCTACCAGACAAAGGAGTGAGCCCGGCCAGGACCAGGCATATGCAGAGCGCGTTGCACCGCCTCGCCGTCTTTCAGCCGGTTGTGAGGATCCGGTTGAGCGTGGGCGACAAGGCGGCGAAACACCCGTGCGGCGCCGGGGAGCGCCGCTCAGGTTTGGCTTACTTCCAGTCGTTCTGAATGGAGGTTGCCAGATTCATCCGCGCGATATTCCAGTTGAAGTCGGTCGGCGCCTCCAGGGTGCCGTCGTTCTTCTGCGGCTTGTAGCCGACAGCGATCTCCTTGAACACCATTTCGACGTCCTGGTTGACCGAGCCGTCCTCGCCGCCCTTGCTCGAGACCTTGGTGATGAAGACTTCCTTCATCTTGATCTGGAAGTACTGGGACGGCAGGCCGCCCTTGTCCCCGGTCTGTTTGAGCATGTCGATGACGACCTCGGCAAAGTGCTGGCCGCCGACGATCTTGCCCATGATTACGGGCGAGGACAGGTCGTAGAAATGCGAGAACGACAGGGTGCCCGGTGTCGGTTTGCCCACGGCAGCGCCGCCGCCCTTGGTGAAGCTGGTCTCGGCCTCGATGTCCCAGCTCCAGTCGCCGATTTCGATCCAGCCCTGCTTGCCGTCGCGATTGCTCTGGAAGGACTCGCCTTCCTTGATACCGTCGAACTTGATGAAACTATTGCCCGGCATGATTCAGCTCCTTAAATGGTCAGCGCGCACTTGGGCGCGTCGGTGGTCATCTCGGCGATATTCCAGGCGAACACGACGGTCGCGCCCAGTTTGCCGTCATTGGTCTGGCGCTTGTAGCCGAACTTGACCGACTTGAAGACCATTTCGACGTCTTGATTGACGGCGCCGTCCTCACCGCCCTTGCTGGAGACCTTGGTGATGAACACCTCGGCGGCGACCATCTGGAAGTAGATCTCCGGTGTGCCGCTGCCGGTCTGTTTGCACATATCGATCTGCGCGGTCTTGAAGTGCGTGCCCTGCACGATCATCTTCATGATCACCGGCGACGACTTGTCGTAGTAGTGCGAGAAGGACAGGGTGCCCGGCGTGGGTTTGCCCACGGCAGCGCCCGTGCCCTTGAGGAAGCTGGTCTCGGCCTCGATGTCCCAGCTCCAGTCGCCGATCTCGATCCAACCGTCCTTGCCGGTATGGCCCTTTTGTAGCGACTCACCGGGGATGGTCCCGGAATCAGCCGTGAACTTGATGAATGCATTACCTGGCATGCTGACTCTCCAATACTGGTTTCAGGGAATGAAGAAGGCGCCTCAGGATTTCTCCGAAGGCAGCTTGGAAACCAGACGAAGCGAAACCGAGAGGCCTTCGAGCTGGTAGTGGGGTTTGAGGAAGAACTTGGACTGGTAATAGCCCGGCGCTCCCTCCACTTCTTCCACAACGACTTCTGCTGCGGCCAAGGGTCTTTGTGCCTTGGTCTGCTCGGTCGAATTGGCGGGGTCGCCATCGACGTAATTCAGAATCCAGTCATTCAGCCAGCGCTCCATCGCGTCGCGGGTCTTGAACGAGCCGACCTTGTCGCGCACCATGCACTTCAGGTAGTGGGCAAAACGGTTGCAGGCGAACAGATAGGGCAGACGGGCCGCCAGCGCCGCATTGGCGGTGGCATCGGGGTCGTCATACTCGGTCGGCTTTTGCAGCGACTGGGCGCCGATAAAGGCGGCGAAGTCGGAGTTCTTTCGGTGGATCATCGCCAGGAAGCCGTTCTTGGACAGCTCGGCTTCACGGCGGTCCGAGATCGCGATCTCGGTCGGGCACTTCATGTCCACGCCGCCATCATCGGTCGGGAAGGTGTGGGTGGGCAGGTTCTCGACCGCGCCGCCGGACTCGACGCCACGGATGCGCGAGCACCAGCCGTACTCCTTGAACGAGCGGTTGATATTGGTGGCCATCGCATAGGCTGCGTTGCACCAGCTGTACTTGTCGTGATCGGCGCCGGCGGTGTCTTCCTCGAAGTTGAAGGCGTCCACCGGGCTGGTCTTGGGACCATAGGGGATGCGGCCCAGGAAGCGCGGCATGCACAGCGCCAGATAGCGTGCGTCGTCGGACTCGCGCAGCGAGCGCCAGGCGGCGTACTCGGGCGTGGTGAAGATCTTGGTCAGGTCGCGCGGGTTGGCGAGTTCGCCCCAGGACTCCATCTGCATCACCGTCGGTGCGGCACCGGTGATGAAGGGAGCATGGGCCGAGGCGGCGATCTTGGACATCTCGCCCAGCAGCTCGACATCGGGCGGCGAATGGTCGAAGTGATAGTCGCCGACCAGGGCGCCGAAGGGCTCGCCGCCGAACTGGCCGTACTCTTCCTCGTACAGCTTCTTGAACAGCGGCGACTGATCCCAGGCCGTGCCCTTGTAGCGCTTCAGCGTCTTGCCCAGGTCCTGCTTGGAGATGGACATCACGCGTATCTTCAGCTGCTCGTCGGTCTCGGTGTTGTTGACCATATAGTGCAGGCCGCGCCAGGCAGATTCCAGCTTCTGGAAGTCGGCATGGTGCAGTATCAGATTGACCTGCTCGGAGAGCTTCTTGTCCAGCGCGGCGATCATCGCCTCGATGCTGGCCACCGTGTCGGTGCTGATCAGCTTGACGTTGGCCAGCGCCTGCTGCGCCAGGGTCTGCACGGCCGCCTCGACGGCCGATTTGGCTTCGTCCGATTTGGGCTTGAATTCCTTGTTCAGCAGCGAGGCGAAGTCGTTGCCCTCAACCGTGACGCCCGCAAATGCCGCCGCGCCCGACTGTTGTTCCAGTTCAGCCATTGTGTGTGCTCCGGATATCGTCTAAGGGGTCAGGAAGTGCCTTCGGGCTTGCCCGCGGCGGTCAGGGATTGCAGCAGCGCCGGGTCGTTGAGCACCTTGGCGATCAGCTCTTCCGCGCCTCCCTTGCCATCCATATAGGTGACGAGATTGGACAGCTGCTGGCGTGCATCCAGCAGCTTGTTCAGGCCCTCGACCTTGGCCGCGATGGCCGCCGGCGAGAAGTCATCCATGTTCTCGAAGCTCAGGTCCACCGACAGATTGCCCTCGCCGGTCAAGGTGTTGGGCACCTGGAAGGCAACGCGCGGCTTCATGGCCTTCATCCGGGTGTCGAAGTTGTCGACATCGAACTCGAGGAATTTGCGGTCCGCCACCGGGGGCAGGGGCTCCTCAGGCTTGCCGGCCAGATCGGCCATCACGCCCATCACAAAGGGCAACTGCACCTTTTTCTCGGCGCCATACAACTCCACGTCATATTCAATTTGGACGCGCGGCGCCCGGTTGCGAGCGATGAATTTCTGGCTGCTGCCCATATGAGATCTCCAATAGATCGAAAAACAAAGAAACCAATAAGCCCATGGTCAATCCGGCACTCGCCGCAGATATTGGTGTGCGACAAGGCGAGGTAGAGACGGGCTTATATCTCGTGACTATCAATAGTATTTGCCGCTTGATCTTTCAGTTTACGGCGCATGCAACAGACATGGATGTCAGTAGGAACCCGAATCGTCGCGGCCTATGGAATCGGGGTCCACGCCCATGATGCGGGCCACCTCGGCCATCGCGTCGGGCGCCAGGTCGCGCACCAGTTGCAGGAAGTTCTTTTCGATCAGCCGTTCTGCCCGTCGCAGCAGCAACTGGGCCGGGTTGGTGGGCTCGCTGCGCTCCAGATAGGCGCAGACCAGATTGATGGCCTTGATGGCGTCCTGGCGGCTCTCGATGCTCATCGGTCCGCCGCCGCCACGACGCGCAGGGCGCGGCACGCCGTCGTCGGAGACGCCGGCCTCGCCGTCATCGTCCTCACCCAGAGCGTCGGGGTCGGGCAGCAGCGACTCGATCGCCTCCAGCATGCCCCTGAGCGCCTTCACATCGACTGCATTCTCGATGCCGAACTTGTCGTTCATCAGCCGTTGCAGGGCCAGTACTTGCTGGCGCCCTTCGTCGCAGGTGCTGCGCAGACGCGCCGCCAAGTCGGGCATATCGCCCAGCATGCCCTGGATCTGGCCGGCCGTCGGCGGTGATTCGTCGGGGCGGGCGGCGAGGCGGTCGAGCGCGATCTCCACATCGCGTGTGCGCAATCCGCCCATGCGGCGGTCATTGATCAAAAGAGCTTGACGCACATCGCCGAGCAGGCCGTCGAGCTTGTCCATGGAGCCCAGCACGCTGATGCGGGCAAAGGCATCGCCGTCATCGGGGTCCAGGCCCGGATGCAGGCCATCCCAGAAGCGATCGAGCAGACCATGCATCAGGCGCAGGCCTTCGGGCAGGCCCTCGAGGCCATCGAGATTGATCTTGGCGCGGGCCCAGCTCAGAGCCACGCGCAGGTCGCGGCTGCGGCCCAGCAGATCTTCGGCCAGCCCACGGGCCTCGGGCCAGCTGGGCGGCTGGGCGGCGGCGAACTGTGTCTCGGGTTTGCCGGCAACGGCCTGGTCCAGTTCGAGAAAGCTGGGATCGTATTCAAGGTCTTCCCCGCACGCGTTGCCATCCAGCGGCTCGAGCCAGCCGTCCACCGGTTGACCATGCGTATCGGAAGAATCGGAATCACCAGCCATTGCGTCGTACCTGTTTGAAGTTTTATTCGACTCGGGGACTGCCGGACCGCTGCGCAATATGTCTTGTCAAGGCTTGCGCGGGGCCTGCTTCTGCGGGGCAATGTAACACCGGGCCATGACAACTCATAGCGGGATTTGCATCGTTTGCCCCCCCAGTTTCGAGTGCCTTTACCCGGGGCGGTGCGCATCGCGTATCAGGCCGGTATCAATTGACCATCGAACGCTGTCGGCGACCGCTCGACGCACGCCGACGGTGCGTTGCGCCAAGCGTGGCGGGCGTGCTGAAGTTCTCGTTATAAAGGGGGTGACGCACGAATGGGGGATATGTTTGAATCATCGTCCCGGCTAGCATGCGGCAGCAGTTGGCAGGCTGGATTCGGCCGGCGACTGTGGGGCCTGTTCGATTCGACACCAGGTCCGCCTCGGGTTCATACCGAAGACCCGGTGTGCGTATTTGTCGCTACGCTCGCCCCACAGCCATAAACCCAGGGCATCCCGATGAAGCTGCAAGCCGTTCGCCTTCTTTCCCACAGTCTCTTGGTGCTTGGTTTGAGCACGGCATTGCCGTCGCTGGCCCAGAGCGCGGCGCCGCGGGTGCAGGTCAAAACCTTCGCCGTCACCGGCAACACCCTGCTGCCTCAGTCCAGCCTGGACGCGGTGCTGCAACCCTTCAAGGGGGAGCGCACGCTGGACGAGCTGAAGCAGGCGGCACTGGCGGTGCAGGAGTTGTACCGCCAGGCCGGCTACGGCGCGGTGATCGCCTATGTGCCCGAGCAGACCGCCGGGGCAGGCACCGCCACTATCGCCGTGCTGGAGGGTCGCATCACCCGCATCGACGTGGGTGGCAACAAGCAGTTCAGCGAGGCCAATATCCTGCGCAGCCTGCCGCTGCTGGCCAAGGGTCAGACGCCCCAGGTGCAGCGCATCGACGCGCAGATCCAGCTGGCCAACGAGAACCCGGCCAAGCAGGTCGCCGTCTCGCTGGAGGCCGGCCAGCGCCAGGGCGAGGTCGATGCCCATATCACCGTCACCGAACAGAATGCGCAGCGCTGGACGCTGGCGCTGGACAACACCGGCAATGCCAGCACCGGCCGGCTGCGTGCCAATGTCGGTTACCAGCATGGTGCGCTGTGGGATCTGGACCACCAGCTCTCACTGCAATTCCAGTTCGCGCCGGAGAAGCTCTCGTCGGTGGCGGTGTTCAGTGCCAGCTACCGCGTGCCCTTCTATGCCCAGGGCATGACCTTGGATGCCTATGCCGCCCACTCCAATGTCGATGGTGGCAGCACCGGCACGGCGGCCGGACCGCTGCAGTTCAGCGGCAAGGGCCAGATCTATGGCATGCGGCTGAGCAAGTACCTGCCGCGCATGGGCGAGGTGGACCATCGTGTGATCCTGGGGCTGGACCAGCGGGCCTATATCAATGACTGCAGCATTGCCGGTCTGCCTGCGGGCGCCTGCGGCACCGCCGGCGAGAGCATCACCGTGCACCCGCTGTCGCTGGAATACACCTTGCAGAAGCAGGGCGACACCTCGATGGGCGCCAACGTCTCGCTAATCCACAACCTCGGCCTGGGCGGACGCTACGGCAGTGACGCCAACTTCGAGGCCGTGCGCGTAGGGGCCAAGCGGCGCTACACCAGCCTGCGGATGAACCTGTTCGGCGGCATGGTCCTGCCGCAGCAATGGGCCCTGCAAGGGCGGCTCAACAGTCAGTACAGCGGTGACGCCCTGGTCTCGGGCGAGCAGTTTGGCCTGGGCGGCGCCAACTCGGTGCGCGGCTACGAGGAGCGCGAGATCCTCGGCGACAGCGGCCTGTCTGCCAGCATCGAGCTCTATGCCCCCGATATGGCCAAGCGCTTCAGCGAAAGCCTTGGCAGCCTGCGGGCGCTGGCCTTCGTCGATGGCGGCAAGGTCAGGAACCAGCGCGGCATGCCCTGCCGCAATGTCCAGGTGTCCTGTGGCCTGGCCTCGGTGGGCATGGGCCTGAGGCTGGGTGCCGGACCGCTGCAGGTTCGGCTCGACATGGCCCAGGCCCTGCGCGCCGGGGCACGCACCGAGCGTAACGATGTGGGTTTCCACTTTCAGGCGAATTACAGTTTTATATGAATGAGCCCGTGGGCGCGGCGGCTTCATTGAGCGCTGCGCCACCGGCCCAGATCCGAATTTCGAGAGGCAGTCCATCATGAGCCAGTCCAGTCAAACCCTTCGCGCCGTCACCCGCAACCTGGGCGCGCGACGCATCGCCCCACGCCGTCTGGCGGCCGCACTCGCGACGGGTTCCCTGCTGACGCTGGCGGTGTGGCCGGGCATGGAGCAGGCGCAGGCGCAGACGCTGCCCAGCGGCCTGAACGTGGTGCAGGGCAGGGCCCTGGTCAACACCGTTGGCAACAACATGACGGTGACCAACTCGAATGGCGCGATCCTGAACTGGAACAGCTTCTCGATCGGCGCGCAGAACGCGGTGCGCTTCGAGCAGGCCAATGCCAGCAGCCAGGTGCTCAACCGGGTGCTGGGCAATGATCCGTCCAACATCCTGGGCCAGCTCAGCAGCAACGGCAAGGTCTGGTTGCTGAACCCGAACGGCGTGCTGTTCGGCCAGAACGCACGCATCAATGTCGCCGGCCTGGTGACCAGCACCCTGAACCTCAGCGACAGGGACTGGACGGCCGGGCGCTACAACTTCCAGGCGCTTGGTGGCAGCAGCGCCGAGATCGTCAACCAGGGTGAACTGCGCACGACGCTGGGCGGCCATGTCGCCCTGGTCGGCGGCAGCGTCAAGAACGAAGGGCTGATCGAAGCGCCGGGCGGGCAGATCCTGCTGGCCGCGGGCCAGAGCGTGGAGCTGATAGATACCGGCTCGCCCAACCTGAGCGTCAAGGTCACCGCGCCGCAGGGTGAGGCCTTGAATCTGGGTACGCTGGCGGCGGCCGGCGGGCGCATCGACATCCACGGCGCCATCGTCAACCAGCAGGGCATTGTGCGGGCCGACTCGCTGCAGGGCGCGGGAGGCGACATCGTGCTGCGGGCCAGCCAGACCTTGATGCTCAGCGCTGACAGCCGCACCACGGCCGATGGCGGTGATGCAGGCAAGGGCGGCCAGATCCAGCTGCTGGGCCGTCAGGTGGGGCTGACGGACCGTGCCATGGTCAGCGCCTCGGGGGCTGCCGGTGGCGGCCAGGTGCTGGTCGGCGGCGGGCAGGAGGGCAAGGACGCCAGCGTGCCCAATGCCCAGGCGGTCTATATCGGCGCCGAGGTGCACATCGCGGCGGATGCCACCGAGCAGGGTTACGGCGGACGCGTCATCGTCTGGAGCGACGAGTCGACCCGGGCCTACGGCAGCTTCAGCGCCCGGGGTGGCCCCCAGGGCGGGGACGGCGGCTTCATCGAAACCTCGGGCGGCTGGCTGGATGCCAGGCCGACCGCCATCGATACACGTGCCCCCAAGGGCAAGGCGGGCCAGTGGCTGATCGACCCGTACAACATCTATATCTCGGATACCGGCTATGGCTATGGCACCGAGCGCATTGCTGCGGACACATTCTTCGATCCCAGTGGCGATGATTCGGTGCTGCTGAGCGGCGACATCAACGATGCGCTGAATGCGGGTCAGACGGTGGTCATCAAGACCTCGACCGGGGGCAGCCAGCAGGGCAATATCGAGTTGCGAAATGCAACGATCTCCCACAGCTCCGGACCCAGCGGCGGCAACCTGACCCTGCTGGCCGACGGCAATATCGACATGATCGATTCGTCGATCTCGGGCCTCAACGGTGCGCTGAACGTCACCTTCGTGGCCGGCCAGGGCGGGCTGCCATCGGGCGGCACGGTGTACTTTGGCGGCGCTTCCACCATTGTTTCGGGTGGCGGCAATATCGATATCGGCGGCGGCGGCACCGGCCAGCTGGCCGGTGGCAATTCATTCGCCAACGCGGCGGTGAACACGAAAGGCTTCGGTGCGGGCATCACGCTGGAGTCCGGTACGGTGCTGGATGCCGGCAGTGGCAACCTTTCGCTGCGTGGTGCCACCGATATCTCAGGCGGCGGCAGTGGCATCGTGCTGCAAGGCTCGGGCATGGGCCAGCAGCGACAGCCCTTGCTGATTGGCCGCAACATCACGCTGCTGGGCTCGGCGGGGACGGCCGGCACGGGCGTGACGCTCGGCCCCGGCAGCAGCCTTGAGGCCACTCAATCGATCAATGTCTCCGGTTGGTCGCTGAACGATGTGGGCGTGCAGATGGACCCCGGCACCGGCCGGGGCGCTCGCCTTGTGGTGGATCCGGGCACACCTGTGACCGACCCGAGCTACCAGCTGTATGTGCGTGGCCAGGGTACGGACGGCGTGGTCATTGCCACCGAGACGACCAGTCTGGTGGCCGGCCATGGCGCCAACATCCTGGTCGACGCGACCGGCGGCTCGCCGACCGGATCGCTGCGCGTCAACGGTGACCTGACGTCGGAGGTGATCAACTCCACAGGCGGCGGCTCGGTGACCCTGATCGGGCCCAGCCTGGCCTTGGGTCATACCCGCGTGGTGACCGACGGGGATGTGCTGATACAGGCCACCCGCGGCTCCTTTGGCGGCCTGACCATGACCAACAGCCGCATTCAGGCCGGCGGCGCCATCGACGTGCAGGCCAGCCGGATGCAGTTCACCTTCGGTTCGTCGCTGTCGTCAACTGCGAGCGGCCTGGCGATCGGGCTGAGTGGCTTTAACGGCGGCGCGCTGACCCACTTCGACAACCAGGCCGATGCGCTCCTGAACACCCCCAATGGCAACTGGCTGATCTACGCCAGCGACCCCCAGCTCAACTGGTCGCCGAACGATCTGAACCATGACTACACCATGCATGGCTCGGCCGGTTTCTTCGACACGCCCCCCAGTCAATCGGGCTTGAATGGAATCCTGTTTGCCACGCAGCAGATCGCGCGGATCGAGGGCGATGTGATACCGCGCGAATACGATGGGACGACCGCAGCAACGTTCTTCGGAAGCCCCAGGATCACTACCCTGCCGGGCGATACGGCCATGATCCTTGCGGACATTGATCCGCCGGTGTTTCTGGACAAGAACGCCGGGGTGGACAAGCCCTTGGATGCCGGCCTGTTGATGTTCCCCATGTTCGTCGATGCCAAGCAGAAACCCGTCTTTGGCTACACCGTGCAGAACACCTTGAAGGGCACGATCACGCCCAAGCATCTGAGTTTCGCGCTGGTGGCCAATGACAAGGTCTATGACGCCACGACCTTGGCCACCGGCATGCTGCTGGAGCCGGCCATCGGCCTGGTCGGTGACGAGACGATCAATATCGTGGTGGCCGGGCATTTCCTGGACAAGAACGTCGGCAGCGAGAAGACGGTGATCTTCGACGCCGTCCAGTTGCAGGACGGCAGCAACGGTGGCAAGGCCAGCAACTACACCTTCTTCGCACCCGAGGGCGGCTCGTCGGCCGCCATCACCCGGGCCGACCTGCTGGTCACCGGACTGAGCGCGGTCAACAAGACCTATGACCGTTCGACCGCGGCCACGCTCAGCGGCGCGCCGACGGTCAACCCCTTGGGCGAAGACTCGGTGTTCGCTTTCTTCCAGAACAATTCCGAGCTCGCGGGTGGCACGGGCAATGGCGCGCAAGGCGGTATCACCCCGCTGGCCACCTTCGAAGGCGTGGCATCGTTCAGCGACCGCAACGTCGGAACCGCCAAGCCGGTGAGCGTGTTCGGTCTGCAGCTGGGTGGCGGGGACGCCAACAACTACAACCTGATCGCACCGACGCTCGTTGCCAACATCACACCGCTGGCACTGAACGTCGGCAATCTGAGTGCGGCGAGCAAGGTCTACGACGGTGGCACCTCGGTGTCGATCTCCGGTAGTTCGTCCGTCACACCGCTGGAGGGCGATTCGGTCAGCCTGTCCTCCGGCTCGGGCAGCTTCACCGACAAGAATGTGGGCACGAACAAGACCGTGGTGCTGAATGGTTTCGGGCTGAGCGGGCCCGACGCCGGCAACTACACGGTGTCGTTCTCGGGCAACCTGAGCGCGGACATCACCCCGGCCAGCGTCTCCGTCACCGGCCTGACGGCAAACAACAAGGTCTATGACGCCACCACGGTGGCGACCTTGGCCAGCACGGGCCAGGTCAACGTCTTCGGCAGCGATGTGGTGACGCTCAGTGGCGGCACGGCCAATTTCGTTGACAAGAACGTCGGCACGGCCAAGACCGTGGTGCTCAGCGGCTTTGGCCTCAGCGGTGCCGACGCCGGCAACTATGCGCTGCAGCCGATCGCCAACCTCAGCGCCAACATCACCCCGGCGACGCTGGCCATCAGCGGCCTGACCGCCAACAACAAGGTCTATGACGCCGGCACGGCGGCCACCCTGGCCGGCAGCGCGGCCATCAAGGCCCTGGGCAGCGATGTCGTCACTGTCGGTGGTACGGCCGTGGCCAATTTCAGCGACAAGAACGCCGGCACCGGCAAGAGCGTCAGCGTCAGCGGCTACACGCTGAGCGGCGCCGACGCGGCCAACTACACCGCCGCCCAGCCCACCGGCCTGAGCGCCAACATCACCCCGGCTACCCTGGTCATCGCCGGACTGGGCGTGGCCGACAAGGTCTATGACGCCAGCACGGTGGCCACACTCACCGGCGGCGCCAATATCAGCGCGCTGGGCAGCGATGTCGTCAGTGTCGACGCCGCCAATGCCAACGCCCGTTTTGCCGACAAGAACGTCGGCGCCGGCAAGAGTGTCATCGTCGGCAACTTCAGCCTCACCGGGGCGGATGCCGGCAACTACACCCTGCAGGCGCCGAGCAACCTGACGGCCAGCATCACCCCGGCCTCCTTGAGCGTCAGCGGCATCAGAGCCAACAACAAGGTCTATGACGCCGGCACCTCGGCCGCCCTTAGCGGCAGCGCCAGCGTGCAGGCCCTGGGCAGTGATGCCGTCAGCGTCGGTGGCACGGCTGTCGCCAGCTTCGCAAACAAGAACGTCGGCAGCGGCAAGAGCGTCAGCGTCAGCGGCTATACGCTGAGCGGTGCGGACGCCGGCAACTACACGCTGAACCCGCCGGCCGATCTCAGGGCCGACATCACGCCTGCCAGCCTGACCATCAGCGGCATCAGCGCCAACAACAAGGTCTATGACGCCACCCTGGTGGCCAGCCTCAGCGGCAACGCCGTCGTGCAGGCCCTGGCCAATGACAGCGTCAGCGTCGGCGGCCCGGCAAGCGCCAGCTTCAGCGACAAGAACGTTGGCAATGCCAAGCCGGTCACGGTCAGTGGCTACACCCTCACCGGTGCAGACGCGGGCAACTACCAGGTTGTCACGCCGAGCCTGACGGCCAGCATCACCCCGGCCAGTCTGCAGTACCTGGCCAGCCCGGTGAGCAAGTCCATTGGCGACGCGGTGCCGGCGCTGAGCGGCAGCGTCACCGGCTTCGTCGGCGGCGAGACCCAACAGTCGGCGACCAGCGGCGCGCTGAGCTTCAGCAGCGAGGTCGAGGTGCAGACGGCGGCGGGCAGCTACGCCATATTGGGTGCGGGCCTGAGCGCGCAGAACTACAGTTTTGTCCAGGCGCCGGGCAATGCCACGGCTTTAACCGTTACCGGAATCAGCCCTGCAGCCACCTTGAATCAGGGCACGGCCGTGGCCGTCAACTCGGTGCTCAACCCACCGCAGGCGCCCACCAACAGTGGCCTGGGCGGCCTGCTGAACATGCTGCAGGCGCCGGCTGCCGGCGCTGAGGTGGCCGGCGCTGCCCTGCTGTCCACGCTCGGTGGCAATGCCGGTGGCACGCCCTCGTTTGCGGGCGTGCGTCTGGGCGATATGTCGCAGGACGCGCTGGCCAATATGCTGGCCTCGCGTGACCGTTACAAAAAGGCCCTGTTCGCCGACGCCATCTACAAGCTGGAGCAGGACGCTGCGCTGGCCGATCTGCGCCTGTGCAAGTCGGCCAAGGATGTCGAAGCGGGCGACTGCATATTGACCAGCGAACTCAAGCAGCAGATCCAGGCCGCCAAGCAGGCGCAACAGCAAGCGGAGCAGCAACAGCAAGCCGCACTGGCGGCACAGGCTCCTGGCAAGACCGCTGCGGCGCTGCCCGAGCCCAAGGGCCTGACGGTCAACCTCAGTCACAAGCGCAAGGTCAAGGCCGCGGCCCTGCCGCAGATCGAGCGCAAGGTCGCCGTCGTCATCGGCATCGACAACTACCAGGACAAGAGCATCCCGCAGCTGGGCAACGCGGTGAAGGACGCGCAGACCGTGGGCAGCCTGTTCGACGGTGCGCTGGGCTACGAGACCGTGGTCATCCCCAACGCCAGCAAGCAGGCGGTGGTCAGCGCGCTGAACAAGCTGGCGTTGGAGCTGGGCCCCAAGGATTCGGTCGTCATCTACTACGCCGGCCACGGCGAGCTGGTCGAATCCACCGGCCTCGGTTACTGGCAGCTGGCCGACGCCGATGCCAAGAAGCCCGAGACCTGGCTGTCCAATGCCGACATCGGCCGCATGATTGCGCAGATCGGCGCCTCGCAGGTGGCGCTGATCTCGGACAGCTGCTACTCGGGCTCGCTGGTCTCGGACGAGCGCATCCGCGCCACACCCGGCGGCGCCGACCCGCAGGCGGTGCTGGCGCGCAAGTCGGTGGTGGTGATGTCCTCGGGCGGCAACGAGCCGGTGTTCGACGAGGGCAAGAACGGCCACTCGCCGTTTGCCTGGAACCTGATGAACCAGTTGAAGCAGGTGAGCAGCTGGCAGGCCGGGGGCAATGTGTTCGAGCGGGTGCGGTTTGCTGTGGCCAAGGAGCTGCCGCAGCGGCCCAAGTACGGCTCAAGCAGCGCGGCGGGCCACCAGGCCGGCGGTGACTATCTGTTCGAGCAGCGCCAGCTGGAATCGAACAACTGAGCCGCGGCACCGGGTTCTCGGCTTCAGCTCAACAAAGGACGTTGCACCATGAAACTCATGCTTTCAAGTCTGTTGCTCATGCTGGGCCTGGGTCTGAGCCCCGTCGTCTCGGCGCAGAACCTGCTGAAGGGCTCCCAGGTCACCGAGGCCGCTCTGATCGAAGCCCTGGTCGTCGATGCGCCCGCCGATGGGGCCGCTGGCGATGTCAAGACGCGCGGCTTCCGCCCCGCCGTACCTGGCGGCACGGCGGCCGCGCCGGCCAATCCGAATGCCGGCAAGGCCAGCCTGCTGATCACCTTCGCGACCAACTCGGCCGAGCTGGGGGCCGAGACCAAGGGCTTGCTCGACACCCTGGCGCGGGCCCTGCAGTCCGACAAACTGGCCGGCTTCTCGTTCAGGGTCGAGGGGCATGCGGATGCGCGCGGTGACGCCGAGCTCAATCAGAAGCTGTCGCAGCAGCGCGCCGAAGCGGTGGCGGCCTATATCGTCAGCAACCACGGCCTGCTGCCCGAGCGCCTGCTGCCTCAAGGCAAGGGCGCCAGCGAGCCGCTGAACAAGAGCCGGATCGATGCCCCGGAGAATCGCCGGGTGACGATTGTCACTGTCAAGAACTGAGCGCCCCTGCTGCGCCTGCTTGCGATCCGATCCGGCATGGATGTCCGCAGTTGATTCTCGCCCCCAAGCTGCGACACTCCGGTATTGGAAAAAACTGCTAGAAAGGTTAACGACCATGAAGACTCTACTGTTTGTTGCCTGCCTGGGCCTGGCGCTGAACTCCGGTGCTTCGGCCCAAAACGTGCTCAAGGGTTCGCAGGTGAGTGAGAACGCCCTGATCGATGCCCTGGCCATCGACCCGCCCGAGCTTGCGGCCAGCGGCGCCAAGACCCGCGGCTTCCGTCCTGCCGCAGCAGGTGGCGCCGCGACCAAGCCGGCCAATCCGAACGCCGGCAAGGCCAGCCTTCTGATCACCTTCCCGACGAACTCGGCCGACCTGACCGATGAAACCAAGGGCCTGCTGGACATGCTGGCGCGCGCATTGCAGTCCGACAAGCTGGCCGGCTTCGCATTCAAGGTCGAGGGCCATGCCGATGCGCGCGGCGACGCCGATCGCAATCTGAAGCTGTCGCAGCTGCGCGCCGAGTCGGTTGCTAACTATCTGGTGGCCAGCCATGGGGTGCTGCCCGAGCGGCTCACCGCCGTCGGCAAGGGTGCCAGCGAGCTGATGAACAAGGCCCAGCTGGATGCGCCCGAGAATCGGCGCGTGACCATTGTCACCGTGAAGAACTGAGCCCATGGCTGGCTGATTCGATGCCTCCTCCTATCCTATCGGCGCCGGCGGCACACCAGGGGAGGACGGACCATTGAAGGCAGCGAAGAAGCGCGCCGCCGCGGTCAGGGGGCGCACCCGCCCGCCGGTATTGACCGCCTCGGCGACCCAGCTGCTATGGCACCACCACCGGCGGGCATTGCTGTTCTGGGGCGCCGCGCTGGTGCTGGTGCTGGCCTTGGCGGCATGGCTGGCGCGGTCAACAGCGCCGGCGGCAGACGTCGAAGCGCCCGCAACACCACCCGCGGCCGCCGCAGCCGAGCTGCCCCCGGCGATTCCGGAGGCCACGCTGGAGCAGTTGCTCGCCGCGCCCAAGTCGGCCGATTGGCGCATTGCTCGGCTGGCCGGCAACACCGCAGTGATGGTGATCGAGTTCCCCAGCCTGCTGGCCCAGGGCCAGGCCTTCAACCGGGCGGCGGCCCTGCTCGAGAAGACGCGCGGCTCGCGCGACCGCGTGTTGAGCGACGCCGAACTGCAAGCCCTCGTGGTCGGCGCTGGTGACAACGTTGAGACCTTCTACCAGGGCCATGACTACACCGGCGTCAATATCGCCCGCTTCTTCAGTCTGGCTGCCAGCCAGAAGGTGGCCCTCAACGAGCAGGAGTTGCGCCTGCGCGCCTTGTTGTTGCAGGAGGGGGTGATGCGCGAAGAGGGCGGTGCCTACAGTGCCTTCAGCCGCCAGGCGGTGATCGGTTTCAGCGCGGTGCAGGCCGACAATCCTGCCACCAAGCAGGACGAGACCATAGATCCCGTGCGCCGCGAGTCGGTCTTGTTGCACGAGCTGAGTCATGGCCAGTTCTTCACCCGCGCCGACTATCAGAAGGCCTGCTGGACCTTCTGGAAAGAGGCGCTCAGCGATGCCGAACGCCGCCTGTTCCGTGACTATCTGGCCCGCAACGACTATGACCCCGGCAACGAGGAGTTGATGGTCAATGAGACCCAGGCTTTGCTGATGCACACGCCGGATACTCGCGCCTTCAGCGCCGTCACGCTGGGGGTCAGCGAGGCACAGCTCGCCAGCTTTCGGGCCCGTTTCAGACAGGTGGAAACGGCTGCGCAGGCGGCCGCTGCACGATAGCGACGCCTGCGATCAGCGGGGACTGATAGAGAAGGGGGAATTTGGTCGGGGTGAGAGGATTCGAACCTCCGATCTCTTCGTCCCGAACGAAGCGCCTTACCGGACTAGGCCACACCCCGATCTGTGAAACGGCCTGAGGTGATCTCAGTACCGCTTCTTGAATTGACTGCTCAGAACGAGCGATCAATCGACCGAACGCAGAATTCTAGCAGAGCTTCGCGCCATTTTGAATCTGGCAGCAAAGCAAGACATTCTTTTGCCTTGTCGGCCTCGGCGCGAGCCGCGTCGCGCGTGGCCTCTAACGCGCCAGTTGCACGCACGATGGCGACGATGTCGGCGAGGCGTTCCAGCTCGCCATGCTCGATGGCATGGCGTATCAACGCCCGCTGCTCGGGCGTGCCGCGCTCCATCGCGATCAGCAGCGGCAGGGTCGGCTTGCCTTCGCGCAGATCGTCGCCGACGTTCTTGCCCAGCGCATGGGTGTCGCCTTCGTAGTCGAGCAGATCGTCCACCAGTTGGAAGGCCGTGCCCAGCGCGCGGCCGTAGCCGGCGCAGGCCTCTTCGAGTTCCGGTGGCGCATCGGCCAGCACGGCGCCCAGGCGGGCACTGGCCTCGAACAGCTTGGCGGTCTTGTAGCGGATCACGGTCAGATAGCGATCGACCGCGACGTCGGGGTCGTGCATATTCATCAGCTGCAGGACCTCGCCCTCGGCGATCACATTGGTCGCCTCGGCCAGCACTTCCAGCACGCGCATGCGGTTCACCGACACCATCATCTGGAAGGCGCGGGAATAGAGAAAGTCGCCGACCAGCACGCTGGCGGCATTGCCGAACAGGGCGTTGGCGGTGTCCTTGCCGCGGCGCAGCGAGGACTCATCGACGACGTCGTCGTGCAGCAGGGTGGCGGTATGTATGAATTCGACCACCGCGGCCAGCTCGAAGCGCTCAGGGCCTTCAAAGCCCAGCGCATTGGCAAACAGCAACACCAGCTTCGGCCGCATGCGCTTGCCGCCGGCATGGACGATGTAGCCGGAGATCTGGTTGATCAGGGCGACGTCCGAGGTCAGGCGACGCGCGATCACGGCATCGACTTCGTGCATTTGCGCAGCCAGTGCGGCAATGACCTCGGACAGGGAAGTAGCGGGCGAGGCAGACGCGACGTGCACTTTCAGCTCTCGTGAAAGAAAGAGACGATTATAGAAACACCTGAGGCCCGCTCCCGGCAAGCCAGCCCGGGCTGAGGCATCCCGGCACAGCGCCCGGACGATCTGGTATGCGCAAGCCGGCAATCCGTGCTAGAATCTTCGGCTCTGCGCCATGAGGGCGTGGAACATGCCTGGTCCCGTCAAAATCGTCAAGCCGCAAGGCAGGGTGGTTTTGGCAGTGGAAGTAGCCAGGTGGTTTTAATTGAAGGGGCTGATATGTACGCGGTCATAAAAACCGGCGGCAAGCAATACAAAGTTGCTGCTGGCGAAAAGATCAAAGTAGAACAGATTGCTGCGGATGTTGGCCAAGAGATCGTGATCGACCAGGTGCTCGCTATTGGTAGCGGCGCGGACCTGCAGGTTGGGACTCCCTTGGTAGCCGGCGCAAGCGTCAAGGCCACGGTGGTGGCACAGGGCAAGCACGACAAGGTGCGAATCTTCAAAATGCGTCGTCGTAAGCATTACAAGAAGAGCCAAGGTCACAGGCAGACGTTCACTGAGCTGGAAATCAGCGCAGTGCTCGCAGCCTGAACATCGTTCGGCAACTAGACAAGGAGCTAATCCATGGCACAGAAAAAGGGCGGCGGTTCCACACGGAACGGCCGCGACTCCCAACCGAAGATGCTGGGCGTGAAGGTGTACGGAGGCCAGGTGATCTCGGCCGGCGGCATCATCGTGCGTCAGCGCGGCACCAAATTCCATCCCGGCACCAACGTCGGTATTGGCAAGGACCACACGCTGTTCGCGTTGGTTGACGGCAAGGTTTCCTTCGCCATCAAGGGCCCGAAGAACCGCCAAACCGTCTTCGTGACGACGGCCTAACCGAATAGCCACCGCTTGCGGTGGCGCGGTTTGCCAAAGAGCCCCGGCTTGCCGGGGCTTTTGCATTTCAGTAGGCCCCCTGGCCTCCTGCGTCGTCCGCCCCCCCTTGGGGGTGTCGCCGTCTTGGGACGGCCCGGCGACGGCTCACACTGCATTAACATTGCCACAGCGCTTGAGGCACACACCATGAAGTTCGTAGACGAAGCCACCATCGATGTCGTAGCCGGTAACGGCGGGGCGGGTTGCGCGAGCTTTCGTCGCGAAAAATTCATTCCTTTCGGCGGCCCCAATGGTGGCGATGGCGGGCGGGGCGGCAGCGTGTATGCGGTGGCCGACCGCAATATCAATACCCTGATCGATTACCGCTATGCGCGGCGGCACGAGGCGCGCAATGGCGAGCAGGGCCGTGGCTCCGATCAGTTCGGCGCCGCCGCCGAGGACATCATCCTGCGCATGCCGGTGGGCACCATCATCCGCGACGTCGAGACCGATCAGATCCTCACCGAGTTGCTGGTGCATGGCGAGCCGGTGTTGATCGTCAAGGGCGGCGACGGCGGCTTCGGCAATCTGCACTTCAAGACCAGCACCAACCGCGCCCCGCGTCAGAAGACACCCGGCTGGCCCGGCGAGCAGAAAAAGGTCAAGCTGGAGTTGCGCGTGCTGGCCGACGTCGGTCTGCTGGGCCAGCCCAATGCCGGCAAGTCCACCTTGATCACGGCGGTGTCGAATGCCCGGCCGAAGATCGCCGATTACCCGTTCACGACCCTGCATCCGAATCTGGGCGTGGTGCGCGTTGGCCCGGAGCAGAGCTTCGTCATCGCCGACATCCCCGGCCTGATCGAGGGCGCGGCCGAGGGCGCCGGCCTGGGCCATCAGTTCCTGCGCCATTTGCAGCGCACGCGTTTGCTGCTGCATGTGGTTGACCTCGCGCCGTTCGACCCCTCGGTCGATCCGGTGCAGGAGGCCAAGGCCATCGTCAACGAGCTGAAGAAGTACGACCAGGGCCTGTACGACAAGCCGCGCTGGCTGGTGCTGAACAAGCTGGACATGGTGCCGGTTGAAGAGCGCGCCGCCCGCGTGAAGGACTTCGTCAAGCGCTACAAGTGGAAGGGTCCGGTGTTCGAGATTTCGGCGCTGACCCGCGAAGGCTGTGCCGGCCTGATCCAGGCCATTTACCAGCATGTGGACAAGGCCCAGCGCATCGTCGAAGACATCGACCCTCGTTTCCAGCCAGCCGAGGAGTCCACGCCAGGCGGTGAGGCATGAGCGCCGCGCCGGGCCGCCCCAAGCAAGCTCGCTCCCGCCCGGCGGGACAGGCCGCAGGCCGAAGGGTGCACCAATGAGCGTTTCGGTACTGAAGGACGCGCGCCGTATCGTCGTCAAGGTCGGCTCAAGCCTCGTCACCAACGAAGGCCGAGGCGTTGACGCCGAGGCGATCGGCAACTGGTGCCATCAATTGGCAGGCCTGGCGGCCCAGGGCCGCGAGGTCATCATGGTCTCCAGCGGTGCCATCGCCGAGGGCATGAAGCGCCTGGGCTGGACCACCCGGCCCAAGGAAGTGCATGAGCTGCAGGCCGCCGCCGCCGTCGGCCAGATGGGCCTGGTGCAGATGTACGAGACCAAGCTGCGTGAGCAGGGCATGGGCAGCGCCCAGGTGCTGCTGACGCACGCCGACCTGGCCGACCGCGAGCGCTACCTGAACGCCCGCTCGACCCTGCTGACGCTGCTGGCACACAAGGTGATTCCGGTCATCAACGAGAACGACACCGTCGTCAACGACGAGATCAAGTTCGGTGACAACGACACGCTGGGAGCCCTGGTCGCGAACCTGGTGGAAGCCGATACGCTGGTGATTTTGACCGATCAGCGTGGCCTTTATTCGGCCGATCCGCGCAAGGACCCGAACGCCCGCTTCATCCACGAGGCGGTGGCCGGCACGCCCGAGCTGGAGCAGATGGCGGGCGGCGCCGGATCAAGCCTGGGTCGCGGCGGCATGATCACCAAGATACTGGCCGCCAAGCGTGCGGCCGGCAGCGGTGCCAGCACGGTCATCGTCTGGGGCCGCGAGCCCGATGTGCTGTTGCGTCTGGCCGCCGGCGAAGCCCTGGGCACGGCGCTGACCGCCTCGACGCAGAAGATGGCCGCCCGCAAGCAATGGATGGCCGACCATCTGCAGATGCGCGGCGCGGTGCGCGTGGACGCCGGTGCTGCCGCCAAGGTCAAGCTCGAAGGCAAGAGCCTGTTGTCGGTCGGCGTGATCGATGTGCAGGGTGAATTTCACCGTGGCGACGTGATCGCCGTGCGCGACGAGACCGGCCAGGAGCTGGCCCGCGGCCTGACCAACTACTCCAGCTACGAAGCGCGGCTCATCGCCCGCAAGGCCTCGAGCGAGTTCGAGCGCCTGCTGGGCTATACCGCCGAGCCCGAGCTGATCCACCGAGACAATATGGTGCTTGCCTAAAGCACCCCATTGTCAAAGGGGGTCGGTCGGCGGGGGTTGTTCCGGCTCCAGCTCGCCATGCCCGCTGTGCTGGCCATCGTCCGGATGGCCGTCATCGCGGTGCGGGCGCATGCCCGAGCGCAGATAGCGGTTGTGATAGTTGTTGCGCGGCAGATAGCGGGCCAGCTCGGTCAGCGCCATCTCATAGACCCCGCGCTTGAACTCGATCACCGACTCCAGCGGCACCCAGTAGTCGTTCCAACGCCAGGCGTCGAACTCCGGATGGTTGGTGGCGCGCAGGTTCAGGTCGCTGTCGCGGCCGGTCAGCTGCAGCAGGAACCAGATCTGCTTCTGGCCGCGGTAATGGCCGCGCGCGTCGCGGCGTATGAAGTGCTCGGGCACCTCATAGCGCAGCCAGTCGCGGGTGCGCGCCAGGATACGGACATGTTCAATCTTGAGTCCCACCTCTTCGTGGAGCTCACGGTACATCGCCTGCTCGGGCGTCTCGCCGTGCTTGATGCCCCCTTGCGGGAACTGCCAGGAATGGGTCCGGATGCGTTTGCCCCAGAACACCAGGTTCCTGTGGTTGAGCAGGATGATGCCGACGTTGGGTCGAAACCCCTCACGGTCGAGCATAATCAACCTCGAATCTTTAGTTGGATTGATTATTGCATTGGGTACCCATCTTGGGGCCCTCATCGCTTTCCCTCATCCGGCCACCACCCGCCCGGACAGCCACAGACCCTATGAAAGCCTCCCAGTTCTTCATTTCCACGCTCAAAGAAGCGCCCACCGACGCCGAAGTCGCCAGCCACAAGCTGATGATGCGAGCCGGCATGATCAAGCGCCTGGGCGCCGGCATCTACAACTACATGCCCATGGGCCTGCGGGTGATCCGCAAGGTCGAGGCCATCATCCGCGAGGAGATGAACCGCGCCGGGGCCGTCGAGCTGCTGATGCCGGTGGTGCAGCCGGCCGAGCTGTGGCAGGAGACGGGCCGCTTCGAGGCCATGGGCCCGGAGCTGATGCGCGTGAAGGATAGGCACGGCCGCGACTTCGTGATCCAGCCGACCTCGGAGGAGGTGATCACAGATATCGCCCGCCAGGAGCTGCGCAGCTACAAGCAGCTGCCGAAGAATTTCTATCACATCCAGACCAAGTTCCGCGATGAGCGCCGCCCCCGTTTCGGCCTGATGCGCGGCCGCGAATTCACGATGAAGGATGCCTATTCCTTCGACCGTGATGTCGAGTCGGGCACGCGCAGCTACCAGGCGATGTATGACGCCTACTGCCGCATCTTCGATCGCATGGGCCTGCAGTACCGCGCGGTGGCGGCCGACTCGGGTGCCATTGGCGGCGATGTGTCGCAGGAGTTCCAGGTCATTGCCGAGACCGGCGAGGACGCCATCGTCTATTGCCCGACCAGCGACTTCGCCGCCAATATCGAGAAGGCCGAGGCGGTGGGCCTGATCGCCCAGCGTGCTGCGGCCACGCAGGCGCTGACCAAGACACCGACGCCGGGCAAGAGCACCTGCGCCGATGTGGCCCAGTTGCTGAACCTGCCGCTGTCGCAGACCGTCAAGTCGCTGGTGCTGGCCACCGATGAGCTGAACGACAAGGGTGAGATCGTCAAGAGCGTGGTCTGGCTGCTGCTGCTGCGCGGCGATCACGACCTGAACGAGGTCAAGACCAGCAAGGTCGAGGGGCTGAAGAACGGCTTCCGCTTTGCCACCGTCGGCGAGATCGAGGACCACTTCGGCACCAAGCCGGGCTATCTCGGGCCCATCGGCCTGAAACAGCCGGTGAAGGTCATTGCCGACCGCACCGTCGCGAACATGAGCGACTTCGTTTGCGGCGCGAACGAGGCCGATTTCCACCTTACCGGCGTCAACTGGGGCCGTGACCTGCCCGAGCCCTTTGCTGTGGCCGACATCCGCAACATCGTTGCCGGTGACCCCTCTCCCGACGGCAAGGGCGTGCTGGCTATCCAGCGCGGCATCGAGGTCGGCCATGTGTTCCTGCTCGGCACCAAGTACAGCGAGCCGATGAAGGCCAACTTCCTGGACGAGAACGGCAAGCCCCAGCCTATGGTGATGGGCTGCTATGGCATCGGCGTGACGCGCATCCTGGGCGCCGCCATCGAGCAGAACCATGATGAGCGCGGCATCATCTGGCCCAACGGCATCGCCCCGTTCACGGTGGTGATCTGCCCGATCGGCTATGACCGCAGCGCCGACGTCAGGACGGCAGCCGACAGCCTCTATGCCGAGCTGATGGCCGCCGGCGTCGATGTGCTGCTGGACGACCGCGGCGAGCGCCCCGGTGCGATGCTGGCCGACTGGGAGCTGGTGGGCGTGCCGCACCGCGTGGTGTTGGGCGACCGAGGCCTCAAGGAAGGCCATGTCGAGTACCAGGGCCGCCGCGACACCGAGGCCAGCAAGATGGCCCTGGCCGAGGTGGCCGCGCATCTGCGGGCCCAACTCGCGGCTTGAGTCGGATGGCGGTGATGGACAGGCGCAGCCTGATGGGCGCGGCGCTGGCGTGGCCGCTGGCCTCGCTGCCGGGGCCGGCCCGCGCCGGCAGCCAGGTCGAGGAGCCGCTGGCCAATTCGGTGCGCTCGGCCTTGTCGGCCGCGGTGGCCAATAGCGCGCCGCCCAAGCCCAGCTTCGACGATATCGACCAGCGCATGGCCTATCTGCGCTGGTTGGGCGAAATGAGCGAGCGCCTGAAAAGGCGCAAGAGCGAGCACGTCACCCGCATCGAGTTCCTTGAGACCGTCTGGTACGAATCCAAGCGCGCAGGTCTGGAGCCGGCCCTGGTGCTGGGCCTGGTCCAGGTCGAGAGCGGTTTTCGCAAATATGCGATCAGCTCGGCCGGCGCGCGCGGCTATATGCAGGTGATGCCATTCTGGGCGCGGCTGATCGGCGACGGCGATCCGGCCCGGCTGTTCCATATGCAGACGAATCTGCGCTTCGGCTGCGTGATCCTGCGCCACTATCTGGACGTGGAGCGCGGCGATCTGTTCCTGACGCTGGGCCGTTACAACGGCAGCCGGGGCCGGCCGGAGTATCCGAATGCGGTGTTTGCCAACCGGAGGATGTGGCAACTGCCCGGCGAGCAGTCAGGACGTTGAGTTCCTGAGCCCGGCCCAGGCCTGAGGCCGGGCGGCGGCGATGCCGGCCAGCTCCAGCACCCGTTCCACCGTGTCATCGACCATTTCGTCTATCGACTTCGGGTGGTGATAGAAGGCCGGCAGCGGCGGGAAGACGATGCCGCCCATCTCGGTCACGGCCGTCATATTGCGCAGATGAGCCAGATTGAACGGCGTCTCGCGCACCATCAAGATCAGCCGACGGCGCTCCTTCAAGGTCACGTCGGCGGCGCGGGTCAGGAGGTTGTCGCCAAAGCCGTGGGCGATCGAGGCCAGCGTCTTCATCGAGCAGGGGGCGACGATCATCGCGGCCGTGGCGAAGCTGCCACTGGCGATGCAGGCGCCGACGTCGGCCGGCGCATAGGCCTGATCGGCCTCGGCTTCCAGCTCGCTGCGGCTCAGGCCCAGCTCGTGGTGCACGTTCAGCACGCCGGCCGGCGTGACGATCAGATGGGTCTGCACGCCCAGGGTTCGGGCACGCTGCAAGAGCCGCAAGCCATACACCGCTCCGGTCGCGCCGGTGATGCCCAGCACCAACCTGGGTGTCATCACCAAACTCAGGCGGGGCTCAGCACTTGCTGCAACTCGCCGGCCTCGTACATCTCCATCATGATGTCCGAGCCGCCGACGAATTCGCCGGCCACATAGAGCTGGGGAATGGTCGGCCAGTTGGCGTATTCCTTGATGCCCTGGCGTATGCCTTCATCTTCCAGCACATTGACGGTCTTGAGTTCGTTGACACCACAGGCCTTCAGGATCTGGATCGCGCGGCCGGAGAAGCCGCACATCGGGAACTGGGCTGTGCCCTTCATGAAAAGCACGACGTGATTGCCCTTGACCAGGGCGTCGATGCGTTGCTGAACTTCGTTCATGGGGATTACCTGCCTGCAAGCTGTTTCAGAGATTCCGGGTTTATACGGCAAAGCGCCAAAGGCCGCGCTGTTCCCGTTCAAGGCCCTATTATCCCGCGCTGCCGAACAGAAAGAAGCGACAAGCCCTCCATGCAGACCGTAGCCGTGATCGACTTTGAAACCACCGGCATGTCGCCCGGCCAGGGCGCCCGCGCCACCGAGATTGCCGCCGTGCTGGTGCAGGACGGCCGCATCGTCGATCGCTTCCAGAGCCTTATGAACAGCGGCGCCTGGGTGCCGCCCTTCATCGAGCAGCTGACCGGCATCACGAACCGCATGCTAGAGACCGCGCCCGGCGCCGAATCGGTGATGCGCGACGTCGCCCGTTTCACCCGCGGCTGCCCGCTGGTGGCGCACAACGCCGCCTTCGATCGCGGCTTCTGGCAGGCCGAGATCGCCCGCGCCGACTGCGAGCCCGACCCGGCCCACCAGTTCGCCTGCACGCTGCTGCTGGCGCGGCGTCTGTATCCGCAGGCGCCTAACCACAAGCTGGGCAGCCTGGCCCGTTTCCATGCGCTGCCGTCCGCCGGCCGCGCCCACCGGGCGCTGGCCGACGCCGAGGTCACGGCGCATCTGCTGCTGCGGGTACAGGAAGACGTGAAACTGCAGTTCGGCGCTGAGCTGGGCGACCGTGGCGTCGATCACCGGCTCTTGATGGCGCTGCAGAAGGCCAACAAGCTGGCGCTGGCGCGCTGCGTCACCGGCCATGTCAAAGCCAGCGCGGTGCCGGCCTGAAGCAGGCACTCACCAAGTGTCGAGGCCGCCGGGCAGCAGTGGGCCAATCTTGCCGGCGGCCAGGCCCTGGCTGAGCCAGCGGCGCGAGTCGGCCGGGTCTATCACCGCGTCGATCTCCAGCGTCGTCGCCATGTTCAGTGAGCTGCCGTTGGCAATCTGCTGTTGCAACAGCGACTGGAACAGGGCCTCGCGCGCCGGCCCGTCGGGCTGCGCCTCCAGTTCCTTGCGATAGCCCAGCCGCACCGCGCCCTCCAGGCCCATCGCCCCGAACTCGGCGCTGGGCCAGGCGGCCGTGGCCAGCGGCGCGTGGAAGCCGCCGCCGGCCAGCGCCATCGCGCCCAGGCCATAGCCCTTGCGGATGATCAGGGCCAGCAAGGGCACCCGCAGATGGGCAGCGGCCACGAAGATGCGGCTGACGTGCCGTACCTGGGCCGTGGCCTCGGTGTCGGGGCCGACCATGAAGCCGGGGGTGTCGATCAGCGACACCAGCGGCAGGCCGTGGGTGTTGCACAGGCGCATGAAGCGGGCGGTCTTGTCGGCCGCGGCGGCATCGATCGCACCGCCCAGGTGGGCCGGGTTGCTGGCCAGCAGGCCGACCGGCCGGCCCTCGATGCGGGCCAGCGCCGTCAGCACAGCGGGGCCGAAGCCAGGGCGCAGCTCCAGCAGCGCGCCGGTGTCGGCCAGCTGCTGCATCAGCGCGCGCATGTCGTAGCTGCGGGTGCGGCTGTCGGGCAGGGCCTGGCGCAGCAGCTCGGGTGGGTTGCAGGTCCAGTCGGCCACTGAGCCTTGGAAGTAGCCCAGGTACTGTTTGGCCGCGGCAACGGCCTGGGCCTCATCCCGCACCAGCAGGTCGATCACGCCATTGCGCGCTTGCACAGCGCTGGGACCGATCTGCTCCGGTGCGAACACGCCCAGGCCGCCGCCCTCGACCATCGCCGGCCCGCCCATGCCGATATTGCTGGCCTCGGTCGCAATGATCACATCGCAGCAGCCCAGCAGGGCCGCATTGCCGGCAAAGCAGCGCCCTGCGGCAATGCCGACCATGGGCACCTGGCCGCTGAGCCGCGCATGGCTGGCAAAGGTCGTCACATGCAGGCCGGCGACGATGGGCATGTCGGTGTCGCCCGGCCGGCCGCCGCCGCCCTCGGCGAACAGCACCAGGGGCAGCCGCTGCTGCAGGGCCACGCCCAGCAGGCGGTCTGTCTTCTGGTGGTTGCGCATGCCCTGTGTGCCGGCCAGCACGGTGGCGTCATAGGCCAGCACCGCGCAGGCCTGGCCGTTGATCGCGGCCGTGCCGCAGACCAGGCCGTCCGCCGGTGTGTTGCGCTGCAGATCGTCGGCGCTGCGACGGCTGGCCTGGGCGGCGACGGCGAGCGCCCCGTACTCGCTGAAGCTGTCGGCATCGCACAGGTCGGCAATGTTCTCGCGGGCGCTGCGCAGGCCCAGCGCATGGCGCTTGGCGATGGCCTGGGGGCGGCTGGCGTCTTCGGTGAGCGCCATGCGGACACGAAGCGCCTGCAGATCGTCGCGGGTGGCCGCTGTAACGGTGGCGGGGCTTGCCACCGGCGCGGACGCCAAGGTCTGCGGCGCCAGGCTCAACAGCAGATCACCCTCCTGCACCAGTTCGCCGGCGCTTGCGAGCACCTCGGTGATTCGGCCGTCCTGCGGCGCATGGATCTCATGCTCCATCTTCATTGCTTCAAGCACCAGCAGAACCTGGCCCGCTCGTATCGTCTCGCCGTTCTGTACCGCCACCACCAGCACGGTGCAGGCCATAGGCGCATGGATTTGTATGGTTTGCATGCAAGCCACTGTAGCGCCGCCGGCCTAAACTGGACGCAATGACAGGAGACCACGATGAACTGGCAGACCCATACGCTGAGCAACCAGGTGGACGAGTTGCGCGACTACGCCTTGTTCGACACCGACGCGGCCCTGGTCGAGGGCCTGCAGCGCGCCGGCGCCGACTGGCATGCCGATGCGCTGTCGTCCTATGGCCGGGTGCTGGGCAAGAGCGAGACCTACCAGCTGGCCGAGCAGGCGAACCGCTACACGCCCGAGCTGAAAACCTTCGACGCGAGGGGCCGACGCATCGACCAGGTGGACTTCCATCCGGCCTGGCATGAGTTGCTGGCGCTGTACCGCGGCCAGGGCTTGGTCTCACTGAGCTTCGAGGAGGCGGCACGACCGGGGCGCTGGACGGCCTTTGCCGCCGGCATGTATCTGCATGGCCAGATTGAGGCCGGCACGATGTGTCCGGCGACGATGACGCAGGCCAGCATCCCGGTGTTGCAGAAGGAGCCGGCGCTGTATGCCACTCTGCGCGACAAGCTTCACTCCAGCCGCTATGACGCCCGCGACCTGCCCGTGGCGCAAAAGCATTCGATCTGGCTGGGCATGGGCATGACCGAGAAGCAGGGCGGCTCGGACGTGCGCTCCAACACCACCACGGCCACGCCGGTGGGCGCCGGCGGGCGCGGCGGCGAATACCTGCTGCGCGGCCACAAATGGTTTTTCAGCGCACCGATGTGCGATGCCCACCTGGTGGTGGCGCGCAGCCCCTCCGGCCACAGCTGCTTCTACGTGCCGCGCTGGCGGCCCGATGGCACGAAGAACCCGGTGCAGATCCAGCGTCTGAAGAACAAGCTGGGCAACAAGTCCAACTCCAGCAGCGAGGTCGAGTTCCTCGATGCCTGGGGCGTGATGATGGGCGAGGAGGGCCGCGGCATACCGACCATCATCGAGATGGCCGGCTATACGCGGCTGAACTGCGTCATCGGCAGCGCGGCCATCATGCGCCAGGCGCTGGTGCAGGCGCTGCACTGGGCGCGGCTGCGGGTGGTGTTCGGCAAGCCGCTGATCGAGCAGCCGCTGATGCGGACGGTGCTGGCCGATTTGGCGCTGGAGAACGAGGCCGCCACGGCGCTGATGCTGCGCCTGGCCCAGGCCTTCGAGCGGGATGACAGCCCGGTTGAGCGGGCCTGGAAGCGCATCCTGACCCCGGCCGCCAAGTTCTGGGTCTGCAAGCGCGCCGTCGAGCTGACCGGCGAGGCGATGGAGGTCCTTGGCGGCAATGGCTATGTCGAGGAGGGCACGCTGGCCCGGTTGTACCGCGAGGCGCCGGTCAACTCGATCTGGGAGGGCTCGGGCAATGTGATGTGCCTGGATGTGTTGCGCGCAGCGGCTCGCGAGCCCGAGGCCCTGCTGGCGCTGTTCGATGACTGGCAGCAGCAGGCCCATGGCGAGTTGCGCCTGCTCGCCGCCGTCCAGGCCCTGCGGCAAGACCTGGCCCTGCCTCCCGATCTGCTGGAGATGCGCGGACGGCGCTTTGCCCAGGATCTGGTGCTGCTGGCCCAGGCGCTGTTGCTGCGCCAGCATGCGCCGCCATCGGTGGCCGATGCCTTCATCGCCTCGCGCTTCGACCTGGGTGCCGGGCGGGTGTATGGCACGGCGCTGATGGAGCGGGCCGAGGTGGAGGCCATGCTGCAGCGCGCCTACGCGGGCTGAGCGCTGAGGCGCCGCAGGCCAGGGTGCAGCATCACCAGCAGGCTGAGCAGGCAAAAGCCGGCGCCGGCCAGGAAGGTGCTGGGCGCGCCCAGGCTGTCCCACAGCCAGCCGGCCAGGCCGCTGGCCAGCAGCAGGGCCAGCCCGCTGCACAGATAGAACATGCCAAAGGCCGTGCCGCGCAAATCCTCGGGCGCGGTCTTGGCTACCAGTGCCGCCAGCAGGCCCTGGGTCATCGCCATATGCAGGCCCCACAGGGCCAGACCCAGGGCCAGGCTGGCCGCGGCGGTGCTGCTGGCCAGCACCAGATCGGCCACCAACAGCAGGGCCACGCCGGGGACCAGCAGATAGCTGACGGGCCAGCGGTCGGCCAGTTGGCCGCAGGGATAGGCAGCCAGCGCATAGACCACATTCATGCCCACAAGCACCAGTGGCGTGTAGGCCAGCGGCAGGCCGCCCTGGGCGACGCGCAGTACCAAGAAGGCTTCTGAGAAGCGCGCCAGCGTGAACAGTCCACCCAGGCCCACCACCCACCAGAACGCGGCCGACAGCCGCCGCAGGTGCGCGCGGCTGATCGGGTTGATGCGCTTGGCCTGCGCCGGACGCTCGGGTTCCTTCACACCAAAAAACAGCAGAGCCACCGAGAGCAGGCCAGGAATCACCGCCACCCAGAACACCGCGCGGAAGTCGTTGGCCCATAGCAGCATCAGCGCCATCGCCAGCAGCGGGCCGGTAAAGGCGCCCACTGTGTCCAGCGACTGGCGCAGGCCGAAGGCGGCGCCGCGCATGCCGGGCGGCGCCAGATCGGCCACCAGCGCATCGCGCGGGGCGCCGCGCAGGCCCTTGCCAACGCGGTCGATCAGCCGGGCGCCCAGCACCATGCCGGCGCTGTCGGCCAGGGCGAACAGCGGCTTGGACAGGGCGCCCAGGCCGTAGCCCAGCAGGGCCAGCGGCTTGCGTTTGCCGAAATAGTCGCTCAAGGCGCCGGAGAACACCTTGACGACCAGCGCCGTGGCCTCCGCCGCGCCCTCGATCAGGCCCAGTGTCAGGGCGCTGACGCCCAGGGCGCCGACCAGGAAGACGGGCAGCAGGCTGTGTATCAGCTCGGACGACACATCCATCAGCAGGCTGACAAAACCAAGCGCCCAGATCGTGGCGGGCAGCGGCGGGCGGGCAGGGCGCATCGGTTGGGGCTGTGCAGCGGCGAAGGCCGATCTTGAGGCATGAGCGAGCAAACACCAAGAGGGTGTTTGTCCGGGCTGACGCGCGCTGCTGTGGCTATAAAGTTACAAATGTGACGCTGTGCGTGGGCCCAGGCGGGTGTCTTGCCTCGACACCGTTCAGACTCACGGAATTCCCGGGTTCCATCCACAGGGCCATGGCAGTACATGAGCAAAACGACTCCCGCCAAGCCCATTTCAAAGCCAAGCGCTCGCCTGCGCAGGTCTGAGGGCGGGCTGCCACTTGGCGCCGATCTGCTGCTCGCCGCGCTGGCGCTGCTGGCCCTGGGCGTCTTGGCGCTGACCGGACAGACCCTGTCTATCGTCGTGCAGCTCGGGATGGCCTGCCTGGGCGCGCTGAGCGTCCTCGGATTGGGGCTGCGCGCGATGCTGGCCCAGCGCAGCGCGGTCACCGTGGCGCGGGACAGCGTGCATTCCGATCTGCTGACCGAAACCCAGCAGGCCAATCAGCGCCTGGAAGACGCGATCAACGCGCTGCCCGAGGGCTTTGCCTACTACGACCGCGATGACAAGCTGGTGGTCTGCAACCAGCGCTACCGCGAGCTCTATCCGGAGATGGCGATGCAGCTGCTGACCGGCGTCAGCTTCGAGCAGACGCTGCGTTTCGGCGTGGGCCGCGCGCAGTTTCCCGAGGCCGAGGGCAGGGTCGACGCCTGGATCGCCGAGCGCCTGGAGCGCCACCGCCGCGCCGACGGCACGCCCTTCGTCGTCAAGCTGCCGGGCAGCCGCTGGGTGCGCATCAACGAGCGGCGCACGGCCGAGGGCGCGCTGACCTCCTTCCACACCTATGTCACCGACCTGATGCGGCGTGAACAGGAGCTGGTGGCCGTCAACGCCCGGCTGGCCGAGAGCGAGGCGCGCATCCAGTCCATCTTCGAGAGCGCCGTGGTGGCCGTGGTGGTGTTCGACGAGCAGGGCCGCATCCTGTCGGCCAATGCCAGCACGGAGCGCCTGTTCGGCTTCCCGGTGCCGGCCATCATCGGCCAGAGCGTGCTGATGTTCACCGACGCCCCCGGCGGCGTGCGCAACGAGCTGGAGCTGGCCGAATTCATGGCCGACCGCCTGCCGGCGATGCTTGGCCAGTCGCGCGACGTCAAGCTGCGCCACCGTGACGGCCATATCCTGACCGTCAATCTGGGCGTGACCGAGGCCCGCGCGGGCGAGCAGCGCCAGTTCGTGGCGATGATGCGCGACATCTCTCAACAGGTGGCCCAGCAGCAGGCGCTGCGCGATGCCAATGACAGGCTGGAGCATCTGTCCAGCACCGATGCGCTGACCGGCCTGGCAAACCGCCGCAAGTTCGAGGCGCAGCTGCAGGCCGAGTGGATGCGCGGCGCCCGCCAGCGCACGCCCTTGGCCCTGCTGGTGGCCGATGTGGATCACTTCAAACGCTACAACGACCACTACGGCCATGTGGCCGGCGACGCCTGTCTGCAGCAGGTGGCCAAGGTGTTGGGGCGTTTTGCACGCCGCTCCGGCGACCTGGCCGCGCGCTATGGCGGAGAGGAATTTGCGCTCTTGCTGCCGGCCTTGGATGCTGCCGCCGCGATGCGCGTGGCCGAGGCCTGTGTGCAGGAGGTGCTGGCGGCGCAGATACCGCATGCCGCCGCGCCCGATCTGGCGGTGGTCAGCCTGAGCATCGGCGTGGTCAGCCTGCTGCCCAATGCCGAGCACACGCCCTCGCACCTGATCGAGAAGGCCGACAAGGCCCTCTACCGCGCCAAGGCCGAGGGCCGCAGCCGGGCAATGCTCTACAGCGCTGGATGAAAATTAATTTTCTGTGGCCGCTGGAGGGCTGCGGTGTGCGCTGAGCGCATTGGCGCTCGCGGCCTGCGGGTCTTCCCCTAAACCATTGAAAGGCACCGCTGCTAGCATCAGTTTTCAAGATTGAAAACTAATTACCAGGGTGCCACCATGGACAGCAGCGCGGTTCTTCAAACCCCCGAGCAGGGCCACCCGGTCTATCGCTTCATGCATGGCGAGCAGGGTGTGCTCAGCGCGCTGCGCCGCGACATCCACAGCTGGCCCGAGCTGGGGTTCGAGGAGAGCCGCACCTCGGACCGCATCAGCGCCGAGCTGGCCCTGCTGGGCATCGAGCACCACCGCAACATCGGCAAGACCGGCATCGTCGGCGTGATCCACGGCGAGCGCACCGACAGCGGCAAATCGGTGGGCCTGCGCGCCGACATGGACGCGCTGGCGCTGACCGAGATCAACAGCTTCGACCATGTGTCGCGCAACCCCGGCGTGATGCACGCCTGCGGCCATGACGGCCACACCGCGATGCTGATGGGCGCGGCGCGCTATCTGTCGCGCCACCGCGAGGCCTTCAACGGCACCGTCTATCTGATCTTCCAGCCGGCCGAGGAGGGCCGCGGCGGCGCCCAGGCGATGCTGGACGACGGCCTGTTCGAGCGCTTTCCGGCCCAGCAGATCTATGCGCTGCACAACGCGCCGACCCTGCCGGTGGGCACGATCTCGGTGGCGCCGGGCGCCTGCATGTCATCGGCCGATATGTTCACGATGCGCATCAGCGGCCGGGGCGGCCATGGCGCCCATCCGCACTTGGCGGCCGACCCGGTGGTGGCTGCCGCCCATGTGGTGACGGCGCTGCAAAGCATCGTCGCGCGCAGCGTGCCGCCGCTGGAGACGGCGGTGCTGAGCGTCTGCTCGATTCGCGGCGGCGACTTCAATGCGCGCAATGTGATCCCCGATTTCGTCGAGATCGGCGGCACCGTGCGCACCTTCTCGTCGGCGGTGCAGGATTTGATGGAGCGCCGCCTGCTGGAGGTGGCCACGGCCGTGGCCCAGGCCCATGGCGCCAGCGTCAGCATGGACTACGAGCGCCTGTTCCCGCCCACCGTCAGCACCGAGCGCGAGGCGGCCTTTGCGGCCCAGGTGGCGACGCGGCTGGTCGGGCCCGAGCGCGTCATCACCAAGCCCATGCCGTCCACCGGCTCGGAGGATTTCTCCTTCATGCTGCTGCGCAAGCCCGGCGCCTATCTGCGCGTCGGTCAGGGTGGGGCCGAGGCCGGCCGCATGCTGCACAACCCGCACTACGACTTCAATGACCAGATCCTGCCGCTGGGCGCCAGCCTGCTGGCCGGCCTTGCGCTGGATGCGATGCCGGTCTGAGACCTTTCAGGGAGATACAACAATGATCAATCGCTTGTTCCGACTGAGCGCTCTGGCGCTCGCGTTCACGGGGCTCATGGCCCAGGCCGCCACCTTCCGCATGGCCAACCAGGGCGATGCCACCTCGATGGACCCACACTCGCTGCAGGAATCCTTCCAGCTGAGCTTTCTGGGCAATGTCTATGAGCCGCTGACCACCCGCAACCGCAAGTTCGAGCTGGAGCCGGCGCTGGCCACCGCCTGGCGCAGCGTCAACCCGACGACCTGGCGCTTCGAGCTGCGCCGTGGGGTCAAATTCCATGACGGCTCGCCGTTCACGGCCGATGACGTGATCTTCAGCCTGGAGCGCACCCGCTCGGAGTCCAGCGACACCAAGCTCTATGTGGCCCAGATCAAGGAAATCCGCAAGGTCGACAGCCACACGATAGACATCGTCACCAACACGCCGTTTCCCATCCTGCCGGACCTGCTGACCGGCTGGCTGATCATGAGCAAGAGCTGGAGCGAGAAGAACGGCGCCGCCCAGCCCACCGATGTGCGCAAGGGCAAGGAGAACTTCGCCACCCTGAATGCCAATGGCACCGGGCCGTTCAGCGTCAAGTCGCGCCAGCCTGGGGTGAAGACGATTCTGGTCAACAATCCGGCCTGGTGGGGCAAGCCCGAGCACAACCTGACCGAGGTGGTGTTCACGCCGATAGGCAATGACGCGACGCGCATGTCGGCCCTGGTCTCGGGCGAGGTCGACATGATGGAACCGGTGCCGCTGCAGGACGCCGAGCGCCTGAAGGCCAACCCGACCTTGCGCGTGCTGCAGGCCAGCGAGCTACGCACCGTCTATATCGGCCTGGACCAGTTCCGCGACGAGCTGCTGCACAGCAGCGTCAAGGGCAGGAATCCGCTGAAGGACAGGCGCGTGCGCCAGGCCCTGTACCAGGCGATCGATATCGAGACCATACGCGCCAAGATCATGCGCGGTGCGGCCCAGCCATCGGGCATGCTGCTGGCCCCGGGCATACGCGGCTACGAGGGCGGGCTGGACAAGCGCCTGCCCTACAGCCCAGAGGCCGGCCGCCAGCTGCTGGCCCAGGCCGGCTATCCGGACGGCTTCGAGCTGGGCCTGCAATGCCCCAATGACCGCTACGTCAACGACGCCGAGATCTGCCAGGCGGTGGCGGCGATGTGGGCCAAGATAGGCATCAAGACCACCTTGACGGCCGAGACCAAGACGCTGTACTTCCCGAAGGCGCTGAAGCGCGAGGTCACCGCCTATATGCTGGGCTGGCAGCCGGCGGGCAACGACGGCCACAACGCCTTGTGGGCGCTGTTCAACACGCCCCAGCCTGGTGGCCAGGGCCAGTTCAATCTGGGCCGCTATAGCAATCCCAGGCTCGATGAGCTGACGCAGCAGATCGCCGTCGAGCTGGACCCGCCCAAGCGCGCCGCGCTGATGCACGACGCCTGGAAGCTGGTGGTCGATGATGTGGCGGTGCTGCCGCTGCACAACCAGCAACTGTCCTGGGGCGCCAAGCGCAATGTGCAGCTGGTGCAGCAGCCGGACAACTCGAATCCGCTGCGCTTCGTCACCGTCAACTGACGGCAGGCAGATGCTGACCGCCGAACCCACCGCGGTCCATACGCTGACCCGGGCCTATGCGGGGTTGACGCCGCGCCAGCGCCAGATCGCCGACCATGTGCTTGCCCACCGTTTCGAGGCCGCCACCCTGGCCATTGACGCGCTGGCGCGGCGCTGCGAGGTCTCGGTGGCTAGCGCCAACCGCTTTGTGCGGGCGCTGGGCTATGCCTCCTATGCCGCATTTCGCGAGCATTGGCAGCATGAGCTGATGGCCGGCGAAGCGCCCGGCGCACTGGCCAGGCTGCGGGCGCAGGCCGATGACGGCGCCGGCCCGGTGCTGCGTGGCGCGCTGCGGCAGGGCCAGCAAAGCCTGCAGCGCGCCCAGACCGACCTCGATGATGAACAGGCGCAGGGCCTGCTCGATGCGGTGCGGCGGGCGCCGCGCGTGGCCGTGTTCGGCGCCGAGGTCAGCGCCTATATGGCGGGCTACTTCGTCAACTACCTGAGCCTGTTCCGGGGCGATGTCGAAGGCCTGGCCGGCCTGGGCGGGGCTACCGAGCCCTATCGCCGGCTGCTGGCCTATGACGAGCGCGATCTGCTGCTGGTGCTGTCGCTGCCGCGCTATTCGAAGCTGACCCTGGAGTTGTGCGAATTCGCCGCCGCCCGCGGCATTCCGGTGGCCGCCATCACCGACCGGCCGGCCGCGCCGGTAGTGAAACTGGCGCGCCATGTGCTGTATGCGCCGGCCGGCGACAGCCTGCTGCCGGCCTCGTCGCTGTCCATGCTGGCCCTGCTGGAGGGCCTGTGCAGCGCCGTCGGCGCGCGCAGCCCGCGCCTGGTCCGGGAACTGCCCCAGCTCTCGCATACGATAGCGGCCCACTATGTCGATGTGACCTGATGAGCACGCTTGTTCTATTGCCCGGCCTGGGCTGTGACGCCCGTATCTGGGAGGGGCAGCGGCCCGTGCTCGAAGGCCATGCCGTTCGCAGCTTCCAACCGATCCCTGGATGCGACAGCCTGCCCGAGGCGGCGCGGGCGCTGCTGGACGATCAGCCGGGCGACTTGATACTGTGCGGTGCCTCGCTGGGCGGCATGCTGGCGCTGGAGGTCCATGCCCAGGCGCCGCAGCGCGTGCGCGGTCTGGCGCTGCTGGGCACGTCGGCGCGACCGGATACGCCGGAGCGCACGGCCATGCGCGTGGAGGGGATACGGTTGATGCAGGCGGCTCTGGACGGCAAGCCAGCCGGCTTTGCCGCGCTGCTGCAAGCCAATCTGCCGTTCTCGATGCACGCAGATGCGCTGAACGACAAACCGCTGGTTGCCCGCTTCATGGCCATGCTGCGCGAGGCCGGCCCGGCCGAGCTGATACGGCAGAACCGGATGTCAATGACGCGGCGCGACCACCGCTCTACCCTGGCCCGCGTGCGCTGCCCGACGCTGGTGCTGTGCGGCGACGACGATCAAGTCACGCCGCCCGAGCATGGACAGGAACTCGCCGCCAACATCGCCGGGGCGGAGCTGTGGCTGATCCCGCGCTGCGGTCATATGCTGACGATGGAAAAGCCCGCCGCGGTGAACACCGCGCTGCAGGGCTGGTTGGCGCAACTCAGTTCTTGATCGCGGGTGCCGGGGCCTGCTGGACCACCGGCGGCGAGGCCGGCATCGCCGGTTCGGCCATGGCGGGTTGAGCGTTCTGGGCATTCGGTGCCCGCGTCACCCGCGTCTTGCCGCCGGTGGTGATGATGACCACCGCGTCGCCCGGCTGCAGCGACTCGTTGCCGCGGGCCTGGACGATGGCGCGGCGTTCGCCGTTGCGCAGCTGCAGCATCAACTCCACCGCATCCTCGCGGGTGCCCTGGCGCTCGATGGCATTGCCAATCATTGCGCCGGCCACGGCGCCCAGCACGCCGGCCACCTGGCCGTCGCGGCGCCCGCCGACGCTGGAGCCGGCCACCGCACCGACCACGCCGCCAGCTGCGGCGCCGACGCCACTTTGCTGGCCCTCGACGGTGACCGAACGGACGGACAGCACGGTGGCGTCCTGCACCTGGGACAGGCGCTGCGCGTCACCACGCTGCACCACGTCCGGGCTGGTGGTCGAGCAGGCGCTCAAGGTGGCCAGCGTTGCCACGCTGGCGGCAACAAACAGCTTTCTCATGGTCAAAACCTCCAAGTGGGAGGTTTATTAGACGCCGGTTTGCACTGTCAAGGTAAGGGCGGGGCCAAAGGCCAGCAACGCGGCTTGATCTGGCTCAGCTTCCAGTACTTTTCACTTTCAGCCATGCAAACGGCTGGAGCGCGGCACGCTGGCGAGCAGAAAGTCCATCTGGTCGCTGAGGATGCGGCGGCCGCGCAGGATCATGTCCTCGTGCAGGCTGGGCACATAGGGCAGGTACATCAGGCTCATATGCGCTTCTTCGGGCAGGCGGCTGCCCTTGCGACCGTTGCAGCCGCGGCAGGCGCTGATGCAGTTCATCCAGCTGTCGGCGCCGCCGCGCGAGGTCGGCACGATGTGCTCGCGGGTCAGATCGTCCATCGGGAAGCGGTGGCCGCAGTAGGCGCAGACCAGGCGGTCGCGCACGAACAGCTTGGGATTGGACAGGGCCGGCGCCGAGCGCCAGGCCCGGCTGGGCACGCTGCCCTTGACGGCGACGATGGGGTGCACCTCGATGCGCGACTGCTGGCCGGTGCGACGCTGCAGCCCGCCGCGCAAGACCTGGCACGGGTCGCCCAGCGTCCAGGCGACACCGTCACTGGCGTAGATCACCGCCGCTTCCTTGGTGGTGATCCAGGCCTGTGGGCGGCCAGACACATCGAGTTGCAGGACATCCAAGGCCAGGCCTCCATTGTCGTCAAACCGGGGTCACAAGACGCTGGGCACGCATGACTGCCGCGTCAAACGCTAGCGTAATCAATTGCCATCTGTTGCTCAATAGGTCTTATACGCCGATTGCGTGGCCACTTCTTGACAGCCTCCTAGAATGGACCGCATGCATATTCCGTTTGCAAGGGGCTTGAAGGCCCGATTCGTTGCCGTGGTGCCGCTTCTCGCGGCGCTTTGGCTGGTGACAGGTGCAGCCATTGCGCAGCCCAAGCCGCCCCTGCCTGTCGCAGCAGCCGCCTCCGCCGCCGAGCCGGCGGCGCCGGTGTCGCTATCGGCGCAGCGTCTGTATGAGCGTTCCCGGGCTAAGCTGGTGCAGATACGCACGCTGCTGAAGAGTCAATCCAGCCAGGCCAGCGTCGGCTCGGGCTTTCTGGTCAGCGACGACGGCCTGCTGATGACCAACTACCACGTCATCAGCCAGGTGGCCCTGCAGCCCGAGCGCTACCGCCTGGTCTATACGACGGCCGACGGCAAGGAAGGCGCGCTGGAGCTGCTGGCCATCGACGTGGTGCATGACCTGGCCCTGGTGCGGGCCAAGCCGACCGAACTGGCGACGCGGGGGCATCTGAACTTCCGCCCGCAAAGCCAGCCGCTGAACAAGGGCGAGCGCATCTACTCGCTGGGCAATCCGCTGGACGTCGGCTTTGCGCTGACCGAGGGCAATTACAACGGTCTGGTCGAGCGCAGCTTCTATCCCAGCATCTTCTTCGGTGGCTCGCTGAATCCGGGCATGAGCGGCGGCCCGACCCTGGACGAGGAGGGGCGGGTGATGGGCGTCAATGTCGCCACCCGGCGCGATGGCGAGCAGATCAGCTTTCTGGTGCCGTCGATGTATGCCGAGGCCCTGCTGGCGCGAGGCCAGAAGGCAGCCCCTATCAAGACCGCGCTGTACCCCGAGATCACCCGCCAGCTGCTGGCACACCAGCAGGTGCTGGTGGACAGGTTCATCGCCTTGCCCTGGCGCTCGGCCGGCCACCCGCACTACCAGATACCGGTGCCCGGCGAGGACTTCATGCGCTGCTGGGGCAGCACCTCGGCCTCGGAGACCAAGGGCCTGGACTATGAGCGCTCGGACTGCCAGCTGGAGCAGACCCTGTTCATCAGCGGCTCGCAGTTCACCGGCGGGCTGACGGTGCGCCACGAGACCTACGAGGGCGCCAAGCTGGGCCTGGTGCGTTTCACCAAGCTGTTCGGCGACAGCTTCCGCAACGAGCGCTTCGGCAGCGGCTCGCTGCGCGACTTCACGCCGCCGCGGTGCAAGGAGCAATTCGTCACCCAGGGCGGCCTGCCGCTGCGCGTGGTGCTGTGCATGACGGCCTATCGCAAGCTGCCGGGCCTGTTCGACCTCAGTGTGCTCGTCGCCACGCAAGACCAGGCCCGCGCCGGAGCGCAGGGGCGGCTCGATGCCCGCGGCCTGAGCTTTGCCAACGCCATGCGCTTGTCGCGTCACTACCTCGAAGGTTTCGCATGGAAAAACTAGGCGTTCTGGAACTGCTGGACCGCGACGGCAGCGTGCGCCAGTACGTGGACATCCAACGCTGGCCGCTGCGCATAGGCCGCGATCTGCAGTCTGACCTGGTGCTGGACGATGTGCATGTCGCGCCCGAGCATGCTCAGATATCGCTGCTGCGTGCCGAGGAGGGAGGAGGCCCGGACCGCATCGAGCTGACCGTCGGCCAGACCGTCAACGGCGTGCAGGCCCAGGGCCGGCAGCTGAACAGTGGCGATGCGCTGCTCTTGAACTCCGGCGACGAATGGCAGCTGGGCCGCTCGCGACTGCGGCTTCGCCTGGCTGGCGCCGAACTGGCCCCCGAGCAGCCCTTGCAGGCCGTGGCCAGCGCTTCCGGCTGGATGCTGACCCTGGCCCTGCTGGCGGCACTGCTGTGGGTGGCCGGCGAGTCCTATGTGGGCTCCGAGCCCGACGGCTTCTGGTCCAGCTACGTGAAGGACGGCTTCACCGTGCTGGTGGGACTGGCCGTCTGGGCGGCGTTGTGGGCGTTGGTGACCAAGCTGTTCCAGCACCGGCTAGAGTTCTGGCGCCATGTCTGGCTGGCGACGGTGGCGGGCCTGACGGTCAGCGTGGCGAGCTTCCTGCTGGCGCTGCTGGCCTATGCCACCTCGATCGAGGCCCTGGGCCGGCTGGGCGGCGTGCTGTCCAGCCTGGTGCTGTCGGCGTTGATCTATGGGCACCTGCTGGTGGTCCAGCCGCGCAAGGGCAAGACCCTGCGCTGGTTTGCCGGCGGCATGTGCGCGCTGATGCTGGCCAGCAGCTTGGGCCTGAACTGGTACCGCTTCGAACGCCTGCACCCGGAGCTGTATCTGACCTATCTGTTCCCGCCGGCACTGCGTGTCTCGCCCAGCGCCAGCGTGGATCAGTTCCTGGACGATGCCAAGCGCCTGCAGCCGGCCTTGGAGCGCAAGGCCAAGGAGCCGGTTTCCGGGTTCAGCAGTGCCGCCGTGCCGGAAGAGGAAAGCTGACTTCCTAGACGACGGCCTCTAAAAATAAGCAACTTCCCCCTGTTGCGCCGGCAGGAAAGTCTGCAAAATAGAACGATCGTTCGTTTTATTTTGGGATTGCAGTGTCGGCTTCCGGAGCTATCAACAGCAAGTCAGCCCAGCCCCCCCAGGCCGAGCAGCCGCGTGCCCTGTCCAGGGAGACGAGCCGCGGCCAGCAAAAAGGCCAGCAGACCCGGGCAGTGATACTGGAAGCCGCCCTGGGCCTGGCCTCGCATATGGGCCTGGAAGGGCTGTCGATAGGCGCGCTGGCCGACGTCACCGGCATGAGCAAGTCGGGCGTCTTTGCCCACTTCGGCTCGCGTGAAGAGCTGCAGATCTCGGTCATCCGCGAGTACCACGCCCGCTTCGAGGAAGAAGTCTTCTACCCGGCCCTGACCGAGGAACGCGGCCTGCCGCGCCTGCGCGAGCTGTTCGAGCGCTGGGTCAAGCGGGTCTCGGTCGAGGTCGATTCCGGCTGCATCTACATCAGCGGTGCGGTCGAGTTCGATGACCGGCCCGGCCCGGTGCGCGACGCCCTGGCCAGCATGGTGCAGACCTGGCACAGCGCGCTGGAGCGCGCCATCCGCCTGGCCATTGACGAAGGCCATCTGGCGCCCGACGCCGACCCGATGCAGATGCTGTTCGAGGTCCACGGCTTCATCCTCGCGCTGCATCATGACGCCCGCTTCATGCGCAACCCCGGCGCCCTCGACCGCGCCCGCAAGGGTTTCGAGCGCCTCGTTCAGCACTTCGCCACGCCGGCGGGCCTGGCAAGCAGCCCCAATCTCTTTCCATCTACCTCGGCCGGCGCGCTGCGCTGAGCCCGGTCATCCATTGCCTCAAGGAGTTTTTCATGCCTAGCTACACCCCGCCGTTGCGCGATATGCAGTTCGTGCTGCACGAGCTTCTGAACATCAGCGAAGAGTTCAAGATGTTGCCGGCCCACAAGGATGTGGACGCCGACACCATCAACGCGGTGCTGGAAGAGGCCGGCAAGTTCGCTTCGCAGGTGATCGCGCCGCTGAACCTGTCCGGTGATATCGAAGGTTGCACCCTGGACAAGGCCACCCACGAGGTCAAGGCACCGGCCGGCTTCAAGGAGGCCTACGCGAAGTACGTCGAGGGCGGCTGGGCCGCGCTGAGCTGCGACCCCGAGTACGGCGGCCAGGGGCTGCCGATCACGCTGAACCAGTGCCTGTACGAGATGATGAACTCGGCCAACCAGGCCTGGACCATGTACCCGGGCCTGAGCCATGGCGCCTACGAGGCGCTGCACGCACACGGCACGCCGGAGCAGAAGTCCACCTACCTGCCCAAGCTGACCAGCGGCGAATGGACCGGCACGATGTGCCTGACCGAGCCCCATTGCGGCACCGACCTGGGCATGCTGCGCTCCAAGGCCGAACCGCAGGCCGACGGCACCTACAAGATCACCGGCCAGAAGATCTTCATCTCGGCCGGCGAGCATGACCTGGCCGCCAATATCGTCCACCTGGTGCTGGCCCGTCTGCCTGACGCACCGGCCGGCTCCAAGGGCATCTCGCTGTTCATCGTGCCCAAGTTCCTGCCCAAGGCCGATGGCTCGATCGGCGAGCGCAACACCATTTTCTGCAGCGCGCTCGAACACAAGATGGGCATTCACGGCAATGCCACGGCCCAGATCATGCTGGACGGCGCCGTCGGCACCCTGGTCGGTCAGCCCAACAAGGGCCTGAACGCGATGTTCGTGATGATGAATGCCGCGCGCCTGGGCGTGGGCAACCAGTCGCTGGGCCTGACCGAGGTGGCCTACCAGAACGCCGTCGCCTATGCCAAGGACCGGCTGCAGATGCGCGCGCTGTCCGGCCCCAAGGCACCGGACAAGCCCGCCGACCCCATCATCGTCCACCCCGATGTGCGCAAGATGCTGCTCACCGCCCGTGCCTATGCCGAGGCCGGCCGCGCGATGGCCATCTGGACCGCGCTGCAGATCGACAAGGAGCTGTCGTCCGACGACGAGGACGAGCGCAAGGAATGCGCCGACCATGTCGCCCTGATCACGCCCATCATCAAGGCCTTCCTGACCGACAACGCCTGGATTGCCACCTCGCACTGCATGCAGGTCTTCGGCGGCCACGGCTTCATCCGCGAATGGGGCATGGAGCAGTTCGTGCGCGACTCGCGCATCAACATGATCTACGAAGGCACCAACACCATCCAGTCGCTGGACCTCTTGGGCCGCAAGATCCTCGGCGACAACGGTGCCAAGCTGAAGAAGTTCGGCAAGCTGGTACAGGAGTTCGTCGAGGCCGAAGGCACGAACGAGGCGATGCAGGAGTTCATCAACCCTCTGGCCGACATCGGCGACAAGCTGACCAAGCTGACCACCGAGCTTGGCATGAAGGCCTTCGGCAATGCCGACGAGGTCGGCGCGGCCGCGGTGGACTATCTGCGCATTGCCGGCCATCTGGTGTTTGCCTACTTCTGGGCCCGCATGGCCAAGGTGGCGCTGGAGAAGCAGGGTAGCGGCGATCCGTTCTACAAGGCCAAGCTGGCCACCGCACGCTTTTACTTTGCCAAGCTTTTGCCCGAGACTGCAGGCCTGATCCGCAGCGCCCGCGCCGGTCTGGCACCGCTGATGGAGATGGAAGAGGCCTTGTTCTAACCCCGGACCTGTTCGGTTCTGCCCCAAAAAACGCCCAACACAAGGAGACAAGCATGAAGTCATGGATTGCCGCAGCTGTTCTGACCCTGAGCGCTGGCGTGGCCGCCGCACAGACCACCCCCGTGGGCCTGTGGAAGACGATTGACGACGATGGCAAGACCGAGAAGTCGCTGGTGCGCATCAGCGAGAACGCCGGCGTGCTGAGCGGCACGATAGAGAAGGTGTTCGACCCGAGCAAGCAGGACGCCAAGTGCGACAAGTGCAGCGATGAGCGCAAGGACAAGCTGGTCGTCGGCATGAACATTATCCGCAACATCAAGCAGGACGCCGATGACAAGGGCCTGTGGGCGGGTGGCGAGATCCTCGATCCCAACACCGGCAAGATTTACAAGGCACGCCTGAAGCCCGTGGATGGCGGCAAGAAGATGGAAATGCGCGGCTATATCGGCATGCCGATGCTGGGCCGTACGCAGACGTGGATACGCGTCGAGTGATGTTTCAACGGCGGGCTCGCCCCGCCCGTACTGATTTCTAGGAGTACCCCGTGAGTCGATTCCAAGTTCGCAAAGTCGCCGTGCTCGGCGCTGGCGTGATGGGCGCGCAGATCGCCGCCCATCTGGTCAATGTCAAGGTGCAGGTCGTGTTGTTCGATCTGCCCGCCAAGGAGGGGCCGAAGAACGGCATCGTGGCCAAGGCGGTCGATGGGCTGAAGAAACTCAAGCCCTCGCCGCTGGGCATTGCCGAGGACGCCGCGCTGATCGGCCAGGCGAACTATGAAGAGCATCTGGAACAGCTGCGCGACTGCGACCTGATCATCGAGGCGATTGCCGAACGGATGGACTGGAAGCTCGATCTGTACAAGAAGATCGCGCCGTTCGTGGCGCCGCACGCCATCGTCGCGTCCAACACCTCGGGCCTGTCGATCACCAAGCTGGCCGAAGTGCTGCCCGAAGAAATCAAGCCGCGCTTCTGTGGCATTCATTTCTTCAACCCGCCGCGCTATATGTATCTGGTCGAGCTGATCAACACGCCGACCACGCAGCCGCAGGTGCTGGATCAGCTGGAAAGCTTCGTCACCAGCAGCCTGGGCAAGGGCGTGGTGCGCGCGCATGACACGCCCAACTTCGTGGCCAACCGCATCGGCATCGCCGGCATGCTGGCGACGATGATTGAGGCCGACAAGTACGGCCTGAGCTATGACGTTGTCGATGACCTGACCGGCAAGAAGCTGGGCCGCGCGTCCAGCGGCACCTTCCGTACCGCCGACGTGGTGGGTCTGGACACGATGGCCCACGTCATCAAGACGCTGCAGGACAATCTCAAGGACGACCCCTTCTACCCCAGCTACGCGACTCCCGCGGTCGTTGCCAAGCTGATGGAAGCCGGTGCGCTGGGCCAGAAGGCCGGCGCCGGCTTCTACAAAAAGGTCGGCAAGGACATCCTGCGCCTCGACCCGGCCAAGGGCGACTACGTGCCGGCCGGCGGCAAGGCCGAGGCCATCGTCGACCGCATGCTGAAGAAGGCGCCGGCCGAGCGCCTGAAGCTGCTGCGTGAGTCGACCAACCCGCAGGCCCAGTTCCTGTGGGCCATCCTGCGCGACAGCTTCCACTACGCCGCCGTGCATCTGGCCGATGTGGCCGAGAGCGCCCGCGAGATCGACCTGGCGATGCGCTGGGGCTTCGGCACCAAGCAGGGCCCGTTCGAGCTGTGGCAGCAGGCCGGCTGGAAGCAGGTGGCCGAGTGGGTCAAGGCCGATATCGACGAAGGCAAGGCGCTGAGCAAGGCGCCGCTGCCGGCCTGGGTGTTCGAAGGCCCGGTCGCCGACAACGGCGGCGTGCACAGCGCACAGGGCTCGTGGAGCGCATCGCGCAACGAATTCGTCGGCAAGAGCACGCTGCCGGTCTATCAGCGCCAGCACTTCCCCGAGAGCCTGTTCGGCGCCGGTGGTGTCGATCCGCTGACCGCGGGTACCGAAGAGTTCAAGAACGAGGAGATCCGCGTCTGGAGCCTGGACGGCGAGGTGCTGATCGCCAGCATCACCGCCAAGTTGCACCTGATCAGCCCGGCCGTGACCGAGGGCCTGCTGAAGGCGGTCGAGATCGCCGAAGCCAAGTACAAGGGCCTGGTGATCTGGTCGCCGGACGATGTGTTCTCGGCCGGCGCCAATCTCGAATCGCTGATGCCGGTGTTCATGAAGATGGGCGCCAAGGGCATTGCGCCCGAGGAGAAGAAGCTGCAGGACGCGATGCTGCGCATCCGTTACGCGACGGTGCCGGTCGTTAGCGCGATGCGCGGCCTGGCGCTGGGCGGTGGTTGCGAGCTGGCCGTCTATTCGGCACGACGCGTCGCGCATATGGAGTCCTATGTCGGTCTGGTCGAAGTCGGCGTGGGCCTGATCCCCGGCGGCGGTGGCCTGACCTATATCGCCCGCCGTGCGGCCGAGATGGCGGCGGCCGGCAATTCAGGAGCCGACATCTTCGCGTTTGTGAAGGACGGCTTCACCAGCGCCGCCACGGCCCGGGTCGCGACCTCGGCCGTCGAGGCCCGCAAGATCGGCTATCTGCTGGACAGCGACATCATCGTCGCCAACAAGGACGAGCTGCTGTTCGTCGCCACGGCCCAGGCCAAGGCGATGGCCGACAGCGGCTACCGCCCGCCGCACAAGGCGGTGTTCCCGGCGGCCGGCCGTTCTGCCATTGCCACGATCAAGGGCCAGCTGGCGAATATGCGTGACGGCGGCTTCATCAGCGCCCACGACTTCCATATCTCGGCCCTGATCGCCGATGTGGTCTGCGGCGGCGACGTCGAGGCCGGCTCGCTGGTCACCGAAGAGTATTTGATGGCGCTGGAGCGCAAGCATTTCTGCGGCTTGCTGGAGCATCCGAAGTCGCAAGAGCGAATCATGGGCATGTTGCAAACAGGCAAACCCGTCCGTAACTGATGCATTGAGTAGCCCGGATGAAGGCGCGCTGCGCCGGAATCCGGGGCCCGCGTTGGCAAGGCCAACAACCCCGGATTGCGCTGCGCTTCATCCGGGCTACAAACTGATGACTTGTGGGACAGACCGCCCGAGCGAAGCGAGTAGCTCTGTCCCCAACTGACTGGAGAGATCATGAGCAAGCAAGTGCAAGAAGCCTATATCTGCGCCGCCACCCGTCTGCCCATCGGCAAGTCGGGCCGGGGCTACTACCGCAACACCCGCCCGGACGAAATGCTGGCCCGCGCCATCCAGGCCGCGCTGGCCCAGGTGCCGGGTCTTGATCCCGCCGCGATCGAGGACGCCATCATCGGCTGCTCCTTCCCCGAGGGCGAGCAGGGCATGAATATCGCCCGCGTCTCGGCCGTGCTGTCGGGCCTGCCGAACTCGGTGGGCGGCGTGACCGTCAACCGCTACTGCGCTTCGGGCATCACCGCGCTGCAGATGGCGGCCGACCGCATCCGCATCGGCGAGGCCGAGGTGATGATTGCCGGTGGCGTCGAGTCGATGTCCATGGTGCCCATGGGCGGCAACAAGCCCTCGCTGCCGCCGGCGATCTTCGAGCGCGACGAGAACATCGGCCTGGCCTATGGCATGGGCCTGACGGCCGAGAAGGTGGCCGCGCAGTGGAAGATCAGCCGCGAGGCGCAGGACGAGTTCGCGCTGGAGTCGCACCGCCGCGCGCTGGCGGCCATCGAGGCCGGCCACTTCAAGGCCGAGATGACGCCGTTCGAGATCCTCGAGCGCTCGCCCAATCTGGCCGATGGTTCGATCAGCATCAATCGCCGCACCGTCGACACCGACGAGGGCCCGCGCCGCGACACCTCGATCGAAGGCCTGGCCAAGCTGCGCCCGGTCTTCGCCGCCAAGGGCAGCGTCACCGCCGGCAACAGCTCGCAGACCTCGGACGGCGCCGGCGCGCTGATCGTTGCCTCCGAGGCTGCGGTCAAGCGCTTCGGCCTTACGCCGCTGGCCCGTTTCGTGTCCTTCGCCGTGCGCGGTGTGCCGCCCGAGATCATGGGCATTGGCCCGATCGAGGCGATTCCCGCTGCACTGCGCCTGGCCGGCATCCGTGCCGAGGACCTGGGCTGGATCGAGCTGAATGAGGCCTTTGCCGCGCAATCGCTGGCCGTGCTGAATGATCTGGACAGCAAGGGCATCGTGCTGGACCGCAGCAAGGTCAACCCGAATGGCGGCGCGATTGCGCTGGGCCATCCGCTCGGCGCCACCGGTGCTATCCGTGCCGCTTCTGTGATTCACGGCATGCGCCGCACCGGCGCGAAGTACGGCATGGTGACGATGTGCGTCGGCGCCGGCCAGGGCGCGGCGGGCATTCTCGAGCGCCTCTGATACGGCGCCATGAGCCTCAGCTTCAAAGCGGCAGACGGGTTCGAACTCCACGGGCATTGCTATGGCGAAGCCGCCACCGCCCGCGCCGGCCTGCTGATCGCCCCAGCGATGGGCGTCGAGCAGCGCTACTACGCCGAGTTCGCGCGCTGGATGGCGGCGCAGGGCTATCTGGTCTTCAGCTTCGACTACCGCGGCATGGGCGCCTCGCGCCCCGTAGCGCTGAAGCATTCGTTGCGCGGGCTCGAGGCCGACATCCACACCTGGGCCGAGCTGGATGCGGCCGCGGCGCTTGACGAGTTGTCGCGGCGCCTTGGCGGGGACGCCAAGCCCATTCACTGGCTGGGCCACAGCCTCGGCGGCCAGATCCTGGGCATGCTGCCCAACCGCGCGCGGGTCAGCCGGGCCATCACCGTGGGTTGCGGCAGCGGCTACTGGCGCGAGAACGCGATCAGCCTGCGCCGCTATGTCTGGTGGCTCTGGTATGTGATCGTGCCGCTGGCGCTGCCGCTGTGCGGCTACTTCCCGGGCCGCAAGCTGCGCAAGGTCGGCGACCTGCCGCGCGGCGTGATGGCCCAGTGGCGGCGCTGGTGCCTGGACCGCGACTACATGATGGGCGAGGGCGGTGCCGGTCTGCGTGCGCAGTATGCGGCCATGAAGCTGCCGATGCTGTCGCTGTCGTTCACCGATGACGAGTTCATGTCGCGGCGCAACACCGAGTCGCTGCACAGTTTCTATGCCGGCGCGCAACCCGAGATCCGGCGCATCGCGCCGAAAGACATCGGCGAACGCCGCATCGGCCATTTCGGCTTTTTCCGCAAGCACTTCCAGGCCACGCTGTGGCCGCAGGTGGCGCGGTTTTTGGCATGATTAATAGTGCAGATTGAAGGAGACAGACCCATGAGCATCAAGACCGCCACCATCAACGGCGTGGCCACGATAGAGATCGCCCGCCCCGAGAAGAAGAACGCCATCACCTCGGCGATGTACCAGGCGATGGCCGACGCCATCAATGCCGCCGCCGCCGAGCCCAGCGTGCGCGCGCTGCTGATCACCGGCCAGCCGGGCATCTTTACCTCGGGCAACGACATCGAAGACTTCATGGCCCGCCCGCCCCATGACGGCGAGGCGCCGGTGTTCCAGTTCATGGAGGCCTTGATAGGCTGCGACAAGCCGGTCATCGCCGCGGTCACCGGCGGGGCCATAGGCATCGGCACGACGATGCTGCTGCACTGCGATTTTGTCTATGTTGCCGACGATGCCCGCCTGGCCATGCCCTTCGTCAGCCTGGGCCTGGTGCCCGAGTTCGCCTCCAGCCTGCTGGTACCCCAGCTGATGGGCAACCGCCGCGCGGCCGAGAAGCTGCTGCTGGGCGACCCGTTCACCGGCGAGCAAGCGGTGGAGTGCGGCATCGCGAACGCCGTGCTGCCGGCCGGCGAGGTGCTGAACCATGCACGCCGCATCGCCGAGCGTTTCAACACGTTGGCGCCCAGCGCCGTGCGCGAGAGCAAGCGGCTGATGCGGGAGCCGCAGCGCGCCGCGCTGCGCGAGACCTATCGCAACGAGGCCGAGATATTCGGTGCGCGACTGCGTTCGCCCGAGGCGATGGAGGCCTTCCAGGCCTTTTTCCAGAAACGCACACCCGACTTCACCCAATTTTCTTGATGCTGCAGGTCGCCAAGCTGGCGCTGGCGCCACTGCTGCTTTGGCAGGGGCGGCAGGTGCGCAGGCAGGCCCTGCGCCTGCCTGAGGCCGCCGGCCCGCGCAGCGGTATGGCGGGCAGCGGTGCCTTGGCTTTGCGCCTGCTGATCGTCGGCGATTCGGGTGGTGCTGGCGTCGGTGCTGCGACGCAGGACGAAGCACTCGCGGGCCGTCTGGCCCAGGCGCTGGCCCTGCATCTCCAGGGCAGCGTGCATTGGCAGCTGATCGCCAGGACGGGCCACACAACCGCCGATGCGATCGCTCATCTCGCTGAAGTCGAGTTGGAGCCGGCCGATGTGCTGGTCACGGCGCTGGGCGTCAACGACACGGTGGCCCAGGTCTCGCCGCGCCGCTGGTCTATGCAGCTGCAGCAGCTGCACGAGCTGGCCGTGCAGCGCGCCGGTGTGCGCTACAGCCTGCACAGCGCCGTGCCACCGATGCACGCGTTTCCGCTGCTACCGCAGCCCTTGCGCTGGCTGATGGGGGCGCACGCGATGCGCATGAACCGTATGCTGGGCCGCAGCCTGCTGGGCCAGGCCCAGCGCGGCATGCAGGCCTTGCCGCCGCATCTGCACGGCAGCGCCGCTGCCGAGCTGATGGCGCCCGATGGTTTCCATCCGGGGCCCGCCGGCTACAAGGTCTGGGGCGAGAGCTTGGCCGAGCGCATTGCCCGCGACTGGGTCAAGCTCAAATCACATTGACCTCGACGATGGGCCGCCCGGCCGTGATGCGCCCCGGCGACAGCAGACTCAAGTCCAGGCTTTGATAGCTGCCGGTGGCAATCAGCTCGGCCACGCCGCGGCCGACGCCCGGCGCGTGCTGCAGGCCATGGCCGGAGAAGCCACAGGCCAGCAGCAGATTGCCGCACTCGGCCATCGCCCCGACCAGGCCGTTGTGGTCGAAGTCATTCATCTCGTAATAGCCGGCCCAGGCGCGCTGCAGCCGCAGCGACTCGAAGCCCGGTACACGGGTCGCCAGCGCCGGCCACAGCGAATCCTCGAACAGGCTCGCCTCCGGGTCCAGCGGCAGGTCGTCGCTGTCATCAAGCGGTGCGCCGCCACAAAGGAACAGGCCCTCGCCCTCGGGCCTGAACCACAGGCCGCTGGGATCGATCAGCAGCGGCGCCAGCGCCGCCGGCTCGGGTGAGCGAAAGGCATAGACGCTGCGCCGCTTGGCCCGCACCGGCACCTCCAGCCCGCCCGTGCGGGCCAGCGCACCGGACCAGGCGCCGCAGGCGAGCACAAAGACATCGGATTCGATCACCTCGTCCGAACCGGCCAGGCGGATGCCTTGCAGCGAGCCATCCGCGGCGCGGTGGAGCGCTCGAACCTCCGCCTGCTGATAGCGCACACCCTGGGCGATGGCCTTCTTGCGGAAGTGCTGCAGCAGCGCCCAGCCATCGAACCAGCCCTCGCCGCTGCGACCCCAGGCACCCAGGGCCAGGTCTTGCACCGTCAGCCAGGGCCAGCGCGCCTGAAGCTCGGACGGGTTCATCAATACGATGTCGGCGCCCTGGGCGTTCTGCATCGCCTGATTGGCGCGCAGCGTGGCTTCGCCCTCCGGAGTGGCCAGATAGAGATAGCCTTGCTCGGTGAAGCTAAAGGCCTCGTCCAGCCCGCGCAGGTACTGCAGGCCGTAGAGCGACAGATCGATATTGAGCGGTGTCGAGAACTGCTGTCGTATCGAGGCCGCCGAAAGGGCCGACGAGGCCTGTGCGTAGGTGGGGTCGCGTTCGATCACCAGGATCTCGCCCTGCCACTGCGGGTCGGCGCTCAGAAACGCGGCAATGGCGCTGCCTATCGCCCCACCGCCAAGAATCACCACTCTTTTCATCAACCCACCAACTTGAACGGCCGGGGCTGGCCTTGTTCGTCGATGGCCACATAGGTCAGCTGCGCCTCGGTGACCTTGACCACATGGGGGTCGACGGGATTGCGTTCGGCAATCACCTCGACCTTCACCGTGATCGAGGTGCGGCCGACGCGGGTCACCTGCACATAGAAGGACAGCAGGTCGCCGATAGACACCGGTTGCTTGAACAGAAACTCCTTCACCGCCACGGTGGCCACACGGCCGCGCGACAGGCGGGCCGGCAGCACCGAGCCGGCAATGTCCACCTGGGCCATGATCCAGCCGCCGAACACGTCGCCGTTGTGGTTGGCGTCGGCCGGCATCGGCATCACGCGCAGCGCCAGCTCACGGGGGAACTGCGGTATCGCATCGGGCGAACTGCTTGAAATCGGGGCATCAGTCATGATGTAGGCCTTCGTTTGGCTTTGTGGACAGACCGCGCAGGGTTCTGTGTTCAATCGAGTTCTCCCTATTCTTTCACGACCCAGCACCAAGCAAGTTCCGCGCCCTTCATGCCTCCTCATACCGCCGCCGCCGCCAGCACCACCCCAGCCGCTACCCGTTCCGACTGGGCCACGCTGCAAAAACTGTTCCCCTATCTGTGGCGCTACCGTTGGCGGGTGAGCATTGCGCTTGGGTTCCTGGTCGCGGCCAAGCTGGCCAATGTGGGCGTACCCCTGCTGCTCAAGCAGTTGATCGACACGCTGGCCATCAAGCCCGGCGACCCGCAGGCGCTGCTGGTGCTGCCGCTGGGCCTGCTGCTGGCCTATGGGGGCTTGAGGCTGACGACCTCGCTGTTTACCGAGCTGCGCGAACTGATCTTTGCCAAGGCCACCGAAGGCACGGCGCGCAGCATCTCGCTGCAGGTGTTTCGCCATCTGCATGATCTGAGCCTGCGCTTCCATCTGGAGCGGCAGACCGGGGGCATGACGCGAGACATCGAGCGCGGCACAAGGGCGGTGCATTCGCTGATCTCGTACTCGCTGTACAGCATCCTGCCCACGCTGCTGGAGGTGACCCTGGTGCTGGTCCTGCTGGCGGTGAAGTTCGACGTCTGGTTTGCCGGCATCACCATCATTGCGCTGGTGTTCTACGTGACGTTCACCATCCTGGTGACCGAGTGGCGCACCAAGTTCCGCAAGCTGCTCAACGAGCTGGACTCGGTGGCGCATACCAAGGCCATAGACGCGCTCTTGAACTACGAGACGGTCAAGTACTTCAACAATGAAGACTTCGAGGCCAGGCGTTACGACGAAAGCCTGGAGAAACTGCGCCGCGCGCAGCTGAAGTCGCAGTCCACGCTGTCGCTGCTGAACACCGGTCAGCAGATGATCATTGCCACTGCCCTGGTGGCGATGCTGTGGCGGGCGACGCAGGGCGTGGTCGATGGCCGCATGACCCTGGGCGATCTGGTGATGATCAACGCCTTCATGATCCAGCTCTACATCCCCTTGAACTTCCTGGGCGTGATCTACCGCGAGATCAAGCAGGGCCTGACCGATCTGGACAAGATGTTCAGCCTGCTGGAGCGCGAGCGCGAGGTGGCCGATGCGCCCGGCGCCAAGCCGTTGGCCGTGCAAGGTGCCACCGTGCGCTTCGAGAAGGTGCGCTTTGCCTACGATCCGGCCCGCGAGATACTGCACGAGATCAGCTTCGAGATACCGGCCGGCAAGAAGGTTGCCGTGGTCGGACCCAGCGGTTCGGGCAAATCCACCCTGGCGCGGCTGCTGTATCGCTTTTACGATGTGGACGAGGGTCGCATCACCATCGACGGCCAGGATGTGCGCCAGGTCACTCAGGGCAGCCTGCGCCGCGCCATCGGCATCGTGCCCCAGGACACGGTGCTGTTCAATGACACGGTGGCCTACAACATCGCCTATGGCCAGCCGGGTGCCTCGCGCGAGCAGATCGAGGCGGCGGCGAGCGCGGCCCATATCCACGACTTCATCGCCTCCACGCCCAAGGGTTACGAGACCATGGTCGGTGAGCGCGGCCTCAAGCTCAGCGGCGGCGAGAAGCAGCGGGTGGCCATTGCCCGCACGCTGCTGAAGAACCCGCCGATACTGATCTTCGACGAGGCCACCTCGGCCCTGGATTCCAGCAACGAGCGGGCCATACAGGGCGAGCTGGAGGCAGCGGCGCAGAACAAGACGGTGCTGGTGATTGCCCACCGCCTCTCCACCGTGGTGGACGCCCATGAGATTCTGGTCATGGAGCGCGGCCACATCATCGAACGGGGCAACCATCAGCGGCTGATGGAGATGGGCGGCAGGTACGCCCAGATGTGGCGGCTGCAACAGGCTGGAGGTGACCCGGCTCCGGCCTGACCTCGGGCGCCGGCCCGCTACACTGCCGCCGTGGACACCAAATGGTTAGAAGATTTCGTCAGTCTGGCCGAGACGCGCAGTTTCTCGCGCTCCGCCCAGCTCAGGCATGTGACCCAGCCCGCGTTCTCGCGCCGCATACAGGCGCTGGAGGCCTGGGCCGGCGTGGATCTGGTGGACCGGTCCTTTTATCCGACCCGGCTGACGCCGGCCGGCAGCACCTTTCTGGCCCAGGCGATCGAGATCCTGGGCAATCTGCAGTCCACCCGCAATATGATGCGCAGCCACCAGGTGGCGGGCCAGGACATGATCGAGTTCGCGCTGCCCCACTCGCTGGCCTTCAGCTTCTTCCCGCACTGGCTGATGGACCTGCGGCGCAGCTTCGGCGAGCTCAACTGCCGGCTCAATGCACTGAACGTGCACGATGCGGTGATGCAACTGACCGAGGGCAATTGCGACCTGCTGATCGCCTACCACCATCCCAGCCAGCCGCTGCAGCTGGACCCGGAGCGCTACGAGATGCTGTCGCTGGGCCATGAAACGGTGGCCGCCTATGCCAAGGCGGGCAGGGACGGCAGGCCGCTGTTCCAGCTGCCCGGCGCGCCCGGCCACAGCGTGCCCTTCCTCAGCTATGCAGCTGGCGCCTATCTTGGCCGCATGGTCGAGCTGATCGCCAAGGCCTCGCCGGTGCCGCTGAAGTTCGACGTGATCTATGAGACCGATATGGCCGAGGGCCTGAAGGCGATGGCGCTCGAAGGCCACGGCCTGGCCTTTCTGCCGGCCAGCTCGGTCAAGCAGGATCTGCAGGCCGGGCGCCTGGTGCGTGCCAGCGCCGAGGGCCAGTACGAGTTGACGATGGAATTGCGCATCTACCGCGAGCGGCCCGAGCTGGCCCGGCGGGCCAAACCGGTGGCCAAGGCGCTGTGGGCCTACCTGACGGCGCGCTGATGGTCAAACATAGCCTCACTGCCGAGCCACCATTCGGGCACGAAACCTGCAAATGAGTAAAACTCCGTAGATGCAAACCCGTTCCGGCGTGGTCTGCTGCGCCCTTTCAGATTGAACCTTGTTGAACTCCAGAGGAGACCCCATGAAGAAGTCACTGCTTGTTTTGGCCGCTGCCATGTCCTGCGCCACCGGCCTGGTGCATGCTGAAGACACGCTGAAGAAGATCAAGGACAGCGCGTCCGTCACCATGGGTGTGCGCGAGTCCTCCGGCCTGTCGTTCACGCTGGGCAATGGCGTCTATACCGGCTTCCATGTGGAAGTCTGCCAAAAGGCGCTGGCCGACATCCAAAAGCAGCTGGGCCTGGCCAAGCTGGACATCAAGTACCAGCCGGTGACCTCGCAGAACCGCATCCCGCTGGTGCAGAACGGCACCGTGGACCTGGAGTGCGGCTCCACCACGAACAACGCCACCCGCCAGAAGGACGTGGCCTTTGCCATCACCACCTATGTCGAGGAAGTGCGCATGGTCGTGAAGGCCAATTCGGGCATCAACTCGATCAACCAGCTCAATGGCAAGACGGTCGCCACCACCACCGGCACCACCTCGGTGCAGACCCTGCGCAAACATGAGCGCGCCACCGGCGTGGACTTCAAGGAAGTGTTCGGCAAGGACCACGCCGACAGCTTCCTGCTGCTGGAATCGGGCCGTGCCGACGCCTTCGTGATGGACGGCTCCATCCTGGCCGCCAATATCGCCAAGGCCAAGAACCCGGCCGACTTCAAGATCGCAGGCGAAGTGCTGTCGGTCGAGCCGATCGCCATCATGATGCGCAAGGACGATCCCGCCTTCAAGAAGGCTGTGGACGACAGCATCAAGGCGATGATCAAGTCCGGTGACCTGGCCAAGCTGTGGGACAAGTGGTTCCTGCAACCGATCCCGCCCGCGAACGTCAAGGTCGGTCTGGCGCTGAACGACAACACCAAGGCGGCCTGGGCCAACCCGAACGAAAAGCCGATGGAAGACTACGCCAAGAAGTAAATCGCCGTTCTTGAGCGACGCGCGGCAGGTCACTTCACAATGAAGGCCTGCCGCGATTGCATTTTTGAGACATCGCCTTGAGGAGGAAGCCCCGTGGGCAAAACTTGGGACTGGCAGGTATTCCTGCTCGACACCGGTGGGGGGCGAACCTACCTGGAATGGCTGATGTCGGCCTGGGGTTGGACCCTGTCCGTGGGCTTGAGCGCGCTCGTCGTGGCCCTGCTTGTGGGCACCCTAATGGGCATTCTGCGCACCGTGCCCAACAAGGGCCTGGCGATGCTGGGCGAATGCTGGACCGAGCTGTTCCGCAACATCCCGCTGCTGGTGCAACTGTTCCTCTGGTACCACGTACTGCCATCGATCTTTCTGTCTCTGCGCGAGATTCCGAGCTTTGTGCTGGTGGTATTTGCTCTGGGTTTCTTCACCTCGGCGCGTATCTCCGAGCAGATCAAGGCCGGCATACGCTCGCTGCCCACCGGCCAGCGCTACGCCGGCCTGGCCATGGGGCTGACCCTGCCGCAGACTTACCGCTATGTGCTGATGCCGATGGCGTTCCGCGTCGTCATCCCGCCGCTGACCAGCGAGGCGATGAACATCATCAAGAACTCGTCGGTGGCCTTTGCCGTCAGCATTGCCGAGCTGACGATGTTCGCGATGCAGGCGCAGGAAGAGACCTCGCGCGGCATCGAGGTCTATCTGGCCGTGACCGGCCTGTACTTCATCTCGGCCTTTGCCATCAATCGCATCATGCTGTTCATTGAAGAGCGCGTGCGGGTTCCCGGCGCTGCAGGCGGAGGCAAATGATGCTCAATCTCGACTTTGCCTTCCTGAACTGGAGCGTCATCTCCGGCTTCATCGCCAAGGGGCTGATCTTCTCCGTCCAGCTGACCCTGGTGGCCATGATCGGCGGCATCGTGCTGGGCACGATACTGGCGATGATGCGGCTGTCCGGCATCAAATGGCTGGTGATGCCGGCGGCGTTCTATGTGAACACGCTGCGCTCGATCCCGCTGGTGATGGTGATTCTGTGGTTCTTCCTGCTGATCCCGCTGCTGATCGGCAAGCCCATGGGCGCCGAGCTGTCGGCCATCATCACCTTCACGGTGTTCGAGGCGGCCTACTACTCGGAGATCATGCGTGCCGGCATACAGTCGGTGTCGCGCGGCCAGGTGCAGGCGGCCCAGGCGGTGGGCATGACCTATGGCCAGAGCATGCGCTTCATCGTGCTGCCCCAGGCCTTCCGCAATATGCTGCCGGTGCTCCTGACCCAGACCATCATCCTGTTCCAGGACACCTCCCTGGTCTATGCCATCGGCGCCTATGACCTGCTCAAGGGCTTCGAGGTCGCCGGCAAGAACTTCAACCGGCCGGTGGAAACCTATCTCGTTGCCGCCGTCGTTTACTTCGTGATCTGCTTCAGCCTGTCGATGCTTGTACGGCGTCTGCAGAAGAAGATCCAAATCATTCGTTGAGGCCAGTTATGAACCCCCACGCTCACTATCGTTCGCTGCCCCCCGAGGGGGCGCCTGTCCTCCTAGAGGCGGCTCGTCGGAGGACAACATGATCGACATCAAAAACGTCTCCAAGTGGTACGGCAGCTTCCAGGTGCTGACCGACTGCACGACCAGCATCAAGGCCGGTGAGGTGGTGGTAGTCTGCGGGCCCTCGGGCTCGGGCAAGTCCACGCTGATCAAGACGGTCAACGCGCTGGAGCCTATCCAGAAGGGCGACATCGTCGTCGATGGCATCTCGATCGCCGCACCAGGCACCGATCTGCCCAAGCTGCGCTCGCGCGTGGGCATGGTGTTCCAGAACTTCGAGCTGTTTCCGCATCTGTCGGTGACCGAGAACCTGACCCTGGCCCAGATCAAGGTGCTGGGCCGCAATCTGGACGATGCCAAGGCGCGCGGCCTGAAGATGCTGGACCGCGTCGGCCTGATGGCGCAGAAGGACAAGTTCCCGGGCCAGCTGTCAGGGGGGCAGCAGCAGCGCGTGGCGATTGCGCGCGCGCTGTCGATGGATCCGATCGTGATGCTGTTCGACGAACCGACCTCGGCGCTGGACCCCGAGATGGTCGGCGAGGTGCTGGACGTGATGGTGGCCCTGGCGCAGGAGGGCATGACGATGATGTGCGTGACCCACGAAATGGGCTTTGCGCGCAAGGTCAGCCACCGCGTCATCTTCATGGACGCCGGCAGAATCGTCGAGGACTGCAAGAAGGACGAGTTCTTCGGCAACCCCGAGGCCCGCTCGCCGCGGGCCAAGGACTTCCTGTCAAAGATCCTGCAACACTAAGGCTCGATCGCCGCTCCCACCACCGCCTCGCCGCCGGCTACCGTGCCGATCAGCGTGGCCTTGCCGGTCGCCAGGTCAATGCGATACCAGCTGGACCGAGCGCCGCTGCTGACCGCCGTGTAGGCCGTGTTCGACAGGTCAGAAATGTCCAGCGTGGCCCGCTCGAAACTGCCCAGGCCCAGCGAGCCCACGGTGTAGAGCCGGCCGGTGTTGGGCGACACGGCGGGCATCACACCCTCGCGCGTGCCCTGGTGCACGAGCAGGCCCTGCTTGCCATCCAGCGCGTAGTTGGTGGTGATCTTGTCGTTGGTCTTGTTGTAGGTGTAGCCGGCCGCCACCACGGTTGGCGTCTTGCCGGCGTTGGTGTCGGCTGCGTCATAGGCCAGCTTGCCGTCGAACTGCACACCGGGCTGATCGGCATTGCCGTCGACGATGGCGCCGGTGTCGGGGTGCAGGCGCAGATTGAAGCCGGCGTCGTTGACGACGCGGATGCGGTCCACCGTCGGATTGAAGTCGAAGCCCCATTCGGTGGCACCGTCCCTGGGCAGGGCCGAAGGCGTGCCTATCGGGCTGACGCTACCGTCGGCCGTGTTGATGCGGTAGAGCTGGCCGCTCGCGCCCAGCGCGAACAGCTGGCCGCGGGCCACGCGGTAGTCGATGCCCAGCAGCCGCTCGTCAGCGGCCAGGCCGGTCAGGGCCTTGTTGCTGAGCAGCTTCTGCGGCTGGCCGGCATTGAACTGGATCAGCTTGTTGGAGCTGGTCACGGCATAGATCATCTCCTTGGCCGGCGGGCCCATGATTTCGGGTGTGGCGCAGGCGGCCAGCAGCGAAACGGTGGCGACGGTGGCCAGCGAGAGGGCGGACAGGGCAAGGCGGCGATGGGGCATGGCGGCTCCGAGTGTTGATGCGCGATAGTGCGCGCTGGCTGGTACGCATGTTGCCCAAAAAGGGATGCAATGAGGGGCTAATCCCCCTCCAGAGTTTGGGACAATGCGGCATGGCCTCTACCACCACCCCGCAAGAGCTGCACCTCACCCGACCCGACGACTGGCATCTGCATGTGCGCGACGGCGCCGCGATGCAAAGCGTCGTGCCCTACACGGCGCGCCAGTTCGGCCGTGCCATCATCATGCCCAATCTGCGCCCGCCCATCACCACGGCCGCGCAGGTCCTGGCCTACCGTGAGCGCATCGTCGCGGCGGTGCCTGAGGGTCTGGCCTTCGAGCCGCTGATGACGCTGTACCTGACCGACAACACGCCACCCGATGAGATCGCCCGCGCCAAGGAGGCTGGCGTGGTCGCGCTGAAGCTCTATCCGGCCGGGGCCACTACCAACAGCGATGCCGGAGTGACCGATGTGCGCAAGACCTACAAGACGCTGGAGGCGATGCAGCGCGCCGGCCTCTTGCTGCTGGTCCATGGCGAAGTCACCGCCGGCGACATCGATGTGTTCGATCGCGAGGCCGTGTTCATCGACCAGGTGATGCGGCCGCTGCGCGCCGACTTCCCCGAGCTGAAGGTGGTGTTCGAGCACATCACGACCAAGGAGGCGGCCCAGTATGTGGCCGGGGCCGATGCCTTCACCGCCGCCACCTTGACGCCCCAGCATTTGCTGTTCAACCGCAATGCCATTTTCACCGGGGGCCTGCGCCCGCACTACTACTGCCTGCCGGTGCTCAAGCGCGAGGAGCACCGCCTGGCCCTGCTGGCCGCAGCCACCTCGGGCAGCGAGAAGTTCTTCCTCGGTACCGACAGCGCGCCGCATGCGGCCCAGCTGAAGGAGCAATCGGTCTGCGGCGCGGGCTGCTTCACCGCGCTGTCGGCGCTGGAGCTGTACGCCCAGGCCTTCGAGCAGGCCGGCGCGCTCGACAAGCTCGAAGCCTTTGCCAGCTTCAACGGCCCGGCCTTCTACGGCCTGCCGCGCAATACCGGCACCGTGACCCTGCGCAAGGAGAGCTGGACCCTGCCCGAGGCCGTAGCCTTTGGCGATGCCCAGCTCAAGCCGCTGTGCGGCGGCGAATCCCTGGCCTGGCGCCAGATCTGAATCGAGACCCCATGAACCAAATCCCCGGTCGTGAACACCGCATTGCCCTGCTGATCGACGCAGACAATGCTCCCAGCAGCAAGATCGCCGTGATCCTGGCCGAGCTGGCCAAGAGCGGCGTGACCAATGTGCGCCGCGCCTACGGCAACTGGAAGAAGAGCGAGTTGAAGGGCTGGGAGGCGGCGCTGCATGAGTACGCGATACGCCCGATCCAGCAGTTCGACTACAGCAAGGGCAAGAACGCCACCGATATGGTGATGGTCATCGACGCGCTGGACCTGCTCTACACCGACCGGCCGGACGCCTTCGGCATCGTCTCGTCCGACGCCGATTTCACGCCCCTGGTCATGCACCTGCGCGCGAAGGGTGCCACCGTCTATGGCTTTGGTGCCAAGAAGACGCCCGAGCCCTTCGTCAACGCCTGCTCGCGCTTCCTCTATCTGGAGAACCTGGGGCAGGTGAGTGCGGCGCCGCGCGAGGCGGCGGTTGCCGACAAGCCCACGGCCGCTGCACCCGCCAAGAAGACGGCCACCCGCAAGACCCCGGCCTCGAAGGCCAAGGCCGCAGCGGTGGTGGACCCGGTGGCCGAGGTGATGGCCGACATCATCGCCAGCAGCGCGCAGGAGCCGGCGCCGCCGCTGCGCCTGGACGCCACGGCACTGAAGCGCGACGCGCGCCTGGTCAGCCTGCTGCGCAATGCGGTCGAATCGGCCGCTGGCGAGGACGGTTGGTCGGCGCTAGGTTCGGTGGGTCAGCAGATCGGCAACCAGGCCTCGTTCGACCCGCGCAACTACGGTTACCGCAAGCTGATCGACCTGATCGAAGCGACCCAGCTGTTCGAGCTGGACCGCCGCGGCAGCCAGTTCGTGCTGCGCGAGAAACCTCAGCAGGCCCGCAGCGGCCGGAGGTGATGCTGGAGGGCATAGTCTGGGAACGGCCCTGGCTCGCGCCGTATCGCGAGCGGGGCCAGCGGGTTGCGGCCCAGGTGTTGCGTGGCAGCTCGGTCTCCGAGGCCTTGAACGCGCAGGCTCCTGACCTCGATCTGCCCTTGTTCGTGCCGCAATCCGAGCTGCCGGAGGGCAGTGCCTACGAGGCCTTCATCTTCGACACCGGTCGCGTGCCCACGCGCGACAACCTGCATGACTTCTTCAACGGCCTGGTCTGGTTGCATCACCCGGTCTTGAAGCGCCGCTTGAATGCCCTGCAGGCCGCCGAGATTGCGGCGCAGGGCGTGGGCAGCCAACGGGGCGCGGTTCGTGATGCGCTGACGCTGTTCGATGAGAACGCCGCGCTGCTGCAAGCGCCTGAACCCTTGCTCGATGCATTGAGGCAACGGGGCTGGCAGCGCCTGTTCATCCAGCTGCGCCCGCTATGGGCGCAGGCCAGGCTGCAGCTGTTCGGCCATGCGCTGCTGGAGAAGCTCGTGCAGCCGCGCAAACCCATCACCGCCCATGTCTGGGTAGACGGCGGCGCGCGGCCCGACGCCAAGCCCTTCGCGCCGCTGCCGGTGCTCGGTGTGCCCGGCTGGTGGGCCGGCAACGAGGCACCGGGCTTCTATGCCGACACGGCGGTGTTCCGCCCGCCACGGGTCTTGTAGCCCGCGCGGGTGGGGCGCAGAATCCCGGCAGCCCGGGACCCGGGCGCCGAGGAGCACCACAACATGTTCAGCGACACCCTGGACCGCCGCTTCCCGCTGATACTGCGCATCAGCGGCATCGTCACCATGCTGGCCGGCCTGCAGTTCCTCGGCCCGGCCGAGTTCCTGGGCGCCCTGGGCATGAAGGTCGGTGACAGCACCGGCCTGTTCTATGCCCGCCACTGGGGCGCCCTGGTGCTGTGCCTGGGCGCGCTGATCGTCGCCGCCGCCAGCCGCCCGGCGCTGCGCGTGCCGGTGGTGGCCGCCGCCGCGGCCGAGAAGCTGGCCCTGGTCGTAATGGTGATACTGGCCTGGCAAGACCCGGCCCTGGCCGGGCTGCACGGCGCGGCGGTGTTCGACTCGGTCTGTGTGCTGCTCTACGCGCTGTGGCTGGTTCAGGCCGGCAAGAAACCCTCGATCGACAGATAGCGCTCGCCGGTGTCGTAGTTGAAGCCCAGCACGGTGGCGCCGGCCGGCAGGTCGGGCAGCTTCTGCGCGATCGCGGCCAAGGTGGCGCCGCTGGAGATGCCTACCAGCAGGCCCTCCTCGGTGGCGCAGCGGCGTGCGTAGTCCTTGGCCGCTTCGGCCTCGACCTGGATCACGCCGTCCAGCAGGGCTGTGTGCAGATTGGTCGGGATGAACCCCGCGCCTATGCCTTGAATCGGGTGCGGGCTGGGCTGGCCACCGCTGATGACGGGGCTGGCGCTGGGTTCGACGGCAAACACCTTCAGCTTCGGCCAGGCCGCCTTCAGCACCTGGGCGCAGCCGGTGATGTGGCCGCCGGTGCCCACGCCGGTGATCAACGCGTCCAGGCCATCGGGGAAGTCACGCAGGATTTCCTGTGCGGTGGTCTTCACGTGGATGGCGATATTGGCCGGGTTCTCGAATTGCTGCGGCATCCAGGCGCCGGGTGTCTGGGCGACCAACTCCTGGGCGCGTGCAATCGAGCCCTTCATGCCCAGCGCGCGGGGCGTCAGATCGAAGCTCGCGCCATAGGCCAGCATCAGCCGACGGCGCTCGATCGACATGCTGTCGGGCATCACCAGCACTATTCTGTAGCCCTTGACCGCCGCCACCATGGCCAGGCCTATGCCGGTGTTGCCCGAGGTCGGCTCGATGATGGTGCCGCCCGGCAGCAGCTTGCCGCTGGCCTCGGCCTCCTCGACCATGGACAGCGCGATGCGATCCTTGATCGAGCCGCCCGGGTTGCTGCGCTCGGACTTCACCCAGACCTGATGGCTGTCACCGAACAGCCGGTTGATGCGGATATGCGGCGTGTTTCCGATGGTGGCAAGGACGTTGTCGGCTTTCATCTCTGGCTCCTGCGATAATGATCGGGTGAAGCAAGCCAGACCGTCGCTGGTGCAAGCATGGAAACATGGCACTGGAGGAAGGTCCGGACTGCATAGAGCAGCGTAGCAGCTAACGGCTGCCCACCGCGAGGTGAGGATTAGAGCAACAGAGACGAGCCGGTTAAGTCCGGATGAAACGGGCAATCTCTACGCGCAGCAACACCAAGTAGGCCAGCGTTGATGCGGCTCGCAGAGCTGGCGGGTAGGTGGCACCGAGCCGGGCAGCGATGTCCGGCCAAGAGGAATGACGGTCACGCACCCGGCTTCGCAAGAGGCCGGGCGTGCACAGAATCCGGCCTATCGGCTTGCTTCACACTTTATTTGTCGATGGCCCCGGATTGCATCCGGGCTACAAATCCCCCGGGGTGCGGTGCAAGGCCCCGTAGCCCGGATGCAATCCGGGGCCAAAGCTGCCTCAGCTCCCGGCGAGCAAAGCCTCGATGGTCTCCTGCACGGCCAGTGCCTCGGCAAAGCGCGGCAGGCCGTGGGGCTGGCCATCGACCATGGCGGCCCAGTGGTCCAGCTGCGAGCGCTGGCTTTGCTGGCGTAGCTGGTCGCTGCTGGCGGCCAACACCGGGGCCCAGGCGCCGTCGCTGCCCCGTCGCTGGCTGAGGCCGAACCATTCCTGCAGGCGCAGCGCGCCCTGGCTGCCGGTGACCGTGACGCGGTTCACGTCGGCCACATCGCCGCGCACGGCCGCATCGATATGCACCGGCACACCGCGCAGGCGCAACTCGGCCTTCAGCGAAGTCTCGGCCAGATGGCCATCGGCCGGGTAGACGGCTTGAGCAGCCACCACTTCCGCCGGCCCCAGCACATGCTGCAGCACGAAGATGAAGTGCGACAGCACCTCGCGCGCGAAGCCACCCTCGACCCGCTCGCTGAGCCAGGCGCCCGCGCCGCTTTGCCAGGGGCGCGGCCAGGCGGCGAAGGACAGCTCGATGGTGATGCTTTGCCAGTCGCCCAGCGAGCCATCCGCCCAGGCCGATTTCAGCGCCTGCAGACCCGGCGACGAGGCAAGCGAGAAATTCACGGCGTCGCGCCTGTCCTCGGCCGCTATGCGTGCGATGGTGCGCCGGGCGCCGTCGAAGTCGGTGGTCAGCGGCTTTTCGCACAACACCGCCAGGCCGGCGTCAAAGGCGGCATTGGCCAGTGCCAGGTGGGCGGCCGGCGGTGTGGCGATGTAGGCGGTGTGCAGGCCGGGAGTGGCGAGCAGGGCCTCGGCGCTGGGCGCGGCGCGCAGCTGCGGATAGGCCTGCAGCGTCTGCTGCAGCGCGAGCCCATTGGCGTCCCACACCAGGGTGGGGCGCAGGCGGTCGTGGCTTTTCAGGCGCTCCAGCATGCGCTGGCCCATCACGCCCAGGCCGATCACGCCGATGTTCAGAATCTCCGTCATGTGCTCATCCCAACAGGCAAAGTCGGTCAGTGTAGGGGCGTGCGCGCTGCGATGTGTTCGCACGCCGCCCCCCGCTCGAGGCACTGGGGGCGGCCGTTACACTGCGGCCAGATGAATCCGAACGCGAATACGCTGTGGCGTGCCCCCCGCTGGGCCCTGTCCGTGCTGCTGGCCTGCCTGGCCATGATCGGGCCGTTCTCGATCGACACCTATCTGCCGGCCTTCTCCGGCATAGCCGCCGCGCTGCATGCCACGCCGCTGGAGATGCAGCAGACGCTGTCGGCCTATCTGTTCGGCTTCGCGGTGATGAATCTGTTCCATGGCGCGCTGTCCGACAGCCTGGGCCGGCGGCCCGTGGTGCTGGTCGGCCTGGCCATCTTCACCCTGGCCTCGGTGGGCTGCGCTTTAAGCAGCAGCATCGGCCAGCTGGTGTTCTTCCGTGCGCTGCAGGGCATGTCGGCGGGGGCGGGCATCGTGGTGTCGCGGGCCATCATCCGCGACATGTTCCCGCCGGCCGATGCGCAGCGGGTGATGTCCCAGGTGACGATCTTCTTCGGCGTGGCGCCAGCCATCGCGCCCATCGTCGGCGGTTTTCTGTTCGTCCATGCCGACTGGCATTCGATCTTCTGGTTCCTGACCGGGGTCGGCGCGCTGCTGCTGGTCGCCAACTGGCGTCTGCTGCCCGAGACCCTTCATGCCGATCAGAAACAGCCCTTCGAGGTGCGCCACCTGATGCGCGGCTACTGGGAGCTGTGCTCCAGCCCGCGCTTTCTGCTGCTGGCCATGGCCAGCGGCATACCGTTCAATGGCATGTTTCTCTACGTGCTGTCGGCACCGGTGTTCCTGGGCGAGCTGCTGCATATGGGGCCGACGCAGTTCTGGTGGTTCTTCTGCATCACCATCGGCGGCATCATGGCCGGCGCCTTCCTGAGCGGCCGGCTGGCCGGCCGGGTCAAGGCCCGCCACCAGATCCGCCACGGCTTCGTCATCATGATTCTGGTCTCGGCCGTCAATGTGGCGCTGAACCTGCTGTTCACCCCGCACGCGGCCTGGGCGCTTCTGCCCATCGGCGTGTTCGCCTTCGGCTGGGCGCTGATGGTGCCGGTGGTGACCCTGATGGTGCTGGATCTGGCGCCGGACCGGCGCGGCATGGCCTCGTCGCTGCAGGCCTGCATAGGCAGCGCCGCCAACGGCCTGGTGGCCGGCCTGATCGCACCGCTGGTGATGCACTCGGCCATCCAGCTGGCGCTGACCTCGATGGGCATGATGTGCATAGGCCTGGTCGCCTGGATCTGGGTCAAGCCCCAGCTGCCGCGGGATTGACCTGCCGTTCGGCACGATTCAAGCTGGAGGCCGGTGCTGCCGAAAACCTCCCGACGAGCCCCGTTTCTTGAGGCGCCAACAGGCGCTGCGGGGCCAGGAGTTCAGGTGATGCGAGAGATACGATCCGCTGCGTTGAGTCTGGCCTGCTGCGTGCTGATGGGCTCTGCCATGGCGAATGAGCCAGTGGCGCCGGTCAAGAAGGCGCCGGCCAAGGCCGCTGTCAAGACCGAGACCAGGCAGGAGTCTGGCACCGAGGCCAAGCCGGCGGCCAGTGCCTCGCGGGGCGGTGATGAATCGCTGGACAGCCTGCGCATGAAGCTGGCCGAGCGCCTGGGCACCAAGCCCGATGGCGCCCCGGGCCAGATGCAGCTGACCACCAAGGGCGGGGCTGCCGCCGCTGAGCCCTCGGGCCGCAAAGGTGCGAGGCCAGCCACTGCAGCCGCCGGCCATGGCGCCGAGATCCATTGGGCCTATGAGGGGCAGGGCGGCCCCGAGCGCTGGGGCCAACTGCGGCCCGACTTCAACAAATGTGCCACCGGCACCCGCCAGAGCCCGATCGACATCCGCGAGGGCATTGCCGTCGATCTGGAGCCGATTGCCTTCGACTACAAGCCCAGCAACTTTGCCGTCATCGACAACGGCCACACGGTGCAGGTCAATGTGGCCCAGGGCAACTCTATCCAGATCATGGGCCGGCGCTATGAGTTGCTGCAGTTCCACTTCCACCGCCCCAGCGAGGAGCGCATCAACGGCCGTCAGTTCGACATGGTCGCCCACCTGGTGCACAAGGACAGCGAGGGCCGCCTGGCCGTTGTGGCCGTGCTGCTGGACCGCGGCTCCACCCACCCGCTGATACAGACCGTCTGGGCCAATCTGCCCTTGGAGAAGCAGGAGCTGCTGCAGGCTCAGGTGACCCTGGACCTGAACCAGCTGCTGCCGGAGAGCCGGCTCTACTACACCTATATGGGGTCGCTGACCACGCCGCCATGCAGCGAGGGTGTGCTGTGGATGGTGCTCAAGTCCCCGGTGCAGGTCTCCAACCAGCAGATCAATATCTTCTCGCGCCTGTATCCGATGAATGCGCGGCCGGTGCAGCCGGCGCAGGGACGGTTGATCAAGGAGTCAAACTAATGACTTGGGGTCAGACCTTCAGTTCTGACCCCAACTGACTGGAGCCCTTGCGGGTCATGGGCGGGCGACGCCGCATTCAGGCCAAGCGTCTGCGCCGCGCGGCCCAGGCCGCCAGGCCGCCCAGGCCGGCCAGCCACAGCGCCTGGCTGGCGGGCTCGGGTACCGCCAGCACGCGGACCTCGCCGGTGCTGTAAAGCCTGGAGAAATCCAGCACCGTGCCCGCAGCGTGGGCGAAGTCGCTGGCGTCCAGCCGCTCGAAACTGCCGCTGCTGCTGCCCCAGTCGAACAGATCGAAGCTCTGCCCGGCCTGTGCGCTGAAGCCCTGCCAGGAGGCCAGCTTGAGCGTGCCGCCAAAGCTCAGATGGCCGTTGACGATGTATTTGTCGAAGCTCCGATTGCGCAGCGCTTCATCTTTGCCGCAGGCCAGGGTGCAGGCACTGGCGCCGCCGAGCTCGGCCAGATACAGATTGGCCGCGCCGAAGCCGACGTTGCCGGCGTCCACCCCCAGTCCGGGCGAGTCGCCGATGGACAGCCCCCCCTCGTAGTGCTTCGGGCCGCTGCCGCTGAAGAGGGCGCCGGTGCGCTGCACGACCGGGCCGAAGAAGGTGGCGGAGCTGCCCTGGCTGATCCGCAGCTCGGCCCCGGCGCTCACGTCCAGCAAGTCGTTGAAGGTGTTGCTGCCCTTGTCCGCCAGCAGTTGCCCGCCCGCCAGCACTTGCACCGGGCCCGAGACATTGCCGTGGCTGAAGCTCATCCGTCCCTCCAGGACCAGCCCGCCGGCGAAGTTCAGATTGCCGTGCTCCACCTTGATCTGACTGCCGGCGCCGCTGTTGAGGGCGGCACTGTTGCTGAACACGGCCGGGGCCTGGGCGGTGCCCAGCACCTTCAGCACACCGCTGTGGGCCACCCCTCCGCCGCCCAGGCTCATCGCCTCGCCGGCCCCGAGCTGCACGGTCGCCCCCGGTTGCACCGTCAGGCCGCCCTCCAGTCGCCCGCTGCCTTCCAGCACCACGCCGGCATTTATCACGGTGCCGCTCTGGGTGCGGGTGCTGCCGCCGTTGAGCCTGAATAGCAATTGCTGACCCGCCGCCGCACTCAGGCTCAGGCTGCGCGCGCGGCCGTCCGCGCTGCCCAGAATGGTCGCGCTGCCGGCGCCGCCATGTATCACCACCTCGTGCGCCTGCCCGGGGGCATGGCCCAGCGTGCCAAGGCCCGAGTAATTCCAGTGCGCGGCATCGTCCCAACGGCCGTCGCCGCCCTGCCAATCGGGGTGCAGGGCAAGCATCGCCGCCTGCTGCCGGCCTTGGAAGATGCCGTTGACGACGACCTGGTCGCTCGCCGTGATGCCCGCCACGCTCTCAAAGCGCCAATCCCTTGTCACCAGGGTGTTGAGCCGGGCCATCGTCTGGCCGCCATCGGTCCAGATCACCGCAGTCGAGCCGATCGCACCCGTGGGGTAGGCCTCGCCGCCGACCGCGCCGGTGCTGCTGATGGCCGTGGCACGGCTATCGCCAGAGGGGGTGGCCAGGCCGTGCACGACACCCTCGCGGTAGATAAAGGCCTGCAGGCGGCCATAGGCCTGACTCGACCCACCCACGATCAGGCCGGCGTTGTTGATCGCCGCTGCCTTGCTGTCGCGGTTGCCCAGGTCGCCCAGACTGTGCATCACCCCTTGGTCGTAGCTGAAGGCCCGGTAGAAGGAATCGCGCGGCAGGAGGGCGAATCCAACCACCACGCCCTGGTCATTCAGGGCACGGCCGAAACTGAGGCTGCCGCTGCCGCCCATGGTGGGTAGAGCCTGGAAGCTGCCATTGCGCCCATAGAGACGCAACTGGTCGTCGGCTGTCGCCAGCACCGCACCCTGGGCATTGATGGCGATGGGCTGAAGGCGCTCGGGCCCGAAGGCATGCGCCACGCCGGCCTCATAGACAAAGGCCCGCACGCCCATGGTGCCGAGTATCAGGCCGTTGGAGGCGATGGCGACCGCGCTGCTGACGGAGCCCAAGGTCGGCAACTCGCTCATCCCTCCCGCCTGCGTATAGACAAAGGCGCGGGACCCATCGTCGGCGAGGCGGGCCGTGCCCACCACTTGACCGGCGTCGTTCACAGCTTTGGCGACGACATGGCCGCCGCCGAGATCGCCAAGCGGGGTCAGGCTGAAACGAGCCTGGGCCTGGGCCTGGGGGGCCAGGCCTGCCAGCGCGAGCAGCAATACGGTGGGGCGAAATTGCATGAGAGCTGTCCTTTGAGCTGGGGTGAATGGAGCACCCGGAGTCCACAAAGGAGCCGATGCTGGCGGACGATGCGCCGCAGCCGCTGCCAAGGCCGCCCTCAGGAATGAGGAGCGTAGCCGACCGTCTGGACGGATGCTACACCCGTGTGGGGGGGCGATGCGGCGCGGCCATGCGCCGCTGTTTGCCCAGGTGTTCGGAGGCATCGAGTGCTGGCGATATGCCACTCGACATAGTAGGCCAGCATGCACAGCAAGATGTGCGCGCGCACCCGACCCTCCAACCGGTGATGGATGGGCCGCACCTTCAGGTCCATCGTCTTGATCGATCTGAAGGCCCGCTCGACCTGCGCCAGCGACCAGTCCATGGCCGCATACAGATCGTCCGCATCGGCATCGGCCACACCGAAGTCCTCGGCCAAGGTGCTGGTGTGCCACCAGCGCGTGGTCGCCAGCTTTCGGACGAAGCATCAATGATGCGTGAGGCGATCATGGCCAGCACCCGGTCCCGCTCTGGGCAAGACCTGCCACCCAGCACCGCCGACAGGCCCAGCCGCTGCATCGCCAGGGCCACCGCCTGCACCTGGCCGTGAGAACGCGAGCGTGTGATCTCGAAGGTCTGGCCGACGGGCCCGACCCCAAGCCCGACAGCCTCCTAGGATGATGACTTTGCGGGTCAGACCTTTAGCTCTGGCCCCAACTGACTGGATGTGTCAAACCCGACACAAACAGACGACACCCAGGAAACAGCCAACAGGCTCAATAGCGCTCAGCGGGGCCGGCTTTCAGTCCCTGCACCCTGCCAGGAGCGCTGCAATGACACCCGATCACACCCATTCCGACCCGCATGACCAGGGCCTGATCCATGACCTGGAGGTGCTGGGCTATCAGTTCCTGCAGCGCCGCCGTGCACTTCTATGGCTGGGCGGAGCCAGCGCGCTGACCCTGCTGGGCTGCGGCGGCGGTGGCGATGAGGCGAGCGCGGCTACCAGCACCTCCACCGGCGGCAGCACGGGCAGCAGTTCCGGCAGCTCGGGCAGCACCAGCAGTTGCAGCGTGATCCCCGAAGAGACCGCCGGCCCCTATCCCGGCGACGGCTCCAACTCATCCAACGGCGCGATCGCCAACGCGCTGGCCATCAGCGGCATCGTGCGCAGCGATATCCGCACCAGCATTGGCAACGCCAGCGGTGTGGCCCAGGGCGTGCCGCTGACGGTCAAGCTAAGGCTGATCAACACGGGAGCCGCCTGCGCCGACCTGTCCGGCTACGCGATCTATCTATGGCATTGCGACCGCGAGGGCCGCTACTCGATGTACTCGGCCGGCGTCACCGCCGAGAACTATCTGCGCGGCGTGCAGTCTACCGGCAGCGACGGCGTGGCTACCTTCACCACCATCTTCCCGGGCTGCTACGACGGTCGCATGCCCCATATGCACTTCGAGGTGTTCCGCAGCGCCAACAGCGCCAGCGCCTACTCGAACAAGCTGAAGACCTCGCAGATCGCCTTTCCGACGGACGTGTGCTCCACCGTTTATAGCGGCGCCAGCGGTTATGCCACCAGCGTCGGCAACTTCGCGCGCATCAGCTTCCAAAGCGACAATGTGTTCAGCGATGGCGTGACCCTGCAGCTGGCCAGCGTCATCGGCAGCGTGGCCGAGGGCTATGTCGCCACTTTGACGGTGGGCTTGGCCGCCTGACGCGACAACAAGGAAGCCGATGATCCGATGTCTGGTGGTCGATGACGACAGCGAAATCCGCCAGGGCCTGCAGGCCTTTCTGGAGCGCTTCGGCATGCAGGTCAGCGTTGCCGCCGACGGCCGGCAGATGCGCCAGCTCCTCGGTGCGGCGGCCTTCGACGTGGTGGTGCTGGACATCATGCTGCCCGATGCCAGCGGCCTGGACCTGTGCCGCTGGGTCGCCCAGCAGCACGCCACGCCGGTGATCATGCTGACCGCCCAGGGCGATCCCGGCAGCCGCATCGTCGGCCTGGAAATGGGCGCCGATGACTATCTGGGCAAGCCGTTCGAACCGCGCGAGCTGGTGGCCCGCATCAATGCCGTGCTGCGCCGCGCCGGCAAGGGTGGGGCACCACAGGGCGCTGCGCCGCAGCCCTCGCGCCAGCTGCGCTTCGAGGGCTGGGCGTTTGACCGGCTGCTGCGCCAGCTGGTCTCACCGCAGCAGGTGGTGGTGGCCCTTTCCAGCGCCGAGTTCCGTCTGCTTAGCGCCTTTGTCGAACGCCCCGGTCGGGTGCTCAGCCGCGACCAACTGATCGAGCTGACGCGTGCGCCCGGCGTCGAGGTCAATGACCGCAGTATCGATCTGGCCGTGTCGCGGTTGCGCCAGAAGCTCGGTGACTCGCCGCGCGAGCCCCGGCTGATACGCACCCTGCGCGGTGAGGGCTATCTGTTCGACGTCAAGGTCAGCCCATGAAGTGGCTGAAGCGCTGCTGGCGCGACACGCTGTTCAAGCGCCTGTTCATCCTGCTGTGGGTGACCCTGGTGGGCAGCCATTTCCTGGCCTTTTCGCTGGTGATGTCCCAGGTCGGGCGGCCATATGGTGGGCATGATGGCAGGCATGAGGGTGGGCCGGCTCGCGAAGCGCCATCCGCCTGGTCACGCCTGCTGATCTTTCCTTCGCTGCCGCCGATGGGCGGTCGAGCCGATGGCCCGCCAGGCTCGCCCGGGCATGCGGGCAGCGGGCCACCCCCTCCACTCACTCCACAAGGCGGCCGTCCCGAGCGGGGCCTGCCCGGCTGGTTGCTGGCACTGGACTATGGTGTGCGCATGCTCATCATCGCGCTGGCCGCCTGGCTGGGTGCGGCCTGGCTGTCACGGCCGATGCGGCGCCTTTCGGCTGCCGCCCATGGCCTGGGCGAGGCGCTGCAGCGCGACGCCGCTCCACCGAAGCTGGACGAAGACCAGGGCACGGTCGAGGTACGCGAGGCGGCCCAGGTCTTCAACCAGATGGCCGCCCAGCTGCAGCAGCAGTTCAAGGCGCGTGGCCTGCTGGTGGCGGCGATCTCGCACGATTTGCGCACCCCGCTGACGCGCATGCGGCTGCGTCTGGAGACGCTGGACCATGAGCCCGCCGCGCAGCGCTGCGTGGCCGACATCCATGAGATGGACGCGCTGATCGAATCGGTGCTGCAGGTGTTCCGCGGCGCCCATGCCGGCGAGGCCATGGTCAGCATGGATGTGCTGGCCTTGGCCCAGTCGCTGGCCGATGATCTGGCCGAGCAGGGCCATGCCGTCACGGTGGAGGGCGAGCCGGCCCTGGCCCGCGCGCAGCCGACGTCGCTGCGCCGCGTGCTGGGCAACTTGCTGGGCAATGCCCTGCGCTACGGCGAAAGGGCCGAGGTCACGGTGGCGGTGCTGGGCGACCGCGTGCTGCTGCGCATCGACGACCAGGGCCCCGGCATTCCCGAGGCGCAGCTGGAGGCGGTGTTCCAGCCCTTCTACCGCGTCGAGTCCTCGCGCAACCGCGCCACCGGCGGCAGCGGTCTGGGCCTCTATATCGCGCGTGACCTGACCCTGCGCCAGGGCGGCGAGCTGCTCCTGAGTAACCGCCCCGAGGGCGGCCTACGTGTCGAGCTGACCCTGCGCAGGGCCTGAGCCGGCGCCCCAGGGCGCGGTGCGCATGAAGGCGACCAGGGCGAGTGCGACCTCGGCGCCCCGGTCTTCCTGCAGAAAGTGACCGGCCCCGCGGGTCACCGAGTGGGCCTGACCTCGGGCGCCGGGCACCAGCTTGTGGAAGATCTTGTGCCCGCCGCGGGTCACCGGGTCACGGTTGCTGAACAGGGTCAGAAACGGCTTGTCCCAGTGTTTCAGAACTTCCCAGGCGCGTTCGTTATTGGCCCGCTCCGGGTCTTTGGGCGTGGTCGGCACGAAGCCGGGCAACAGGCGCGCGGCGATGCGATGGCGCCTTGTCGGAAACGGTGCGTCATAGGCTGCCATGGCCTGCCGGCTCAGGCCCAGCGCGCAGCCGGTCTTGACGATGCGACCGATCGGGAACCAGGGGCTGTAGCGGGCGAAGGCGCGCCACAGCCGGAAGGCGCGCGGCACCGGCTCGGTGCCGGTGGGCAGGCCGCCATTGGCCAGCGCCACCCGCTCGAAGCGCTGCGGGGCCTCGGTCACCATGCGCAGCCCGATCAGCGAGCCCCAGTCCTGGCAGAACAGCGTCATGCCGCGCAGGTCCAGCGCCTCCATCCAGGCGCACATCCATTGCACATGGTTGTTGTAGCTGTAGTCGGCCTTGCGCGCGGGCTTGTCGGAACGGCCGAAGCCGACCAGGTCGGGGGCGATCACGCGGTAGCCGGCATTGACCAGCACCGGAATCATCTTGCGGTAGAGATAGGACCAGGTCGGCTCGCCATGCATCAACAGCACGATGGGCGCGTCGCGCGGCCCGGTATCGACATGGGCGATGCGCAGGCCGCCGACCTCGGTGTAGTGCGGCTCGTAGGGAAAGTCGCTCAGCCCGGCGAAGCGCTCGGGCGGGGTGCGCAGGACCTTGTTGACGGTGGGCAGGGTTCGCATCGCTGGACCTCTAGAAACGGCGGCTGGCGCTGATCGCCTTGGAGCCTGCCGGCAGGCTGATGAAGTCGCCGTCCACGCCGACGCGCAGCGGGCCGCTGTAGATGTTCGGCGCATCGCCCAGGAATGCAGCTTCCATGCCAGGCAGTGGTGGCAGGGTCGGCACGATGTGGTTGAGCAGCAGATAGCCGACCCTGGCGTCACGGGCGGTCTCGGCGGCCTGCTCGGGCGTGGCGTGGTAGTTCTCGATGTCCTTGAAGACCTGCTTTAGATTGGCGCGGCCGGCCTGGCCGGCGGCCTGCTGCAACAGGGCCATCAGCGGCAGCGACAGCGCCTCGTGCACCAGCAGGTCCGCACCCGCGGCGGCGCTCTGCACCGCGGCGGACTTGACGGTGTCTCCGCTGAGCACGACGGTGCGGCCCTTGTAGCGGATGCGGTAGCCGACGGCCGGATGAATCGGCGCGTGATTGACGGCGAAGGCGCTGATCTCCAGCCCGCCGTCCTTCAACAGCACCTGCGGCGCCTCGCCCTGCAGCGCGAAGGGCATGGCGCGCCCGCCAAAGCCGCTGTTCGGCATGATGGCGTCGCCATGGTGGGCCACGCGGTACTGGCGGTCCGGCGCATAGGCCTGCATCAGGCCGGCCAGCAGCGGCGCCACGCCGTCCGGGCCATGCACAGGCAGCGGCTCGCGGTTCGATGCCGAGACCCAGCGCTGCAGCAGCAGCTCGCCGAGGCCGTCGATATGGTCGGAATGGAAGTGCGTCAGGAACAGCGCCTCGATGCGGCCCGGGTTGAAACCCAGCTTGGCGATATTGCGTGCGCTGGTATTGCCGGCATCGAAGACGAACAGCCGCTGGCCGGCCAGCACCACGGTGCAGGGGCCGGAGCGCAGCTCGTCGGGGAACGGCGAACCGGCGCCGCACAGGCCCACATGCAGGCCGTCGGGCAGCGTGGCCTGGATGTCGGTGCTCAGGCGCTCGACGGCCAGTGGCCCGGCCATCGCCTGGGCCAGGCGGGCGCGCAGCGCGTAGGCCGCGGCGCCCAGCAGCATCAGGATGATCAACAGGCCCATCAGTCGGCTTCGAGTCTTGCTCATCTTGTATTCCTTGATATCAGGCGCCGAAGACGCGCGCCAGCCGGACGAACAGACCCTGTATCCAGGGCGCGACATAGCGCAGCCGCGGCCGCCGTGCCTCGGCGGCCTTGACGATCTGCCTCAAGATCGAATCCGTGCTGCGCGCCTCCAGCAGCTTGAACACGCGGGCCTCGCGGGCCTTGAGCTGCTCCGCCTGGCCGTGGAAATAGGACTGCGGCCCCATCCAGGCGTATTTGCTGGCCGTCATCGCCTGGTTGAAACCCGTGTGGATGGCGCCCGGTTCGATCAGCGCCACCTGCACGCCGCAGCCCAGCTGGTCCAGCTCGGCGCGCAGGCCGGCGCCGGCCGCCGACAGCGCGAACTTGCTCATCGAATAGGGCATCAGGAAGGGCATGGGCACGCGCCCGGCGATCGAGCTGATGAACAGCACGGTGCCGCGGCGGCGCGCAATCATGCCGGCCAGCGCGAGCTGGGTCAGGTCCAGCGTGGCGAACACATTGACCTCGAACAGGCGGCGGATGCGGTCCACATCGACCTCGGCCAGCGAGCCCGATTCACCGACGGCGGCGTTGTTGATCAGCACGTCCAGCTCCAGCGTGCGCAGGCGTTCTCGGTCGGCAGCGTCGGTGATGTCGAGCTTGAAGACCTGCAGCGGCTGCTTGCGCATCGTGCATTCAACGCGCAGCGCCTCGGCCTGGGCCTCGCTGAAGGTGGTGGCGATGACCGCATGGCCGCGTGCCGCCAGCGCGAAGGCGGCGTCGCGGCCTATGCCGCTGCCGGCGCCGGTGATCAGAATCGTCTTGCCCATGTCCGCCCGTGATTCGTTGTTCATTGCACAAAGATGCGGGCCAGCCGGCCCATCGACGACCAGTAGCAGTCGCGGCCCCAGCCCGGGCTGGGGAAGACCACGCCCTGGGTCAGGCCGCCGCTGCGCACGCGGCCGAGTTCATGGCCGCTGGCGATGTCCAGCACCACCACCTCCTCGCCGCCGCGCCGGTAGTCATTGACGACCAGCTCGCCGCTGTCGGGGTAGAGCAGCGCATGGCTGGCCATGCCGAACGGCGACTTCTGCCACAGCGGCAGCATCGTGCGGTCGTCCCCATCGAAGCGCCAGGCGCGCAGCACGCGGTTGGCCGCGTCGTGGCCGACGACGATGCGCCGCTGCGGGTCATACAGCGGCGGGTTGGTGATGCTGCCGCCAGCCAGCCCGCTGACGGGCAGGGCCTGGTGGTCGCCGGCGTCGCTCATCGACACGCGCAGCAGCCGGTTGGCCGTGCGGCCGACGCCGGCGCCAATCATCTTGTAGAGGTAGCGATGTTGGCCGTTGTCCATGAACCAGGCGTTGCGGCCGTCGAGCACGATGTCCCAGCCATAGGTCTGCGCGCTATCGCCGATGTAGTCAAAGCGCCAATCGGTATCGCGCCGCAGCGTCTGCGCCGCCTCGTCCCACAGGTAGCGCATGACGCTGCGCGTGCCCACCAGATAGACCGTGTTGCCGATGGCGCTGAGCCGCGCGATCGAGGGCTCGGGCGCCTGCACCGGCTTGGCCGTCGGCCGCAGTGTGTCCGCATCGAGGACGCTAAGCCGGGCCGGTCTGCGGTCCGACAGGTTCTTGGTCACGAGCCGGCCGTTGTCCAGTATCACGAAGGAGTTGTAGGGCTGATCGACCGGCAGCTGCAGCGAGGCCAGCGGCGCGCAGGCGCGGTCCAGTCGATGGGCGTGACGGCCGTAGACCACATACAGATCGCCGTTGCGATGCAGGGCCATGCCACCCGGCCACATCGGCCCGCCGGCCAGGCGCGGCGAGCGGTCCAGCGTCTTCAAGGTCAGCGGGTCTATGCGCTCGACGCAGGCCGTGGTGGCCAGGCCCAGACGCGCGCGCAGCGCCGAGTGCGTCAGCAGATAGACCTCGCCGGGGGCGCCGAGCACCGTCATCGTCGACAGCAGCGTGTGGCGGGTCACGCAGCCCAGCGTCTCGCCGGGGCGCAGGCTTAAGGCGGCGCTGCCGGATGCCGCCTGCAGCCGCTGCGCGCCGCCGTCCTCGGCGGGCCAGGGACTGCTCAGATAGCCGCTCATGACCGGCGCTGACGCCTGCGCCGCCGCAGCTTCCAGATCAACAGCGCGATCGCGCCCAGCAGGGCCAGCGCCGGCAGGCGCAGGCGGGGAATGTAGACGTTGATCAGCGCATTGATCAGCACCTGCTGCGTGGGCTCATAGCCCTCGGGCATGGGCAGCACGCCATTGGCCTTGGCATAGGCGGCATAGTCGGCCTGCATGGCCTGGAAGGCCTCGGGCCGCTGCTGCTGCAGATCGCGGGTTTCGCCGGGGTCCTGGCGGATGTCGAACAGATGCCATTGGCCATCGCCCAGCGGCGGCAGGTTCTTCACCAGCTTCAGATCGCCCTTGAACAGCGCCTGGTTGCCCGAGAGCTCGTAGCCTATGGCCTCGTCCGGCCCATGCACCGGCCCGGCCGTGCCGGTCAGCACCGGCAGCAGGCTGGTGCCGGTCAGCGGCTCGACCGGTCGGCCCTGGTAAGTGGTGCCTGGCCGTGCCACGCCGGCCAGGTCCAGCAAGGTCGGCACGACGTCGCTGACATGGGTGAAGTCCGTCTGGATGCGATTGGCCGGCATGCCCGCCACGCCGGCCACGATCAGCGGCACGCGCAGGCCGCCCTCGCCGGCGTAGAACTTGTAGGTGCTCAGCGGCGAGGTGGCGGCGCTGCCCCAGCTTGGGCCAATCACGGTGTAGGCCCCCTTGGCGCCCAGCGAGTCGATGTCGCGCCGGTAGTTGGCGTCCAGCCACCAGCGGCCCAGCGTGATGGCATAGGGGTCGGAGCCCTCGGCGCCGTTGTCCGACAGGAACAGGAACACCGTGTTGTCGTAGGCGCCGGTGGCCTTCAGGTGCGCGACCAGGCGGCCGACATGGAAGTCCATCGCCTCGGCCATGGCCGCGTAGACCTCCATGCGTCGCGCCTGGTAGGCCTTGTCGGTGTTGCTCAGCGCATCCCAGTCGGTGGTGGTGGCGACGCTGGCGAGCTGCGTGCTGGCCGGCACCAGGCCCAGAGCCACGGCCTTGTCGCGCCGGGCCTGGCGCAGCGCCGCCCAGCCGTTGTTGTAGAAGCCGCGGTATTTGGCGATGAACTCGGCCGGCGCCTGCAGCGGAATGTGGTTGGACTGGAAGCCGATGTAGGCGAAGAAGGGCTTGGCCTGGGCGGCGTCGGCCTTCAGGTACTCGATGGTCTTGTCGACGTAGAACTGGGAGGAGTAGAAGTCGTCCGGCATGACGGTCTCCTTGCCGTCCTCGTACCAGTAGACCCTGTCGGTCAGATCCAGGTAGCGCTTGCCGGTCTCCCAGTTGTCGCTGCCGCTGTCGCCCTGCACCAGCGAGCGGTCGAAGCCGCGCGCCGGGGGCAGGTTGTGCGGCTCCTTGCCCACATGCCATTTGCCGGCCACATAGGTGCGGTAGCCGCCATCGCGCAGCAGGCTGGCGACGGTGACGACATTGCGATCGAGCACGCTCAGGTAGCCGGGCTTGCCGACATGGGACTGCGGAATCGTCTCGCGCATATTGCCCACGCCGTTGCGGTGGTTGTCCACCCCGGTGAGCAACATGGCCCGCGTCGGCGAGCAGGAGGCGGTGACATGGAAGTTCGAGAAGCGCATGCCGCGCCGCGCCAGCTCGTCCAGATGGGGTGTGGCGATCTCGCCGCCGAAGGCGCCCACATCGCTGAAGCCCCAATCGTCGGCCAGCAGCAGCACGATGTTGGGTCGCTGCGGCTGGGCTGCCAAGGGGCTGGCGCAGGCCACCAGCAGTGCCAGAGCGGTGCGCCGACTGTGGCCAGACATCACCTGACCCCCGAGGTAAGCAGCGCCTGCTGCACCAGGCCCAGCCGGTCCTGGCCCCAGACCGCCAGCGCGCCGACCTGGAACGAGGGCACGCCCCACAGGCCCAGCGCGAACAGGGCCTCGCGGTTGCGTTCGGCGGTGTCGCGCCAGGTCTCGTCCTGCAGCGCGGCGCGGGCACCGTCCCAGGACAGGCCGGCGGCCTCGGCGATGCGGCGCAGGCCGCGGTCGCTGCCGGCATCCACTCCCTGGGCCCAGACCCCGTGCATGAAGGCCAGCACATAGCGCTGGCCCAGGCCCTGGTTCTCGGCATGGGGGATCAGGGCCAGGCCGCGTTCGGTGGGCCGACCGACTGGATCGTTCAGGCGCCCGAACGGAATGCCGCGCTCGAAAGCCTCGCGTGCCGTGTCGGCGGCGATGTAGCTGCGCTTGGCCCTGGGCACCGGCAGGCCGCGCATCACCATGGGCAGCAGGTAGCGCAGGCGCACCGGCGCGCCGGTCAGGCGGCCCAGCTCGAACACGCGCGGCGCGACGATGGCCGAATAGGGGCTGCGCAGCGAGAAGAAGAAGTCTATGGGCGGCGGCGCCTCCAGTGCGACGGCTTCGCTCAGATCGGCGTCGGGCGGGAACAGCGGGCCGCGGACCTCGCCGCGGTTCGCGCCCAGCGCCTGCAGGCGCCGCTCCAGATGGTGCAGGCGGTCCAGCCCCCAGTACCACTCGCCGGCATAGAAGAAGGTGGCGCCGAGGTAGTGGCCCAGGCGCTGGCGCAGGGCGGCTGACTGGGCCAGATGCCGGTCCACGTCGCGGGCGGAGGCCGGTGTCAGCGGCAGTTCAACGGGCGTGCCGCGCCAAAGGGCCGTTGATAGCGGCCCGGCGAGTTCGGCGAAACGGTCTTGCTGCGCGGCACCCACCAGCAGGGCGGTGGTCTGCACCAACCGCTGCGGCGTGGGCTGCTGGCCGGGATCGTTGAAGTCCAGGCCCCAGCGCCGGGCCAGCAGCTGTGCATCGCGGCGGCTGTAGGCCACCAGCCGCTCACGCTCCGGCGCGGCGCTGTCCGTCGGCGGGCCCACCACATGGGCTTGCAGCGCCACGTCGTAGCGTGCCAGCAGCGCAGGCAGGCAGGCCGCGGCCAGCGCGCTGTAGGGATCGTCGACCTGATGGAAGTAGTGCAGCAGATGGGGCTGGCCGGCGCGCCGCCGCGCCGCCTCGGCGCTGGCGCGACGCTGCAGCAGGCGCTCGCGCGACAGCAGGCGAGCGCTGATTGCCGGCATCAACCACTGCTTCAAGCCCATGGCCGGGCCTACCAGGCCTTGATAAAGCGCAACTGCAGTGCGCGGGCCACCAGCGCATTGCGGCTGGCGAAGTTCTGGCTGAAGTGCAGATTGAAACCGGCGTCCTTGCCGGGCAGCTTGTAGGAGAGGAAGGGGCCGAAGCTGGAGTTCTGGTAGCGGCTGCCGCCGGCCGGTGCGGCGCTGCCGGAGTCGTCGGTGATCTGCTGGATGGTCAGCAGATTGGCGCCGACGGCCCAGTTGCCCATCACCTTGACGATGCCGCCCTCCAGATAGACGAAGTTGCCGCTTCGGTAGTCGGTGTCCTTGTTGGTGGTGTTGAAGCCGACCGACACGCGGCCCGCGATGGTGACGCCGGCATCCCAGGCCTCGTTCTTGTGGCCGGGGTTCAGCGAGTAGCTGACGGCCACGCCGGGACGCAGCGTGTAGAAGTTGCCGAAGCCCGGGTTGGGCCCGCGAGCCTTGTCGTATTTGCCGGTGGGCAGGTACAGCGACATGCCGGCCACCACCTTGAGGCGGTCCTGATGGCGTATCCAGACGGCCGACAGCTCGGTGTCACCGACGCCCGAGACATCGACATTCTGGCTCGCCGCCTGGGCCGCCACGCCGGCCTGCACCTGGTTGTTGACGGCCGTCGCCACGGCCGAGATCGCGCCGCGCACGGCCGCCGGCAGGGCCGCGTTGGGCGTGGGCGATACGGTGCCCAGTACCTGGACCGGCACGAAGCTGCGGCTTTGCTTGATCAGCGGCACATTGACGGCGAAGGCAAAGCGGCCGCCGGCATAGCTGCTCTCCGTCATATAGCCACCCAGCAGATTGAGCTGGGTCTGGTCCTGGTCGAAGGCGATGCTGCCCGGTGCCACGTTCAAGGTGTAAGTGCCGTCGGGCACCGCCCCGCGGGTCGGCGTGCCGGTGGGCAGCGGCACGGCGCGGCCCGGCACGACGATGTTGTTGCCGGCATCGTCGACCACCTTGTAGATGCTCACGGTGGTCAACGCGGCGGTGCCGAAGAAGCCCGGGTTGTCGGCCGCGGCGGCGATCTCGCCGCCGAACAGGCCCACAGCAGACTGGCGCAACTTGTAGCCTTCACCGGCCTGGGCCTGGAGCGCGCAGACGGCCAGCATCACGCCGCTGAGCGCCTGGAGTTGCCTTGGATAGGACGGGGTCGGGTTCATGCTGTGATTCACTGGCTTGTCTCCTTGGTCTTGGGCCTGAGTCATTGCACTGGCTTCCTGGCGGGAAGGCATCACAAAAATCAGTACACCTGTGTATGTTGTGGTCCAATGTAGCGCAACCATACACTTGTGTTTGTTCGGGTATTCACCACAATGCGTCAACTCTCAGCCAGGCCTCATCCATGCCAGCCAAGCCGTTGAAAGCCGCCGCCACCAAGACCCGCAGCAGCGCCAAGGGCACAGAGTCCTCGCGGCTGTCGCGGGACGACTGGCTGGATGCCGCCTTCGACGCCGTGGTCGAGGGCGGTTTCGACAATGTCCGGGTGCTGGCCATCGCCGACAAGCTGGGCGTCACCCGCGGCAGTTTCTACTGGCATTTCTCCGATCATGCCGACCTGATCAAGGCGGTGCTGGAGCGCTGGCGCAAGCGCGAGCTCGAGGAGGACGCGCAGCTGCAGGCCCAGGCCAGCGACGATGCGCGTGCCGACCTGGTGCAACTGCTCGACGTGGCCCTGGCCCGCGGCGGCGCGGACCTGAAGGACATGCGCTTCGAGCTGGCCCTGCGTGGCCTGGGTCGCCGCGACCCCGAGGTGGCGCGTATGCTGGTCGAGGTGGATGAGGCGCGCATGGAGCTGTTCGAAACCAAGTTCAAGCGCCTCACCGGCGACGCCAAGAGCGCCACAGATCTGGCCGTGCTGTTCTACCTGGCCGTCACCGGTGGTGTGCAGGCGCTGGCCCGGCCCTCGGGCTCGGGTCGGGTGGCCGAGTACATCCGCAGCGTAATTTCCGACTATCTGATCCAGCGCCAGGGGCCACCCCCCGATCGAGGGAACTAGGGCAGAACCTACCCTCAGTCAGGGGTGGAAATCGCATGCAGTCGCGCTTAAGCTTCGCTCACCGTTCTGGCCTGGATCACCGCGCGATGGTCCGGCCGGCATCAACCCCGACCGCAAAAGGTTAACGATGAAAAGCTTGCTCCTGGCCGTGATCCTGACTCCTCTGGCCGTCGCTTCCTGGGCCCAGACCGGCGCCCAGAAAGACAGCCCCGAGGCCTATGCGCTGCGCAGCGAATGCGCCGCCAAGACCAGCGCCAAGCTCGATGCCAAGCCCCAGGCCGCCAACGAGTTCGTGTTCGTCTACTACAAGGGCGAGTACAAGGGCGAGGCTGTGGCCGGCCGCAATCTGGACTGCACCGAGCGCCAGTACGCCGCCTACCTGAACACGGTCGATCCCTCGCGCGTGATGTCGGCCTACCCGACCGCTGCCGGCCGTCCGCAGGTCAAGCCCGCGGGCAAGTAAGTCCAGCCGCGCAGGCCGCTCCGGCCTGTACCGGCCGATCTGCAGTTCGTCGTGAAGGCCTGGCCGCTGCTGCCAGGCCTGCGTAGGCTCCCGGTGTTCATAACGCATCAACCGGGAATCCTCATGCGCTTTTCCTTCCGCCGTCCGACCCTCGCCGCCGCGCTCGTCCTTGTCGGCCTCGCCAGCCTTGGTGGCTGCGCGATCCACGTCACCACCACGGGCGACGGCGTCAGTTCCAAGCTCCAGCGCAGTGGCGGCACGAGCAAGTTCCAGTGCATCGCCAGCCCCAGCGGCCAGTGCCACTACGCGCTCTACACCAGCCGCTGCACCACCGTCGATGGCGAGGGCGGCAAGCCGGCCACCACCTGCACCCACCAGGTCTTCGACCAGTTCACCCTGGCCTCGGGCCAGTCGCGCGAGATCGGCAATCTGCCCGGCGACTACAAGCAATGCATGAAGCCCGGCAGCAAGCCGGAGGTGCCGAACTGCGATTGAGTCAGTCCAGGCGCTCGACCGCCGGCATCGTCCAGCGACCGTCCAGTGCCTCGGGCGCGGGCCAGTAAAGCCTGGCGTTCAACAGAAAGTCCTGACCCCGGCGCACCGGCAACCAATTGCTGATTGGCGCCTGGGTTGGTGCCTCGGCCTGCAGCAACAGATCGAGCGAGCCATCGGCGTTGAAGACCAGCGGATCGCGGTCGCCCAGCGCATGGCGCTGCAGCCCATTGGCGATCAGGAAGTCGTCGGCGCCATAGGCGGTGACGGACCAGAAGGCCCGCACCGGCGGAAGCGCGCCGGCCTTGAAGTGCAGCCGGTAGCGCCGGCTGCCGTTCAGCGGCCGGCCCTGGTCATCGACGCGGGCGCTGGGATACATCGCATCGGCCGGCAGATTGGCGCCCAGGCCCACCATGGCCACCGCAGCGCGGGTGTTGTAGTCCTGACCATAGCGCCCCAGCAGCGCCGGCGGCGTTGACCAGCCGTTGACGAGGCCACGCGGCGAGGCCAGCTCACGGGCCACGCGGCGCTCGGCCAGCCAGCGTGCCAGCGCCATCGTGGCGCGCTGCAGCGGCGTCCAGTCGGGCGCTTGTTCGGGCCCGAGGCCCAGCTGTGCCAGCTTCTCCAGCATGGGGGCGTCTACGGGGGCCGGCGGGTTGTCCACCATCAGCCTCGCCAGACGGGCGAAGAACTCCGTCGTGGCCATGGCCCGCATCTGCACTATCGGCGGTGACGATGGGGGCTCGGCCTTCCAGGCCGGTTCGGCAGCGGTACGCCCGGTCTGCCAATCGGCCAAGTGGCGCAGCGTCAGACCCTCCTGGAGCCGGTGCACCAGTGGGTAGTCGGCCTCGCCCCGGGTCTGTGTGCGGCCGATCAGCCAGACGATACGGGTCGGCGCGCGCACCAGGCTCAGCTCGGCCGGCACCTCGCCCTGCCAGTCGGCCGCGGCCAGCAGCAGTCTGGCGCCCTGGCCGCCATTCAGGCGTGTGCCGGGTGCGGCGAACACATTCGTCCAGGCGTCCATGAAGGGCATCAGTTCGTAGCGCCGTGCGTTCGGTGGCATCTCGAACACCCAGGGCCCCTGCGCCATGTCGATGAAGGCACTGGTGTACAGCGTGTCCACATTGGGCCGTACGACATCGCGAAATTCGGCCCCGGGGAAACTGCGCACGCGCAGCAGCCGGTTTTCCGGGCCCTGGGTGCGCGCCGCATGGGCGCGGGTCAGGTCCATCATCACCAGCGGGTAGCCGTAGAGATAGGTCTCCGCGCCCAGTCGCAGCTCGCCGGCTTTGGCGAACAGCAGCAGGGCCAGCATCAGGGCCAGCGCCGCCAAGCCAAGCAGCCAGCGCTTGAGGCGCCTGGAGGCAGGTCTTGCCACCACGCTCAAGGCCCCGGCGCCAGCAGGATGGTGCGAAAGCCCAGATGGCCGACGGCCAGGTCTTCATCCTGCGGCTGACGGGCGCCGGCGCGGTAGCGCATGCAGTAGTTGGGTGCGCAGAGAAAGGAGCCGCCCTTGATGACGCGTTGCCGCGCCTGGCCGGCCGCGGGGGTGTAGAGATCGGTGGTCAGCTCCCAGACATTGCCGATCAGGTCGTAGAGGCCCAGCGCGTTCGGGGCATAGCAGCCCACCGGCGCCAGGCCGATGAAGCCGTCCTCGCCGGAATTGAGCGCCGGGAACGGTCCCTGCCAGGTATTGGCCTCGCGCGGCTGCTCATGGGCCGGCAGGGGTGCGTCGCGGGCACCTCGGGCGGCCCATTCCCACTGCGCCTCGGTAGGCAGCTGGCGGCCCGTCCAGCGCGCATAGGCCTGGGCATCGGCATGGCTGAGGGCCACCACCGGAAAGCTGTCGCGGCCCTTGATGTCGGTGCCCGGCCCGCCCGGATGGCGCCAGCTGGCGCCGGCCACATAGCGCCACCATTGACTGACGTCCTCACGGCCCTGCACGCTGGCGGGGCTGAGAAAGACCACGGCACCGGGACGGCGCAGTTCGGGCGGCAGGCCCGGATGGGTGGCGGCATCGACCTCGCGTTCGGCGGTGGTGACATGGCCGGTGGCGGCCACGAAGCGGGCGAACTCGCTGTTGCTGACCTCCGTGCGGTCCATCCAGAAGCCCTCGACGCTTACCGACCGGCGTGGCTGCTCCTCGGCATAGACGGTGTCGCCCATCTCGAAGCTGCCGGCCGGCACCCAGACCATGCCCGGATGGGGCGCATTGGCGGGCTGCTCCGGCAGCGCGCAGTGGAGTCGCTCGGTTCGTGCCGCCGGTGCCGGCCGAGCGGCCAGCCAGGTGGCCAGCGTTACCAGCAGCAGCGCGCCGAGGCCGAGCCAGAGCAGCCTAGTTGTACCAGTAGGTGTATTCATCCTGGGGCAGCGGCTTCTGGTCCAAGGTCTTGTCTATGCTGATCGGCATCTCGATGAAGGACGGCCACAGCGGCGGCGGCATGCTCGCGTGGTGGGCCGTCATCAGCGCCTGCAGCCGGGCCAGTTGCAGCGGCTGATCGGCGGCCAGATTGCGCTGCTCGGTCGGGTCGCGCTGCAGGTCGAACAGCCATTGCTTTTTCGGCCGCTCGGCGCTGATCAGCTTCCAGCTGCCGTCCTGCACCGCTCGGTAGGGACCGTCGCGCCAGAACAGCGGCCGTGGCGCTTGCGTGGCGGTCGGCCGGGCCTGCAGAAAGGGCAGCAGATTGACGCCGTCGATGGGCCGGTCGGTCGGCAGTTCGCCCCCCGCTGCGGCCAGGACGGTGGGCAGGATGTCGATATTGGAGATAGGCTGAGCATAGTGCTGGCCTGCCGGCATGCGCGCCGGCCATTTGGCCGCGTAGGGCACACGCAGGCCGCCCTGGAACATCGTCAGCTTCCAGCCGCGAAAGGGCTTGTTGACGTCGGGAATGCCGATATAGCCTGGCGCGCCGTTGTCGCTGGTGAAGATGACCAGCGTGTTGTCGTCCAGGCCCTCGTCCTTCAGCGCCTGCAGCACGCGGCCGACGCTGCGGTCCACCGAGCGCACCATGGCCGCATAGACGCGGCGGCGGTGGTCGGGGATGTTGGGCAGCGCGTCGTAGTCGGCCTTGCTGGCCTGCAGCGGCGTGTGCACGCCCCAGTGGGCGAGGAACAGGAAGAAGGGGCGGTGCTTGTTGCGCTGTATCGCCGTCACCGCCTCGTCGGTGAAATAGTCGGTCAGGTACTTGCTCGGCTCGAACCATTTGCCGCCGTTGTAGCTGACGCCGAAACGCATATTCGGCCAGAGGAATTTGTCGATGGGATCGAACGCCTGCTTTGAGTTGACGACGCGGGCGTCCTTCTCGGGCAGGTACAGGCCGCTCTCCATGAACAGGCTCTCGTCGAAGCCCTGCTTGTTGGGCCGCATCTCGGGTGTGCTGCCGAGATGCCACTTGCCGATGTGCACGGTGTGGTAGCCGCGCGGCTTCAGCAGCTCGGCCACCGTCTGCTCGGCGCCTGGCAGGCCGAGCTCGTTGAAGTCCTTGGACCGGCTGGCCTGCTCCTGATCGACGACGACCGGGTGGATGCGCGCCGGGTCGGCATACAGTGCGCCTGCGACGCGGGCCATCGCTCCCGGCGTCGGCGTGAACTCGACGCCGAAGCGCCAGGGGTAGCGGCCTGTCATCAGCGCGGCGCGCGACACCGTGCACACGGCGCTGCCGGCATAGCCCTGATCGAAGCGCACGCCGTCGCGGGCGATGCTGTCGATGTGTGGCGTCGGCACGCCCTCGGCCGTGCGCCCGCCGCCGTGGGTTGTGACGTCGTTGATGCCCAGGTCGTCGGCCATGATGACGATGATGTTGGGTGGGCGCTGCGCCGGGGGCTGGCTGGCGGTGGGCGGCCCGGCTTCCCAGGGCACCGGCCGGTTGGGATCGCGCGGGTTGACGATGTCGGTGTACCAGCCGAGCGAATACTGCAGCAGGTACAGGCGCTGGGTGTAGGCCAGTGCGAGCAGCGCGGCCAGCACCACGATTGCAATGAGGGCGGGCTTGCGCAATCGCATCAGATGTCCTTCGGTGCCGGTCAGTGCAGCAGCACGGTGAGCGCGCCGATCAGCGCCAGCAGCGCGCCCACGGCGCCGCGCACGAAGATCAGGCTGACGATGGGGCGCAGCGGAAAGATGTGCGTCTTCTCGATCGCCGCCCATTTGTGCACGGCAATGTCGGCGGCACGCTCGATGCTGAGGGCAAAGCGCAGAAAGTCGCGCCGACTGCGGTAGCGCACCATGGCCACGTAGTGCCAGGCATCGGCGTGGGCCGGCTCGATGAAGCTGCCGCTGCGCCGCGCGATGAACACCGGCACATTGCCGTAGCGCAGCAGGTGCGGAATGATGGCCTTGCCGTAGCGGCGGTCGGCGGCGCGCGGGTCATCACCCAGTTGCTCGTGCCCGGGCGGATACAGGGCCCTGGCCCGGTAGCGCACCAGGTTCTGCATCACGAACTCGCGGCCGTCGTCCTGCGTCAGCAGGGTGCGCACGCCGGCCAGCAGCTCCTCCTTGTTGGCCTCGGTGGCCAAGGTCTCGAGCTCGGCCATGTAGGCCTCGATCTCGGCGGCCGTCAGTGCCTTGCCGCGGCCGCCGTACCAGACCAGGAAGGCAATGTAGAGCAGCAGCAGGGCCAGACAGATGGCGATCGATGGCGTCATGGCGCGGCGGCCTGCCCGACCACGCTGAACTGCGTCTGGTTGTCGCGCAGCCATTGCGCCGAGCGGCTGGCGTCATGCTGGCTGGGGTGGAAGTCGGGGCGCAGATAGTCGCGCCAGCCGGCATAGTTGCCGCGCAGCAGGCCGTCCCTGGCGAACAGCAGCTTCGCGCCGCTGCGCCAGGTGCTCCAGCGCAGCAGGCTGCCGTCATGCCAGAGATTGCGCACCGTCTGGCGCAGCACATCGCTCAGAAAGGTGATGGTGATGTAGCGGAAGATGCGCAGCCGCCACTCGTGGTTGCCGCTGATCGCGTTGTAGATGTCGAAGGCCGTGCTGCGGTGCTCGGACTCCTCGGCGCTGTGCCACAGCCACAGCGTCTGCAGCCGCGGCTCGCTGCCCTCCAGCGCCTCGGGGTGGCGCAGCATCCAGTCGGCGAACAGGGCGGTGAAGTGCTCGGTGGCGGCCGTGGCCGCGACATGGATGCGCACATCGCGGTGCGCGTTGTCCTTCAGCCGCCGCAGCGCCCGGCGCTCGATCTCGTTGCGGTAGCCGAGCTTGTCCAGATTGTTGTTGAACAGGCTGTGGATGCGCCGGTGCGTGGCCTCCTGGCCGACGAAGCCCTGCACCTCGACGGCCAGCGGTGCGCGCTGGCCCTCCGGCAGCGACTTCAGGCCGTTGCGTACCGAATCGATGAAGTACTGCTCGCCGACCGGGAAGCTCATCGACAGCGCATTGAAGAAGGCTGAACGGAAGGCGTCGCCGCCGTTCCAGCGGGCCGGGAAGGGCGTCTCCAGGTCGATCAGCAGCCGGCGGACCACAAGCTCACTCATTTCACATGCTCCGATACATCTCAGGCCCGCTCGCGCAACTCGCGCCGCAGGATCTTGCCGACATTGCTCTTGGGCAGTTCGGCCAGGAACTCGATCTGCCGCGGCACCTTGTAGCCGGTCATCTGCTCGCGGCAGTGGGCGACGATCTGCTCGGCCGTCAGGCTCGGCGTCTTCCTGACGATGTAGAGCTTGACCGCCTCGCCGGTGCCGGCGTCGGGCTTGCCAACGGCGGCCACCTCCAGCACCTCGGGGTGCTCCATCACCACTTGCTCGATCTCGTTCGGGTAGACGTTGAAGCCCGAGACCAGGATCATGTCCTTGAGCCGGTCGACGATGCGCAGAAAGCCCTGCTCATCCATCTGCGCCACGTCGCCGGTGCGCAGAAAGCCGTCGGTCGTCATCACCTTGGCGGTCTCCTCGGGCCGCTGCCAGTAGCCCTGCATGACCTGCGGGCCGCGTACGCACAGCTCGCCGGCCTGGCCGAAGGGCAGTTCACGTCCCTGATCGTCGCGTATCGACACCTCGGTCGAGGGCATGGGCAGGCCTATGCTGCCGTTGAAGGCCTTCAGGTCCAGCGGATTGCAGGTCACCGTGGGCGAGCACTCGGTCAGGCCATAGCCCTCGACCAGCGGCTTGCCGGTGATCTGCTCCCAGCGCTGTGCCACCGCGCGTTGCACCGCGGCGCCGCCGCCGATGGCAAAGCGCAGCGCCGAGAAGTCCAGCCTGGCGAAGCCGGGGTCGTGGATCAGGCCGTTGAACAGCGTGTTGACCGCCGGAATCGAGGCGAAGCGGTACTGGGACAGCACGCGTACAAAGGCCGGCACATTGCGCGGATCGGCCACCAGCACATTGGCGCCGCCCATGCCGACGAAGCCCAGGCAGGCGCCCAGCGCGAAGACGTGGTACAGCGGGATGGCGGTGATGCTGATCAGCGCCTCGTCCTGGTCGAGAAACGGCGCGCTCCAGACCTGGCCCTGCTTGGCATTGGCCAGCACATTCAGGTGCGTCAGCATCGCGCCCTTGGACACGCCGGTCGTGCCGCCGGTGTATTGCAGAAAGGCCAGATCGCCCGGCTGTATAGCCACCGGCCTGAAGCCTGCCTTCGCGCCCTGGCTGAGCATGTCCGAATAGCTGACATGGCCGGGCAGGCTGTAGGCCGGGATCATCTTCTTCAGGTGGCGCACCGCGAAATTGCCCAGCGTGCGCTTGGCCCAGGGCAGGGCGTCGGCCAGGCCGGTGACGACCACATGCCTGACCTGGGTTGCCGCGATCACCTTGGCCAGCGTGTGGGCGAACAGCTCGACGACGATCATCGCCTCGGCGCCCGAATCCTTCAGCTGGTGCTCCAGCTCCCGCGGCGTGTACATCGGATTGACGTTGACGACCACATAGCCGGCGCGCAGCAGACCGAACAGGCAGACCGGGTACTGCAGCAGATTGGGCATCATCAGCGCCACGCGGGCGCCGGCCGGCAGCTTCAGCACCGACTGGAAATAGCCCGCCACCTGCAGGCTCAGCCGGTCGAGCTCGCGGTAGCTGATGGCCACACCGGTGGCGCCGCTGATGAAGGCCGGCCGGTCGGCGTACCGCGTCACCGCCTGCTGCAGGTAGTCCGCAATCGAGCCGATCTCGGCCAGATCAATCTCTGCGGGTACGCCGGGTGAATAGCTGTCGAGCCAGATCTTGTTGTCCATGCACCTGTTGTTCGCGGTTTGCTTGCATAAACAATACAGTAGTGTATGGAAAATGTCCCGTCAACGGGGCTGACCCTCGGAGCGCAGAGTTCGGCTGTGGCTACCAACTGCTATGCACGGTGAAGCCAAGCCGCCCGGAGCGCGGTCTGACCGACAGCGTGGTCTGGGCGCTCAGCTCCATGCGCAGGCCCTGGCGCAAATCGGCATATTTGTTGCGGGTCTGGAACACCAGGCCCATGCGCAACTGCCGTGCGTCCTGAGGCATCAGCCACTCGTCCGCTGAGGAGCGCACGGATGCGTTCAGCAACGGTGTCTGCAAGGTCAGATACGAGTGCCTGCCGGTGGCCACGGACAAGCCCATCAGCATGCCGGCCTGGCGGGTTGTCGGATCGAACGAAAGACGTTGTGCCGCCAGACTGCCGAAGGCGTGACTACGCTGCTCGACACCAAGGCCCAGGGCCAGGCCCGAGGGGTGCACCGCCCACACCATGGTCTGACGGGCGGTCTGTGACTGGCCTGCCAAGGCATCCGTCATCGGCGTCGACCCCGCGGTGGCCAATGGTGCCCCCTCGCTTTGGCTCAGGCGCAGCGCCGGTGGCGCCACGGTCGCCATCGCGGTTTCCACCCCGCCGCTCAGCTGTGCGAGTGTGGGGGCGGTGCCGCCTGCGAGCAGCAGGCAGGCGCAGAGGGTGAGGCGGGGTGCTTTCATCCTGACTCCTTGCTGCAACCGACTTCCGGGCTTGATGTATCAAGCCTAGGCGGCCGGGCGCGTGAGGGTAGTCGGTGGGCGGCGCTGCTGCTCGTCAGACAACACCTCGATCAGCAGGAGGTGCCTCAAATACCTAATCCACCACTTGCAGACCACTCTGCAAGTCCTTATTCCATAACGATATTTGCCTCTGACCTGCCTTAGCTTTCGATGCTAAGTGATTGATTTCATTGGGAAATTCTTACATTTCGTCCTTGACCCGGGCGAAAGCAATGGCTAAAGTGGGAGAAAGTGCACTTTAGTGGGTGATTGTGGCCAATTTCATGTTTCAGGGACCAGCAGCGCTCGCGCTGGACGCGAAGGGGCGGTTGACCGTCCCTGCGCGCCATCGCGAGGTGCTGCAGGCCATGGCACAGGGCCAATTGACCGTCACCAAGCATCCGGAAGGCTGCCTGATGGTCTTCCCCCGTCCGACCTGGGAGTCGTTCCGCGAGCGCGTGGCCGCGCTGCCGATGTCAGCCAGCGGTTGGAAGCGGGTGTTTCTGGGCAATGCGATGGATGTGGAGATAGACAACGCCTCGCGCGTGCTGATCTCGCCGGAGCTGCGTGCTTCCGCCGGTTTGAGCAAGGACGTGATGTTGCTGGGCATGGGCAGTTATCTGGAGCTGTGGGACGCGGCCACCTACGCCGCGCATGAGGCCAAGGTGATGGAGTCCGAAGTTCCGGACGCGATCAAAGACATGAGCTTCTGATGAGCATCGTCCAGACCCCAGACGATTTCAAGCACACCACGGTATTGCTGGATGAAGCCGTCGATGCCCTGCTGACCGACCCGAACGGCATCTACCTCGACGGCACCTTCGGCCGCGGTGGCCATTCTCGCCTGCTGCTGTCCCGCCTCGGCCCGCAGGGCCGGCTGATCGCCATCGACCGCGACCCCGAGGCGGTGGCCGAGGCGACGTCCGGCGCCAACCGCATTGACGACCCCCGTTTCACCATCGTGCACTCGGCCTTTGCCGATATGCGCGCCCAGCTCGAAGCCCTGGGTGTGCAGCAGATCCAGGGTCTGCTGCTGGACCTCGGTGTTTCCAGTCCGCAGATCGACAACCCCGAGCGTGGCTTCAGCTTCCGTTTCAACGGCCCGCTGGACATGCGCATGGACACGACCCGGGGCGAAAGCGCCGCGGATTTTTTGGCCCGCGCCGATGAGCGCCAGATTGCGGAGGTGATACGCAACTATGGGGAAGAACGGTTTGCTGTATCGATTGCAAAGGCGCTTGTTGCTCGCCGGGAGAGCGGGAGTGCTGTTCGAAGCACCGACGAACTATCCGAAGTCGTGGCTCGTGCGGTCAAGACCCGCGAGCCGGGCCAGAACCCTGCAACGCGCACATTTCAAGCTCTTCGGATTTTCGTCAACGCCGAGCTTGAGGAGCTCGAGCAGGGGTTGAGTGCGGCCATGCAATTGCTGGCCCCCGGCGGCCGCATGGCCATCATCTCCTTCCACTCGCTGGAAGACCGCATCGTCAAGACCTTCATTGCCCGTGAGAGCAAGGAGGAGTACGACCGCCGCGCCCCGTTCGCCGCACCGAAGGCGATGCGGCTGCGGGCGCTGGGGCGCATCAAGCCCGGCGAGACCGAGATCCGTGCCAATCCGCGCTCGCGCTCGGCCATCATGCGTGTGGCCGAACGGATGGAGTCGGAGGCATGAGCCCACTGCACGGCCGCCCGAAAGTGGGCGAACTCCCGCTCGGCAGGAAGGCGCGTAGCGCCAGGGTGCTGACATGACCCGGCTGAACCTGCTGCTGATGGCGGCGGTGCTGCTCAGCGGCATGTATCTGGTGCGCACCGCCTACGACTCGCGGCGCCTGTTCAACGAGATCGACCGCGCGCAGAACGAGGCGCGGCGGCTCGAGATTGATCTGCAGCGCCTGCAGGCCGAGCGCCATGCGCAGGCGACCAATCTGCGCGTGGAGCAGGTGGCGCGCGAGCGCCTGAAGATGCGGCCGATCACGCCTGCCATCACCCAGTCGGTCACCGACGCACGTGTTGCGAGCCCGACCGGAGGCAAGTCGTGAGCTGGTTCAAGCGCGGCGCCGGCAATGGCCCGAAAAGCGGCGCCACCTCGGCACGCAGCAGCCTGCGCTCCAACAGCGCGCGCAGCGTCAACTATTCGAGCAGCCCGCTGCTGGCCTCGAAGACGCCGCCCTGGCGCTCGCGCATGCTGGTGGCTGCCGTCGGCCTGGGCTTTTGCATTCTGCTGGGCCGGGCGCTCTATATCCAGGTCATAGGCACCGACTTCTTCCAGAAGCAGGGCGAGAGCCGCTACAAGCATGCGCTGGAGCTGCCGGCCAGTCGCGGGCGCATTGTCGATCGCACCGGCCAGGTGCTGGCGGCCAGCGTCGCCGTGCCCTCGATCTGGGCGATACCCAAGGACGTGGACGCCACGCCGCAGCAGCGCAAGGCCCTGGCCAAGCTGCTGGAGATCACGCCGCAGGAGCTGGATGCCAAGCTGGCCAGCAGCCCCAAGTTCGTCTGGCTGCGTCGCCAGGTGGACACGCAGGTGGCCCTGGAGATCAAGCAGCTCAAGCTCAAGGGCGTGTTCCAGGAGGGCGAGTTCAAGCGCAAGTATCCTGAAGGCGAGGCCGCCGCCCACGTGGTGGGCTTCACCAATGTGGAAGAGCGTGGCCAGGAGGGCATAGAACTGGCCTTCCAGAAGGAGCTGCAGGGCCGTGACGGCAGCCGCAATGTGGTCAAGGACCGGCTGGGTCGCGTGGTCGAGGACATCGGCGAGCGCATTCCGCCCAGCAACGGCCAGGACATCGACCTGTCTATCGACTCCAAGGTGCAGTTCTTCGCCTATCAACGCATCCGCGACGCGGTGGCCGAGCACAAGGCCAAGGCCGGCAGCGTGGTCGTGCTGGACGTGAAGACCGGCGAGATCCTGGCCCTGGCCAACTACCCCAGCTTCAACCCGAGCGACCGACGCAATCTGTCGGGCAACCAGCTGCGCAACCGCGCGCTGACCGACACCTTCGAGCCCGGCTCGACGATGAAGCCGTTGATCGCCGCGCTGGCGATGGAGACGGGTCGCGTCACGCCCGATACGATGATCCAGACCGCGCCGGGCCATATCAGCATCACCGGCAGCACGATCTCCGACGCTCACCCCAACGGTCTGCTGAGCGTGGCCCAGGTGATACAGAAGTCCAGCAATGTCGGCGTGGTCAAGTTGGCGATGCAGATGCAGTCGCGCGAGATGCACGAGATGTTCACCCAGGTGGGCCTTGGCCAGCGACCGCAGATCAACTTCCCCGGCGCGGTGACGGGCCGGCTGCGGCCCTACAAGACCTGGCGCCCGATCGAGCAGGCCACGATGTCCTACGGCTACGGCCTCAGTGCCTCACTGTTGCAGCTGGCCCGTGCTTACACGGTGTTCGGCCGCGATGGCGAACTGATTCCGATCACCATGACCAAGCATGCCGACGATGTGGAAGTGGCCGGCGTGCGCGTGTTCTCGCCCAAGACCGCTCAGGCCGTGCGCCTGATGCTGCAGATGGCCGCCGGCGATGGCGGCACCGGCCCGCTGGCGCAGACCCAGGGCTATAGCGTGGGTGGCAAGTCGGGCACGGCGCACAAGCAGGAAGGCAAGGGCTATGCCTCGAACAAGTACCGCTCCTGGTTCGTCGGCCTTGCGCCGATCAGCAACCCGAGGCTGATCGTTGCGGTGATGGTGGACGAGCCGACCAATGGCAAGTACTACGGCGGCCTGGTGGCCGCTCCGGTGTTCAGCCAGGTCGTGCAGCAGTCGCTGCGTCTGCTGGGCGTGCCGCCCGATCTGGAGGTCAAGCCGCAGATCGTCGCCCGCCATATCGAAACCGTTCCGGAAAGCTTCTAGCGTGGCATTGACCCGTCTCAAATCCCCCGAAGCGGCCGCCCGCTGGCTGCAGGAATGGACCACCGGCGCGCTGCGCACCGACAGCCGCGCCGTGGCCACCGGTGATGCCTTCATCGCCTGGCCGGGCTATGCCAAGGACGGCCGCGAGTATGTGCGCGCGGCGCTGGCGGCCGGCGCCGCCACCTGCCTGGTCGAAGACGAGGGCGTCGAAGCCTACGGCTTTGCCGACGCCCGAGTGGCCTCGCTGCCAGGGCTGAAGGCCAAGACCGGCCTGATCGCGGCTGCCTGCTATGGGGCGCCCAGCGAGCACTTGGCCGTGATTGCCGCGACGGGTACCAATGGCAAGACCTCGACCGCCTGGTGGATGGCGCAGGCCCTGAGTCTGCTGGGTCAGCGCTGCGGCGTGGTCGGCACCTTGGGAGTGGGCGAGCCGCCTCTGCCGGGTGCCGACAAGCCCGCCGAGATCGAGTACAACGGCCTGACCACGCCCGACCCGGTGCTGCTGCAGGCGAGTTTTCACCGCATGATGGAGCAGGGCTTCGCGGCCTGCGCGATCGAAGCCTCGTCGATAGGCATCAAGGAGCAGCGCCTGGCCGGCACGCGCATCCGCGTCGCGCTGTACACCAACTTCACGCAGGACCACCTGGACTATCACGGCAGCATGGACGCCTACTGGGCGGCCAAGCGCGAGCTGTTCGACTGGCCAGGCCTGCAGGCGGCGGTGCTGAATCTCGATGACGCCAAGGGCGCCGAGCTGGCCGTCGAACTGGCGGGCAGGCTCGATGTCTGGAGCTATGGCCTGAACCGCGACGATGCCCGGGTCTCCGCCCATGAGTTGCACTACCGCGCCGGTGGTCTGGCCTTCACGCTGAAGGAGGGCGGCGAGTCGCTGCTGGTCGAGACCGGCCTGATCGGCGAGTACAACGTCGCCAATCTGCTGTCGGTGATCGGCGGCCTGCGTGCCTTGGGCCATACGCTTGCCGATGCAGCGCGGGTGGCCGCCCAGGTCACACCGGTGCCCGGCCGCATGCAGCGCGTCGGCAACGGCCGCGAACTGCCGCAACTGGTGGTGGACTATGCCCACACGCCCGATGCACTGGACAAGGCCCTGCAGGCGCTGGCGCCGCTGGCCACGGCCCGCGGTGGCAGGCTGCTGTGCGTATTCGGCTGCGGCGGCGACCGTGACCGCACCAAGCGCCCATTGATGGGGGCCATTGCCGCCCGCCTGGCCGCCTCCGTGATCGTCACCAGCGACAACCCGCGCACCGAGGCGCCGGAGCAGGTACTGGCCGACATCGCCGCCGGCATGCCGGACGGTGCGGAGCGCCAACTGGTCGTGGACCGTCGGGACGCCATCCAGCAGGCCGTGCTGGGCGCCGATGCCCGCGACGTGATCCTGGTGGCAGGCAAGGGCCATGAGGACTATCAGGAAATTGCCGGTGTGCGCCGGCCCTTCTCCGATGTCGAGGAAGCCCGCGATGCGCTGATCGTGAGGGCTGGACTATGAGCGCAGCGCCCATCATGACCCTGGCCCAGGCCCTGCATCTGTTGCAGCCCGCAATTCCGCAGGCGCGCCTGGTCGGCGATGGTGAGCTGGCCTTCGCCCGCGTGCACAGCGATACACGCAGCCTGCAGGCCGGCGATCTGTTCGTCGCGCTGCGCGGCGAGCGCTTCGACGCCAATGACTTTCTCGCCCAGGCCAAGACCTCGGGCGCCGTCGCCGCACTGGCCGAGCGCGGGCTGGACGCCGCCGGCCTGCCCGGCATCGAGGTGCCGGACGCCAAGGCGGCCCTGGGCGTGCTGGCACATGCCTGGCGCCGCCACTGCCATCTGCCGCTGATCGCGGTGGCCGGTAGCAATGGCAAGACCACGGTGACGCAGATGATCGCCAGCATCCTGCGCGCCTGGGTCGGCGACGCGGCCCTGGCGACACAGGGCAATCTCAACAACGACATCGGTGTGCCACTGACCCTGATGCGTCTGCGCCAGGACGATGCGCAGTGGCACCGTGCGGCCGTGATCGAGATCGGCATGAACCACCCGGGTGAGATCGCCCCGCTGGCGGCGATGGCCCAGCCCACGGTGGGCCTGGTCAACAACGCGCAGCGCGAGCACCTGGAGTTTCTGCAGACGGTGGAGGCTGCCGCGCGCGAGAACGGCGAAGTCATTACGGCCTTGGGCGCGGCCGGTGTGGCCGTGTTCCCGGCCGAGGACCCCTGCGCGCCGATCTGGCATGAACTGGCCGGCCGGCGCCCGCATCTGAGCTTTGCCTTGCAGGGCGAGGCGGACGTGACCGGGCGGGCCAGCTGGGTTGACACCGGCAGTTGGGAGGGTGGCCGTGCCGGCCACTGGGCCCTGGAACTGCACACCCCCGCCGGCGATGCCCCGGTGGCCCTCGCCGTGGCCGGCCTGCACAACGTTCGCAATGCCCTGGCCGCTGCCGCCTGTTCGCTGGCCGCGGGTGCTCCACTGAACGCCATCGTGCGCGGACTGGAGGCGTTCCAGCCGGTGAAGGGGCGCTCGCAGCTGAAGAACATTGCATTCCAGGGCCATGCCCTGACCCTGATCGACGACAGCTACAACGCCAACCCCGACAGCGTGCGCGCAGCGATCGAGGTGCTCGCCTCCCTGCCCGGTCCGACCTGGCTGGTGCTGGGCGATATGGGCGAGGTCGGAGACAAGGGCCCCGAGTTCCACCGCGAAGTCGGCGCCCTGGCGGCTCAGCTGGGCATCCAGCATCTGTGGACCGCCGGCACCGCGGCCAGGGATGCCGCCGCCGCCTATGGCCCGCAAGCGCAAGCATTCGACACAACGGCCGCCCTGGTGGCGGCCCTGCAACAGGCGCCCACCGCGAACGCGGTGCTGGTGAAAGGATCGAGATTCATGCAGATGGAACTGGTGGTCGCCGCGCTGAGCGGCCCGACCCTGGATGGGGGCGCACATGCTGCTTAGCCTCGCCTTGCTGCTGCAGGAGCGCTACCCCGATCTGGGCTTCCTGCGCGTGTTCCAGTACATCACCTTCCGTGCCGTGATGGCTGCACTGACCAGCCTGCTGATAGGCCTGGCCTTCGGTCCCTGGGTGATTCGCTGGCTGACCGCGATGAAGATCGGCCAGCCGATCCGCGAATACGGCGTGCAGCAGCATCTGTCCAAGAGCGGTACGCCGACGATGGGGGGTGTGCTGATACTGATAGGCATCGCCGTGTCGACGCTGCTCTGGTTCGACTGGAGCAATCGTTTCGTCTGGGTCGTGATGATGGTGACCTTGGGCTTTGGCGCCGTGGGTTGGGTGGACGACTGGCGCAAGGTCGTGCACAAGAACCCCGAGGGCATGGCCAGCCGCGAGAAGTTCTTCTGGCAGTCGCTGATCGGCCTGGTGGCGGCGCTGTACCTGGCCTTCAGCGTGTCCGAGACCTCGAACCTGCGCGTGCTGGAGCTGTTCCTGCGCTGGGTGCAGAGCGGCTTCTCGAACGACCTGCCGCCCAAGGCCGACCTCTTGGTGCCCTTCTTCAAGACCGTCAGCTATCCGCTGGGCGTGTTCGGCTTCATCGCCTTGACCTACTTTGTCATCGTCGGCACCAGCAATGCGGTCAACTTCACCGACGGTCTGGACGGCCTGGCCATCATGCCGGTGGTGATGGTGGGCTCGGCCCTGGGCGTGTTTGCCTATGTGACGGGTTCGTCGGTGTACTCGAAGTACCTGCTCTTCCCCTACATCCCGGGCTCGGGCGAGTTGCTGATCTTCTGCGCCGCCATGGCGGGGGCGGGCCTTGCCTTTCTGTGGTTCAACACCCATCCGGCCCAGGTCTTCATGGGCGACGTGGGCGCACTGTCCCTGGGCGGGGCCCTGGGCACGATGGCCGTGATCACACGCCAGGAGATCGTGCTGGGCATCATGGGCGGCGTGTTTGTCGTCGAGGTGCTGTCGGTGATGCTGCAGGTGAGTTGGTTCAAGTTCACCAAGAAACGCTATGGCGAGGGCCGGCGCATCTTCAAGATGGCGCCGCTGCACCACCACTTCGAGAAGTCGGGCTGGAAGGAGACACAGGTCGTCGTCCGCTTCTGGATCATCACGATGCTGCTGTGCCTGGTCGGCCTGGCGAGCCTGAAGCTGCGCTGACACCATCATGAAGCAGCTTCAAGACCTCAATGTCATTGTGCTCGGACTCGGCGAGTCCGGCCTTGCCATGGCGGCTTGGTGCGCCCGAAGCGGCGCCCGGGTGCAGGTCTGGGATTCGCGGGAGAACCCACCGCAGGCGACGGCCCTGGCCGAGAAGGTGCCCGCCGCCTCACGCCTGAGCGGCGACTTTGCGGGCAACGTTTTGCATGGCGTGCAGTTGCTGCTGAAGAGCCCGGGCCTGGCCCCCGGCGATGCCCGCATCGCGCCGCTGCTGGCCCAGGCCCGCGCTGCCGGCATCCGCATCCAGGGCGAGCTGGAGTTGTTTGCTCAAGCCTTGGCCGATCTGAAGGCCGAGCGCCGCTACGCGCCGGCCGTGCTGGCCATCACCGGCACCAATGGCAAGACGACGACCACCTCGATGACGGCCCAGCTGGTGGCCCGCACCGGCAAGCGCGTGGCCATGGCCGGCAATATCGGGCCGACGATGCTGGACACGCTGGCCGCAGCGCTGGATCTTGAGCCGGTGATCGAGGTCGCGTCCGAGGTGTCGGCCGAGACTGTTGCCATTGAACAGCCGGCCGAGGCGGACGAGGCCGTGCTTGAGGCGCCGATCGAAGAGGTGGTTGAGCCCGCAGCGGAACAGACCACGCTCGAGGCCGTCGATGCCCTGCTGGACGAGCCCCCGCTGCCGATCAAGCCGCCGCCGCCCAAGGCACCGGTGTTCGAATACCTGCCCGAGGTCTGGGTGCTGGAGCTGTCCAGCTTCCAGCTCGATGGCGTGCAGGGTTTCGAGCCCACCGCCGGCACCGTGCTGAACATCACGCAGGACCATCTGGACTGGCATGGCGATATGGCGGCCTATATCGCCGCCAAGGCCCGCGTGTTCGGCGAGCAGGGCGTGATGGTCATCAATCGCGACGATCCACGGGTCGAGGCCCTGGTGCCTGCGCCGGTGATGGTCAAGGGCGGCCGTGGCCGGCCGACGCGTGCCGTGTCGCGCAAGCTGGTGCGCTTCGGCCTTGACGCGCCGGACCGCCCAGGCGACTTCGGTCTGGTCACCGAGAACGGCATGGCCTGGCTCGTGCGCGCACTGGAAGCGGATGAGACGATCAAACGGCGCAAGGATGATGACGAGGAGGAAATCATCATCCAGCGTCTGATGCCTGCCGACGCGCTGCGTGTTCGTGGCCGCCACAACGCCTCGAACGCGCTGGCCGCGCTGGCGCTGTGCAGCACCGCCGGCCTGCCGCTGGCGCCTATGCTGCATGGCCTGCGCGAGTACCGTGGCGAGCCGCACCGCGTCGAGCATGTCAACACCATTGATGGCGTGGATGCGATCGACGACAGCAAGGGCACCAATGTCGGCGCCACCGTCGCGGCGCTGACCGGCCTTGGGCAAGACCGCGCCCCGTCAAGGATCGTGATCATCCTCGGCGGCGACGGCAAGGGCCAGGACTTCAGCCCCCTGGCCGCACCGGTGGCCCGCCATGCCCGCGCCGTCGCGCTGATCGGCCGCGATGCGGGTCAGATCGAAGCGGCCCTGGCCGAAGCAGGTGTGCCTCAGCAGCGCTTCGATGACCTGCAGGCCGCCACCAGCTGGGCCTTCGAGCAGGCGCAGTCCGGTGACTGCGTGCTGCTGAGCCCTGCCTGCGCCAGCCTGGACATGTTCCGCAACTATGCCCACCGCGCCGAGGTCTTTGTTGACGCGGTGCAGGCCATTGCCAACGAGCGGGGGGGGGCATGAGCTTTGCCACCGCCTTCAGACTGAGCAGCCTGCGTGAGCGCTGGGCGAATCTGCTGAGCCGCGAGCCCAAGGCCGAGGTGCCGGTGCGCGACTGGGTCAGCGTGTCGTCCGGGCAGTCCACCAAGCTGCTGGGCTTCGATCAAACCCTGGTCTGGATCGTGCTGGCCTTGATGGCCTTGGGCTTGCTGATGGTCTATTCGGCCTCGGTGGCAATGCCGGACAACCCCCGCTTCTCGCGCTACACCGGCACCTACTTCCTTGGCCGCCATGCGGTGGCCGTGGGTCTGGCCATCGTGGCCGGGCTGGTGGTGGTGCAGGTGCCGATCAGCACCTGGGAGCGCTTCGCGCCGTGGATGTTCGTCGCGGCGCTCGTCCTGCTGGTGGCGGTGCTGATTCCCGGCGTGGGCAAGGTGGTCTATGGCGCGCGCCGCTGGATTCCGCTGGGCGTGATGAACTTCCAGCCCAGCGAGCTGGCCAAGCTGGCCATGGCCATGTATGCCGCCAGCTATATGGTGCGCAAGATGGATCTGAAGGAGAACTTCTTCCGCGCCACCTACCCGATGGCCATCGCGCTGGGCGTGGTGGGGGTATTGCTGCTGGCCGAGCCTGACATGGGGGCCTTCATGGTCATCGCGGCGATCGCGATGGGCATACTGTTCCTCGGCGGTGTCAACGGCCGCATGTTCCTGCTGATCTCCACCGTACTCGTTGGCGCCTTCGTGCTGATGATCTCGCTCAGCGATTGGCGGCGCGAGCGCATCTTTGCCTATCTGAATCCCTGGGACGAGCGCTACGCCCAGGGCAAGGCCTACCAGCTGACCCACTCGCTGATCGCCTTCGGCCGCGGCGAGTTCTTCGGCCAGGGCCTGGGCGGCAGCATCGAGAAGCTGCACTACCTGCCCGAGGCCCATACCGACTTTCTGCTGGCCGTGATCGGCGAGGAGCTGGGCTTTGTCGGCGTGGCCATCGTCATAGTGGCCTTCTTCTGGCTGTCGCGGCGGCTGTTCCACATTGGTCGCCAGGCGATCGCGCTGGACCGTGTGTTCGCCGGCCTGATGGCCCAGGGCGTGGGCATCTGGATGGGCGGCCAGGCCTTCATCAATATGGGCGTGAACCTGGGCGTGCTGCCAACCAAGGGCCTGACCCTGCCGCTGATGAGCTATGGCGGTTCGGCCATCCTGATGAACTGTGTGGCGCTGGCCATCGTGGTCAGAATCGACATCGAGAACAGACAGATGATGCGGGGGGGCAGGGCATGAGCTTGCGCGAACTCGCATTGAGTCTGGCCGATGATCTGGCGGAACTGGTGAAGGCGCTTGGCCTGCTGGCCACGGCGCAGTCGCGCGATTTCGAAGCACGCAAGCAGTACGGCCCGCGCAAGCCGCGCCGCAGCCTGCGCGCCGAAGCCAAGAGGGTCAAGTCATGACCAGTCGTCATCTGGTCATCATGGCGGCCGGCACCGGCGGCCACATCATCCCGGGCCTGGCCGTGGCCGAGGAGATGCAGCGCCGCGGCTGGACGGTCAGCTGGCTGGGCACCTCCCACGGCATGGAGAACAAGCTCGTGCCGCCCAGCGGCATCAGCATGGACAGCCTTCAGTTCAGCGGCCTGCGCGGCAAGGGCCTGCTGCACACGGTGAAGGGCTTTGGCAAGCTGCTGAAGGCCTTTGTCGACAGCGCGGCCATCCTGCGCAAGCGCTCGGCCGACGCGGTGCTGGGCATGGGCGGCTATGTCTGCTTCCCCGGCGGCCTGATGGCCTGGCTGCTGCGTCGCCCGCTGATGCTGGTCAATGCGGACGCGAGCCTGTTGATGAGCAACAGCAGCCTGCGTCCCTTTGCCCGGCGCATTGGCTTCGGCTTCGACGGAGCGGCCGCAGCAAGCACGGCCAAGGCCGTCGTCACCGGCAACCCGGTGCGCAGCGAGATCGAGGCGATCGCCGCCCCTGAACAACGCTACGAAGGCCGTCACGGCCCGCTGCGCGTGTTGGTTGTCGGTGGCTCGCTGGGCGCACAGGCCCTGAACGACTGCCTGCCCAAGGCCCTGGCGCTGTGGCCGCAGGTCGAGCGGCCCTGGGTCACGCACCAGACCGGCGCCGGCAACTTCGACACCGTCAGGGCCGCCTATGCCGCGGCCGGTGTGCATGCCGAGGTCGTGCCCTTCATCGACGATATGGCCAAGGCCCTGACCGAGTGCGACCTGGTCGTCTGCCGCGCCGGTGCGGTGACGGTCAGCGAACTGTGCGCGGCTGGCGTGCCAGCGGTGCTGGTGCCCCTGGTCGTCAGCACCACCTCGCACCAGCGCGACAACGCCAGATTCATGGCCCAGCACGGCGCGGCCATCCATCTGCCTCAGAACGAGCTGAGCCCGCAGCGCCTGTTCGAGTTGCTGAGCAAGCTGGACCGCTCTGCCTTGACGGCGATGGGCCTCAAGGCCCATGCGCTGGCCCGGCCCCGTGCCGCCGCGCGGGTGGCCGACGAGATAGAGAAAATGATCGAGCAAAGGACAAGGCCATGAAGCATGCGGTCAAGCGCATCCACTTCGTCGGCATCGGCGGCGCAGGCATGAGCGGCATTGCCGAGATCCTGCACAACCTGGGCTATGCCGTGTCCGGTACGGACCAGAGCGACAGCGCCACCTCGCAGCGCCTGGCCTCGCTGGGCATACGCGTGCATATCGGCCACGATGCCGCTCACATTGCCGGCGCACAGGCGGTGGTCACGTCCACGGCCGTGAAGCAGGACAACCCCGAGGTCACCGCCGCCCGCGCCGCCCGCGTGCCGGTCGTGCCCCGCGCGGTGATGCTGGCCGAGCTGATGCGCCTCAAGCGCGGGATCGCCATCGCCGGCACCCACGGCAAGACGACGACCACCTCGCTGGTCACCAGCGTGCTGGCCGAAGCCGAGCTCGACCCGACCTTCGTCATCGGCGGCATGCTCAACAGCGCCGGCGCCAATTCGCGACTCGGCTCGGGCGAGTACATCGTCGTCGAGGCCGACGAGTCGGACGCATCGTTCCTGAACCTGCTGCCGGTGCTGGCCGTCGTCACCAATATCGACGCCGACCATATGGAGACCTATGGCCATGACTTCGCCAGGCTGAAGCAGGCCTTTGTCGAGTTCCTGCACCGCATGCCCTTCTACGGCTCGGCCATCATGTGCGGCGACGATCCGGGCGTGCGCTCGATACTGCCGATGCTGTCGCGTCCGGTCATCACCTACGGCTTCGGCGACGACGTGCAGGTGCGCGCGGTCGATGTGCAGGCCTTGCCCGGCGGCCAGATGCGCTTCACCGTGCAGCGCCGCGAGTTGAGCGACAGCGGCACGACGCTGCCCGACCTGGACGTGACCCTGAATCTGGCCGGCTCGCACAATGTGCTGAACGCGCTGGCCGCGATCTGCGTGGCCGCCGAGCTGGAGCTGCCCGATGCGCCGATGCTGAAGGCGCTGGCCGGCTTTGCCGGTGTCGGCCGTCGCTTCCAGCGCTACGGCGAGCTGCCCGCCCAAGGTGGCGGCACCTTCACCCTGATCGACGACTATGGCCACCATCCGGTCGAGATGGCGGCCGTGCTGTCCGCCGCCCGCGGGGCCTTCCCGGGCCGGCGCCTGGTGCTGGCGTTTCAACCCCATCGGTACACCCGCACGCGGGACTGCTTCGAGGATTTCGTCAAGGTCATGTCCAGCGCCGACAGCGTGCTGCTGACCGAGGTCTATTCGGCCGGTGAGGCGCCCATCGTGGCCGCCGATGGCCGCAGCCTGGCCCGTGCGCTGCGCGTGGCCGGCAAGGTCGAGCCCATCTTTGTCGATGAGGTGAGCGCGATGCCGCAGGCGATTGCTGAGCACGCGCGTGACGGCGATGTGGTGATCGCCATGGGCGCCGGCAATATGGGCGGCGTGCCGGCCCAGGTGGTGAAGATGTTGGTGAAGGGGCAGGGCGCATGAAGCTCGATCTGAATATTGATGTCAAGGCGCTGGGCAAGGTCGCCGTGCTGATGGGCGGCACCTCGGCCGAGCGCGAAGTGTCCAAGACCATGTCGGGCCCCGGCGTGCTCAAGGCCCTGCTGAGCCTGGGTGTCGATGCCCATGCCTTCGATCCGGCCGAGCGCGAGCTGGCCGAGCTCAAGCATGAGGGCTTCGACCGCTGCTTCATTGCCCTGCATGGCCGGCATGGCGAAGATGGCACCGTGCAGGGCGCGCTGGAGCTGCTGGGCATTCCCTACACCGGCTCGGGCGTGATGGCCTCCAGCATCGCGATGGACAAGATCATGACCAAGCGCCTGTGGCTGGCCGATGGCCTGCCGACGCCGCGCTATGTGAAGCTTGCGGCCGATCAGCAGACCCGCGAGCACACCCGTGTCGTGCCCGACGAGCTGGGCCTGCCGCTGTTCGTCAAGCCGCCGCACGAGGGCTCGTCGATGGGGGCCACAAAAGTCGTTGGCTACTCGCAAATGCAGGAGGCCGTGGCCCTTGCGGCCCGCTACGATAGCGAGGTGCTGTGCGAGGAGTTCATTGATGGCGACGAGTTGACTTGCCCGGTGCTGGGTGAGGGCTTGAACGCCGTCGTGCTGCCCGTGGTCCGCATCCAGGCGCCGGCAGGCAATTACGACTATCAGAACAAGTATTTCACCGACAGCACGCGCTACCTCTGCCCGAGCGGCCTGCCGGCTGAAGAGGAGCAGGAAATCCAGCGCATCGTGCTAGCCGCCTACCGCTCGCTGGGCTGCCGCGGCTGGGGCCGTGCCGACATCATGCTGCGCGCGAGCGACCGCAAGCCCTTCCTGCTTGAGATGAACACCTCGCCGGGCATGACCTCGCATTCGCTGGTGCCTATCTCGGCCAAGGCCGCCGGCCTCAGCTATGAGCTGCTGTGCCTGTGGCTGCTTGCTCACGCCAGCCTCGATTCCGCCACGTCTCACTGAACGAACAGCCATGCGCGCCGCCACCTCCACCCACGACATCCAGTTGCCGCCCGACGTGCGGCTGATGAATGGCGTGTCGGCGCTGCTGTTCACCCTGATCGCCGTCGCCCTGCTGGCGCTGTTGATGAGCTGGGTGGCGCGTCTGCCGGTATTCGGACTGCGCGCGATCAAGGTCGACGGTGAGGTCTCGCGCAACAGCGTGGCCTCGCTGCGCGCCAATGCCTTGCCGCGGCTGCAGGGCAATTTCTTCACGATGAATCTGGCCGCTGGCCGCGAGGCCTTCGAGGCCGTGCCCTGGGTGCGGCATGCGGTGGTGCAGCGGGTCTGGCCCAATCGCCTGGTGGTCAGCCTCGAAGAACACCATGCCGCCGCCCTGTGGGAGGGCAAGGTCGAGGGGGCCAACGCCGACAGCGAGGCCGCCGAAGAGAGCCTGCTGGTCAATACCCAGGGCGAGGTGTTCCAGGCCAATCTGGGCGATGTCGAGGACGAGAAGCTGCCGGTGCTGTCGGGCCCGCAGGGCACGGCGCCGCATATGTTGTCGCTGTGGCGGCGCGTGAACGAGGCAGTGGCGCCGCTGGAAGACAGCGTCGAGCGGCTGGACCTGTCGGGCCGCGGCTCCTGGCGCATCAAGATGGAACGCGGCGCGGTGGTCGAGCTGGGCCGCGGCAGTGACGACGAGGTGTTGCAGCGCCTGACGCAGTTTGTTCGCACGGTGACGCAGATCACCTCGCAGTATCAGCGGCCTTTGGAGTCCGCCGATCTGCGCCATGCCGATGGCTATGCCGTGCACCTGCGCGGCGTGTCCACCACAACGGGCCCGGTCGGGCCCGTCAAGAAACGTTGAGGATTTATGGCCAAGGAATATAAGGATTTGGTCGTCGGCTTGGACATTGGCACCGCCAAAGTGATGGCCGTTGTGGCCGAGGTCATGCCCTCCGGTGAGCTGCGCATCGCGGGCTTGGGCGTGGCGCCCTCGCATGGCCTGAAGCGCGGCGTGGTGGTGAATATCGACGCCACCGTGCAGTCGATACAGCAGGCCTTGAAAGAGGCTGAGATGATGGCCGACTGCAAGATCAGCCGCGTCTATACCGGCATCACCGGCAGCCATATCCGCGGCCAGAACTCGACCGGTATGGTGATCGTGCGCGACAAGGAGGTCACGCCGGTCGATGTGGCCCGCGTCGTCGAGACGGCCAAGGCGATCAATATCCCCAACGACCAACGCCTGCTGCTGGTCGAGCCGCAGGAGTTCGTCATCGACGGCCATGAGGTCAAGGAGCCGATCGGCATGAGCGGCGGGCGCCTGGAGGTCAAGGTGCACATCGTCACCGGCGCGCAGAGCGCGGCCGAGAACATCGTCAAGTGCGTGCGCCGCTGCGGGCTCGAGGTGGACCAGCTGGTGCTGAACCCCAGCGCGTCCAGCCTGGCCGCGCTGACCGACGACGAGCGCGACCTTGGCGTGGCCATTGTCGATATCGGCGCCGGCACCACCGATGTGGCCATCTTCACCGGCGGGGCGATCCGCCACACGGCCGTGATACCGATAGCCGGTGACCTGATCACCAGCGATATCGCGATGGCCCTGCGCACGCCGACCAAGGATGCCGAGGAGATCAAGGTCGAGTACGGCGTGGCCAAGCAATTGCTGGCCGACCCCAGCGATCAGGTCGAGGTGCCAGGTCTTGGCGACCGAGCGCCGCGCATGCTCAGCCGCCAGGCGCTGGCCGGTGTGATCGAGCCGCGCGTCGAGGAGATCTTCTCGCTGGTGCAGCAGGTCATTCGCGAGAGCGGCTACGAAGAGCTGCTGTCGTCCGGCATCGTGCTGACCGGCGGCTCGGCGGTGATGCCGGGCATGGTCGAGCTGGCCGAAGACATCTTTTTGAAGCCGGTGCGGCGGGGTAACCCGACCTACAGCGGCGCTTTGTTTGACATGGTGTCCAACCCGAGGTCCGCCACCGTGATGGGCCTGCTGGAAGAAGCCCGACTGGCCCGCACGCGCGGCCACAAGGCAGCCCAGCAGGCCGGTTCGGTGAAGACCTTGTTTGGGCGTTTGAAGGATTGGTTCTTGGGCAATTTCTAAGTCTTCGGTGCCAGACCTGCGCAGCAGCTCTGGCTTCGACTGACTAGATGAATTTGCGCGAGAACTTGATAGAGAGCTCGAACGTTGGAAACGACAGAGAAGCTCAACACATGGGCGTAAGCCCGATAGTTTTTTTCAGTGGCAGCTGCACAATCGACCTAGGAGGTTCCATATGGCGATCGAAATGATCGAAGAGTTTGACCAAGGCACTCAGATCAAGGTCATCGGCGTGGGCGGCGGCGGAGGCAATGCCGTCGAACACATGATCAACCAGGGCGTTCAAGGCGTGGAGTTCGTTTGCGCGAACACCGATGCCCAGGCGCTGAACCGATCGAGCGCGCATCAGCTGATTCAGCTGGGCACCTCGGGCCTTGGCGCTGGCGCCAAACCCGAAGCCGGCCGCGCTGCTGCAGAGGAAGCCGAGCAACGCATACGGGACGCCATCACCGGCGCCAATATGCTGTTCATCACCGCCGGCATGGGCGGTGGCACCGGCACCGGCGCGGCTCCGGTGATCGCGCGCGTGGCCAAGGAAATGGGCATCCTGACCGTCGGCGTGGTGACCAAGCCCTTCGACTTCGAGGGCGGCCGTCGCACCAAGGCGGCCGATGCCGGCCTGGCCGAGCTGGAAGCGAATGTGGACTCGCTGATCGTCGTGCTGAACGACAAGCTGCTCGATGTGCTGGGCGACGACGTCACGCAAGACCAGGCCTTCGCCCATGCGAACGATGTGCTGAAGAACGCCGTCGGCGGCATCAGCGACATCATTCACATCCCGGGTCTGGTCAACGTCGACTTCGAAGACGTCAAGACGGTGATGAGCGAACCCGGCAAGGCAATGATGGGCACGGCGCAGGCCGGTGGCCCGGACCGCGCCACCAAGGCGGCAGAAGCCGCAGTGGCCTGCCCGTTGCTGGAAGGCATCGATCTGTCCGGCGCGCGTGGCGTGCTGGTGCTGATCGCCGCCGGTCGCTCGACCTTCAAGCTGGCCGAAAGCCGCAATGCGATGAATACGATCCGTCGCTATGCGGCCGACGACGCCCATGTGATCTACGGCACGGCCTATGACGAAACACTGGGCGACCAGCTGCGCGTCACGGTGATTGCCACCGGTCTGACCCAGGCCAAGCGCATGCAGGCGCCGCTGAGCGTGGTGCAGCCGCAGGTCAATCTGCGCACCGGTACCGACAATCTGCCGGTGCTGAACCAGCCGGTGGGCCACTTCCAGCCCGCACCGCCGCCGATGAGCAGCAATGACTTTGCCGGCATGAGCGTGCCCAGCGTCTGGCGCCATGGCCGCACGGCCGCGGCCAAGGTCGAGGCCCTGTCCAGCAATGGCATGGACGAGATCGAGATCCCGGCCTTCCTGCGCAAGCAGGCTGATTAAACGGGCTCAACCGGTGCGGGCGGCTGCCATCGCCCGCTGACCTGACTCCTGATGGTCTTGAAGGCCCCGCAGAACCTGTGGTTCTGCGGGGCGCTTTTGCTTGCCCTTACACGAATCGCCGACAATCACGCCATGCTGCAGCAACGAACCCTGAAGTCCCTGACCCGCGCCGTTGGCGTGGGCGTGCACAGCGGGCAGAAGGTCGAGCTGACTCTGCGCCCGGCCCCGCCCGACGCCGGCATCGTGTTCCGCCGTGTCGATCTGCCCACGCCGGTGGAGATCAAGGTCGATGCCTATGCGGTCTGCGACACACGCCTGGCCACGACGATATCGCCCGGCGGCGACCCTGGCGGCGCCAAGGTGCAGACGATTGAGCATCTGCTGTCGGCCGCCAGCGGCCTGGGCCTGGATAATCTGTATGTGGACATCACCTCCGAGGAGGTGCCCATACTCGACGGCTCGGCGGCCAGCTTCGTGTTCCTGCTGCAAAGCGCCGGCATCGCGCTGCAGAACGCGCCGCGCCGTTTTCTGCGCGTGCTCAAAAGCGTGGAGATACGTGAAGGCGAGGGGGCAGGCCTGAAGTGGGCGCGGCTCGATCCCTTCCATGGCTACACCTTGAATTTCGAGATCGAGTTCGACCACCCGGCCGTCAACGCCACCGGCCAGCAGGTGCTGTTCGATATGGGCTCGGGCCTGTACAAGCGCGAGATCGCCCGCGCCCGCACCTTCGGCTTCACCAAGGACGTGGAGATGATGCGCTCGCGCGGTCTGGGGCTTGGCGGCAGCATGGACAACGTCGTCGTCATCGATGACTACAAGGTGCTGAATGCCGAAGGTCTGCGCTACGACGACGAGATCGTCAAGCACAAGATTCTTGATGCCATCGGCGATATGCATGTGCTGGGCCATCCGCTGCTGGCCGCCTACCATGCGTTCAAGAGCGGCCACGCCTTGAACAACAAGCTGCTGCGCAAGCTGCTGGCCCAACCCGATGCCTACGAGATCGTCACCTTCGACGACGAGAGCCTGGCACCGCGCGGCTTTGCCGAACTGGCGCCGGCCTGGTGATCACCAACCTCCCTGAGGGCTGCACCCCATGATGCTGTTCCGCGTCGTCTTCGGCCTGCTGCTGCTGGCCGGCCTGCTGTGCTTTGCCATGTATATCGCCACCAGTCGGCCGATCTGGCGCCAGCGTGGGCTGGTGGTCGTCAAGTGGGCGGTGCTGGCGGGCCTGGGCTTTTTCGGCGTGCTGATACTGGAACGGCTGGCGGTGATGCTCTAGCAACCAACAGCCAACAGCCAACAGCTACAAACGGTTGGGGTCGGAGCTGCCGGGAGTACCCGTCAGGTCCAACCCGCAATGACTAAGCTTTCGGCACTTCACGCTTCTCCGGCCCGTCATAAGTCCAGATCAGATCGCGCGGAATCGGCCCCTTGTTGCGGCCGCCCTGCTGGGTCTGCTCCCAGGCATGGGCCAGTATGCCCACCGAGCGCGACAGGCAGAACAGGCCCCGCGCCAGCGGTGCCGGAAAGCCCAGCTCGGCATAGATCACGGCGGTGGCGCCGTCGATATTCATTGGTATTCGCTTGCCGTTCTTGCGCCGCGCCAGCTCGTCCTCGATGGCCTGGGCGATCAAGGCAAAGCGCCCGCTGACGGCGCCGGCCGCGGCGGCCTCGGCCACCAGGGCCAGCAGGCGCGGCGCGCGCGGGTCGACAGGGTGGAAGCGGTGGCCAAAGCCCGACACGAACTTGCCGTGCAGGGCGATGGCCTCATCAAGACCTGACGCCGCGGCAGCTTCCAGTGTGGCGCCAGCGTCGACGCGCGCCGCCACAGCCTGGTACAGCGCCACCGCCTGCTCACCGGCGCCGCCGTGCACATCACCCAGCACATTGACGGCCGAGGCCATCGCATTGTTCAGGCCGACGCCGCAGGTCGCGGCCATGCGTGCGATGGCGATGCTGGGCGCCTGCGGACCATGATCAACGGCGGCCACCAGGGCTGCTTCGAGCAGACGCGCCTGCGCCGCGCCGGGCAGTTCGCCGCGGGTCATCAGCCAGATCATCTGCGCGAAGCTGACCTGGCCGGTCAGCTGCTCGATGGGATAGCCGAAGTAGCGGATCTCGCCCGGCGCCATGTCGATGATGGACGTGCGCCACCAGTCGCGCGAGGGCTGCTGGCCTTCGTCTTTGTTCATACCGCATGCTCCTGTTTCAGTGCTGCAATGGCCGCGGCGTCATAGCCCAGCTCGGCCAGTATCTCGTCGCTGTGCTGGCCCAGCGTCGGCGGCGGCGTGGCCACCGAGGGTGCCTCGCCATTGAGCTTGAAGCCGGTGCGCAGCAGGCGGATGTCGCGGCCCACGCCGGGGGCATCGGCAAACTCCGCCACCATGCCGCGATCGGCGATCTGCGCATGCGCCAGGGCTTGCGGCACGGTGTAGACCGGGCCGGCCGGCACGCCGGCTTCGTTGAGCCGCTGCCACCAATGTTCGGCCGACCCGCCCTGCATGGCGGTCTCGATCAAGGCCTTCAGCGCGGTGCGGTGCTGCAGCCGGCCTTGGCGCTCGGCAAAGCGCGGGTCGGTGATCAGCTCCGGCAGGCCCAGCACCCGGCACACGGCCTCGAACTGCTCCTGCTTGTTGGCGGCAATGTTCAGCAGGCCGTCACCGGTGCGGAAGGTGCCCGAGGGGCTGGCGGTGACGTTGTCATTGCCCATGGGCTTCGGCGCCTGGCCGGCCACCAGGTAGTTGGAGACGGCCCAGCCCATCGTCGCCATCGCCGCTTCCAGCATCGAGACATCGATGAAGACGCCAGCGCTGCGTTGCCGGTCGGCCAGGGCCGAGGCCACGGCAAAGGCGGCGGTAATGCCGCCAATGGTGTCGGCGACGGGATAGCCGACGCGCAGCGGCGCCGAGTCCGCGTTGCCGGTGATGCTCATCACCCCGCTCATGCCCTGGATGATCTGGTCATAGGCCGGCAGATCGCGCAGCGGCCCGCTCTGGCCGAAGCCCGAGATCGCGCAGTAGATCAGCGTCGGCCGCTCCAGCAGCAGGGCCTCGTAGCCGACGCCCAGCCGGTCCATCACGCCGGGGCGGAAGTTCTCCACCAGCACATCAGCCGTGCGCACCAGCCGGCGCAGCACCGCCTTGGCGCTGTCCTTCTTGAGGTTCAGGGTGATCGAGCGCTTGCCCGGGTTCTGGGCCAGAAAGGACACGCCCATATGCCTGCGGTTCAGCTCCGCATCCGCCCCCAGCTGCCGCGCCAGATCGCCGCCTTCGCGGGCCTCGACCTTGATCACATCGGCGCCCATATGGGCGAGCTGATGGCAGCAGAAGGGGCCGGCCAGCACATTGGTGAGGTCGAGCACGCGTATGCCCTGGAGAGGTTGAAAGGCCATGACGACAACCGGAAGTTATGCGTCGGATTAGATCACCCGCTCGCCAGCAGGGCCTCGATCTCGCCCAGATGCTCGGCGTCATGGGCGACCATGCCTTCTACCAGCGACCAAAGCGTCACGACACCGAAGCCGCCGAAGATGCCCAGGCGCTGCGTGTTGCCGGCCAGGTGGTCGCGCAGCAGCGCCACATTGGCCCGCCGCTGGCGGCAGAACAGGTCCAGGGCAAGGGCCAGGTCTTGCTGCTGGTAGCGGCGGGTCTCGGCCAGCGTGCTGCCATCAATCTCCTGCAACTCCGGCAGGTCCTCGCCCAGCACGCGGGCGATGCGCAGCGTGTAGCCCTCGAGCTCGATATCGCGCAGATGGCAGACCTGCTCGGTGAGCGAGAACAGGGCGCCGCCATGGCGCTCCAGCCGCTGCAGCGGTGGGCAGCGCTGTGCTGCGGCGCGCAGGCGATCCGGCATCGCTTGCAGGGCGTCCAGGCAGGCGAGGAGTTCGGCGGACGTGGGCTTGGCATCGGAAACGGGTGTGTTCATCGCGGCTTTGTGTTGACTGGTAACCATGTGGTTACGGTATCATTGTGTCAAAACGCCACCGGACGCAAGCCTTGAGCGAACAAATCCAGCACGAGCCGCCGCAATCGGCCTTCCAGGCGCTGGCCGATCCGACGCGCCAGGCCATCCTCAATGTGCTGGCCCAGGAGCGCCTGCATGTCGACGAGCTGGCCACGCGCTTCCCGATCAGCCGGCCGGCGATCTCCAAGCATCTGCGCCTGCTCAAGGAGGCCGGCCTGGTGCTGGAGGCGCGCGAGGGCCGGCGCAACTACTACGGCGTCAATCTGCAGCGGCTGCGTGAGCTCGAACTTTGGCTGGCCGAGCAGCGACGCCTGTGGAACAGCAGCCTGGGCCGCCTGAAGCGTGCGCTGGAAAAGGATGACGGCGGTGCTTGAGTCGGGCGCTCACGTCGAGCTGAACGGCCTGGTCATCGAGGGCCAGGTCTGGATAGCCTCCAGCCCGGCCCGCGTGTTCGAAGCACTGACCACGCCGGCCTGGCTGGCCGCCTGGTGGGGCGATGACAGCAGCTACACGAGCAGCAACTGGCAGATCGCGGCCGAGCCCGGCACGCGCTGGTGCTGCGACATCCACACCCGCAATGGCGCGCGCCATGGCCTGTCGGGTGAGGTGCTGGACGTGCTGCCGGCCGAGCGCTTGAGCCTGTCCTGGCAGGCCAGCTGGCTGGCGCCGCCGCCCACCGAGGTGCGTTTCGAGTTGCAGCCGCAGGCCGGGGGCACGCTGCTCAAGCTCAGGCACGAGGGCTTTCGCCCGGACTTCAGCGGCCGCGACACCCATCACGCCGGCTGGCCCTGGGTGCTGCAGTGGCTGGTCAGACAGTTCCCGCCCAACAAGGAGGATTGCCGATGACGACAACTTTGCGCGCCTGGCTGGACCAGGCATGGGACCAGCATCCCGATCAGCCCCAGGCGCTGGCCGACCGCCTGACCGAGGCCATCGCCCTGCTGGACGATGGCACCGCGTCGGCCGAGGAGCTGGCACGCTTCGGCGAGCACCTGCTGCTGGGCCATCTGGACCAGGCCCAGGCGCTGCGCGACTTCATCGCTGCGATGCAGCCAGTCGCCGGTCGAGACGAGGCAGTGGCCCGCGTGTTGCAGCGCGCAGCGCTGGGTCTGGTGCTGGCCGGTCATGGCGAGGTGCCGGGGCCTGAGCTGCCCGCCGATGAGCAGTTGCGCGCGCTGGGGCAGGCGATGCTGGCCCATACCCGCCGCGCCGACCGATCAGGGGCCCAAGCCTTGTTGGACCGGGCCCAGTCATTGGCTGCGCAGGCGAACGAGCTCAAATGCTGGCGTGCGCTGGCCATCGTCACCAACAACCTGGCGGGCGATCTGCGCTACTACCGTGAGCAGGCCACAGCCGCAGCCGACCCGCAGGCCGATGCGCTGATGCTGAAGGCCGCGGCGCTGGCGCGCACCCACTGGGCCACCGCCGGCGGCTGGATGGAGGTCGAGCGGGCCGACTACCAGCTGGCCCTGTGCCATGCCGCAGCCGGGCAGGGGGAGCAGGCGCTGCAGCATGCCCAGGCCTGTCTGGCCGGCTGCGAGGCCAACGGTGCAGACGCCTACGAGCTGTTCTTTGCCCATGAGGCCCTGGCCCTTGCCCAGGCGGCGCTGCTGCGCCAGCAACGTGCGCTGATGCGGGCCTGTCTGCCCGGCATTGACGATCAGTCGTCCAGGGCCTACGCCGAGGCCACACTGGCCAGGCTGGAGGCAGGCATCAGCAAGGTTTAGGGCGATTCAGGGTTTGTCCCCGCTGTAGGTGCCCTTGCCGTCCCGGACACTGGACCGGCCGAGCGCTGATTTCGCTGATTTCGTCGATATCGCCATGCGCCGGCCCACCGCACGAGGGCATAGGCGTGAGCTCGAGTTTGCAAGCGATGGCCGATCCCGGGGCCTTGCCGCCGGAACAGTCCGCGGCCGATGAGCGGGCCCTGGCGGCAATGCGTGAGCAGGTCGCGCGGGCACAGTTCGCCTATCTGGCCGGCAATATGCGGCTGGGCCTTGCGGTATCTCCGGTGGGCGCGCTGCTGTTCGCCTGGGCGTTGACATTGAGCGGTGCTGCGCAGGGGCTGGCCTGGTGGGTGGCGGCCCTGCTGCTGGTGATACTGATCTACTTCGTCGTTGTCGCGCCGCTGCATCGGCGCCTGGCCGAGGCGGGCGATTTCGTCCGCCTGTCCAGGGTGCAGGTGGCCTTCCATCTGCTGCTGGGCGGTGTCTGGGGGGCTGGCTGCGCGCTGTACTTCGAGCCCGGTCTGCTGCGCCTGCTCGTCCTGCTGCTGGCGGTGCTGGGCAATGTCGTGGCGGTGGCCTCGGCGGCCGCCATCCACCGGCCCAGCGCCTACGCCTTCTGCGTCCTCACCGTGCTGCCCTTTGCGCTTCGCGCCGCTGCCTCGATCGACACCGGACCGCCGCCGCTGTTTGCCGCGGCTGCCCTGCTGCTGTCCACCTGCGTGCTGGTCTACGCGCGCCAACACGGTGAGGCCCTGCTCGACTCGATGCGCATGCGCTTCGAGAACACCCGCCTGAACGAGGCCTTGACCGAGCAGAGGGTGCGCGAACGCACCCGCGTGCTGGAAGACGCCAACCGCCACAAGTCCGAGTTCCTGGCCACCGTCAGCCATGAGATCCGCACGCCGCTGAACGCCATCATCGGCATGAGCGGCCTGATGCTGGACACCCGGCTCGATGCCGAGCAGCAGGACTATGCGCTGACCATCCGCGATTCCGGCGAGACGCTGCTGACCATCATCAACGACATCCTGGACTTCTCGAAGATCGAGGCCGGGCGCATGGACATCGAGCTGCACCCGTTCGAGCTGCGGGACTGCATCGAATCGGCGCTGGACCTGGTCAGCGCGCGCGCCGCCGAGAAGCACCTTGACCTGGCCTATGTGTTCGACAGCCATGGCGGGAACGAGCCGCCGGCTGCGGTGCTGGGCGACGTCACGCGGCTGCGCCAGGTCCTGCTCAATCTGCTGGCCAACGCGGTCAAGTTCACCGAGGCCGGCGAGGTCGTGCTGACGGTCAGGCCGGAGGGACAGTGCCTGCACTTCACCGTACGCGACACCGGCATCGGCCTGAGCGAGCAGGGCATGGGCCGGCTGTTCCAGAGCTTCAGCCAGGCCGACAGCTCGACCACGCGCCAGTACGGCGGCACCGGTCTGGGCCTGGCGATCAGCAAGAAGCTGGCCGAGTTGATGGGTGGGCGCATGTGGGCCGAGAGCGCCGGGCCGGGCCGGGGCAGCAGCTTTCACTTCACCATCGAGGCGGTGCCGGCCGAGCCACCCGCCACGGCGCGGCGCGAGTACATCGGCCCGCAGCCGGCGCTGAAGGCCAAGCACCTGCTGGTGGTCGATGACAACCCGACCAACCGCCGCCTGCTGGCCCTGCAGACCGCCAAATGGGGCATGGTGCCGCGCGACTGCAACTCCGGCGAGGAGGCCTTGCGCACACTGGAGCAGGCCGAGCAGGCCGGCGAGCATTTCGATCTGGCCGTGCTGGACATGCACATGCCTGGCATGGATGGCGTGGGCCTGGCGCGCCGCCTGCGCCAGCGCTGGCCCGAGCTGCCGCTGGTGCTGTTCAGCTCGCTGGGCCGCCGGGAAGTCGGCGTCGAGGAGGGGCTGTTCCAGGCCTATCTGCACAAGCCCCTGCACCAGAGCCAGCTGTTCGACACCCTGGTGGGCCTGATGGGCGAGGCGCTGGCGCCGCGCGTGGCGCCCCCACCCCGGCAGGGGCTTGATGCCGGCCTGGCGGTCCGCCACCCGCTGCGCATCCTGCTGGCCGAGGACAATGTCGTGAACCAGAAGCTGGCGCTGCGGCTGCTGCAGCAGATGGGCTATCGCGCCGATCTGGCCAGCAATGGCATCGAGGCGATCGAGTGCGTGGCCCGGCAGATCTACGACCTGGTGCTGATGGATGTGCAGATGCCAGAGATGGACGGGCTGCAGGCGGCCCAGGAGATCTGCCGACGCTGGCCGGCTGATGGCCGGCCGCGTATCGTCGCGATGACGGCCAATGCGATGCAGGGTGACCGCGAGGCCTGCCTGGCCGCCGGCATGGATGACTATGTGACCAAGCCGATCCGGGTCGATGCGCTGGTGGCGGCGCTGATGCGGACCCAAGCCGTAGCGGGGAGCAGCTGAGATGGCGGTGATCAACGGGCAGATCTTTGCGGAGCTGCAGGCCACGGCGGGAGCCGAGTTCGTTGCTGAGCTGGTGCAGGCCTTTCTGGAAGACGCGCCGGCCCTGCTGCGCGACATGATCCGGGCTGCCGAGACGGGCGACAGCCAGGTGCTGCGGCGTGCCGCGCACACGCTGAAATCCAATGCCAATACCTTCGGCGCCGCCGATCTGGCCGGTCTGGCCCTTGCGCTGGAGCAGGGCGCGAACCCCGGCGCCGAGGCACTCGCCGCCCAGCTGCGGGCCTTGGAACTGGCCTATGCCGAGGCTTCCAAGGCCCTGACCGAGCTCAGCCATGCGTGAGGAGGGCGCACGGCTGCTTCTGGTCGACGACAACCGCGTCAACCGCCTGCTGCTGGCCCGCCTGCTCAGCCAGCTGGGCCATCAGGCCGAGCTGGCCGAGAACGGCCGCCAGGCCCTGCGCATGCTGCGCGAGCGCCGCTACGACCTGCTGGTGCTGGACATCGAGATGCCCGAGATGGACGGCTTCGAGGTTCTGAGCCGCATGCTCGAAGACCCCGAGCTGCGCGACCTGCCGGTGATCGTCACCTCGGCGCTGGAGGGACTGGACAACGCGGTGCGCTGCATCGAGCTGGGCGCCGAAGACTATCTGAGCAAGCCGGTCAATCCGGTGCTCTTGAAGGCTCGCATCAATGCCAGCCTGGAGAAGAAGCGGCTGCGAGATGCACAGCGCGATCTGGTCAGCCGCTTCGCCACGCTGGAGGTGGCTCAAGACCTGGCCCGCTCGGGCTTCTCGCTGGGCGGGCGGCGCGTCCATGGCGCGGTGCTGTTCTGCGACATCCGTGGCTTCACCCGTATGGTCGAGACGCAGACGCCCGAGGAGATCATCGAGCTGCTGAACACCTATTACACCCTGATGTTCGATGCCATCACCGGCATGGGCGGGGTGGTCAACCAGATCATCGGCGACGGCCTGATGGCCATCTTCGGCGCGCCGATGCCGCTGCAGGCGCCGGCCGCCTGCGCCGTGGCGGCGGCGCTGGAGATGGTGGCGATGATTGAGCAGTTCAGCGGCGAGCAGGTTGCCGCCGGCAAGCCGGCCCTGCGCATCGGCGTGGGCATAGCCTCCGGCCACATGGTCGCCGGCTACACCGGCACCGAGAGCCGTGCCACCTACACCTGCGTCGGCGACACGGTCAACGTGGCGGCGCGGCTGGAGGCGCACACCAAGGAGGCGCAGCGTGCCATCCTGATCGACGGCGCTTCCTGCGCCGCACTCAAGGGTGTCCTGCCCGACTATGCCGTGATCGAGGCGCTGGGGCCGGTGCAGCTCAAGGGCAGGGCCGCGCCGGTCGAGGTGTTTGCCGTGCTCAGGCCCCAATGAGCCTGGACGCGCTGCTCGCCTTGCTGATGGCCAACCTGGCCGAGGCCGTGTCGTCGCCGCGGCAGATCGTCGCCCACCTGGCGGCGGTGCTTGGCGTGGGCCTCGTGATGGCCGGTGCGCTGGTGCGCACGATGACGCCGCTGCGCTGGCTGGCCGTGGGCAGCAATATCGGCCTGCTGAGCTATGGCCTGCTGCATCCGTCGCCGATCACGATGAGCATCGCGGCCGTGCTGCTGCCGATCAATATCTACCGCGCCGTCGAGGTCACAAGGCTGACCCGCAGGGTGCGCAGGGCCACCACGGCCGCCGAGCATGCCGGTCTCTGGCTCAAGCCCTATATGAAGACGCGCAGGCTGCGGGCCGGCAAGACACTGTTCAGCAAAGGCGACCGTGCCGAGCACCTCTATCTGCTGGTCACGGGGCAGCTGGAACTGGTCGGCACCGGCCGCCTGCTGGAGCCGGGCCGCATCTTCGGCGAGATCGCGCTGTTCTCGCCCAGCCGCCTGCGCACGCAGACGGTCAGGGCGCGCACTCCCTGCACGCTGCTGCAGATCCACGACAGCACCGTCAAGCAGCTCTACTACCAGGAGCCAGCCTTCGGTTTTCACATGATTGAGTTGCTGGCCGAGCGCCTGAGCAATGATGTGCAGCGGGCCGAGCGCCAGGCCGGGGGCGAGACGACTCAGTAGGTGCGCCCGCCGCCAAACTGCGCATGGGTGCGCCGCGTCAGGGTGGTGGATTTGGCCATCGCCGCGAACGAGGCACCGGCATGGGCATGCATGATGGCGATGCCCAGCGCATCGGCCGCATCGGTGCCGGGCAGGCCGGGCAGGGCCAGCAGGCGCTGCACCATCAGCTGCACCTGGGATTTGCTCGCCCTGCCATGGCCCACCACGGCCTTCTTCATCTGCAGGGCGGTGTACTCGGCCACCTCCAGATCGCAGGACACCAGGCTGGTCAGCGCCGCGCCACGGGCCTGGCCCAGCAGCAGGGTGGACTGCGGATTGACGTTGACGAAGACAATCTCGACCGCCGCGCACTTGGGCTGGTAGCGGGCCACCACCTCGCGCACGCCGTCGAAGATGATCTTCAGCCGCTGGGGCAACTGGCCGCTGGCCACCGCATTGGTGCGTATCGTGCCGCTGGCCACATAGCTCAGCCTGGGGCCGTCGGCGTCGATCACGCCAAAACCCGTCGTCTGCAGGCCAGGGTCTATCCCGAGAATTCGTATCGTCATTTGCTCAGTGAAAAATACCAGCGCACCGAATGGAAGAACACCGGCGCGGCAAAGCACAGCACCGCAATCCGGTCCAGCAGGCCGGCCGCGCCGGTGATGGAGCTGCGATTGCCCCAATAGCGCACGCCGGCGTCGCGCTTCAATGCCTTCAGTACCAGGCCGCCCAGGGTGCCGGCGCCGGCCGCGATGAAGGCCATCACCAGCGCCTGGCCGGCCTTGAACGGAGTGATCCAGTAGAGCAGCATGCCGACGATGGCTGCGCTCACGGCCCCGATCAGCCAGGCCCGCACCGAGAACGAGCGGCTGATGCGCCGCGCCAGCGGCCGGCGGCGCAGCCAGCGGCTGGCCAGCTCCTGGCCGATCTGGGCCGTGCCGGCCACCATCACGAGGAAGAACAGCAGGAAGGCGCCGCGGCCCTTGTAGTTCGGGAATTCCAGCAGCAGCAGGGCCGGTGCATGACTCAGGCCATAGACGCACAGCATGATGCCCCACTGGATCTTGGCGTTACGCTCCAGAAAACGCTCGGGGTCGTCGGCCAGCGCACTGATCACCGGCAAGCCCAGGAAGCCGTAGACCGGCAGGAACACGGTGAACAGATCGAAGTGGCGGGTGCCGACCAGCACATACTGCAGCGGCAGCAGCACGAAGAAGGCCAGCAGCAGGCTGCGGTGATCGCTGCGGCGGGTGTGCATCAGCGTGATGAACTCGCGCAGCGCCAGGAACGAGAACACGCCGAACAGCAGGGTGGCGCCGACGGGCCCGGAGATCCAGGCCCCCCAGAAGATCACCGCCCCGCCCCAGACCGCACGCAGATCGCGGCGAAACTCATGCTGCCACTCCTGCTGCTCGGCCGTCTGCTCGCGCTCGCGCAGCGTGCGCAGAAAGGCGCCCACGCTGACCAGCAGCAGCACGCCGAACAGGATCACGAACAGCAGCCCTACCTGCTGATCGACGCTGAGGTTCTTCAGCATGCTCATTGGGACACCGGCCTTTGCTCGAGCACCGCCGCGCGGGCCCGCTCCAGGAAGGCCCTCTTGTCCTCACCGGTTTGCAGCTGGATGGCCGCGCCGAAGGTCACCGTGCACAGGATGGGCGCCGGCACGACCTCGCCCTTGGGCATGACGCGCTGCACATTGTCTATCCAGGCCGGTATCAGCTGCACCTGCGGGAACTGCTCGGCCAGATGGAACAGGCCGCTCTTGAAGGGTTGGGGCTCGCCCTTGTTGCTGCGCGTGCCCTCGGGGAAGATGACCAGCGAGTCGCCCTTGTTGAGCGCCTCGACCAGCGGCTCCAGCGGATCCTGCTCCTCGGCCGTGCGGGTGCGGCTGACATAGACGGCGTTGAACACCGCCGAGGTCAGCCAGGTCTTGAACCTGCTGCTGGTCCAGTAGTCCCGCGCGGCGATAGGCCGGGTGCGGGCGCGCAGATCGCGCGGCAGCGCGGCCCAGATCAGCACCCAGTCGAAATGGCTCTGGTGGTTGGCGAAATAGATGCGCTGCTCCGCCTTCGGCGGGCTGCCCTTCCAGTGGCCTTGGGCGCCGGTGATCAGGCGCGCCAGCGAGGCCAGGAACAGGCCGGTGAATTCTGCAAGCGTCATGGCGGCCATGGTAGCGGGCTTTGCGGCACAACCTTTTTTGGCCGCGGCGGTGCTCACGCAATGCAGGGCCGAGGCGTCGCTTTGTGCCTATCGCATATCAAGGAGGCTGCAATGAATGCTCGTGCTTGGCTATTCCTGCTTGTATCGGGTCTATCGGCTGGGTCGGCTCCGGCCCTGAGCCTGGGCATGACCGATACCTTCCAGGATGGCTCGACGATGGGCTGGAGCAGCGGGGCCGCCAACCCCAATCCGCCCTTTGTCGCGGCCTCAGGCGGGCCGGCCGGCGCAGGGGACATGTTCCTGCGGCTGACCGCCACCGGCAACCTAGGCGCGGGCGGCAAGCTGGTGGCCTTCAGTGGCGCGCAGTGGACGGGCGACTATCTGGCCAGTGGAGTGACGGCCATCGCCATGGACTTGAACAATATGGGGGCGACCGATTTGAGCCTGCGCCTGTGGGTGGCCGCACCGGATGTGATGTCGCAGCAGCCGGTGCTGCTGAAGGCCGGGAGTGGCTGGACCCATGTGCTGTTCCAGCTGACCCCGGACGCGCTGACCGGCGCGGCCGCATTGGCGCTGAGCAATGTCTCGCAACTGCGCCTGTTCCATGGCACCGATGCCTTGTTCCCCGGCCAGAACATTGCCACCCAGCTGGGCGTGGACAATATCAGCGCCGTGCCCGAGCCGCAGACCTGGGCACTGCTGGGGGCAGGCCTTGCGCTGATCGCCGGCCTGCGCATGCGCCGCCGTTGGCGTGCACCCTTGGTGCTGATGGCACTGCTGGGCCTGGGCCAGGGTGCGCAGGCGACCACCGTGCTGCCTGCCATCACCACCGGTGACATCGCTGTTCGTCTGAAGACGGTGGCCAGCGGCATGTCCGCCCCCGACTACGCGATCAGCGCGCCGGGCGATACCAGCCGCCTGTTCGTCGTCGAGCAGAACGGTTTGCTGCGGGTGATAGAGAACGGCAGCCTGTTGGCCGGCCCGGCGCTGGACATCCGCAGCCGCGTCTCGCCACCGCTGAACCCGGCCAATGCCAATGACGAGCGCGGCTTTCTGGGCCTGGCCTTCCACCCCGGCTTCAACACGCCCGGCAGCATCGGCTTCGGCAAGCTCTATACCTACACCAGCGAGGCCATACCCGCCGGCACGGCGCCGACCTTTGCCGCGCCCAACGGGGCGGTGCAGAACTACAAGAACCTGATCACCGAATGGCGCATCAGCCCTGGCCAGCCCGGCGTGGTGGATCCGACTTCGCGGCGCGAGATCGTCTCCTTCGGCAAGAATGCCGGCAATCACAACGGCGGCACCATCACCTTCGGCGCCGATGGCTATCTCTACCTCGGTCTGGGCGATGGCGGCAATGCCAATGACGTCGGCCCCAGCCATCTGGAGCCCGGCGGCAATGCGCAGAACCTGAGCACGCCGCTGGGCAAGATGCTGCGCATTGACCCGGTCGATCCCGCGCTCACCGCGGCCAGTGCCGATCTGCTCAGCGGCAACGGCCAGTACCGCATCCCAGTCGGCAACCCGTTCCAGGGCGCGGGCCAGGTGCGCGAGATCTATGCGTTGGGCTTCCGCAATCCCTACCGCTTTGCCGTTGATCGCATCGACCTGGGTGGCAGCGGCCAGATCATCATCGGCGATGTGGGTCAGAACATGATCGAGGAGATCGACCGACTGGAGCTGGGCGGCAACTTCGGTTGGGGCCTCAAGGAGGGTGACTTCCTGTTCAATCGCACCGGCCCCAATGCCGGACAGATCGGAGCGCGCAGCCCGGGCAACCCGGTCGGCCTGATCGATCCTATCAAGGGCACACTGGCGACTTTGGAATATGACCACGGCGACGGCATCTCGATCACCGGTGGCTTTGTCTATCGCGGCGGGGCGATACCCGCGTTGTTCGGAAAATACGTGTTCGGCGACCTGGCCCTGCGCAGCGGCGGCGGCCAGCCGCGGGCCGATGGGCGCCTGTTCTACGCCGACCTGCAGACCGGCGAGATCAAGGAGTTTGCGCTGCCGCAGTTCGTCGATGGCCAGCTGCCGGATGGCCTGACCGTGCACGGCTTCGGCGAGGATGCGATGGGCGAGCTCTATGCCCTGGTCACCAACACACCGGCCAACGGCACCGGCGGCATCGTATTCCAGATCACCGCCGTGCCCGAGCCGGCCACGTGGGCCAGCCTGGGGCTTGGTCTGCTGCTGCTGGCCGCCGTACGCCGTCGTGCAAGCTCAAGGCGTGCACAGCGCCAGTGAACGCAGATGCCGCATCGCCGTGCAGGCATTGACCAGCGCCGGTGCCGCAAGCCAGCGCTGGGCCTGCTCGGCATTGAGGGCAGGATGCAGCGCCCGCAGCAGTGCCACGGTGCCGGTGACGTGGGCAGCGGCCAGCGAGCTGCCGGAGGCGAAGTCGTAGCTGCCACCGGGGTTCAGGGTCAGGATGTCGCGGCCCGGTGCGCTCAGCGCCTGCGTGCCGCCGGTGGTGTCGCCGAGTGAGCGCACAGCCAGCACGCCCGGAACACCTCCGGGGAAGCCCTCAGCGCGGCCACCGGCAGGCAGTGCGCCGACGACAATGATGCCGCGCCTCACCGCGTGTTCGGTGAGCTTTTGCAGCAGCGGATCGGCCGGGCCACTGAGGCTCAGATTGATGATGTCGGCGTCTGCGGCGATCGCAGCGCCCAGCGCCCGCGCCAGCGTGAACGAGTCGCAGCGGGCGCTGCGCCCGGCCTCGGCGTCCCAGCAGGCCCGGTAGGCCAGCAACTGGGCCTCGGGGGCGATGCCGACAATGCCCTGACGGTTGTTCGCGACGGCTGCAATCACGCCGGCCATCTGCGTGCCGTGGCGCTCGCCGCCAGCGGGCAGGCCGCGGGCCGGGGCGACGAAATTGCGCTCGCTGAGCACGCGGCCCTGAAGATCGGGGTGGCTGGCGTCCAGGCCGGTGTCTATCAGGGCCACGCGCACGCCGGCGCCGCGCGACCAGCGCTGCGCCTCGGCCACATCCATGGCCATGAAGCCGCGCTGCAGGCCGACATAGGGATCGTTATAGGCCGGCTTGTCCGGTGCGACATCCGGGGTGGCCAGCGTTTCGAACTGGTTCAGCGGCTGGGCCAGTGCGACGCGGGAATCGCGCGCCAGTGCGGCCAGCACGGTGGCGGAGTCGGCTCCGGCGGCCAGACGGAACAGCAGGCAGTGCAGCTTCAGCGGCGCGATCGTCCAGCCGTCCTCGACCTGCAGTTTGAAATCGCGTGCCAGCGCCTCGGCCGCGGCCTCGGTGCCCAGGCCGGCGCCGTAGCCGGCACCGCGCCGGTAGCTGGCGCGGGCGGTGCCGCCGACGGCGGGCAGGGCGGGGCGGTGATCGGCCAGCGCGACGATGATCAGCTTCGGCTCTGCCGCGGCGCTGGGCTGGGCCCCGGCGATCCATGAGACGGTGGCCACGCCTGCCATGACCAAGGCATTCAGGAGCTTCATGTCAGGGCTTTGTCGGCGTCAACGGTTCGGCCAGCAGTACGCCGCGTTCGGCGCGTAGGCGCTGCACGGTCTCGGCCACGCTGAGGCCGGCACCGGGGCGCAGGCCCAGGGCGAAGTGGGTGGCATCGGCATTGGCCTGCAGCAGCTGCAATTCGTGGCGATCCAGCAAGGCTTGCAGCTCGCCCAGGGTCAGGCCGGGTGCCGGCACGAGCCGGATGTCAGCCATGCCTGCAGGCGGCTGGCTCAAGACCTGGTACTCGGCGCTCCGTGGCCGCTCCCACAGCACGCCCAGCAGCGCTGCCAGGCCTAGCGCCTGCACAAGCACAGCCGCGATCATGGCGGTTTGCCAGCGGCCACGGCGTTGGCGCTCTGCGGGATCGGCGGGTGGCTGCGTTGCCAGCTTGTCCCACAGACTGCCTGCCTGCTCGGCATCGACACGGCCCCAGAAGCGGCCCAAGGCATGATCGGCATCGAGGGCGGCAGGCGCCGTGCGAGGTGCCATGCCATCGCGCAACTGGCACTGGAAGTCGAACTCCTCGCGGCAGTCCGCACAGCCTTCGGCGTGGCGCTCCACCAGGCGACGCTCGTCCTCGCCCGCACTGCCGTTGACGACCCAGGGAATCAGGTCCCAGGCGCGCCGATGGGCCGAGTTCGGATCGGTATCCATGGGGGTGCTCATTAGGTAACCTCCGTGCTTCGCACTTCGGTGCGAACCCCCTTCGGAACGGCCGGGCGGGTGCTCATGCTTGCCCGGCCTCGATGCCGGGGGGGTGCGACTCGGCCAGCGCCGGCATCAGATTGCGCAGCCGCAGCCGGGCGTGGAACATGCGGGCCTTGACCGTGCCCTCTGCGCAGTCCATCACCGTGGCAATCTCGGCGCAGGAAAGGCCGGCCAGATAGGCCAGCTCCATGGTCGTGCGCAGGTCGTCGGGCAGCAGGCGCAGGCCCTTGGTGACCCAGTCGCGCAACTCGTCGTCGGCCTCGGGGCTGGCCGACGAGGCCTCGTCCAGCTCGCTCTGCACCAACCCATCCTGGCTGACCTCGGCGGCCGGCGTGCCGTCACGCAGGGCCTTGAGCATGCAGCGGTAGGCAATGCCGGTGATCCAGGTGCCGACCCGCGACTCGCCGCGAAAGGCAGAGGCCTTGTTCCACACCACCCACATCGCGCTGTTGATGACGTCCTCGATCACATCGTCGCGCGCGCTGAAGCGGCGCAGAAAGCGGGTCATCCTCGGGAAGTAGCGGCGATAGAGCTGCTCGAAGGCCTCCCGGTTGCCGGCCGCCGCCGCGCGCAACTCCACCCGGTCCTGCGAATCGGCCTGGTCCACGCTGTCGGGCTGCTGATGAGGAGCCATATCGGGTGAGTGCCGCATTTTTGAATTATGGTTGCATCCCTGTGCCAAGCCACCATTTCTCTTGCCGCTTCATCCGCACTGCCCGAATCGTCGGGCTTTGCGCACTGGTCTGGCAGCCGGTCCAGGCCGACGACTGGAGCCACTCGGTCGCCGTGGCCAGCGACTATGTGGTGCGCGGCATCAGCCTCAGCAACGAACATGCCTCGCTGGCCTGGGACCTGAGCTACCGCGGCGACACGGGCTGGTCCGCCGGCCTGGGCCTGGCCGCGCTGGATCGCGACGCCGAGGGCCGCCGCCTGCTGCTGACGGCCCATCTGGGCCGCAGCTGGCAGCTGACAACTGACTGGGCGGCCGGCGTGGCGCTGAGCCACTCGGCCTATCCGGGCAGCGTGCGGCGCCACCGCTTTGACTCCAGCGAACTGAGCGCCAGCCTTGGCTGGGACGGTCGCATCAACGGCTCAGTGGCCTGGTATCCCGGCGCCTATCGCAACGATGCCCAGGGCCGCCCGCGCAGCGGCCATGCCCTCAGCGCCGAGCTGAGCCTGCGCCAGCGCCTGGTTGGTGCGCTGGCCCTCGATGCTGGCCTGGGGTATTACCGGCTGCAGGCCAGGGCCGGTAGCGATCTGCCTGCCACCGCGCTGGGCTATGGCTACGGCAATGTGGGCCTCAGCTGGGCCCAGGGCAATGCCCAGGTCTATCTGAGTCACATCGCCAGCCAGGCCCACAGCCGCGGACTGACCAGCGCGGCCCGCGCCGCCGACCGCTGGGTGCTGTCGCTGCTGTGGGAGTTCTGAACGCCGCCCCGTTTCAGCTGATCTTGCGCAGCAGCCCCAGCAGGCGCTCGAACACCGCGCCATAGGGGGGGTAGAACAGCTTGGTGCCGGCAAAGCGCGACTGGCGGAACACCGGCTTCTCCTTGCTGAAGGTGCGGAAGCCCCATTCGCCGTGGTACGAGCCCATGCCGCTGGCGCCCACGCCGCCGAAGGGCTGTTCCTCCTGGCCCAGATGCCAGATGCAGTCGTTGATCGTCACGCCGCCGGCATGGGTCTGCTCCAGCACCTGCTGCTGGGCGGCGCTGTCGCTGCCGAACCAATACAGGGCCAGCGGGTGCTCGTGGCGGTTGATGTAGTCCAAGGCTTCCTCGACGCGCTGGTAGCCGACGATGGGCAGGAGGGGGCCGAAGATCTCCTCGCGCATCACAGCCATCTCGTCGGTGACATTGAGCAGCAGGTGCGGCACCAGCTTGCGGCCACTCAAGGCCTCGTCATGCGTAGGCAGCAGCGTGGCGCCGCGCGCTTTCGCATCGTCCAGCAGGCCCTGCAGGCGAGCATGGTGGCGTGGCGTCGAGACGCTGGTGTAGTCGGGGTTGGCGTCCAGGGTCGGGTACATGCGGCGCACGGCGGCGCGCACTGCATCGGCCAGCGGCTGCACCAGCTCCTGCGGCGCCAACACATAGTCGGGCGCCACGCAGGTCTGGCCGGCATTCAAGAGCTTGCCGAAGGCCAGGCGCTCGGCCGTCTTGGCCAGGTCGCAGCTGCGGTCTATCAGCGCCGGTGACTTGCCGCCCAGCTCCAAGGTCACCGGGGTCAGGTTTTTCGCCGCGGCCTGGGCCACCAGCCTGCCCACGGCGGTGGAGCCGGTGAAGAACAGATGGTCGAAGGGCAGCTGGGTGAAGGCGCGGCCGACATCGGCGTCGCCGACGATGACCTGCATCTCCTCGGGTGCGAAGAACTCGCTGACCATGCGGGCCATCAGCGCCGAGGTGGCCGGTGTCAGCTCGGACGGCTTGATCATCACCCGGTTGCCGGCGGCCAGCGCGGCCAGCGCCGGGGCCATCGCCAGGTAGTAGGGGTAGTTCCAGGGCGCAACCACGCCGACCACGCCCAGCGGCTGCGGCAGCAGCTGGTTGCTGGCCGGCAGGAAGTGCAGGGCGGTGGACACACGCTTGGCCTTCATCCAGCCGCGCAGATGGCGCAGCGCATGCTTGGCGCCGGACTCGACGGTGTAGACGTCGGCCAGCAGGCTTTCCTGGCGGGCGCGGTGGCCGAAGTCCTGCGAGATGGCGGCGGCCAGTTCGTCACCGTACTTGGCCGTCATCGCGCGCACGCGCTGCAGGCGGTCCTTGCGGACTTCAAGGCTGGGCATGCGCTCGGCGGCAAAGGCGGCGCGCTGCTGCTCCAGCACGACGTGCAGGCGTTCTTGGAGGGACTGATCCATGCTGTCTCCGGTTCGTTTGAGCGGAGATTACGCGCCAAACAGGCCGAGCGCCAACGGTATTGGCCCTTGGCTAGAGGCCAGCCTCTAGATCAGCCGTAGCCCGGATGGCAATCCGGGGCCAAGCAAGCTCCCGGATTGCCTTGCCCTTTCAGGGGCAAGGCGCTGTGACGCGCGTCTGTGAGCACGCAGGTGCTCACCTCTGTCGCGTCGCAGCCATCCGGGCCACGATCAATGCCGGAAGTGGCGCACGCCCGAGAACACCATCGCAATGCCACGCTCATTGGCCGCGGCAATCACCTCATCGTCGCGCATCGAGCCACCGGGCTGGATGACGCTGGTGGCGCCGGCATCGACGACCACGTCCAGGCCGTCGCGGAAGGGGAAGAAGGCGTCGCTGGCGACGGCCGAGCCCTTGAGCGTCAGGCCGGCGTTCTCGGCCTTGATGCTGGCGATGCGGGCCGAGTCGATGCGGCTCATCTGGCCCGCACCGACGCCCAGGGTCATGCCACCGGCGCAGAACACGATCGCATTGCTCTTCACGTACTGGGCCACGGTCCAGGCGAACAGCAGATCCTGCAGCTCCTGGGCGGTCGGCTGCTTGGTCGTCACCACCTTCAGATCGCTGGCCTTGAGGAAGTGGTTGTCGGCGGTCTGCAGCAGGATGCCGGAGCCGACACGCTTGCTGTCCATGGCGTTGCGCCCCTGCTCCCAGGGCGTCGCACCACCAGCGGGCAGGGCGATCTCCAGCAGGCGCACATTGGCTTTGGCCTTGAAGATCTCGCGCGCCTCGGCGCTGAAGGCCGGGGCCATCAAGACCTCGACGAACTGCTTGGCCACATGCTGGGCGGCGGCCGCGTCCACCGGGCGGTTGAAGGCAATGATGCCGCCGAAGGCGCTGGTCGGGTCGGTCTTCAGCGCCTTGGCATAGGCCTCCGCCGCGTTCTCGGCCACGGCCACGCCGCAGGGGTTGGCGTGCTTGACGATCACGCAGGCCGGGGCTTCGAAGGCCTTGACGCACTCCCAGGCGGCGTCGGCGTCGGCGATATTGTTGTAGCTCAGTTCCTTGCCCTGCAGTTGCCTGGCGGTGACCAGGGAGCCGGGCGCGGGGAAGAGGTCGCGGTACAGCGCGGCGCTCTGATGCGAGTTCTCGCCGTAGCGCAGGTCCTGCACCTTGATGAAGCTGCTGTTCATCTGGCCGGGGAACTGAGCCAGGCTGCCATCGTCCTGGCGGGCGCTGAGGTAGTTGCTGATGGCGGCGTCGTACTGGGCGATGCGGTTGAAAGCGGCCACCGAGCAGGCAAAGCGGGTCTTGTCGCTGGTCTTGCCGCTGGCCTTCAGCTCTTCGAGCACGGCAGCGTACTGGGTCGAGTCGGTCAGCACCGTCACGTCCTTCCAGTTCTTGGCCGCGCTGCGCACCATGGCCGGGCCGCCGATGTCGATGTTCTCGATCGCCATATCCAGCGTGCACCCGGGCTTGGCCACGGTGGCCTCGAAGGGGTAGAGGTTGACAGCCAGGATGTCGATCATCGTGATGCCGTGCTGGCCAGCAGCGGCCATGTGTTCGGGCAGATCGCGGCGTGCCAGCAGGCCGCCATGGATCTTCGGGTGCAGGGTCTTGACGCGGCCGTCCAGCATCTCGGGGAAGCCGGTGTGCTCGGCCACCTCGGTGACCGGCAGGCCGGCGTCGGCCAGCAGCTTGGCCGTGCCGCCGGTGGACAGCAGGCGCACGTTCAGTCCGTGCAGGGCCTTGGCGAATTCAAGAATGCCGGTCTTGTCGGAGACCGAGATCAGGGCGGTGAGTTGGGACATGGATAGCCTTTGAGAACGTTTGAATTCGGGGGCGAGCGTGGCTGTCAGCCCAGCAGCTTGTGGTCTTGCAGCTTCCTGCGCAGCGTATTGCGGTTGATGCCCAGCCATTCGGCGGCCTTGCTCTGATTGCCGGCGGCATGCTTCATCACCACCTCCAGCAGGGGCTTCTCGACCACGTCCATCAGCATGTCGTGCATCGAGTGCGGCTCGGCCCCTTCCAGATCGGCGAAATAGGCCTCGAGGTTCTCGCGCACGCATTCTTCTATATGTTTTTTCTTGGTCATCTTGTTCCTCCGGGCCACCTCCACGCTGCACCTCCTGTCTTCTTCGTCAACCGAATGGGGAGGCCTGCCGCATGGCGCTCAGGCCACCAGCGGGGTGTTGTCGGTTTCGTCGTCGTTGGCCGCCACGTCCAGCCGTGGCAGTCGTTCATGCGCCTGTGCCAGCGCCTCGAACCAGTCGGCCACGGCGCGAATTTGCGTGCTGCAGCTTTCCAGCGTGTTCATATGGCCGCGAAAGTCTTCGCCGCCGGGCAGGGCGCGCACCGCCCAGCCAATGTGCTTGCGTGCCGTGCGCACGCCTGAGCGTTCGCCGTACAGCGTGTAGTGGTCTTCCAGATGCTCCAGCAGCCAGCTGCGCGCCTGCATCACCTCGGGCGCGGGCAGGTGCTCGCCGGTGGCCAGAAAGTGGGCGATCTCGCGGAAGATCCAGGGCCGGCCCTGGGCCGCGCGGCCAATCATCACCGCGTCGGCGCCGGTCAGCGCCAGCACTTCGCGGGCCTTCTCGGGGGTGTCGATATCGCCATTGGCCACGACGGGAATCGTCAGCGCGGCCTTCACCGCGGCAATCGTGTCGTACTCGGCCTGGCCCTTGTAGCCCTGCTCGCGCGTGCGGCCATGGACGGTGACCATGGCCACGCCGGCGTTCTGCGCGGCCAGCGCGATGCTCAGCGCATTGCGCTGGCTCTGGCACCAGCCGGTGCGCATCTTCAGCGTCACCGGCACGCCGTGGGGCGCGCTGGCTTCGACCACGGCCTCGATGATGCTCAGCGCCAGGCTCTCGTCCTGCATCAGCGCCGAGCCGGCCCATTTGTTGCAGACCTTCTTGGCCGGGCAACCCATATTGATGTCGATGATCTGCGCGCCGCGATCGATGTTGTAGCTGGCCGCCTCGGCCATCATCGCCGCGTCGGTGCCGGCGATCTGCACCGCGATCGGGCCCGGCTCGCCGTCATGGTTGGCGCGGCGCGAGGTCTTCAGGCTGCCCCACAGCTCCTTGCGCGAGGTCACCATCTCGCTCACTGCATAGCCGGCACCCAGGCGCCGGCACAGCTGGCGGAAGGGCCTGTCGGTGACGCCGGCCATCGGTGCGACAAACAGGCGGTTTGTCAGGGAATGAGGGCCGATGCGCATGGGGGAGGGGGAACGGGGTGCTGCTTAAAAAGGAGGCAGGAGTATAGCGGCCCCGCCGCCCGGCCGCTGGCCGCGAACTGGGGATGTCTGTTTTTACAGTCCTTGACAGCGCAATGACGGCGGGCCCCGATAATCGGCTCGCATGGAACTCTGGCTTCACTCTCTGCTGGCCGCCCTGGCCCTGCCCAAGTTCGGCCTGAGCACGATCTTCGTGGTGGCCTTCATTGGCGCCACTTTGCTGCCCATGGCCTCGGAACCGGCCGTGTTCGGCCTGGTCAAGCTCAATCCGGAGCTGTTCTGGCCGGCGGTGCTGGTGGCCACGGCCGGCAACACGCTGGGTGGCGCCGTGACCTGGTGGATGGGCTATGGCGCCGAACGAGCCTATGAGCTGACCACCCACCGCAGCCCGAAGGCGCAGGCGCTGCGCTGGCTTGAGCGCTTCGGCCCCAAGGCCTGCCTGGTGAGCTGGCTGCCGGTGGTCGGTGACCCGCTGTGCGCCGTGGCCGGCTGGCTGAAGATGCCCTTCTGGCCCTGCATGGCTTATATGGCGGTGGGCAAGTTCCTGCGGTATTCCACCGCCACGGCCGCCTTGCTGTGGGTATTCCCCGGGCAATTTCAGCCCTGATCCTCGCTCGAGGCTGAGAAAATAGAGTTTCGCGCCCATCCGGCGTTCCCCCAACGACTTCCGCGCCCCATCCGGGCGTTTCATCCATGTCCACACCTGCCTCCACTCCCGCCTACGCTGAACTCCAGCAGCGCCACCAGCGCATGCACCGTCTGGCTCATTTGCAGTCGATCGCCGGCTGGGACCAGGCCGCGAACATGCCCGCCAAGGGCAACGAGGCGCGCGCGCTGGCGATGGCCGAGATGGACGGCGTGCTGCACCAGATGCGCACCGACGCCGCGCTGCAGGCCCTGCTGGCGGCCGCCGAGCAGGAGAGCCTGGACGACGATGCCCGCGCCAATCTGCGCGAAATGAAGCGCGAATGGCGCGCCTCGAACGCACTGCCGCAGGCGCTGGTGGAGGCCAAGTCGCTGGCCATCTCGCGCTGCGAACATGCCTGGCGCGCACAGCGTCCGGCGCAGGACTGGGCCGGCTATGCCGCCAATCTGCGCGAGGTGGTCAAGCTGCAGCGCGAGGAGGCGCGGCTGCTCGCTGCCGACAATGGCCTGTCGCTGTACGACGCATTGATGGACCGCTATGAGCCCGGCATGACCAGCGCCGAGGTGGACCGGGTGTTCGGCGATCTGCGTCAGTGGCTGCCGGGTCTGATCCAGCAGGTGCAGGCGCGCCAGGCGCAGCAGACCACGCTGCAGCCTGTGGGCCCGTTCCCGAAGGCAGCGCAGCGCGCGCTGGGCCATGATGTGATGAGCCTGCTGGGCTTCGACTTCGAGGCCGGCCGTCTCGACGAGAGCGCCCACCCCTTCTGCGGCGGCGTGCCCGAGGACGTGCGCCTGACCACCCGCTACCGCGAAGACAGCTTCATGCAGAGCATGACCGGCACCATCCACGAGACCGGCCATGCCCGCTACGAGCAGAACCTACCGCGTGAGCTGCTGGGCCAGCCGATTGCACACTCCCGCTCGATGGGCCTGCATGAGAGCCAGAGCCTGAGCTTCGAGATGCAGCTGGGCTGCCACCCCGGCTTTGCCAAGCTGCTGCTGCCGCTGCTGAACAAGCATATCGGCGAGAGCCCGGCCTTCGAGGTCGAGAACCTGACGCGCCTGCTGACCCGCGTGGCGCCCGGCTATATCCGCGTCGATGCCGACGAGGTCACCTACCCGGCCCATGTGATCCTGCGCTACGAGATCGAGCGGGCGCTGATCGAGGGCGAGATCGAGGTGGACGACATCCCGGCCCTGTGGGACGCCAAGATGATGGAGCTGCTCGGGATCGACACCCGCGGCAATTTCAAGGACGGCTGCATGCAGGACGTGCACTGGGGCGCCGGCCTGTTCGGCTACTTCCCCTGCTACACCTTGGGCGCCATGTATGCCGCCCAGTGGTTTGCCAGCATGCGCCGCGCCATGCCCGATCTGGACCAGCGCATTGCCAACGGCGATCTCGACGCCGTGTTCGACTGGCTCAAGGCCAATATCTGGAGCCAGGGCAGCCGCTTCGAGACGCCGGAGCTGGTCCGGCGCGCCAGTGGCGAGACGCTGAACCCGGCGTACTTCCGTGCCCACCTCGAATCGCGCTACCTCGCCTGAACGAAAAAAGCGCCTCGACCGAGGCGCTTTTTGATGGGAAGGTGAAGCCTGATCAGGCCTGCTTGCGGCGGCGGGCCATCATGCCCACGGCGGCCAGACCGGCCAGCATCAGCGCATAGGTCTCGGGCTCAGGCACGGCGGCGGTGACCGAGATATTGTCCAGCGAGGTGCCCAGCGAGTCGCTCTTGCCTGCGGCCCAGAACTTCAGCGTCGTCGAAGCGGAGGTAGCCAGCACGGTGGTCGAGAAGGTGGCCCACTGGTTGTTGCCGCTGTTGTTGAAGGCCAGGCCGTCGGCCACTTCGGCGGTGTCGCCGAAGCTCCACTTCAGGCCGTTGCTGTCGGCGGCCACGCCCTTGCGGTTCGAGTAGGCGAAGGAGACGGTGTACCACTGGCCGACTTCGGTGGCGAGGGTCTGGCTGATCCAGCTATTGCCGGTGGTGTCCAGCTCCACATAACGCAGGCCGTCGAAGGCCGAGCCCTCGACGTTGTTGCGCACCTCGACACCCAGATCGGCATCGGTCGCCCAGCCTGCAATGCCCGGCTTGTAGATGCTCCAGCTGTTGTTGCCCTGGGTCGTGGCTTCGAAGCTGCCGTTGATCAGCAGGTTGTCGGCGGCGTTGGCGAACAGCGGCGTGGCGAGCAGGGCGGCGATCAGAAGTTTGCGCATGGTGTCCTTGGCCGGGGGCCTGTTGAGGGGTTCGTGAAGGTCTGCGTGGATTGTTGCGGGGCAGTAATTTGCCGCCATCACCCCGAACAAGGGGTGGCCCGCAGGCCACCGTGACACAGTTCACAAGCCCCCGGACTTCATGCCTTTCTTGGCAGCCCCGGCAGCAGCCGCTCAAGCTCGGTCAGGGTCGCGTCGAGCTTTTGCACCGCCCGGCCGCTGCGCGAGCGCGGGGGCAGCTTGCCGACCAGTACGCGCTTCTTGTCGTTCAGCAGGGCGTCATTCAGCAGCAGGCCATGGCGCTCCAGCTTGGCCCGCACCGCGGCATCGCTGCGCAAGAGCGCGCGGGTCTGCTGATAGGCATGCTCGGCCAGATGACGGCGCTGCGAGTAGCTGAAGGTATTGGCCAGGAACATCTCGGGGTCGCGATGGTCGGGCTCGAACAGCAGGATGTCGGTGTCCGGATGGCTGCGCTCATAGCCGCGCAGGCCCAGCTCCAGCCGCGAGTGGATCAGCGAGCGGAAGGTCTGGCTCAGCACCAGGGGCAGGCCGCCGTCCACCAGGCGCGGAATCTTCTCGATCCGCGCATCGGCCTCGGGCTTGCCGGCATGGGTGGCATCGAAGGGCACCAGCGGGTTCAGGCAGATCAGCAGGTCCAGCCCCTCATCGAGCAGCACGGTGGCATGGATGGTCTTCTTCAGCGCGCCGTCGACATAGTGCCGGCCCTCGATCTCCACCGGCGGGAACAGGCCCGGCAGCGCGGCACTGGCCTGCACCGCCTGCGAGATCGGCACATGGTCCCAGCCCGGTTGGCCGAAGGGCGTGGCCTTGCCACTGTCGAGTTGTGTGGCCACCAGCACCAGCTTGTGCCTCAACTCGCGGAAGTCGTTGGTCCGGCCGGGCAGCGCGAACTGGCGGCGCAGCTGCTTCTCCAGCGCCTCGTTCGAGAACACTCCGGTGGGCAGCATCCGGCCCAGGCGCTCGAGCACGCCGGACAACGAACGCTTGTCCACGGCCAGCTCCCAGCCGGCGGAGGCCAGCAGGCCCGGCAGCAGGCGCAGGCGTTGGCCGAACTCGCGCCAGGCAGGCTTGAGCAGCAGGGCGGGCTCGAACACATCGACCACATCGCCGGTGTTCTCGATGAAGGAGGCGCAGAGCTCGCGCGGCGTCACGCCATTGGCCAGGCCCGCGGCCAGAAAGCCGCCGGCCGACACACCGATATAGCCATGGCAGTCGGTCAGGTCCAGGCCCTTGACCGATTCGTCCAGCGCGCACAGCGCGCCCACTTCGTAGATCGCTCCCAGCGGCCCGCCGCCGGCCAGGGCCAGGCCGATGCGGGAGCGGCCGGCGGTAGTTGAGGGTGTCTTGCTGCTGCGTGCTTGAGCCATGTCAATCAGTCATCAGATGGACAAAAGCGCCTTCGGGGAAGGCGCTTTCGAGGGGTAAGGGAGCATCAAGCTCAGCTGGCCGTCTTGCGGGCCGCGCGCTTGACAGGGGCCTTCTTGGCCGGGGCCGCAGGTGCGGCAGCGGTCTTCTTGGCCGGCGCGGCGCGCTTCTTGGCGGGGGCAGCGGCCTTGGCCTTGCCCACCGGGGTGCCGGTCAGCTTGCTGACCGCGGCGCTGAGCTCGTCGATGCGGGCGATCAGCGCGTCCACATCCTTGGCCGAGGGCACGCCCAGGCGGTTCATCGACTTGGCGACGCGGTCCTCGAAGATGGTCTCCAGCTTGTCCCAGTGCTGACCGGCCTTGTTCGTCACATCGTCCGCCATGCCACTCATCTTGCTGGTGACTTCGCTGATCTTCTCTTCGGCCAGGCCGCGGGTTTTGCGTTGCAAGCTGACACCTTCCTTGACCAGGGTTTCAAACACCTTGCCGCCTTCGCCCTGGGCCTTGGCAAAGGCGCCGAGGCCGGCCAGCCAGATTTGCTGGGCCGAGTCCTTGATGGTCTGGGCGACCTGGCTGTCGAACAGGCCCGCGGGCAGACCGGTGGATGAGGCGGCTTGGCTGGCGGCCATCTTCTTGAGCTTCTTGACCATGGAGTTCGTCCTTGCTGGCTTATCCACCGCCCCACCCCGGAGCAGCGTTCGTTGGCGACTATAGGGCCGCACAGCGCACAAGACATCCGTATTTGCTAGTGAGGGGGCTCTATACCGTAGAGGCCCCGGCTTCGGGAAAGCGCGCAGCGGCAAGGGCCCGGGATTGATCAAGAATGGGGCTGATCTAGACCTCAAGCGAACGACCAACAGTTCTTCAGGAGACATGCATGCAGTATTTTGTGACCGGAGCCACGGGCTTTATCGGCAAACGCCTCGTCAAGAAACTGCTGGCCCGCCGTGGCAGCACCGTCTATTTCCTGTTGCGCGAAGAAAGTGCCGGCAAGGTGCCCGACCTGCTGAGCTTTTGGGGCGTCAACAAGACGCGGGCGATTCCGGTGTTCGGCGATCTGACCGGCAAGAAGCTGGGCGTGTCCGCCGCCGACGTGAAGACCTTGAAGGGCCAGATCGATCACCTCTATCACCTGGCCGCCGTCTATGACCTGTCGGCCGATGAAGAGAGCCAGATCAGCGCCAATATCGACGGCACGCGCAATGTGGTCGAGTTCGCCAAGGCAATCGACGCCGGCCACGTCCACCATGTGAGCTCGATCGCCGCCGCCGGGCTGTACGAGGGCGTGTTCCGCGAGGACATGTTCGAGGAGGCCGAAGGCCTGGACCACCCCTATTTCATGACCAAGCACGAGAGCGAGAAGATCGTGCGCAAGGAGTGCAAGCAGCCCTGGACGGTGTATCGACCGGCGGCCGTGGTCGGCGACTCGCAGACCGGCGAGATGGACAAGATCGACGGCCCCTACTATTTCTTCAAGCTGATCCAGCGCATGCGCCAGATCCTGCCGCCCTGGATGCCGGCCGTGGGCCTGGAGGGTGGGCGCATCAATATCGTGCCGGTGGACTTCGTCGTCAACGCACTGGACCACATCAGCCATACCGCCGCGGGCAAGGGCAAGTGCTACCACCTGGTGGACCCGATGGGTTACCGCGTCGGCGATGTGCTGGACATCCTGTCCAAGGCGGCGCACGCGCCGAAGATGAATCTGTTCATCAACGCCGCGCTCTTGGGCTTCATTCCGAAGAGCGTCAAGAAGGGCATGATGGCCCTGGCGCCGGTGCGTCGCATCCGCAATGCGGTGATGAAGGACCTGGGCCTGCCCGAGGACATACTGACCTTCATCAACTACCCGACCCGTTTCGACTGCCGCGATACCGAGGCCGCGCTGAAGGGCAGCGGCATCGAATGTCCCAAGCTCAATGACTACGCTTGGCGGCTGTGGGACTACTGGGAGCGCCATCTCGACCCCGATCTGTTCATCGACCGCTCGCTTAAGGGCACGGTGGCTGGCAAGGTCGTGCTGGTGACCGGCGGTTCCTCGGGCATAGGCCTGGCGGCGGCGCATAAGTTCGCCGAGGCGGGCGCCATCACGGTGATCTGCGGCCGCGACGTGGCCAAGCTTGACGAGGCCTGTGCCGAGGCCAAGGCCAAGGGCTATGCCTTCGTGCCCTATGCGGTGGACATTGCCGACATGGCCGACTGCGACCGCTTCATCGCCCAGCTGCTGATCGATCATGGCGGCGTGGACTACCTGATCAACAACGCCGGTCGCTCGATACGCCGCGCCGTCGAGGGCAGCTACGACCGCTTCCATGATTTCGAACGCACGATGCAGCTGAACTACTTCGGCGCGCTGCGCGTGACCATGGGCCTGCTGCCGGGCATGGTGGTCAAGCACAAGGGCCATATCGTCAATATCAGCTCGATCGGTGTGCTGACCAATGCGCCGCGCTTCTCGGCCTATGTGGCCAGCAAGTCGGCGTTGGACGCCTGGACTCGCTGCGCCTCATCCGAATTTGCCGACCAGGGCATCACCTTCACGACCATCAATATGCCCCTGGTGCGCACGCCGATGATTGCGCCGACCAAGATCTACAACAACGTGCCGACCCTGTCGCCCGAGGAGGCGGCCGACATGATCGCCCAGGCCTGCATCAGCAAGCCGGTGCGCATTGCCACACGGCTGGGCATCTTCGGCCAGGTGCTGCATGCGCTGATGCCGCGGGTGGCGCAGATCGTCATGAACACGACCTTCCGCATGTTCCCGGACAGCGCCGCGGCCAAGGGCGACAAGAGCCCGAAGCCGCAGCTGTCGGCCGAGGCGGTGGCGATGCAGCAGATGATGCGCGGCATCCATTTCTAGGGCGCTTGCGATGAGTGAAGCGCCGCGCATGCTGCACCACCTCTCGCTGGGGGTGACCGACCTGGCGCGCTCGGCGACCTTCTACGACGCTGTGCTCGGTGCACTGGGCTATGTGCGGGTCTGGGCCGATGATGAGGCCATCGGCTATGGCGTGGCCGGCGGCGGCGATCTGCTGGCGATCAAGCTGCGGCCCGGGGCTCGCCCGCCGGGGCCGGGCTTCCATCTGGCCTTCGGCGCACCTACGCACGAGGCGGTGCAGGCCTTCCATGCCGCTGCGTTGACGCACTACGGTGCCGACAATGGCCCGGCCGGCTTGCGCCCGCACTATGGCGCGCACTACTATGCGGCCTTCGTCATCGACCCCGACGGCCATCAGTTGGAAGCGGTGATCAACGCGCCGGCCGGGACAGGGGCGTAACCTTGCTGGCCTCGCGGGCGTAGGCCCGGATGATGAAGAAAAACGGCGGCCTAGGCCGCCGTTTCCATTGCTGCGCGGCGGCTCAGCGGCTGCGACGTCGCGCTGCAACCACGCCCAACAGGGCCACGGCCACCAGGGCCAGGGTTTGAGGCTCAGGCACCTGTGCTGGCGTCGGGGCAGCAAAGTCGATCATCTCGCCGCCATTGAGCAGACTGGTCTGCAGCCAGTCCACATAGACCAGTCCGAAGCGGGAGCTGCTGCCGATATTGAAGCCCAGGCGAACCACGTTGTAGTCGTCCACATTGTCATCGTTCAACAGCGAACCCCAGGTTGCGTCCAGGGCCCAGTCGGCCAGCGTCTTGCGCGGGCCTGCGCCACCGGCAGCACCGGCTCCGTACAGGTAGTACTCACCGCTGTCGGCGGTGATGTTGGCGGTCAGCCATGTATTGGCGCCCAGCGTCGGATCGACGTAGGAGAAGGTGTAGTAGCAGCTTTGATTGTTGGTCACGCCGCAGTTCGACAAGCCGTTGGCGATCGAGATGCTTTGGCCCACGGTGCGGGGCTGGTTAGGGTTGGGATCCCGTGCGTGGCGAAAGCTCAGGGAGAAGCTGCTGTCCACCAGCGCGTTGGCGCCTGCTATGCCGTTCATGTTCAGGTAGCCGATGTCGGTTTTGCCCGAGTTGCTCGCCATACCGTCGAGCCGCACTGCACCCTTTCCAAGGTGCGAGCCATTGAGGGAAGCGTCCGGGGTGCCGCCGTTGGCGTCCGCGGACACCACACCGTCTCCCAGGAACTGGATCTGCGATGCGATCTGAGCCGCGTTGGATGCCGCGCCAGTGACGGTTCTGGTGTCACCCGATGTCCATCCGGTGGCCCCACCCAGCTGGCTGACCACGACGGGTGCAGCGTTCGCTGCCGACATCGCGCACAACATCAGCACGGCGGCTGCCAGCCGGTGCGTCGAGAGAGTTGCATTGACCATGGATTGACTCACTTTGAAGAACGAAGCTGGAAGATCAGCACCTGCTTCAAGCAATTTGCGAGCCATGGCCGGTTCGGGCACGCATATGCCAGCGTTATCAATCACTTGGCTGCGGTCAGCAAATGTGGGTGACGCTCCGCTGTAAAGGGACTCGACGCCAATGTGTGCGAGAGTCGCGCAAACAGCTTCTGCCGGGCTGGTTTGCGCCCGGGCGACGGAGCGCATTAACATGCTGGACAGTTTGCAAAATGAAGCCCGAAGACCCTGAGCGACGACCGAGCCTGCAGCTTGCCGTCGCCAAATTATGAGGGAGCCTCCATGACTCAACGCGAATCCTCGGTCAACCCCGACGGCGTGTTCGAACCCTTCAGCGCCGATGAGGTGCCCTGGGAGGAGTTCAAGCACGAGCAGCGCTTCGGGGTCAGGTTTCGCCAGCTCAATGAGTTCGGCGGAGGCACCCATGTGGGCTTCGGCATGGAGGAGCTGGCGCCCGGCATGCAGGCCTATCCGGCCCACTTTCATATGCTGGAGGAAGAGCACCTGTATGTGCTGTCCGGCGTGCTGACCCTGCGCCTCGGTGAGCGCCGCTACCAGATGAAGGCGGGCGACTATGTCTGCTTCCCGGCGGGCCAGAAGGCCGGTCATGCGCTGTTGAACCTGGGCAGCGAGCCCTGCCGCTATCTGATCGTCGGCGAGCGCAACCCGAGCGAGGTGGTGGTTTACACCGATTCTGGTCGGGTCGGCGTGCGTCTGCTGGGCGAGGGCTTCCGCCAATCGGCGACGATGGCTTACTGGGAGGGGGAGTCCGGCGAGATGCCGGAACCCGACACGGGCCCGGCCGTGGTTAGCGGCTGAGCTTTGGTCCGCTCAGGACCAGTTGCCGTGGCCGGCGCGGCGCATCGCATCGGCCAGTTGCGGGCGGGTGGCCGCGGTGTCACGGACCAGGGCACGGACCGACTCGCGGCTGCTGGCAGCGCCTGCCTGGTTCAGGAACTCCCACACCTTGAAGCCGAAGGCGACCAGATGCTCGGCGGTGGCTTGCACCGCACCGAGGCGGGCCGAATCCGAGGGCATGACGTGAACGAGGCTGGTGGACATGATGGTTTCCCTTTGCGTCTGCTGGAGGGAGCGATAACTCCCTGTCCGTGCCTGCATATTGCGGTTATTACTTAGGCTTGACCAATTGCGTTGTCGAATCCTGATATCACTGTTGTGAATGGCTATTGGCGGTAGTAGCATTGTTTGATGAATACTTCACGCCCGCTGAACTTTCGCAACCTGGACCTGAATCTGCTGCGGGTGTTTGATGTGGTGATGGAGGAGCGCAACGTCACCCGTGCCGCTGCCCGTTTGTCCATCACCCAGCCGGCGGTCAGCAATGCCTTGCGGCGCCTGCGCGAGGCCACCAACGAGGAGCAGTTGTTCCTGCCCACTGCGACCGGCATGCAACCCACGCCCCATGCCGAGGCGCTGTGGCCGGTCGTGCGCACGGCGCTGGCCCGGCTGCAGGAAGCCTTCGAACACCAGCAGTTCGATCCACGCAGCGCGGGCCAGAGCTTCACCCTGGCCATGGCCGACGCCACAGCCGCGCTGTTCGTGCCGCTGCTGGTGCAGCGTTTCGAGCGGGAGGGCTTCAAGGTCGGTCTGCGCATCGTGCCGCTGACCTCGCGTGACCCGCGCGAGATGCTGGAGCAGGGCCGCGCCGATGTCGCCCTGGGCTTCTTCCCCGACGTCGCCTCGCTGGCGCTGGCCGATGACGACACCGGCGTGATACGACATGCCGCGCTTTACTCCAGTGCCTATATCTGCGTGATGCGCCGCGAGCATCCACTGGCCGCGCCGGGTGCGCTGACGCTGGAGTCCTATTGCGCGGCCCAGCATCTGCGCGTCAGCTTTGCCGGGCGTCCCCATGGCTTTGTCGATGAGGCACTGGCCCGTGTGGGCAGGCGCCGCCATGTGGCGATCACCGTCAACAGCTTCTTCACCGGCGGCCTGGCGGTGCGCCAGTCCGATCTGCTGACCGTGCTGCCCAGCGGCTTTGTGGCGGCCAGCGGGCAGGCGGCAGATCTGGCCTGCCGGCCTGTGCCTTTTGCCCTGCCTGGCATCGACGTCAGCCAGGTCTGGCACGCCCGCCACGCCCATGAGCCGGCCCAGCGCTGGCTGCGCGACGAGCTGAGCCGCGCGGCGGTGGAGATCGCCCAGGGCCCGGCTTCGGGCTGATCCGCTACAGCCAGGCTTCCTGTTCGGCCTTGCCTTGCAGTCGCTGCATGCCTAGAGCCAGTTCCCGAAGGGAGTCGGGCAGGTCGGATCGATCGAACAAGCGTTGCAGGCATTGCTCGTCGTAGCCGTTCAGTGGTTGACGCTTGGACGTTTCGAGCTGAGCAATCTCCATACCGCGCGTCAGCCACGGTAGTCCGGCATTGCGCCAGGGCTCGACCGCTGCCAGGGCGATCTCGATGCCGGCCGGGTCGGCATCAGCACTGACGTTCACCGGTGCTGGTGCATGCAGCAACAGGGCTTGCACGCCACGCAGCCAGGCATGGCTGGGTCGGCCGGCGGTCCATATCAGGCAGCAGCCTGGCGGCAGCTGTTCGGCCTGCCTCTCGAAGCTGGCGCGGTTCTCGATCAGCCAGTACTGGTTTGGCGCAGCCTGGACCGCAGTCAGGCGCTGCAGGTGTTCGCAGGGTAGGGCGATCAGCGGCAGCGCCGGCAGATCGACACCACCACCGGACCACAGCAAACGCCCCGCTCCTGCCAGCCAGATCATTGTCTTGAAGCGGCCTACTGCCAGACCCGCCAGGTCGAACGAGGAATCCAGCCAGGCCCATTCACCTGCGGTGATGGCTTTGGTGTGCGGGCGGGCATGCAGCGCGAAGTCCTGTCTAAGGCCGGAGCGTTGGGCCTGCACCCACAGGCTCAGGCCGCGGAGCAACTCGGCGCGACCGCGCTTGCTCGCGGCGGCCAAGCGCGACTCCAGCACCGCGGCTGCGGCCTCGCCGACCAACTCGTCGGCGAGCAACTGTTCGAGCTGTTCGTCGATGCTCAAACGTTGAGCCTGCTTCTCCGCTGCGGTCTCCAGGCCCAGCTCGGTCTGAAGGGTGGGCAGATCGCACCAGGCAATCTCCTTGAGTTCCCAGCGTGCGCGCTGAAAGGCCTCCTGCACTGTCCACACTCCCAGAGCCAACAGTTTGGTGGCCAGGCGCTCGGCCAGGTCCAAGCGATCAATGCCGGCCGCCTCGCGCAATGCAGCCCACTTGCGTGTGGCAGCACTGGCTGCGGCCCAGTCGTTCAGCAACTGCCTTTCGTCCTCGCTGAGGCCCAGCGGTTTGCCTGGCCATTGGGCATCGGAAGCCGCCCGCCGGCGCTTGCTGCGCGTGGTGGCCAGCACGACGATAGTTGCCGGCTGAGCGTGCCGCATCGATCAATACTCCGACTTCTCCGGCCTGCGCGCCAGCACGGCGATCGGCGGCGCCCAGCGTTCGCCGCGGGCCTTCTTGCTGGTGACCAGCGTGATTTCCGACGGCTCGAAGACTTCGACGTTGTGGGTGATTGGTGTGGTCAGCAGGTATTGCGCGCGGGTCGAGCGCAGGAAGTGACCGACCAACTGGATATTGCGCACGTCCAGATGGGCGAAGGGTTCGTCGATGAAGACGAAGCCGCCGGCGCTGTCGTCGTCCTTCATCAGACCGACGAGCAGGATCAGGCTCTTCAGCACCTGCTGGCCGCCCGAGGCCTCGCCGTCGTTGAGGCCGACCTCGCCCTTGCCGTCGAAGTTGAAGCGCACCTGCAGGCCGGCCTGGGCCAAGACCATATCGTCGTTGTCCAGATGGGGCAGCTCGGCCAGCGCGCTGACGCCGGCCAGCTCGCCCAGCTCCTGCACATTCTTCTTGTAGCGGCGCACGGTGGCGCGCAGCACGTCGATATAGCGCTCGCGGGCATTGAAGGCGGCGATGCGCGCCATCTCGTTGCTGGCGCGGCGGTCGTCCAGCTGAAGCGCCTGCTCCTGCACCTGGGCCTGCATGCGGGCGTGCCGCTCCAGCACCTGGCCATCGGTTTCCCACTGGCCGGTGGCCAGTTCCTGCTCCAGATGGTGCGAGCGGATCTCCGCCTGCTTGGCGTTCTCGAACTCGTCGCGCAGGCCCTGCAGCCGCTGCAGCGTCACCCAGGCGGGGGGGAAGTCGCTGCGCACCTTGCGTGAGGCGTTGGCGGCCGAGCGCAGATCGGTGCGGCGCTGCTCGTGCTCGCGCAGCGTGCGGGCCAGGTTCTCCTCGCCACTCTTCAGCGAACCCTGGGCGGCGTCGTACTGGCTGTCGCTTCGGGTCGAATGGGTCAGCGCGCGGTCGTGCTCTTCATCGAGGGCGCTCATGCGACCGGCGGCCTCGACGCGGGCCTGGCGGAGTGCCGGCAGGCGGGCGCGGGCCTGGGCGAACTCGTCGGCGCGCTCGCTCAGGTCTTGCGCGGCCTTGTGGCCCTGGGCGGCGCGCTGGGCGTCTTTCAGCTGCTGCTCGACCTCGTTCTGCTCCCGGGCGATGCGACTCAGCTCGGTGTCGTAACGGGCCAGCTCGGCCTCCAGCGCCTTGCGCCGCGAGGCCAGCGCCGACACGCCGAACTGGAAGTCCCGCGGCTCCACCCACAGGCTGCGGCCGCCGCGGCCATCGCGGTAATAGGCCTCGGGCGTGATCCATTCGCCGCCCTGGCTGGCGCCCTGTTCGGTGTCTTTCACGCAGCGGATGCTGGCCAGTTGGCGCAGCAGCCAGCCCGGCAGCTTGGCGCTGACCTTCAGTGCGGCCAGCAGCGAACTCTTGGGCGCGACGGCCGGCGCGGCTTCAGCCTCTGCGACGACGTAGTGGCGGTAGCGCTCCTTGGCGGCGAGGCCGAAAGCGCGGCCCTCGTCACTGGCGTGGGCCAGCACCACGACCCAGCGCGAGGGCCGCAGCAGGCCCTCGGCAGCGGCGCGCCAGGCCTCGTCGGCGATGTCTATGCAATCGGCCAGCACATGGTGGGCAATGCCGGCTTCGTCGAGCGCGCGGCGAAAGCGGGTCACCTCGGGCGGTGGCGGGGGCAGGCGTTGACCGGTCAGGGCCTCCAGCGCGGCCTGGGCCTTGCGATTCTGGTCGTTGGCGCGGGTGTAGCTCTCGCGCAGGCCGTGCTGGCGGGTGCTCAGCTCTTCCAGCCTTTGCGCCAGCGCCTGGGCGTCGGTCTCGACGGCGGCCAGCGCCTTCAGCGCATCCTCGCGCTTGGCCAGTTCCTCGGCCGGTCGCTCGGCATCGCGGGCCGCATCAAAGGCGGCGCGGGCTGTTCTGCGCTGCGCCTCCAGCTCGGCCAGCCGCTGCTTGGCGGCCTCGCGGGCCTCGAACAGCGCGTGCAGCTGGGCGCGCTTGGCCGCCTGGGCGCGCTCGTCGGCGCGGGCGAAGTGGCGCTGCCGGTGCAGCTCGCGCAGGTTCAGCGTGGTGCGGGCACGGGCCTCGCTCCACTGCAGCACCGGCAGCACCTCGGTGGCCAGGCGTTCGCGCTCTCTCACTTTGAGCTGGTACTGCTTGTAGCTGGTGACGCGGTTGCTCAGGTCAGACAGCTGGGCCTGCGTGTGCGACAGCTCCTGCGTGGCCTGCTCCACCTCCTTCAGCAGATGCTGCTGGTGGCTGCGGGCCTGCTCGTAGCGGTCCAGCACCTCCTGGTCGCCGAAGACCTCGAACACCAGGCGCAGCAGCTCCTTCGGGCTCAGTTCGCACAGCCGGTCGGTCTGGCCTTGCTCCAAGGCCAGCACGCGGCCGATCGCGCGGGTCAGGCCGGCCGCTTCCATGCGGCGCTTCCAGGCTTCGAGGCCGAGCCAGTCCTTCTCGCCGCGTTCGGCCAGTTGCTCGACGGTGTGCACGCCGTCGACGATCATGTAGCGGCGCTGCCAGTCGCCGCCATGGCGCTCGATGCGGCAGGCCAGGGTCACCTGATCGGCGTAGAGCAGCGAGCTGGAAAACGGCCGGCTCGAGTTCTGCCGGCCGCGCGGCCGGTTGTCCACCAGCGCGCGCAGCCAGGCCGTCTCGGCATTGGCGTGGCGCGCATAGGTCTTGTACGTGCGGCCGCCCGAGCATTCCAGGCCCAGCAGCGTGCGCATCGCGTCGAGCAGTGTGGTCTTGCCCGAGCCATTGGGGCCGGCGATGGTGATGATGGCGCCGTCCAGCGGCATGGTCACGCGCTGGCAATAGTCCCAGTGCAGCAGTTCCAGCGATTGCAGATGAAACATCAGATATCTTCTTCGGGGGCAACTTCTTGTTCGGGCTGGCGCAGCTTCGCGATCGCAGGCGCGGCGACGGGGTCGGTCGTGCGCGCCAGCACCTCGGCCAGCGCGCCGTCGAGGATGCGCGGCGCCAGGGTGTCGTAGTCGAGCAGCAGGTCCAGCAGTGGGCCCTCGGCGATGTCATCGCCGCGCCGGGTGATGAAGCCGTTGCGCTCCAGCAGCTTCAGATTGCCGTCCAGCCGCATCTTCTTGCCCAGCTGGTTGCCGAAGTCGGCCAGCAGGCTGCGGTAGGCCAGGGTCGGGCTGACGGCGGCCGCTGGGGGGAGCGGCTTGTCGGTGGCGAACATCTCGTTCTGGCCTTCTTCCTTGGCGTCGGCGCGGGCCACCTGGCGCTGGCGCTTGGGCAGGATGATCAGCGACCACAGCACGACCAGCAGAGCCACGCCGTCGCGTGGCAGATCCAGATTGTTATTGGCCGCCAGGCCCGTCTCGCCGAACACCGCCACCTCGGCCGGACGCAGCATGGCCACGCTGATGTGGTCGGCATAGAGGTTGTCGACCACGCGCAGGCCCACTGCGCCCAAGCGCTCGGACAGCGCCGACCAGACCTCGGTATCGATCAGCGCGCGGCGCACCAGCGAGTGGCTGCGCGGCAGCCAGCGGCGCGCGAGCAGTTGTGCCGCCAGCTGGGCGGCATCATCGAGAGCAGCGCTCATTCTTTGGAATCCTTGGTTACTTCGGCGGGGGCATCAGAAAGCGACGGGCCGCCCCTAGCTTTCTGAACCCCCTCGGGGGGCGGACGATGTATGTCGTCGGCCTGGGGGCTCTGTGTCCTGCGCAGCACGCCGCGGCTCATCCACTGCACATGCTCGTCGTCTATCGCGCCTTGTTCGGGTGACCACTGCACGCGCCAGGGCTGGCGCGCCATGTCGCCGGTGGCGCCGGTCAGGTGCTGGGCCTGCGGATCGCCCAGCAGCGGGAGCAATTGCGCGCGGTAGGAGGCGCGGGCATAGCTGCCGCCCAGCACGGCCGGGGCCAGGTCTTGCTCAATCTCGCCGGCTTCCATCCAGCGCGTCAGCAGCGCCTGCATGATGCCCATCTCGGGCGGCAGGCTCATCACAGCCAACTCGCCCTCGGGCGCGACCTGGGCCGTGGGCAGGGCCTCGGCCTCCTTGGCCTTGGGCCGGTCGCGCTCGAACTCGGCCTCGGTCGTGTCCAGCAGCTCGTGCTGGGCCACCATCACCGGGTGCACGGGGCGGGACAGGGCGCCCAGCGCCAGGTTTTCGAGATAGGGCACGCTTTGCAGCCAGCGCCGCACATCGGTGCTGGTCAGGCCGGTGGAGCCCAGGGTCACGCGCTGGCGGTCGGCCTGCTGCAGCGCCCGGTTGAACTGGCTGGCCATCGACAGCAGCCGCGCCTGGGCCAGGCCCAGTTCGCGCGCCAGCCGCTCCAGCTTGGCATTGCCCTGTTCCTGGGCCTGCACCATGATGGCCGACAACGCCTCGCTGGCTCGCTCCACCAGCTTCAGCGCCCGCTCGAAGCGCTGGCGGGCACGGCGCAGATGGAACTCCGAGCCGCTGGCAATCGCGTCGGCAAACTCGTCGTAGAGCCGGGCCAGCTGTGCCTGCAGATGCTGCAGCTGGGCCGGGTCCAGGGTGCCCAGCTGGTGCGCGCCGGTGACATTGGTCAGCAGGGCGGTCAGATCGGCGTCCTGCGCCCCGGCACCGACCAGCGGCGACAGCAGGCCCAGCAGCTGCTGGGCCAGCGGCGTGACGCCATACAGCTGGTGCTGGGCATCCCACAGCAGCAGATCGGCCTCGCGCAGACGCTTGAGCACCAGCTCCAGCGGCTCGTCGCGCAGCTCGTGGAAGTGGCGGTTCAGGTCCTCGCGGCTGATGCGCGAGCTGGGCAAGGTCATGACCTCCATGAACACCCAGACGCGCAGCTTCACCAGCGCGGCCGGCCCATGGCAAAGCGCACGCAGGGCGGCCAGCAGCGGCTCGTTGCGTTCCAGCTGCCACCACAGCAGGGCCTCGGTCGGCGCGGAGCCTTCTCGGAAATAGTCTTCGAAGCGCAGATCCTGTTCGGAGTCGACTGCGCTTGCCTCATGTTCGGTCATGGGGGGATTATCCCAGGGTGCGGCTTTCACCCATCGCTGGCGGATAGAGCCGCCGAGGCTCAGTCAGTCCTGCAGCACCAAACTTGCCTCGGGCAAAGCCTGCAGTCGGGCCCTCAGCACCGCATTCTTGCCCTCCAGTGCGCAGACGATCACGTGCGCGGGCCAGGCGCCGGTCCGGGCGATCCGGTCGACTATGTCGTGCGGCATTTCGAGTCGTGGCGGTGCCGGCTCCAGATCGAGTGCCAGCACATAAGTCAGCACCCCGGGGTGGGCCGGGAGGACGCGCCGGGCCAGGTAAGCGCCTGTGACACCGGCGCGATGCGCCTGTATCAGCGCGGTGATCGTTGCTATCTGCGCCTCAGGAAGTTCATGCGCGCGCAATTCGTGCGTCACGTCGAGTTGCTCCAGTTGCGGGGCGAGGTCGCGCTCGAATTCGTCCCGCTCGACCCATCGGCGTTGGTAGTCGTCGGCGCGGGCATCCTCGCGCTCCTTCAGATAGGCGAAGGCTTTTTCGCAAACAGGTTTGGTGGCGTCGCTGTCCAGCCCGATGGCCTGCTCCAGATGATGCAAGCCGGTTTCGTCGCTGTTGTCGAGGCGCCAGGCGCCCTCGATATAGGGGCCAAGCGCGCTGTCGGGGTAGGTGGTGCGGAACGATGCGAGGTCGGCGGCGAGATCGGCTTGAGGCTCGCAGGCCAGACTCAGCTTCAGGCGCTCGGCGTGCTCTGCCTGGGTCGGATGCTCGATTGCGCGTAGCACGTCCAGCCGTTGGCGCTGCTCCAGCGCGGCTTGGTGCTGCTGCGCCCAAGGTCCGGTGACGCCTTCAAGCCATTGCTGCTGCATGCTGTGACGCACGGTTTCTACGCACGCGCCCAGCCAAGCGAGCGCTGCCGACGGCCCCTCGACCGGAGCCGGGGCTTGCGCAGCGGCCGTTGCAGCATCGCCCTGTAGCGCACGAAGCCGCTCCTTCAGCGGCGGGTGCGTGTCGCTCACGCCCCGCGACACAGCCAGAGCGCGTCGCAGCCAGCGCTGTGCCTGCTCGGCGGGCGCATCGTTGGCCACAGTGGCCCAGCGTGTACAGAAGTCGGCGGGCGGTGTCGGGCTGTCGGCAGTCTGGCTGAAGGTCTGCTCCATGAACTTGCCGAAATGAGCGCTGCTGACGTCCACGCGCTTGAGGGCGCTGGCCGTGACGTCGGCGCCGACCAGCTCCGCCGCAGCAGCGTCCGCCTGGTATTCGTTTGCCCGCGCCAGCACAAAGGTGTAGGCGTTGAAGTGCGGTGCATACCAGGCCACCATGCGCCGCAGCGGCGCACCGGCTGCACCTTGCCATTGCTGCGAAATGGCATGCACCGTCCCCCAGGTATTGCGCAAGCGGTAGATGAACGCGCCGAAGCGGCCGTGCGAACCGGCCAGGTGGCCGTATTCATGGGCAACCACCGCCAGCGCCTCCTGCGGCGACAGGCTCTCCAGCAGCGGCAGGCCGAGGATCAGGTAGTTGCGCGCCGGCCCGAACAGACCGAATAGCGGCCGCTGCACCACGGCCGCATTCAGTTCGCCAGTGACCAGTACGTGGTGAAAGCGCGGACCTTTCATGCGCGCGCGCATCGCATCCATGGCCTCGAACAAGGCAGGTGCCTGCTCGCGGCGAAGTTCCAGCCCTTGGGGAACGGGGAACCGGGTCAGCAAGGCCGACAAGGAGGCTCGGACGAGAAACCACAGCGGCACGGCCAACAGCAGCAAGATCTTGCCCAGCCAGACATAGGTCCAGAGCGCGTGCAGACCTCCGGACCACAGTAGAAACGGTATCGCCACCAGTATCAGAAGTACCGACCCCGCGCTGCCGATGATCAAAGCCAGGATGACGAAGCCCAAGAGCGCCAGCAGCGCCACATTGAACCGGTAGGCGGCGGGCGTCTGCTGGCTCTTCACCTCCAGGCGCGCGACCATGCGCTCGAATTCCGGCAATTCCATGTCACACCCTCCCAGGCGTTCTTCTTGTCTTGAGGAACGATTCTCGGCTATGCGTGGCGCTGTCCGAGTCGGTGCGACTACTAGGCCGCTCGTAGCCCGGATGCAATCCGGGGCCCCGGATTGCGTCCGGGCTACGAGCGGCCGGCCCCTACAATGCGGCGCAGACCGTCTCACTTCACTGTTGAACAAGGCCTTCCCCAATGAAAAACGAGCCCCCTGCTGCCGCCAAAGGCGCAGCCCAGACCCCCGATCTGTCCCACATCGCCGCGCGCGACAAGGCCGAGATCCTGTCGCAGGCCCTGCCCTATATCCGCCGCTTTCATGGCAAGACCATCGTCATCAAGTACGGTGGCAATGCAATGACCGATCCGGCCCTGCAGCAGGACTTTGCCGAGGACGTGGTGCTGCTGAAGCTGGTGGGCCTGAACCCGGTGGTGGTGCATGGAGGAGGGCCGCAGATCGAGGGGGCCTTGAGCCGACTCGGCAAGAAGGGCCATTTCATCCAGGGCATGCGGGTCACCGACGAGGAGACGATGGAAGTCGTCGAGTGGGTGCTGGCCGGGCAGGTGCAGCAGGACATCGTGGGCCTGATCAATGTCGCCGGCGGCAAGGCCGTGGGCCTGACCGGGCGCGATGGCGGGCTGATTCGCGCCAAGAAGCTGAAGATGATAGACAAGGACGATCCGGCCAAGGAGCATGACGTGGGCCAGGTCGGCGACATCGTCAGCATCGACCCCAGCGTGGTCAAGGCGCTGCAGGATGACCAGTTCATCCCGGTCATCAGCCCGATCGGGTTTGGCGAGAACAACGAGAGCTACAACATCAATGCCGATGTGGTGGCCGGCAAGCTGGCCGAGGTCTTGAAGGCCGAGAAGCTGATGCTGCTGACGAATACGCCGGGCGTGCTGAACAAGGCCGGCGAGTTGCTCACCGATCTGAGCGCCCGCGAGATCGACGACCTGTTTGCCGATGGCACGATCTCCGGTGGCATGCTGCCCAAGATCTCGTCGGCGCTGGACGCGGCCAAGAGCGGCGTCAATGCGGTGCACATCATCGACGGGCGGGTGCCGCATGCGATGCTGCTTGAGATCCTCACGGACCAAGCGTACGGCACGATGATTCGCTCCCATTGAGCAAGTCAAAGAAAACGGTCTGGTTGTTCGACCTGGACAACACGCTGCACAACGCCTCCCACCATGTGTTCGGGGCGCTGAATGTGGCGATGACCGATTTCATCGTGCGGGAGCTGCAGCTGCCGCGCGATGAGGCCAACGCGCTGCGCGGCCACTACTGGCGGCGCTATGGCGCCACGATGCTGGGCCTGGTGCGCCATCACGGCATCCGCGCCGCGCACTTCCTGGCGGACACGCACGCGCTGCCCGAGCTGGAGCAGCATGTGCATACCCATGCCCATGATCTGGCGGCGCTGAAGCGCTTGAGCGGCCGCAAATACATCCTGACCAACGCGCCGGCCATCTACGCACAGCGCGTGCTGGTGCAGCTTGGCATGGCGCATCTGTTCGACGGCGTGATCGCGGTCGAGCAGATGCGCATGTTCGGTCATCTGCGGCCCAAGCCCGACCGGCGGCTGTTCCGCCACATCGCGGCGCGGCTGCGCGTGCCGGCCGGCCGCTGCGTGCTGGTCGAGGACACCTTGGAACACCAGAAATCGGCCCGGGCGGTAGGCATGCAGACGGTATGGATGCAACGCTGGGCGCGGCTGGGCCTGGCCAGCCCGCACGGGCGGGTGCGCATGGCCCGCAAACCGGTATATGTGGATGAGCGTGTGCGCAGCCTGGGCGATCTGCGCGCTCGCTGAACCGACCATTTCTTAGTGGTTTACCAGCCCCGGGAGGGGCTGCCGGGCTGTGCCAGAATCCATGACGCCTCCAACGTTTTGCTATCCGCCTACCCCGATGCCCGACTCCACCGAACACGCAGTTCCCGAATCGGACCTTCCGGCCGAGGAGGGCGTGGTTGCACCGGCAGCGGTAGCCACGCGCAAGCGGCCCAAGCCGGGCGAGCGCCGGGTGCAGATACTGCAGACCCTGGCGTCGATGCTGGAGCAGCCGGGCGCCGAGCGCATCACCACCGCCGCCCTGGCCGCTGCCTTGCAGGTCAGCGAGGCAGCGCTGTACCGGCATTTCGCCAGCAAGGCGCAGATGTTCGAGGGGCTGATCGAGTTCATCGAGACCAGCATCTTCACCCTGGTGAACCAGATCAGCGAGCGTGAGGCCTCGGGTGTGGCCCAGGCGCAGAAGATCGTGTCGGTGCTCTTGCAGTTCGGCGAGCGCAACCCGGGCATGACGCGGGTGATGGTCGGTGACGCGCTGGTGTTCGAGAACGAACGGCTGGTGCTGCGCATGAATCAGTTCTTCGACCGCATCGAATCGTCGCTGCGGCAGAGCCTGCGTCTGGCCGCCGAGGCCAGCGGCTCGACCACGCCGACCGTGCAGGCCAATATGCAGGCCTCGGTGCTGGTGTCCTTTGTGCTGGGCCGGCTGCAGCGCTATGCGCGCTCGGGCTTCAAGCGTTCCCCGACCGAGCAGCTCGACGCCGCGCTGGGGATGATGGTCGGCTGAGGGCCAAGTCGCACTGATTACACTGGGTGCATGCTCTACCCAGACTCCCTAAATCACCTTGTTGCCCGCGCCGAAGCGCTGATTGGCCGCCTTGAGGCCGTGCTGCCCCAGCCCCTGGTGGCCCCGGACTGGAACGCCTCGATCGCCTTCCGCTACCGCAAGCGCAACGGCCGCAGCCTGCTGGAGCCGGTGCGCCATGTGGCGCAGATCGCGCTGAGCAATCTGCTGGAGGTCGAGCCGCAGAAGGAGCGCCTGCTGCGCAACACCCGCCAGTTCGTGGCCGGCCACCCGGCCAACAATGTGCTGCTGACCGGCGCCCGCGGCACGGGCAAAAGCTCGCTGATCAAGGCCTGCCTGAACGAGTTCTCGCCCCAGGGCCTGCGTCTGATCGAGGTCGACAAGGCCGATCTGGTTGACCTGCCCGACCTGGTCGATCTGGTGGCCGAGCGGCCCGAGCGCTTCGTGATCTTCTGCGATGACCTGAGCTTCGACGAGGGCGAGGCCGGCTACAAGGCCTTGAAGTCCATGCTCGATGGTTCGGTGGCCGCCGCCGGTGACAACGTGCTGATCTATGCCACCAGCAACCGCCGCCACCTGCTGCCCGAGTACATGAAGGACAACCTCACTTACCAGCACCAGCCTGATGGCGAGGTGCATCCGGGCGAGGTGATCGAGGAGAAGATCTCGCTGTCCGAGCGCTTCGGCCTGTGGGTCAGCTTCTATCCGTTCAGCCAGGCCGAGTATCTGGCCATCGCCGCGCAGTGGTTGCGCTCGTTCGATGTGCCGGAGGAGGCGATTGCCGCCGCACGCCAGGAATGTCTGGTCTGGGCGCTCGAGCGTGGCTCGCGTTCGGGCCGCGTGGCCTACCAGTTTGCGCGCGATTACTCCGGTCGCCACCACGGTGATCTGCTCGAAGCGCCCAGCGCACCAGCGGTCATCACGGCCGAGGGCCCTGAGGGGCTGGACCATGTCTGAAACGAATCGTGTGCCGGTCGATGTGGCCGTGGGCGTGCTGATCGAACGCGACGCCGCCGGCCGGGAAGGGCGCTTTCTGCTCACCTCGCGCCCTGTCGGCAAGGTCTATGCCGGCTACTGGGAGTTTCCGGGCGGCAAGCTGGAGCAGGGCGAGACCGTCGAGCAGGCGCTGCGGCGTGAGCTGCATGAGGAGCTGGGCATCACGATAGGCGCCGTCCACGAATGGAAGATAGCGCTGATGGACTATCCCCACGCCCGCGTGCGCCTGCATTTCTGCAAGGTGTTCGAGTGGACGGGCGAGTTCCAGATGCGCGAGCAGCAGGCCATGACCTGGCAGCAGCTGCCGGTGCAGGTGGTGCCGGTGCTGCCGGGCACGATTCCGGTGCTGGACTGGTTTGCCCAGGAGCGGGCGTTCGCGGGTGCCACCCACGTCATTGCCGCCGGGCCGCCCCAAGGCAATGACAACCCCCTCGGGGGGCGGGCGCCGTAGGCGACCATGGGGGGCTGACTGACAGGCTAAACTGAAGCAATGAACTGGCTTGATGAAGTGAAATGGGACCGCGACGGCCTGGTGCCCGTGATCGCCCAGGAGGCGGGCAGCGGCGATGTGCTGATGTTCGCCTTCATGAACCGCGAGGCGCTGCAGCTCACCGCCGAGCGCGGCGAGGCCGTCTATTGGAGCCGCTCGCGCCAGAAGCTCTGGCACAAGGGCGAGGCATCCGGTCACATACAGCAGGTGCACGAGTTGCGGCTGGACTGCGACAACGATGTGGTGCTGATGAAGGTCACTCAACTGGGGCACGAGCCCGGTGAGCCTGGAATAGCCTGCCACACCGGCCGCCACAGCTGCTTTTTCCAGCGCCACGACAATGGCTCCTGGGTCACGGATCGCCCCGTGCTCAAAGACCCCGAACACATCTACAAATGAGTCAAGACAACTCTCTCGAATTGTTGGCCGACGTGATCGAGTCGCGCAAGCTGGCCAATGGCGGCGACCCTGACAAGAGCTATATCTCGCGCCTGTTCAGCAAGGGCAACGACGCCATCCTGAAAAAGATCGGCGAGGAAGCCACCGAGGTGGTGATGGCGGCCAAGGACGGCGACGCCAGGAAGCTGACCAACGAGGTGGCCGATCTGTGGTTTCACTGCATGATCGCGCTCAGTGCCTTCGATCTGCGCCCGGCCGATGTGATTGCCGAGCTGCGCCGCCGCGAGGGGCTGTCGGGCCTGGAAGAGTTTGCCCTGCGCAAGGCGCAGCAACGCGACAAGGATGGTGAATAGTGATGACGCACGACGCCAACTGCATTTTCTGCAAGATCATTGCCGGCCAGATTCCCAGCCGCAAGGCCTATGAAGACGAGGAATTGCTGGCCTTTCATGACATCAATCCCTGGGCCCCTGTCCATGTGCTGATCATCCCCAAGGCCCATGTCGCGACGCTGTCGGACACCGGCCCCGAGCATGCCGCGATGCTGGGCCGCATGCTGGCCCTGGCGCCCAGGTTGATGGCCGAGCTGGGCGTGACGAACGGTTACCGCACCGTCATCAATACCGGGCCGGACGGTGGGCAGGAGGTCTATCACCTGCATATGCATGTGATGGGCGGGCCCCGGCCTTGGCTCAAGGGGTAGATAAGGGGTAGGCAGGGGCTGAGCCATCTGAACTATGCTCGGCTCTTGCGTGTCTGATGCTTGTCACATGGCCTACTTGGCCCCACTTTAGAATCATCGCTTCGCTTTCAGGAGAATGTTATGGGTTCCTTCAGCATCTGGCATTGGCTGATTGTTTTGCTGGTCGTCGTGCTGATCTTTGGCACCAAGAAGCTCAAGAACATGGGCAGCGACCTCGGTGGCGCCGTCAAGGGCTTCAAGGACGGCATGCGTGACGGCAGCGCCGCGGATGCCGGCCCGGCCAATCCGAACAGCCAGGTCACCGCCAACAAGGCCGCCAACGACGCCAATACGGTGGACGTTGAAGCCAAGACCAAGTCTTGATGGCTCTCCGGTGCTGGAACTGCGGGGGCTCGAGCCTCAATGATTGACTTCGGCTTTGACAAGATCGCGCTGATCGGCGCCGTGGCGCTGGTCGTGCTGGGCCCCGAGCGGCTGCCGCGCGTGGCCCGCACCGTGGGCCACTTGCTGGGCAAGGCGCAGCGCTATGTGTCCGACGTGAAGGCCGAGGTCAACCGCTCCATTGAGCTCGAAGAGCTCAAGAAGATGAAGACCGGCTTCGAGGACGCTGCGCGTGACGTGCAGCAGTCCGTGTCCAAGGAAATGCACGAGGCGAATGCCGAGTTCGACAAGACCTGGGCCGATGTGACCGACGGCACCCGTTCCGACACCGATCCCTATCAGGCCCTGGCCGAGCCGCCACCGGGCTACAAGCACCCGAAGAAGAACTGGCGCCTCAAGCGTGGCGCCACCCCGCAGTGGTACAAGCAGCGCCAGGGCGTGCGCACCCATGCCCAGTCCGGCGCGGCCCGTGTGGCCCGATTCAGGCCCGTGGCCGGCTTTACACGTAAGAGTTCATGAGCGCCACCCCGAATCCCGAAGACGAACTCGCCGGTACCGAACAGCCCTTTGTCTCGCATCTGGTCGAGTTGCGCGACCGGCTGATCCGCGCCTTCATCGCCGTGGCCATCATGTTTGGCGTCCTGAGTTTCTGGCCAGGCCCCTCGCATCTGTACGACCTGCTGGCTCAGCCGCTCGTGGCCAATCTGCCCGAGGGTACCAAGCTGATCGCCACCAATGTGATCTCGCCGTTCCTGGTGCCGCTGAAGATCACCTTGCTGGCCGCCTTCATGGTCGCCTTGCCCTATGTGCTGTACCAGGTCTGGGCCTTTGTCGCACCGGGCCTGTATTCGCACGAGAAGCGGCTGGTCGTGCCGCTGGTGGTGTCCAGCACCCTGCTGTTCCTCGGTGGCGTGGCCTTTTGCTACTTCTTCGTGTTCGGCCAGGTGTTCAAGTTCATCCAGGGCTTTGCACCCAAGAGCATCACGCCGGCGCCTGACATCGAGGCCTACCTGAGCTTTGTGATGACCATGTTCATCGCCTTCGGCGCGGCCTTCGAGGTGCCGATTGCCGTGGTCGTGCTGGCGCGCATGGGCCTGGTCACGGTGGCAAAGCTGCGCGAGTTCCGCGGCTACTTCATCGTCGTGGCCTTCATCATCGCCGCCGTGATCACGCCGCCGGACATCGTCTCGCAGCTGGCACTGGCCATTCCGATGTGCCTGCTGTACGAGGTCGGCATCCTGTCGGCGGGCATGTTCATCAAGCACACGCAGCCGCCCAAGGACGAGTGACCCGTAGCCCGGATGAAATCCGGGGTCCACAGCCAGTCAGGCGAACCAGGATTCCATCCGGGGGCTACTCAAGCTGAGGTCTGGGGCGTTGCGCTACCTGCACGCGCAGTTCCAGTGCCTTGTCGGCCCGCTGCACCGAGATCACCGCCGGCGCATTGGGCGCCAGGGCCGCCACCGCATTGAGCAGCTGGGCCTGGGTGCGCACCGTGGTGCCGGCCACCTTGGTGACGACATCGCCGGGTTTGATGCCGGCGTTGGCCGCCGGGGCATTGACCAGCACGCCGCTGATCAGCACGCCCTCGCTGATCGGCAGCTTGAAGGCCTCGATGAACTCGGGCGTCAGGTCACGGGTCTGCACGCCTATCCAGCCGCGGGCCACGCGGCCGTCCTTGATCAGCGCCTCCATCACCTGACGGGCGGTGCTGGCGGGGATCGCAAAGCCTATGCCCAGGCTGCCACCGCTGCGCGAGTAGATGGCGGTGTTGATGCCGACCAGATTGCCCGCGCCGTCCACCAGCGCGCCACCCGAGTTGCCGGGGTTGATGGCAGCGTCCGTCTGGATGAAGTTCTCGAAGATATTGATGCCCAGCTGGCTGCGACCCAGCGCGCTGACGATGCCCGCCGTCACCGTCTGTCCGACATTGAAGGGGTTGCCAATGGCCAGCACCGCGTCGCCCACCTGCAGCACCTCGACATTGCCGAAGCTGATCACCGGCAGCTTGTCCAGCGCGATCTTCAGCACCGCCACATCGGTCTCGGGGTCGGTGCCGACCAGCTCGGCCCGGGCCTGGCGGCCGTCGGTCAGCTGCACCTCGATGTCGGAAGCGCCGGCCACCACATGGTTGTTGGTCAGCAGATAGCCATCCGTCGAGACGATCACCCCCGAGCCCAGGCCGACCTGCGGGCTCTGGCGCTGCTGCTGCTGCTGCGCGCGATCACCGAAGAAGAAGCGGAACCAGGGATCGTCGGCCTGCGGGTTGCGCGCCGGCGCCTTGCTGGCGGTGACACTGACCACGGCCGGCGCGGCGCGCTTGGCCGCGACGCTGAAACCCATGGCCGGTCCCGGTTGGCCCGCTGCAGGCAGGGTGGCAACCGGCGCCATCGCCGGCGGCAGATAGGCCTCCTGCAGCGCGCGCGCCGGGCCGCGTTGCAGCCAGTCGGGCTTCAGCGTGGCCACCACGAACAACACGGCCAGGGCAACCGTCACCGCCTGGGCGAAAATCAGCCAGGTTCTACGCATCAAGAGACTCCCTCTTCCTTCTATGACGACCCACCGCAACGACATCGACCGTTACCTGCACGCCTTACTGGAGGTGGGCCGTTTCAAGGATTATGGGCCGAACGGTCTGCAGGTCGAGGGCAGGCCGTCGATAGGCAAGCTGGTCTCAGGGGTGACGGCCAGCCTGGCCCTGATCGACGCAGCGATCGAGGCCGGCGCCGACGCCATCATCGTTCACCACGGCCTGTTCTGGCGCGGCCATGACGGCCGCGTGACCGGCTGGATGAAGCAGCGCCTGGCGCGGCTGATGGCCCACGACATCAATCTGTTCGCCTACCACCTACCGCTGGATGCCCACGCCGAGCTGGGCAATAACGCGCAACTGGGCAAGCTGCTGGGTTGGACCGGCAGCGGCCGTTTTGGCGAGCAGGACCTGGGCTGGTGCGGCGAGTTGGCCGCGGCGCAGACCCTGGACGCGGTGCAGGCGCAGATTGGCCAGGCGCTGGGCAAGGCGCCGCTGGTCGTACCGGGCGACGGCCGCGCCATCCGCCGCGTGGCCTGGTGCACAGGCGGGGCCCAGGGCTACTTTGAGTCAGCGATCGCCGCCGGTGCCGACCTGTTCCTGACCGGTGAGATCTCCGAGCCGCAGGCGCATTACGCCCGAGAAACCGGCGTGGCCTTTGTCGCCGCCGGCCACCATGCGACCGAGCGCTATGGCGCCCCCGCGCTGGCGGCCCATGTGGCCCAGCGCTTCGGCCTGGAGCACCGGTTCATCGACATAGCCAATCCGGCCTGATCAGGTCTTGGGCAGCTTGAGCTGAGCGGCAATCCACCCGTTCACCCGCTGCTCCAGCACATCGAGCGGGATCGCTCCCTGGTCCAGCAGCACCATGTGGAACTTGCGCACATCGAAGCGCTCGCCCAGCGCCTTGGCGGCGCGTGCCCGCAACTCGGTGAACTTCAGCTGGCCCACCATATAGGCCAGGGCCTGGCCGGGCATCGAGTAGTAGCGGTCCACCTCGGCGCTGATGAAGACCGCGCGCTGGCCGGTCAGCTCCACCATATAGTCGATCGCCTGCTGCCGCTGCCAGCCTAAGGCGTGTATGCCGGTGTCCACCACCAGGCGGGTGGCGCGCAGCATCTGGGCCTGCACATGGCCGAAGCGGCTGTAGGGATCCCTGTACAGGCCCAGTTCGGTGCCCAGCGTCTCGGCGTAGAGCGCCCAGCCCTCGGAGAACACGGTATAGAAGCCGCCGCGCCGGAACTCGGGCAGGTCGCCCAGCTCGCGGGCACGGGCCGTCTGCAGATGGTGGCCGGGCACCGTCTCGTGTGCCACCAGGGTTGCCAGCGAGTACTTGGGCCGGTTCTTGAAGGCCAGGGCATTGGCATTGAACCAGCCGGGTGTGCGGCCGTCGTCCCCCGGGCCGTTGTAGTTCTCGGCCGCACCGGGGCCCATGTAGTCGGGCATGGCGCGCACGCCATAGGGAGCACGCGGCAGTTCGGCGAACAGCTTGGGCAGCTCGGGGTCGATGCGCTTGGCGATCTCGCGGTAGCCGGCCAACAGGGCCTCGCCATCGGCGTAGTACTGCTTGGGATCCTGGTTCAGCTGATCGATGAACTGGGCCAGCGTGCCGCCGAAGCCGAGCTCGGTCTTGATCGCCTCCATCTCCCTGCGCAGGCGCTCGACCTGCTGCAGGCCCAGCTGATGCACCTGCTCGGGCGTCAGTGGCGTGGTCGTGTTCTGCCTGACCAGCGCGGCGTAGACGGCCTTGCCCTCGGGATAGCGGGCAAAGGCACCGTCCTCGGGGGCCTTGGGCAGGTACTCCTCGCGCAGGAAACGGCCCAGTTTCTGCATCGCCGGATAGACCTGCTGCTGCAGGGCCTTGGCGGCCTCGTCGCGCAAGGCTTGGGCCGTTGCCGCATGAACGTCTGCGCCGATGCGGCCGAACGGCTCGGCCATCGGGCTGCGCATCACCTCGGGCGGCAGCTGGCCGTCCAGCTGGGCCAGCGCGCGCTCCAGCACCGGGCGGGAGGTGACCCAGCCCTGGCCCATGCCCAGCCGCAGACGGGCGATCTCCTGATCGACCCGCGTCGGGAAGGCGGCATAGCGGGCCAGGATGTTGCGCAGGTCCTTCTCGGTCGTGCTGGGGCTTTGGCGCATCAGACCGGACAGGCCGGACTGGAAGCCCCACAGCGCGCCCAGGCTCAGGCTGCGATAGCCTTCGAACCGGTTCAGCGCCAGATCTTCCTCGATGCGGTGCACGAACAGGTCGTAGGAGACCTGGTCCCGCTCGGCCAGGCGCTCGCGCGGGATCGCCTTGACGCGCTTGAGCATGTCGCGCTGCGCCGCCTCGGCGGCGGCGATGCCTTCGGGGCTGCGGTCGCTGAGGCGGTCATTGAAACGGTGGTCGCCGCGAAAGGTGGCCCACTCGGGTGCGCGCCGGGCGCCTTGCTCCCAGGCCTCGGCGAACAGCCTGTGCAGCCGCTGGGTTGCGGCATCACCCTGGGCAAGGTGATGCGGCCTGCCCGAGGTGGGGCCGGCGCCCATGGACGTGCCTGCGCTCATGAGGCCGGCCACGCACAGGCCCAGTGCGGACATCAGCTGATGTGGCTTCATTTTCCGTTCCCTGCTGTTTTGCTGGCGCGCAGTCTGGCACGGTGGCTGGGTGGGCGCCTGAGTACTGACCCTTGCTTGACGCCGGCCGGGGCGTTGCCCGCCCATGGAACAATCGACCCATGAACAAACCGCTGCTGATCAGCATGGGCGATGCCTGTGGCATAGGCCCCGAAATCATCGCGCAGGCCTTTGCCCGCGGCCCGGCCGGCGGCTGCTGCGTGGTCGGCGATGTCGGCGTGCTGCGCCGCGCCGCGCGCCAGCTGGGGCTGCGCCTGCCAGTGGCCCGGCTGGAGACGGTAGATGAGGAGGCGCCACCCGGCTGCGTGCCCGTCTGGCAGCCCGAGGGCCTGCCCGCGGCCTTGGCCGACCTGCCCATGGGTCAGATCAGTGCCGCCGCCGGTGCCGCTGCCGCCGTCTGCATCACCGAGGCGGTGCAGCAGATCTTTGCCGGCCGGGCCTCGGCCCTGGTCACCGCGCCCATCCACAAGGAGGCCCTGCATGCGGCGGGCGTCCCGTTCCCCGGCCATACCGAGATGCTGCAGGCCTTGGCGGCGCAGGGCGGGCCGCTGCCGCCGGTGCGCATGATGCTGGCCAATCCGGAGCTGCGCACGGTGCTGGTGAGCATCCATGTGTCGTTGCGCCAGGCAATCGAGATGGTGACCCATGAGCGCGTGCTGGAGACGCTGCGCATCGCCCACCGCACGGCCGCAGCCTGGGGCCAGACCGCGCCGCGCATTGCCGTGGCGGGGCTGAACCCCCACGCCGGCGAGGGCGGCCTGTTCGGTGACGAGGAACTGACCGTGATCGCTCCGGCGATCGCCGCGGCCCGCGCCGAGGGCATCAACGCCAGCGGCCCCTACGCCCCCGACACCGTGTTCATGCGCGCCCGCAACGCCCCCGGCCACCCGGGCGAGTTCGATCTGGTGGTGGCCATGACCCATGACCACGGCCTGATCCCGGTCAAGTACCTGGGTGTGGAGCAGGGCGTCAATGTGACCCTGGGCCTGCCGCTGGTGCGCACCAGCCCCGACCATGGCACGGCCTTCGATATTGCGGGCCACGGAGTGGCCGATGCGTCCAGCCTGGTCGCCGCGATCGAGATGGCAAGAGCGCTGATCGCCTCAAGCTGAGGCGGTTACTCAATGACGGCTGTTCGCCGTCAGTGCCGCCAGCTGCTTGCGCGCCCGGGCCGTGGCGCGCTCCAACAGATAGGCATTCTCGAACGCGCGCAGGCGGTCGGTCTCGCACAGGCGCTTGAGCATGCGGGCGGTCATCGTCAGCGTCTGCTGGTGCTTGGCGCCGTGGGTGAACAGGAAGAAGCTGCGGCCCGGGCTGATATGGGCCAGCCGCACCTTCAGCCATTTGCCGTCGGTGTGCATCTGATAGGCAAAACCCAGCTGCAGATTGTCCATCAGCGAGGCGCCCGACATGGCCTCCATCGGCTCGGCGGCGGGCAGGCCATCGAGGCTGATGTCGGCGGCCTGCAGCGGTGCGTCGGCGGACAGGTCGATGTCCACCTCGCCGTTCCAGTCCACTTTGGCCTCCTCGACCAGGCCGACCTGGCTGGCCTCGGCCGACGAGAAGGTCTGATCGACATCCAGGTCCTGCGGCAGCGAGGCCGGGCCGCTGCGGTCCAGATCCTCTTCGCGGGGCAGCGGTGCCAGGAAGATGGCGTCCAGCTGCTTGATCAGCATGTTCTGGTCCAGCGCCGTCAAGGCCTGACCCTTCAGTGAATCGGCATGGGCCGGCAGCAGCTCGCCGAAGAAGGCCTTGCGCGAGGGCTCGGGCCAGGCGATCAGGTCCAGGCCCTCGTTGAGTGTTTTCATCAGCTTGGGCAGCTGGGCCAGGAAGGCCTGGCGCTGGCTGGAGCTGCCCTTGGGCTGTACGCTCATCACCAGGTCGCGGCCCATGGCGCGCATGCGCTGGGTCTGCTCCGAGGCGTCGCCGCCGCGGCGCGCCGCCAGCACCACGGCCTGGCTCCAGACCTCGCCCAGGAACACGCGCAGGAATTCGGGCAGGGTAACCGGCGCCAGGGACGCCCGCAGCTGCTGCCGATAGCGTTGCTGCAGGCGCAGGTCCACTTCCTTGCGCGCCAGCATGGCCGGCGCATCGCCCTGCGCGCGCACGACCGCCTCATTCTGCTGACCGATGAAGCCTTCCAGCGCATCGAGCTTGGACTCATAGACGTCCATGCGATCGAAGTCGCCCTCGGCCACGTCCTGCACCAGCTCGCGCACCTGGGCCAGGAACTGGCGGCCCGGGTCTTCCTCGAAGTCGTCGAAAGCGCAGGCCAGCGAGGCGATGCGGTTGACGAAGCGCCGCACCGGATGGCGGCGCGAGGAGAAGAAGGTCACGTCACCCAGGGCCACGCGCAGCACCGGCAGCTGCAGCCGCGCGACCAGGCGCGCCATCTGCGGCGGTACCTTGGGGTCCGACAATATCTGGTCGAACAGGCTGCCGACGACGTCGATCACCATGTGATCGAGCGGCTGGGTCGCCGCCTGGCGCAGCTCGTCGCGGTGGGCGCGTATCAGGTTGGGCGCCATCAGCGCGCGCACGCCGGACTCGCTGTCATGCACCTGCATGTCATAGGCGCCGTAGTTGCCGGAGCCCATGCCGCCATCGCCGCCGGCCTCGAAGGCCATCATGTCGCTTGGCATGAAGGAGAGCCGGCGCAGCAGCGACATCACCTCGGCGTCCACCTGGCCTATGCTGCGGCCTCCACCCTGGCCGCCGCCACCGTAGCCACTGTTGAAGCCACTGCCGCCGCCACCGCGTTGCCCGCCGCCATAAGCGCCGCCAGCACCGCCAGCGCCGCCACCACCGTGGCCGCCATAGCCGCCGCCGTGGCTGCTGCCGCCGCCCGGCAGCTCGCCATGCATCGAGGGGCCGGCGTCACCGCTCTGGCTGCGCGAGAAGTCGCCGCGGCCGCGGTTTTCGTTGCCACGCACGCGCAGGTCCTGGGCACGCACGCCCCGGGTGCGGAAGACGTCGACGATGTCGGCATAGCAGCCGCGCATCTCCAGCGACAGCGCGCGGGCCAGCTCGTCGATCAGGATCTGTCTGGCGTCCTGCTCCTCGGTCACCGCGCGCACTGCGGCCAGCAGGGCACGGCCCACGACCTCGGGGCGCAGAGGGTTGCGTTCGGGCGGGGTGGCGCCGGTGGCGACCAGGCCGCCGATATAGGCATCGACCTCGCGCAGCTCCCACTCGCTCTGATGGCCGATGGCCAGGCCGACGCGGTCACCGGTGACCAGGTCCTCGACCGCCGCGTCGTCCATCAGCGACAGCTCGACCTTCTTCGGCGCAGCGGCGAACGGCGCCGGTTCGCGCGGCGCCATTTCCTTGAGCACCTGCTCGCGCAGGGTCTGGGTGAACTGCTGGCTGAACACCGCGACCTGACGGCGGAACAGGAACTGCGCCGCCAGCAGGGCATCGCGCCGCTTGGTCTGCGTGGCCGACAGCGCGGCCACGCCCATGCCTTCGGCGCTGCGTTCGGCCGCCTGATCGGCCGCCGTGCGTATGCGCTGAAGGGCGGCCTCGAGATGGGGGTTCAGTTTGGGGTCGGGCTGGTTCATCGTCAGGTCGGGCAGGGCCACAGTGCTCGGGTGCCTCTGACGGGAGTGGGCGCCCCGACCTTGCTGTAGCCTCGGGACTCAAGTATGGCGCGAAACCCGAGATCACAAGGGGCGCAGGCAGGCCCATGGGCGTGCAAAGTCAACTGCGCCGCCAGCTTTGTGCGAATTGCGGGCCTGTCTTTTGTGACCGAAGGTAAACCCGGTGCGGCCGGCAAGCCGGCCGCAACCGCGCTTTAGCGCAGTTTCAGCGAGTCGCGGATCTCGCGCAGCAGCACGATGTCTTCCGGAGTTGCCGGAGCGGGCGCCGGAGCGGGCGCCGGCTGCTCGCGCTTGAGCCGGTTGATCTGCTTGACCATGATGAAGATGATGAAGGCCAGGATCACGAAATTGATCGCCACGGTGATGAAGTTGCCATAGGCGAACAGCGGCACGCCCGCCTTGGTCAGGGCCTCGTAGGTCATGGGTCCCTTGAAGTCCGCCGGGGCGGCCGACAGCATGACGAAGTAGTTGGAGAAGTCCAAGCCGCCTATGACCTTGCCCACCAGCGGCATGATCAGGTCCTTGACGATCGAATCGACGATCTTGCCGAAGGCGGCACCAATGATCACGCCCACGGCCAGATCGACCACATTGCCCTTGATGGCGAATTCTCTGAATTCCGATGCGATTCCCATGAGCGGGCTCCTCTTTCTCGATTGGCTTGAATGGCGGACGCGGCGCGCGCAGCAGGCGCGAACCGTGCTCAAGTATTGCTTCTGGCGGGGTCAAGTCAATAGAAACAGGCACTCGCTGTGGCTTGCAGGCGCACTTTCCGTCCGGAGGGGCCGCGGCGTCCGCTAGAATCGCGGGTTGCCCCTGATCAGAAGTCTCGTTCGAGGACCCCCATGAGTGACCAGCAAGTGGACAACGGCAAACGCACATGGCTCATCGCCACAGGCTGCGCCGGTGCCGTTGGCGGCGTAGCCACCGCCGTGCCTTTCGTTAGCACCTTCCAGCCCTCGGAGCGCGCCCGCGCTGCCGGCGCCGCTGTCGAGGTGGATATTTCCGCCATCAAACCGGGTGAAAAACTCACGGTCGAATGGCGCGGCAAGCCTGTCTGGATCGTGCGCCGCACGCCCGAGCAGGTGGCCGCCCTTGCCAAGATGGACGGCGAGCTGGCAGATCCGAAGTCCGATCGCACCCAGTACCCGACGCCGGACTACGCCAAGAATGAGGCGCGCTCCATCAAGCCGGAGTACTTCATCGCGGTGGGCATCTGCTCGCACCTGGGATGCTCGCCCAGCGACAAGTTCCAGACCGGCCCGCAGCCTTCGCTGCCGGACAACTGGAGTGGTGGTTTCCTGTGCCCCTGCCACGGATCGACCTTCGATCTGGCCGGTCGGGTGTTCAAGAACAAGCCGGCCCCCGACAATCTCGAGGTGCCGCCCCACATGTATCTGTCGGACACCAAGGTCTTGATTGGTGAAGACAAGAAGGCGTGAGGATAAAAAGGCACCATGGCTGAATTCAAAGAAGCGCCCGCTGGCGCGCCCCTGGGCGAACAGCTGCTGACCTGGGTTGACAACCGCTTCCCGGCAAGCAAGCTCTACAAAGAGCATATGTCGGAGTACTACGCTCCGAAGAACTTCAACTTCTGGTACATCTTCGGCTCGCTGGCCCTGCTGGTGCTGGTGATACAGATCGTCACCGGCATCTTCCTGGTGATGCATTACAAGCCGGACGCCGCCCTGGCGTTCGCCTCGGTCGAGTACATCATGCGTGATGTGCCCTGGGGCTGGCTGATACGCTACATGCACTCGACGGGCGCCTCGGCCTTCTTCGTGGTCGTGTATCTGCACATGTTCCGTGGCCTGCTCTATGGCTCCTACCGCAAGCCGCGCGAGCTGGTCTGGATCTTCGGTTGCGGCATCTTCCTGTGCCTGATGGCCGAGGCCTTCATGGGCTATCTGCTCCCCTGGGGCCAGATGTCCTACTGGGGCGCCCAGGTGATCGTCAACCTGTTCGCCGCCGTGCCCTTCGTCGGCCCGGACCTGGCCCTGCTGATCCGCGGCGACTATGTCGTCAGTGACGCCACCTTGAACCGCTTCTTCAGCTTCCACGTCATCGCCGTGCCGCTGGTGCTGCTGGGCCTGGTCGTCGCGCACATCATCGCGCTGCACGAAGTGGGTTCCAACAACCCGGACGGTGTCGAGATCAAGGGCCCGAATGCCCCGAAGGACGCCCAGGGCCACCCGCTGGACGGCATCCCCTTCCACCCCTACTACACGGTGCATGACATCTTCGCGGTGTCGTTGTTCCTGATGGTGTTCACGGCCATCATCTTCTTCGCGCCGGAGCTGGGGGGCTACTTCCTCGAGTACAACAACTTCATCCCGGCCGACCCGCTGAAGACGCCGCTGCACATCGCCCCGGTCTGGTATTTCACGCCCTTCTACTCGATGCTGCGTGCGACCACCGATGACCTGGTGACGGTGCTGTGCCTGATCACCGGCCTGGCTGCGGTGCTGGCCTTCCTGAAGGGCCGCTTCCCCGGCGCCGCCAAGGTCGGCATCCTGGTCGCCGCGGTGGTGCTGATCGCGCTGCTGAAGACCTTCGACGCCAAGTTCTGGGGCGTGGTGGTGATGGGCGCTGCCGTCATCATCCTGTTCTTCCTGCCCTGGCTGGATCGCAGCCCGGTCAAGTCGATACGCTACCGTCCGGACTGGCACAAGTGGATGTACGTCGTGTTCGTGCTGTTCTTCTTCGTGCTCGGCTACCTGGGCATCAAGCCGCCGTCGGATATCGGCACCTTCATCGCGCAAGTGGGCACCCTGTTCTATTTCGGCTTCTTCCTGCTGATGCCGTACTGGAGCCAGATCGGCAAGCCCAAGCCCGTGCCCGAGCGTGTGACCTTCCACGCTCACTGAGAATGCCCGTCGGAGTCGAAAGAATGAAAAAACTCATCGCTACGCTGCTGACCTCCTTCCTGTTGGGGGTGGGTCTGGTTTCGGGTGCGCAGGCAGCCGGAGGCGGCATCGAGTGGGACAAGTTCCCCAAGGAAAAGCTGGCCGACACGGCGTCGCTGCAAAACGGCGCCAAGTTGTTCGTCAACTACTGCCTGAACTGCCATGCCGCGGCCTTCATGCGCTACAACCGCCTGCGCGACATCGGTCTGACCGAGGCGCAGATCAAGGCCAATCTGATGTTCGCCACCGAAAAGGTCGGCGACACGATGAAGGTCTCGCTGGACCCGAACAATGCCAAGGAATGGTTTGGCGGCCTGCCTCCCGACCTGACCGTGATCGCCCGCTCGCGTGCCGATGGCGCGAAGGGCTCGGGCGCGGACTATCTGTACACCTATCTGCGCAGCTACTACCGTGACGAGACCAAGGCCACCGGCTGGAACAATATGGCCTTCCCGTCCGTGGGCATGCCCCATGTGCTGTGGGAGCTGCAGGGCCAGCGCAGCGCCAAGTTCGTCGAAGAGGCCGATGCCCATGCGCCGGGCAAGACCGTCCATGTGTTCAAGGGCTACGAGCAGCTGACCCCGGGCACGATGTCGACCCTGCAGTACGACAATGCGGTGGCCGATCTGGTGGCCTATCTTCAGTGGATGGGCGAGCCCGCCCAGGAACAGCGTTTCCGTCTGGGGGTTTGGGTGTTGTTGTTCCTGTCCATGTTGACCGTGATCGCCTGGCGCTTGAACGCCGCGTTCTGGAAAGACATCAAATAAGACCCCGCAGGTCCGGGCCTGGTTCGCAAGAGCCGGGCGCAGGACCAAGAACGCAGTGGAGAGCCCCCGGGGCGCGACCACTGCGTTTGTGTTTTCAGGCTTAGGCCCTAACTTACGCTAGAGGAGCTCACCGCCATGATGGTGCTTTACTCCGGAACGACCTGCCCTTACTCGCACCGTTGCCGTTTTGTCCTGTTTGAAAAAGGCATGGACTTCGAGATCCGTGATGTGGATCTGTTCGCCAAGCCCGAAGACATCGCGCTGATGAACCCGTACAACGAGGTGCCCATCCTGGTGGAGCGCGACCTCATCCTGTACGAGTCGCACATCATCAACGAGTACATCGACGAGCGCTTCCCGCACCCGCAGCTGATGCCCGGCGACCCGGTGGCCCGCGCCCGCGTGCGCCTGTTCCTGCTGAACTTCGAGAAGGAACTGTTCGCTCATGTGAACGTGCTTGAGTCCCGCGGCATCAAGGGCAACGAGAAGCAGCTGGAGAAGGCCCGCGCACAGATCCGCGACCGCCTGACCCAACTGGCACCGATCTTCCTGAAGAACAAGTACATGCTCGGGGACGACTTCTCGATGCTGGACGTGGCCATTGCACCGCTGCTGTGGCGCCTGGACTACTACGGCATCGACATGTCCAAGAACGCCGCACCGCTGCTGAAGTACGCCGAACGCATCTTCTCGCGTCCGGCCTATATCGAAGCGCTGACACCGTCCGAAAAGGTCATGCGCAAGTAAGCAAGAAGACGGCAGCTCCATGGACAGCAGTAACGACAACACCAAGGGCCAGCAGGGTACGTCCACAAGGCCGTACCTGATCAGGGCCCTGCACGACTGGTGCACCGACAACGGCTTCACCCCGTACCTGGCGGTGCAGGTGGGCCGCAATGTGCAAGTGCCCATGGAGTACGTCAACAACAACGAGATCGTGCTGAACGTTGGCTTCGAGGCCACCAGCGGCCTCAAGCTGGGCAATGAATTCGTCGAGTTCAAGGCCCGCTTCGGCGGCGTCTCGCGCGAGATCAGCGTGCCGGTGGAGTTTGTCTTGGCCATCTACGCCCGTGAGAACGGGCAGGGCATGGCCTTCCCGGCGCCGCAGGCCGATGCCGGCGAGCCGGCGACGGGCCCGTCTCTGGCTTCGGTGCCCGACTCGGAGGCGCCTGCCGAAGGCCCGGTCAGCCGGCCGCCAACGCCCTTGCGAGGTCTGCGTCTGGCCGGTGCCGACTCGGCAAAAGGCGAGGCGGAACCCGCCGCGCCGCCGCCAGCCGATCCCGGCCCCGATGGCGACGGTCCCGCACCCGCAGGCCCCGGCAGGCCGGCGCTAAAACGCGTCAAATAATCTCGCATATTGCGCCGCCTCAACTGTTCGGCACAGTAGAATGCGCGCTTCGCCGGCTTAGCTCAGTTGGTAGAGCAACCGCCTTGTAAGCGGTAGGTCATCAGTTCGAATCCGATAGCCGGCACCAAAAATGAAAAGCCCAGTCAGTCAGCTCCCGCTGCCTTGCTGGGCTTTTTTCATGGCCCTGCTCATGGCGCTGTCTGGATGCGCGGGCGTGACACCGGTGGCGGAAGTCTCGCCGCCGCCGCTGCCCTTCATCGACGCCCATGTGCACCTCAATGATGAACCGATGCAGCTGGACCTGATGCGCGAGTTCGGCGTCGAGCGCGCGGTCGTGTTCTGGGGGCGCAACAGCGACAACGCATCGATCGCTGCCAGCGTGCAGCGCCACCCGGACAAGTTCATTGCCTTTGCCTCGATCTCGCCCGAGCGCGCGGCCTACCGCCGCGCCTGGGACGCGAGCGATGCCGCCTTGCTACGCGACCTGGATGAGATGCTGGCCACGGGGCACTTCAAGGGCATAGGCGAGATCTCGGCCGTGCACTTTCCGTCGCCCGGACTACCGGAGGCTGATTACGACCCCTCGGCCTCGCTGCTGGTCGGCATCCTGGAGCTGGCGCGCAAACACCGGCTGCCGGTGCTGGTGCATATCGAGTGGACGCGCATGAAGGAGTTCTCGGCGCTGCTGAAGCGCTTTTCCGAGGTGCCGGTGATCTGGGCCCATGGCGGCTACACGCCGCTGTTCATCGCGCAGCGCATGCTGGCCCAGCACCCGAACCTGTTCTACGAGCTCAGCGCCCGGACCTGGCCTTTGCACCCGCGCTCGCCCGACTACACCCTGCTGCGCGATGGCGCGGCGGTCTGGCCGGCCTGGCTGGCGCTGATCGAGGCTCAGCCCGGGCGCTTTTTGGTTGGCACCGATGCCAGCCACCGCTCGCGCGCCAGCGAGGCGATGAAACATGCCAGCGTGCAGGCCTTTCTGCGCCAGCTGAGCCCGGCGGTGAGGGAGCAGGTGGCTCGCGGCACGCTGCTGAGGCTGCTCACACCTGCTGCAGCACCTTGATGCGTATCGTCGCCACCGCCAGCCCGCGCTCGCGCAGCGCATCCTCCAGCCGCGGTTGCAGCTGACGAAGCTTGGCGGCCACGGCGGCATTGGCGGCCAGCAGGGTCCAGCCGGCGTCATCAACCGGCCCAGCCTGCACGGCCTTGACCAGCGCGCCCGGCAACGCCTCGCGAATCGCCTCGAAGCAGGCATTCGACTGGCGCAGGCGCAGCTGCAGCTGACCGAGGGCGCTGTGCTGCGACAGGGCCTGGCCAATCGTCAAGGCGTCGGGGACGTAGCGGGGCGTGGGCATAAGCCTAGTTTAGGGCCGGGGCCCGGTGGCGCAAGGGCCTGTTAAACTCCGCGGGTTTTGCAGGTGAAAACCTGCTGCGTGCAATACAAGCAAGGCTTGCAATCGAAGCAGGCCGACCCCATGTCTGGCCGATGCCCAGTGCCCTGTCCGGGCGCGACGATGCCCATCAAGGCACCGGCCTTCTACTCCCGCTCACGTCCGATACTGCATGTTGCCCAAGCTTCTGACCCAGATTTTCGGTAGCCGCAATGACCGTCTGCTCAAGCAGTACCGTCGTGTGGTCCAGCAGATCAATGCGCTGGAGCCTCAATTCGAGCAGCTCGATGATGACGCGCTCAGGGCCAAGACGGCCGAGTTCCGCCAGCGCATTGCCGATGGCGCGACCGTCGACGACCTGCTGCCCGAGGCCTTTGCCGTCTGCCGCGAAGGCAGCAAGCGGGCGCTGAAGATGCGCCACTTCGACGTGCAGCTGATCGGTGGCATGGTGCTGAATTCCGGCAAGGTGGCCGAAATGCGTACCGGCGAGGGCAAGACGCTGATGGCCACGCTGCCGGTCTATCTGAATGCGCTGACCGGCAAGGGCGTCCACCTGGTCACGGTCAACGATTACCTGGCGAAGCGCGATGCCGAGTGGATGGGGCGCCTCTACACCTTCCTCGGTCTGACGGTGGGCGTGAACATGCCGCAAATGTCGCGCGAGGACAAGCAGGCCGCCTACCGCGCCGACGTGACCTACGGCACCAACAACGAGTTCGGCTTCGACTATCTGCGCGACAACATGGTCCAGGACGTGGCCGACCGCGTGGCCCGCGGCCTTGCCTACGCGATCGTCGACGAGGTGGATTCGATCCTGATCGACGAGGCCCGCACGCCGCTGATCATCAGCGGCCAGGCCGAAGACCATACCGAGACCTATGTGCGCATCAATGCGGTGGTGCCGCAGCTGAAGAAGCAGATCGGCGAGCTGGATCTGCGCACCGGCGAGGGCGTGATCGAGCCGGGCGACTTCACGGTGGACGAGAAGTCGCACCAGATCTACCTGACCGAGGCCGGTCACGAGAACGCCGAGCGCATCCTCACCGAGGCGGGCCTGCTGCCCGAGGGCGCCAGCCTCTACGACCCGTCCAATATCTCGTTGATGCACCATGTGTATGCAGCGCTGCGCGCCAATCACATCTACCACCGTGACCAGCACTACGTGGTGCAGAACGGCGAGGTCATCATCGTCGACGAGTTCACCGGCCGCCTGATGACGGGCCGCCGCTGGAGCGACGGCCTGCACCAGGCCGTGGAGGCCAAGGAAGGCGTGGCGATCCAGAGCGAGAACCAGACGCTGGCCTCGATCACCTTCCAGAACTACTTCCGCATGTACGGCAAGCTGTCGGGCATGACCGGCACGGCCGACACCGAGGCCTATGAGTTCCAGGAGATCTATGGTCTGGAGACCGTGGTCATCCCGCCGAACAAGCCGACCATCCGCAAGGACGAGCTGGACCTGGTCTACAAGACCGACAAGGAAAAGTTCGACGCCGTCATCAAGGACATCCGCGACTGCCACGAGCGCGGCCAGCCGGTGCTGGTGGGCACGACCTCGATCGAGAACTCGGAGCTGATCTCGGGCCTGCTGAACAAGGCCAAGCTGCCCCATGCGGTGCTCAACGCCAAGCAGCATGCCAAGGAGGCCGAGATCGTGGCCCAGGCCGGCCGGCCGGGCGTGATCACCATCGCCACCAATATGGCGGGCCGAGGCACCGACATCGTGCTGGGCGGCAACGTCGAAAAGCAGATCCAGTTCCTGGAGGCCGATGCCAGCATCCCCGAGGCCGACAAGGCCGCGCGCATCCAGAAGCTGAAAGACGAGTGGCAGGGCCTGCATGACAGCGTCAAGGCCCAGGGCGGCCTGCGCATCATTGCCACCGAGCGCCACGAGTCGCGCCGCATCGACAACCAGCTGCGCGGTCGCTCCGGCCGCCAGGGTGACCCGGGCTCCTCGCGCTTTTACTTGTCGCTGGACGACTCGCTGATGCGCATCTTCGCCGGCGACCGCGTCAAGGCGGTGATGGAGCGCCTGAAGATGCCCGAGGGCGAGGCCATCGAGGCCGGCATCGTCAGCCGCAGCATCGAGGGCGCGCAGCGCAAGGTCGAGGCGCGCAACTTCGACATCCGCAAGCAGCTGCTCGAGTACGACGATGTGTCGAACGACCAGCGCAAGGTGATCTACCAGCAACGCAACGACATCCTGGAAGCCCAGTCGCTGGTGGCCCAGATTGCCAATCTGCGCGAAAGCTCGCTGACCGATGTGGTGCGCACCTTCGTGCCCAAGGACAGCCTTGAAGAGCAGTGGGACCTGCCGGCCCTGGAGCGCGTGCTGCGCGACGAGTGGCATGTCGACATCAATCTGCAGGCCGAAGTCGAGAAGAGCAACACCATCACCGACGACGAGATCGTCGAGAAGGTCGTCAAGGCCGGTGACGAGCTGTTCAACGGCAAGCTGGAGATCGTCGGCGTCGACCAGTTCACCCCCTTCATGCGCATGGTGCTGCTGCAGTCGATGGACCAGCACTGGCGTGACCATCTGGCTGCGTTGGACTATCTGCGCCAGGGCATCCATCTGCGCGGCTACGCCCAGAAGAACCCCAAGCAGGAGTACAAGCGCGAGGCCTTCGAGCTGTTCTCGCAATTGCTTGATGTGGTGAAGATGGAAGTCACCCGCATGCTGATGACGGTGCGCATCCAGTCGCAGGAAGAGGTGGCCAAGGCCGCCGAAGCCATCGAGGCGCGCGCCGAGAGCATCAGCAACGTCACCTACACCCATCCGAACGAGGACGGCAGCGTCTCGCAGGATGCGGAGCCGGCACACAATGTGCCCATGGCCGGCCGCAACGATCCCTGCCCCTGCGGCAGCGGCAAGAAGTACAAGCACTGCCACGGCAAGCTGAACTGAGTCCGTCCCGTCCGGGGCTTACACCGTTTGTGTGACACCTACCCCTTACCCGGGGGGTAGGCGGACCAAGGTTTAACCCTTACCCTCGGATTGTTGCCATCGGGAGGACTTTCGGTGGGACTTTTGCCGAACCAAACCTATTTTGGGAATAATATGAATTTCAAGAAAATTGCCAGCCTGCTGGCACTGAGCGCCGCCTTCGCATCGAGCAGCGCATTGGCCGATGACCAAGCCGTCAACTTCGTCGGTCTGACCGCTGAATTCGACAGCATTGGCACCGTCCTGGCTGGTGGCAACGACGTCATCACCTTCAATGGCCTGGCCAGCGGCACCTACGACTTCGTGCTGTCGCTGAGCGGCCAGTACACCACGCTGACCAGCCTGTCGCTGAACAATGTGGTTGGCACGGCTTACTCCGGTGGCAAGTTCCTGTTCGCAGGCGTTGAAGGCACGGGCACCACGCCCTTCGTGCTGACGCTGAACGGTTTCACCACCGCTGGCAAGCCCTCGATCTACTCGGGTGAGCTGTCTGTCACGGCTGTTCCGGAACCCGAGTCCTATGCACTGATGCTGGCCGGTCTGGCCGCCGTGGGCTTCGTTGCTCGTCGCCGCAAGGCCTGAGCACGACGCGCTGGTGACCGCTGATGCGGTTGCCGCGAATCAAGGCGACACTGTGGTGTCGCCTTTTTTTTCGTCCGAACCTGAGCCATGCCGTGGATTGCGAAGACCTGATCAGGGCCCCGCGTCGTCTGGAGACGCCCCGGCTGGTGCTGGAGTCGCCCTGCGTCGAGCATGCCGCGGCCTTCAACGAGAGCCTGGCCGCCTCGGCGTCCAGCCTGGGCTTTATTGGCTGGGGCCGACATGCCGGCGATCTGGCCTGGGCCGAGGATTTCTGCGCCCGTGGTGCCGGCTTTGTGGCCAGGGGTGAGGACCTGATCTTCCATGTTTTCATGCGCGACGTCGGGGCCTATGTGGGTCGCATCGATCTGCACAGCTTCGATTTCGACGCGCCGCGCTGCGAGATCGGCTATGTCGGTGACCTGCGCCTGCGCGGCCAGGGGCTGATGCGCGAGGCGGTGAAGGCGGTGCTGGATCTGGGCTTCGGGCTGGGCCTGGTGCGCATTCACGCTCACTGCGATGCCTTGAATACCCGCTCGATCGCCTTCATCCAGGGCCTGGGTTTTGTTCAGGAGGGTGTGATGCGTTTCTATGCGCGAAATCCCCAGGGCGAGCTGAACGACGAGGTGGTACTGGCCTTTTACAACGCCCCCGCAGTTGAGGGGGTGAAGGCGCGAAACGTGATCGAGTTGGCAAAAGTTGTTGGCTGATAGGCGAATCGGCCCTTGGATGGGGGGTGCCCATGTGCTGCACACCCCCCTAGAGTGAGGTCCATGGCAAACACCTCCAGATGTTTGTCCGGACATTGACTCCAAGGGACTGACATGAAAATCAAAAACGTCGTTGCTACCGCCCTGCTGACCCTGGCCGCCGCAGGCGCCATGGCCCAGAGCACCACCTCCAGCGTGGCCCTGGTCAACAGCCCCTCGGGCAATCTGTCGGCAGGCATTTCCAAGAGCTTCAAGTTTGCCGGCGCCTTCGAAGACACCTACACCTTCGACATGGTCAGCAGCGCGGCCTTCCTGAACGGCACCCTGTCTACCCTTGGCGCCATCGCCAGCGACGACATCGACCTGATCAGCGTCACGCTCAACGGCAAGGCCTTCAAGCTGAAGACCTTTGTGTTCGATGGCAATGCCGACGGCAGCGAGCGCGCCACCCTGGGCAAGACCCTGTTCGGCTCGGAGCTGACCCTGGTTGTCAAGGGTGTTGTGGCGCCGACCCTGGCCGCCGGCACCTCGGTGGCCGCGACCTACAGCGCCAACTTCAATCTCACCCCGGTTCCCGAACCCGAGACCTATGCACTGATGCTGGCCGGCCTGGGCGCAGTGGGCTTTGTGGCCCGCCGCCGCAAGACCATCTAAGCACCAAGCCAAGAGCCAAACTCGGGAGCACACCACATGATCAAGCGCTTTGCCCTGCTGTCGCTGACAGCCCTGCTGACCTCCGCCGCCCAGGCCGCACCTGTCCTGCTGGACATCACCACCAACAGCATCACCGGCAGCAAGTCCGCCGGCCTGAGCACGGTGGCCGGTTCCAACCAGGTGACCCATACGACTCAAGGCTATTTCAAGGACGAGTTCCTGTTCACCCATGCCGGCCTGGCCAAGGTGAATGCCTTTCTGAACACGTCCTACGACAACGACATCCAGAAAATTGTCTTCAAGAGCGCGAGCTTCATGAATGTCGACGGTTCCAGCCTGGCTTTCGTGACCGAGTTCGATGAAGACACCGGCACGACCGATACCTTTGGCTTCTCGCCGGTGTCGTTCACCGCCCAGGGCAGTTTCCTGATGATCATCGAAGGTTGGGCGGGCGGGAACAACGGCCTGTTCGGCACCAGCCCGATCTCGGCCAGCTACAGCGGCGGCATCAATGTCACACCGCTGGCCAATAATGTGCCGGAGCCCTCGGCCCTGCTGCTGGTCGGCATTGCCGCCGCCGCTGCGGCCATGCGCCGCAAGCGCAGCTGATCGGTCGATCGTCCGGCAAACAAGGGCTCCCAGGTGGAGCCCTTGTGCTTTGTGGTCACGGCCTTGCCTACAATGCAGCCCGAGCTTCCAACCGCCCGCTTCGCGAGACCCATATGCCCGTCAATCTGCTTGCCCCCGATCCCGCTTCCCTGCATCCCGTGCCCGGCGTGAGGTGGGGCGTGACGATGGCCGGCGTGCGCAAGGCCAACCGGCGCGACCTGAGCGTGATCGCGCTTGATGCCGGTGCCAGCGTGGCCGGCGTGTTCACGCAGAACCGCTTCTGCGCCGCACCGGTGCAGGTTTGCCGCGAGCATCTGGCCTCGGGCTCGGAAGTCCGCGCGCTGCTGATCAACACCGGCAATGCCAATGCCGGCACCGGCGCCGACGGCCTGGCCCGCGCCCGCGCCACCTGCGAAGCGCTGGCCGGCCTGATGGGCCTTCAGGCAAGACAGGTGCTGCCGTTCTCGACCGGCGTGATCATGGAGTCGCTGCCGGTGGACCGCATCACCGCCGGCCTGCCTGCCGCGCTGGCGGCACTGGACGCGAATGCCTGGGGCCTGGCCGCCGAGGGCATCATGACCACCGACACGATACCGAAGGCCGCCTCGCGCCAGGTGCAGATTGCCGGCAAGACCGTCACCGTCACCGGCATCAGCAAAGGCGCCGGCATGATCCGCCCGAACATGGCGACGATGCTGGGTTTCATGGCCACCGACGCGGCCATTGCTCCGGCCCTGCTGCAAAGCCTGGTCACCCAGGCGGCCGACCAATCCTTCAACCGCATCACCATCGACGGCGACACCTCGACCAATGACTCCTTCGTGCTGATCGCCACCCAGCAGGCCGGCCATGCGGTAATCGAGTCACTGGACTCGACCGACGGTCAGATCCTGCGCGAGGCGGTGTTTGCCGTGGCGCGCGAGCTGGCCCAGGCCATCGTGCGTGACGGCGAGGGCGCGACCAAGTTCATTGCCGTCAAGGTCAGCGGCGGCCGCGACGAGGCTGAGTGCAAGCTGGCGGCCTATGCCATCGCTCACTCGCCGCTGGTCAAGACCGCCTTCTTCGCCAGCGACCCCAACCTGGGCCGCATCCTGGCCGCGGTCGGCTATGCCGGCATTGCCGATCTGGATCAGGCGCTGATCGACCTGCATCTGGACGATGTGCATGTGGTGCACCAGGGCGGGCGCCGGGCCGAGTACCGTGAGGAGGACGGCCAGCGCGTGATGAAGCAAAGCGAGATCACCGTCCATGTGAATCTGAACCGCGGCCCGGCCAGCACCACGGTCTGGACCTGCGACCTGAGCCACGATTACGTGACCATCAACGCCGACTACCGTAGTTAATGCAATGGAGTTAGGGGTGCGCCTGTCGCACTCCGATCCGCTTTGGCCTGCTAACATCCGCCTTACTCTTTGACGCCCATCAAGCCATGACCAAGCTACTCGACCGTACCCGAAGCGCACCCCGTGCGTCGGCGTTCGTTCGTGCCTGCTTTCATGCATATTTGCTGGGCACGGTCGGCGCCACTGCCCCCAAGGCCACGCCGGTCCCGGCGGCCTGACCCCACTCTCAGCCTTCGCTTCCTGACCGAAGTCCGCTGCAGAGTCAGCGGAAGAAGTTGGCGCTCTGCGTTCTTTCGCTGCCGGACCCATCGGTCCACCTGGCCCCACAAGGGCGTCAAGAGCGCCTGAGTGAAATAGGGAGAAGTGAATGAAAGCCTGGCTCCAACGATTGCGGCGAGCCATGACCCTGCCTCAGGGCGATCTGCTGCGCGATGCCACCTACCGGCGGCTCTGGACCTCGATCCTGATCAGCTCGCTGGGCGGGCAGGTCACCATGCTGGCGCTGCCGTTGACGGCGGCCGTGATGCTGCATGCCACGCCCACGCAGATGGGCCTGCTCACCGCGATGGAGATCATCCCCTTCGTGCTGTTCTCGCTGCCCGCGGGCGTGTGGCTGGACCGCGTGCGCAAGCTGCCGGTCTATGTGATCGGCGAGACGGCGATCGCGCTGATCCTGATCACCGTGCCACTGGCGATGTGGTTAGACATGCTGAGCATGACCTGGCTGTACGTTGTCGGCTTCGTCATCGGCACCATCTACACCACCGCGGGCAGCGCCGCCCAGATCGTGCTGACCCAGGTGGTGGCGCGCGAGCGTCTGGTCGAGGCCCATGCCAAGAATGCGCTGGCCTCGTCCGGGGCCGAGGTTGCCGGGCCCGGCGTGGCCGGTGTCCTGATCAAGGTCGTCGGTGCGCCGGTGGCTCTGCTGGTGGACGCCGCCCTGCTGCTGCTGTCGGCCTTCATCCTGCGCGGCATCCATATCCAGGAGGCGCCGGTGTCGACCAAGGAGGCGCACTTCTGGCGTGACCTGAAGGCCGGTGTGCGCTTTGTGCGCGGCCAGCGCCTGCTCGTCACCCTGGCCATGACGGTGGGTGGCTGGCAGCTGTTCCACCAGGCGGCGATGGTGGTGCAGATCCTGTTTGCCACGCGCATCCTGGGCTTGACGGCGCAGAGCGTGGGCCTGAGCTATGTGGCCCTGGGCGCGGGCACGGTGCTGTCCAGCGTGGTCGGCCACCGCGTCAGCAAGCGCATCGGTCCCGGACCCAGCCTGACCCTGGGTCTGGGCACCTGCGGCGCCGGCTGGCTGGTGCTGTCGATCGCTCCGGCCAATGCCTGGGGGGTGGCCGCCTTTGCGCTGATGCTGTTCCTGTTCGGTTTCGGCGCGGTGCTGATCTTCATCAACTTCCTGTCGCTGCGCCAGGCCGTCACCCCGGCGCCGCTGCTGGGCCGCATGACCAGCACCATGCGCTGGCTGATCCTGATTCCTGCCGGCCCGGGCGCGCTGATCGGCGGCTGGCTGGGCGAGCATGTGGGCCTGCGCGCGGCGCTGGTCTTCGCCGGCGTCGGTGCGCTGCTGCTGAGCCTGGTGGCCGCCCGCCATCCGGTGATCAGCGGTGTGCGGGAGCTGCCCAAGCCGGAGGACCTGGATGATCACCTGGGTGCGGAGGGGATGCCTGGGTTGAGCCCCGATTTACTGACCAGCAAATAGCGGAGCGACCATGACAACACCCGACCCCGTCCTGATCAATGTGCCCGAACAGATCGTCACCGAACGCCTGGTCGTTGCCGCCCCGCGCATCGGCCTGGGCCAGGCGATCAATGCGGCGATCTGCGAGTCGCTGGAGCAGCTCAGGCCCTGGATGCCCTGGGCCCAGGTGGCGCCCAGCGTGGAGGAGTCCGAGGCGGTGATGCGCAACCAGCATGCCAAGTTCGTGCTGCGCAGCGATCTGGTCTATCAGATCTATGCCAAGACGCCCGAGGGCCAGCCCGGCCGCCTGTTGGGCGGCACCGGCCTGCATCGCTTCGATTGGACAGTGCGCCGCTTCGAGATCGGCTACTGGATACGCACCAGCGCGCAGGGCCAGGGCTATGTGGCCGAGGCGGTGAGGGCGCTGACGCAGATGGCCTTCGCCGAGCTGCAGGCGCGGCGAGTCGAGATACGGATGGATGACACCAATGCCCGCAGCCGCGCGGTGGCCGAGCGTTGCGGTTTCGAGTTCGAGGGGCTGCTGCGGCGCGACACGCTGGATGTGAACGGCGAGCCGCGTGATACGCGGGTGTACTCGCGGATCGCGCCCTTGTGAGTGATGGTGTCCCGGATTTCATCCGGGCTACGGAGGATTTGTAGCCCGGATGCAATCCGGGGCCGAAGCCACTACTCCGCCGGCGAAAACCGGTCCACGGCGTCCGTGATGATGCCGTCCACGCCGTTGGCGATCAGCCACTGCACGGCGGCCTCGTCATTGACGGTGTAGACCAGGGCCTTCAGGCCGGCCGCATGGATGCGGGCAGTGGTCTCGAAGTTCATCAGCGTGTAGTTGGTGACCACGGCCTGGCAGTCCAGCGCGCGGGCCTCGTCCAGCCAGCCCTCACGCAGGCTGTCGATCAGCAGGGCGCGGGGCACCTCGGGAGCGGTTTCGAGGGCGCCGGTCAGCGCCTCGGGGCGGAAGGAGCTGAACAGCGGCAGCTGGCCCGAGCCCTGCCACAGCCGCCGGGTCTCGCGGCCGACGACCTGGCCGGTCAGCAGCTCCAGCCCCGGTGTTGGCTTGATCTCGATATTCAGCGCAAAGCGGTTGGCGATCACATAACGTGCCAGCGCGTCCAGGCTGGGTATCGGCTCGCCGGCATAGCCGCGGCTGTGCCAGGCACCGGCGTCCATGCGCGACAGCTCGCTCCAGGGGCGCTCGCCGGCCACGCCGTGCTCGGGCGTGGTGCGCTGCAGGGTGGCGTCATGCAGCAGGAAGGGGATGCCCTCGCGGCTCAGCTTCACATCGCACTCAAAGGCGCGGTAGCCATGCTGCGCACCGAGGCGAAATGCCGCCAGGGTGTTCTCCGGCGCCAGCTTGCCCGCACCCCGGTGGGCGATCCAGAACGGAAAAGGCCAGGCGCTCATCAGACGACTCGTTGCAAGGTCTTCGCATCAAACCAGTGCAGATGCTGGCGTTCGACCTGCAGGTACAGCGTGTCACCGATCTTCGGCGGCACATGGGTGCCGTCGATGCGCAGCGTGAACATCTGCGTGCCCAGATGGCCATAGACCAGGCGCTCGGCGCCCAGCATTTCCAGCATCTCTACCTTCAGCGCCCAGCCCTGGCCCTGGCCGACCTTCCAGTCGGTCACATGCTCGGGGCGCAGGCCCATGATCAGCTCACCCGCGCGGGGGGCTGCCGCCGGCAGGGTCAGGACATGCCCGCCGACCGTGAAGCGCCAGCCATCGGCCTGGCCGGGCATCAGGTTCATCGGCGGCGAGCCGATGAAGCCGGCCACGAAGGTGCTGGCCGGGCGGGCATAAACCTCTTCCGGCGTGCCGAACTGCTCCATGCGGCCGCCGTTCATGACGATCATGCGCTGGGCCAGCGTCATGGCCTCGACCTGGTCGTGGGTCACGAACAGCGAGGTCACGCCCAGCTCGGCATGCAGCTTCTGGATTTCCAGCCGGGTCTGGGCGCGCAGCTTGGCATCCAGGTTCGACAGCGGCTCGTCGAACAGGAACACCTGCGGATTGCGCACGATGGCGCGGCCCATGGCCACGCGCTGGCGCTGGCCACCCGAGAGGGCGCGCGGCTTGCGATCCAGCAGGGCCGAGAGCTCCAGGATCTTGGCAGCCTTGTCGACCCGGGTGCGGATCTCATCGACCGGCACCTTCTTGATCTTCAGGCCATAGGCCATGTTGTCGTACACGCTCATATGCGGATACAGCGCATAGTTCTGGAACACCATGGCGATGTCCCGATCGGCCGGCTCGACGTTGTTGACCACGCGGTCGCCAATGCGGATCTCGCCCTCGGAGACCTCCTCCAGGCCGGCCACCATGCGCAGCAGGGTGGACTTGCCGCAGCCCGAGGGGCCGACGATGACGACGAACTCGCCGTCGCTGATCTCCGCATCGACTCCATGTATCACCTGGTTGGCCGAGGGGCCGTGACCGTAGCGTTTGACGAGGTTGCGAATTGAAATGCTGGCCATGTTTCTCTCAATCGGTTGGTGCCCGAGCTTGCCGCTGCGCGGCTGCGGTCCGGCACTCAAGGTCAAATGATCGGTTGGGGGCAGGGCTTGCCGTCTCCGGCGAGGTCTGTCCCCAAGTTGTTATTTCTCGGTGTCCACCAGCCCTTTGACGAACCACTTCTGCATCAGCATCACCACCAGGGCGGGCGGCAGCATGGCCAGCATGGCGGTGGCCATCACCACATTCCACTCGGTGTAGGCCTCGCCGGCGATCAGGCGCTTGATGCCCAGCACCACTGGGTACATGTCTTCGTTGGTGGTGACGAGCAGGGGCCACAGATACTGGTTCCAGCCATAGATGAACTGGATCACGAACAGCGCGGCGATGCTGGTGCTCGACAGGGGCAGCAGCACGTCCTTGAAGAAGCGCATCGGGCCGGCGCCATCCATGCGCGCGGCCTCCACCAGCTCATCAGGCACCGTGAGGAAGAACTGCCGGAACAAAAAAGTTGCGGTGGCCGAGGCGATCAGGGGCACCGTCAGTCCGGCGTAGCTGTTGAGCATGCCCAGACTGGATACCACCTCATAGGTCGGCCCGATGCGCACCTCGACAGGCAGCATCAGCGTCACGAAAATCATCCAGAAGACCAGGCTGCGCATCGGGAAGCGGAAGTACACGATGGCAAACGCCGACAGCAGCGAGATCGTGATCTTGCCGATGGCGATGATCAGCGCGCTGATCAGGCTGACCAGCATCATCGGGGCCGCGGCCGGGTATTTGCTGCCCATGCTGCTTTCTCCGCCGAACAGCGCAACCCGGTAGGTTTCCAGGAAGTTGCTGCCGGGCAGCAGCGACAGGGGGCGTGCCGAGGCAATGTCCGAGGCGCTTTGTGTCGAGGCCACCAGGGTCAGATAGACCGGAAAGGCCACGATGAGCACCCCGATGATCAGGGTCGCATGCGCGATGAAGTCGAGCACAGGGCGTCGTTCGATCATGGGTAGGCCTTTTTGGTCGAGCGGCGAAGGGAAGGTGAGAAGGGCGTGCGCATCAGTACTGCACCTTCTTCTCGACGAAGCGGAACTGGGCCACCGTCAGGGCCACGACGATCACCATCAGGATCACCGACTGTGCGGCCGAGCCGCCCATGTCAAGCGCCTTGAAGCCGTCGTAATAGACCTTGTAGACCAGGATGGCGGTGTCCTTGCCCGGCCCGCCCTGGGTCGAGGCGTCGACGATGGCAAAGGTGTCGAAGAAGGCGTACACCACATTGATCACCAGCAGGAAGAAGGTGGTCGGCGAGAGCAGGGGGAAGATGATGGTGCGGAATCGATACCAGGGCGAGGCGCCGTCAATGGCGGCGGCTTCGATCAAGGACTTCGGCACGCTCTGCAGGCCGGCCAGGAAGAACAGGAAGTTGTAGGAAATCTGCTTCCACACCGCGGCCATCACGATCAAGGCCATGGCATGGTCTCCATTGAGCATGTGGTTCCATTCCATGCCGAAGAACTGCAGCGCGTAGGCCACCACGCCCATCGGCGAGGCGAACATGAACAGCCACAGCACGCCGGCCACCGCCGGCGCTACCGCATAGGGCCAGATCAGCAGCGTGCGGTAAACGCCGGAGCCCTTGATCACGCGGTCGGCCATCACGGCCAGCAGCAGGGCCAGGCTCAGGCCGCTCACTGCCACCAGCACCGAGAACAGGGCCGTGGTCTTGAACGAGGCCAGATAGGTGTCGTCAGCCCACAGGCGCCGGAAGTTGTCGAGGCCGACGAACTCGGTGGTGGTGCCGAAGGCGTCCTGCGTCAGCACGCTCTGGTACAGCGCCTGACCGGCCGGCCAGAAGAAGAACACCAGCACCACCGCCATCTGCGGGGCCACCAGCAGCCATGGCAGCCACCATGATTTGAATCGGACGCGTTTTTCCATGATGGGGCGGGTCGCTCAGAACAGTATCGTCAAGGAGGCAGGGGCCATCGACAGGGCAAAAGGAACAACACCCGGCGCTGCAGCAGGCCGGGTGTCGATCCTGTCTTGCCGTCGGGCTCAGGTCAAGGCTTGTTGGCCTTCTGGAAGCGTTCCAGATGCTCGTTGCCGCGTTTCACCGCAGCGTCCAGCGCTTCTGCGGCCGTCTTCTTGCCGCTCCAAACGCCTTCGAGTTCCTCATCGTTGATGGTGCGGATCTGCACGAAGTTGCCCAGGCGGATGCCGCGCGACTTGTCGGTCGTCTTGCGAATCATCTGGTCAACCGACACATCGGTGCCCGGATTCTGCTTGTAGAAGCCCGACTTCTCGGTCAACTCGTACGAGGCCTTGGTCAAGGGCAGATAGCCGGTGCGCTGATGGCTCTTGGCAGCCTCTTCGGCCTTGGACAGGTGGGCGAAGAACTGCGCCACGCCCTTGTACTCGGCATCCTTCTTGCCCGACATCACCCACAGGCTGGCGCCGCCGATCACGGTGTTCTGGGGCGCGCCCGGCACATCGTGGTAGTAGGGCAGGGCGGAGATGCCTGCAGCGAACTTGGCATTGCGCTTGATGTTGCCGTACAGCGCCGAGCTGCCGGTGGTCATCGCGCACTCACCCGACACAAAGGTCGCGTCGGCTGCATTGCCACGGCCCTTGTAGACGAACAGGCCCTGCTTGGACATATTGGCCAAGTTCTCGATATGGCGCACATGCAGTGGGCTGTTGAAGCTCAGGCGGGTGTCCATGCCGCGCATGCCGTTGCCCTTGGTGGCGAACTCGACGTTGTGCCAGGCGGAGAAGCTCTCCAGCTGCGTCCAGCTCACCCAGCTGGTCGTGAACGGGCATTTGTGGCCGCTGGCCTTGAGCTTGGCGGCGGCCAAGGTCACCTCCGACCAGGTCTTGGGCGGGCTGTTGGGGTCCAGGCCGGCGGCCTTGAATGCGTCCTTGTTGAAGTGGAACACGGTGGTCGAGCTGTTGAACGGGAAGCTCAACATCTGGCCATTGGGCGCCGTGTAGTAGCCGGCCACGGCAGGCACATAGGCATTGGCGTCGAAGGTGACGCCGGCCTTCTTCATCACCTCGCCGACCGGCACGATGGCGCCCTTGCTGGCCATCATCGTGGCGGTGCCCACTTCGAACACCTGCAGGATGTGCGGCGCATTGCCGGCACGGAAGGCGGCGATGGCGGCCGTCATCGATTCGTCGTAGCTGCCCTTGAAGGTCGGCACGATCTTGTAGTCCTTCTGGCTGGCGTTGAAGTCCTTGGCCAGGTCATTGACCCATTCGCCGAGGGCACCGCCCATGGAGTGCCACCACTGGACCTCCACTTGGGCCTGGGCGGTGGTGCTCAGGCCGGCGGCCAGCAGGGCGGTGATCAGGAAGCGCGGTTTCAAATTCATGGTGTCTCCGTTGGATCGCGGGGGCGATTGGAACATATCGAACAAAGGCAAGACCTTGCCTAGAACAAACGTGCAAGCGTACTGAGCATTTGTGACAGTTCTGTTTTTGTCATGCCGTGGAACCGGGCACAAGAGGACTTCCCCTCAATGCCGAGTCGCCAAGCGAGAGTGATCTTCGGCCCGAGCGGGCACAATTGCAAATTCGGCCTGTCGCGGATGCGCGTCAAGGCCCGCCCACCAGGACCTTGCCGCCACCTCGCGTCAAGGCCATGACGGCCCAATTAAAAGGCCTTGTCTCGCTGGAGAGAGTGCAAATGTTGCACTGCGGTAGGATTTGATGCACACCGGTGCTGCGCCGGTGTTTTTATCTGGTTCCATAGGCTCACCGACTTCATGAATGCACCTCTCCCGCTGATGGCTCAGGAACCGTCGTTCACGCCCCATGCGGCCTCGCCCCGACTGCGCGAGATTCCCTACAACTACACCTCCTTCTCCGACCGCGAGATCGTCATCCGGCTGCTCGGCCAGCGTGCCTGGGCGGTGCTGGACCATTTGCGCGAGGAGCGCCAGACCGGCCGCTCCGCACGGATGCTGTACGAGGTGCTGGGTGACATCTGGGTGGTGCAGCGCAATCCCTATCTGCAGGACGATCTGCTGGACAACCCCAAGCGCCGCCGCCAGCTGGTCGATGCCCTGCATCACCGTCTGGGCGAGGTCGAGCGCCGGCGTGCGCCGGCCGACTCGGCCCTCGGCGCGGCCGAGCGTGACGCCCATGTCGGTGAGCTGCTGCAGCTGGCCAGCCAGGCGGTGGAGCGATTCGCCAAGGGCTTCGACGAGGTCGCCGCCCTGCGCCGCCGCACGCAGAAGGTGCTTGGCAAGGTCACCAAGAGCGACAACATCAAGTTCGACGGTCTGAGCCGCGTGGCCCACGTCACCGATGCCACCGACTGGCGCGTCGAATACCCGTTCGTCGTGCTCACCCCCGACAGCGAGGCCGAGATGGCCGCGCTCGTCAAGGGCTGCATCGAGCTGGGCCTGACCATCATCCCGCGCGGCGGTGGCACCGGCTACACCGGCGGCGCCGTGCCGCTGACCTGGAACAGCGCCGTCATCAATACCGAGAAGCTCGAGGCGATGAGCGGCGTCGAGATGCTGCGCCTGCCGGGCCTGGACAAGGACGTGGCGACGGTCTGGACCGAGGCCGGCGTGGTCACGCAGCGCGTGTCCGACATTGCCGATGCCAATGGCTTCGTCTTCGCCGTCGACCCGACCTCGGCCGAGGCCAGTTGCATAGGCGGCAATATCGCGATGAATGCCGGCGGCAAGAAGGCCGTGCTGTGGGGCACGGCGCTGGACAACCTGGCCAGCTGGCGCATGGTCACGCCCGAGGCCAAGTGGCTGGAAGTGACTCGCCTCAACCACAACCTGGGCAAGATCCATGACGTCGAGGTCGCCAGCTTCGAGCTGCGCTACTTCGATGCCACGGGCAAGAAGCTTGAGCGTACCGAGCGGCTTGACATCCCCGGCCGCGTGTTCCGCAAGGAGGGCCTGGGCAAGGACGTCACCGACAAATTCCTCGCCGGCCTGCCGGGCATACAGAAGGAGGGCTGCGACGGCCTGATCACCAGCGCGCGCTGGGTCGTGCACCGCATGCCGGCGCATGTCCGCACCGTCTGCCTGGAGTTCTTCGGCAATGCCAAGGACGCGGTGCCCAGCATCGTCGACATCAAGGACTATATGTTTGCCCAGGCGGCCTCGGGCGGCGCCATCCTCGCGGGCTTGGAACACCTTGACGACCGCTATCTCAAGGCCGTTGGCTACGCGACCAAGAGCAAGCGCGGCGGCCTGCCCAAGATGGTCTTGGTGGGCGACATCGTCGGTGACGACCCCGATGCTGTGGCCAGGGCCACGTCTGAAGTCGTGCGCTTGGCCAATGGCCGTGCCGGCGAGGGCTTTGTGGCCGTCAGCGCCGATGCACGCAAGAAGTTCTGGCTCGACCGCAAGCGCACCGCCGCGATCGCGCGCCACACCAATGCCTTCAAGATCAATGAAGACGTGGTCATTCCGCTGCCGCGCATGGGCGAATACACCAACGGCATCGAGCGCATCAATATCGAGCTGAGCCTGCGCAACAAGCTGCAGCTGATCGACAAGCTGGAGGCCTTCTTCGACGAAGGCGAGCTGCCGCTGGGCAAGAGCGACGACGCCGGTGACATCGCCTCGGCCGAGCTGCTGGAGGACCGCGTGGCCCAGGCGCTGACCCTGCTGCGCGAGACGCGCACCCAGTGGCTGTTCTGGCTGACCCATATCGACGACGCCCCGGCGGCAGGCTCGCCCAGCTACTTCGACCAGCTGCAGGACCACACGCTTCGCGCGTCCTGGAAGACCCAGGTGCTGAAGCCCCTGCAGGAGATCTTCGCCGGTTCAGCCCTGACCCCCATCGTCGATGCCTGCAGGAAGATCCACCAGGAAGTGCTGCGCGGCCGCGTCTGGGTGGCCCTGCACATGCATGCCGGCGACGGCAATGTGCATACCAATATCCCCGTCAACTCCGACAACTACGAGATGCTGCAGGCGGCCCACGGCGCCGTGGCCCGCATCATGAAGCTGGCGCGCAGCCTGGACGGCGTGATCTCGGGCGAACATGGCATAGGCATCACCAAGCTGGAGTTCCTGACCGATGATGAGCTGTCGGGCTTTGCCGGCTACAAGGCCAAGGTCGACCCTGAGGGCCGCTTCAACAAGGGCAAGCTCTTGCGTGGCGGAACGGAGTTTGCCGACCTGACCAATGCCTACACGCCCAGCTTCGGGCTGATGGGCCATGAGTCGCTGATCATGCAGCAGAGCGATATCGGTGCCATCAGCGAAAGCATCAAGGACTGCCTGCGCTGCGGCAAGTGCAAGCCGGTCTGCGCCACCCACGTGCCCCGCGCCAATCTGCTCTACAGCCCGCGCAACAAGATCCTCGCCACCTCGCTGCTGGTCGAGGCCTTTCTGTACGAGGAGCAGACGCGCCGCGGCATCTCGGTCAAGCACTGGCAGGAGTTCGAGGACGTGGCCGACCACTGCACCGTCTGCCACAAATGCCTGAGCCCTTGCCCGGTGAAGATCGACTTCGGCGACGTGACGATGAATATGCGCAACCTGCTGCGCAAGATGGGGCAGAAGAGCTTCCGCCCCGGCAATGCAGCGGCGATGTTCTTCCTCAACGCCACCAACCCCGAGACGATCAAGTTCGTGCGTGCCGGCATGGTGGGCGTGGGCTTCAAGGTTCAGCGCCTGGCCAATGACCTGATGCGCCGCCTGGCGCGCAAGCAGACCAGCGCGCCGCGTGCCACGCTGGGTGCCGCACCGCTGAAAGAGCAGGTGATCCACTTCATCAACAAGAAGATGCCGGCCGGTCTGCCGACCAAGACGGCACGCGCGCTCTTGGACATCGAAGACAAGGACTACGTGCCCATCATCCGCGATGCGGCACGCACATCGGCCGAGACGGAGGCGGTGTTCTACTTCCCCGGCTGCGGCTCGGAGCGCCTGTTCTCGCAGGTCGGCCTGGCCACGCAGGCGATGCTCTGGCATGCCGGCGTGCAGACGGTGCTGCCGCCCGGCTATCTGTGTTGCGGCTACCCGCAGCGCGGCTCGGGCCAGTTCGACAAGGCCGAGAAGATCATCACCGACAACCGGGTGCTGTTCCACCGCGTGGCCAATACGCTCAACTACCTCGACATCAAGACCGTGGTGGTCAGCTGCGGCACCTGCTACGACCAGCTGCAGGGCTATGAATTCGACAAGATATTCCCCGGCTGCCGCATCATCGACATCCACGAGTACCTGCTGGAGAAGGGCATCACCCTGACGCCCGGCGCCACGTACCTGTACCACGACCCCTGCCACAGCCCGATGAAGCTGCAGGAGCCGATGAAGACGGTGAAGGCCCTGGTCGGAGACTCGGTGACCAAGAGCGAGCGCTGCTGCGGCGAGTCCGGGACGCTTGGCGTGACCCGCCCCGACATCAGCACGCAGATCCGCTTCCGCAAGGAAGAGGAGCTGCGCAAGAACGAGGCCGCGCTGCGCGAGTCGGGCGCCGTCGGCGTGAAGGAGGACATCAAGATCCTCACCTCCTGCCCCAGCTGCCTTCAGGGCCTGACCCGCTACGGCAATGACCTGCAGAACGGCCTGCTGGAGGCAGACTACATCGTCGTCGAGATGGCCCGCAAGATATTGGGCGAAGACTGGATGCCCAAGTACATCGCGATGGCGAACAACGGCGGGATCGAGCGCGTGTTGGTGTGATGTGTTGGCCCCCGGATTGCATCCGGGCTACGAACGCCTCGCACCCGCATAAACGATGTTTTGGATCGGTAGCCCGGATGCAATCCGGGGGTCACCTCTCCCCAAACGCCCCATCAACATCCGCGGCGAGGCCCCAATCCTCCGGGTACACCCCCATCGTCACATACCTGTGAAACGACGAATGCGGCCAATCGGCCGCCCGCGTTACCCAACCATGCTTGACCGGGTTGAAGTGGATGTAGTCGATATGCCTTGCCACATCGGCCTCATCACGCAGGGTGTGTTCCCAGTAGCGCCGCTGCCAAAGCTTGAACCCACCGTCGGGCCGCTCCGCCAGCGCCACTCCAGCCAGCCTCAAACCCTGCGTGAACCCCGCCTTGATCGCCTTCCAGCGGGTCGGGTAGTCACTATCAGATTCGGGCAGCGTCCAGACGCAGTGCAGATGCTCGGGTAGCACGACGATGGCGTCTGTCGTGAAGGGCAGTTGCTGCTGCACCGTGCGCATCGAGTCACCCAACAACGCGACGTGATCGGTCAGCGTTGAAGCCTGCCGATCAGCCAGCGTGACGGTGAAGAAGTAGCTCGCACCCGGCAGTCGGTTGCGGCGGTAGTGCACCATGGGCGCATCGTAGCGCCCCCCGCCACATAACGCGGCCCCAGACTGCATCAGGGCTACATATTCGCCGTGGCCCGGATGCAATCCGGGGCAACAAACTCAACCCAGCTTGCGCCGCCGCGCCATGGCCAACACGCCGGCCAGGCCGGCCAGCATCAGCGCATAGGTCTCGGGCTCCGGCACCGCCGGTGCCAGCGTCGCAATCTCCTGGGCCGACAGGGCGGTGCTGTAGATGGCGATGTAGTCCACCGAGCCGGCCGAGGCTTCGCCGCCGACCGAGTTGTCGTCAATGAAGAAGCGCGCCGTGTTGTTGGCGGTGCTGAACTTGGCCAGGCCGCCGGCGTCGTTGAAGCTGAACTGGAACGCGCCGTTGACATAGCCGGTGAAGGTGCCCGCCGCGTCACGCGACAAGGTCACACGCACCTGCTGACCGTCGGCGAACGCAGCGCCGGGGCCGCCCCAACCGCTGTAGAACACCAGCGCGGTGCTCAGGTTGTACAGCCCCGTGTCGCTGGCGCCGCCCTTGAAGTCGACGATGCGGCGATAGCCGCCGGTCGAGTCGAACACGAAGCTGGTGTCAATCGTGTAGACGTCTTGCGCCACCGCGTTGTCCACCGCCAGGCCTTGATTGGCCGCGAAGCTGTAGCTGCTCGCACCCAGGGTGCCGCCAAAGCTGGTCAGCGCCGGGCCGCCCAGGCTGTCGGCGTAGCTGTTGTTCAGTTCGTACAGATGGGTCGGCGTGGTGGCCTGCGCCGCGGCGGCGCTCAGGGCCAGCAGGGCGAAGGGGATCAGGTGCTTGAGGGGCGCGTTCATGGGATCTTCCGCAGATGCAATTCGATGCGGGCGAACATATCAGCACAGAGGCGTCAGGGACATCCCCTGAAGCGAGGGTGCTTGGGGGTTTGGAGCCCCGGATTGCATCCGGGCTACGGAGACTGTGTAGCCCGGATGCAATCCGGGGGCGCCGTCCTACTCCGCCGACAACTTCCGCTCTCGAATCAGCGCGTGCCAGAACGTCGTTTCCTTCTGCACAAACGCGGCCAGGCCGGCGGCATTCGACGGGGCCACCTCGAGGCCGAAGTCCTCCAGCCGCGCCTTCACCTCGGGCGTGTTGATGGCCTTGCTCAGCTCGCCGCTGAGCCTGGCGACGATGTCCGGCGGCGTGCCCTTGGGCATGAACAGGCCCTGCCAGGCGGTCACTTCCAGGTCCTTGAAGCCCAGTTCCTCGAAGGTGGGCACATCGGGCAGGGTGGCCAGGCGCTTCTTGGACATCACCGCCAGGGCCTTGAGCTTGCCGGAGCGTATCTGCGGCAGACCGGCCGCGGTGTCCACCACCGTCATCGGCACCACGCCGCCGACGACGTCCTGCAGCGCGAAGGCCGTGCCGCGGTAGGGCACGTGGACGACGAAGGTCTGCGAGCGGTCCTTCAGCAGCTCCATCGCCAGGTGATGGGGGCTGCCGATGCCCGGCGAGGCATAGCTGAACTTGCCCGGGTTCTTCTTGACCTCGTCCAGCCACTGCTTCGCGCTGGAGAAGCCGGCGCCTGGGTTGACGGCCAGTATCAGCGGAAAGCGCGCCATGAAGCCCACCGGCACCAGATCCCTGGGCTCGTAGGGCAGCTTCTTGTACATCGCCGCGTGGAACACCATCACGCCGTTGTCGCCGCTGACGATGGTGTAGCCGTCGGGGGCCGACTTGGCCGCCGCGTCGGTGCCAATGATGCCGGCCGCGCCCGGCTTGTTGTCGATCACAAAGGTCTGGCCCAGCTGCTTGCCCAGCTGGGGTGCGAGCTGGCGGGCCAGGAAGTCCGAGCCGCCACCGGCCGGGTAGGCCACCACCCAGCGGATCGGCTTCGAGGGCCAGGTGTCGGCGCGGGCCGCAAGCGGCAGCAGGGCGGCGAGGCCCACTGCTGCGATCAGCAGGCGGCGGCCGACCGGTTGTAACGTTTGGCGACGAGATGTTGTCATGAGGGGCTTCCCTGTGGCGCTAAAGTCGCAGGATCTTAGCGAGCATTCAAAGCGATATGGCCCAAGGCAATCACCTGCAAGGTTGCGAACTGTGCGAGAGCCCCGGCGGCTTCGTCGTGGTGCAGACCCCTCTGCTGCGCGTGCTGCGCATCGAGGACGTCAGTTTTCCGGCCTTTTATCGCGTCGTCTGGCAGGCGCATCGAGCCGAGTTCACCGACCTCAGCTCCAGCGAGCGGAGCCTGTGCCTGGAGGCGGTGGCCCGCGTCGAAACGGTGCTGCGCGAGCACCTGCGCCCGACCAAGATCAACCTTGCCTCGCTGGGCAATATGGTGGCCCATCTGCACTGGCATGTGATCGCCCGGTTCGACTGGGACAGCCATTTCCCGCAGCCGATCTGGGGCCAGGCCCAGCGCGAGGTCGAGCCGCCGGCGGTGAGCCGGCTGGCGTTGCCGCTGTTCGAGCTGGACCGGCATGTGGCGAATGCGTTTGGGTGAGATGGGAGACCCGGATTGCATCCGGGCTACGAAGGCCTCGCGGCTATCGACACATTGGCAATGCGTTTGGGTTCGTAAGGTAGCCCGGATGTAATCCGGGGCCCAAACCCTCACCACACCGTGATCGGATCCCCCGCCACCATCGCGTCCCCGGCCTTGCAGGAGAAGGCCTTCGCAAACGCCGGCAGGTTCGACATCGGCCCCAGCACCCGGTAGGGCGCGGGCGAGTGCGAGTCGGTGCGCAGCTGGTTGATCAGTGCCTCGACGCGCTTCTTGTCACGCCAGATCAGCGCGTTCGACAGGAAGAAGCGCTGCTCCGGCGTGTAGCCCTGGATCTTGCCCGTCTTGCCGCTGCGCTTGAGCGCGCGCTGCAGGCCGTCGAAGGCCAGTGGCATGCCGGCCACATCGGAGATGTTCTCGCCCAGCGTCAGCTGGCCGTTGACGCGCTGGCCGGGCAGGGGCTCGTAGCCGCCGTAGAGGGTCACCACCCGCTCGGCGCGGGCCTTATAGGCGGCGGCGTCTTCGGGCGTCCACCAGTCCGACAGGCTGCCGTTGGCGTCGAACTGGCGGCCCCGGTCGTCGAAGTGGTGGGTGATTTCATGGCCGATGACCATGCCGATGCCGCCGTAGTTGACGGCGTCGTCCGCCTTGGCGTCGAAGAAGGGCGGCTGCAGGATGCCGGCCGGGAAGGTGATCTCGTTGAGCCCGCCGGCAAAGGCGTTGACGATGTGCGGCGAGGTGTTCCAGCGCGTGCGGTCCACCGGCCGGTCGAGGTCGGTCATGCGCCTGGCCACCTGCCAGGCATTGGCGCGCAGCACATTGCCGGCAAAGTCGTCGGCGCGTATCACCAGGCCCTCGTACTGCGGCCAGCGGGCCGGCGCGCCGATCTTGGGTGTCATCGCGTCGAGCTTGGCCAGCGCCCGTGCCTTGGTGGGCGCGCTCATCCAGTCAAGGGTGTCGATGCGCTGGCGCATTGCCGCCTTGATGTCGGTCAGCAGCTCCAGCGAGCGCTGCTGTGCCTCGGCCGAAAATGCCCGCGCCACGAACAGCTCGCCCAGGCCCAGCGCCATGGCGGCCGAGCCGGTGCGGCCGCCGATCTCCAGTATCACCGCCTCGTTGCGCGGGGCCGGTGCCTTCAGCCCGGTCACCACGGCGCCCCGGTAGTCGAAGTGCGCGCCGGCAAAGGCCTTGGGCAACTGAGCGGCGGTGGCATCCAGCACACGCAGCTTCAGGTAGTTGCGCCAGGTGTCCAGCGGCGTGTCGGCGGCCAGCCGGCCCAGCGCTTTGGCAAAGTCGGGCTGCCCCATCAGCAGCCGCTCGACCCCGCCCTTGCGGCCGGTCAGCTCGGCGACATAGGCCGCCCAGGCAAAGCCCGGCGCCGCCTCGGCCAGACCGACCGGCGAGAAGGGCTGGTAGTTGCCGATAGGGTCGCGCATCTGCACCCGCGGCTTGGAAGCCTGGGCCAGCTGCGTCTCGAAGCTCATCAGCGCCTCCAGCTGGGCCTCGGTGGTCTGCATGCCGGCCGTCTCCAGCAGGCGCCTGGCATAGGCGCGGTAGGCAGTCTTGAGGCGCGCGCTGTGGGCATCGGTCTTGAAATAGTCTTCCCGGTCCGGCAGGCCCAGGCCCGACTGGCTCAGCACCAGCGTGTAGCGGGTGGTGTTCTTGACATCGGGCGTCACATTGGCGGCCAGCGGCGCGGCAATCTGCACCCGGTTCAGTGCGGCCAGCAGGGAGGGCAGCTCGGCGGGGCTGCGCAGCGCGTCGATGCGCGCCAGCAGCGGCGCCACCGGCGCCAGGCCGCCCGCCTCGATCGCAGCCAGGTCCATGCCGCTGGCATAGAAGGCCGCCACCAGCTTCAGGCCCGGCGTGGTCTGCAACTCGGGCTTGGCGCTGAGCTCGCCGAGCGCGCGCTCCAGCAGCGCGTCATTGGCACGCCGCAGGCCGTCGAAGCTGCCGATGCGCACCCGGTCGGGTGGCAGCTCGGTCTGGCTCAGCCAGCGGCCGTTGACGAAGGCATAGAAGTCGGTGCAGGCCGAGACCTCGTCGGAGAGGCCTTGCACGTCCAGCGCCCTTGTGGGGGTGGACAGGGCCAGCGCGGCGGCGGTGGCCGCGGCGATCAGGGAAATACGCAGCATGGTGGGTGCACCGGTGTGTGGAAGGGCGCAGGCTAGCTCAGGTGGGTGCCCGCAGCATCGGGAGCTGTACCAGTCATCGCCCCCGACGGCATCGCGAATCGCCCGTAGCCAGTCCGCACCCGTAGCCCGGATGCAATCCGGGGCCATCCATCGCGGCCCCCATCCCATGGCACTACACTGAGCGCCCATCCAGCTCCAGCCGCAGCGGCACGAAACCACCATGGCCGGCCTCACCCCCAACACGCCCACCCCCACCGCCGTCACGGCGCACCAGCAGTCGCGTGTGCTGGAAGTCAGCTTCAGCGATGGCGCCAGCTTCCGCATTCCCTTCGAGCTGATGCGCGTGTACTCGCCCTCGGCCGAGGTCAAGGGCCACGGCCCGGGCCAGGAAACGCTGCAGACCGGCAAGCGCGACGTCGGCCTGACGGCACTTGAGCCGGTGGGCCACTACGCCATCAAGCCCACCTTCAGCGACGGCCATGACAGCGGCCTGTTCTCCTGGGACTATCTCTACCACCTGGGCAGCCAGCAGGCCGAGCTGTGGCAGCAGTACGAAGCGCGCCTGGCCGAGGCCGGTGTGACGCGGGATACGCCGATGGTGAAGGCCGGTGGCGGGTCGGCGTGCAGCAGCCATTGACCTGAACCACTGGCCCCGGATTGCATCCGGGCTACACAGCTGACGTAGCCCGGATGCAATCCGGGGCCCAAGACGCTCACGTAGCCCGGATGCAATCCGGGGCCCAAGACGCTCACGTAGCCCGGATGCAATCCGGGGCAAAGAAACACAAGGACCCCCTCAATATGAGCTCCACCCACTTCGGCTTCCAGACCGTCGATGAAGGCGAAAAGGCCCAGCGCGTGCGCGGCGTGTTCGACTCGGTCGCGTCGCGCTATGACGTGATGAACGACCTGATGTCCATGGGCATGCACCGGGCCTGGAAGGCCTACACCCGCGCCGTGGCCAATCTTCGCGAAGGTGAGCGCGCGCTCGACATTGCCGGCGGCACCGGCGACCTGTCGCGCATGTTTGCGCGTGACGTCGGCGCCAGCGGCATGGTCGTGCACACCGACATCAACGAGGCGATGCTGCGCCAGGGCCGCAACCGCCTGCTCGACGAGGGCTTGGTCCTGCCCACCAATCTGTGTGACGCCGAGAAGCTGCCCTACAAGGCCAACAGCTTTGACCTGGTCAGCGTCGCCTTCGGCCTGCGCAATATGACGCACAAGGAACTGGCCCTGGCCGAGATGTGCCGCGTGCTCAAGCCCGGTGGCCGCCTGCTGGTGCTGGAGTTCTCCAAGGTGGCCGCGCCGCTGCAAAAGCCCTACGACTGGTATTCATTCAATATCCTGCCCCGCCTGGGCCAGTGGATTGCAGGTGATGCCCAGAGCTATCGCTACCTGGCCGAATCGATCCGCATGCACCCCGACCAGGCCACCCTCAAGGCGATGATGAAAACCGCCGGTTTCGGGCACGTCGATGTGCACAACCTCAGCGGCGGCCTCGTGGCCCTGCACGCCGGCATCAAGTGTTGAGCCAATGGCGGCCCCCGGATTGCATCCGGGCTACGTAGCCCGGATGCAATCCGGGGCCTGCCACCCTCAACCCGCCCGCAAGCTCCACCGCATCCCACCTTGATGCGTGATGTATGTGATGCTTGGCATCGCGCCCACTGGATACAGCCGTGCGAACCACACTCGCCATCGATGACGACGTCCTCGCCGCTGCGAAGCACCTCGCCGAGAGGGAGCAGAGAACCATCGGTGAGGTGATCTCCGCCCTGGCAAGACAAGGACTGTCGCGGGGGTCTCGGTCATCTCGCAGCGAGCGAAACGGCATCCCACTTCTTCCGAGCAAGAAGACCTCGCTGCCGGTCACGCTGAAACGGGTCAATCAACTTCGCGACGAACAATCCTGACTCAGGCCCTGCGCACGCGAACGCCCTCATGGCACCGATAGACGCTGCCCATGTTGAACAAGAAGTGACCTAGCCACCTTGGACCACAAGCTAGCGACCGAGGTGGTTCCTGAAGGCAAGACCTCGCCCATAGTAATCTGATGCCCTGCTTGCGGCATCAAGTGTTGGTTGAACGATGGCCCCCCGGATTGCATCCGGGCTACCGAGGTGTTGTAGCCCGGATGCAATCCGGGGCCAGCCCACCCGCCACCCCCACATACACGGGGGGCAGCCCCCTGGAACCTAAGTGCATGATGCCGGTCTTGTACTGGGCCACACAAAGCCGGGCAGATAAACAAACAAGCAGCCAGTTTGGCCTAGGGTAAACCCATGCCACAACCGAATCCCGATTCATATTGATGCCGGCCGCCGTCACCGATTTGTCATGATTTTTGCGAAGCCCGGTCAGGTAATACCCCAAAACAAGGGGGAGCAGCATGCAAAACAGCTGCGCTTGAGACAAGGCTGTCACACGTCAACGCTACACTCAAGGTCTATTTGCAGGCATTCAGCAGGTAGGCATGGCGGCCTTTGCCAGCAACAAGAATTCGAGCACAACCGTTTCCGGCTCTTGTCATGGAGCAGAAAGTCAAACTGATGAACGCTTTGAGAAAACATGTTCTCGCCCCCGCGCCGATGCGTATTGCGGCCGTGGCGCTGGCCTCGGCCCTGGTCTTGCTGACCGGTTGCGGCGAAAAGAAGAGCAGCGAAAAGGCCTCGCAGACCGCCGCCAAGGTCAATAAGGAAGAAATCACCGTTCATCAGATCAACTTCGTGCTGCAGCGCCAGCAGGGCCTGAAGCCCGAGCAGGCCGAGGCCGCCAGCAAGCAGATCCTGGAGCGCCTGATCGACCAGGAGCTGGCCGTGCAGAAGGCCATGGACATGAAGCTCGACCGCGACCCCAAGGTCGTGCAGCAGATCGAGGCCGCCAAGCGCGAAATCATCTCCCGCGCCTATGTTGAGCGCGTCGGCGAGGGCGCCACCAAGCCCACGCCGGAAGAGCTGCAGAAGTATTACGACGAGAAGCCCGCCCTGTTCAAGGAGCGCCGCATCTACAGCCTGCAAGAGCTGGCCATCGAAGCCAAGCCCGAGCAGCTGGCCACGCTGCGCGACAAGCTCGCCGCGGCCAAGAACATTGCCGAGTTCGTCGAGTACATGAAGGCCAATGACATCCGCTTTGCCGGCAACCAGGCCGTGCGCGCCGCCGAGCAGCTGCCCCTGGCCGGCCTGGACACCATCGCCAAGATGAAGGACGGCGAGTCGATGTTCAACGTCACCCCGACCGGCGCCCAAGTGCTGGTGTTGGCCAGCTCGCGCAGCCAGCCCGTGGGCCTGGAGCAGGCCAAGCCGGCGATCGAGCAGTTCCTGCTCAATGAGCGCAAGCGCAAGCTGATCGAGGAAGAGGTCAAGGGCCTGCGCTCCAACGGCAAGATCGAGTACGTGGGCAAGTTCGCGCAGGGCGCCTCGGCACCTGCGGGCAATGCAGCACCGGCCGCTCCGGCACCGGTGGCCGTGGCACCCGCTCCGGCGGCCAGCACCGGCATGAGCGACAGCGACATCAGCAAAGGCATGGGGTTGAAGAAATGACCAACAGGACCGCAATGACCGCAAAAGCGCATCGTCTTCCACTTCTTCGCACCCTCAACCGTTCATTGCTGGCCGCCGGCACGGCCACCGCCCTGGCGCTGGCTGCAGCCGGTCCGGTGTGGGCCCAGGCCCAGACCACCGCCTCGGCCGCTTCCACCGAATACCGGCTGGGCGCGGGCGACATCGTCCGCATCTCCGTCTACCAGAACCCCGACCTCACGCTCGAAACCCGCGTCAGCGAGTCGGGCGTGGTCTCGTACCCGCTGCTGGGCTCGATCAAGATCGGCGGCCTGGCCCCGGCGCAGGCCGAGAAGGTCATCAGCGACGGCCTGAAGAACGGCAACTTCGTCAAGCAGCCCCAGGTCACCGTGCTGGTGATTCAGGTGCGCGGCAACCAGGTCTCGGTGCTGGGCCAGGTCAACCGCCCCGGCCGCTTCCCGATCGAAGTGGCTGAAATGCGCCTGTCCGACATGCTGGCCAACGCGGGCGGCATTGCCGGCGCCGGCGCCGAAGTCGTCACCGTGGTGGGCACGCGCAACGGCCAGCCCTTCCGCGCCGAGGTGGACCTGCCCAAGGTCTTCACCAGCGGTGGCCGTGGCGACGACCTGATCGTGCAGAACGGCGACGTCATCTGGGTCGATCGCGCCCCGATGGTCTACATCTACGGCGAAGTGCAGCGCCCCGGCCCGATGCGGCTGGAGCGCGGCATGACGCTGATGCAAACCCTCGCCACCGGCGGCGGCCTGACCCAGCGCGGCACCGAGAAGGGCATTCGCGTGCACCGCAAGGACGCCTCGGGCAAGGTCCAGGTCGTGCAGCTGGCGATGGATGAGTCGCTGAGGGATGGCGACGTGGTGTACGTCAAAGAGAGCCTTTTCTGATCTGCTGATCTGAGGACAAAAACATGAGCTTTGGACAGTTTCTTTCAATACTCAGAGCGCGCAAATGGGTCGCGCTGCTGATATTCGTATTGACCGTGGCCACCACCCTGGTGATCAGCCTCATGCTGCCCAAGCAGTATGTGGCGTCGGCCTCAGTGGTTGTGGACATGAAGCAGGATCCCCTGTCGGGGGCCTTTCCCGCGCTGATGCTGCCGGCCTTCATGGCCACGCAAGTTGACATCATCCAAAGCGACCGGGTTGCGCAAAAAGTGGTGCGTAACCTGAAGCTCACCGAGAACCCCCAGATTCGCCAGCAGTGGCAAGAGGCCACGGACGGCAAGGGGTCGATTGAGCAGTGGTTGGCGGAGACCTTTCAAAAGTTCCTGGATGTGAAGCCGTCTCGCGAATCGAATGTGATCAGTGTGAGCTACAAATCTCCTGATCCGCGGTTTGCAGCCGGCCTAGCCAATGCATTTGTTCAGGCCTACCTGGATACCGTGCTGGAACTCCGGGTTGACCCCGCCAAGCAGTACTCGAACTTCTTCGATACCCGCTCCAAGGAGGCTCGTGAAGCCCTTGAGAAGGCGCAAGCGCGACTGTCGGCATTTCAGAATGAAAAAGGCATCATTGCCAATGACGAGCGACTTGACGTTGAAAATAACCGGTTGAATGAGTTGTCCTCGCAATTGGTTGCACTGCAGGCCCTTCAGGCCGAATCTGGCAGCCGCCAGAGCCAAGCGCAAGGCACCTCCGGTGACAGACTCCAGGAGGTACTCAATAACCCGATAGTTTCGAGCCTAAAAGTCGAGTTGGCTCGCAATGAGGCGCGTTTGCAGGAGTTGAACGCCAAACTGGGCGACAGTCATCCGCAGGTTGTTGAAATCAAAGCCAATATCGCTGAAACGAAAAAGCGCATTGATGCCGAGGTTGGCCGGGTTACTGGCGGTGTGGTTATCAGCAATACGATCAACCGGCAGCGCACTGCTGAAATCCGCGCCTCCCTGGAAGCCCAGCGCGAGAAGGTGCTCAAGCTGAAGGGTGTGCGCGACGAAGGTTCGGTCATTGTTCGTGACGTTGAGAATGCTCAGCGTGCTTACGATGCGGTGCTTGCTCGCTTGAATCAGACCAGCCTCGAAAGCCAGTCCACGCAAAGCAATGTGAATGTGCTTGCTCAGGCAACGCCGCCCGCCGAGCCGTCGTCCCCTAAGATCTTCATCAACACTCTGCTGTCCATCGTGGTTGGCGCGATCCTTGCCATTGGTGCGGCGTTCGCTCTTGAGTTGATGGACCGCCGTGTGCGCGTGTTTGATGACATTGCCGCAGCTGTGGGGTTGCCGGTTCTTGGCACGATGCCCAAGCCGACGGCCAAGCGACTGACCGGGGGAGGGCGGCTCAGCTTGATGCAGAGCCGCTTGCTCACCAGCCTGCCCGCACCTAAAGGGGGCGACTGATGGCTACGTTTCGTGATTCAGCATTGAAAGATGCGGGGGAAGAGTCTGTGTCAGCTACGCAATCATCCGATGCACAAGGGCGCTCCATCGGAGCCATCATCAGTGAGACTCGCAATCTTTCTGCCGAGCAGGTTGAGCGCATTCTTGCTCACCAGCGCAGTCATGGAGTCCGCTTTGGTGAAGCGGCCGTGGCGCTCGGCTATGCGAGCACCGATGACGTACTGTTTGCCTTGGCACAGCAGTTTCACTACCCATACGCGGCAGAGGAGCAGCGAAAGGCCAGTCCTGAGTTGGTGACGCTGAATCAGCCCTTTTCAGTTCAGGCCGAAGCGTTCCGAGCGACGCGCAGTCAGATCATCATGCGAGTCTGGAGTGAGCCAGATGCCAGGCGAGCCTTGGCAGTCATTAGCCCAGAACCTGGCGACGGGAAGACATTCTTCGCTGCCAATTTGGCGGTGGCCCTTGCCCAGCTTGGCGGTCGTACCTTGCTGGTGGATGCGGACATGCGGGGCCCGCGCCAGCACGAAGTTTTCAACATCGAGAACAACGCAGGTTTGTCAGGCATCTTGTCCGGGCGCGCCGAGTCGAATGTGATTCAACAGATATCCGGTGTGCCGAGCTTGTTCGTGATGCCTGTAGGCCCCAAGCCACCGAACCCGGTTGAACTGGTTGAGCGTCCGGCCTTTGGACTGTTGCTGCGAGAGCTTTGCAGCAAGTTTGACCATGTCGTTGTGGACACCCCAGCTGGCACTTATGGTGCGGATGCCAGCGTTATAGCTGCACGCTGTGGGGCTGCCTTGTTGGTGGCCCGGCGCGATTCTTCGCGCGTCAGCCTGCTACAAGAGTTGGTTCTGTCCTTGTCCAGTGGCCCTGTGAGGCTTGCTGGCGTGGTAATGAACGAGTATTGAGGAGAGCTTCAATGCTCGGTGAGGTCAGCTTGAGCAAACCGCTGAATTTTCAGTCAACCATGCCAGTGCTGCTGCTGGCCTTGGGCCTGAGTGTGATGTTTGGGCCTGTCTTCATCAAGCTGGCTCATACCGTCTGGAACACCGATGAGCAGGGCCACGGGCCCATCATTTTGGCGGTTGCGGTCTGGTTGCTTTGGCAGCGCCGCACCTTGTTTCAGCAAGCGGCAGCGCAGGGGCGCCCCGCAGGATTCATGGGTTGGGCTTGGCTGCTGTCAGGCCTGTTCATCTATTTCGTGGGACGCCTTCAGAACATTGTGACCTTCGAAATGGGGGCCATGATTCCTTTGGTTGTGGGCGCGCTCGCCGTGACCTTTGGGTGGGGCGTTGTGAGAGTCGCCGCTTTCCCGATCTTCTTTTTGCTCTTTGCTGTCCCTTTGCCTGGCCCAGTGGTTGATGCAATGACAGCGCCATTGAAGCAGGCGGTTTCGTGGTTTTCTGAGCAAATTCTTTGGGCTGCGGGGTACCCGATCGCCCGGACCGGCGTCATCCTGAATGTGGGCCCATATCAACTGCTCGTGGCAGATGCGTGCGCCGGCTTGAACTCCATGTTCACACTCGAAGCGCTAGGCCTGCTTTACATGAATATTGTTGGGCATACCTCTCGACTGCGGAATGTGTTGCTTGCCATTCTGTTGATCCCGATGAGCTTCACTGCCAACGTGATTCGGGTCATGGTCTTGGTACTCGTTACCTATCACTTTGGCGATGAGGCGGGGCAGGGTGTAATTCACGGCGCAGCCGGCATGCTGTTGTTCGTGGTGGCGCTATTCCTGATGTTTGTCTTGGACGCAGTGCTTGGTTTCTTTTTCAAGAATCGCAGGGGGCAATGATGCTACGCAAACTCGCACGCCCTCTGTTAGTGACCGCACTGATGCTCGGGGCAAGCACCTTGAGCGTGGTCGCTGTTCCAAGCTCGCTGTTGTCGGATACACGCTCCCAATTCAACTTGGAACAAGCTGTTCCCAGGGCATTTGGAGACTGGACGGTCGACTCGAATATCATTCCGCTGCCGCCTTCGCCTGATCAGCAATCGGTACTTAACCAGATTTACGACCAAATACTGAGTCGCACCTATGTCAATGGCAAGGGTGAGCGAATCATGTTGTCGATCACGTATGGCTCCCGGCAGAACCAGCAGATGCGGGCGCACCGCCAAGAGGTTTGCTACTCGGCCCAAGGGTTCAAGATCAGCGGGTTACAGCGGCTCCAGTTGAGCGTGGGCGGCCGTCCAATATCAAGCACGCGCATGGTGGCAACCCAGGGCTCCAGGGTCGAGCCAGTCACATACTGGTTCACGATGGGCGACCAGGTGGTGCTGACCTACTTCGAGCGTGAATGGGCGCAATTCGAGTACGCGCTGGCTGGCTATATACCGGATGGCTATCTGGTGCGGATATCCAGTATTTCCGGTGATCCAACGACAGCCTTTACTCGCCACTCGGCGTTCGCTGAGACCTTGGTTGCGTCCATTGATCCGGAATTGCGAAACCGCCTTACTGGGAAGCTTTAAGCCATGTGCGGGATTGCGGGATATTGGTTCAGGTCGTCCAGACCCGAGTTGGCTTCGAACTGGTTGCGCGACGCCATTGCCAGCCTCAATTATCGTGGACCGGATGATCGTGGATTTTGGGAGTCCGATGGCGTCGGCCTCGGCCAGGCCCGGTTGTCGATCGTTGATCTGAGTCCTCACGGCCACCAGCCCATGCTGTCCCGCGATGGACGATGGGCCATGATTTTCAATGGTGAGGTCTACAACTTCAAAGACATACGCCTTGACCTTGAGGCTCTTGGGCACACGTTTGCAGGATGTGGCGATTCTGAAGTGATCTTGGCAGCGTTCTCTCAATGGGGGCTTGCTGCCGTCGAACGATTCATTGGAATGTTCGCGATCGCTCTTTGGGCGATGAAGGAAAGTCGTCTGTACCTGATTCGTGATCGCCTGGGCATCAAGCCTCTGTATTACGGGCTTCAGGGTGACAGCTTGATCTTTGGTTCAGAGTTGAAAGCGCTGCGCGCTTTCAAGCATTGGACGCCCCAGGTGGACACCGATAGCGTCGCCGACTATTTGCAGTTTGGCTACATCGCTGACCCAAGATCCATCTATGCCGGCGTCAAGAAACTTCCGCCTGGGCACTGGCTTGAAGTCCCCGAATCGGGCCCTCCGGTATTGGTGAAGTACTGGTCGATTCTGGATGCGGCTCAGAGCAAACAAACTCGCTCGGAGCCTGAATTGGAGGAGGAGCTTGAGGCGCTGATGATTGACGCCTTCAAGCTGCGCATGATCGCGGATGTTCCTGTCGGAGTCTTCCTCTCCGGCGGAATCGATTCATCGCTGGTTGCGGCCATTTTGCAGAAGCACAGCGGGCAACAGATATCGACGTTCACGATTGGCTTTGAGCAGCCGGAGTTCAATGAGGCTCCCTATGCCGAGGCTGTCGCGAAGGCTCTTGGAACAACGCACCGAACCATGATCGTGGACGGTGGTGCGGCCAAGAAAGTGCTGCCTGGTTGGGGTGACCTGTACGACGAGCCGTTTGGCGATTCGTCCGGCATACCTACATTGCTGGTTTCGCGCATGGCTGCGAAAGACGTCAAAGTTGTGCTGTCTGCCGATGGTGGGGATGAGCTCTTCTGCGGTTACAACGTCTACGCCTCTACCTTGATGAAGGCTAGGCGCATGGCATCGGTGCCGGCAGCAGTTAAAAAAGCAGGGGTTGGTGCACTCGATCGGCTGAATATCGACTCGATCGATTCGTGGCTGGCCAAGGGGGCTGACGCCTACGGAATCCAGCAAGGGCTACATAAGCGAGTTACATCGCGGCTTGTCCGCTCGCGCTCACAACTCGGGGCATCGAGCTTTGGGGAGTTGTACGAGCATGGGTTCTTGAGTTCGTTCTGGAACCGGGACGAGATTGAGGGCCTTCTCGGGCGGCCTGTGCGGGCCACCCGCGTGCTTTGCGACTCCTATCCAGGGTCGGATGCCGAGCAAATGTGTTTGTGGGATCTGCACCATTACCTGCCTGGGGATATCCTCACCAAAGTCGACCGGGCGACGATGGCCGTCAGTATTGAGGGCCGTGAACCGCTCCTCGATCATCGCCTGGCCGAGTTCGCGTTTTCGCTGCCATACGAATTGAGGAACGGCCAGTTGGGCGCCAAGCACCTGCTCAAGAAGGTGCTCTACAAATACGTTCCGAAAGAGCTGTTTGATCGGCCGAAGCGTGGGTTTGCCGTGCCGCTGAAGGAATGGCTGTCGGGCGACCTGAAGCATCTTGTTGACGACTACCTTGATCCGGTGCGGTTGAGGGATCAGGGCTTGTTTCAGGTCTCCGCGGTTCAGAACGTAGTGGCCCGCTTTCGTGCCGGTGACAACCAAGCCGTCAACAAGCTGTGGTTGCTGCTCGCCTTCCAGATGTGGTTCGCGCGTTGGATGTCCGACGTCGAAGCACCCGAGGCCAAAGTGTCGCCACCCGTCGAGCTGGCAGGCGCCTGAGCGCATTGCGCCCTACCGCGACCTTATGAATCACCACTTCGATAGCCAAATGCCGAAAGGCTTGTGGCCGCAGGTGCCTGCGAGAGCGGTTTGCCTGTGAGCACGGGCGGGGTCGGTTGGCGCCGGGCGCTTGGGGTTGGCACGGTACAAACGGTTAGCTTGCTGGCGTTGAGTTTTGCCAGCATCAAGGTGACTGCGTATTACCTAGGCCCAGCGGGGCTGGCCGTGGTGTCCCAGATGCAAAGTCTGGCGAACCTGTGCCAGGGAGTTATCGGTAACGGCTTGGCTACAGGCGTCACTCGCCTGTTTCCTCAATACAAAAAGGAAGGCGGTCCACTCGCGAGTCTGTTGGCGACGGCCTTGTGGCTCGGCGGCCTGGGTGCGTTCGCTGTTGCCGTCTTGATGGCGGTATTCAGCGATTTCATTGCGCGTTGGGTGTTCGCCGATGCTGTGTCACCAAGTCTCGTTTGTTTTGCCGGCTTTGGCGTGATTGCGGGAGTCTACGCAGCGGTTCTCAGGGCGGCCATGCATGGGGCCCAAGAGGTGGGGTTGGTGGGGGTCAGCAACATTTTGGGGGCAGTCCTCGGATTTCTCGCCTTTGTGGCTGGTGTTGGTCTGTTTGGCTTGCGAGGTGGCCTGTGGGCGACGGCCTTGGCGGGCTTCTTACAGTTGTTGGCGGTGCTTGGTCTTCTTGGCTGGCGTTCTAGCTTGGCTGGCGGTGATTTCAAGGCATCGTTCGCGCGGCACGAATCTAGCCGCCTGCTGGCTTTTGTCCCGATGGTTGTTGCGCATATCGGTATGCAGCAACTGTCGATGATCGTCATACGCCAGATCATTGCTAGTCGTATGTCATTGGACGATGCTGGTTTTGTGCAAGCCGGAGTCAGGCTTGCGGAGGTTGCGATGACCGTGCTGACCACCGGTGTGGGACTCTTCTTGGCTCCGAAGCTGGGATTGGTGGCAAGCGACAAGGCGGCACTGCGCCGTCTCGTGTGGCGGGTTCTTTTGCCAGTCGCCGGCGGTGCGACAGCGATAAGCTTAGTCGTCATCGGTGGGCGTGACTTCTTCGTGCCGTTGATATTCAGTGACAGATTTGGCCCTGTTGGTGACCTCCTTCCGTGGCAATTTGCGGGTGCGACCATCAAGACTGTCGCTTGGACCTTGGGTATGGTGCTCGTTTCGTTGATTCGGCCATATTGGTATATATCGCTTGAAGTATTTGTCCCACTAATTTTCACAAGCCTATCTATATTTCTGCTGCCGACACTTGGTGGGCAAGCCATAGGTTTTTCTCATGCAGTGGCCTCGTTGATTCAGTTGATAGTTGCCATTTACTCGCTAAGAGATGTGCTCTGGTACTCAGGACAAGGTGCCGTGACAGGGGTGAGAAAGAAATGAAAATAGTTCTGATCGCAGTATTCTTGCTTTTGGCCGCTGTGCTCGGTATCCTTGCGGCCCTATTCGGGGGCGAGTCTGCCATCATTCTCACAATTGTCGTGGGTGTGTTTCTTGGCTTATGTATTGATCCGAGAGTGGGTGTTGTAGCGCTGGTTCTCCTTGCGCCCCTTACATCTATTCAGATAGTATTGAAGCTCTTCATCATCGTCGCCGGAATGACCGCGGTCCTGATGGTCGGTAAGAGTATGTTCGCAGAAACGAAATTTGCGATGCCGCCGCGGTACTTCATCATCGGTTATGTCGGGCTGATGTTGATGGCAACTATCATAGGTTTCCCTCACATCGGAGCCGCGCATCGAATTTTGTCGGAGATAGAGGGGGCTGCGAATTTCACCCCTTACGGCTATTTTCGCTATGTGTATCTCGGCAAATTTTCACTGGTACTCTACGCCGTATTGTTGGCGAATGCACTTAGACAGTCGAAAGTTCCGAGTAGGTTTCTCCTCGCGTATGCGCTTTCTGTCGCCCTTCCGGTCGCTGCAATATTTGCAGTGATCGCAATTTGGAAGATACCGCTGTCGAGCTTGCAGAGTAGCCGAGGATTCTTGGCCGTTTTGGGAGGGCATGCGAATGAGTTCGGCATGCTTTTGGCTACGGCCTGCGGGCCCTTGCTGTTCCTAGCTTCTGATATGAAGGGTAAGGCAATTCGCTGGATAGCCGGGGCCGCGCTGTTGATCGCCGTAACGGGACTCCTGCTTACCTTCTCCCGTGGAGGATATGCGGCATTCGTAGCCATAGTCGCCTACTTCCTCGTCACAAAGCGGAGGTTTCGGGCTCTGGCGATGGTTGGCGGTCTCGCTGTGATCTTGTTCGCCTTCGCTCCAACCGCTGTTCACGAACGAGTAATGACCGGGATGGTGGGTGGTTCCAATCAAGTCGGTGCATCAGGTCAGCAGTTGGACTCCCTAACGGCCGGCCGCCTTGGCGTGTACGAAATGCTGTTGCCGGAGATTCAACGCAGTCCGATAGTCGGGCGCGGAATAGGTTCGACCGTTTGGACCGAGCCATTCTTGCGAGGGCAGTACAAAGCCCAGCATCCACATAATCTATATCTGGAAATTCTACTGGACGTTGGTATATTTGGTCTGCTGGTTATGGGGTACTTGTACTATCGATATTTGCGTGGACTCAAGTCGATCAGTAATGACGAATCCATCTCCCCGGAGATCAGCTGTTTTGCCGCAGGTGCGAAGGCGTCCATCTTTGGCATGCTAGTGATGGGTTTTACCAATGGTCATTGGTTACCTCACTTCGAGCAGAGCTATTTTTGGTTCTTTGTTGCCGTCGTATTTGCTTTCGCTGTACAGGAGCGAAAGCGTGTAGGTGGCGGGTCACCAATCCAATCTTTTGGGATTCGGCCGCTCGCCTCGAAATGAGCTTTTGAAGACGTCATCGAACGAGTGAGTTGGCCCCTTGACTACGAGGGCGCCAGCCAGTGCGAAAGCCGATGAGTTTAGTTTTCTTGGGATGCGCTGATGACGCGAGGAAGTCTTGCACGGTTGCCTGAAATAGATATTGCCAAGGGGCTGGGTATTTCCTTGGTCGTGTTTGGCCATCTTGTTGCCAGAAATATCAAACCCATTGGCGTCGATTGGTATCAATCGATGCATGAAGGCTTGTATAGCTTTCATCTGTCCATATTCTTCTTCCTGGCTGGATACGTGTACTGGCTTGCGCCGTATGAAGTCAGGCGTGCTCGCCTTGGGAAGAGCGTATCCAAGCTTCTCAGCGCCTACGCCTTCTTCGCCATTATTGCGTTCTTTGGTAAGGCGTTGGCTGGTGCCTTCTTTTCGATTGATCGACCGATTGGTGGATTCGTTTCTGATTGGTTAGGGTTTTTTCTGTACCCAACAGAAGGGTTTGTCACATTTCTTTGGTTCATTCCGGTACTGCTTGTGCTCTACCTGATTGCCTCGAGAATTCGAACGCTGGATGGCGCTTTCGGGTTAGGAGTCATATCACTTGCGTTGGCAGCGCATTTGTTGTCAACCAATGGGTTCATGCCAAAGCTATTTGCGATTCAGCAAATTTCTAGATATTTACTGTTCTTTCTTCTTGCTGCGTATGCAGTCAAGTTCCAAAGTGCCTTGAGTTTTGAGAGGCACGGTTTGTGGATGGTGGCGGCGCTCTTAATGTGTGTGTGCTTCTACGCGTTGCCTAATATATTGTGGCCAACCATCGTCGCACTGCTATCTCTGCCCGTAACGCTTGGTTTTAGTCGATTTCTGGCCAAGCACGGCGGACTCTTGGCGGCGGCACTGGCATGGCTAGGGCAGCGCTCTTGGCCGATCTACTTGATGAATGTGTTCGCGATCGGCGCGGTCAAGTTGCCTGTACTCAGGTATATTGGTTGGGACTACGAAATGTTCTATGTGGCTGCACCTATATTGTTGGCCAGTGGATTATTACTCCCCGTATTAGTTCAGCAGTTTGTCTTTGCTCGATTCACATGGGTTGATAGGTTTACCCGCTAGTTCCACTGAGGTGATGGGCGCTTTGCCACTCCTGCCTGCTATTTTTCGATCTGAGCGTATTTAATGGACTCTGGATGCATTGTTTTTGTTCTTGCTTCGCTGAATTTCGGCGGTGCAGAACGACATACGGCCACGCTCATCAATCATTACACTAGAACTCATCGAGTCGTAGTGGTCTATTTACGAAGCAGCAGTCAGTTGCTGGAGATTATTCAAGTTGACCGTTTGTCTGGTCTCGTGTGTCTCGAAGCAAAGGGCAAGCTGGATATTGCTGCGATCCGCCGGCTTGCAGGTGTATACCGTAGTTTTAAAGCTAGCATGGTGGTCTGCGTCAATCTGTATCCCTTGCTCTACGTTCAAGCGGCCAGATTGATTTCCAATACACGGCTTCGTGTGGTCGAAGTATTTCACACGACTTTGCTTCGATCGAACGCAGAACGTGCGCAGATGCATATCTACAGGGTCTTGTTGCGTTTCACCGATCGCCTCGTGTTCGTCTGCGAAAACCAGCGACGTCATTGGCAGACGCAGGCGCTGAATCATGCCAACAGCGCCGTCATTCACAACGGCATTGAGATGGAGCGCTTCAAACCCTGCGAGTCCGACGAGCGTCGCCGCGAGATCCGCACTGGATATGGATTCAAGGACAGCGATTTGGTGGTGGGGATATTGGCATTCATGCGCCCTGAAAAAGCCCACGGCTTGTTGGTCAAAGCGGTAGCAGACAACAAGAAGCGGGGGGTGACCTGGAAGATTCTGATGATCGGGGACGGGCCGGAGCGGGCTTCGATCGAGGCTACGGTGCGGGAGTATGGCCTTGACGAGCAAGTGGTGATCACGGGATTGCTGTCTGATGTCAGAGACGCCATTGCCGCCACTGATGTGCTGGCCCTCGTGTCAACGGCGGTCGAGACATTCTCGATCGGTGCGCTTGAGGCAATGTCCATGGGTAAACCCATGATCATGAGCGACATTGGTGGTGCATCCGAGCAGGTGGACCATGGCAGCAACGGGATGCTCTTCCCCAGCGGCGATGTCGATGCGCTGAGCGCCGCCTTGCTGCAATGTGCTTCCCATGAAGTTTTGCAGCAGATGGGTTTGCTGGCGCGCCGCAAGGTGGCCGAAAACTTTACAGAGGCGCAGATGTTGAGCCGCTATGACGCTTTGCTGATGAGTCTTGACGCCTAGGGCCCCGTTGGGCCTGCTGTTACTTTCCGAATCAAACCACCTTCCCATCACCTTCCCGAGTGCGTGAAGACTATCGGCCGAAATCATGGCACTCCCAAAACTCTGCTTTGTTGCACCTAACCTCTATCCAGTCTTTGCGAAACTGCCCGGCACGACCATGGTGGGTGGAGCAGAAATTCAGCAATGCTTCTTGATCCGCGAGTTTCTGAAGCGGGGCTACCAGATAAGTGTGATCAGCGCTGACTTCGGTCAGGGCGCCGAGCAGGTGGTGGAGGGCGTGAGATTCATTCGCATGTTTGAAGCGGCCGCGGGGCTTCCTGTGCTTCGGGCGCTTCATCCTCGGATGACAGGAATTTGGTGCGCCCTTAGACGAGCGGACGCGGACGTTTACTACAACCGCTGCGCGTCCATGGCACTTGCTTTAGTGACCGAGTTCTGCCGCCGGCACAAGCGCGTCAGCATCTTTGCCGGAGCCTCTGACCTGGACTTTGTGCCTGGGCGGGAGTTGATTCGCTCGCCCTGGTACCGTGCCATGTTCCGATTCGGTCTGCGGCGTGTAGATCACATCGTCGTGCAGAACCCCAGCCAGACTTCACTTTGCCGAGAGCATTTCGGTCGCGAGTCCGTCCTTATTCCCAGTGTGTTCGTGCCGCCATCAAGCGATCAACCTGCTTCAATTTCGCCGCGCGAAATCCTGTGGTGTGGAGTACTGCGAGAAAATAAGCGTGTAGAGCTTTTCTTGCGACTGGTTGAGTTGTTGCCTCAATATCAGTTCAGGATTGTAGGTGGGCCTGATTCCAGTAGCTATAGTTCCAAGATTGCCGCGAATATCGAAGAGTTGTGCCTCAACTGGCCAAACTTGAGTTACGACGGCTATTTGGCCTATGACGCGGCCGATGCGAAATTTCGGGACTGCCGCGTCTTCGTCAACACGTCTGCGAGGGAGGGTTTCCCCAACACCTTCCTGCAGGCTTGGAGTCGACGAATACCTACCGTGTCGTTTGTCGACGTGGGTGCAAGGCTCGACGGGGCGCCGGTCGGAGCGGTTTGCGAGAGCATGGATTCCATGATCCACGCGATTCGAAGTCTGATGGACGACAATGCTGCGTACGCCGAACAGGCATCGATAGTCGGTGAGTACTTTTCATCGAATCACACCGTGGAGGCAGGTGTATCGAAGTACGAGGGAGTGATTATTGGGGCACTCGCAACGGGTTGAAGGCTAATGTATTGCGCACCGCCCCATAGAACTGGTACTTGACGATCATGCTGTCTAAACATCAAAACAATTTTGACCTATTGCGGCTCGTTGCCGCATTTCAAGTGCTATTGGTTCATGCGAGCGAGCATCTCAAGCTGCCTTTTAACCCGGTATTCCACACGATATTAAATTGGTTCCCGGGTGTTTCTGTATTCTTTGTAATCAGTGGTTATCTGATCGCAGGTTCATTCTCGAATTCAAAAAGCCTTGCGGACTATGCAAGAAACCGAGTCATTCGAATATGGCCAGCCTTGTGGGTGTCGACACTAATTTCGGCAATTTTGCTTTACTATTTTGGTCAGATGAGTGGTTCGTGGTCAAGTATTTTTACTTGGTTTGTCGGCTCTAGCACTTTTGCGCCTCATACTCCTGCATTTCTAAGGGCGTGGGGTACTGGGTCTGTCAATGGCAGCTTATGGACCATCCCTGTGGAGTTGCAATTTTATATTGTTCTCCCGTTCCTGTTTCGCTGGGTGTCATCCAGTAAATTGAGGCAGATTCTATTATTTATCCTACTCCTGGTTAGCGGCGTGTCGTATTTGTGGTTGCGCTCAAATTATCCGCAAACCGTCGTCGGAAGGTTGGCTATGTATGCCCTTCCGTCATGGCTCTATCTATTTTTTGTTGGCGTGTTGTTGCGCCTCCATAGGTCTTGGGTCGAGCGTTGGTTGGTTGGGCGCGTCGTGTATTGGTTGGCCTTCTACTTGATCGCTGTTTTGCTGAGTCAGATTATCGGTTTTGACGTGGCTGGCAACTCGGCTACACCGCTCACTACAATTCCCCTTGCTTTGTTGGTTGTCTCTGCTGCTTACTCATGCCGAGGTGTATCGACGAAATTGCTCCGTGGTAATGATATTTCGTATGGGGTTTATATCTATCATATGATATTGATCAACGTCCTCGTCCACGTTGGGCTCGTCGGGCAAGTTTCGTATCTTTTAGTTGCAGTTCTGGGGGCATTGCTGGCCGGTGCTGTTTCATGGCTGCTCGTTGAAAAGCCGATGCTGAAATTCAAGGCCACCTGACTTTTCTAGCTGCAGATTAGCTTTCTGAATCAGTTGGTCATGGCGCATCGATAGTCGTCACTTATCAGTTTGCAGCGTTGGCGGTGATCGAGAAGCCCTCATGAATGAGTTTTTCGATCAAAATCATCGTAGAGGCCCTGCATTTTGTAGACGAGGGCCTTAGCATCGTATTCGGCTTGAGCTTTGCCCCGAGCAGCTGTGCCCATCCGCGCCAAGTGCCCTGCGCCGACGTGCGCCAGTATTAGCGCCTCAGCTAGTTCGACCACGTTGCCCGGTTCTACCAACCATCCGTTAACCCCCGGCGTGATCATGTCAGGCAGGCCGCCGACCCTTGTGGCAATCACCGGCCTCGCTGCAGCGAACGCTTCGATGACCGAGACGGGCATGTTCTCGATCAGAGACGGCAGAACCACCAGGCTGCATCGTTGCAACCAGGCTTGCTTGGCCGCTGGCTCCAGCCAGCCCGCGAAGTGCAGGGCATCGTCGGGAATGGCCAGTTGCTTGGCCAAGGATCGCATCGTGTCGATCTCGCCCTCGCCGCCACACACAAGTCGCCAGCCAGCACCTTCGAGTCGCGCCGCAGCCAGGGCTCGGAGCAATATGTCTATACCCTTGTCGGCCTCAATGCGGCCAAGAAACAGCAGCAGATCCGGTTCAGCAGCGTGCAATGGGTCAGGAGGGCCGATGTTGACGGCATTCGGTATGACCGCCGTGTTCGCGCTGGGCTCTATTTGTTTGACCCAGTCCTGCCAGCTAGGCGTCAAGACGATGAAGCGGCGGCAGCGCCGCAGCACCAACCGAATCCAGGCCCGCCCTATGATGCTTCGAGTGGCATAGAACTCCTTGAAGGCGCCGCCATGCAGGCTGATGATCAGCGCTCGCTGCAGGAGCATTGCTAAGGCGATGAACGGCGTTTTGCGCCAGAAGCTTGCATAGGAGGAGGTGTGAACATGAATCACCTTCACCCGTCCTGCGCTGAGCCACCAGGCGGCCTTGAACCATGCAGCAATGGCCAACCAGAGCTTGCGAGCCGGACCACCGCCGCCATTGGTCGGCAAGAAGTGAACGGAGCAACGCTCAAACAGTCCGTTGTCGCGCCAGGTGCGAAGCACGGCGGCCACACCGCCCCGCTCGTCCAGTGACGTGCCGACCATCAGAACTCGTGGCGCTTTCTTCATCTTGTTGAGGCTGTAGGCTGTGCTTCTGTCTTGCCGTGAAAGTGATGCCAGGTCCCGGGCGAACTTCCTGGCGGCAAGAACCTTGGGGTGCTGCACGAAGGATCCGACGGCCAACCATTGCGGCCTGCGGTTTCGAGCGGATCGCCACGGCTTCGAATGCGGCGACACCTTCCACGCATACACTGCTTTGCCGGGCATCTCCGATTGGTTGCGCAGGGCTCTCCGGCACGCCATGGGCGCCGAATCAGCGATTGAAGAACATCGAAAATGCTTGTTGACGACACTCTACACGTACTAGCCGCCCGCTACGTCGCCTCGCCTCAGTGGGTAAAGACGCTTACCGGCGGGGCGTATGCCATGGTGCCGCCGGCCCTGCGGTTCGGGCGGCACTATCAGGCGTTCAAGACTGTGTTTGGGGCAGAGGAGTTGGACCAGGCCTATCTGCGCCAGCGCCTGTGCCAGACGCTCGATGTGGCGCTGACCCATGTCGAGGCGTTTCGCGACTTCAGGCATTTGCGACAGGGGTTGCTTGATGCGCCCGAAGAGGTTCTGAGCCAACTCCCGTTCACGGAGAAAGAGGCCATCAAGCTGGGTCTCGAACGCTTCACCAATTCAGCTTTGCCACACAGTGCGCGGCTGAAAATGTTCACCGGTGGATCTACTTCGGTGCCAATGACCTTCTACGCACATAGAGGCGTCAGTCGCGCGAAGGAGTGGGCGGCTTTTCATGCGATGGGCGATCGCTTCGGCACCGAGGGCAAGGGCATTGTGCTGGCCTTGCGCGGCCGGACCGTGCGCACTGCGGGCTCCGGGCGCATGTGGATGTATGAGCCGATCAAGCGCCATTTGATCCTGAGTACCGATCACCTCGAACCCGAGTACATGACCGAGTACGTGGAGGCGCTGACGCGCTGGAAGCCGCGCTACATCCACGCCTTCCCCTCGGCCCTGTACCCCCTGATCGCCTGGTTGAGTGCCCATGGCAAGACCGAGGTGTTGAGTCAGGTGACCTGTGTCGTGCTGACCTCTGAGTCGGTGTTCGAGCACCATATGACGGCGTTCAAGGCATTCTTCAATTGCCCGGTGATCGTGACCTATGGGCACACGGAGCGGGTGCTCTTGGGGCATACGCTGGCCGACGATCCTCGCTATCACATGTGGCCCCACTATGGTCACCTCGAACTCATTGATTCGCGGGGAAGACCCGTTACTACGCAGGGGCAGGTTGGCGAGATTGTTGGCACGAGTTTCGACAATCTGGTGATGCCGTTTGTCCGCTACCGTACGGGTGATTTCGCGGTGCTTGGCGGCGAGCCGCATCCGAGTCTTCGCGGCTACCCGGTACTTGAGCGCATTGAGGGGCGCTTGCAGGAGTTCGTGGTCTGCCATGACCACCGCCTGGTGACTGTAACGACCCTGGGGGCGGCGCATTTCGAGCAGCTCAACCACTGCCTGCGAATCCAGTATGAGCAATTCGAGCCAGGCGAGGTGCTCCTGAAGGTTGTGCCGCTGCAGCGCTTGAGTGACAGCATGTGCGACGAGATTGCTCAGGCGGTGCGTGACAAGACGCAGGGTGGTTGTGACGTTCGCGTGATTCAGGTTGAAAGCATCCCGGTCACGGAGCGGGGCAAGCAGAGGCTGTTGGTTCAGCATCTGGATATTGGCCGATACCTGGGTGCGGCCATGGATACGGTGGTGTCATTCTCCCCGCCAGCGGCTGTGTCCGCTGCCGAGGCGCCTGCCTGGGATGAGCCGAGCGCCTCGATCGTGCCTCCGGTGGCTCTTGAGGAGGGAAAGCAGGTCTTGATGCTAAGCACCAGCCCGATGACGCGTGGCGGCATTGCTGCCGTCGTCAAGACCTACCGAGTCGGGGGGCTGTTCGAGCAGTTGCCGATGCGCCATGTGTCCACCCATTTGGACGGCTCCCGTGGGGCAAAGGCGGTCGAGTTCATCGGGGCGTTGGGCAAGACGGTGGTTGCCCTGGCCCGCGGCAAGGTTGCGCTGGTGCATGCCCATGTGTCTTCGGCGGCCAGCTTTTGGCGCAAGTCCTTGTTGTTGGCGCTCGCACGTTGCTTTGGTGTGCCGACCATTTTTCATCTCCACAGCGGGGGCTTCGCTGAATGGGTCGGACCGCAAGGGGCGGGCATGGGCTCGCGGCTGCGGGTCTGGTGGATACGCCACACCTTGCAATCCAGCACCGCCGTAATCGTCCTGACCGACACCTGGGGCAGGTGGATACACGACTTTGCCCCACGCGCAAAGGTGGAGGTGTTGGGGAATCCAGTGGAGTTGCCCATTGCTCCGCTGGTCGAGTCGCAGCGCGGGGCACCGCAGGGGCAGGGACGTGTGCTGTTTCTTGGCTGGATCTATGACTTCAAGGGCTGCTACGACCTGCTCAAGGCCTGGGTGCTCTTTCGCCAGCAATGCCCAGGCTGGCGCCTGGTGGTGGGTGGCAAGGGTGAGGTGGATCAGTTCCTGGCCGAGGCCGAGCGCCTGGGCGTGCGCTCCGACCTGGACTTCCTTGGCTGGGTTTCCGGGGCGGAGAAGGAGCAGGAATTGAGACGCGCAGACATATTTGTGCTGCCGTCGTATCGGGAGGGTATGCCGGTGTCGGTGCTGGAGGCAATGGCCTACGGGGTGCCCGTCATCTGCACGCCGGTGGGTGGCGTGCCGGACATGATGGAACCCGATGTCCACGGGCTATGGGTCGAGCCCGGCGACGTGCAGGGGCTGAGCGATCGGCTCGTGGCCTTGGCGACCGATATGCCACGCCGCGCCACGATGGCGGCGCAGGCTCGCGAGCATGTGCTCGGGCGCAGCAGTGTGGCCTCTGTGATTGCGCAGTTGCAGCGTATCTACACGGGCGTGCTGAAGCGGCCGTTTTCGGGAGAGCGACCGCGCGGCTAGGCGATCCTTCGACGACGAAGCTTCCAGCCCACGAGCCCCAGACCGCCCAGCATCAAGACGTAGCTGCCGGGCTCGGGCACCGGGGTCAGAAGGAAGGCGCGCTGGACGGAAGGATTTAGGTTGTTGACCGCCACGCCGACAATCCAGCCCTTGTCATTGATGTCGGTGGCGATTGTCAGTTGCCATCCTGCGGCAAGACTACTGCTGTCCAAAAAACTGTTCAGATCAATGGCCGGAGCGCCGGCTACCCAGAGTGCCGCACGATAGTCGTTAAGACCGGAGCGGAAAGTTCCGACCACCTGCCCAAGGTCATTGATCGCTCTGGCGTGGCTTTGAAGTGCGCCTGTTGCAACCAACTCGCTCACTGTCCCATCGGACCACAGCGCAGCAAAAATTCCGGACCACCCGACGATCTGCCCCCCATTGTTGATGTCCAATGCCGCGGCGTTGCTTCCGTTCAAGGTTCCCAACTGCGTTGCAGAGTTCCCTGATCCAGTGAAGGCGTGATAATGGAATGATCGAAAGCCGGTAACAGGATCTTCTGGTTCGATGTCAACGTTCGCGCCGACAAACTGACCGTGCTCATTGATGGCGTTAACCTGGCCCTCGTCGCTGTCGGGGAAGAAGAGTGTGGGGATTCCGCTGCGCCAAATTGTGGCCGCGAAGCCGGGACGGCCGACATGATCAGAGGATCCGCCAATGTCGCCAGCGCTGTTGATGGCATAGGCGATGCTCCCGGCTCCTTGAGGCATGCTGCCGACGGGCTGCATCTCGCCGGCCGCCCACTGGAACGCACGCAACTCGATGCCATTTGCCGGTCTGCTGGCGCCGACGATCTGGCCCAAGTCGTTGATGCCCTGAGCGTAGCTCCAGCTTCCGCCCAGTGTGCCCAGATCGGTCACGCTATTGCCGGCCCACAAAGTGGCATGATCGGTTGACCCTGTGTAGGAGCTGCCCGCAATCTGCCCTAAATTGTTGATGTGCGCGCCATATGAATGCCCACCGCCCACGCCCTCCAACAAAGTGAAGGTGTAGGGACCGGCATTGGCTCGACCGGCAAACAGGGCCAGCCCGATCAACGCAGCAACCGGGCCAATTCTTGTCGCAGTGCTTTTGCTCATTCCAACCGCTCCCGTGAAGTGCTTGAACGCACGGGCACGGTGAGTGCGCGCCGCGTGTGATGACATCAGCTGCAGCGGGCCGTTTGGGATGGAGTCAGCGTCAGGGCGACACTAGGCTACCGGCATCTTTGACTGCGTGGCCGCATTCTAGGCCGCTAGCCCAACTGCTGCGGTCGAGTTGTCACTTCAGTTCTGGGGGTTGACTGCCACCGGGCCACCAACGGTCATCGACTCGACCGCTGCAATGGTCGCCGCACTGACTGCCAGTAACGTCTTCGACGGCGTCTGCGCCTGACCACTGCGCAAGCCCTTGACCCAGCCCTGCAGCATCGCTTTCTGCCCCTTGTCCTGCGAGGCCATCTTGCTGCGACGGTGGCCGGTGTCCCCCTCGAAGAACTCCCCGGTCTTGAAGTCGTCAATGACTGCGGAGCGCCCACCGCCGTGCACTTCCACGCGCTCCTTGGGCTGTGCTTTCGAGCCATCGGCTGTGTAAACAATGCTGGCGATGCTGCCATCGGCAAAGCGCAGGTTGATGCAGACGTTGTCGTTGAGCAGTGGCGAGACGCCGGGCTTGCTCATGCCAATGGTGTGAACCTCGACCGGGTCAGAGGCTGCCAGCGCGCAGGCCAGGTCCACAAAGTGGCAGGCCTCACCAATCAGTCGGCCGCCACCCATCACCGGGTCCTGAATCCAATGTTCCTTGGGGATGAAGCCTGCATTGACGCGGATCTGCACCACGCGCGGTGAGCGTACCGGCGCGAAGTGGGCCAGCACCTCCTGCGTCAAGGGTGCGTAGCGGCGATTGAAGCCGACTTGCAGCTGACGGTCAGGAGCCGCCGCCAGAGCAGCGGCGACCTCAGCCAGCTCGTCCATATTCAACGCGAGCGGCTTCTCGACGAACACATGTTTGCCGGCCTTCAGCGCGCTGCAGACGTAGCTGGCGTGCGTGTCGTGGCGCGTCGCCACAACCACCGCGTCGGTGTCGGCTGCGAGGACTTCGGCCATGTCGGATGCGCAGAAGTGAAAGCCGAATTGCTTGGCCACGCTCGCAGCGGTGCGGCCACTGGAGGTCATGAGGCCGCGCATCTCGACCTCACCACTCTCACGCAGCGGCGGCAACAGGCTTGCAGTGGCATAGTTGCCGGCACCCACCATCGACAGGCCCAGCTTGGCCTTGTTAATGGGCGTGCTGGCCACATCAATGCGTGCCGGCACGCTGCGCTGGCTTTGCTCGTCAGCCCCGGCGTAGTTCAGGATGATGCCCAGGTACGGTTCGCGCTTCTGGCCTTCGATGAGGCCATAGGCTGCCACCGCTTCTTCGACAGGGAAACGGTGGGTGATGAGGCTCTTGACGTCCAGCCTGCCGCTGGCGATCAGCTCGATCACCGTCTGCATATTGCGCTGTTCCGTGAACCGCACATAGCCTGCCGGGTAGTCGTTGCCGCCCTCTTCGTAGACGGGGTCGTAGCGACCCGGACCGTATGAGCGCGAGATGACGACACTGATCTCTTTCTTGAAGTAGTCGTCGCGCGGGATGTCCATGCCGACGGCGCCAACGACGACGACACGGCCCTTCTCGCGGGTTATGCGCCCGCAGAGTTCGATCGGTGCATTGGAGGAGGTGCCCGCACACACCAGCACGGCATCAACGCCCATGCCTGCAGTCAGCTCGCGGCAAGCCACCTCGGCACCGTCGAGGTCGATGCCCACTGCGCCCCAGCTTTGCGCCAGCTTGATCAGCGACGGGTCGAGATCAGTGCCCAGCACACGGCAGCCATTGGCTTGCAGCATCTGCACCGTCATCTGTCCGAGCAGGCCCAGGCCCAGCACCAAGACGGTCTCGCCCAATTTCGGGTCTGCAAGACGAATGCCCTGCAGCGCAATGGAACCCAATGTCGTGAACGCAGCCTCTTCGTCGGACACGTTGTCGGGCACCTTGACGATCAGGTTCTTGGGCACAACCGCGAACTCGGCATGATTGGCATAGCCGACGCCGCCACAGGCCACACGGTCACCGGGGCGGATGCCGTCAACGAGGCCACCCACGGCCAGCGCCGTGCCGGACGAGCTGTAGCCCAAGGGATTGGCTGCCGCCAGCCGGGTGCTGACCGTTCCCAGAGTCTTGGCCAGACCCTCGGAGCGCAACTTCTTGATGACCTGCTTCACCAGATCCGGGCGGGCTCGTGCCTTCTCCAGCAAGCTCTTCTTGCCCATGTCGATCTTCGTCTTCTCGGTACCTGCACTGATGATCGACGCATTGGTGCGTATCAGTACGAACTTGTCGCTCAGGGTGGGCACAGGCACATCCGCCACTTCGATGCGGCCGTCTTTGAGGGTATGGGTGACTTGTTTCATGGGCTCTTGTTGCAGGTAATGTGATGCCGCATGGCGCGCATTGCAGCCATGGGCCCGGCGCGGCCCTCCCGGCCACGATTTGCGCAGGACTTTAGCAAGCTTATTGCTGCTTTCTTGCAGAACTTGACCTTGAGGCGGCCCAAAAAGATGCCAAAACTCATCGATCACGCTATTTCGCGAGGCATTCACAAAAACGACTGGTGTCGCGCAGGGATAATGCGCGCCAGTCTCTTAAATCACCCACCCCTACCGCTGCCGCTTGCCGGCAGATGTTGACGTCGGCACACAACTTGAACTCAACGCGTTTGATCTGGCTGGTGCGACGCCTGAGTCGCATGTATTGGCAAGAGGTACCGTTTCGTGCCCATTCGGTGCTGCGTGGGCTCGCGCAAGGCAGGGGGCTGTTCACAGCCAAGCGTGTCCCTCCACGTGCGACCGATGCGCGGTATGGCCGTGCATGGCTGGCAGCGCCGGAAGCTGCGCAGAAGCAGGCTGCGGTGCTTGAGGAGGCTGAGCGCCTGCTCGCTGGGGACTTTGCAGTGTTCGGCCAGGCGGTTGCGTTTGTCGACGGCGTGCCCGATTGGAACCGCGACCCCGTCACCCGGCAGCCGATTCCGATGACGTTCGGGCTCTTCATCGACTTTCGCCATGTCGGCGAGGGCATCGACATCAAGCACCTCTGGGAACTCAACCGCCATGTCTGGTGGGTGACATTGGCCCAGGCCTGGGCCTTGACGAAGGACTCACGCTATTTGCAGCGCATCGAGCGCCTGTTGGACAGCTGGCTCCAGAGCTGCCCCTACGCGCTGGGCCCAAACTGGACCTCACCGGTTGAACACGGCATTCGGCTGATCAACTGGAGCTTGGTGTGGCACTTGATCGGCGCGGAGCAGTCGCCGATCTTCCAGGGGCAACGGGGCCAGCAATTGCTCGCTCGCTGGGAGGCCTGCATCTACCAGCACATGCGCTTTGCCAGTGACAACTACTCCTATTACTCGTCGGCCGACAACCACTTGATTGGCGAGGCGGCCGGCGTGTATGTGGCCGCACAGACCTGGGACCTCTGGCCTGAAGGGCGCAAGCTGTGCGTTAGGGCCAAGGAGTTGTTGGAGAGCGAAACCTTGAAGCAGTTTGCTGCCGACGGTGTGAACTTGGAGCAGGCCCTCTGCTATCACAAGTTCACTCTGCAGTTTCTGCTTGCCAGTGCCTTGGCCGGTCAGGTCAACGGGCAGACCTTCAGCCCAGCCTATTGGCAACGCATCGAGGCGGCAATTGTGTTTCTGGCGGCAGTTACGGACGTCGGGGGCAACACCCCGGGCTATGGCGATACGGATGATGGCGAGGTGTGGTCGCTGGGTGCCGGTGAGGCGTTCAACACCTATCACGCCATGGTGGCCTTGGGCGGCCTGCTGTTCGAGCGGGGCGATCTAATTGCCAAGAGCGGGCAGTTGGGCGATTCTGGCGACATGGAGTTGCCATGGCTGAGCCAGCACCGGGGACTGTCCCGCAGCAACGCCGCACCGGGCGAGTTGCCGACCTTCTTTGAGACCGGGGGGTATGCTCTCTTGGGGCACGATCTGCACTCTGCGAGCGAGTTCCGGGTGCTGTTTGACTGTGGGCCCTTGGGCTACAACCGCATCTCCGGGCACGGCCACGCCGACGTGCTGTCCTTGCAGCTTGCGAAAGCGGGCGAGGCGCTGCTGGTTGATGCTGGCACCTACTGCTACAACGCTGCCCCCGAGTTGCGTCACTTCTTTCGTGGCACTGCGGCCCACAACACGGTGGCTATTGATGGCCAGGATCAGTCGATTTACGGGGCGAGCTTTTTGTGGCTGCGGGACATTGCCACCACCATCGAGCATCGCGACGTTGGGCAGGTCACCAGCGTGATGCACGCGCACCACGACGGCTATTTGAGGCTCAAGGACCCTGTGCGCCATCACCGCCGCGTGACGGTGGGCGAGGGCGACTGGCTGGAGGTCGAGGATTGGCTGGAGTGCAAGCAGTCGCATGAGGTGAGTGTGTACTGGCACGCAGCGGCCGGGACCCGACTGCTTCCAGATGGCGATGGAGCATGGGCGCTTCTAGCCAAGCGTCATCGTCTTTCGATCACCGTCAGCGGGGCACCCTGTGTGACCAGCATCGTCGAGGGCCAGGACTTGCCTCCGCAGGGTTGGGTTTCGACGGCCTTTTACAGCAAGACGGCAGCGCCAGTTCTGGTGCTGAAGGCGCAGCTCAATCCTGGAGAGGTGGTGCGCACCCGCATCGAGCTGTCCGATATCCCCAAGGCCTGAACAAGGCAACCCGCGCATGAAAATCTGGTTTGACCTATCCAACTCGCCCCACATCAATCTCTTCGCGCAGATGATTCGCGAACTTGAGGCTGACGGGCATGAAGTCATCATTACCTGCCGGCCTTTGGCCAACACCATCGACCTGCTCGACCTGCACGGCTTCAAGTACGAGGTGGTGGGCGAGCACTATGGCGGCAACTTCTACAAGAAGCTGTTCGGCTACCCGATCCGCGTGATGCAGCTGCGTCGCTACCTGGCGCCCAAGCGCATTGATGTGGCGATCTCGCAAAGCTCGTTCCATTCGCCGCTGGTGGCCCGACTGCTTGGCGTGCGCTCGATCTACATGAACGACAACGAGCATGCGATGGGCAACGTGCCCTCATTCCTGTGCGCGACCAAGATCATGGTGCCCGAGTTCCTGTCGATGGCGAACCTCAAGCGCCAGTTGGCCAACCCCAAGAAGGTGGTGCGCTATCCCGGTGTGAAAGAAGGCATCTATCTTTGGGGACTGCAGCAAAAGCTGGACGGCCAAGGCCCACGTGCGCAGAGGGCCGGGAAGGCATCGGTTTACCTCCGGCCCGAGCCCTGGACCGCTCAGTACTACAAAGGCAGCCGCGACTTTCTCGATGAGCTCCTGCTGGGCATCAAGGATCACGTCAACGTGATCCTGCTGCCACGCGGCAAGGCTCAGGGCGAGCACTACCGGGATCCCAAGTTTCAGGGGGTTCGCATTGTCGACACGGCCCTGGACATTGCAGACATCGCGCCCGACTGCGATCTGTTCGTGGGAGCCGGTGGAACGATGACCCGCGAGATGGCGGTGCTCGGCGTGCCGACGATTTCGGTATACCAGGACGAGCTGTTGGACGTTGACCGCTACTTGCTCGCCCAGGGTACTTTCTTGCACGAACCCAAGCTGACGGCCAAGGGTCTGCTGGACTACCTGGCAAATGCTCAGCGCAAACCTGCCAATCGGGCACTGCTGGACAAGGGCCAGCAGGCCTATCGGCAGATCAAGCAGGCGATACTCGCGGCTTAAAGCTGGGCGCACATTTTTGATCTTGGAGGATTTGGATGATAAGAATTGGAATGATCGGGCTGGGCAAGATGGGGTTGTCCCATTTGGCTATCGTCCGCGCGCATCCCGGGGTGAACTTGGTTGCTGCCTGCGACAGCACGGCCTACCTCACCGACGTGCTGTCCAAGCATGCAGGCCTCAAGTGCTATGCCGACTTTGACAAGATGCTCGCCGAAGAGCAGTTGGACGCGGTACTTGTGGCCACGCCGTCCAAGCTGCATGCCTCGATGGTGCAGAAGGCGCTGGAGAAGGGCCTGCATGTCTTCTGCGAGAAGCCCTTTGTGCTCGACGTCAAGGACGGCGAGCGCCTGGTGGCCCTGGCCGACAGCAAGAGCCTGGTCACACAGGTCGGCTATCACTACCGCTTTGTGGGTGCTTTCCAAGAGGCCGCCCGTATCGTCAACTCTGGTGCCCTGGGCACCATCCACCATGTGCGCGCTGAGGCCTATGGGCCGGTCGTGCTGCGCCAGAAGGGCGGCACCTGGCGCTCGGCCAAGAGCGAAGGCGGCGGCGCCTTGTACGACTACGCCTGCCATGCCATCGACCTGGTGAACTTCGTGGCCGGCACGCCGAACTCCGTGGGTGGTGTGGTGCGGCACGGCGTGTTCTCGCGCGACGTCGAAGACGAGGTCTATTGCTCTCTGTACTACGCCAATGGTGCCAGCGGCCAGCTCTGCGTGAACTGGAGCGATGAGAGCTTCCGCAAGATGAGCACCAAGATCTCGGTCTGGGGCACCAATGGCCGCATCACCGCCGACCGTCAGGAATGCCAGATATATCTGCGTGAGCCCAGTGCGGCACTGCCTGAGCTGAAGACCGGCTGGACCGTGCGTTACACCACCGATCTGACCGAGGAGGTCTGGTACTACCTGCGCGGCGAAGAGTACTCGGCCCAGATCGACTACTTCGTGAAGAGCATCGAGAGCAAGCGCACCAATGGACAGAACAGCTTCCGATCGGCGCTGGACGCTGACCGAGTGGTGTCGATGATCCTGGCCGAAGGCGCTGCCGGCTCTCCGGGGGCGGGTGCGGCACTTGTGCCTGCGCCGGCGATGGCGCGCAAGGGCTTCTGGGCCCGCCTGTTCGGCTGAGCCGACTACTGCTATGCAAGGAAACCAACAAGCCATGGACCGAGTTCTGTTCGGCGACAACCAATTCTTTGGTGTCAACCACATGTCCGAAGAGAAGGCGCGCGCTCAGCAGATGCGCTTTCAGGACAACCAAGCCATCATTGATGTGCTCGATGCCGCCTACCAGGAAGGCATTCGCACCTTCATGTGCACCACCCACGACCGCGTGGCCGAGGTCTGCGATTACTTCCGCGCCAACCAGGCCAAGTATCCCGACTACCAGTTCTACCCGTGCATGCCGTATGCGCACAAGTACGCCAACGCGGTGACCGAGCACGGCATGATCGATGCCTTGCGCAAGTTCCTGCCGGACGATGGCGCAGTGGGTGCCATGCTCAAGGGCGGGCTGGCGCTGGCCAACAAGGACATCGAGGCCATCATGCAACTGCTGGTGGACGCCGAGATGAAGATGTTCCACGGGCTCAAGACGCCGGTGATCTTCATCCAGAATGTCATCACCGACCTGCTGCTGGGCATCGGCATGAAAGAGTGCTTCCGCATCTTTCACGACCATGTGCGCAACAAGTACGGCGCCGAGCCCGGCTACATCACGATGAACACGCCGGCCCTGCTGGATGTGCTGGACGAGCTGGGTATCGAGAACCCCATCGTCTGCTCCAACATCAACAAGATCGGCTTCCGCATGTGCGGCGGCGTTGCGCTTTACGAGAAGACCTTGGCCGAGCGCAAGTTCCGGCCGGTGGCGATGTCGGTGCTGGCTTCTGGGGCCATTTCACCGCGTGAGGCGATCGAATATGTTTGCGGTCTGCCGAAGGTTGAGTCGATTGTCTTTGGGGCTTCGAGCCGGGGGAATATTCGGCAAACCAAGGCTTTGATCGATGAGTGTTGGAAGGTCTGAGGCAGCGTAGCCTGCCGGGCCAGTCGGCTCCTTACCGATCTCAAAACAGAATCAGCTGCCAAATGGCAGCTGATTCTGTTTCAAGTGCCCCCCGGGACTTTAGATCCGGCCGAAGGGTCTTAGCGGCAGTGCGCTGGCCATCAACCCGGTAGGCGGATGCGGAAGTGGAAGACCCGCATGCGGTCAACGTCAGTGGTCTCGCACTGAGTCAGTGCTCCAGCCACGTTGTAGGTGGCGTTGCAGGCCATTAGAGTTCCGTCCACTGCATTGCCGATCGCCTGCCCGCCTCGGGGCACGGCGATATGCGGATTGCCTTGGACGGAGTACTTGCCGAGCGCGCTGCTCAGGTCGATCGGGGTGCCCAGGCTGAAAGACAGCGTAGGACCACTTTCCTTTACGGGATAGAGCTTCATTGTCGAGGAAGTGGGGCCTTGCGTTGTCCACAGCAACCATAGGCGCCGCTGTTGATCCTCGAACATGCGCACAAAACCATGTGTCGGCAGGGTTGACCAGGTTGCCTTGTATAGCAACGCGCCACGTTCATCGTTGACGACGATGCCATGTGCACGTGCATCGGCGCTTGTCGGACCTTCGATCCAGTAATTGGAGAAAGTGCGCTTCTTCGAGTCAACGAAGGCATCGCGCAGTCTTTCCGTTCGTGCAACCGTTGCTGTCGGGGCCAGCGCAGCGGCCACCACGGTGTCGGTTTGCTTCCATTCTGTGGTCGATGAGGTGTTGCTGGAATACCAACGAACGCCATTGAATACGTATGCGCTGCTCAGATTGGGCGCAGCCGCCGCTGTCTTGCTGATGTCGCGAGTTGCTACAGCACCGAATCCCAGCGTCGTGCCGGTGGCCCCAGGGAATATGAAGTCGTAGGCATAGCGGTATCCAATGGCCTTTGACTGTTGAGGTGCCCAACTCCAAGTCAGCTTTGAGGCGTCGTAGCGGCCACAAATGAACTGTGTCTCCGTTGTGGTGGTAGGCGCGGTCAGCGGGTTGTCTTTTGTCACCTTCAGGCATGCAGTGCCGTCGGGGCCAATGCCGAAGCCGCTGTAATGTGGGCTCGTGTAGCTCAAAGTCTGCCAAGTGCCTGGGAGCGCGACGGGTGCAAAGGACGGTGACGTGTAGACGGTGGGCTTGGATGACGGCCAAGCGAGGACATGAGCTCGATCCGAAGCGGGATCTCGAACTAGGAACACGTCATCTGTCGAAATACCATTGGCTTCTTCGGTCCATTGCGGCGTGTCCCCAGCCGGGCGCTTCATCAGGCGCCAATTCACCAACCCCCCCGCGGCGGAGCGTATATATAGGACTCGGACAGAGCCGTCTTGGTGCCGGCTGACGCGGGTTTGATGTCCACCCCATGCGTTGGACAGGTTTCCCCCCGTCGTGTTGCGGCCGCGCCCGTCGGCGGCAATGGCTTCAAATCGCTCCATCGACGCCGACGGAGCGACAAGTCCCTGGACTGGAATATCGCTGGTTGTGAGTAGGGCAGGAAAGATGTTTGTCAATGTTGTGCTGGCGACTGCCGGTGCAGATGCAGGAGCAGGAGCAGGAGCAGGAGCAGGAGCAGGAGCAGGAGCAGGAGCAGGAGCAGGAGCAGGAGCAGGAGCAGTTGCGGGAGCAGGTGCAGGTGCAGAGGTCACCGCACAAGTTGCTGCAGACCAAGTCACAAAGCCGAGGCCACAGCTGGCTTTGATGCTCCCTTGGTAGCCCGCTTTCGTGTTCTCAAACACCTTGCTGCTGCCGTTGGACATGACGGCCATCGCCGCTGTGGAGCAAGAGCCGAAGCTCTTAACCTGATTGATCGTGCAGGTGCCGGCGGCCGCCGTGGGTTTGACTGTGGGGGCCTTGGTCGTGGGGGCGGGCGCGGGAGGAATGGTGTTTGCAGCCGTCGTAGGTGCTGGCGCGGCCGTGGTTGCTTGGGTCCCTGCGGTCAGCGGTGCTTCAGACTGGGCGCTCGATTGAGGCGTGTCCGCCGAGCTCTTTGCCGCTGCTGTGGGGCTGCTCGCCGCTGTGGTCTTTTGGCTCTGAGGTGTCGCGGCAGTTGGTGCCGACTTGCTTTCGTCGTTCGCGCCACCGCATGCAGCCAGTCCCAAGCTAAGGGCGGTAACTGCGTAGGCCAGGGCGGTGAGGCGCCCGTTCGATTCATGCTTCATGGTTCAACTCGCTAACTTGCGCTGATGTGCTGGCTGTAACTGTCGCGGCCTTTGAGCCGCCTCGGTAGCAAAGCGCAGTGTTGGGGAGCGAAAGGGCCGACGGCTGTCAGCGTTGCGCGGCGCGCGGGTCACTCGGAGCACTGCACCCGGGCTGCTTGGCTCATAGGGAGTTGTGCGGGCCTTAGGTCTCTCGTGGTTTTCGGCTGCAGAGTGCTTGACTTAACTGGCCAGGGGGTGCGGCGTAGTGCCCATTTGTAACAGCGGGGTGCCGAGCCGTACCTGTGATGATTGATGTCATGAGACTCTAGGAGAATGTTGTCCTTTTCGCCGCATAGTAGGTTGGCTTGCCACGGCATTGTCTAGTTCGGGAGATTTGATGAAAGTACTTGTTACCGGTGCCGCCGGGTTTATCGGCTCGCATGTCAGCCAGTTGTTGCTGGCACGTGGTGATCATGTGGTCGGCCTGGACAACCTGAACGATTACTACGATCCGCAGCTCAAGCTGGATCGCCTCGCCCGGCTGACGCCACAAGCCGGCTTCGAGTTCGTCATGCTGGATGTGGCCGATCGCTCGGGCATGGAGAAACTCTTTGCCGAAGCAAAGGTCGATCGCGTTGTTCACCTGGCTGCTCAAGCCGGCGTGAGGTACTCGCTGCAGAACCCACAGGCTTACATCGAAAGCAATGTCAGCGGCTTCACCAACATCCTTGAGGGTTGCCGCCACCAGGGCATTCAACACCTTGTGTATGCCTCCAGTTCGAGCGTCTATGGAGGCAACACCTTGATGCCCTTCTCGGAGCATCACAGTGTCGATCACCCCGTGAGCCTTTACGCGGCAACCAAGAAGGCCAATGAGTTGATGGCCCACACCTACAGCCATCTGTTCCGGCTGCCGACAACGGGGCTGCGCTTCTTCACGGTGTACGGCCCGTGGGGCCGCCCGGACATGGCCTTGTTCCTGTTCACCAAGGCCATCATTGAAGGCAAGCCCATCAATGTGTTCAATCACGGCAAGATGGTGCGCGACTTCACCTATGTGGACGATATCGCAGAGGGAGTGATCCGTGTGCTCGACAGGCCAGCTACCCCTGACCCGGAGTTCGATTCAGATCACGGCGACCCGGCGCGATCCAATGCTCCGTACCGCATCTTCAACATCGGCAACCACAAGCCGATCGAGTTGATGGCTTTCATCGAGGCGATCGAGAAGGCGGTTGGGCGCGAGGCTGTAAAGAATTTCATGCCGCTACAAGACGGTGATGTGCCTGCCACCTACGCAGACGTTGAAGAGCTTGCGCAGTGGACGGGCTTTCGCCCGGCCATGCCGGTACCCGAGGGCATTGCGCGGTTCGTGGCCTGGTACCGGGACTATTTCAAGGTGTGAGCTGAGCCGCCTTGGCGGCTCCACCGGCCTTACAGCCTCCAGACCCGCAGCCCGGCCTTCTCCAGGCTAGGCTGGTCAAAGCACGCCTTGACGTCCATGAAGGCGCCGCCCTTGACAAGCTTGCGCGAGATCTCGTCGGTGCTCAGCTGCTTGTAGCCCTTGTGTGCCACGGCGGCCACGATGGCGTCAGCACGCGGCAACTCCTCCCAGCTGACGGGGCGCACGCCGTACTCATGCACGGCCTCTTCGGGGTCGGCATCCGGGTCGGTCACGAAGACTTCAATACCGTAGCTCTGCAACTCGCGGATGATGTCGATGACCTTGGAGTTGCGCAGGTCGGCGCAGTCTTCCTTGAAAGTCAGGCCCAACACATTGACCTTCGCTCCCTTGATGTAGGAGCCGCTGGCGATCATCAGCTTCACGGTCTGCTCGGCAATGAACTTGCCCATGCTGTCGTTGATGCGGCGCCCGGCCAGAATCACCTGGGGGTGATAGCCCAACATCTCGGCCTTGTGGGTCAGGTAGTAGGGGTCGACGCCGATGCAATGGCCGCCCACCAGGCCTGGCTTGAACTTCAGGAAGTTCCATTTTGTGCCCGCGGCCTCAAGCACCTCGGTGGTGTCGATGCCCAGCTTGTCGAAAATGATGGCCAGCTCGTTCATCAGAGCGATGTTCAGGTCGCGCTGAGTGTTCTCTATCACCTTGGCCGCCTCGGCGGCCTTGATGCTGGAGGCGCGGTGCACGCCAGGCACGATGATCTTCTCGTACAGCGCCGCAACCTTGTCCAGCGTCTGCGGAGTGTCCCCTGACACGATCTTCAGGATCTTGGTCAGCGTGTGCTCCTTGTCGCCCGGGTTGATGCGCTCGGGCGAGTAGCCGACGAAGAAGTCCTGTTTCCACTTCAGGCCCGACTCGCGTTCCAGGATCGGAATGCAGACCTCCTCGGTGGCGCCGGGGTAGACGGTGGATTCATACACCACGATCGCGCCCTTCTTCATGTGGCGGCCCACGCTGGTCGAGGCACCAATCAAGGGTCGGAAGTCGGGGATGTGCGCATCGTCCACCGGCGTCGGCACGGCCACGATGATGATGTCGGCTTCGGCCAGCAGCGCCCCGTCAGCCGTGTACACGGCATGCGTGGCTGCGCTCATCTCTTCGTTGCTGAGCTCCCGGGAGGGGTCGATGCCAGCCTGGCACTTGGCCACCTTGTCGGTGGCGATGTCAAAGCCGATGGTGCGGCCGTGCTTGGCGAACTCGACGACCAGGGGCAGGCCCACATAGCCAAGGCCGACGACAGCGGTGGTGCTCATGTCGATGTTCCTGAAACAGAAGATTGCGGTGGGTTGAGCGGAACGGGTCCGGTCGGAGTGATCGATGTTGTGGTCCCGGATTGCATCCGGGCTACGAGGCGGAGCAGGAGGGGTAAGTGCCACGAGGGCCGTGTAGCCCGGATGCAATCCGGGGCAACGACCTCAAGCCGTGGCCAGCAGCTTCTCCGCCAAGATGTTGACGGTGCGCTCCGCCGCCTTGCCATCCCACAGCAGCGGCCGGCGGCCGCGCTTGCCGTTGCCTGCCACGGCGTTCAGGGCGGCGGCAATGACGTTGTCGGGGTTGGTGCCGGCCAGCACATTGCTGCCTTCGTCCACAGTCACCGGGCGCTCGGTGTTCTCGCGGATGGTGACGCAGGGCACGCCCAGGGCGGTGGTTTCTTCCTGCAGGCCGCCGCTGTCGGTCAGGACGACGATGGCGTCCTTCCACAGGTGCAGGAAGGACATATAGGCCTGCGGGCCCATCAGCTCGACGTTTTGCCCCAGGTCGATGCCAAACTTCTCGATATTGGCCCTGGTGCGCGGGTGCACCGGGAACACCAGCGGCAGCTCCTGCGAGACGCGGCGTAGCACCTTGGCGACGTTCTCCAGGCTCTCGGCGCTGTCCACATTCGACGGGCGGTGCAGGGTGACGACGCCATAACGGGCGTGGCGCTTTTTGTAGCCGTCGCTCTCCAGGCCGCTGGTGTCCATCGTCTTGAGCTTGTCGGCCTGGAACAGCACGTTGTCGACCATCACATGGCCAACGTCCCAGACCACGCTCATGTCCTTGCCTTCCTGCTGCAGGTGCTTGAGGCCGCTGGGCTCGGTGACGAAAAACCAGTCGCTGATGGCATCGGTCACGAGGCGGTTGATCTCTTCGGGCATGCTCATGTCGCCGCTGCGCAGGCCGGCTTCGACGTGGGCGACCGGAATGCCGGCCTTCTTGGCGACGATGGAGCAGGCGAGGGTGGAGTTCACGTCACCCACCACCAGGCAGGCGGCGGGCTTCTCGGCGGCGCAGAGCGTCTCGTAGGCCACCATGATCTTGCCGGTCTGCTCGGCATGGGTGCCGCCGCCGCAACCCAGGCGCACGTCGGGGGTGGGGATGCCCAGCTCCTCGAAGAACACATCGTTCATGTCGCGGTCGTAGTGCTGGCCGGTGTGGATGATCTTCCAGGCCAGGCGGCCATCGGCCTGCAGCGCGCGCACGATGGGCGCGATCTTCATGAAGTTGGGGCGTGCGCCGGCGATGAGGTGGATGCAGGGTTTTGTCATGGTGCCTTGGTGCTCAATGGGTCTTGTCTGCAGGCTTTGCGGCAGGGAGCCCCGGATTGCGCAGCGCTTCATCCGGGCTACCGGGGTTACGTGGATTCTATTTGGGGAATGTGGCGGGGCTTGTGACTGAGGCGGTGAGGCTCCGGCGCTGCGTCCCCCGACTTGTTAGGTCACTGCTCGTCGAAACCCGCGAACTTTGCGGGGTCCACCAGATCATGCAGCGGCACGCCAATCGCGCGAGACAGCGCGTCGGCGTTGTCGATCGAGATGTTGATTGTTCCGCGTTCCACTCGACTCAAGTACGCGCGCGGCACACCAGCGTCTAGCGCCAAGCTTTCCTGCGTAATGTCCTTAAGACGCCTGGCGCGACGCAGATTTCTGGCGAATACCTCGCGGGAGGTTAGAGCTGGCTTGGACTTGGGCATGGCCAAGAAGCATGAATTTCACAAGCTGTTCTTTCCAGTCCTCAAGGTGTACATTAGGTATTCTTTGTGGATCATTTTGGGGTTCATTAGAGACCTGAAGATGCACATGGTGCATCTGCTAGCACGGGAGCGAGAGATGTCCGTTACCACTGCGCCAGCATGCGAACCGCTTCCAATCGCTCTTTGCTACGGGTGCTCGTGGGCATCCCTAGGGGGTGCCACGGTGACTTGGGTCGAGGGCGACGCATTGGCGTCTGTGTGCCGGCTCGGGCGACGATGGGTTACCCGTCAGTGGATTGGTACCACGTCGGTGGTAGTCGTGCTTCCGTCTCTAGCATCAGCTCTCCCGAACTGCGGCCCAACGCTCTTGCGATCTTGAGGATCATCACGAGCGTCGGCATGTGTTCTCCACGTTCTATCTTTCCCATATGAGAACGTTCGACACCCGCCATGAGTGCCAACATTTCCTGGGCGATTCCGTCTTCGGTCCTCGCGGCGCGAACCGCCGCGCCAAACGCCTGCGCTGGCGCCCCTTCAAACGTCGTGGCGCCGATCGGTCGGCCTCGTTGAATCACACGCTTCTGCATGGATAGAAGCGTCGAGTTTTCATTTAACGTAAACCACGTTATATTTAACTCATTACTTCATTGATGAGCGTTGAAATTCGTCGTTGATGGTTCTGGGCGCGGAACGTCAACCGGCTAGGCATCCGGCGCCGCTTGTTCGGGAGTGAGGCATGTCCAAATCGAACTTCGCTGAAAGCGAACTACTTCCAAGCCCCCTTTGCTGCAGGTACTTGCTGGCCGTTCTTGTCGACGTTTCGGCGACTTGGCTTGAAGGCGATCGTGATCGAGACGAGGTGCTGCGCTGGGGCGTCGGCCTGCTGCCTGACGGCGAGCGCGAGTTTCTGGGGGTGTGGCATGGAGCCGATGCACAGGCGCCCGTTTGGGCGGTAATCTGCCAAGACCTCAAAGTTCGAGGCGTCGATAGCATTCGATTCGTCATTGGGTCGGATCCCATTGCCTTCCTGGCGACGTTTCTCGGTGTCACAGTCCTCGGCCACCTTCCAAGTCATGTCGAAGCGGATCTGCTCTGCTCTTTGGCGCCTCGGCATCGCCGCGCCGCCCAGCAATCAATCGATGTAACGAACCATTTGAACCAGCGTTTGACTCGGGTCGTGGCGCGGCGGGGCTGTTTCCCCAGTGCTGCTGCCGCCGCCTCTTTCGCCGTGGCCTGGATCACTCGCGCTCAGCGCGACTTCGACTTCTTCGGCGTTGATGCCGCGCACCTCGCGACCAGACCGACCGGGACATCTCGCATCGCGGGTCCCGGTGCCTGAGATCCTGCCGAGCACAGTTCACCATGGCCTCGAACTGGCAAGCTGCCTTCTCCCGCATCCGTGCTGCTCTCGTGCGTCGCGGTCGCTCGGTGCAAGATGCGGACGACCTGGTCCAGGAGGCTTGGGTGCGGCTGGCTTGCTACGAGCGCGACCAGGAGGTGATCCAGCCCGAGGCCTTTCTGATGCGCACAGCGCTGAACCTGTCGATCGACAAGCACCGGATGCACGCCAATCGCGGGGAGGAGGTTCAGTTGGAGGACGTGGTTCTTCTCGATGTCGCGCCCGGCACCGAGGCCGTGGTGCTCGCTCGTGAACGTATGGCGCGCCTGAGCCTGTGCCTGGACCGTCTAAACGAGAAGACGCGCGACATCTTTCTGGCCTATCGGGTCGATGGCCTGACCTACCGCGAGATTGCCGAGCGCCACGGCTTGAGCATCACCAGGGTGGAGAAGCACGTCTCCAAGGCCACGTTGCAGCTCACGACCTGGATGGAAGGTTGGTAGCGGTGCATTCGCCGCAGGTAGTGACGCCGGAGATCGCCGCGGAGGCCGCGGTGTGGGTGGCCCGACTGCATGGGCCCGACCGGTCCCCTCGCATGGAGCGCGAGTTCCTGAGCTGGCAGGCGCGCTCTGCGGCGCATTGCCTGGCGTTCGAGCGCTGCACCGACACCTGGCAGGATGTTGCCGGGCTCACGCTGAGCACCTATGCCCATGCCATCTCAGCTGGCGCGCCGGCGAGGGGCGTGCAGAGGGCAGGGCGGCTCAATCGCAGAGGCTGGGCGCTGGCGGCGATGGCGGCCGTGGTCGTGGGCAGCGTGCTTGTGCTGCAGCCTTGGCGTGATGCCGATGCCGATGCCTATGCCACAGGTGTGGGCGAGCAGCGGCTGGTGGTTCTGCAGGACGGCACCCGCCTCTCGCTGAACACGGCCACTCGCGTGCGGGTTGATCTTGGCGCGGCACAGCGCACGGTGCATCTGGAGGAAGGTGAGGCCTTGTTCGAGGTGGCCAAGGACGTGGGCCGCCCGTTCGTGGTGAAGGCGGCAGGCACTGAGGTGGTGGCCACGGGCACCGCCTTCGTCGTGCGGTTCGTTCCCAGGATCAAGGCCGCCATTGATTCACTCGCGGTGACGCTGGTGGAGGGCCACGTGGTGGTCCGCGATGCTGCGGACGACGCCATCGGCGCGGCGCTGCCTCGGCCGGTTGTGATGGCCGCGGGGGAGCGTATGCGGTTGCACCCGTCGAGAGGGGCCGAGAAGCCGACCGCGACGCGGGTGGACAGGCCGCGCATGGACCAGGTGCTGGCCTGGAAGCGCGGCGAGGCCTTGTTCGATGACGTGTCGCTGCTGGACGCAGTGGCCGAGATGAACCGCTACAGCGCTACGCCGATCCGGGTGGCGGAGGTAGACGCACTGGTTGGTCTGCGGGTCAGTGGCGTATTCCGGACGGGTGACAACGCCAGCTTTGCCCGAGCAATGGCCGCCTTGCATGGTCTGGTCGTGCGGGAGCTTCCGGATCGGCTGGAGCTTGTGCCGCACTAGAGGCGGACCTGGGCGAGGTTGATTCGATGGCTCGTGGCGATAGGCCGGCCTTGGCCCCGGATTGCATCAGGGCTACGAATTCCCAGATGCAATGTGGGGAGACACTGCCTCCGCAGCCCGGATGCAATCCGGGGGGCTCCCATGTCAGCTCCGGCCGTACGTGTCCTCGAACCGCACGATGTCGTCCTCGCCCAGGTACGAGCCCGACTGCACTTCGATGATCTCCAGCGGCACCTTGCCGGGGTTGGCCAGGCGGTGGGTCTGGCCCAGGGGGATGTAGGTGCTCTGGTTCTCGGTCAGCAGCACCACCTTGTCGCCGACGGTGACCTCGGCCGTGCCGGAAACGACGATCCAGTGCTCGGCGCGGTGGTGGTGCATTTGCAGGCTCAGCGTCGCGCCGGGCTTGACCATGATGCGCTTGACCTGGAAGCGTTCGCCCGAGTCGATGCTGTCATACCAGCCCCAGGGCCGGTGCACCTTGCGGTGCAGCGTCTGCTCGGGGCGCTGCCTGGCGTTGAGCTCGGCCACGATGTGTTTCACGTCCTGGCTGTGGGCGCGGTCGGCCACCAGCACGGCGTCGGCCGTCTCCACCACCACCACATCATGCAGGCCCACCACGCTGACCAGGCGGCTCGTGGCATGCACCAGCGTGTTCTGGCTGTTGCTGAGCATAACGTCGCCGGTGCTGGCGTTGCCCTGGGCGTCCTTGGCGGCCACTTGCCACACGGCCTCCCAGGCGCCGAGGTCGTTCCAGCCGGCGTCCAGCGGCACCATGTGCAACGGCAGCTGGCCGGGGCACTTCTCCATCACCGCATAGTCCACCGACTCTGCCGGCACGGCGGCAAACTCGGCCTTGCCGGGGCGCAGGAACTTGGCGTCGCTGCTGCGCGCGTCCCAGGCCTTGCGCGAGGCGGCGGCGATGTCGGGGCGAAAGCGGTCGAGCGCGGCCATCCAGCTCGACGCCCTCAGCACGAACATGCCGCCGTTCCAGAAGTAGCTGCCCTCGGCCACATAGGCCTGGGCGGTGGCAAGGTCGGGCTTCTCGACGAACTGAGCGACGTCCAGCACTTCGCCGGAGGCACCGGCCTGCGTGCGGATATAGCCATAGCCGGTTTCCGGGCGGTCCGGCGTGATGCCCAGGATCACGATGCTGCCATCGGCCGCCTGGCGCACGGCGCGCTGCAGGGCGGCCGTGAAGGCGGCCTCAACGGTGACGGTCTGGTCTGCGGGGGTGACCACCAGCACGGGGTCTTGGCCGTCTTGCAGCGCATGCAGGGCGGCCAGGGTAACGGCCGGCGCGGTGTTGCGGCCCAGCGGCTCCAGCAGCACGGCGCTGGGCTCGGCGCGGGCTTCGCGCATCTGGTCCAGCACCAGGAAGCGGTGTTCTTCATTGCAGACCACAGTGGGCTCGGCCACGCCGATGTCAGCCGCGCCAAGCCCCAGCAAGCGGCTCACGGCCAGCTGGAACAGGCTGCGGTTGGCGCTGCCTTCGCCGCCCAGCACCAGAAACTGCTTGGGGTAGCCCGCACGTGACAAGGGCCAGAGCCGGGTGCCGCTGCCGCCGGCCATGATGACGGGCTGAATAGGGATATTCATTCTTGGTAGCCCGGATGCAATCCGGGAAATGGGTGCGTCGCCTGTGCTTGCCCCGGATTCCATCCGGGCTACTGGAAGCCGTTGGGGTTCATGCTCTGCCAGCGCCAGCTGTCGGCGCACATGGCCGCCAGATCGCGCTTGGCGCGCCAGCCGAGCTTGGCCTCAGCTTCCGACGGGTCAGCGTAGCAGGCATCGATGTCACCGGGGCGGCGCGCCACCACCTGGTAGGGAATGGGCTTGCCGCTGGCCTGCTCATAGGCCTTGGCCAGCTCCAGCACGCTATAGCCCTGGCCGGTGCCCAGATTGACGGTGATCGAGTCGGTGCCATTGAGCAGATAGGCCAGCGCCGCCACATGGCCCTCGGCCAGATCCAGCACATGGATGTAGTCGCGCACGCCGGTGCCGTCGGGGGTGTCGTAGTCCTGCCCGAACACCTGCAGGCGCTCGCGCTTGCCCACGGCCACCTGGGCCACATAGGGCATCAGGTTGTTGGGCGTGCCGCGCGGGTCTTCGCCGATCAGGCCGCTCTCGTGCGCGCCCACCGGGTTGAAATAGCGCAGGCAGGCGGTCTGCCAGGCGGGGTCTGAGGCGCCTAGGTCACGCAGAATGGTTTCACCCATCAGCTTGGTCTGGCCGTAGGGGTTGGTGGCCGACAGCGCCGAGTCTTCGGTGATCGGCAGCCGCTCGGGCTTGCCATAGACGGTGGCGCTGGAGCTGAACACCAGGCGCTTCACGCCATGCGCCTGCATCGCCTGGCAGACGGTGATCAGCCCGCCGATATTGTTGGCGTAGTAGGCCAGCGGCTGCTGGGTCGACTCGCCCACCGCCTTGAAGGCGGCGAAGTGCACCACCGCGTCGATGCGCTGGCTGCTGAACAGCTCGTGCATGGCGGCCGCGTCACAGACGCTGGCCTGCACGAAGCGCGGCTCCTGGCCGGCCAGCGCGTGCAGGCGCTTGAGCACCTCGGGCGAGCTGTTGGAGAAGTCATCCACGCCTATCACCTGGTAGCCGGCGGCCAGCAGGGCCAGCCAGGTGTGAGAGGCGATGTAGCCGGCCGCGCCGGTGAGCAGGATCGTGTGCATCGTTGTCGGGTATCGCTCAGCGCAGCATGAACTGGGCGTAGCAGCTGGTGCTGTTGGCGCTGAAGGGCACGGACAGGGCCAGGTTGTCACTGCTGCGCGAATCGTGGCTCAGTTGGCAGCCGACCTGCGTGTTGCGGGTGGGCAACCAGCGGCCGCCGAGGCTGAGGCCCTTGTTGGTGTCGTTGCCGACCTGGCTGCCGATGCCGGTCAGCGAGCGGTCGGACCAGCGCACGCTGGCGTCGATGAAGATCTTGGCGCTCAACTCGTAGGTGGCGCTGCTCTGCAGCATGGTGGTGAGGCGGCTGTAGTCGGAGGTGACGAAATTGCTGCTGCCGAAGGTCAGGAAGGAGGTGTCCTGCCCGGTGTCGCGCGTCAGGCTGGTCTTGACCTGCAGGCGCGGGCCCGGTGACCAGCTCCAGGTGACCGCACCGGTGGCACCGGAGAAGTCGCGTGAATTCAAGGCGGCGTACTCCTGCTTGCCGAAGCTCAGGCGTGCGGCAATGCTGCTGGCGCCGCTCACCGTCCAGTTGCTGGTGAGGTCAAGGTCATTGCGCTTGTAGGTGTCTTCGATGAAGCCGCTGGTGCCGGCCCGGGCCTTCGGGTAGCTGCCGGTGGTGTGGCGCAGCGCCGCCCCCAGGCTCAGTGCCCCGCTGGGCCGGTACACCAGCCCCAGCGAACCGCTGTTCTGGCGGTATTCGAAGCGGTTGTACTCCACCGCCGAATAGGCCACGCGGCGGTGGCTGAGGGTGGCCTCGGCCGTGTACTTGCTGACCAGGCCGTAGCGCACGGTGGCGCTGGCCTGCTTGTTGGTCTGGATGTTCTTCTTGGTCAGCAGCGGACTGTCGCCGCCCGGGTTGAACTGCGCCATATTGCGGTTGGCGCCCAGGCTGATGCGGCCCGACAGGCGCTCGATGGTGGCCCAGTCCAGACCGCCATTGAGGCTGTAGCCGGTGTTGTTCAAGGTGTTGTTGTTGCGGTAGCGGCTGGCCTGCACCGACGTGTCGGCAAACAGGCGCTGGCGGCCGAAGGTCTGGTCCAGGCCTGCCAGCAGGCTGGTGGTCGAGACGGTGTCGCTGTTGACGGGCTGGTTGCCGCTCAGCCGGTAGATGTTCGACTCATGGGTGAAGGCCTGCGAGGCACCCACATAGTAGGGTGAGCTTTGCGCCAGGGCCGCCGGCCCGGCCAGGCTTAACGCCACCCCGGCCGCCAGGGCCTGATGAAAACCTTTGCTGTGCTTGGCCATGAATATCCTCAGATTTGTTTGGTGTGCTCGGCTTGGCCGCGCCTCAATCAGTATGCGCTGCGATCAAACAAAACCAGGCGCACGGTGCGCACGATGATTTGCAGGTCCAGCCCCAGCGACCAGTTGCGCAGATACTCCAGGTCGTATTCCACGCGGGCCTTCATTTTCTCGATGGTATCGGTTTCGCCGCGCAAGCCATTCACCTGTGCCCACCCGGTGATGCCGGGTTTGACCTTGTGGCGCACCATATAGGCCTTGATCAGCTGGCGATACTCTTCGTTATGCGCCACGGCGTGCGGCCGCGGGCCGACGATACTCATGCGGCCCTGCAGCACATTGATGAATTGCGGCAATTCATCAAGCGAGGTGCGGCGTATGAAGGCGCCGAATTTGGTGACGCGCGGGTCGTCCTTGGTGGCCTGCTTGACGACCGCGCCGTTGTCCATCGAGCGCATCGAGCGGAACTTGTAGACGATGATTTCCTCGCCGTCCAGGCCGTTGCGGCGCTGCTTGAAGATGATGGGCCCCGGCGAGCTGAGCTTCACGCCTATGGCCACGGCCAGCAGAATGGGCGAGATCAGCACCAGAATCACCGCCGCCAGCACCACATCGCTGATGCGCTTGGTCAATTCATTGGTGCCGGTGAACGGGGTTTCGCAGATACCCACGACCGGCACGCCATTCATGTCTTGCAGACGGCCCTGGATAATGCTGATGCCGAACACATCGGGCACAAAAAATACCGAGGCAGTCGTGCCCTGCACGTTCTCCAGCAGTTTGACGATGCGCGGCTGCGAGCCCAGCGGCAGGGTGATGTAGACCTCGCGCACGGCGTGGCTGCGCACATAGTCGCCGACTTCGCTCAGGCGGCCGAGCAGGCGGGTGCTGGAGTCGGGGTCGAGCCGTTCGTCCTGCCGGTCATCGAAATAGCCCAGGAAGTTGACGCCCCGGAACTGGCCGCGGTTCAAGGCCTTGGACACCTTTACGCCCAGCGCTCCGGCGCCCACGATCACCGCCGTGCGCACCGCGTGCGGGCGGCTGCCCAGCCAGCGCAGATAGCTGCGGCCGATCATCACCGCCACCCACTGGATGATGGGCGTCAGGATGGCCCACCACATCAGCACATCGCGCTCGAAGTAGCTCATGCTGCTGGTGGCATAGCCGCACAGGCCCAGTATCACCAGCAGCCAGACCCAGGAGGTGACCACATCGACGGCGGCGCTGACCGGATGGTCGCCAAAGCGGCTGCGCCCAGGGAAGGTGAGGGCGAAGATCAGCAGGCACAGCGTCAGGGTGGAGCGCAGCACCTCCTCACCGAAATGGGAATTGACCGCCAGGTAGGTGAGCACAATGATGCTCGGCTCCATGAAGGCGGCAATGAGCGACTCGACCGACTGGGGTGCGCTGTAAAAGGTACGTTTATAACTTCGGTCTTCGAACATCGTTTTCGCTGACTCTCGAATGTGCTACGCCATGGCGAACGCCCGGAATGGGGCATTTTCGCTCGGGACAGTCTCCATATAACCCCCCTGTCCGGGCGTTTGGCTGTGGATTCTCTCTCAATTCAAGTGCCTTTCCGGTGGCTTTAATGTGACAAGAGCCTCGTGGTTAGGGATGCCTACAATCCGTCCCATGCTTCAAGAAATGACTTCCCAGTGGATATCGCTGCTCGCGCCGGCAGCCCAGGACCGCCTGACCCTGCTGCTCAACCATGTGCTCTCGCGCGAGTCGGTGGCCATGGAGCGGCTCAGGCCGCACCAGGGGGCCACGGTGCTGGTCGAGCTCAAGGGCTGGCCGGCGTTGCTGCCGGTGCCGCCCGCGCTGGCCCTGCAGATCACCCCGGCCGGCCTGCTGGAGCGGCTGGAGGCTGTGCCCGCGCAGCCCTCGCTGCGCGTGCAGCTTGATGCGTCCAACCCGGCGGCGATGGCCCTGGGTGCGCTGACCGGCGAGCGCCCCAAGGTCGAGATCCAGGGCGATGCCGGCCTGGCGACCGACATGAACTGGCTGATGCAGAACCTGCGCTGGGACATCGAGGACGACCTGGCCAAGGTCATGGGCCCGGCCCCTGCCCATGAGCTGGCGCGCTGGGGCAAAGGTATTGCCGCCGCGGGCGCCAAGCTGGCGCAGTCGGTGGCGGCGATCAACCCCATGGGGCCGAACGGCGGCGGTCGCGGCGCCCGATGATGAGGTATCTCGCCCGGCTCCTGCTGATCATTGTCACGGTTTTTCGCTTCGGGCTGGACAACCTGGCGTTGGGCTCCCTGAGTGGCCAGCGCTATCGCTGGCTGCGCCGCGCCACCCTGGTGGGCCGCCGCTGGGACCAGCCTCGCGGCGTGCGCATGCGCCTGGCGCTGGAGCGCCTGGGGCCGATCTTCGTCAAGTTCGGCCAGGTGCTGTCCACCCGGCGTGACCTGCTGCCGGCCGATATTGCCGACGAGCTGGCCAAGCTGCAGGACAGCGTGCCGCCGTTCCCCGCCGCCCAGGCCCGGGTGCTGGTGGAACGGGCGCTGGGCCGGCGGATCGAGGACATCTTTGCCAGCTTCGAGGCCGAGCCGGTGGCCAGCGCCTCAATCGCGCAGGTGCATTTCGCGACGCTGATGGACGGCCGCGAGGTGGCGGTGAAGGTGCTGCGCCCGGGCATGCTGGACATCATCGAGGACGACCTCGCCCTGCTGCGCACCATCGCCGGCTGGGTCGAGCGGCTCAGCGCCGATGGCCGGCGCCTGAAGCCGCGCGAGGTGGTGGCCGAGTTCAACACCTATCTGCATGACGAGCTGGACCTGGTGCGCGAAGCGGCCAACGCCGCCCAGCTGCGCCGCAATATGGAGGGGCTGGACCTGGTGCTGGTGCCCGAGATGGTCTGGGAGTACTGCAAGACCGAGGTGCTGGTGATGGAGCGCATGAAAGGTGTGCCCATCAGCCAGGCGCAGCGCCTGCGCGACGCCGGCGTGGACATTCCGAAGCTCGCCCGCGACGGCGTCACCATCTTCTTCACCCAGGTGTTCCGCGATGGCTTCTTCCATGCCGACATGCACCCGGGCAATATCCAGGTGAGCCTGGAGCCGGCCACCTTCGGCCGCTATATCGCGCTGGATTTCGGCATCATCGGCACGCTTTCGGAGAACGACAAGGAGTACCTGGCGCAGAACTTCATCGCCTTCTTCCAGCGCGACTACAAGCGCGTGGCCGAGCTGCACGTGGAGTCGGGCTGGGTGCCGCCCCATACCCGTGTCGATGAACTCGAGGGCGCGGTGCGCGCCGTCTGCGAGCCGCATTTCGACCGGCCGCTGAAGGACATCTCGCTCGGCCAGGTGCTGATGCGCCTGTTCCAGACCTCGCGCCGCTTCAACGTCGAGATCCAGCCACAGCTGGTGCTGCTGCAGAAGACCCTGCTCAATGTCGAAGGCCTGGGCCGCCAGCTGGACCCGGAGCTTGACCTCTGGGCCACGGCCAAGCCCTTCCTGGAGCGCTGGATGAACGAGCAGGTCGGCTGGCGCGGCCTGGCCGAGCGGCTCAAGAAAGAGGCCCCGCGTTACGCCCAGATGCTGCCCGAGCTGCCGCGCTTGCTGCATGACGCGCTGAAATCCCAGAGTTCCCGCGGCGAGCAGCAGGCCCTGATCGCACTGCTGGCCGAGCAGCGCCGCACCAACCGGCTGCTGCAGGGGGTGATCTGGGCTGGAGGCGGGTTTGTGCTGGGGCTGCTGGTGGCCCAGGTGACGTTGCGGTTTTCGTGACGATGGACCCCGGATTGCATCCGGGCTACAAATGCGCCGTAGCCCGGATGCAATCCGGGGTCACGCATACCGATTTCATCCTGGATAATCCCCTCCGACTCAAAACCGCGTGAGGCCCTCGCCATGCTCTTGACCCTGGTCTTCGTCTATCTGTTCTTCACCATCGCCATCGGCCTGTGGGCGGCCAAGCGCGTGAAGAACACGGCCGACTTCGCCATTGCCGGGCGCAATCTGCCGCTGGTGATGATCATCACCACCACCTTCGCCACCTGGTTCGGTGCCGAGACGGTGATGGGCATTCCGGCCAAGTTCATCAACTCGGGCCTGAACGGCGTGATCGAAGACCCGTTCGGCGCCGGCACCTGCCTGATCCTGGTCGGCGTGTTCTTCGCCGCCAAGCTCTACAAGATGAGCCTGCTGACGATCAGCGACTACTACCGCGAGCGTTATGGCCGCGTCGTCGAGGTGGCCTGCTCGCTGATCATCATCCTGAGCTATCTGGGCTGGGTGGCTGCGCAGGTCGCGGCGCTGGGCCTGGTGTTCAATCTGCTGTCGGCCGGCGCGATCAGCGTGCCCCTGGGCATGGTCATCGGCACGGTGTCCATCCTGGCCTACACGCTGTTTGGCGGCATGTGGTCGGTGGCGGTGACCGACTTCATCCAGATGATCATCCTGGTCGTCGGCCTGACGGTGCTGGCCGTGTTCGCCGGCAATATGGCCGGCGGCGCCGAGAAGGTGATCGCCCTGGCCAGCAGCAAGGACCTGTTCCGCTTCTTCCCCGAGCCGAGCTTCCACGACATCGTGTTCTTCATTGCCGCGGCCATCACCATGATGCTGGGCTCGATCCCGCAGCAGGACGTGTTCCAGCGGGTGATGTCGGCCAAGAATGTGCAGGCCGCCACCAAGGGCCCGGTGATCGGCGGCATCTTCTACATCCTGTTCGCCTTCGTGCCGATGTTCCTGATCGTCAGCGCGCTGATCATCATGCCGGAGCAGACCGATGCGCTGCTGAAGGACGATCCGCAGAAGGTGCTGCCCACGCTGGTGATGGAGCGCATGCCCTTCGTGATGCAGGTGATCTTCTTCGGCGCGCTGCTGTCGGCCTTGAAATCCACCGCCTCGGCCACGATGCTGGCGCCCTCGGTCACCTTCGTCGAGAACATCTGGCGCCAGTTCCGCCCCCGCATCAGCGACCAGCAGGAGCTGCGCACGATGCGCATCGCCGTGCTGGTGTTCAGCTGCCTGGTCTGCGCCTATGCGATTGCGCTGCAGGGCACCTCGATTTACGACATGGTGTCGGGTGCCTACCAGGTGACCCTGGTCGGCGCCTTTGTGCCGCTGGTGTTCGGCCTGTACTGGCAGCGCGCCACCACGCAGGGGGCAATCTTCTCCATCGTGCTGGGCATCGTCTCCTGGCTGGTGTTCATGCTCACCCCGGCCGGCGAGGAGTTTCCGGCCCAGCTGGTCGGGGTGATGATGGCGGTGGTGGGCATGCTGGTCGGCTCGCTGGGCCCGCAGGCCTTGAAGAACCACCATGGCTCGCATCACAAATTGCAGGGCGTGACGCATTGATCGTCTCCCACCCCCGGATTGCATCCGGGCTACGGAGAATTGGTAGCCCGGATGCAATCCGGGTCCCACCGGCCGGCCACAAATCGTGAGCCGCTATAATTTCGCGTTTTAAATCAAGGGTTTAGACATGCCGATCTATGCCTACCGTTGCGCGGCCTGTGGCCACGCCAAAGACGTGTTGCAAAAGATCTCGGATCCGCAGCTCACCACCTGCCCGGCCTGCGGGGCCGAGTCGTTCCAGAAACAGGTCACCGCCGCCGGCTTCCAGCTCAAGGGCTCGGGCTGGTATGCGACCGACTTCAAGGGCGGCGCCGCCGCGACCAGCGCGCCGGCCGTCGATGCCAAGCCCGCCGCCGACAGCAGCGCCGCGCCTGCGGCACCGCCACCGCCTGCCCCCGCTTCCAGCGTCTGAGTCGGCGCCGCGCCTAAGGATCTTCGTGAAGAAATACATCATCACCGGCCTGCTCGTCTGGCTGCCCCTGGCCATCACCATCTGGGTGCTGCTGTGGGTGCTGGGCCTGATCGACGGTGTGTTTGCCTGGCTGCTGACGGCCACGCAGACCCTGTTGCCGGCCTCGCTGCATGCCAATGTCGAGAGCCTGCGCTCGATCCCGGGCCTGGGCGTGCTGGTGCTGGTCAGCGCGCTGCTGCTGACGGGCATGTTCGTGGCCAATATCTTCGGCCAGTGGTGGTTCCGCCAGCAGGACCGCATCCTGTCGAACACGCCCATCGTCAAGTCGATCTACAGCTCGGTGAAGCAGGTGTCCGATACGCTGTTCTCAAGCAGCGGCAATGCCTTTCGCGAGGCGGTGCTGGTGCAGTACCCGCGCCACGGCTCCTGGACGATTGCCTTCGTCACCGGCAAGCCCAGCGGCGAGGTGGCCCAGCATCTGCAGACCGAGCATGTCAGCCTCTATGTGCCGACCACGCCGAACCCGACCTCGGGCTTCTTCCTGATGGTGGCGCGCGACGAGGTCATTCCGCTGCGCATGAGCGTCGATGCGGCGCTCAAGCACATCATCTCGATGGGCGTGGTGGCGCCGGTCGAGGAGCACCTGGCCCTGGCCCCGGAAGCCGGCCGAAATCAGCCGGGTTGAGCGCCCCGGCAAGTGCTCAACCCTGAAGGCTTTCCAGCCCGCCAGCGCCCCTATTCACCTTTTTGATTGCAGCGCCCGAGGCCCTCGCCCGGCGCTGCCCACGAACCGATTACGGAGAAGTTTGATGAGAACCACTTATGCAGGCCTGGTCAGCGAGAAGCTGATGGACCAAACCGTGACCCTGATGGGCTGGGCCCACCGCCGCCGCGACCATGGCGGCGTGATCTTCATCGACCTGCGCGACCGCGAAGGCATGGTCCAGGTCGTCTGCGACCCCGACCGCGCCGATATGTTCAAGGTGGCGGAGGATGTGCGCAACGAGTTCTGCCTGAAGATCATCGGCAAGGTGCGTGCCCGCCCGGCCGGCACCGAGAACGCCAACCTGACCAGCGGCAAGGTCGAGGTGCTGTGCCATGAGCTGGAAGTGCTGAACGCCAGCGTCACGCCTCCGTTCCCGCTGGACGACGAGAACCTGTCGGAAACCACGCGCCTGACGCACCGCGTGCTGGACCTGCGCCGCCCCTACATGCAACGCAACATGATGCTGCGCTACCGCGTGGCCATGGAGGTGCGCAAGTTCCTCGACGCCAATGGCTTCATCGACATCGAAACGCCGATGCTGACCAAGAGCACGCCCGAGGGCGCGCGCGACTACCTCGTGCCTTCGCGCGTGCATGACGGCATGTTCTTCGCGCTGCCCCAAAGCCCTCAGCTGTTCAAGCAGCTCTTGATGATCGCCGGCTTCGACCGCTACTACCAGATCACCAAGTGCTTCCGCGACGAAGACCTGCGCGCCGACCGCCAGCCCGAGTTCACGCAGATCGATATCGAGACATCCTTCCTGACCGAGGAAGAAATCCGCACGATGTTCGAGGGCATGATCCGCAGCACTTTCGAGCATGCGATCGGCGTCAAGCTGCCGGCCTTCCCGACCATGCTGTACGCCGACGCGATGCGCCTGTACGGCTCGGACAAGCCCGACCTGCGCGTCAAGCTCGAATTCACCGAGCTGACCGACGTGATGGGTGATGTGGACTTCAAGGTCTTCTCCACGCCGGCCACCAGCAAGGACGGCCGCGTGGTCGCGCTGCGCATCCCTGGCGGCGGCGAGATGAGCCGTGGCGAGATCGATGGCTACACCGAGTTCGTCAAGATTTATGGTGCCAAGGGCCTGGCCTGGATCAAGGTCAACGACCTGGCCAAGGGCCGCGAAGGCCTGCAGTCGCCCATCGTCAAGAACCTGCATGACGCAGCGATTGCCGAGATCCTGAAGCGCACCGGCGCACAGACCGGCGACCTGATCTTCTTCGGCGCCGACAAGGCCAAGGTCGTCAACGACGCCATCGGCGCGCTGCGCGTCAAGGTCGGCCACAGCGAGTTCGGCAAGGCCCGCGGCCTGGCCCAGGGCGAATGGGAACCTCTGTGGGTGACCGACTTCCCGATGTTCGAGTACGACGAGGACGGCGACCGCTGGAACGCGGTGCACCACCCGTTCACGGCGCCCAAGGACGGCCACGAAGACTGGCTCGAGACCGACCCGGGCCGCTGCATCTCCAAGGCCTATGACGTGGTGCTCAACGGCATCGAGCTGGGCGGCGGTTCGGTCCGTATCCACCGCGAAGAGGTGCAGAGCAAGGTGTTCCGTGCGCTGAAGATCGACGCCGAGGAAGCACAGCTGAAGTTCGGCTTCCTGCTCGACGCGCTGCAGTACGGTGCGCCCCCGCATGGCGGCATCGCCATCGGCCTGGACCGCTTCGTGATGCTGATGACGGGCGCGGAATCGCTGCGCGACGTGATCGCCTTCCCGAAGACCCAGCGCGCCCAGTGCCTGCTGACCGGTGCACCGAGCAATGTGGATGAAAAGCAGCTGCGCGAGCTGCACATCCGACTGCGCAACACTGGCGCAACGGCCGCATAACCGCAGCCTGAACCCCATGCCAGCCCCGGGCCGCAACGACAAGCTCCGCTGGGAGCGTGTCGTCATGCGCCATCCCGGGCTGGCCCTGCCGCGCTTGCAGCGGTTGATGCGGGCGCAAGACCCGACCCTGGCGCGGGCGGCGCTGCTGGGTGCCTTCTTCGTGCTGGAGCGCTGGGGCCGTGCCGCCGAGCTGCAGGACGAGCTGCAGGCGGCGCTGGCCGAGGCCCGGCAGAGCTCGGCCCTGGCCGAGGCCGCCGAATTGGCCGAGGCTCAGGGCCGGCTGCACTACCAGCGCGGCGACTACGCCCAGGCCTGCAATGCCTGGAGCCAGACCCTGGACTGGGCCGCCGATGACGCGCGCGCATCCTGCCTGGCCCGTATCGGCCTGGCACACCTGTGCTATGCCTTCGGCGACTGGGCACGTGGCGGCCGTGTGCTGGAGCAGGCCGAGCGCCACTATCCGCGCCTGGCCGGCGACCCCTATCTGCGCGCCAAGATTGCGCTGAACCGCGCGGTGTCGCTGCGCGTTACCCAGGGCCCGCAGGCCGCACAGCCCATGCTGCAGGAGGCCTTGGCCATGGCCCGCGAGGCCGGCCACCGCGACTACCAGGCCGAGGCGATCTGGCACAGCGCCCGCGGCGCCCGCGATAGCGGCGAGGCGGCGCAGGCACTGGCCCTGGCCCGGCAGGCGCTGGACCTGGCCCAGCGCAGCGGCTATCGCTGGCTGCAGGCCCAGGTGGCCCTGCTGCTCAGCGAGCTTCAGTCGGCCGATGCGGCGCTGGGCTGGGCGGGGCAAGCCCTGGCCCTGGCCGAGGCTCTGCAGTCGCGCGCCTTGCAGGCCTCGGCCCATGGCCGCCTGGCCGAGCTGATGCGCGAGCATGGCGAGCTGGGCCCCAGCTGGCACCACCAGCAGCAGCGCCAGCGCCTGGAGGCCACGCTGAACCAGGGGCAGCTGCCGGCACGGCTGGAGGAGCTGGCACGCTTTGACACCTTGCCCGAGGCCGGCCAGGCATCCACAAGAGACGCCGCGCTGGTCCAGGTCATCGCCGATCTGGCCACCTTGGCCGAGGCCGCGCGAAACATCACCGATCTGCGCGACGGCGGGCAACTGGCCGCTCAGGCCGAGGCCATCGCGCGGAGATTGAGTCTTCTGTAGCCCGGATGGAATCCGGGATTCTTGGCCCCGGATTGCATCCGGGCTACGAGCTATCCTCTGCGCCATGAACCCGCCGCACCCCTACAAAATCCCCGAATCGGTGCTGGTGGTCATCCACACACCGGACCTGCAGGTGCTGCTGCTCGAGCGCGCCGACCACCCCGGCTACTGGCAGAGCGTGACCGGCTCCAAGGACGCGCTCGATGAGCCGCTGGCCCTGACCGCCCGCCGCGAGGTGCAGGAGGAAACCGGCATTGCCGACGGCGAGCTGCTCGACTGGCAGCTCAGCAATATCTACGAGATCTACCCACAGTGGCGCCACCGCTATGCCCCCGGCGTGGTACAGAACACCGAGCATGTGTTCGGCCTGTGCTTGCCCTCGGCCCGCACCGTGACCCTGGCGCCGCGCGAGCACCTGGCGTTCCAGTGGTTGCCCTGGCGTGAGGCGGCCGACCGCTGCTTCTCGCCGTCCAACGCCGAGGCGGTGCTGCAGTTGCCGAGGTTTGCCGGGCACCGATGAGGGTTTTTTCAGGGGGCGCATCGCTGCTATGCTTGCCCGCATGAGCCGTCCCCTTGTGTTTGTCATGGCCCTTGCGCTGTCGGCCTGTGCCGTGCCGAAGACTTCGCGCTTCACCGATGCCGCTTCGACACCGCTGAACGATTTCAATCTGGTGCAGGCCCCCATCCCTCAGGCCCTGATCGACGCGCGCCAGCGCCTCTACAAACAGCCCATCGACACGAGCTGCGCCGCATTGGCCGCCGAGTTGCGTGGCCTTGATGAGGTGCTTGGGCCGGACCTGGATGCGCCGGCCACCGCCTCGAATCCCGGCCTGGTCGAGCGGGGTGGAGAGCTGATGGGTGACGCCGCCGTGGGAGCGGTGCGCAACACGGCCGAGAGCATCGTGCCCTTCCGCAGCTGGGTGCGCAAGCTGACCGGCGCCGAGCGCTATTCCAAGGACGTGGCGGCGGCGATCGCGGCGGGCGCGGCGCGGCGTTCCTTTCTGCGTGGCCTGGGCAGTGCCCGTGGCTGTAACTGAGCATCACCACCATGCAGCACGCCTTCCGCCATTCGACGCACGCCCACCACCACGCCAGCACGCTGCTGGGGCATCGCCTGCGCGTGGCCACCTACAACATTCACAAGGGCGTGCGCGGCGTGGGCCCGGGCAAGCGGCTGGAGATCCACAACCTGGGTCTGGGCATCGAGGCGCTGGACGCCGATATGGTGTTCCTGCAGGAGGTGCGGCACTTCCACCACCAGGAGGCGCGCGAGTTCAAGCGCACCCTGCAGGGCTGGCCCGACCAGGGGCAGGCCGACTTTCTGGCCCCCGAGGGCTATGAGGCGGCCTATCGCACCAATGCCGTCACACGCCATGGCGAGCATGGCAATGCGCTGCTGTCGCGCTGGCCGCTGGGTGACATCGGCCACCACGATGTGTCCGACCATCGCTTCGAGCAGCGCGGACTGCTGCATGTGGTGGTCAACTGGCAGGAGCATCAGGTCCATGCGGTGGTGGCCCATCTGGGCCTGATGCATGGCAGCCGTGTGCGGCAGACCAAGTCGCTGGCCGACTACATCGCACGCGAGATTCCACCGGATGCCTTGCTGCTGATCGCCGGGGACTTCAATGACTGGGGCGAACGGCTGGACGCGCCGATGCGCGAGGCCGGCCTGGAGCGTGCGCAGCCACCGGGCGGGCGGCGCATCGCCACCTTCCCGTCGCGGGTGCCGCTGTTCTCGCTGGACCGCATCTATATGCGCGGCATGCAATGTGTGGGCATGCATGTGCCGCGCGGCCCGGCCTGGGCGCGCATGTCCGACCACCTGCCCTTGGTGGCCGAGCTGGAGCTGGCTTAATTGACACCCGAGTCCGGGCCCGCGGAAGAGCCGCAGCACCAACCGCTGTGGCCCAGCCCCTCGGGGCCGGACTTCACCGGCGGCAACGACGTGCGGCTGCTGCGTGGCGGCGATCAGCTGTTCCCGGCGCAGATCGAGGCGATCGCTGCGGCGCGCCATGAGGTCTGGCTGGCCACCTATATCTTTCACAACGACATTGCCGGCGCGCAGCTGGCCCAGGCGCTGCGCGCCGCCTCCTTGCGTGGCGTGCGAGTGCGCATCGTCGTCGATGGCTTCGGCTCCAAGCAAAGCCTGGCCTGGCTGACCGAGCAGCTCGAAGGCAGTGGCGCGGCCTTGGCCGTGTTCCGGCCTATCGACCGCTGGTGGCGCTGGCTGCAGCCGGGCCAGCTGCGCCGCCTGCACCAGAAGCTGTGCGTGGTGGACGGCGAGGTCGGCTTCGTCGGCGGCATCAACATCATCGACGACCGCAACGATCTGAATCACGGCATGTGCGAGCAGGCGCGGCTGGACTTTGCCGTCGGCCTGCGCGGTGCCGCGGTGCAGGCGATCGAGCAGGCCTGCCGCGCGGTCTGGACGCGTGCCTGGCTGGGCCGTGACTTCACCGAGGAAATGATCGCCATGGTGCGCAGCCCGGCACCGATACGCCGCGCGCGCCGCCTGCTCAAGCGCCTGAAGATGCCCGGTGGCAAGCCGGACCTGACCCCCGACGCCTGGCTGCCGCCGATGCGCGCCGCCTTTGTGCTGCGCGACAACCTGCGCCGCCGCCGCACCATCGAGCATGCCTATGTGCACGCGATCCGCTCGGCCCGGCATCGGGTGGACCTGATCACGCCGTACTTCTATCCCGGCCATGCCTTCCGCAACGCCCTGCGCGATTCGGCCCGGCGCGGTGTGCAGGTGCGCCTGCTGCTGCAGGGCAAGGTGGACTACCGCATAGCCGGCATGGCCGCCAGCGTGCTGTACGAAGAGCTGCTGCGCCATGGCGTGCGCATCTACGAGTACACGCCGGCCTTTCTGCACGCCAAGATCGCCGTCGTCGATGACGACTGGGCCACGGTGGGCAGCTCGAACATCGACCCGCTGTCGCTGCTGCTCAACCTCGAAGCCAATGTGATCGTGCAGGACCCGGGCTTTGCCCGCCAGCTGCGCGAGGAGTTCGATGCCGCACTGGCGGTGTCGCTGGAGGTTGATGCCAAGCACCGGCATCTGCCGGGTTGGCGCGGGGTGCTGCGCCGAGGCCTGGTGGCCTGGGTGGCCTATGTGTATTTGCGGGTGGCGGGGGCTACAGGGAAGTATTGAGGCCCCGGATTGCATCCGGGCTACACCGGCATCTGTGGCCCCGGATTGCATCCGGGCTTGTATGTTCGAGGCAGCACCTTCAGACGCAGCGACTGAGGGTGCCGAGGTGGAGGGACTATCCGGGCTATCTGCCGTCTTCAGCGGACAGACTTCCGTAGACATATTC